>Ga0316209_1000014_pt1 | contig 460575 bp, 480 predicted proteins | sample 6monopyrite_MG_FD_204945 | JGI IMG/M metagenome (GOLD analysis project Ga0316209, IMG submission 204945) | Microbial mat bacterial communities from mineral coupon in-situ incubated in ocean water Damariscotta River, Maine, United States -... | ecosystem: Environmental > Aquatic > Marine >... | reverse complement strand
AGGTTTGATTTCTGCATATTCCGTAATCCTCATTATCTACAAAGATTTTTCAGTATGTTGCATCGACCAATTGAATCCATCACCCTTAATAAGGGGGGGGATTACCGCCGGATCAACATAATAAAACGTTAATAAAGGCGTGCGTTCAGATAAAATAATATTGTCTGTGTTTCGCACTAGCTGATCACGGATCATGCGCTTATATGCTATAAGTGATGTCGCCTTATTGGTAAGGATTGGTTTGCTATGGGAATAGTTCTTCTTATCAGGTGCAGTGTGGTATAAAATAACAGCATGATGAATAATAGATTAATCTATGGAGCGCTTAAGATCAGCATGAAAACAAGTCGCCAACTTTTGATAAAGAATGATCGTTTTACCGTTCGTTCTGCATTACCACCAAAAAAAATCGATCATGAAAATGATGGGGATGATGGCGGTGTAATTACTGGTGTTGCCGTCAAATCACGCGCAAAAACCAAAAAACCCTCTATGTATAAAGTATTGATGTTAAATGATGATTATACGCCTATGGAATTTGTTGTGTTGATTTTAGAACAGTTTTTTGGAAAAACCAGCGAGGAAGCGGCGCGTATTATGTTGCATGTGCATCAACGCGGTGTTGGTGTCTGTGGGGTGTTTACGTTTGAGATCGCAGAAACCAAAGCCACACAAGTTATGGATATGGCACGTGAACACCACCATCCGTTGCAGTGTACGATCGAAAAAGATGATCAAGGAGACGAATAATCATGTTATCAAAATCTTTAGAGCAAACATTACACCGCGCATTGGCTTTGGCGAGTGCCCGCAACCATGAATTTGCCACCTTAGAACATCTTTTGTTGGCTTTGACAGAAGATACCGATAGTGTTGCCGTGTTACGCGCCTGTGGGGTGGATCTAGAGAAACTTAATCATGACCTCGTTAATTTTATCGATACAGAGTTATTGGATATACATTTAACGGGCAATGACGAATCAAAACCAACAGCGGGATTTCAGCGGGTCATTCAACGGTCGATTATTCATGTACAATCATCAGGCCGCGAAGAAGTAACAGGGGCCAATGTTTTGGTCGCGTTATTTTCTGAACGCGAATCCCATGCTGTGTTTTTCTTGCAACTTTATGATATGACCCGCCTGGACGCGGTTAATTATATTTCTCATGGTATTGCCAAAGTGCCGGGTAGGGATCACCCGCAATCAGTGCGTGGGGCCGAAATTGATGAAGACGATGAAAGCAAGTCGGCCTCTGGTCAGGGGGCTTTGGATGCTTATTGCGTCAATCTCAATCAAAAAGCCATGGATGGTAAAACCGATCCACTGATCGGCCGTAAAATGGAAGTTGATCGGACCATACAAATTTTATGCCGCCGAACAAAAAATAACCCGCTTTATGTTGGTGATCCGGGTGTGGGGAAAACAGCCATTGCCGAAGGTTTGGCCCGGCGGATTGTCGAAAAAAATGTGCCAGAAGTGTTGGAAAACGCGATCATATTTGCCCTTGATATGGGTGCATTGCTGGCGGGTACCCGTTACCGTGGTGATTTTGAAGAACGTTTGAAAAACGTAATGACCGAGTTAGAAAAAACCGACGGCGCTATACTATTCATTGATGAAATTCATACAGTTATTGGCGCTGGTGCCACAAGCGGCGGGTCAATGGATGCGTCCAACATATTAAAGCCATCCCTCGCCAATGGTGCCCTTAAATGTATGGGGTCCACGACGTACAAAGAATACCGTAGTCATTTTGAAAAAGACCGGGCGTTGGTTAGGCGCTTTCAAAAAATTGATATTTTTGAACCTAACCAAAGTGATGCTTTGAAAATTCTTAAAGGTTTAAAAGAAACCTATGAAAACCACCACAAAGTTCGCTATACAGCGGAAGCCTTGAAATCGGCTGTTGAGTTATCGGCACGTTATATCAATGACCGAAAATTGCCCGACAAAGCTATTGATGTCATCGATGAAGTCGGCGCATCTCGCATGTTGTTGCCGGAAAATAAACGCCGTAAAACGGTCACTGTTCACGACATCGAAAAAGTTGTGGCGATGATTGCACGGATTCCACCGAAATCCGTTTCAACCGATGACCGTAAAGCTTTGCAAACTCTAGAACGTGATTTAAAATCAATGGTTTATGGCCAAGACAAAGCCATTAATGCCTTAGCGAGCGCTATTAAACTGGCGCGGGCTGGATTGCGTGAACCGGAAAAACCCATCGGTAGTTATTTGTTTTCAGGCCCCACAGGGGTTGGTAAAACCGAAGTGGCGCGTCAATTGGCGCTGACCATGGGCGTCGAATTGGTACGTTTTGATATGTCGGAATACATGGAGCGCCATTCTATATCGCGTTTGATCGGCGCACCACCGGGCTATGTTGGTTATGACCAAGGCGGCCTGTTAACAGACGCCGTGGATCAAAATCCGCATGTCGTATTATTGCTGGATGAAATTGAAAAAGCCCATCCTGATTTGTTCAATGTTTTATTGCAAATCATGGATCATGGAAAATTAACCGACCACAATGGCAAAAGCGTTGATTTCAGAAATGCCGTGTTGATCATGACAACCAATGCAGGGGCCGCGGATTTAGCCAAGCCTGCCATTGGGTTCGAGCGTGAAAGCCGGATCGGTGATGACAAAGAAGCTATTGAAAAATTATTTACACCGGAATTCAGAAACCGTTTGGACGCGACCATTGCATTTAACCCATTGACGCCAGATGTCATTAGCAAAGTCGTTGATAAGTTCATCATGCAATTGGAAACACAATTAGAAGACCAAGGCGTGATGATAGAACTCATGGATGGCGCACGAGAATGGTTAGCGAAGAAGGGTTTTGATAAACTGTTTGGCGCCCGACCGCTCGCCCGTGTTATTCAGGAAAATATCAAAATCCCACTTTCCGAAGAACTGTTGTTTGGCAAACTAGCAAAAGGCGGCGTGGTTGTTATTCGTGAAGACGGCGGGGAATTACAGTTTGAGTTCCCCACCGACAACTCGCTTCCGGTCAAACGTAAAAAAGGAAAAGTGCCTGCTCTTTCTAAGTAATGGGGTCTCAAGGGCAGGGGATGTCGGCTAACAAGGCAACTTGATCGGCATTTTTACGCCTGACAGGTGTTTTATAACCGGGGTTAACTTTATAGTATTCTCGGCCCATTGACCGTCCTGTATTGGTTTGCCGTTCAATAGCCACGGCACGGCAAACCTTGCAACTGTTAAATAATAAAATACCGCCTTGGTTGGTTTGCTCAATTTTAACACAGCTAATTTTTTGTTTTGGCTTGCGTGTATCGGTCAAGTTTGGCGCATCGCCTGCGGTGCCGGGGCACGCCTGTTCCGATGTAATCCGTGATGCGCCAGGACCATAAAAAGGCACTTTCAAAGTACTGCGTGGTTGTACGGTTAAACTGCGGGCAACTGGCGCCGGGTTGCCGGGGCGTTTGCGGGTGATGCTAACCAATCGACAGACGTTACACGAATTGGCAATAATCTCGCGGCCCCCTTGGCGGATCAGTCTTGAACATTTTTTTACCGCAATTTGAACAATTGATGGGTTAATGGATTGTTCAATGTCCGGCGCATGTAAACCGCCTGCTGCAACCTGCCATGATAGCATTGTGCTGCTGAGTAAAATGACCCATAGGAATTTCATGAATTTATATGTCATAATTTTTAATATACATAAAATTTATTAACGGAAGGTTTCATGGTTTTCGAAATGGTGAATAGGTTAAAACGTGCTCCATATCTTCGCCTATAGCTTGTTGTTCGGCATCCAGAAACCTCGCAATGGCATCTTTAAAGCCACGATCCCTGATCCAATGGGCACTATAGGTGGGGGTAGGTAAATACCCACGTTGGATTTTATGCGGTCCTTGGGCCCCGGCTTCAACCCGTTTCAAGCCGTGCTGAATGGCAAAGTCGATAGCTTGGTAATAACACAGTTCAAAATGCAAAAATTTCTGATCGGTGATGCTGCCCCAATTGCGACCATACAAAGTTTCGCTACCCATTAGATTAAGCGCCCCGGCTTTGGCTTGATCGCCATCAAATGCCATTATCAGCACCACTTGATTATTCAGGCGCTCTCCCAGCAGTGAGAAAAAATTTCTCGTTAAATATTCCTGACCCCATTTTTTTTCTGCTGTATTCAAATAAAACCCATAAAACGCATCCCAGTGGCTTTCTGTGATTTCGTTGCCTTGTAAGGTTTGAATACGGAGTGGACATTCTTCTACGGCACGGCGTTCTTTGCGAATGGCTTTGCGTTTCCGAGCGTTTAACGACATTAAGAAATCATCAAAATGGCTATAATTGTTGTTTTCCCAATGAAACTGTTGTCCTAACCGTTTTAGAAACCCTTCGTCGCATAATTTTTCGGCATCCTCACTTTTTGGAAATGTGGCGTGAATGGATGAAACAGCCATTTTTTGCCCCAGTGCGATCATGCCTTGAGCCAAAGTTGTTTTTAGTAATGCTGATGTTTTTTTATCCAAATCTTGGCGTACCAATAACCGGTTTCCGGTAACCGGTGAAAACGGTACAGAACACTGCAATTTTGGATAATAGCTGCCGCCCGCTCGTTCATAGGCATCGGCCCAGTTCCAATCAAAGACATATTCTCCATAGGAATGGGATTTAAGATATAATGGGGCGACGGCCAAGACAGAGTTGTTGTCGTCTTCAACAATAAGATGCTGGCCTGCCCAACCGGTTTCAGGTGTGGCCGAACCGCTGTCTTCAAGCGCGCTTAGAAAACCATGGCGAACAAATGGATCATCCGCTCCAACACATTGATCCCATATTTTTCCATCAATGGCACTTAGACTATTAATGACTTTTAATTTAAGCTGTTCAGTTGTCATAGCGGAGTGTCTAAACCTTTGATTAATAATGTATAAGTCTATCTAATAATAATGTAAGTTATTATGTCTTAGATATTTTTCAATTGGTCATAATAGTTATATTTGTTGCATTGTATTAAATATGAAATTTGTAATTTTTAACTGGAGCATTTGTGTGATAATCCGATGAATATAAAAAAAATCAGGGGCCTTCGGGTTTTTTCTGGACTGCTGTCCGCTGCTGGTATTCTCTTTTTTATTAACGCCCAAAGTGCACCAGCTATTGCGCAAAGTGCGGTTAAAATTCTCGAAAAAGATAAATCAGGCCGTGATGTTATTCGTAAAGGCTTGAAAAAGGAAAAATCTAGAAAAAAATTAACAAAAGCGCAAATAAAACGCCTAAAATCTGGTAAAAAAAAACCCGGCAATAAGTTATTTAATGCCGATCCGACACATCCGTCAAATCAATTTGAACCCAACGAACTGGTTGTCTTGGACCCGCCCAAAGGATTTGCCGCCGCCATCGGTGGCATGGGTTTTAAAGTCACGGAAAGCGTGCGCTTGGATGGTTTAGGCATGCAAATTTACCGGCTTAAAGTACCACGCGGCATGACTGTACCTGATGCACGAGCCTCTATTTTAGCAAAATTTCCAGGTGTCGCAGTCGACGCCAATCATACATTTGATCCGTCCGCAAAACCGATCAATGCGCGTGCCGCTATGGGGTGGCGCAATGTATCTCGGCAATGCGGGCGCGGGATTCGTTTGGGCATGCTCGATTCGGGTGTGAATGTAAAACACCCCGCTTTAAAAGGACAAAAAATCACGGCGCGGAATTTTTTCAAAAAAGGCCGACGACCGGGACCGAGCATTCATGGCACGGCCATTGCGTCAATGTTGGTTGGTAAACCAGAGTGGGGCGGTTTGCTACCGGGCGCGCAATTAATGGCGGCCAATATGTTTGAAACCCGCAAAGACGGGCGCAAAGTCGGAAGTGCTATTGGTTTGTTAAAAGGCTTGAACTGGTTAACCAAAGCCAATGTTGATGCGATTAATTTAAGCGTTGCGGGTGCTGATAATAAAGTTTTACGTGTTGGTTTTGAACGGGCACGTAAAAATGGACAAGTTTTAATAGCAGCGGCCGGCAACTGGGGACGGTCAGATCGACCTGCATTCCCGGCGGCTTATAGATACGTTTTGGCGGTAACGGCTGTCAGTAAAAGCAAACGCATTTATTCAAAAGCCAACCGTGGTAAATATATTGATTTTGCTGCGCCGGGCGTGAAAATATACGCAGCCGTTCCAGGCGGCGGTAAAGCCATGAGTGGCACGTCTTTTGCGGTACCTTATATCACGGCCATTGTTGCTCAACGGGTTTCCCAAGGGTCCAGCAAACGGATTAATGATATTCGTAAATGGATTGCCAGTTCAACACAGGATTTAGGCCGTGCGGGGAAAGACAACACGTTTGGTTATGGCTTTGTTAAATTACGCCCAAAATGTGGTTAGGATCTGGGCCCTAATCAATTTCAAAAATACCATCGACTTCTACGGCGACGCCAAGGGGTAATGAAACGGCGCCAACGGCAAATCGGGCATGGCTGCCGAGACCACCAAAAACTTCGGCCATTAAATCCGATGCACCATTCACGACTTTTGGAAAGTCGGTGAAGTCAGGCGTAGAATTAACAAAACCACCAAGTTTGACAACGCGTTTAACCCGGCCCAAATCACCACCACAGGCATGGCGCAATTGAGCGATTAAATTTAATCCACATAACCTTGCGGCTTGATAGCCTTCTTCGATTTTAAAAGTATCACCAAGGCGTCCTTTGAAATGCAATTCACCATTTAAAAACGGGACTTGGCCCGAAATAAACACCTGTGATCCGGTAATTACAAACGGCACGTAATTGGCGGCGGGGGAACTGGGTTCGGGCAGTGTAATGCCGAGTTCATTAAGCCGTTCATCAATGGTTGAGGACATGATTTTTCCTTAGTTTTAATTTATAAGTCGACGATTTTAAGTGTTATAAATTTAAGTATTATATTTTGACTTCGGTACCTTCGACGGGGGCGTGAATTTGAACGTTTGATTTAATTTTTTCAGCCGCTTCCAGTGCTAAATCAAGTTTGCGATCAATGGCTTGATCATTTTGATCAGGGTCATGATGAAATAGATATAAATTTTTTACTTCAGAATCATTGGCAAACCCAACGACTTTGCCAATAGACGAATGGCCATAACATTCTTTGGTTTTATACTCTTCGTCGGTATAGGTGCTGTCGGTGATTAATACATCGCTACCACGGCAAAAATCAGCCAGATTTTCTTCATAGTGCTGATTGTAAAATTCGCTTGTTTTCGGAAACATTTCGTTGTCGGTGATGTAGCAAATAGAACGGTCATTATAATCCACCCGGTAACCAAGACAACGCCCGGGGTGACTTAATAGTTTGGTTGAAATATTGATGCCGTCCACAACCAGCTGTTCTTCTTCTAGGTCTGTGAAATAAACCCGAGATGCAAATTCTGATATGTTGATGGGAAAATAAACACCATCCATTTGTGCAGAAATAATTTCACGCATGCTGATATTGCCCTGATTAGGGCCTAAAATTTCAAATTCACCGCCTTGAATATAAAGCGGATTAAAAAACGGAATAGCGTTTATATGGTCCCAATGGGGGTGAGAAATAAACATTTTAGCATTAAACCGTTTACGGTTTTGCGATAAAATCCAGTCACCCAGTTTTTTAATACCGGTGCCGCCATCAAAAATGAAAAATTGTTCGCGCGGAAACTCCAAAGTGACACAGGACGTGCTGCCACCGTATTTTAAATAGTCTTTGCCGGACACGGGCAACGTGCCGCGCACTCCCCAAAACCGCATATCGATATGGTCATCCAGAACCCGGGCAATTTTATCGGTGAACGTTTTGGGATTTAATGGTTTTTTGATATAACCGTCGGCACCAAATTCAAGGGCGCGTTTATAGTCAAAATCATAAGCTTTGGCCGATATCATGATAAATTTGATATCGTTTAATGAAGCATCTGCGCGGACCGATTGGCATAAACTCAAACCGTCAACGCCGGGCATAATTAAATCGGCAATAATGCAATCTGGTTTATTTTGCTTAATCGTTTTTAATGCAGAACTGCTGTCCGTTGTCGACGTGACCCGGTAGCCTACTTGTTCCAGCATAATTGTTATTAATTCAACGGCTTTAATATTGTCATCAATAACAAACACACTGATATTTTCTGAATTGGTTTGTTTCTTGTTCGGCATTTAATCCCCGCATCAATCTTATATACAGAAAACTAACGAAGGTGACCGGGATTGTCGATAAAAGTTTATTGATATAATGAAAATTCGATAACACGAGGATAATTATGAATGCCTAAAAAAAAATAGAAAAAAACTCAAAAAAGTGGGGCGAACGCCAAATTGTGTGCTTAGGCGCGCTCGCCCCAAGTTTCCCAGGGAGGATTCCTGACCCATGATGAACAGATGAACGAGCTGTTTTTAAGAGCAGCCGCTTGTTGATCCACAGGTGTTGCATTTCATACACGTGCCGTTCCGCACCAATGTGAAATTGCCGCACTCACCACAGGGGTCTCCTTCGTATCCTTTCATTTTAGCTTCTCGCATTTGGTCGAGTTTCGTATCCGTTTTTTCAATAACATCCGCACTGACGTTAACAGGCGCTGTCTGGTTTAGATGTACAGGCATAGCGGGTTCCGACATGCCACCGCCTGCTGATGCAACAGCTTGTTGTGGCTCCGCCATAACGGCTGCTGTTTGTTGCGCGGTACTGGCCGTTTTATTGTTGCTGATCAAACGCAGGTTGGAGGCAAAATTACCACGAACATAGCCTTGGCTTGTCATGCTTTTCACGGCTTCCAACGCTTCGTCGCCGGGTTCTTCAATCTGACCTTCTTTTGACCCGTTACCAATGGTATCGGGATCAAGGTCGGCCGGTTGAACGTGAGCCAAATCGCTACGGTCTAAGTATGAAACGGCCAATTCCCTGAAGATGTAATCCAAAATAGACGTCGCCATTTTGATGGTGTCGTTGCCGCTGACCATGCCGGAGGGATCAAAACGGGTAAAAGTAAAGCTTTCGACGTATTCTTCGAGCGGCACACCGTATTGCAATCCGATTGATATGGCGATGGCGAAGTTATTCATCAAACTTCGGAAAGCTGCGCCTTCTTTATGCATATCAATAAAAATTTCGGACAAACCGCCATCTTCGTATTCACCTGTACGCAAATACACTTTATGTCCGCCAACCGTGGCTTTTTGTGTATAACCTTTGCGGCGGTGAGGTGGCCGGTTGCGTTTGGCTTGCACTTCGACAATTTTTTCAATGACGCGTTCGGCCATAGCACTGGCTTTTTCAGGTGTTGAAGCCGCCATTAAATTTTCAACAGCGTCAAGATCATCCTCATCAACCAATGCCGCTTGTAACGGTTGTGATAATTTCGACCCATCGCGGTATAAAGCATTGGCTTTCAGGCCTAACTTCCACGATGCCATATAAGCATCTTTACAGTCTTCAACGGTGGCAGAATTAGGCATGTTTATGGTTTTGGAAATGGCGCCACTAATAAACGGCTGGCTTGCAGCCATCATGCGAATATGGCTATCAACAGACAAATAACGTTTGCCGATCTGCCCGCAAGGATTGGCGCAATCAAAAACAGGCAAATGAATGTCCTGGATATGCGGTGCGCCTTCCAAAGTCATAGCGCCACAGACGTGGGTATTGGCGGCTTTAATCTCATCATGGTTGAAACCCAAATAGGACAGCATGTTAAAAGATACATCATCCAGTTTGCTGGCAGGGATATCGAGCGTTTTTGTGCAAAACTCTTCGCCCAATGTCCATTTGTTAAAAACAAACTTGATATCAAAAGCATCGCCCAAAGCATTTTCTGCCCGACCAATGGCTTCTTCGGTGAAACCTTTGCTGCGTAAACTGTCGTGATGAATGCCGGGAGCATTTTTTAACGAGCCATGACCCACTGCGTAATGAATGATTTCCTGAACTTCACCGTCATCATAGCCTAAATGGGATAATGCATTGGGGACCAAACGGTTGATAATTTTGAAATAGCCGCCGCCTGCAAGTTTTTTAAACTTCACCAAAGCAAAATCAGGCTCAATACCCGTTGTGTCGCAATCCATCACTAAACCAATTGTTCCGGTCGGGGCGATAACGCTTGTTTGCGCATTACGGTAGCCGTGAATTTCACCGGCTTCCAAGGCGTTATCCCAACTGGCTTTTGCAGCCGTTGTTAAAGCCTCATCGGGCCCTTTGGCCATTTGAACGGGCGCGACTGATAACCCTTCGTACCCAGTACTCACGCCCATAGCAGCCCGGCGGTGATTGCGGATGACGCGTAACATGTGTTCGCGGTTTTCTTCAAACCGCGGGAACGCACCTAATTCGCCGGCCATTTCTGCCGATGTTGCATAGGACGTCCCGGTCATCAGGGCGGAAATTTCACCGCATAATGCGCGCCCTTCGTCACTGTCATATGAATATCCAGAGGCCATTAAATATCCACCGATGTTGGCAAAACCAAGGCCTAGTGTTCTGAATTCATAGGATAGTTCGGCAATCTTCGGTGATGGGAATTGCGCCATCATTACTGAGATTTCTAAAGCAATGGTCCACAAGCGAACGGCATGCTGGAACGCTTCAACTTGAAATGTGCAATCATCACGGCGGAACATTAATAAATTAAGCGATGCTAAATTACAGGCTGTATCATCCAAAAACATGTATTCAGAACAGGGGTTTGATGCATTGATACGACCACTTTCCGGGCAGGTGTGCCATTCATTGATGGTGGTATCAAATTGCAATCCAGGATCTGCCGATGCCCACGCCGCATGGCCGATGTCTTCCCATAAATCACGGGCTTTAATCGTTTCAGAAATTTTACCATCCGTGCGGCGGATTAAATCCCAGTTGCCATCGTCGGCAATCGCATCCAAAAAATCATTGGTAATGCGAACGGTGTTGTTGGAGTTTTGTCCGGAAACGGTCAAATAAGCTTCGGAATCCCAATCGGTATTATAGGCCGGGAATTCAATTTCCGTGTAGCCTTGTTTAGCAAATTGGACAACACGTTGCACATAACTATCGGGGATCATGACTTTACGGCAATCAACGACGGCAATTTTCAAAGCTACGTTGATTTTGACGTCAAACCGTTCATCGTCGTTTAAATCGCTGTCGTTAACGGCGGCCATTACAGCACTTAGGTATTTTTGCGATAACTTAGATCCGGCGACCAAGGCGGCCACTTTTTGTTCTTCTTCTACTTTCCAGCGGATAAATTGTCCGATATCGGGATGATTGATATCAACCACAACCATTTTAGCAGCCCGTCTTGTGGTCCCGCCGGATTTAATGGCGCCCGCCGCCCGGTCACCGATTTTCAAGAAACTCATCAACCCTGAAGAACGTCCACCGCCTGATAAGTTTTCACCGTCCCCGCGCAAAGCTGAAAAATTTGAACCGGTGCCGGATCCATATTTAAACAACCGGGCTTCACGAACCCACAAATCCATTATGCCGCCGTCGTTGACCAAATCATCACTGACGCTTTGAATGAAACAGGCGTGGGGTTGTGGATGTTCATAAGACGACTTTGATTTGACCAAGTTCCCGGTTTTAAAATCGACGTAAGAATGACCTTGAGCCGGGCCATCGATGCCGTATGCCCAATGCAGTCCGGTATTAAACCATTGAGGAGAATTCGGTGCGGCGCACTGTGCAGCCAGCATATATTGCATTTCATCATAATAAGCCCGAGCATCTTCTTCTCCGTCAAAGTACCCGCCTTTCCAGCCCCAGTACGTCCACGTTCCGGCCAACCGGCTGAACACTTGTTTAGCACTGCTTTCGCCGATAAACCGTTTATTTTCTGCTAATTGTGCTAAGGCTTTTTCATCAGGCTCACTGCGCCATAACCATGATGGCACATCGTTTTCTTCGACGGTTTTAAGCCGTGCGGGGACGCCGGCTTTACGAAAGTATTTTTGTGCTAAAACATCACATGCGACTTGCGACCAGTCGGCGGGGACGTCCATGTTTTCAAGTTGAAAAACTATGGATCCATCAGGGTTTCTGATCTCGCTTGCAGTTTGGCGGAAAGCCATAGATTGATAGGCGTTTTCGCCAGATTTTGTGTAATATCGCGTGATACGCATTATTCCCCCGCGTGGATTAAAAGTTACAAACAGATGATGGGCAAATTACCGGCCCGCTAAATTCTTCATTTTGGACTTTTCAGTCCCCCTCTGGCATGGGGGCTATAAACCCCCAGTGCGGCTTGAACCGACTTTGTTTTGTTGCAGCTTGCGCTGAATATTATAATGTTTTGAACATCATCTGTTGTTTAGGCCCCATATTTTTAGATCGCGTCATTAATTTCACACGATTTAAGTCATGAATTTAATGTTAGTTCCCAAAGCATCATTTTCAGTTACTCAAAATTTTATTTTGTCGAATCCCATATTTTTTAGGCACGTGTTAAAAACTCAGTGACTGAAAAATAATGTGAACCGGGTTTTCATCCCGACGAACCAGAATGTAGCCTAAGCCGATCATCACTGCAACAAAAAAAACACCATATGATGTGCCTAATTATGGGACTGAATACTTTATTTAGTGTTAACGTCATATTGAGGCGAATCCGCAGAGTTGCTGGATTTAGGCAATAAAAAGTGATTATTTAATGTGAAAAACCACAGAATACCGATGGCAAAGAGTGCAATATTTTGTGTTAAGGACCTAAATGTAGTGCTGCTTTGTTATATCCGCGCTCTATGCTGGACGATGTCGTTCACAAATGGCATAGTCAGTCCATTGAAATGTATAAACAGATGCATTTCAAAATTTAATTTTTTTATTCTTGGAACTTTACTATTATGTATATTGGCACTTTGATTTATACCTTTTTAAAAGGCGATCTTGTCGGCACCGATGAATTCGGCAATCGGTATTATCGGTCACGCGGGCGCAAGCTCCAAGGCCGAGAACGGCGCTGGGTACTTTATAAAGGCAAAGCCGATGGGTCGAAAGCTCCGGCGGAATGGCATGCTTGGTTGCATTATACCGTTGATGAACCGTTGACCGATGCGGCCACGCAATCCCGTAACTGGCAGCGTGACCATCAACCCAACCAAACGGGAACTGTTGATGCGTACCTGCCTGCGGGACATCCATACCAAAGTGGGAATCGCGCGGCGAGTTCTGGTGATTACGAAGCTTGGACACCAGAATAATATGTTACGTGCCAAAGATATCCGGGAAATTATCATCGGTTTATTAACTGTGCTGGTTTTTGCGGCTGTCATTGTATTTATGAACAGATCAGGAAGCGTGACAGCTGATAGCAATGACACGACTTATTTAGTTAACGCCCAATTCAATCAGATCGATGGTTTGGATGTGGGTGCGGATGTCAGGATGAGCGGTATTGCCGTTGGCCGGGTGGTGGCAGAAAAACTGGACGATCAGCACCGGGCCATTGTCATCATGAAAATAAATAAAAATATACCACTGCCTCTGGATACATCGGCATCGATACAAACGGATGGGTTGTTTGGTGCTAAGTACATCGGCCTTGAACCGGGTGGTGCCGAAGATTTTATCAAAGACGGTGAAAATTTAACATATACTCAGGATGCGCTTGTGGTGACCGATTTATTGGAATTGATTATTTCCGAGGGACGGGCAAAAAAAACACCGTGATGTGTTGATTTTCTTGTGCTTGACGACTGTTTAGTAAAAAAATTAGGAACGATGATGAAAAGAAATTTTGTGGAAACGGTTTTAGGTGGCGCGGTGCTCGTTATTGCCATTATGTTTGTGTTTTTTGTCATGCGCACAGCCGATGTTGAACAAGTTTCCGGATATGAAATCAAAGCCGCATTTTTAAAAGTCGGTGGGCTGAATAAAGGGAGTGATGTGCGCATCAACGGTATTAAAATCGGTAACGTTACATCCAGCGTTTTGGATTTGAACACGTATGATGCTGTGGTCACCATGTCTATTGATAACACTGTAAAAATTCCTGATGATACGGTCGCTTCCATCGGCAGTCTCGGGATTTTGGGTGGCAAGTATCTGCGGCTACAGCCGGGCGCATCAAAAACCGTTATTGCGGCGGGCGGGACAATAACAAACATCAAAGATTTTCGTTCATTAGAAGACCAAGTGGGTGAAATTATTTTCTTGGCCACCGGTGGGTCCGGACAAACTGAACAATAAATCATGATTTTTCCTAAGATTTTTCCTAAGATCAGTGCGGCGGTCCCTAAATCACTTATGAAATCGGCATGGGTTTCGCTGGGCTTGTTAGCGACGGTCGTTGTGTTTGCGCAAACCACGCTGCGCGCGGAACCTTATGGCATTGCTGTGTTGCAAGGTATGGATAAAGTCACTGCTCGGGTTTCAACATTTTTAGCTCCTGTTGGTCAAACCGTGCGTTTTGGGTCTTTGGAGATTATTGTTCGCCAATGTGATAAACGCCCACCCGAAGAAACACCGGAAAGTGCAGCTTTTGTTGATATATGGGAAGTCCGTCCGGGAGAAGCGGCGGCTGATTTATTTCGCGGCTGGATGTTTGCTTCAAGCCCGGCGCTTAATGCACTGGAACATCCCGTTTATGATGTTTGGGTTATTGATTGTAAAAATCCGGACATCAAACCGGGGACGTCACCGTTGCCGTCTGTACCGGGTGCTGAAAAAATTCCCCCAAAAGGTTGATTATTTTTTAACACGATTATTTTTTCCGGGTATTGAAAGCAAGCATCTTAACGTTTGTTCTAATGCTTTATCCATAACGCCTGTGGGAAATTGCAGACGGTGTGACAGTGCCCCTGACAGCTGTTGTAAATAGATGCGCGCGGGTATTTCAATGACGCCGAATTGAGTTAAATGTTCGGTGACGAACTGGGTGTCCAATAATTTAAACCCACCGTGCTTTAGGCGCGCGACTAAATGCACAAGGGCAACTTTGCTGGCATTGGGTTTTAGCGAAAACATACTTTCACCAAAAAAAGCACCGCCCAAGGCGATGCCATATAATCCACCCACAAGCTGATCGTGTTGCCAGCATTCTACACTGTGGGCAAAACCCATTTTATGAAGTTCGGTTGCCGCCCGTTGAATAGAAGGATTAATCCACGTTTCCGGGCGCCCCGGCACCGTTGCACAAAGCCTAAGCACTTCGTCAAAAGCTTTGTTACAATGAACATCAAACACGTTTTTACGAACGATTTTTTTTAAACTTTTTGGGATATGAAAGTCGTCCAAAGGTAAAATGCCACGGGTTTCCGGATCAACCCAAAATATATCTGCATCCTCTCGGCTTTCGGACATGGGAAAAATGCCTGCGGCATAGGCCCGTAATAATAACTCAGGCGATAATTCAACTGGTTTAACAGGCGGTTTTTTGGGCGGGTTCAAGATTTAACCGTTTGTCGGTTTAGCGACAAACTTTTCCAGCCAATGAATGTCATAATCACCGTTGATGAAATCACTTTCATTGACCAGTTTCTGATGCATTGGGATACTGGTTTGCAAACCATCAATAACATATTCATCCAATGCCCGGCGCAAGCGCATTAAACATTCGTTGCGGGTGGTGCCATGGACGATCAATTTGGAAATCATGCTGTCGTAATAGGGGGGGATTTTATAACCGGAATAAAGGCTCGAATCGACACGCACGCCTAATCCGCCTGGCGCATGATAATCACCGATTTGTCCGGGCGACGGCATAAATGTCACTGGATTTTCCGCATTGATACGGCATTCAATAGCGTGTCCTGAAAATTTAAGATCACTTTGTTTGAATCCAAGGGGCGCGCCTGTAGCCACCCGGATCATTTCCCGCACCAAATCAATGCCGGTGATCATTTCTGTCACTGGATGTTCAACTTGCAGGCGGGTATTCATCTCAATGAAATAAAATTTTCCGGCTTCATATAAAAATTCAATGGTACCGACACTACGGTAACCGATTTTTAGAATGGCTTTGGTGACAATTTCGCCGATTTCTGCGCGTTCATTGGCGTTTAATGCAGGCGATGGGGCTTCTTCCAAAGCTTTTTGATGGCGCCGTTGCAGGGAACAATCACGTTCACCCAAATGCACGGCGTTTCCATGATCGTCTGCGATGATTTGAACTTCGATATGACGGGGTTTTTGTAGGAATTTTTCAAGATAAACCGCACCATTGCCAAAAACGCTTAAGGCTTCGCCACTGGCGGTATTAAAAGCTTCATGAATAACATCGGCGTTTTCGGCGACTTTCATGCCGCGCCCGCCACCGCCTGCGGATGCTTTAATGATCACCGGATAGCCAATTTCTTCGGCTAAGCGCGCGGCTTCGACACTATTGACGACTTCGCCGTCGGATCCGGGAACGACGGGTATGCCAGCCGCAATGACGGTTTTCTTAGCCTCGATTTTATCGCCCATCAAACGGATATGATCGGCACTGGGGCCGATGAAAGTAATGCCGTGGTCTTCGACCATTTCGGCGAAATCTGCATTTTCTGATAAAAATCCATAACCCGGATGAATAGCGTCGGCACCGGCAATGGTCGCCGCCGATAAAATGGCGGTTTTTGATAAATAGCTTTCAGCCGCCGCTGGTGGGCCAATACAAACGCTTTCATCAGCCAAACGTACGTGCATGGCATCGGTATCGGCTGTTGAATGCACGGCGACAGTTTTAATGCCCATTTCGCTCGAGGCACGAAGGATTCGAAGCGCTATTTCGCCGCGGTTGGCGATCAGGATTTTCTCAAACATCAGGTTTCCTACTCAATGACGAGCAGTGGCTCGGCAAATTCGACCGGCGCACCTGTTGAAATAAAGATATGTTTAATGGTCCCGGCTGTGTGGGCGGCGATGGGATTAAACACTTTCATGGCTTCGATTAATAACACAGTTTGTCCTTCTTTGACCTGGTCGCCGACTTTGACAAAATCTGGTGATGCCGGATCGGATGATGTGTAAACCGTCCCCACCATAGGGGATGTTAAACAACCGGGATGGTTTGATAAATCGTTAGCATCCGGTTCGGCGTCAGATATTGGGGCAGTTGCTGCAACAGGTGCAGGAGCTGCCACGGCTACGGCATTAACGGTTTTTGCGACTCGGATATTAAGCTCACCCAAGCCGTATTCTATTTCGCTTAACCCTGTTTCGTTTAACAATTCAGCCAGTGTGCGGACCAGACCTTCGTCGATGGAATGTTTTGTCGTTTTGACCATAGTTTTAGTTTACCTTTTGGTTTTTAGTACGTTGAATTAGGGCGTGTAAAACGGATGATTTAGACTTATTTTTGTGATCCGATATGATTGGATAGGGCATCAATGGCATATAAATAACCATCCGCTCCTAATCCGCAAATGACGCCAATGGCAGTTTCGGAAACGAATGAATGATGGCGAAATTTTTCACGTTTAAAAATATTTGATAAATGCACTTCGACAATGGGCAGGCTTGATGCCAGCAATGCATCCAAAAGGGCGACAGACGTATGGGTATAAGCCCCGGCATTGATGATGATGGCATCAAATTCATCGCCGGCCGATTGCGCCCAGCCGACCAGATCACCTTCGGAATTTGATTGGCGGAAATCAATTTCTAATCCACATGACGTGGCTTTTCCCCGGCACTGGGTCTCTATATCATTTAGTGTCAGGTGACCGTAAATTTCCGGCTCGCGGACCCCCAGCCGATTAAGGTTTGGTCCGTTAAGAATAAGGACGGTTTTGCTCATGTCATCCGTTTCCTGTTATCCGTTTCCTGTTATTGGCTTTCAACTTGTTCAATGTCTCAATGTCTATTTTCAAAGCCATCTTGATTTCTCTATCATCTTATACCATGACATTAACCTTAAGAAAGACCCTGATTAATAAGTTTTGTCGGTTGAATAGACGGCCTTTGGCGATCATACTCCAAAAAACAAAAATTGCGGGTGCCCATTCGTGGAATTAATGTAAATGATTGGGCTGTTATTTTTTTAGGAGCGAATAGGGTGCGATGAATTTAACCATTAATGGCGAAGAAAAATCTTTTGATGAGGCTCTAAGCGTCCTTACTTTACTGAATGTCATTGGGCTTGATGGGCCAAAGGTCGCGGTTGAACGAAATCTGGAAATTGTTCCACGCTCGCTTTATGAAAATACCCAACTTCAAGACGGGGATCGCTTGGAAATTGTGCATTTTATTGGTGGCGGGTCTTATTGTGACGATGATGATCTGTTAACAGTGGCTGGTCGGGCCTTTAAATCACGACTGATCATTGGCACTGGCAAGTACGACAATTACGAAACCAACCGCTTAGCATGCGAAGCCGCAGGCGTTGAAATGGTTACCGTCGCTGTTCGGCGGGTTAATTTAAGCGACCCTGATCAACCGATGCTCATCGATTTTATTGATCCCAAAAAATATACTTATTTACCCAATACGGCGGGATGTTTTACCAAAGAAGACGCGTTGCGAACATTACGCTTGGCACGCGAAGCGGGCGGTTGGGATTTGGTGAAATTAGAAATTTTAGGTGATGAAAAAACGCTTTACCCGCAAATGATTGAAACGCTGGACGCCACAGATATTTTAACGCGCGAAGGTTTCAAAGTGATGGTTTATTGTTCCGATGATCCGTTGTTATGTAAAAAATTAGAAGACGTTGGTGCCGTCGCCATCATGCCGCTTGGCGCGCCGATTGGATCGGGGCTGGGGATACAAAATCCTGTAAATATTCGCCTGATTGTTGAACAATCCAATGTCCCGGTAATTGTTGACGCTGGTGTTGGCACGGCGTCTGACGCGACCATCGCCATGGAATTAGGCGCCGATGGTGTGTTGATGAACACGGCGATTGCGGGGGCCCGTGACCCGATTCGTATGGCGCGGGCCATGAAAGCTGCAGTCATAGCCGGACGCGAAGCATATTTAGCCGGGCGCATGAATAAAAAACGTTATGCGGACCCATCATCGCCCTTATCCGGATTGATCTGAAACAAAGTTTTGCAACACATGTTTTTTCTGGACTGTTTGGTCTTTAATGGCTATAGATCATTTATTGATGAACACTATTTGAATGGCGGTCATGTCCCGGCCTCGTGAATTTAACCGATCCGATGCTTTAGAAAAAGCCATGCAAGCTTTTTGGTCTCAAGGCTATGAGGCCACATCGTTAAATGATTTAACCAAAGTCATGGGGCTATCCAAAAGCAGTCTGTACGATACTTTTGGCTGTAAACGGGATTTGTTTTTACAGTCTCTCGATTATTACCGGGATAATGTTACGGCCCGGGTCCGCCAAGCTTTGCATTTGGATGCGCCGGCCAATCAAATTATCGCATCTTTGTTGAACCGGGCTGTTGATCGCATCATTGATGAAAAAGGACGGCGTGGGTGTTTGTTGAATAACACAGCCGTTGAATTGGGTATGTGCGATTCTGAAATCGCGCGTCATTGCGCGTCTGGATTATCGATTATGGAAGACACGATGCATCAACTTATTCTGCGCGGGCAACAAGAAGGCTCAATTCATGCTGTAAAAAATGCCCGAGCTTTGGCGCGGTTTTTAACTGCCTCCATTAATGGAGTTTTTGTGATGGGCAAAGCCAATCCAGACCGTGCCGCATTAACTGATATTGTAGATGTGGCTTTAAGCACACTTAACCCGTGAATGTTTAAGGAGTAGGTAGGTAAGTAACTTGTACAACAATTATGGACCAATTGGTCCATAATTTCGCTATATTTTTTTAATAAAAAAGGTAAAACAATGAACCAGATCACCATTCACACGCTGGGTACAGCGCCAGAGGCAACAAAAGATAATTTAACAGCTGTTACTGAAAAATTTGGATTTATTCCGAACATTTTGGCCGCGTTAGCGTCATCACCGTCGGCATTAAATGCGTATATAAGCATCATGGGGGGGTCAGAAAAGTTGGGAACGTTAAGCCCCGCAGACCGTCAATTTTTGTATTTGTGCGTCAGCGTGACAAATGCTTGTCAATATTGTGTGCCTGCCCATACCGGGGGCTGTATGAAAGCAGGGGTTAATCCGGAAATAATCGAAGCCGCACGGAGTGGCGCGCCGATCTCTGATCCACATTTTCAGGCTTTAAGGGAGTTTACAAAGGCCGTGGTGACAAAACGCGGACATGTTGATCAAACAGAAATGGATACTTTCATTGCGGCTGGGTTTACCAAAGATCACGTTTTGGAAATACTCCCAGCCGTGGCTGTTAAAACCATTAGCAATTATACTAACGCCATGTTTGATGTGCCGCTTGATGATGTGTTTTCAAAATTTGCTTGGAAGCCATAAATTAAGGGTTCGAGCATATAACCTTGAATAATAGAGAAAGCCTGAAACGCCGTTTTCAGGTTTTTTTTATTTTTTCTGATCCGGGCCCATTAAAAATGCAGGCATATGCGCACCCAAACCTTTGACCGATGGTTCTATATCATTTGCAACGGGGCTGGATTTTTTTTGTGGTGGTTTAGGTTTTAATTGTGACCGTGCGCGTTGTGGTTTTTCGGGTTTTTCTGATGATGTTTTATTATCAGAAATTGTACTGACTTCAGCCTTGGTCGCTATTTTCTTTTGATCATCGGTACGTTTTTTGCGGGGTTTTGCGTCAGGCATATCAACATCGAAAAGCGGTATTTCTTTGCCGATGATTTTAATGATGGCTTGCAAATTTTTGCGGTCTTCGGGTAGTGCCATCATAAATGTATGGCCTTTGCGTCCAGCGCGTCCTGTGCGGCCAATGCGGTGTACGTAATCTTCGGGATGGCTTGGCACGTCGAAATTAAACACGTGGCTCATTTCCGGAACGTCTAATCCACGAGCGGCGACATCGGAACAAACCAGTAAATTTTTCTCACCGGATTTAAAGTTCGCCAGCGTTTCCATGCGCACGGACTGGTTCATGTCGCCATGTAACCTGTCGGCTTCGAACCCATGACTGTTTAATGATTTCCAGACAATATCCACATCGCGTTTCCGATTGCAAAATACCAATGCATTTTTGGGTTTTTCTGATTTCATCAAGGACCGTAAAATTTCCCGTTTGATTTTGGCTCCAGCCCCTTGGCGTTTATCATTAGATGCATCAACTTTGACTAACCACTGGATGATTGTTGAAGCCGTACTCGCTGCGGGTGATACAGTAATTTCTTTGGGGTTCATTAAAAATTTATCGGCCAAGCGTTTGATTTCTTTGGGCATAGTGGCCGAGAAAAACAATGTTGTCCGCATCGGCGATAACAATCCAACAATACGTTCAACATCGGGAATGAAACCCATGTCCAGCATTCGGTCGGCTTCATCAATGACTAAAATTTTTACATCGTTCATTAACAAATGGCCGCGCTCAAATACATCCAACAACCGTCCGGGGGTTGCGATTAAAACATCGGCTCCCCGGTCCAAAACTTTGAGCTGTTCCGCCATAGATGAGCCGCCAATGAGCAGCGCCTTGGAAAGTTTGTGGTATTTTCCATAAACTTCAAAATTATCTGCAACTTGGGCAGCCAATTCACGGGTTGGCTCCAGAATTAATGACCTTGGCATGCGGGATTTGGCCTGCCCTGATGCCAGAATATCGATCATGGGCAACGTGAACGAAGCCGTTTTACCGGTACCCGTTTGCGCACATCCTAAAATATCGCGTCCCATCATAACATAAGGAATCGCGCTTTCTTGAATAGGTGTTGGTTTTTCGTAACCAACTTCTGTTAGGGCGCGTAGGACTTCTTCGCTTAAGCCAAGATCAAAAAAATTCATGTATGAGATGTTTCCGTGGCATTTAATGAGGGGGGAACTAAGATAATTTTTCTGGTCCCAGCCTGTGAGTAGCCCAAAAATATTTGAGCAATTGCAAATACTGGCGGGATATTAGGCTTTCCGACGCCGAAGTCAATCGTATTATCAACTATTTAAGTCAAATTATTGAATGTTTTGCCTTTTGCCTGTTGGCAGATCAAAAAACGAGGTCTATTTTATCATAACTCATTAATACTGAACCAAGGACTGATCATTATGCTATTGGATGCAAAATTGAGTTTGTTGTTGATTATCGATGTCCAAGAACGATTGATACCCGTTATCGATGAACCTGATGAAATCGTGCGATCCATTAAAATCCTAGGTGAAGCCGCATCGCTCCTTAATATACCTGTAATGATCACTGAACAGTCCCCAAAAGCTTTGGGGGCGACCGTCCAACATATTGATGCAAATGGAAAATTAGATACGGCAACGCGTTTTGAAAAAATCCATTTTTCGGCTTTTAAAGACCCAGAGTTCCAATCCTCAGTTCATCAATCGGGACGTCGTCAAGCAGTGATTTCAGGCATTGAAAGCCATGTTTGTGTTTTGCAAACAGCAATTGATCTGATGAACCAGGGTTATCATGTTTTTATTGTTGCCGATGCAGTGACATCCAGAACACCCGCGTCTAAACAATTGGCGTTATCGCGCATGGCAAATGCTGGGGCCGAGATTGTTAATACGGAAATGGTACTGTTTGAATGGTTGGAAAAAGCCGGAACAGACCAATTTCGCAGCCTTTCTAAATTGATTAAATAGTTTAAGAATTTACCTATAGGAGACAGAATGCTGGATAATATCTTACCCTTTCGGGGCGTTACACCAAAAATTTCAACTTCGGCGTTTATTGCGCCCAATGCAATGATTATTGGTGATGTTGAAATCGCAGAGGGCAGCAGCATTTGGTATAATTGTCTTGTGCGTGGCGATATTAACGTTATTCGCATCGGTAAAAATACAAATATCCAAGACGGCACGGTCATTCATGTTGACCGGAAAAAATATGGTGCGTTTATCGGTGATAACGTGACCGTCGGTCATATGGCGTTAATCCATGCCTGTACATTGGAAAATAATTCAATGGTGGGCATGTCGGCGACAGTGATGGATGGGGCGGTTGTTGAAAGTGGCGCGTTGGTCGCCGCCGGATCACTTGTGGCGCCGGGAAAAATCATTCCCGCCGGGCAAATGTGGGCAGGAACACCGGCACGTTATGTGCGCGATTTAAAATCAACTGACAAAGAAATGCTGGCTGATATTTGGCCCGGTTATCGAGATTTGGCGGGTGAATACCAACAAAATGGCTTTGGCTCGGATTGAGGTTGATCGGCCATGAAAGGCAAAAAACCACAAAAAACGGTACCCCAATTGATCGAAGGCGTCCTAGCAAAAAATCCGCTGGATGTGGCGCGCATGATATCTTTGGCCGAACGTGGCGGCAAACAGTCTAAATCAGCTTTGCAGCAACTCTATAAACATACGGGCCGTGCGCACATCGTTGGATTAACGGGTGTCCCCGGAAGCGGAAAGTCGACCTTGGTAAATGCTTTAATAACCCAATTTAGAGCAAAAAATTTAAGCGTTGCTGTGATCGCTATTGACCCATCGAGCCCGTTTTCCGGCGGTGCGATTTTGGGTGACCGCGTGCGCATGGGCGAACATACGTTGGATGATGGTGTGTTTATTCGTTCGCTTGCTACCCGTGGGGCATTGGGCGGATTGGCACGGGCTTGTTTTGATACTCTTGATATTTTGGATGCGGCCGGATTTGATTTAATCTTGATTGAAACGGTGGGGGTTGGCCAAGATGCAGTGGACATTTCAAACGTAGCTGAAACGGTTGTCGTCGTATCGGCACCGGGGCTGGGTGATGAAATTCAAGCCATCAAAGCCGGCGTGCTTGAAATCGCTGATATTCATGTCGTGTCAAAATGTGATACGGACGGGTGGCAGCGTACTGCATCGGATTTAAAAGCCATAAAAGGGGTTGGGTTAACCGGGCGTGACCGTCATGGCTGGTCTGTACCTGTGATCGCCACCAGCGCGGATAAAAACACGGGCATTTGTGAACTCGTCGATCATATTCAAGACCATAAAAAACATTTACGCGATTCTGATGAACATCAAGTCAGGGTAATGCAAAAACTTAAAATGCGTTTGCTGCAAACAGCCAACGACCGATTTGACCTAAGCCTAAAACAACTCAATCAAGACCAAATCAATGCGTCAGTTGATAAATTAAGAAAATTACAAACCGACCCGGATCAAGCAGCCGACGAACTATTAAGGCAGTTTTCTATTAATTACCTTGAATTAAGTTAATTAGAATATTAACTTAATTCAAGTTATTTGATATATTCAGGTTCGGCTATCCCTTGTTTTAACCGTGGGCATGAAACCGGTTTACCCAATGTTTTCTGTATGGGCACAACGCCTGCCCAACAATCCAATTGGTAATCGTCTTCGTCATCTATTGGCGGCCCAGTGCGGACCTTACAAGATACTTCTTCGATTTTCATGCGTAAAACCGTGGTGCCTTTTAGTTCCTGTTGGGTTGATGGCCGGACTTCTTGGGAGCGTCCGGGGAACAAGCCGTCAATAAAAACGTTTAATGCGTTATTTTTTGCCGTTTCATCATCAACGATTTCAGCGTTTCCAAAAATCATGACCGAACGATAATTTACCGAATGGTGAAATCCTGATCTGGCAAGCACAAATCCGTCTAGATGGCTAATGCATAGCGATACCGGTAATGCTGTTTTTTGCGCATGGATCATGCTGCTTGCTGATGATCCATGCCAATAAATGTAATCACCTTCGCGCCAATGACAGGTCGGACTGACAAATGGTGCCCCCTTTTTCACGTAGCCTAAATGACAAAGCGGTGTGGCGTCGATAATAGCATATATTGTTTTTTTGTCGGTTATTGCACGGTTTGCAGCGCGTTTAATCTTTGTTTTATCCGTAACGGTGAATGTTTCTGAGTTTGTAGTGTTGTCCATAGTCCATGCTTTCAAACGAGTAGTTCATTATTGAACTGTACTTATCGATGAAAGTGGACTGTCCTAAAAGATCCATTTACACTAAACTAATGGAGCCAATATTTAATGATAGAAAATAATTCTGAGCAATTGCATGGCTAAAAAACGCATCATCACAACAAATGCACCATTGATGGCTTTGGGTCTTGATAAAAATACAGCCGATACGTTGCAGAATCAGCTTTTCAAGCAAATCTCGGATATTATTTTGTCAGGGCGCGCAAGGCCTGGAACCCGGTTGCCGTCCAGTCGGGCAATGGCTGAGGATTTGAATGTATCTAGGAACACAGTCACCAATGTGTTTGATCGTTTAATGAGCGAAGGCTACACCCAAGGCCGCATAGGTTCGGCCACATATGTATCCCATGATTTGCCGCAAAAATTGTTAGGCAGACACCGGGGTTTGAGATCAATAACGGGCGGTGTTCCTGCTGATAATAAAGCTATACAAGAGCATTTATCATCACAGGCAATGCGTGTTTTACAGACAGCTTTGATTAACAATGAAGGTGAAGGGATGCAAACATTACGCCCCGGTCATGCGGATATAGAGCGTTTCCCCTTTACCGAATGGAACCGATTATTGCAAAAATTTTGGCGACATCCGCCGAAACAACATTTATTGTTCCCGGATGTCGGTGGTTATCCACCGTTGCGTCATGAAATTGCTAAATATTTAACGGCCGAACGGGGTTTGAATTGTCGTCCTGAACAAATCATTGTTACATCAGGATCGCAACAAGCTTTGGATATGACAGCGCGGTTATTGGTTAATGCAAAACAAAAAGTATGGTTAGAAAACCCGTGTTACGGAGGATTAAAAGCGGCGTTCCAAGCCGTTGATGCGGAATTAGTGTCCGTCGACGTGGATGAACAGGGATTGGTGGTATCTAATGGTCTCGAATGGGCTGAGGATGCAGTCATGGCTGCGGTAACACCGTCGCACCAATACCCATCAGGCGTGGTCATGAGCCTGTCTCGGCGGTTGGAAATTCTCGATTGGGCAAAAACAAATAACGCGTGGATATTAGAGGATGATTATGACAGCGAGTTTCGTTACAGTGGTCGGCCATTGTCGTCATTACAAGGTTTGGATGACCATGGGCGCGTGATTTATACGGGGACGTTTTCCAAGATTATGTTTCCGGCCATGCGGTTAGGCTATCTTGTCGTCCCGGAAAATTTACGGTCGTCATTTTTAAAATTTTCATCAATTCTTTATGGGCATGCGCCGTTGGCGTTTCAGCCGACATTAGCCGTATTCATGGAGAATGGTCATTTTGCGGCTCATGTCAGACGAATGCGTGTCATTTATAAACAACGTCAACAATGGATGATTGATGCTGTTGAACGCCATTTGGAACATTTTTTAAAAGTCGAGACGGACCCGGCGGGTATGCATTTATTAGCCAATCTGGTTTATGAAAAAGGTTTACCGCAATCGGTATTGGATAAAGATTTGTCCGCAGCCGCTGCAATGGACGGGTTATCGGTGATGGCATTATCAAACATGTATGATGCCCAAAAAACGTTGGCAAACGGGCATGGTTCTGTAAAACAAGGCTTGGTTTTAGGTTATGGGGGATTAAGTGAAGATGAGATTGATAAGGCCTTAAAAAAACTTAGTTTAACTTGGCAACACTTTATCAGGACCTCGTAAAAATGTGAAATTGAAGAAAAAACTGAAATCATTAGACTTCGCAGCAAGGCATAATTATTATAGATTTCATAATCTTTATAAGATACGACGACATTCAAGATGACATTCAATTTTTTTTTCGCTATAACACGGTTTCAATTTGGGGATTATGGGTAACATGAAAAGTGGCAACATGCTGAACGGTTTATTAAAATCTGATCATCAATCAGCCTTTAATTTAAATCCCCATTCAATCAAATCCCGTAATGTTTTTCGGGCGCGGTTCCGAAAAACTGCGACATTGGCATTGTTGATGGGATTTGTATCAGCTTGTTCCCAAGTCCCCGAAGCGCTGGATCCATCGGAATGGTACAACAACACCGTTAATATTTTTAGTGATGATAAACCGGCAACGGAAACGGCTGAAAAAACATCGACGGATGGTGAAAATGCGTTGGCTCAAGACCGCGGTAAAGCGGCACCGGGTGCGGATGATAAATTTCCCAACTTGGCGTCCGTTGATGCGCAGAAAAAAGCCAGTGAACAATTGGCAAATGGTTTAATCGCCGATACATCAGGGCGCAAACGCGCACCAGCGATTGCCCGCCAAGGGGCGGCTGTAAATCCGCTGGTTGCACCAACGGTCACAGCCGCCGTGCCCGAAACGGCACCCGCACCAGCTGCCGTGCCTTCTGTTGCTGTGGTCACATCCCCGTCTGATCCGTTGCCAGCCTTAGTAACTGCTCCAGCTGTTCAAAAACCAATACCAACGGCACAAACCCAATTGGTGGAACTTCCAAAACCGTCATCTCAATTGTCGATTGCGACCACAGCCCAAGAAAAAGCGTTCGAGAAACGCATGGCGATGCGGTTAGCCGAAATTAGAGCACGGGCAAATCAACCCGCCCCACAATTATCTAGGCCTTCGGCATCGCTGGCGCCATCGACTACGCAGGCTTTCAATTCTTTTGAGTTGCCCACCGTTATTATCTCTTCCAACGGCGTTGAAACGGATAATACTTTGGGGCTAAATGCGCCTCAGTCGTTCACGCAATCAGTTGAACCAATTTTACCGCCTGCGGTATCGACGCCGGGTGTTTTTAATGCGGGGGCTTTGCCTGTGCCCGGGCAGTCGACCAAAGTCGCAACAATTTTGTTTGGCAATGGTTCATCGCGGTTAACGGCCAAAGATCGTCGAATTATTGCCCAAGTTTCACAATTGGCGAAAGAACGTGGGGCGACCATCCGCGTAGTTGGTCACGCCAGCAGCCGGACAAAAACTGTTAACCCTGTTCGCCATAAAATGATTAATTTTCAAATCTCTGTTGAACGAGCCAATTCTGTGGCACGAGAATTAACACGCTTGGGCGTTAAATCTGATGGATTGTTTATCGGTGCCGTTTCTGATCAAAATCCAGAATTTTATGAATATATGCCGACGGGTGAAGCTGGCAACAGGCGCACTGAAATTTATCTGGATAGCTAAACCGTTTATACCTTCTTGGTCTTGCACCAAGGGGCGGGGTCTGGCATGTCATCACATATGGAACAAGATTTTCACAAAGTCAGGCGTTTGCCGCCTTATGTATTTGCCGAAGTCAATGCATTAAAAGCCAAAGCACGTGCCGATGGTCGCGATATTATCGATTTTGGCATGGGTAACCCTGATCAACCCCCGCCACAACATATTATCGATAAATTAAAAAATACGTTGGATGATCCTAAAGTCCACAGGTATTCTAATTCACGTGGTATTCCGGGATTAAGGAAAGCCATATGCGGCTATTACCAACGCCGATTTGGTGTTGATGTGTGCCCGGAAACGGAAACCATTGCCACCCTCGGATCAAAAGAAGGTTTGGCCAATTTATCATCGGCCATTACCACGCCGGGTGATGTCATTTTAGTCCCCAACCCCAGCTATCCGATCCATCAATTTGGTTTTATTATCGCAGGAGCCGCCGTTCGCAATGTCACGGTGACCCCTGATGATACTTTTTTGGCAGGCCTTGAACGCGCTGTTCAGCACAGCGTACCAAAACCAACGGCTTTGGTTTTAAACTACCCAAATAATCCAACGGCAGAATTAGCGGATCTGGATTTTTATAGAGAGGTCGTTGATTTTTGCCGGTTTCATGGAATTTATATTTTGTCTGATTTAGCCTATGCCGAAGTTTATTTTGATGATCGACCGCCGCCATCCATTTTACAGATTAAAAACGCGTGGGATATTGCTGTTGAATTCACATCTTTAAGCAAAACCTATTCGATGCCCGGATGGCGTATTGGTTTTGCCACGGGTAACAAACGTTTAATTGCGGCCTTGGCCCGGGTTAAATCATATTTGGATTATGGTGCGTTCACGGCGATCCAAGTGGCGGCAACGGCTGCGTTAAATGGCCCGCAGGGCTGTGTTGATGACATGCGCGACTTGTACCGGGAACGCCGTAATGTGTTAATCGGTGGCCTCGCCAGTGCCGGATGGGATGTGCCGTCACCCGCAGCGACCATGTTTGCTTGGGCACCGATCCCGAAAATTTTATCAGGAATGGGATCGTTGGAATTTTCAAAACTGTTATTGGAACAAGCCGACGTCGCCGTCGCGCCGGGGATCGGGTTTGGTGAACACGGGGACGGGCATGTGCGTATTGCCTTGGTCGAGAATATCCACCGTACACGCCAAGCCGTGCGTAATATAAAATCTTTTTTAGCCCCTTATCAAGCGGCTTGATTATTGACCTACTTTAATGATCGGACCTCACCATGACTGAAGCGTTTAAAATTGGCATAGCGGGATTGGGCACTGTTGGTGCGGGTGTCGTTCGTATTTTACAGGACCACATTGATGAATTGGCGTTAAAAGCCGGGCGGCCGCTGCAGATTACAGCGGTTTCAGCCAATAACCGGAGCAAAGAGCGTGGTGTGTCGTTGGCTGGTTACCGATGGGTCGATGATGCGGTTTCAATGGCATTGGACGATGATCTGGATATGGTTGTTGAATTAATCGGTGGATCGGATGGTGTGGCCAAAGCGTTATGTGAAAAAGCCATTAATCAGCATAAACATGTGGTTACTGCCAACAAAGCATTGATTGCCCACCATGGTACGGCCCTTGCAAAATTAGCTGAAACAAAAAACGTATCGCTTAGGTTCGAAGCCGCCGTTGCAGGGGGAATTCCGATCATCAAAGCTTTGCGCGAAGGTTTAAGCGCCAACAGGATCAGCCGCGTTTTTGGTATTCTGAACGGGACTTGTAATTATATCCTGACCGAAATGCAGGAAAGTGGCCGGGAATTTTCTGATGTATTAAAAGAGGCTCAGGATTTAGGTTTTGCCGAGGCTGATCCGGCATTTGATATTGATGGTGTGGATACGGCCCATAAACTGGCTATTTTAGCGTCGATGGCTTTTTCAGCAGAAATTAATTTCGGTGACGTTCATAGTGAAGGCATCCGCAATATTTCACCCGTGGATATGGAATTTGCCAAAGAACTCGGATACGGCATTAAATTATTAGGCGTGGCGGCGTTAACGGATGCGGGCATCGAACAACGTGTGCATCCTTGTATGGTGCCGATTAATAGCCCGATAAGTCATGTTAATGGCGTATTTAATGCGGTGGTTTGTGACGGTGATTTTGTTGACCGTACAATGTATGAAGGACGCGGTGCCGGCGAAGGCCCAACAGCATCGGCTGTGGTCGCTGATATCATTGATGCGGTGCGCGGTAATAATTTACCAACTTTTGCCGTTCCCGCGAATACTTTAAAAAATATACCGACTGTACCGATGAACAATCATGTGGGGGCGTATTACATTCGTCTGCATGTGTTGGATGAACCGGGTGTGTTTGCTGGTGTCGCTATGGCATTAAATAACCATAATGTATCTATGGAAAAAGTCCTTCAACGTGGACGTGCGCCGGGTGAGCCGGTTGCTGTGGTGATGACGGTTCATGAAACCAAAGAAGCCGATTTGTTGAAAACTTTAGATGACATTCAAAAACTTGACGCTGTTTTGTCAGCCCCTGCGGTTATTCGTATTGAAAGTTTATAAAATTCATTTTTTATGTTGGCAAGGCCCCGTTAAACAGTCACCATGAACTATGATTAAAAATATTATTATTGATGGAAATTTGGCTTTGGAAACGGTTCGTGTGACCGAAGCCTCCGCCATGGCCGCTGCAAAATTTATAGGTTTAGGCGACGAAAAATCCGCCGACCTTGCCGCCGCTCACGCCATGAAAAATGCAATTAACGAATTACCTGTCCAAGGCACAATTCGTATTGGCGAAGGGGCCGAAGGCAGTGTTGAAGATCTGTTTGTCGGTCAATCTTTGGGCACAGGGGACGGACCTAAAACCGATATTGCTCTGGTCGCACTAGAGGGTAAAAGTATCACCGCGCGTGGCGGCTCAAATGCCATGTCGGTCTTAGCCATGGCCGAGGACGGCAATTTTTTAACGGTTCCTGATGTGTATATGGATAAAATCGCCATCGGTGCAGGTTTGCCAAAAGGCCTGGTCGATTTAGATGCGGAACCGGGTGAAAATTTAAAAGCGTTGGCTGCGGCCAAAGGCGTCGCCATTAGCGATTTAGTGGTGTGTTTGCTGGACCGGCCACGCCACGGCAAACTTATTGCCAAGGTACGGCAATCAGGCGCACGTATTAATTTAATTCAAGACGGTGATGTCAGCGGTGTCATCGCAACAGCGACGCCAGAAAGCGCCGTAGATATGTATTTAGGCATCGGGGGCGCACAACAAGGGGTGTTGGCCGCGGCCGCCCTGCGTGGGGATGGTGGGCAAATGCAAGGCCGCCTTGTGGTCCGCAACCAAGATGACCAGCTATTGATTGCTAAGGCTGGTATCGAAGACGTCTCAAAAAAATACACAGAATCAGAAATGGCGTCGGGTCATGTTATTTTTGTGGCGACCGGCGTCACCCATGGACCGTTATTAAAAGGCGTGAAATATTTATCCGGGCGCATTGTCACCCAGTCCATGGTGATGCGCTCAACAACCGGAACATTGCGTATTATCGAAGGTTTTCACAACATAGCCCAAACCTATGGCGGCTGAAAATAATCCTGATAAATCACCATATTTAGGTGTTTCCTCATCACTCATTGGCAAACGTTGGTTGTTGGGGGATTGTGATGAACGTTTGGGATTGGCTTTAGCCCAGCGTTTACAACTGCCCGATGTGGTGGCGCGAATTTTAAGCAGCCGAGGCGTTGATTTAGATACGGCGCAATCATTTTTAGACCCGAAACTACGGGACTTATTGCCTGATCCATCCCGCTTCAAAGACATGGATAAAGCTGCCGAACGTATCACCAGTGCGATTATGCAAAATGAACAAATCGCTGTTTTTGGTGATTATGATGTGGATGGCGCAACGTCGTCAGCATTGTTTAGCCGTTTTATCAATGCCGTGGGTGGGCGCATTCGCACCTATATTCCGGACCGTATGAAAGAAGGCTACGGTCCTAATGCGACTGCATTGCAGTCGTTACAAGACAGCGGGGTGTCGGTTGTTTTAACGGTCGATTGTGGAACATTAGCATTCGATGCTTTGGCTGCTGCTGAAAAATCCGGCCTTGATGTGATTGTCGCCGACCATCATGCACCGGGGGCAAGCTTACCCGCATGTGTGGCGGTGATTAACCCGAATCGGCTGGATGAGCAACCGGGTTATGGGCATTTGGCGGCTGTTGGCGTGGTGTTTTTATTAATCATTGCGATAAATCGTCTGTTGCGTTCTATGGATTGGTACAGCACACGTACGGAACCTAATTTGATGGGGTGGTTGGATATCGTGGCTTTGGGGACGGTGTGTGATGTGGTGCCGTTAAGCGCATTAAACCGAGCCTTTGTTACCCAAGGATTAAAAATCATGGCGGCGCGCGGTAATGCGGGCATCCGGGCTGTGTCAGAAATTGCAGGCATTCATGAAACCTTAGGAACCTATCATGCGGGATTTGTTATCGGACCTCGAATTAATGCCGGTGGCCGTTTGGGTTCATCAGAATTAGGAGCGCGGTTATTATCAACAGATGATATGGACGAAGCCATGTCGATTGCCCAAAAACTGGATGGTTTTAATCAGGAACGCCGTGATGTAGAAGCTGTTGTCCTTGAGCAAGCCATTATCAATGTTGACCAAATAGAAGCGGGCAATCATGCCATGGTGATGGCGATCGGAACCGGTTGGCACCCGGGCGTGATCGGTATTGTCGCCAGCCGATTAAAAGAGCGATATAACCGCCCGGCTTGTGTCATTGCCTTCGATGAAAAAACTGGTTTGGGTGTGGGGTCGGGGCGCTCTGTCACGGGTGTCGATTTAGGCGCTTGTATTTTGGCTGCATCGCAAGCCGGATTATTGGTGAAAGGCGGCGGGCACGCCATGGCCGCGGGATTTACAGTTGCTTCAGATAAATTGAATGAACTAAGAGCTTTTTTAAATGAACGTATTGGCCATATCATTACAGACCAGAAAATCGTGCCGACTTTGCATGTGGATGCAAGCTTAGCCTTATCCGGCGTGACGCCAACCTTAATTGGAAAACTTGACCAAATCGGACCTTTTGGTTCAGGCAACCCGGAGCCCAGATTTGTCATTCCTGACGTTTCTATTCAATATGCGGCAGTCGCCGGGACCGATCACGTGCGTTTAACGTTAATGGATAGTGCAGGCACTAAACGCCAAGCTATTTGTTTTCGTTGCATGGGTAATCCTTTGGGACCAGAATTATTAAACGCTGGTGGAAAATCATTTCATATTGCCGGAAAAATAAGGCTAAATAACTGGCAAGGACGAACAACGGCACAAATACAAATCGAAGACGCGGTTCCTGTTTGGTAGATTATGCAATAACTTGGCCTGTTTGGTAAATCATGGAATAACTTGGCCTGTTTGGTAAATCATGGAATAACTTGGAGTTTTAAGTATGTTTGATAAATGGGATCATCGGTTTTTTGAATTGGCCGGATTTATTGCTGATTGGTCAAAAGACCCGTCAACCAAAGTCGGGGCAGTGGTCGCTGATCCGAATACAAAACGTATTGTATCAACCGGGTTTAATGGCTTTCCGTCTGGCGTCGAAGATTTGGATGAGCGCTTGAATGATCGCTCCGTTAAATATGAAATGGTGGTTCATGCGGAACAAAACGCATTGGTGTATTCAGGCGCAAAAGCTGCGGGTTGCACCATTTACGTCACGCCATTGCCGCCTTGTGCACGGTGTGCGGTGGTGATTATTCAAACAGGCATTAAACGCGTTGTTTGTCCCGAACCTGACTTTTCTCGTGAACCGTGGGCCACACAAAGCCGCATTTCCGAGCAAATGTTCAAAGAAGCCGGGGTCAAAGTAGACTATTACCAAGCAGAATGATTTTTTAAGGATTGATGATTTTTTTAACAGCCGGGGCTTGTAATTGCCGGGTAGAGATGTGACCTGATCCCAGTAACGGCGACAGATAATCAACAAATGCATCTGTCACATCGGTGCCTGTCGCGTTAATGAAATTGTCTGCCATGACTTTGGTTTTACCGGCGACGTCTTCTAATAGGCTTAATTTATACCCGGCACTATAACGGCCAATACGGTGGATCGTGACGCTGCCGAGTGTGTGGCCCGATGCCGCATAGTGTACGGCGCGTTCTCCGACTTCACGGGCTTCTAATTGGTCAACGTCTGATACACAGCCTAAAAATGAACGTTGTAGATAGCCAAATGTATCCCCACGCACGCGTTTGATGGATGAATGATCACGGATGGCATCACATAATAAATCGGCCAGCGCCCCAGTGCCGGATAATTGAACATTGCCGTGGGCATCCGTTTCTACATTTTTGGATAAACTAGAAATGATGGCGGTGCCCGATGCATCGTGGATGCCTTCGGATACGGCGATGACACAACGCCCCAAACGGTCGTAGACTTTTTTCACATCCTGAATAAATTGGTTGGTGTTAAAATCGCGTTCAGGCACATAAATCAAATGCGGCCCGTCATCATCGACATTGCGACCAAGTGCGGATGCGGCTGTTAAAAAACCGGCATGCCTGCCCATCACCACACCCACATAAACGCCCGGTAGCGCCCGATTATCTTGGTTAATGCCTGCGAATGCGTTGCTGACGAACTTGGCAGCTGATGGAAACCCCGGTGTATGATCATTGATCATTAGATCGTTGTCGATGGTTTTAGGGATATGAATTAATGCTAATTCCGTATCGGCTTTTTTGGCTTCGTCATTTAGAATGCGCAATGTATCGGACGAATCATTACCACCAATATAAAAAAAAGTTTTAATATCGTGGGCTTGCAGGATTTTAAAAATTTCCTGTGTATAGGCTAAATCCGGTTTGTCACGTGTTGAACCCAATGCCGAACAAGGCGTGTTGGCGACGGCTTCTAAATTAACGGTGGTTTCCTGTGTTAAATCAACGAAATTTTCATTGATGATGCCATTGACGCCATGCAAAGCACCATAAACGGCATCGACGCCTGAATGTTTGCGAGCTTCTAAAACCGCACCAACGAGCGACTGATTGATAACGGCGGTTGGCCCACCACCCTGTGCGATTAAAATTTTGCCCTTAAGCATGATACGTCCTTAAAAATTAAAAATATTTTCCGGAATATGCGGCGGAAAAATCAGCAATGCAATGGGATTTTTACATTATTGGCTATAAACGTGTATAAAACGCCCTTGTTGCTTGATAAAACCAAGAAATAGAGCAAAAATTTAAATCTCGACAACCGCAGTATGTAAGTCATTGGATTTTTTCAGATGAAGCCATTTTTGGGTTTTTTATCCCTGTTAAAAAATGCGGTCCGTGACTTGTTGCCTATTATTGCTGTTGTTTTGTTTTTCCAAACAGTTATTTTGCAACAATCGTTCCCTGATATTTGGGCGATTGTGTTGGGTCTGGGCATGGTCATCGTTGGCTTGGCATTATTTGTACAAGGCTTGGAAATGGCGCTGTTTCCTATCGGCGATGTGTTGGCCGAAGCCATGGCAAAAAAAGGCAGCCTGACGATTCTATTATGTTTTGCTTTTGCTTTGGGGTTTGGCACAACGGTTGCGGAACCGGCTTTGATTGCCGTCGTTAACGAAGCATCCATGATCGCAGCCCAAGCCGGAGAAATCACCAACTCGGATGATGCCCGGGAAAGTTACGCATTTTGGTTACGTTTAACGGTTGCTGTTTCAGTAGGATCTGCATTGGTATTGGGTGTGTTTCGAATATTGCTAGGATGGCCGGTTCAGTATTTGATCATAGGCGGTTATTTCTTTGTCGTTATCGTTACGTTTTTTGCACCGCGTGAAATTATCGGCATTGCCTATGATTTAGGCGGGGTGACAACGTCGACAATCACGGTGCCGCTTGTAACGGCTTTGGGTGTTGGTTTATCTAAATCCATTCGCGGTCGCAGTCCGTTGCTGGATGGGTTTGGATTAATCGCCCTTGCCAGTTTAATGCCGATGATTTTTGTCATGGTGTTTGGGATGGTGGTGTGATGGTTTTTATCATAAATCTGTGGGAAACAATCACTGCAACGGTTTTTGATGTGATGCCTATTTTGGTTGTTTTAATTTTTTTTCAAGGTTTGGTAATTCGTAAAAAACCGCCACATCTAAAACGGCTTGTCATCGGTTTTGTTTATGTCTTATTAGGGTTAAGCCTGTTCTTGGTGGGCTTGAACGAGGCCTTGTTTCCCATCGGTAAAACCATGGCTCATCAATTAACCGATCCAGCGTTTTTAAAAATTATTCCAGGAAGCCAAATAAATTGGCTCGATTATTTGTGGGTCTATGTTTTTGCCGCAAGCATAGGGTTTGCCACTACCATAGCCGAACCATCGTTGATTGCTGTGTCGCTTAAAGCCCAAGACGTATCCGGTGGCACGATGCGTGCGTTCGATTTACGCATTGCGGTCGCAGTCGGGGTTGCCGTTGGTGTGGCGGTTGGCAGCTACCGTATTGTTAGCGGCACGCCGTTACCGTTGTATATCATGGCCGGGTATATGGTCGTGATCGCACAAACTTTTTTTGCCTCAAAAACCATTATTCCGTTGGCCTATGATACCGGCGGGGTAACGACATCGACCGTTACTGTTCCTGTTGTTGCCGCCCTTGGTCTTGGGTTGGCGTCAACAATTCCCGGCCGTAATCCGTTGTTGGATGGTTTCGGTTTAATTGCTTTTGCCAGTGTGTTTCCAATTATCTCTGTTTTGGGGTACGACATGGTAACAACTTGGGCAAAGCGTTTTGATAAACAAATCCCTAAGGAGGACATCACGTGAACCTTAAAATGATAATGGCTTTTGTTGCCGATGACAAAACCGATACTGTGTTGGAAGCCGCACGTAATGCTGGGGCCACAGGGGCAACTGTTATAACCTGTGTACGCGGCGAAGGATTAGAGCCTGAAAAAACGTTTTTGGGCCTTGAATTATCAGCGCAAAGAACGGTTTTGTTGTTTTTAGTCGCAGCACCAAAAGCACGAGAAATTCTGGAAACTATTTCTGAAGCCGGCCATTTTGATGATGAACCCGGCAGCGGCATTGCTATTCAAATTGAAATCGAAGATGCCGTTGGACTGAAAACTCAAGAACAAAAATTAAACGAAGAAATTGAGGAATCGCTGTAATGGATAAAAAAATCATAACCGTTTTGGACGTCATGACCGAGGTCGTTATTTCTATTGAAGCCACGGCTAAAGTTAGTGATGCTGTTGAATTAATGCGCCAACACAACACCAGTTCCATTGTTGTCGAACGGCGGGATGATGCCGATGAATTTGGCATGATTACGGTGCGCGATATTGCCAGTGAAGTGTTAGCAAAAAATTTATCGTCCGAACGCATCAATGTTTATGAAATCATGTCTAAACCGGTGTTGGCATTGGATGGCGATATGAATGTTGTGTTTGCAGTACGCATGTTGTCTCGGTTTCAGCTAAACCGCGCCTTGGTCACGGGAACGGACCGTAAACCGATAGGTATCGTGACGTTGCGTGATATGGTTTTGCGCAGTTTGGAAACTGAAAATACCGCAGAGTGCTGAACTTATTTTGAAAATAACAGGCCGGGGCCCTGGTTTTTAGTTTCAAGTCCGGCCAAATGCAACATGTGCCAAGCGACCGCTTGGTTGCTGCTGATAATCGGTTTGCCAATTTTTTGTTCAGCCCGATCAATGACATCAAAACTGCGTAAATTGGTGCATGATACAAACACACATTCCACATCATCCGCCCCGCCTAAATCACAAATTGCGTCATAAACTGATTGTGGTTTAATGCGAGCAACAACTTTTTCCTGACTTTGTTCAAATGATGAAAAAGCCGCAATGGAAAACCCGTTTTGTTCAAGGCGCTTCATCATATGCAGAGAAACTTCTTGGATATAGGGCGTCAATAGGCCTATATTTTTTAATTTTAAATGATTAAGTGCGGCCATCACGGCCCGCATGGGATCGGTCGTTTGTGTATTTTTATGCACGCTTTGAATGGCGCGCTCAACGGTTTCAGGGCCGATCACTGTGGCCCCCGAAGTACAGGCATAAGCGATCACATTTAATGTGTTATGAATAGGCAATAACGCGGCTGATTGTGGCAAGTCTTGTTGCATTTTTAATAATGTGGCCGTGGTCACTTCGGGCTGACTGGGGATGCGTGTATGGTATAAAACGATGCCGTCACGATTAAAAACCTGACGTAATTCAGCCTCGATGGTTTCATCACTTGCAAGGACAATCAGCCCGAATGCGGCTTTGTGGGCGATGCCTTGATCGGTTTTAAATTTGGCGGTCATAACATTATTAACCTTTTAAAATAGGCAGTTCAGGTTCGGCTCGCCGGCTAAGCAAACGTGGGGGGCCGTCTTCGATAAGAATATTTTCTTCAAAAACCATTATTTTTTGATCTTTGGTGATCATGCTTGGCTCTATTGTGATGACCATGCCAGACTGTAACACGGTTTCGTCAAAATCAATAATGGATGGGGGTTCCGTCAACTGTATTCCCAATCCATGACCGTACCGTCCAACACCGGTTGAGGGTTGATCAATGACGTTTTGCATGGCCACAAATATATCTTGGCAAGTGACGCCGGGACGGGCAATTTCCAATGCTGTATTGGTGGCGCGGGTTAATGTTTGATAGGCGTGGTTGGCGGTATCACTGGCCTGTGAAATTGCAAAATTACGATCAAAATCGCAAAAATATCCGGTCAATGTCGCCCCGGTATCAAGCATCAAAATATCTCCTTTTTGGTGTGGGCGCTGGGTTGGCGGCGAAATGACATCGCCGTAACCGTCCTGTTCGCAGCCTCCGACTAAATAGGGAACGTCTTCGGCCCCTTGTTTCAGCAAATCAATTTTAAATGCTTTAAATGCCTGATCTAATGGCTGGCCCTCATAAAAAAGATTTTGCGCATTATCGAAACTATTTGAAGCTATTTCGCAAATGGCAGATATCTTTTTGATCTCAGCCGTCGATTTAATCATGCGAACCGATTGAACAAGCGGGGTGGCATTACAAAAATGTGTGCCCGGTAACCGTTGTTGTAGAATACCTAAGTCCAGTAATGGCATGCGCAGGTCACTTTCGCGTCCCATTAACATGCCGACGTTTTTATAGGGTTGCAGTGTTGATATCAGCAAGGTAACGCCGTCATCATCTTTATTTGGTGATGACCATGTACGGATATCATCAACCCACGTCGCCGCCATCAATGCCCGACCAATTTCTGGAATTACCGCTATGGGTTTGCCCGCGGCCGGGATGATTAAAAACCATGGCCGGGTAGGGCTTTGCCAGAACAATGTACGGAAACCGGTAAAATACCTGATTTCTGCTTCGTTGGTGAAAAACAAAGCGTCCAGTTTTTTGCCGCGCATTTTACTTTGTACGCGACCTAACCTGTTTTCAAATTCTTTGATGGGAAAATCAGTATCAGACATTTAAGTATAATCCATGAATATAATGAATATGTTGCAAAGTTCATCAATACCAAAAAATAGGCCACGGCCGTTGATTGCGAAAATTATTGCTGACGTAGGCGATGCAGACCAATATCACAGCCCCTGTGGCAACAGGGAAAAGGACGTACATATATCCAAGTTCATGGATGACCGGAGACGCAACAACTGCAATTAACGCTGTCGCACCACCCGGCGGATGAACGCTGCGGGTTAATTGCATAGCGGTAATGGCAAGCGATACGGCAAGCCCCGTGGACAGCCAGTTGGCTTCACCCACAACCAAAAAAACAGTGACACCGATAAAAGCAGAGATAATATGCCCAACAATCACATTATATGGTTGTGCCAGTGGGCTATAAGGTGCGCCATAGACCAACACAGCGGTCGCGCCAAAAGCACCGATCATTAACATTAAATCGCTATCATTCATAAAAAACTGGTCAATGGCTGCGATGCTGGCAATGCCCAAGAACGCACCGATCAGGCTGCGAAGAATACCTGCAGCATTCGGCCGAACAGAGCGGTGGTGCTGTTTTGAATGGGCTTCTGTCATATTGCTGTTCTCGTATTAAATCTATGAGTATGGTCGAAATAATTGCAGCAATACCCATAAAAACAAGGATTAATCGCAATGAGTTGGGCTTTCGCCTATTGTCCAATAAATTCCATAGTTCTGCTGTTCTTTTAATGCAAATAAAGTTAAGTAGAAGTCAATATAGTCTATATTTTTGTATTTTTATTAAAATGCACGAACTATTTATAATAGAAAAATTTTATATATTTACCCGTTAACCATGTATTATTTGGAGGCTCGAATGAGCACCGCAACATTAGATCATAAAAATATGGACAAAAACCATTCGACATTTTTGGGATATTTATCCATTTCGATGCGGATTGGTTTTTTAATTTTCCTCGGCTTAATCACGATGGGGATGGCAATTGCAATTTCATATTTAGGCACAAGAGATTTACATGAAGCCATTCTTGAAGAAGAGGCTTTTTCTGACATTGAAATTGCTGTTTTGAAAACCGAGGCCGGGGCATTGATGTTGCGCCGCCGGGAAAAAGATTTTTTGATCCGTAAAAATTTAAAGTATTGGGACATGTATCAATTAGATTTTGCTAAAACCATTGCTGAACTAGATGCGATGAAAAAAATTCCCAACGTATCCCCTGTTGTGGCTGACATTGATACGGTTATCGCCAAGCTCACCGAACATAAAAATCAATTCAAAAAAGTAATCACAATGACATCAGAATTGGGTTTGGATGAAAAAAGCGGTTTATCGGGCCAGCTTCGCAAAGCAGTGCAAAGTGTTGAAGCTAATTTATCAGAAGCAAGCCTTGATCAACTAACCGTTAAAATGTTGATGATGCGCCGCCATGAAAAAGATTTTATGATGCGAGGTAAACCAGAATATCTGGACCGTATCATCAAACGCCACTCTGAATTTGATAAATTATTAGAAGCCGTGGCAACGGATATCGATAAAAAATCATTGACGGTTTTGATGGATGATTACCAACAAAAAATGAAAAGCTTTGGTGCTTTATCTATTGTTTTGACGTCGGAAACTAAACGCTTGAGTGATATTTATAAGGAAATGAGGCCATCCTTTAAATCATTAGTAAAATTTTCTAGTGACGGCTTGGTTCAGGCTAAGAATAAAGCCCAGGTACAACAAGCGGCGATAAATACTCGGCTCTTATGGGCTTTTATTGTTGCCTCAATCACGATGTTGGCGTTAGGCATTCTGGTTATGCGCTCGGTCGTCGGTCCCATGAAGAGGATCACTGAAACGACAGAAAAACTCGCTGGAGGAGACCGTGATGTCGATATCCCGGCGACAGGCAACACAGACGAAGTCGGATCTATGGCTCGCGCTTTGCTCGTTTTTAAAGACAATCTTAATGAAACCCAGCGATTGCGTGATGAACAGCAGTCCAAAGAACAACGCGATATGGCCGTTCGCCGCGAAGGGCGGATGAAAATGGCCTCGGATTTTGAAGCTAAAATTGGATCGATTGTACAAACCGTTTCATCCGCCGCCACAGAATTGCATGCGTCGTCGCAAGTGATGACGGCTACCGCCGAAAATACATCGTCGCAAAGCGCGGTTGTGGCATCGGCCGCCGAAGATGCTTCGAGCAATGTTCAAACCGTAGCATCGGCCGCCGAAGAATTGTCTGCCTCGATTTCTGAAATTGAACGCCAAGTATCTGAATCATCAAGCATTGCATCGTCTGCAGTGGCGGACGCCAAAACGACAGATGAAAAAATCCAAGGTTTAGCCATTGCTGCCGATAAAATTGGTGAGGTCGTCAGCATGATTACTGATATTGCCGAACAAACTAATTTGTTGGCATTAAACGCAACTATCGAAGCGGCAAGAGCTGGTGAAGCCGGCAAAGGATTTGCTGTTGTTGCATCCGAGGTTAAAAATCTGGCTAATCAAACGGCGAAAGCCACCGAAGAAATTAGTTCACAAATAGGTGGAATTCAAACAGCAACACAAGAATCCGTGGTTGCTATTCAACAGATTGGTGAAACCATTTCTCGTATTGATGACATCGCTGCCGGCATTGCCGCGGCCGTTGGCGAACAAGGTTCTGCAACCAATGAAATTGCCCGTAATGTTGAACAAGCCGCAGCAGGTACAGGTGAAGTATCATCCACAATCAGTATTGTGACCCAAGGAGCAAACGAAACCGGAGCTGCTGCTAATCAAATCAATACCGCCGCTGCAAAATTGTCCGAGCAATCTGAAGCATTAAATTCCGAAGTGGCTCAGTTTCTTGAAAATGTCAGGAATGGTTGATTTTTAACTTATATCCTTCATGGGTCGCGTTAAACCCTAATCGATCATAAAACCGATGTGCGTCGTTGCGGGTCTTGTCCGTCGTTAATTGCACTAAATGACACCCTTTGTCTTTGCATTTGGCAATCGCCCAATTAAAAAATTGCTGCCCTAGTCCGGAGCTGCGATGTTTTTTTGCGACCCTGACGGCTTCGATTTGTCCGCGCCATGCGCCTTTCCGGGCAAGTCCTGGAATGAATGTTAATTGCAACGTTGCGGATATTTCATCATCTATAACGGCGACCGCTAAAAACTGATTGATATCGGCGTTAATAGCATGAAATGCGTGAAGGTAGGCTTCGGCAATGGGTGATGATGTGTCTTCTCTGGCTTGCCCTAGTTCATCATCGCCAAGCAGGTTAATGATCGCTGGCAAGTCATCGGCCACAGCTTTTCTGAAAATTACGCCGATATTTTCCATATTCTATTTGTAATCTGGTGGTATCGATTAAACAATGATTTATGCTGATGCTACAGCGTGAATATTATTGTTAAATAAAACAGGAAAATAAAAAGCCCATCACTTGAAGAGGCTAACTATTAGATATTTTTAGCCAGAATCACAGGGTAATCCTGCCTAAAAATATGTGACACCACCGAAGGTAAAATAGGTGCATAGACCTAAAAGAATAATCGCCCCCAAATGGGGATAGGCGGTAAAAAATCCGTTTGTTGTTGATGGTGATGGTTCCTCCGTTCAGATCAGAAAATTAACAAATAATTTAGGATATGGGCTCATTAACTCGAGGAATACCGTGCGGCTTGTTTTGAAGAAGAGGTTGAATGCCGGGCCATACGTCACGCAGAAATACGGGGAGGTCATTACTTTTACCTTTGTGAGGGACCTGATAAAGCATATCACTTATAAACCCTCGATGATAAGTAGAGTGATTAACCAGATGCAATAGGATTTCCGAACGTGACATTTGGCCTTCACCCCCACCCACGAAAGTAAAATTGATCACTTCGTCTAACTCAGCCTGGTTAAGCCGCGTTGCCAAAGCCACATAGTATTGATCTCGTTTTTCGAGTTGTTCTCGTACAACAGCAAAAGGCGGTGAGGCTTTGGTATTTCTAGAGGTGTATGGGTGAGATTTACCCTCAAGATGTGCTTTGAATATATTATGCACAATGAGTATGTGATTGAATGTATGTGCAATGTTACCAAAAAGTGTTTGTCGTTCTTTGACTATTTCTGTCTCTGGAATTCTCGACACAGAATTGAACATTGTAGTGTTTGCCCATGCCATATAGTGCGTCATCATGCGGGCCATCTGTTGCATACCTGTGGCGCCTTTTTCCGTCATGTAAGGGTTCCTTTTCTTGTGCCGCGTATGCCTATTCATAGTCAAACGATCACTGTGTGATATACATTGTTATTTCATCAAAACAATATCATAGGCTTTACGTGTGACAACTGTATAATTTATGTAATAAAAAAAATCGTACATTGTTTTTAAATTAATAAATAAATCACAGATCAACGATTCAAAAATCAAACAACCAATATATTTTTTCAAGGATTACGGTGTGGATTACGGTGACTGATGACGGGCGATTACAGTGACACGGTGTCATTGCGCTAGGGTGATCACTCTCCGGGTTTATAATACGAGGTCTGAAATTTAATAAAACACGGATGGAGAGTGACCATGAAAAAGCACGCTGGACTTAATGTTTCTTTGAAATAGATCTCGATTTGTAACTGCGATGATGGGGGGCATGTTTTGTGGCAAGGCGAGGTTGTCAACGAGCCGGAGATCGTTGACACTGTGCTTGCTCGCCGTGCACTCAACCTTGTTCGTGCCGTTTTAGAAACGGGCTCGTGCGGCATTCATTTGTAACAGGGCCTTGAGACCCAAGAGGTTCCGGTTGTGTGCATTTGTGCGCGTCATGCCAAAGGTGTTTTGAAGTGCAAGATCAACAAGAACGATGCCAATGACGCCGCGGGATTGACGCAGTTAGCGCACACCGGATGGTACCGGGAAGTCTATGTGAAGTCTTCCGATACCGATGTGATCTGCGCGCATTATTGACCCGCAACGCAAACTGACCGGCCTCTTGTTGCCGCAGGGTGGTTCGAGCATACATTAACAGGTGGACAACTATTTCCGTTGGCTAGATTACGCCAAGGCGAAAAAAGTGCACAATCGGGTGTAAAAAAAAGCCCATTACTTGATGAGCCTATATCACAATTTCTGTTAAAAAAGCTGGTGACCCCTACGGGATTCGAACCCGTGTTGCCGCCGTGAAAGGGCAGTGTCCTAGGCCTCTAGACGAAGGGGTCGTGAAGAGAATGCCTATGTACTGGGCTGCGTCAGACTAATCAAGTCTATTTTTAGAAAATTATGACGATCTTGTTTCTTTTCGACATTTTATTTAGGTATAATGATTTGGCCTACAGAAAAAAGCTTGGAATACTGTTGATGATTGACTTAAAAAACAAATCAGGCGTATTGGTGATTGTTGTATTATTTCTATTATTATCATCAAAAACAATGGCCGGTTCTGATGAAGCTAATCCCGTATTTAATGGTGTAATGCGTGCCATTGATGGCGATACTTTAATGTTTAAAGGTAAACGCTTGCGGATTTTTGGTTTAGCCGCTCCTGAAATGAGCGAGCCGCGGGGTCCTGTATCTCTTGCGGCTATGGATGACATTGTCAACGGTCGACAATTAACATGCGAACAATTGGATATTGATCGGTATAAACGCCCTGTTGTTCGATGTTTTGAGGCGGGTAGGGACATTGCCAAGGCCATGATTAGATCAGGTTGGGCGTTTGCTTACCGATTTTATACGGCCGATTATGACGCCACAGAACGCCTAGCCCGCAAAGATGGAATTGGTTTTTGGCAGCGTACAGAAACCGAACCACAGCAATCATTGAACCCTCTTTGGATTGCTTTGACGAGTGCATTATTTGGTATCGGGCTGGGGATGTTGATAAATCGAAAATTGCGCCTTATGAGGCGCCACTCAGAATGACTTCATTTGTATTCGTTTCGACTTGATATGTTTTGTTTGGTATCGTCATTGTCATCGCGACAGTCATGATGTTGCCTAGGTTTAGAAATACCATCATGTCGTGGACCACAGTGACGCCGTTGACATCGATTGTTGGCAGCGGGTTTCTTGTTATTGCTCCTTTGCTAGGGGGTTGCCGGGGCTTATTCACTTGTTGTGATGGTTTTTATTGTTATGCCTACCTACGCCATTGGATATGTTATACGGTATAATATTTGCCACAGCGAAAATTTGAAAACATGTAACGATGCTGGGCCTGTTTTGATTGGGTGTGAACGGTACTCACATATTTCTCTCAGCCTAGCCAAAGTTATTTCCAGCACTTTTTATTTGCGATCCCCGTAGAATGAAATCAAAATGTTACTTTGAAAGTGTTTCTGGCTGCTCTATTGGCAAAGATACTGTGAATGTCGAGCCCTTACCTTCTTCGCTTGTTAAGTAAATTTTTCCATGGTGAAGATCAACAAAAGTTTTGCACAAACTTAAACCTAATCCAGTGCCGCTCATGCCTTTGGCCGTATTAGCGCGGAAAAACCGGGTGAAGATTTTATCAATTTCGTTTTCAGGTATACCAATCCCATGGTCGATCACCGAAACTTCAATTCGTTCATCGTATTGTTGACCACGAATGGAGATTTCTCGTTTGTTCGGAGAATATTTAATAGCATTTGAGAATAAATTATTGAAAACTTGTTCGATTAAACGCCGATCTGCACAAATAGGAGTCTTTATCGAATTAAGGTCCATACTAAACGTATAGTCCGGTGAAAGCTCTCGGTGGTTATCTGATATTTCAAAGAGTAAGGCTTTTATATCAAGATTACCTAGTACGATCACTACTTTGCCTTCTTCAATGCTTGATGTGGCAAGTGTGATATCGATCATATCGATCATTTTTTGAACTGTACGCCGAACAGTGGTCGCCCGTTTTTCGATATCATCCGCAGTCAGTTTGTTTTTCATGCGAATTAAACGTTGGGAAACGCCATCAATAATGGTCAACGGGGTGCGGTATTCATGGCTTATCATGGATATAAATTGTTTTTGAAGTTGACTGTATTCTTTTTCTTTTTCCAATGACACTTCAAGTGCGAGGGCTTTCTGGTTCACCTCTTCTGTTCGGTTGGCAATCTCAAGTTCTAGAAAGCTCTTGTGGTTTTCGAGTTCAATACGGGCTTGGATTTCTTCGGTTACGTCATTGGTCGTGCCTCTGAACCCGCAAAAAAAACTTTGTTCATCAAAAACCGGTACGCCACTGGTGCGCCAATACCGGCTGTCGTCATTCAAGGGCGAAGAAATGTAATCACGAAAAGCTTTTTTGCGTTCCAAAAGATGCAGTATCGGTTTTAAAGTTGTGTCTTCCGGGCTTCTTTCTTCTATCAAAAATTTTTCGAAACGCGGGCTTAATACGGTAAATTGATGGTTTTCATTTGTTTCCCAGAACCAGTCATTCGCCGCTTGGGTGAAATCACGAAATCGTTTTTCACTTTGCTCTAAACTTTTTTGGATTTCTTTTAAGGTGCTTATATCAATGCCGAATACCAAGGTGCCGCCATCTTTTAAGCGCTTCAGTCTGAATCTATAACTTGCCCCAGTTTTAAAAATGATTTCAAAAGGCGCGCTGGATGTTTTGTGTAAAGTTAATTGTTCTTGTATGAACTGCTCTTGGTCATGTTCGGCTTCTTTTATAAATCCATGTTCTAAATAGACACGTAAGTTTGACTCAAGAGTAGTACCTATGCGGATTTTTTGTCGGATGGCTTTAACCGGGGTTCGGAAAATAGTGTTAGCAAAAACCAGCTCATCAGCACTGTTGTAAAATGCTACTGGATCCGAAACTCGTTCGATGGCACGAATGATTTGCTGTGCCGTACGCTCAGCTTTACGCAAATGGGTGATATCCGTGCCAATAAAACCTGAACCAATCAACACGTTTTCTTTGTCGTAAAGGGGAAACCGAGTGCTTAAAATCGTGCGGTGTTGGCCGTCTGCAAAACCGAATTCAAACTCCTTTTCAAGAGAAGTTTCAGTAATCAGAACTTTTTGATCTTCTTTGGTGACATCACGCCCACTTTGTTCGGAAAATATTTCGACGGAAGTTCTGCCGATTAATTCGCTGTAGCTCGCATTGTTCCATTTGCAAACAGTTTCATTGACGAGCATATAGCGCCCTAATTTATCTTTAAGAATGATCAGAGCAGGGATTTGATTGATCAACCTGATTAAGACATCTTTACTTTGAAAACTATTCTTATCGTTTTGTTCTAATTTGGTTATTTCAAAACCACTTGATCCAATGGCATTGAATTTCCCGTTTTTATCATAAAGCGGGAAATTACATGTTTGGTAAGTAACGAGCCCTTTTTTTGTCCAAAAAATATCTTCTTGTTCGGCGGCGCTTTCTGTTTCAATAACAATTTGGTCAAGGGCCGTTGCGGTGGCGGCAATATCAGGGGTGAATAAGTCATAGGCTGTTTTGCCAATGGCCGCATTGCTGTCGCCGTTAATAAACTTTTCGCCTTGTTTATTTATAAAAAGAAAATTCCCTAGTTTATCAGTGATATGAAGCTTAATTGGCGTTTGTTGGAAGAATTCCATAAATTGCTGATTCTTTATTCTTAGAACATAATTGTCTCGGCGATACCGATAAACGGTAATGCACAACAGCAAAAAGACCAGTGTTAGGGTTATGATAATGGTCAATAAAGCCGATTTGTAATCTGAGACCGGCAAAGATTGTGTAACCGTCAGTGTTTGTGCAGATAAAGGCTTGGAAAATATACCAAAATAATTATTAGAAATAAATTCTGCAAATAAACTCATTCCTGCAACAACAAAGCCACCATTACGATCAAAGAGTAGCTTTGTGCTTTTCTTCGCGGATTTTTTTTTAAATTTCGGATTACAATCATTCATACAAAGAATTATTTCACATATGAAAGCTTCCGACAATGTTGGTTCTCAATGTATGTGAAATAGGATTAGATCAAGCATAGGGCCTTTGTCGTTCGAACACAATTTATTCTTATAAAGGTAGTGCTGTAGAATATTTTGTGCACCGTAACGCAATGCTGGACCGGGTTTCTGCAACATGCGGAGCACGTAATAATTTTTTCAGCAAAAATTCATCAAATTTCTGGGTATTTGCAACCCGAACCCGAACAAGGTAATCGGCGTCACCTGTCATTAAATAGGCTTCTTGAACTTCGGGTAACTTTGAAACGTAATCTGCAAATTCTTCAATGACTTCGACATTGTTGCTGTCCAGCTTGACGCGAACAAAAAAACTATCTGGCAAACCAATTGCGATGGGGTCGAGGATGGCAACATATTTAGCGATGATGCCTTGCTCTTCTAGCCGTTTGACACGTTTCCAGCATGGTGTTGCGGATAATCCGACGCGGTCTGCAAGTTCAGTATTGGTTAAACGACCATTTTGTTGAAGTTCTTTAAGAATTTTGGTGTCTGTATTATCAAGTGAGTGACGTTCTGCTTTACTGATCAACATAGATGTTTCCTCTTTTAATGTTCTTTTTGGTGGAACTTTTAACTCTTATTGGGTCTTTGAAGCCGTGTAAAAAGTGCCAAATTTTTCAAATTTGCGATATAATTTCGCAAGTTTATTTTTGTGGTTAAGGGGGCAGCGTGCTTATCTTCTATTATTTCCAACTTTTATTTGTCTTTGAACAGAGACATTGTTTTAGGAATAAAACAGAGATGATTAATTAGGTTCGTATATGGTCTCCGAGTTGAAAAAACTACAAACATGAATTTTTATGGAATGAATAGCTAAAAACAAGGTATCTTTAAAATGATATTTACGCAACTAAAAATTTAATTAAAAAAAAGGTACACTTTTGTGTAGAAGTATGTATTATCTACGAATTGAATTTGTGGGGCTTTCAATACAACTTATACTACTGTATTGATTTAAGTGCAATCAATAGGTTTAGTTGATCAAGATTTAGATGCCAGTTTATGTCCTGATTTTCTGGGCGGTGGATTTTTTGTTTGTGGAAATACTACTAGAACGAGATTGGAAATAATAATGTCAAAAATTGCGTGCATTGGTGGTGGGCCAGGAGGGCTGTATGCGGCGATCTGTTTTAAACGCTCCAATCCAAATCATGACATTATAGTTGTCGAGCGAAATAAAGCCGATGATACGTTTGGTTGGGGCGTTGTTTTATCTGATCAGACAATGGAAAACCTCGAACAATCTGATCCCATAAGCGCAAAAGCCATCCTTAATGAATTCGCAAAATGGGATGATATCGCAGTTCATTTTAAATCAAATATTTCTATTTCAGGAGGTCATGGTTTTTGCGGTATTGAACGCAAACGTTTGTTGAATGTGTTACAAGACCGGGCCATAGATTTAGACGTGAAAATTATTTTTGAAACTCAATTTGAAGATCATTTTGATGTCGCAGATTTTGATTTGGTGATCGCGGCTGATGGTATTAATTCAGCGACACGGGAAAATTACGCCACACATTTTTGTCCCGATATTGATGTGCGGTCAAATAAATATATATGGCTTGGTGTGGATCATGCCTTTGATGCGTTTACCTTTGTCTTCGAAGAATTGCCGGAAGGTTGGATTTGGGCACATATCTATAAATATAATGATGATTTTTCGACTTTTGTTGTTGAATGTGAACCTGAAACCTGGCGTGCATTAGGTTTTGATGAAATCAGTACCGAGGCCTGTATTGCCCGTTTAGAAAAGATTTTCGGATCTGTTTTAAGCGGGCATAAATTATACAGTAATGCCAAGCATTTGCGTGGTTCTGCTTGGCTTAATTTTCAGCGCGTGACAACGGAAAAATGGCATTATAACAATATCGTTCTGTTGGGTGATGCGGCTCATACCGCTCATTACTCTATTGGGTCTGGATCAAAACTGGCTCTTGAAGATGCGATCTCTTTGGCACGGCATTACCATCAGCACCCTATCCTTGATGATGCTTTAAATGCATATAAAGACGAACGATATCTTGAAGTTATCAAACTGCAAAGTGCAGCACGTAACTCAACCGAATGGTTTGAGAATTTACCGCGGTACGCAAAACTTGAACCTTTGCAATTTGCCTATTCATTACTCACAAGATCGCAACGTATTAGCCATGAAAATTTACGCTTACGGGACAGAGATTGGTTGGAAAGCGTTGAAGACTGGTTCTATGAGAAATCTGTGGGCAGGAAAGGGCAAACTTCTACCCCACCGATGTTTACGCCTTATAAGTTACGAGCTATGGAGTTGCAAAACCGAATTGTGGTTTCGCCGATGTCTATGTATATGGCTAAAAATGGTGCGCCTAATGATTTCCATCTTGTGCATTATGGTAGCCGCGCCCAAGGCAGCCCTGGTTTAATTTATACGGAAATGACAAATGTTTCCGCTGATGGGCGGATCACGCCCGGTTGTGCAGGTATTTATACCGATGAACATGTTGTGGCATGGAAACGCATCGTCGATTTTGTTCATCAACAAGGGCTGGTTAAAATCTGTATGCAAATCGGCCATGCCGGGCCCAAAGGATCAACCAATGTAGCTTGGGAAGGCATGGACACGCCCCTTGAAAAAGATGGTTGGCCGTTGATTGCACCGTCAGCTATCCCTTGGGCCAAAGATAGTGATGTGCCGCGGGAAATGACCGAAAGCGACATGGACCGTGTATTACACGAACATGTTTTGGCAACTCAACGAGCCGATAAAGCCGGTTTCGATATGATTGAACTCCATGCGGCCCACGGGTATTTGTTGTCGTCATTTATAACCCCGATCAGGAACCGCCGAACCGATAAATACGGTGGTTCATTAAACAACCGTTTGCGTTATCCGTTGGCTGTATTTTCTGCGATGCGCGCAGTATGGCCCGATCACAAACCGATGGCCGTTAGGATTTCGGCAACGGACTGGTTGGCAAGTGATGGTATAGACGTGCACGAAGCCAAACGCATTGCCATAGCATTCCAAGGTGTTGGATGTGATATTATTGATGTATCAGCAGGACAAACCAGCGTTGATGCCAAACCCGTTTATGGGCGCATGTTCCAGACACCGTTTGCGGATGCTATTGAAAATGATTGCGGAATAGCGACAATGGCCGTTGGTAATATTTACGAGCCGGATCATGTGAACTCGATATTAGCCGCTGGACGAGCAACGCTCTGTTGCCTTGGGCGGCCTCATTTATCAAATCCCTATTGGACACTTCATGCGGCGGCATCCCAAAGTTACTCTGATAGCCATTGGCCACAATCTTATGTCATGGGCCGTGATCAATTACAGCGTTTGTTAACGCGACCTGATTACGTGGGACTGGTGTAAATGTTATGAATTTACAGCATCCCTCATCTTCCGAAATTAACGAAAGCGCAATGACAGAGGGTCGGGCGCTTTTGCATCAGCACGCAATTGTAACAGGTGGCGGTAGCGGAATAGGGGCTGCAATTGCCAAGCGTTTATACAAATCCGGGGCTTATGTCACATTGATTGGACGCAACTGGCAAAAACTTAATGATGTGTTGAATGAGATGACGGCGAAAACGAGCGGTAGATCACAAGAAAGCTCAGTACGGGTCCATGCATTAACTGCCGATGTTAGTGATGAAAAAGCCATAGAGAGCGCCGTTAAGACTGCGGTCAATAATTTTGGCGATGTGACTATTTTAATCAATAACGCAGGAACGGTTTCACCATCAAAACTGCATTTAATGTCGCTGGATACTTTTCAACAAACCATCAACGTTAATTTAACGGGTACGTTTTTGTGTACACGTTCGGTATTGCCACAGATGATAAAATCAAAAGCCGGGCGCATTGTAAATATCGCAAGCACGGCTGCGTTAAAAGGGTATGCCTATGTCAGTGCATATAGTGCCGCTAAACACGGTGTGTTGGGGTTGACGCGTGCACTTGCGCTGGAAGTCGCCGAACTTGGGATTTCTGTTAATGCCATTTGTCCCGGTTATACGGATACTGAAATCGTAAGGGACGCCATTGATCGTATTCAAAATAAAACGGGACGATCAAAATCCGAAGCTTTGAATGAGTTAACAAAAACCAATCCTCAAGGGCGATTAATAACGCCTGATGAAATTGCAGAAACAGTTATATGGCTTTGTTCACCAGCTGCTCGATCTGTTACAGGGCAGGCCATAACGATTGCCGGTGGCGAAGTGATGTAATGCCTGAGTTATAGACAAATAACGCGTTCTAAACCAATGAAACAAGGAGAAGGAAATGTCACAAGTACACATATCAAAAGATACAGCACACGTTGATCGGTACGTTTTAGACAACCTTCCTAAGTCCAAACATCTGCCGGAACTGATCTATGATCGGCCGGAAATTTGTTACCCTGATCGATTAAACTGTATTCAGGAATTGTTGTTATGTCATCGCGAAAATGGTCACCATGGACAAATAGCAATTAAGTCGCCGGATCAACAATGGACCTACCAAGAACTTATTGACCGGGCGTCACGTGTGGCAGAAGCGTTGACAGAAGACTTGTCCTTTGTCCCCGGAAACCGAGTTTTATTGCATGGGTATAACAGCCCTATGACGATTGCTATCTGGTGCGGTGTGTTAATGGCAGGGGGCATTGTTGTTGCTACCATGCCCATGCTTCGGTCGATGGAAATAATCAAAGTTTGTGACAAGGCAAAAATTAATTTTATCATGTCTGATGTGCGGATGATGGATGAAATTGAAAAAGTTCATTGCCATGTGAATGATGTGCAAACTCATTTTTATAATGGGCGTCCTGCGTTGTCTGAGGTCACAGATTTTGAAAGCTTATTGCAGACAAAATCGGGAACATTTGATGTTGTCGACACGGCAAGCGATGACCCGGCTATTATCGCGTTTACCTCTGGGACAACGGGGCAACCCAAAGGCTGTGTTCATTTTCACAAAGATCTGTTGGCTATTTCTGATGCCTACGCGGTTCCTATACTTAACCCAAAAATCGATGATGTGTTTCTGGGAACGCCGCCGATTGCATTTACCTTTGGGCTTGGGGCATCTGTTATATTTCCGTTGCGTGCTGGTGCCTGCAGTTTGTTGCTGGAAAAATCATCTCCGGCTGATTTACTGGATGCGGTGTCCCGCTATGGTGTGACGACAATTTTTACCGCGCCAACAGCCTATCAGCGCATGCTTCCATTATTAGAAAATTATGACTTAGCTGGATTGCGTCATTGTGTATCCGCTGGTGAAACGTTATCGGCAAGCATTTGGCAGCGCTGGCGAAGTTTTACCGGGATAAAAATTGCCGAAGGCATAGGCTCCACTGAAATGCTGCATATTTTTCTAGCCTCTCCTGCAGCAGAAGCCCGTGCCGGAGCGACGGGAAAAATTTTACCCAGCTATCAAGCCTGTGTCGTTGATGAAAAAATGCAACCCGTGCCCGATGGTGAAATTGGTTTTTTAGCTGTTCGTGGCCCAACGGGTTGCCGCTATTTGGATGATGATCGGCAACGTGAATACGTTAAACAAGGATGGAACGTCACGGGTGATACCTATGTTCGTGACCACGAAGGGTATTATACTTATCAAGCCAGAGCCGACGATATTATCGTCTCTTCTGGATATAAAATATCAGGCCCGGAAGTCGAAGGCGTGCTGCTTGATCATCCAGCTATTGATGAATGCGCGGTGATTGCAGTCCCTTCTGTTGAGCGTGGTTTTGATATCAAAGCCTTTATTGTACTTAGTCAAAACGAAGACCGTTCAACGGTTATGGCTGAACAATTGAAAACCCATGTTCAAGAATATTTGGCGAGGTACAAGTGCCCTCATCATATCACCTTTGTAACAAATTTGCCGCGCACGGGAACAGGGAAATTACAAAGATATGTTCTCCGACAACAAGAACGGGACGCGCAATCCATGCCGTCTGTTGCGGAATAATTTGATGGTCCATAAATCAATTTTGCCTATTGGATGGGAACGGCCCAGCGGATATTCAAATGCAGTGGTCACCGATGATGGCTTTGTTTTTGTATCCGGACAAATTGGCTGGAATGCTCAACAAAAATTTGAAAGCGACGACTTTGTTGATCAAATTAAATCGACCCTTGAAAATACGGTCGACGTATTAAAAGCCGCATCAGCCGAGCCCAAGCATATTGTGCGCATGACATGGTATATCGTCGACCGGTCCGAATATATTGCCCGTGCTCAGGAAATAGGAGTGCTTTACCGGAAAATCATTGGCGATGTATATCCGGCTATGGCGATGGTTGAAGTTGTTAGGTTGATGGAAAAGCGGGCAAAAATTGAAATAGAAACGACGGCTAAAATATCATGAAGGCTGATCTGAATGATAACTGGCTCCCCCTAACTCAGCTTGCTGAACAACAGGTTATGGCTGGTGATACATGTTTGATTACGGGTGCAACCGGTTTTTTAGGATCGCATTTTTTATATTGGTGGGCAAAATCAGGCGGACACAGCATCTCTTTGGTTCGGGGGTGGTACGCTGATGATGCACAGCAAAGGCTTTATAACGAACAAAGAACAGCAGCATCCGGGTACCCTGATCGGGAGCAAAACTTATTGAATAATAACACCACAATGTTAGCGGATGTATGCCTTTCCGGGTGCGGACTTAATGTGCAACAAAAAAGAAAATTAAAAGATAAAAAAATCCGTACCGTTTGGCACTTTGCCGCCAGTTTAAGGTTTGAACAAACGGCCATTGATCAAGTCATGGAGAGCAATGTCAAAGCTGTAGAAAATATTATGCGGCTTGCGTCGGAAAGTGGTGCAAAGGAGTTTATATATATTTCAACGGCTTATAGCTGTGGTGATCAAGACGGGATGGTGAAAGAACAACTTCACCCTTTAACAAATCAATTTCATAATATTTACGAGAAAAGCAAATGCATGGCTGAACATGTGGTTATGGACAAAGCCCGAGAGTTAGGGTTGAAAGCGGTTGTGCTTCGTCCGGGAATTGTTGTTGGGACAAGACCCCACTGGCATCCAGCAGGCGGGAAATCAGGTGTCTATGGATTGCTTGGCGGACTTATGTCATTCGCACCATTAATAAATTTAAAATCTAAAACAAAAATTGTTCTTAAAGGCGATCCAGATGCGAGGTTAAGCCTTATATCCGTCGACGATGTGATTAAAGACTGCCTGAATTTTTGCGTTAATGATTTTTCAGGCAACCCAATACGCCATGTTACTGGAACAGGCCCGCGAATGCAGGATTGTTCTAATCAGGTAACGTTGGCATTGGATTGGCCAACCATTGAGTTTGATATGAATGCAACTGTGACATCATCCACTCAGCGTCATTTAGAACGAACTTTAAAGTTTTATCTTCCTTATTTGGGGCTTGATGCGCGATTTGAACGGACGTTTCCTGTTGTGGATAACGTCACGAAATCCAACTATCATAACATCGTAAAAGAGTATATTTTAAATAATTCGATTAATAATAGAAAAAATTTGTTGAAAACTGCAATTTAAGCAGGTATAAACTATTTTCTGCACGCAATAATATTTATTAGATCGAAATATACGTAACATCGAAGCGTGCGCAACAAAGAACATCAACCATTAAAAAGTTAAAACCGGAAGGAATGAACGTCGTGGTTCGAATTACAGGAAAAGACGTATCAGATTTTGATTTTGAAACCATCCTCTATGAAAAAGGAAATGGTCGGGCAACAATTACGATCAATCGCCCAAAAGCGTACAATGCAATTAGTTTTCAGTCTTTTTCTGAAATTAATGACGCTTTGCGGGATGCTCAATTTGATGATGGAGTTGCCGTTGTTATTTTAACCGGTTCTGGTGACAAAGCATTTTGTGCCGGTGCAGATTTAAAAGAACATTATGAATTATGTTCCAGGCCACGCGATTATTTTAAATGGATCAATGAATTTATCGCTTTCCAAACCCGAATGGTTAATTTGGGCAAGCCGACAATTGCCCGGTTAAACGGTTTGGTTGTAGGCGCCGGTAATGAAATAAACCTAGCGTGCGATTTGGCTGTCGCCGCCGATGATGTTGTTATTCGTCAAGCTGGAACCGCGCGTGGCAGTGTGGCTGCGATTGGCGTTACGCAATGGTTGTCATTATCGATTGGTGATAGGCGTGCACGTGAAGTTCTTTTGATGTGTGAAGACATTCCAGCCCAGAAAGCATTAGATTGGGGGCTGATTAACCGCTCAGTACCGCGTGCGGAACTCGACGTGTGTGTTGATGAATTAGCAAATAATTTAATTGATAAATTTGCAGAAACAACGCGCCACACATTAACGCAGGCTAATTTTTTCAAAAATATGGTTTGGGGGGTAACGGCTCCTCATGCGGCGGATTGGTTGGCTATTCATTCTGGCGCACCTGAAACATATGAAGGCATGGAAGCGTTTTTGGAAAAACGTGACGTGGCCCATAGTGATTTTAGAAACCGTGCAACAGAAGATAAATCCCCGGAATTTTTTGGCGGTCCACCAATTAGAAATTGTCCCGATTGCGGCGCCAAGCATCTGCCTCTTGATTTTGAATTTTGCGGTGTGTGCGGGGCACGATTGCCAGCAATGGAAATGGCCTCTGCGGCTGAATAATTAATTTTAATACAGGAGGCGGTAATGCGCTCAACAGATACTTACCCAAATGAAATCACCAGTCTATTTAAACTCGTGGAACGAAGCAAAAATTTGTATGCCGCCCAAACGTATATGATCGCGACCGAAACCGGCATGGACGACGTCACGTTCCAGGACGTTTATGAGTTTACTTTAAAATTCAACGATTATCTGGCTGAACATGGCGTTGAAAAAGGTCAGGCTGTGTCAACAGTTTTCCATAATTCTACCTTAATGGCTTTGTTTTTTATCTCAACCATTGCGGCTAAACGCGTTTTTGTTCCCCTCAACCCGAAAATGGGTGAAGGGGAAATCAAACATATTTGCACATTAACCGAACCGGTTTTGACATTATACGCCAACGAATTCAAAGCCCGGGTTGAACCGGTACAAGCCACAGGTAAACGCATTGCTGTTCCTGATGAATATGAATTTTATAAAATGATCATGGCGCGGCCGTTAAATGCCGATAGCGATTTAATAACGTCATCAGAAACGGATATGGATTTGACGTCAGAAATTGTTTTCACCTCTGGGTCAACAGGATTACCAAAAGGTGCTGTTCTGACCCATCGTGGGTTGTTGATTAATTCATTTGGATTAGCGATTACATTTGAATTTGATGAAAATAGTCGCTTTTTAACGGCCTGCCCGTTGTTTCATAATTCAGGCCAATTGTTTTCAACATTGGCGGCCTTGTGGTCCGGTGGATTGCATGTGTCTGTACGTTCTGATTTGGCGATGATCAAATTTTGGCACCTTTGCGACACCTATAAATTACAATGGGCGTTGGTCATGAATGCTTTTCTTTCATTGTTGGTTCAGCGCCGTGAAAAACCTGAAAATAAAACGGTTATTGGCATACTTTCAGGTGGATCAAAATTGAAACAAGATTTGGTCGATGCATTCGAAGAAAAATTTGACGTGCCTGTATACCAATGTTTTGGTTTAACAGAAACGACGTCATTTTCTACATCGGAAACGCCGTCCCGTACCCTTGCCAGTCGCGGGTCTGCTGGTAAACCGCTTCCTGCGTGCCAGATTAAAATTGTTAATGATGGCGTCGAAGTTGGGCGCGGAGAAGAAGGCGAAATCCTGATCCGTGGTGAGCACTTGTTTACAGGCTATATTAAACAACCGGATGTAACGGCAGAAAAATTAATTGATGGTTGGCTTCATACGGGCGACTTGGGCCGTATTGACGATGAAAATAATGTCTTCATTATCGATCGCATTGACAGCATGATCCACGTCGGCGGTGAAAATATTTATCCCAGTGAAATAGAAAATTTATCGCCTTTAATGGATAATGTTGAAGATGTAATTGTGACGGCTATACCGCACCAGGTTTTGGGGTCAGAACTTGTTTTTGTCTATAAAGCGCAAGACGGTAAAAGCGTCGATCCGGTTTCTTGGAATGTTATTTTTACAGAAAATTTAAGCACATTTAAAATTCCAAAACGCAGGGTTTCAATCGAAGAATTAGGCTTTGAAGCTATTCCTCGTGCGGCTAATGGAAAACTTTTGCGCGGCAAAGTGAAAAATGCCGTGCTGGAAAAATTTGCCCCTCAATCTAATTAATTTTTTTAAATCGGTTCTGTTTTTTGAATGCGATATATCTGGAGTAAATATAATGAAACTGATGCCTTTTTTCACCGTGCTATTTTGGATAATTTTTGGTGCCGGTGCGATTGTTTCATGGCAAGCTGGGTATTGGCCGGTAACCGTCGCCTGTGTTGTCTTTGCCGGGGTGTGTGCAAATTCAACAATTTTGACAATGCATGAAGGGGTTCATTTTTTATTATCCGATAATAAAACGATCAATGAACTCGGCGGCATTATAACGGGCACGTTGACTTTAGCCCCGATGAGCTTGTTTCGGGTCGTCCATTCATCTCATCATGGATTGATCGGCACCGATAGAGATTTAGAATTTTGGCCTTACGTTAACACAAAATCAAAACGCTGGCACCGTGTATTGGCAGCATTTTCCGAATTAATTTTCGCTCCAGTGTATTATTTTTTGATGTTAACGCGTGCCTTGATTGTCGGTAAAAAAACCAAACGCATGCAGCGAAAATGTAACCGAGATGTGACGATAATGGTGGTGAGTTTAGCGGCCACATTAATGGTTGTTGATGCATATGGTTGGTGGCAGGAATTTCTAATCGCCTACGTGATCCCCGAAGTGGTCGCTGCAAATTTACAATCTTGGCGCCGGTTGACGGAACATGTTGGGTTATATGGCGATACGCCGCTGACATTAACCCGTTCGATTATGCCGACGAATGCACTCGAAATTTTTTATTGCCGGGTGATGCTGAACGAAAATTACCATGCGCCCCATCATTCAGATGCCAAATTAAAATGGGTTGATCTGCCGCCTGCGACCGAAGCCATGTACCAGAATGAGCCGGAACATCGGGATCTGTTTTTCACCAGCTACTTTAAAGCCATCCCAAAAATGTTGAAAGAACTGGGTGACCCTCGCATTGGTGCGCAGTGGCTGCGTGAAAATAGATAGTTTCAATAATTCCTAAATTTTATGGGGTGCGTCATGAATACATATGAAAGCGATGAAGAGTTAGCTTTTCGAACCAGAGCTAAAAGTTGGCTTGTTGATCATTTGCCAGCGGGCTGGGAAAATGGTGATAAACAAGAGCCAACCGACGCTGATGAACGGCTCGAATTTCGTTTGGCTTGGCATAAAAAATTATACCAAGGCGGGTGGCTTGGTCTGACTTGGCCCAAAGAATGGGGCGGGCAGGGATTAAACCAAACATATCAGCTAATCTTTAACGAAGAACTCGCTCTCCATGAAACGCCGCCCATGGCGAGTTGGGTGGGGATTGAGTTGCTCGGCCCAACCCTGTTGGAATTCGGTTCGACAAAACAAAAACTCGATTATTTACCCGGCGTGTTATCGGGACAGGATATTTGGTGCCAGGGTTTCTCTGAGCCCGATGCCGGATCAGATTTGTTTTCCATTAAAGGTACGGCCACAAAAATAGAAGGTGGTTGGCGGTTAGATGGCCGCAAAAAATGGACCAGTTGGGCACAATATTCAAAGTACTGTTTGGTGTTAATGCGGACGGGTTCGGAAAATGCCAGAGACAAAGCGCTTAGCACTTTTATCATGCCTATGGATGCTGTTGGTTTAACGGTCGTTGAAACTAAAATGATTGATGGTGATAAAGAAGAAAACGAATTGATTATGGATGGTGTGGTGTTGCCTCATGACGCCTTGGTCGGTTCTTTGAATGCTGGCGCTCAAGTCGTTATGCGGAATATGGCTTTTGCCCGTGGTATAGGGACGATTGAACGCACATTAATACTTGAAATGATTTTAAAAAAATTACGTAGATCAGCCAAAGTTTTACCAAGCCTGTACGCACCTGCTTATGACCGTGGCGATATTCGCAGCCGTTTGGCTAATCTTCATTCACGTATCCAAGCTTTGAAATTCATGGGTTACCGGAAAGTTTCTGAAATGGAAGAAGGCGGGGCAAAAGGTCCTGTCGCATCTGTAGAAAAACTGGTTTGGGCTGAAACCAACCAAGCTTTAAGTCGACTTGCAATGGATATAATTGGCCCTGGTGGACTTTTAGAAACAACGGATTTAGGCGACGGAACATGGCCCGGTTATTGGCTTAAAGAGTTTTTCCGTTCACGCGGTGGGGCCATCGAAGGCGGATCCAATGAAATACAAAAAAACACGATAGCAAAACGTGTTTTGAACGTTTTTGCGGCATAATCAGCGACAATAGTTAAGTGATAAAGGAATTGTCATATGGATTTTAAATTAACAGAAGCCCAGAACGTATTGCGGGGGAAATTACAATCTGTTTTATCGGGATTGCCGACATCTGATTTGGGTGACCCCGTACCGGCATTAGCAGCCCCCGTCGAAGGCGTGGTGTTAAAACCTACCTCAGCTTCTGGGGAAATGATTTCTTTTTACTTAGATTTGGCACTTGAACAGTGGTCAAAACCTGAAATGCCGGGTGATGATCGGTTGCTGAATATAGTCCTCGCTTGCGAAGAAGCCGGGCAATTGCCGCTTGATCGATCGATCCGGTCTCTGATGTTAAGTGCCTGGATTTCAGTTCGTTTTAATGGAGCTAAACTATTGACGCCATTACTTGATAATTTGGCGGTGAGTTTTACCGGCGATGATATGCAATTGGCGATGCGTCCCACGGTTAAATCTGACATTGGGGCTGATAAAAAATGGAAAATCAGCGGACGTTTGGATCTGGTAGAAGGCGTCATGCACGCGTCACATTTACTTGTTGACGCAAAAACCGGACCACGCGATCACGGTCTGTTTTTAATAGATTTAAAAGACGACAGTTTGGAGAAATCATCGGTTCAATATATTGATCAATCTAGACGTGCGGGGGCTGTAATTTTTAACAATACCAAAGCTAAGCGAATAGGTGCCGATTTCAGCGGTATGCTAAACGATATCGTTTTGCTGGGGCGTATTTTGACAACTTCAGAATTGCTGGGTGCAGCCGACGCATTGTTGTCGCATACATGTGATTTTGTCCGTAAGCGTCGGCAATTCAAACAAGCCATTGGTAATTTTCAATCCGTCGCCCATAGCTGTGCCGAAATGTTTAGGGACGTCGAATTGATCAGGTCGTTATTATATGCCGCAGCCGCAGAACATACCGGGGTTGGAATTCCGCAAGCTGGTGCCGCAGCCCAGTCGAAAGCATTGGCTGCAGAGCTCGCAGGAAATGTTGCTGAAAAAGGTTTGCATTTATTTGGTGCCGAAGGTTTGCGCTGGCACCGAGGTTTACATTTATTGATGCGCCGGGTCAAAGCATTGCAGGTTTTGTTTGGTGACCAGAGGACCTGTGAAGATGTGATTTTGGCATCTTGGGATGAAACCAACAGTCCTGATTTAAAAGGCGTGGTGTGATGAAAAAATCTGTAAATGGTCGCGCGCCCAAAATTGATCCCGATGCCTTTGTTGCAGGCAGTGCCGATTTAATCGGTGATGTGCGGATTAAAACTTCAGCATCAATTTTATACCAAACGGTTTTGCGCGGTGATCATAATTCGATCACCGTTGGCGAACGCAGCAATGTTCAAGACGGAACCGTCATTCACTGTGACCCGGACGAAGGGGGCGGATTTCCCGTAATCATTGGCGACAATGTATCGATTGGTCACGGTGCACGTTTGCATGGCTGTACTATTGGAAACGATTGTTTGATCGGAATCGGTGCCATCATTTTGGATGGTGCGGTCATCGGGCAAGGGTCACTTGTCGGCGCCGGTTGTTTAATTACAGCCAACAAAAAAATACCACCCGGCAGTATGGTCATGGGTATGCCCGGAAAAATTATGCGCGATGTGACTGACCAAGAAATCAAAATGATCAAAATTGCAGCCGATATGTATGTCGCATTAAACCATAACACTCATTAACCAATAACAAATTTTATCATCAGGAAGGAATTAAAAATGCTTAATAAACTTAAAGAAACCTTACGCCAAGCCGTCCGCGAAAGCTCTTCAGTTGGGCCGGAAGTGAAATTTGATGATGATACACAAATTCTGGCAGAAGGTATCATTGACAGTCTTGGAATTTTTAGCGTCATGAGCGAAATTGAAAAAGATTTAGGTGTGTCTTTGCCGCCGGAAGAAATTGCAGCTGAAAACTTTCAATCGGTCAATATCATGATGGAAATGGTGTCGCGTCTGGTTGACAGCGGTGTGATTTCAATGGACGCAGCAGAATGACCGCACCCAAACCTGACGTACGGCAGTTTAGCTGTCGACTTGGTCGAAATTTGGAGTACGAAGTCACTGGAACCGGTGTGCTCCCCGATATGATCATTGCCAATGCTTACGGTGTATCAACGCGACTTTGGGACCCGGTTGTTGAACGTATGTCAAAAAATCGTCGTGTTTTTATCTGGAACATGCGTGGCTTTAAAGATGATGAATATGATCTTAAATTTACATTAGTTGATCACGCACAAGACCTTGTGGAAATCGCTGATCATGCCGGTATCAAATGTGCCGACATGTTTGCATATTGTAGTGGTACCAAAGTGGCACTGCATGCCTATACGCAACTGAAGGATCGTATTCGATCGTTGTTATTTGTTGGTGGGAATTTTTGGCCGCTTGATGGTTATGGGCCGATGCAATCAAAATTTGCATTAAATTTACATAAAATGGCTAAAATGATTGATGGTCGACCGATCATGGCGCCCTTGGTTGTCGCAATGATGGGTGGTGCCGGTGGAAAAATACCTATGGTTGCGGAAAATATGGCATTGATTGCCGAAGAATACCGCGATTTAGTGGTCGCTCCTTTTGCCAACAAACATGCCGTTTCAGTTTATGCCGGGTTGGTCAAGAACTATTACCAAGTAGAAACTTCGCCTTATTTGGAAAACATAACCGTTCCAACACTTGTCATTGGTGCTGGTGAAGATGCTATTGTTGATCCCGGCGTATCTCCGGCTGCCGCTCAACAAATCACAGGCGCTGAATATCATTTTGTCGATGGTTTTAATCATTTTCCGATGATCGAGAAACCAGAACAGTTGACCACAATTGCCGAAGCATTTCTTAAAAACCTGTCTTCATCGATGACCCATGAAGCTATTGCTGTTCAAGGATAATCATTGTGATTTTATGACCTCAATTGGATCAAAAAAATATTGGTTAGCTGATAAAATGGTCAAGCTGGAAATTTTTCAATCCGGCTTGAAACGTGATCGTTTGGAGTTGTCTGGTCATGAAATTTCATATTTGAAATCAAAAACATATAATGCTAAGCGCCCCATGTTGATGATCCACGGGTTTGGCGGGGACAGTTTGAATTTCGTCCGCTATGCGCGTGCATTTGGTAAAGGAAGGTGTTGTTTAATACCGGATTTGCTTGGGCACGGGCAAAGTGATCGTCCTTGGGATTTTAGGTACTCTGTCGAAGCTCACGCAGAAAAACTCATTCAATTGATGGATAAGCTATCCTTTCTGGAATTTGATGTCGTCGGAAATTCTTTAGGTGGGCACATCGCACTTTTTCTTGCGCAAGAATACCCTGATCGCGTGAAATCAATGATGTTGTTTGCCCCCGCTGGTTTAAAACGAGAAAAAAACCATTGGGACCTTGATCGATTGAAACGCGGACAACACCCGTTGAAAATCTTTAATCGGGCTGATTTTGATCAAATGATTTCCAATGTTTTTGTAAAAACACCATTTATGCCGTGGCCCATGAAACAGGTGTTTGCCGACTATTCAATTACAAATCAGCCGTTACTTGAAAAACAATGGCTTGATTTGCGTCATGGCAGCGAAGGCAATCCTGAAATGGAAACTTTTTTACCAAAAATGTATATGCCGTCGCTGATTATTTGGGGTGACCGGGATCGGTTGCTGCCGGTCAAAGATGCAGAGATTTTTTCTAGATTGATGCCAAAAGTCGAGGTTCATGTCCTAGAGAATTGCGGGCACTTGCCAATGGCCGAACGCCCGCATTCAATGGCCGTACTTAGTCGGGTGTTTCAGAATATTCACAAGCAGGAAATTCAAAATGGAAAAGAGTTTCGCCAATGTTGATTTATATACTGCTTATGTTCGGTGTGTTTTTTACACTAGAGCGCATTTTTCCAGCTATGGCGTTTGCCGACATTCCGAATTGGTATGGTCGGGCTTTTTTTGTAAATTTCCTTTCTTTGGGCGTTCAGCTTTTGGCTGGTTTCACATGGGATAACTGGTTGAATGGCAGCTCTTTAGTGCGCTTGCAAGACTATATGGCCGCTCCGATAGCCGCATTTATAGCTTATATTATCAAAACTTTTTTTGCATACTGGTGGCACAGATTAATACATTATAATCCGTTTTTGTGGCGAACTATCCATCAATTACACCATAGTCCGACACGTATCGAAACATTAACCGCTTATTATCTTCATCCATTTGATTTCATGGTTTATTCGGTGATGGGTGCCGTAATTATGTTTGGCGGGTTTGGTTTTGATGCTAATGCGGCGGGTTGGTACATTTTATTTCATGGCTTTGCCGGGTTTTTTTTCCATTCAAACGTGGCCGGGATCCCGCGTTGGGTCGGTTATTTCATCCAGACACCGACCATGCACCGTATTCACCATGAATACGATGTCCATAATTACAACTTTGGCGATATTGTGTGGTGGGACATGATTTTCGGAACCTATCGGAATGACCGGGTCCGTGTTGATCGGTGCGGTTTTGATGAAGGGCTGGAACAAAGAGTAGTTGAGATGCTTTTTGCCAAGGACGTAAACAAAAACACAGATATCTTTAAACCGAGGCATGAGACCTCTCATAAATAAACTTTTTAATCAGGACGGAGCTTCACCCATGTTAATCTATATCTTTATCATGCTTGGCGTTTTTTTGTTAACGGAACGACTGTTTCCGGCTATGGCCTTTGTCAAAGTGCCAAATTGGTACGGGCGGGCGCTGATGGTTAATTTGTTGTCGGTTGGCATTCAGATACTGGCTGGCCTCACTTGGGAAAACTGGTTAAATGGCAACTCTTTAATGCGCCTTCAGGATTATGTGGCGGCCCCTGTAGCTGCTGTACTTGCCTATATTCTTAAAACTTTTTTTGATTATTGGTGGCACCGTTTCCGCCATATCAGTGCGTTTTTATGGCGCACGGTGCATCAATTGCATCACAGCCCAGCACGGCTGGAAACATTGACGGCATTTTATGTTCATCCTTTGGATTTTATTGCGCAATCTATTTTAGGTGCCGTGATCATGTTCACGGTTTTTGGTTTTGATGTGAATGCGGTTGGCTGGTACGTGATGTTCCACGCTTTTGTCGGTTTTTTTATTCACTCGAACATCGCAGGAATCCCACGGTGGATTGGGTATGTCATTCAAACACCAACTATGCACCGCATTCATCATGAATATGACAGTCACAATTATAATTTTGGCGATGTTGTCTGGTGGGACATGATTTTTGGAACGTACAGAAATGATCGTGCGCGGGTTGATCGTTGTGGTTTTGACGAAAATCTTGAACTTAGGGTTGCAGATATGATCGTTGGCAGAGACGTTCATGAAGATCAGACAGTTTATGAAAATGAATATAAAACTTCCGGAAAATAACTTGAAATTTATTTAACAAAGGAGAGTGCAAGTGAGTGTTACTAGAAACGAAAGTGAAGGCCAAGACAGCAAAATGCCAACCCTGATCGGTGTGGCGTTGGCGGCAGCTTTAATTCCGCTTGGTATTACGGTTGGTGGCGTATCGCTTGAAACAATTGGTCGCGATCTAGACGCAAGCTTTAGCCAATTACAATGGGTCATTAACGGCTACAATTTGACGTTAAGTGCATTTTTATTGACCTCTGGATCGATGGCAGATTTGTTTGGGCGCCGCAAAATACTCGTCCTTGGTCTGATCATCCACAGTATTGGCGCATTGATGGCAGGACTGGCACCAACAGCATTGGTGTTGGATATATTTCGAGCGGTTCAAGGTATTGGTGGAGCCATGTTGCTCGCCAGTGCGCCGGCGATTTTGGCGAATGAATTCACCGGACGCACGGAACGGGCCAAAGCTTTTGGTGTGCTTGGTGCGTCATTTGGTATTGGCTTGATTTTAGGGCCGATGCTGGGTGGTGTGGTAACCGAAACTTTTGGCTGGCGCTATTCATTTTTAATGGCCGTGCCTGTCGGGATTCTGATTTTATTGTTTGCGGCACCAAAAATGCGCCCATCGAAAAATCCGGACGGCGGGCGAATTGATTGGCCCGGTTTGTTTACTTTCACCGGAGCTTTATTTTTATTGATGCTGGCCATTATCGAAGGCCCGGTTCGCGGTTGGACATCGGTTCCGATCCTCGCCAACTTTGCCGCTTCAGGATTATTAATCATCGGTTTTTTGGTTGTTGAAAACAACCGAGACGGGGCGATGTTCGAATTGTCCCTATTCAAAAATTCAAATTATGCAGGGGCCAATATTATTGCTGTTCTCAGTAATTTGAACTTAGTCGCAATGCTGACTTTTCTGCCCTTATATTTACAGGTTGTTGCCGGATTGTCAGCAGGCCAGTCGGGATTGGCTATTTTACCCTATACCGGATTTTTGTTTGTTGCACCCTACGTTACAGGGGTTTTGGCAGCAAAAATTTCGGCCCGTTTTTTAGTTACCGCTGGTCTGATTTTCACAGCCATTGGGTCCTATGTGATGACAGGCTTTAATGCCGGTGGTGATTGGCTCGTCTTAATCGTCGGCGCTGCGATTGCGGGTATCGGTGTCGGTATGGTGATGGGCCTGAACGACAACATTGCGGTGAGCGCAGCCCCTCCTGAAAAAAGCGGTATGGCCAATGGTATGTTTAATACCAATCGAATTTTGGGCGATTCAATTGCCGTTGCCGGGGCTGGGGCCATATTATTTTCAGTCGTATTGTCGCAGTTCCCTGCATTGATATCCATTAGCGCACCGGAACTGGCGAACCAAGCGTCTGATTTGGCGGATCAAGTCGTGCGCGGAAATATACAAGATGCGACTTCAGGGCTTAGCGCTGAAACGGCTCGTGTCGTTAAAACCGCAGCGATTACAAGTTTCTCAAATGCTTTTAACATATTGCTTTGGGTGTTGACCGCAGTTGCATCACTCGGTGCCATTGTTTCAATGACGACCCTTCGAGAAGACCACCACCAACAAAACGCCGGAGCAGAAGCGACCTCCGCCGTTAACGATTAATCTATTAACTTTTAAAACTGGAGAAAAATTATGGATGTACAAACACAGGCCACATTGCACCCGGATACGAGGAAATACCTTGACCAAATGGTCGCTATGATGGAGCAAAAAAAATTACCACCATTGTATAAAGTAGAAGTTAACCGCAGACGGGCACTCAGCAAAATGTTGATTGCATCTGGAAATCCGCCGATGACGGAATGTGATCTGGTTGAAAACATTGATATTCCAGTAAAATCGGGCACGCGCCCGGGTCGGGTGTATCGGGGTAAATCTGAAACCGGTAAAGACTTGCCGGTGGTGCTTTATTACCACGGTGGCGGGTTTGCCATTGGCGGTTTGGATGAAAGCGAACATGAATGCCGGGCGATGGCGGCCGAAACGCCCGCCGTTGTGATTGCTATTGAATACCGGAAAACACCTGAACACCCATACCCAGCACCAGATGATGATTGCTATGATCTTTTGCCTTGGGCCAAAGAACATGCCGGACAATACGGTGGCGATACAGACCGGATCATTTTAGCCGGCACATCGTGCGGAGGCTGTTTGGCGACGTCGACCGCTAGACGTGCTGTCGAACAAGGTGGCCCCGAAGTGCGTTTGGTCGTCGCCGTCACGCCTTGGTACGACAAAACCATGTCGTTGCCGTCCGTACAAACATACGCAACGGGTGTTCACCTTGATTTGGAAGAAATCGAACATTACCGGGATATGTACATGCCAGGCGGGGTTGATGACGCGGATGCTTATAATTCACCCGCCATTTTCCCAGCCCTTAAAGGTATGCCACCACACTATATCTTAATCGCAGAATGCGACGGCGTGGCGGACGACAGTTATGTCTATGCCGATAAATTGAAAGCCGCGGGTGTTCCGGTCGAAGTCATTCTCGGAAAAGGCCTGATCCACGCATTTACATTGATGTATCACCTGATCCCTGTTGCAAAAACGTATTTGCCGGGAATTTACGAAGCCATTCGAAACGCCTGAGGGAGCGTGGCTTTATCGTTTCTCTCTAATAATAAAAAACTTAAACAGATTGATTTTTTAAATGGAGTTTAAACAAGATGAAAAAGACAATGAAGAAATGGATGATAGCCGTTGCCACAGGCGCTTTGGTTATCGGTGGTTTATCCTCAAATGCGAACGCTGACAAAAAAGTTCGCTGGAAAATGCAAAGTGCTTATCCGGGGGCATTGGTGCAACTGGGTGTTAGTGGAAAATTTTTCCGTAGTGAATTGATGAAAATTTCCGACGGTAAAATAAATATTAAATTTTTTGAACCAAAAGCATTGGTTCCCACATTCGAAATTTTCGAAGCCGTCGGCAAAGGCTCGATTGATGCGGGCTGGGCTTCTAGCGGATTTTGGGCCGGAAAAATACCAGCGGCCTCTTTTTTTGCAGCTGTTCCATTTGGCCCAAGCGCCGGTGAATATATGGCGTGGATTGAATATGGTGGCGGTCAACAGCTTTGGGACGAAATGTACAAGCCCTATAACGTCAAAGGAATTCCCTGTGGTTTAGTTGCTCCCGAAGCCGGCGGCTGGTTCAGAAAAGAAATCAATACTGTTGAAGATATGAAAGGCTTGAAAATGCGAATTTTCGGTCTCGGCGCCCAAGTGTTGGAAAAAATGGGTGCATCGACACAGTTATTGGCACCCGGTGATATTTTTCCTGCATTGGAACGGGGAACGTTGGATGCAACAGAATTCTCACAACCGGCTATTGATTTAAAACTCGGCTTTGCCCAAGTTGCCAAATATTATTATTTCCCCGGTTGGCATCAACAAACCACGTTCCTTGAGTTGCTGGTTAATCTTGAAAAATGGAATGCCTTGTCAAAAATCGAACAAACTCAAATTAATATTATGTGTCGGGCGAACCTACAGGCCTCTTTAGCGGAAGGCGAAGCTATTCAGTTTGATGCCATTAACGAGCTAAAGTCACAAGGCGTTCAAATCAAAACTTGGTCTCAAGAAATTCTTGGTAAATTCGAGGCTGGCTGGAAAGAAGTGGTCACCGAAGAAAGTGCCAATGACAAAGATTTCAAGCGTGCGTGGGACTCCTTGCAAGCTTTTCGGGCGAACTACCGTGTTTGGAAAGATCTGGCTTATCTGAAGTAAGTAGCGGAAATCACCACGAAAAATAATTCAAAATAAAAAACCGGACCGTCTTTGGGCGGCCCGGTTCATTTGGAGGTAATATGGAACGTTTGATGTCGGTGAGTAACGGATTGGACTGGTTTGTCACAAAAGTCGGAAATTGCGCGGCTTGGGTGGCTTTGCCATTAATTCTGGTGACTGTATTTGACGTGATTACACGTCGGTTTTTCGTTTTGGGTTCAACCCGACTTCAAGAAACTGAATGGCATTTACATACTGTTTTATTCACGCTTGTGCTTGGTGCGGCTTATCTAAAAGACAATCATGTCCGTGTTGATCTGATTCGTGAGCGGTTATCGAAACGTAGTCAGGCGTGGCTCGAAATCATCGGCTGTACGCTGTTTTTAATTCCGTACACATTATTGATATTATTTTTCAGTTTTGAATTTGTTGCCAATTCATTTGTCATGGGCGAAGGCTCTGCGTCGACCAACGGCCTAGATTATCGGTGGTTGATCAAATCAACACTGGTTTTTGGTTTTTTACTGGTGCTGGGGGCTGGGGTGTCTGTGATGTTAAAAAACATTGTTTTTTTATCGCAACCTAGGTTGGTGAAAAATAAAGACATTATTCTTGAAAGCACAATGCAAACCGAAATGCATACTGGGCAGGGACGCTAACATGGATATTGATATAATACTTCCGCTTAGTATGTTCGCAGTTCTTGGTGTGCTTCTTTTCAGTGGTTATCCGGTGGCGTTTGTTCTCGGCGGCGTTGGATTGTTTTTTGGCCTTATTGGTTATTATTTCGATTTTTTTTCGCTCATTGAATTTTTCAACATCGTACCGAGAATTTGGGGTGGCATCGCGGAAAGTTTGATTTTAACGGCGATACCGATGTTTATTCTGATGGGGACGGCATTGGAAAAAAGCGGCCTAGCCAACGATCTTTTGCATGTTTTGCAAATTCTATTGCGTCGGGTGCCGGGGGCTTTGGCGCTTGCGGTTACCTTGTTGGGAACAATTTTGGCGGCGACCACGGGGATTATCGGCGCATCCGTTGTCATGTTGACCATGATGGCGCTGCCGGTAATGATGGACCGGGGTTACAATACGCCATTATCCGTTGGCACAATCGCCGCATCCAGCACCCTTGGTATTTTAATCCCGCCAAGCATTATGTTGGTGATGATGGCGGATTTGATGGCTGTATCCGTCGGTAAAATGTTTATCGCAGCGCTTATTCCGGGGTTGATGCTTTCCGGCCTTTACGGGCTTTATATCATGGGAGTGGGGGTTTTCAGTCCAAAATTAGCTCCTAAATTACCGAGCGAAGAAGGCGCCGATAGCTATGGCCTTCTGTTGTTGATGGTGGTTAAAAGTTTTGTGCCACCGGTGGCACTGGTTTTATTGGTTTTAGGATCAATTTTTGCAGGATGGGCGTCACCGACCGAAGCCTCTGGTGTCGGGGCCGCGGGTGCTTTGTTATTGGCGTTCTTGAATGGTCGATTATCTTTTGCAGCTTTAAAAGAAATTGTTGAACGTACAGCCCATACGGGGGCTATGATTTTTTTCATTTTTGTCGGTGCCACGGCATTTTCATACGTTTTCAGATCTTTGGGTGGCGATGATGTCGTCATCGGATTGATTGAAAGTTATGCTGTTGGGCCTTGGGGCGTGTTAACGGCGTTAATGATCGGTGTCTTTATTCTTGGGTTCTTTTTTGACTGGGTTGAAATTACGCTGATTGTGTTGCCAATCTTTATGCCAATTATCCAAACTTTGAACTTCGGCAATCATTTAGCTTCGCAGGACGTGATCTACTGGTTTGCTATTTTGGTGGCCGTTAATCTACAGACATCATTTTTAACGCCGCCTTTTGGTTTTGCCTTGTTTTATTTGAAAAGCGTGGCCCCGCCCTCGGTCCGTATCCAACAAGTTTATAAAGGCATAATTCCTTTTGTTTTGTTGCAGTTATTTGGATTGGCGATGATTATGATGTACCCAAATATTGCATTGTGGTTGCCGCGACAGTTGCAATAAAAGTGGATGCAAACGTTCTGTTAGCCCATAGAACAAGTAACCTTGAATTGAATGAAATGGAGTTGAATATTCTTTTTTTAATTCAAACAAGCCCTCATTTTGAAAGCTAAATTTTTGGTGAAGGTGGTACATTTCTTACTCATTACAATGGGCATAGTTTTTTAGTCCTTTGTGAATAATTATCGCTTATCCACCAAACATAAGAGGGCTAAATGACATCAGCAATGCCGGGTGAAATTGATCATAAACTGACCATTCCAGAGCCACCATTTAGACCAGGCGATCATCCTGATTTTAGCCACCTTAAAATTCCTGATGCCGGTGACGTCGGAAAACCGGATATTGATGTCAAAGCTCAAGATACGCGTGATGCCGCGTTTTCTTTGATCCGGGTGTTGGGCCATGATGGCAAAGCTGTGGGCCCTTGGGCCCCCGAAATCAGCCCTGAACAGCTTCTGGATGGACTGCGCGATATGATGTTAACGCGCACGTTGGATGAACGTATGTTGCGCACCCAACGTCAGGGAAAAATTTCTTTTTATGTGCCTTCAACGGGCGAAGAAGGCGTGTCGGTAGCCCAAGCCATGGCGTTGCAAAAAGATGACATGTTGTTTCCTACATATCGCCAACAGGGATTGTTAATCGCCCGTAAACGCAGTCTTGTTGACATGTTATGTCATTGTTTTGCCAATTCCCGTGATGACATAAAAGGCCGCCAATTACCGGGCTTTTATAGCTGGAAAGAAGGCAATTTTTTCACAATTTCAGGCAACCTTGCAACCCAATATAGCCAAGCCGTGGGATGGGCAATGGCGTCAGCTTATAAAGGTGAAAAGCATATTGCCAGCGCATGGGTTGGTGATGGCAGCACGGCTGAGGCTGATTTTCATTACGCATTGACTTTTGCTGCTGTTTATCATGCGCCAGTTATATTAAATGTTGTTAATAATCAGTGGGCCATATCGTCATATCAATCCATCGCAGGCGGCGCAAATGTACCGTTTGCAGCCCGTGGATTGGGTTATGGGTTGCCGTCATTACGCGTTGATGGCAATGATTTTTTGGCGGTTTATGCGGTGACCAAGTGGGCGGCAGAACGTGCCAGACGGGGGTTGGGAGCTACATTTATTGAGCACTACACTTACCGGGGCGGGGCCCATTCAACCAGTGACGACCCATCACGTTACCGCCCGGAAAACGAATGGGCAGCTTGGCCGTTAGGGGATCCGATTGTCAGACTGAAAGACCATTTGATTGCATTGGGTTGTTGGAGCGGTGATCAGCATGAAGAACTTGAAAAAGAGTTAAAAGACGAAGTTACAGCTGCTTTTAAAAAAGCCGAAACTTATGGCACGATGACGTCCGGTGACCGGTTGTCTGTCCGTTCCATGTTCGATGATGTATATAAAACAGAACAACCGCATTTGCGCCGTCAACGTCAACAGTTGGGGGTGTAAAATGACCAACTTAAATATGATTGACGCTTTAAATTCGGCCATGGACGTTAAACTGTCTGATGACCCAAGCGTTGTTGTGTTCGGTGAAGATACCGGATTTTTTGGCGGCGTATTTGGCTGCACCGATCGTTTGCAGCAAAAATTTGGAAGCCCTCGCGTGTTTGACACGCCAATTGCCGAAGGCGGCATCGTCGGTGCGGCTATCGGTATGGGTGTAAATGGTTTGCGCCCGGTTATTGAAATTCAATTTGCTGATTATATTTACCCAGCAATGGATCAGATCGTTAGCGAACTAGCTAGACTTAGGCACCGCAGTGGTGGGCAATATTGGGCGCCGGTGACGATTCGTACGCCATCGGGTGGCGGTATTCACGGTGGACAAACTCATTCGCAAAGTCCGGAAGCTTTGTTCACGCATGTTTGTGGTTTGAAAGTGGTTACGCCGTCCAATCCGTATGATGCCAAAGGATTGTTGATATCCGCCATCGAAGACGATGACCCTGTAATTTTTCTGGAACCCAAACGATTGTATAACGGACCATTTAATGGTGATTTTGGCGGTATCGCTCTAAGTTGGTCGAAACATCCAAAAAGTGATGTTCCAAGCGGTCATTATACAGTTCCTATAGGGAAAGCAGCCGTTGTGCGCGAGGGCCAAGACGTCACCATTTTATCCTATGGGACCATGGTCCATGTGGCCGAAGCGACCGTGGAAAAATCCGACATTGACGGCGAAGTCATTGATTTAAGAACATTGTTGCCATTGGATCTAGAGACGATAACGGCATCGGTGGAAAAAACCGGGCGTTGTGTGATTATTCATGAAGCCACCCGTACCAGCGGTTTTGGTGCTGAATTATCAGCCCAAGTCCAAGAAGAGTGTTTCTGGCATTTACGCAGTCCCATCGAACGGGTGACCGGTTGGGACACGCCTTATCCTTATTTATTTGAAGAAGAATATTATCCCGGTCAGGAGCGATTGCTCGAAGCCTTAACACGTGTGATGGAGGCCTGATGATGGGCGCATATACATTTAAACTACCTGATGTCGGCGAAGGCATCGTCGAAGCTGAAATTGTCGCGTGGCATATTGGTCAGGGTGATGCGGTGCAAGAAGATGACCCGTTATTTGATTTGATGACGGATAAAGCGACCGTGGAAATTACGTCCCCTGTGGCCGGTATTATCGAGAAAATTAATGTCGAAATGGGAACTGTAGTGGCCGTTGGTACGAACGTTATCGAGTTTAAGTTGGACGGGGATGGACCGATTGTCGCTGAGTCTGCAAAAGTAGGGGTGGTGGAAAAAACGGCGAGCGTGAGCAAGCCGCAGGCCCCGGTCAAAGCAGACGTTAAGCCGAGCCAAGGAAAAAATACTAAGCCTAAAAATTCCACTCCAAACGATCACCCTTTGGCATCGCCTTATGTGCGCGCACAGGCTTTTTCAGAAAATATTGATTTATCGGATGTTATGGGAACCGGCCCCGGTGGGCGGATTATTGAACAAGATTTAAAAGAATTTCAAGAAACAGGACCCAGCAAATCTGTACGCAAAGTAAAAATGCAGGATAAAACCGTTGTCATCAAAGGGTTGAGGCGGGTAATCGCTGAAAAAATGGCATTAAGCAAACGGTCAATCCCGCATTATTCTTATGTCGAAGAAATCGATGTCACCGAACTGGAACGTTTGCGCGGGCATATGAAAAAATCGGCACAAGCGGGGCAACCCAATTTAACGATATTGCCGTTTATCGTGAGCGCGCTTGTTCGGGCGTTGGAAAAATTCCCGCAGTGTAATGCCCATTATGATGAGGACAGTCAAATTGTTCAGCAGTTTGGAAGCGTTCATGTGGGCATGGCTGCACAAACACCCGATGGATTAAAAGTCCCGGTTATTCGAAACGCCGAAAATCTCGGACCATGGGAATTAGCGGCAGAAATTTTAAGGCTTTCCAAAGCGGCAAAGGATAATACGGCCAAACTGGACGAATTGACAGGATCAACCATCACTATAACCAGTTTGGGGCCTATCGGCGGCATCGTCACAACGCCTGTGATTAATCATCCGGAAGTATCGATCATTGGTGTCAATAAAATTCAGGACCTGCCGCGTGTCTATGAAGGCCGTATCGAGGTTCGCAAAATCATGAACCTGTCCTCATCATTTGATCACCGTATTGTTGACGGATTTGATGGTGCTCGGATGGTTCAGGAAATTAAAACCATGCTGGAAAACCCGGCAATGATTTTTATTTAAAAAACATAACTAATTTTTTCAGGAAATTTTATGAACAATATAGAATGTGATGTTTTGGTGCTAGGCGGTGGTCCGGGTGGCTATGCGGCGGCTATTCGCAGCGGTCGATTAGGGCTAAATACAATTTTGGTCGAAGCCGATGAATGTGGAGGCACGTGTCTTAACCGTGGCTGTATCCCATCGAAAGCATTGATCCATGCAGGCCTTAAGTTCCGCGATTTACAAACAATGGCCACGGGTCCCGGGGTATTGGGTTTATCGTTATCATCAAAACCGTCCCTTGATGTGGGGCATCTGATGGATTGGAAAAATGGCATTGTTAAACAATTAAACGGCGGCGTTAATGCATTGTTGAAAAATGCAAATGTCACGGTCATCAAAGGTTGGGGGCGGTTCATTGATGGTAAAACGTTGATGGTTGATACCACTAACGGAGAACAAGCCGTTGTCGCTAAAAATGTTATTTTGGCGACGGGTTCGGTGGTTTCGGAAATTCCATCGTTGCCTTTTGGTCTATCAGTGATGTCATCGGCAGATGCTTTGAATGTCAAAGAAATCCCCAAACGCCTGATCGTCGTCGGGGCCGGATATATTGGTATTGAATTGGGTGTTGCTTTCCATAATTTGGGATCAAAAGTCACATTTGTCGAAGCAGGTGGGCGTATTTTGCCGGGCTTTGATAAAGAAATGACAGCCCCCGTAGAACGTTGGCTGCGCAATGAAAAAATTGAAATTCTCACTGATGCCAAAGCCCGGTCCGTAAAACCCGGTAAAAAACAAACATCGCTTGATGTTGTGACGGACAAAAACGATGTGCAAACGATGTACGCTGAAAAAATTCTAGTCACCGTTGGCCGTCAAGCAAATACAAAAAATTGGGGACTTGAAAATATGGCGGTGGATATGGACGGCGCTTTTATCAAAGTCGACAAACAATTAAGAACATCCATGAATAGGGTGTGGGCTATCGGCGATGTAACAGGTGAACCGATGCTCGCCCATAAAGCCACGGCACAGGGCGAACGCGCGGCTGAAATCATCGCCGGTCATAAACGCGAATTTAATCCACTTGTGATCCCGGCTGTGTGTTTTTCCGAACCAGAACTGGTGGCGGTGGGATTGTCGCCTGATGATGCCAAAGCAAAAAATATTGATATTATCTCAGCCAAGTTTCCCCTTGACGCTAATGGACGGGCCTTAACCCAATCCTATGATAAAGGCCGCGGGTTTATCCGTGTTACGGCAAGAAAATCGGACCATGTGATCATCGGCGTGCATGGTGTAGGCGTGCATATATCCGAACTTAGCGGGGCTTTTGTCACGGCCATTGAAATGGCGGCAAGGTTAGAAGACGTGGCGGATATCATCCACGCCCATCCCACATTAGGCGAAGCCTTCCCCGAAGCCGCTGCTGCGGCATTAGGGCAGCCTTTGCACATGATGACTTAACCTGGATAACGGATTTCATGCTATGACCGACTACACTGCCCCGGTGAACGCCATTATGAACGTGCTTCAAAACTCAGGCGAACTTTCAGAACTTTTAAAAATGCCCGCCTTTCAGGATTTTTCTGAAGACACGATTGAACAAATTCTAACAGAATCTGGACGATTAGCCGAACAAGTGATCGCACCCATTAATCAAAGTGGTGACCAGCAAGGGTCTCAACTAACGACCACAGGCGTTGAAACGCCAATTGGTTGGAAATCGGCCTATCAACAAATTGCTGGTGGAGGCTGGGTTGGTGTCCCGTTTTTGGAAGAATTTGGCGGCATGGGATTACCTGTAGCTTTAAACATGGCGGTGCAGGAAACATTTCATAGTGCAAGCATGGCGTTTGGATTATGTCCGATGTTAACCCAAGCCGCCATTGAAGTTATTCAGACTTTTGGCGACGATCAACAAAAACGCCTGTATCTGGAAAAACTGATCCGTGGTGAATGGACCGGCACCATGAATTTGACAGAACCACAAGCGGGATCTGATCTTGGGAAAATCCGCACCAAAGCAGAACCAAAGGGCGATCATTATTTATTAGCTGGGCAAAAAATATTTATCACTTATGGCGATCACGATTTAACGGAAAATATCATCCATTTAGTGCTCGCCAGAACACCGAATGCGCCCAGTGGCGTGAAAGGATTGTCGTTATTTATAGTACCGAAAATGCTGCTGGATGAAAACGGGAACGCGTCTGAAGCCAATGATGTTGTTTGCCGGTCTTTGGAACATAAACTGGGTATTCATGCCAGCCCCACAGCGGTCATGTCATTTGGCGAAAACGGCGGTGCTAAAGCGTATTTACTCGGTGAAATAAACGCCGGATTGCCAAATATGTTTGTGATGATGAATTTGGCAAGATTGGCCGTAGGGATGCAGGGCGTTGCTATTTCTGAACGCGCTTGCGGGCAAGCGGAAACATTTGCCCATGAACGAGTGCAATGCCGGGTAGCGGGTATGGATGACGGCACGCCGATTGCCCATCATCCGGACGTGCGGCGGATGTTGTTAACCATGCGGTCTCATGTATCCGCCATGCGCGGCATTGTGTACAGGACCGGATATCTGTTGGACTGCGCCAATCACTTGTCGGATGACGCCGAACGTATTCAAGCCCGTAATCAGGCTGATTTTTTCATCCCTATTGCCAAGGGGTGGTGCACGGACCGGGCAGAATTTGTCACTTCATTAGCGGTGCAAGTTCACGGCGGCATGGGCTATATCGAAGAAACCGGCGTCGCCCAACATTTCCGCGATGCGCGTATAACAACCATATACGAAGGCACCACAGGTATTCAGGCACGAGATTTAATCACGCGAAAAATCATCCGTGATGAAGGCCGAGTGGCGCTTGAACTGATCCAGAATGCAGAACAAATTTTTACGGCGCTTAAAGCCCCTGAAATATCAGAAATCATAACAATTTTAAAAATTGCTGCAATGGATGTGAACGACACAATCCGGTGGATAGTGAAAACAGCAACATCCGGCGCATTGGAACGGGTTTTAGGAACGTCCGTCTATACTTTGGACATGCTGGGTTATTTTTTCGGGGCCTTGGAATTGGCGCGTGGTTTATCTGACCAAAAACAAGTCGATGAATTTGTATTTTTCTGCAGCCATTTTGTCAGTCGAATTTCAGGACTCAAACAAGCCATTCATCGGGGCATTTAATTTTTAAAGCAACAAGGGAATAGTGAAATGATTGATTATAGATCAAAAACATCCACACATGGCCGCAATATGGCCGGTGCCCGTAGCCTGTGGCGGGCTACAGGTATGACCGATAATGATTTTGGAAAACCGATTATTGCCGTTGTTAATTCGTTCACACAGTTTGTACCGGGCCATGTGCATTTAAAAGATCTTGGTCAATTGGTGGCGCGTGAAATTGAGGCAGCAGGCGGCGTTGCCAAAGAATTTAACACTATTGCCGTTGATGATGGCATCGCTATGGGCCACGGCGGTATGTTGTATTCCCTGCCAAGTCGGGATTTAATTGCCGATAGCGTTGAATATATGGTCAATGCCCACTGTGCTGATGCCATGATTTGTATTTCCAACTGCGATAAAATAACGCCGGGCATGTTAATGGCGACTATGCGGTTAAATATTCCAACAATTTTTGTATCTGGCGGCCCTATGGAAGCCGGGAAATTAATTATTAACGGAAAACAAGTTAAGGCTGATTTGATCGACCCGATGGTCCAAGGGGCAAGTCCGACATCGACCGACGAAGACGTGCTTAAATACGAACAATCGGCATGTCCGACCTGCGGTTCCTGTTCCGGCATGTTCTCGGCTAATTCCATGAATTGTTTGGCCGAAGCCATGGGGCTGGCATTGCCCGGCAACGGGTCATTATTGGCGACCCATTCATCGCGGAAAGATTTGTTTTTAGAAGCGGGTCATACAATTGTTGATCTTTGTAAACGTTATTACGAACAAGAAGATAGATCAGTTTTGCCTCGACAAATTGGCTGTAAAACCGGTTTTTATAACGCCATGGCAGTAGATATCGCCATGGGGGGCTCGACCAATTCAATTTTGCATATTCTAGCTATGGCCGAAGAAGGTGACATTGATTTTACCATCACTGATATCGAAAATCTAAGCCGAAAGGTGCCGCATTTATCAAAATTATCACCATCGACAAAAGACTATTATATGGAAGATTTCCATAGGGCAGGGGGCATTTTGGGTTTGATGGGGGAATTGGAACGGGTTGGATTAATTGATCGTGACAACCCGTGCATTCATGAACAAACCATTGGTGATGCTATTGATAAATGGGATATCCGGCGAACAGATGATGACGCCGTCAAACAGTTTTATTTAGCAGCCCCCGGCAATGTGCGAACGACCCAAGGTTTCAGCCAATCAAAAGTGTATGATGATTTGGATGTGGACCGTGTAAGCGGTTGCATACGCGGTGTTGATCATCCTTATAGCGCGGACGGTGGGTTGGCCGTACTGTACGGTAATATTTGCAAAGACGGCTCTGTTGTAAAAACAGCAGGTGTTGAGCCCGATCAATTGGTATTTAGCGGCCCGGCTGTGGTTTGTGAAAGTCAGGAAGAAACAATTAAACGTATTTTGGGCGGTGAGATTAAACCGGGCGACGTGGTTGTGGTCCGCTTTGAGGGACCAAAAGGCGGTCCGGGTATGCAGGAAATGCTCTATCCCACCAGTTACATCAAATCTATGGGGCTTGGAAAAGTCTGTGCATTAATCACCGATGGACGTTTTTCTGGTGGGTCTTCGGGGCTATCTATTGGTCACATTTCACCCGAAGCCGCCGAAGGTGGTTTAATCGGTTTGATCGAAGATGGTGATATCATAGAAATCGATATCAACAAACGAACCCTAAACTTGGCCGTAAATGATGATGAATTAACAAAACGCCGCGATGCTATGAATGCATTAAATGGTAGCGGATGGAAACCCAAAAACCGGGACCGTGTTGTCAGTCAGGCATTACAAGCTTATGGGCTTCTGGCCACATCCGCTGCACGGGGCGCCGTGCGAGATATCCGCCAAGTGCGCCCCAGAGCTATGGAATAAAGCTGTTATGCGGATTTTAACTGCTCGAGTGACGGCTTTGTCCGTATTTTAGTTTTAGGTTGAATGACCATGTTTACGGCATTGGCAATCAGTTTCAGGCCGCAATTCTGATCCAGTGATAAAATCGATTCCGGGTGAAATTGAACGGCCATAATGGGTAATGATGTGTGCTCAATTGCCATTGGTACACCGTCCACAGTGGTTGCCGTTATCCGTAAACTTGGCGGCTTCGATTTGGTCTTCATGTATAACGAATGATAACGTCCGACCGTGAACTGTTTGGGCAATCCGTTAAACAAAGGGGCGTCGATGGTATTGATAATTGACGGTTTGCCATGCACTGGCACGTCAAGAATATCTAGTTCCGCGCCAAAATATTCAACCAATCCTTGCAACCCTAAACACACACCAAAAATCGGTAAATTTCGCTTTAGGCAGTCGTCGATGGTTGATGATAAATTGAAATCCGTTGGTTTCCCGGGTCCCGGTGATAAAACCACTAAATCCGGTTTGAATTCGTCATACAGACTATCATCAAATCCAAATCGGTGGGTGATGACTTCGGCGCCGGCTTGTTGAAAATAATTGCCTAAGGTATGAACAAAACTGTCTTCATGATCGATGAGTAAAACGCGTATGTTTTTTTCTTTTATGCTGTTGCTATTTTGTATTTTTTCAGGGACCGGGATTTGACTATCTTTAATTGCATCTAAAAAAGCCGAAGCTTTCAGCAATGTTTCTTCTTCTTCGGCTTTTGGATCACTATCAAATAATAATGTGGCACCAGCACGAACCGATGCAATGCCATTTTTAATGTGGATGGTGCGCAATGTTAATCCGGTGTTCATATCGCCATTAAAAAATAGAGCACCGACGGCACCGCCGTACCAACGTCTTGGTGAACGTTCGTTGTCTTCAATAAATTGCATAGCCCATTTTTTTGGGGCCCCTGTGACGGTCACAGCCCATGCATGGGACAAAAACGCATCTAAGGCATCAAATTCAGGTTTAAGCCGTCCTTCGACATGATCAACCGTATGGATCACCCGCGAATACATTTCGATTTGACGGCGTCCTATGACATTTACCGACCCCGGTTCACAAATTCTGGATTTGTCGTTGCGATCGACATCCGTACACATGGTTAATTCAGATGCTTCTTTTTCCGATTGCAATAGTTTTAAAATTTGTTTTTCATCCGCTATGGCATTGCCTATGCGTTTAACCGTACCTGAAATAGGGCAAGTTTCAACGCGCCTGCCATTGACGCGGACAAACATTTCAGGGGACGCGCCGACTAAAAACTCGCCGTCACTTAAATTCATGAAAAAACTATAAGGTGCCGGATTGCTGTGTTTTAATTTTAAAAACACAGCGGATGGTTTGGCAGCCAAAGGCTCTGAAAACTCTTGGCCCGGGACAACTTCGAATAAATCACCTGTTTTGAAATATTTTTTTGCACCCTTAACCATTTTGGCATAGTCGCCCGGTTGATGGTCGCGTTGTATTTTGCCTCCAGTTGCTGGAATAAACGGCTGATTTAGAACCGTGCGCGATAATCCAGTTGTAGTTTTGCCGTCAAATTTAAAGTCATACTCATGCCATGTTGCCTGTTTTAAATAATGATCAACGACCAACAAACGGTCCGGGATATAAAGCACCATATCGCGTTGATCAGAGACTTTGTTGGATTTTCTTTTTAACGGTTCAAACTGAAAGGCTAAATTGTAACCAAAAGCCCCATAAAGACCGGATAATTCGTCAATTTCATCCAGATTAAAGAGCTCAATTAAAGCCCGTAAAAGGGAAAAAACGGATGGTTGTCGGCTACGTTCATGTTCCGGAAAATGCTTTGTTGTTTGTTTAATTGTGGCATCTATCGCATCATCAGTGACTGCATAACTTTCAATAAAATCCCAACTTTTTAACCGTTCTATGATCGGGCCCATCATAATTTTTCCGCGTGCATTCAACGCTTTGATTTGGGCCGCATAATTTGTTGATGCGATCATGATCGGTGGGTTGAAAAAACCCAAATCCCAGCGTTTGTAGCGTCCAGGATATTCATAATTTGACGATAATAACACACCGGGAACTTGGTCTAAATTTGTAATAATTTCATCGATAGCTGTTTCGTAAGTTGACGGGATGAAATTTTTTTGCACGGCCAGTTGCTTGTATTGTGGGGATTGTTTTATCATGTGTATTGTCTCCGGTTAACAGCTAAGGGTCCATAGTTATTCAATTTATCCTACGTAAAACAACCTTGAATATGTGATCCATGTCCTGCGGCTGTTTCATTTGGCTAAATCCCTTGTTTTGCAAACAGAATTGCATAAATTGAATAACTATGGACCCTAGTATTTACGACTGATGCAGTAATATGACGGGCGACAAAAAAATCGCTGCCAAATTTTGACAGCGACCAACAGAATAGGTTTGTGGAGCGCTGCCTAATTAGGTGCGCCAACATGATGTGGCGTTAGTTATGATAGTGTGCAAATCGTTCATAACGTGTTTTTTATATTAATTACTACCTATAGTCAAGGTGAAAATTGTATAACCGCTTAGACTATTTATCTCATTATATAAGGATGCTTCCAATGTCAGCAAGGCCCGAATTTTCCATTGGTGATCTCGCCAAGGCCGGGGATATCAAAGTGCAAACCGTACGGTATTATGAAAAAATTGGCCTGCTGCCTGATGTTTACCGAACATCCGGCAATCAACGGCTGTATTCACAAGATCATAAAGACACACTTGTTTTTATTCGTCATTCTCGTGCATTGGGATTTTCACTGGAACAAATTAGGGAACTGTTGGATTTGTCAGGTGAACCCAGCCAGTCCTGCGCGGATATTGATGCCATTGCCCAAGTTCATTTAAACGATGTTCGGGATAAAATCGCCCGACTTAAAGACATGGAAACAGAATTACAGCATATGGTCACAGAATGTTCCGGCGGACGCACGGCCAAATGCCGGATCATTAAAGTTCTATCTGATCATGAATTATGCCATACGGATCATCATTAGAATAAACTATTTCGATTTAAGCCGCCATTTGGTGATCCGATTACCGCGATAATCGACAGCAAATACAGTTTTTCCATCGGGCGATGCGGCGACACCAATGGCTTTATCCAACGTACCTTTGCCAAAATTATTTATGAATGCACCATTTTTATCAAATACTTGTATCCGGTCATTATAAAAATCAGCAACGTAAATTAACCCGTTGCTGTCCACATCGACATCGGTGACAGTGGCAAACCAGCCGTTAAAAGGGCCGTATATATTAATCCCGAACGGCCCGCCCCATTTGCGGACAAATTGACCATCTTTATCAAAAACCTGAATACGATCATTGTAACCATCAGCCACAATAATTGATTGATCGGGGGCAACTGTGACATCGGTTGGGTAGTTAAATTGTTCAGCTCCGATACCAATTTTATTGGTCTTGCCCCATTGCCGGATGAACGCGCCATCGGCATTCAGCTTTTGAATACGTTGATTGTAAAACCCTGCGATTAACAAATCGCCATTGTCCATGACGGCAAGACCACCAGGTGCACGAATTTGTCCGGGTTTTTTACCTGCTGATCCAATGCTTTTTATCCAGTTACCGGCTAATGAAAAGATATCAATCCGGTCATTCCAGTAATCAGGAACATACAACAGACCGCCTTTGATGGTTAAATTCATGGGTCGACCTAGTTTTTGTCCGTCTTTCCCGGTTTTGGTTATTTGGCGTTTAAACGTACCGTTCCAGTCAAACACCTGAATGCGGTTGTTTCTGGCATCGGATACAAAAACGTCGTCATCGGTGATAGCGATCCCTGTTGGATCGTTGAATTCACCGGGATCAGATCCGGGTGTGCCCCATGTGGAAATTAGTTCATATCCGGGGCCTGTTGCGGGTGGCACAAAGGTTAGCCAGCCGACAAAGATTAAGACAAGCAGAACGGACAACGTGATTTTTAAAAACCGCAGGATTTTAATCATCAGAATGTATATTTCGCCTCGAATTTAAAACGGTAATCGCTGCTGGATTGTTGGCCATTCAGGTCATTGGCAATGGGGATTTGCACACCAGTGCGCAAAGCGATGTTACGGTAGGTGGCAAAAATGCCGGGCGATAAAAATACTTCCCAGCCACCACTATTGCTGACGTCTGATCCGTTCAGGCTGTCACGACCCGTATTCTCGAAATTCAGTTCCACAAACAAAACCCCGTCCGGTTCTTTGTAGCCGGTTAAAAAAGGACGCACACCGCCAACAATATCAAGGAACTGTTTATCCCCTTTTTCCAATCCCCCGCCGCTTTCGGTATTTAAACGGTAGCGGGCGGCGAAATTATAGTACCACCTGCGGCTTTCATATCCATATAAAAGTCCCCCCATAAAATCTGTGGACCCAGAGCCTAGGCGTGGATTGCTGCCATCATCTGCTGTTGGTAGTTTTATTTGACCTAATAGTGCGGCTGATTTTTGCACGCCCTTGGTGCTGATGCGGGAAAACCGATAACGGCTGCGTAAAACCACATTGCCAAGCCCGGACGCGCCAATACCGCCCTCGGTTTTATCGATATAAGAAATATCGGCTTCTGCGGTCCAATCGGCGGTCAAACCATACTCGAATCCTATCTCGCTTTCTTGTTCTGTTTCTTTATCGCCATTGCCACTTGATCGTTTTCGGGTGTACCCAGCGTCAACTTCAAGTCCGCCATTATAAACCAGATGCGGACCGGGTGTGAATATGGGATTGTGGGCTTGAGCCGGAGTAAATGCCGTTAATATTAATCCGCCAGCCATGATTAATGTGGGGATGGTTGTTTTCTCAGACGTCATGATTGCTCGCTTGGTTCCAAAAACTTACCTAAACTAAACCCGGCGTCATCGACGGCTTTTTTGGCAACCTCATGGTCCAGTTTAGCCTTGCCTTTCATCGTGACTTTAACCACACCTTCGTCGATATCGATGTCGATACTTTTGACGCCGTCAAGCCCACCAACCATTTTTTCAACACCATAAGCACAGAACGGACAGGCCAATCCATCGACGTATAATTTATAAACGTGGCTTTCAGCTTTTGCCGTAGCAAAGGTTGAAAATGCTAAAAACAGGGCGAGTGTTAAGCGAGGTATCCATTTGCTCATCATTATTTCCTTTATTGTTCTTTATTAGCCGAGGTCATCAGTGTGTCCATAATTGTACAGGTTTCTAGGGCACCGCTTCCGGGGCAGGCTTTGACAAGGGTACGTAATGATTGGCGCATTGTATTCAGTACTTGTATTTTACGCTCGACCTCATCCAGTTTTTGTTGCGCATGAAGGCGGACATGGGAACAGTCGCTGTTGGGGTCTGCACGCAATGATAATAACCCGCTGATTTCAGCCAGTGAAAAACCCAAATCTTGGGCTTGGCGGATGAAACGAATGCGTTCAACGGTGGCCGCAGGATAGATGCGGTAGCCTTGCATGGGTTGTGGTGGTTGTTCGATTAAACGTTTGCGTTCGTAAAATCGAATAGTTTCGATGTTGACGTTGGCTTTTTTCGCCGCCCGGCCAATGGTTGTTTTTTGCATAGTGTTGATCCCGTGTTGTTGACCATGACCTTATCCAATTTTGAATACTATAAACGCCGTACCATAGTACAGAGTAAAGTGCAAAAAATCAAAAAATTCCGATGATCTTTAACCTTGCCTCCTCGGAAAGATAAGGCTATAACCCGCGCCTCTAAGGAAAAAAGCCTTAGGGATCATAAAAAACTTAGGTTTTTGGGCACAATGCTCAAGCCCTTTGAAAACAAAAGATTTAACCATTTTAACAACTTGAGGGGACATGCAGCATGGCTGTCGAACAAACCCTGTCCATTATTAAACCGGACGCCACACGTAGAAATCTCACCGGACGTATTAATACCCGGTTCGAGGAAGCCGGGCTCCGTATTATCGCCCAAAAACGTATTCAACTCACACCAGAACAAGCCGGGCAGTTTTATGCTGTTCATGCTGAACGCGCATTTTTTAAAGATTTGTGTTCTTTCATGACATCCGGACCTGTTGTTGTTCAGGTTTTAGAAGGCGAAAACGCCATTCAAAAAAACCGCGATATTATGGGTGCAACCAACCCGGCCAATGCCGACGAAGGAACCATTCGTAAAGATTTCGCCGAAGACGTCGAAGCCAATTCGGTTCATGGTTCAGACGGGCCAGAAACGGCTGCCGAAGAAATCTCGTTTTATTTTTCTAAAACGGAACTTGTTGGGTAAATTTAGCTCAATACAAATTTTGAAAACGGTCTCTTTATTAAAGGGGCCGTTTTTTTATGGACGCAAAGCAAGACTTGCAGCGATGCGTAGGACAAGGTATCACCAATTTCATGTTTTTCAGTTTATCAAAAATTCTATGGTTTGTGACCAGCCCCGGTAGCATGATATTATTGGCCGTGCTGGTTTCAACAGCACTTCTTTTTATCCCACGATTTCAACGATTTGCCCGTCCTATATTAGTATTCACTGTTGTGATGATGATGATCATCGCCATCACGCCCGTTGGTCGGCTATTGTTTCAAGTCTTAGAGAATCGTTTTCCTATGGTGGAAATGACGGCCTTACCGCAAAAAATTAACGGTATTATTGTTTTGGGTGGTGTGATTAACCCGGTGTTAAGCCAGTCCCGTGGGCAATTAGCCATCGGATCGGCTGTTGAGCGCATAACGGCCATGGCTGAACTACAACAACGTTATCCAGATGCTAAAATTATTTTTAGTGGTGGATCGGGCAATCTATTTAACCAGCAAGTCAAAGAAGCTGATTTTGTAGCACCCTTATTGAAACAATTGGGTATGGACGTATCCAAAGTAATTTTTGAAAACCAGTCTCGCAATACGGTTGAAAATGCAACAAATTCAATAAAGCTTGCTGGTCCCGTCAATGGACAAACGTGGATTATGGTGACATCGGCTTTTCACATGCCACGTTCCATTGGTGTTTTTCGCACCGTTGGTTGGGACGTTGTGCCGTATCCCGTTGATTTTGGTGCGGCCAAAGACCAAACCTTTGATTTAGGTTTTGATTTAACCCAAGGTTTAAATTATTTAGGTACAAGCCTACACGAAATTTTAGGACTTATTTTCTATAAGCTAACCGGCAAAACCAATGAATTTTTCCCGGCCCCTGTTCCCTCAGTATCTGTCTCTTCGTCTTAAGGTTCTTGTTTAATATGCGATTATTATCTTTAAAAACGACATTCATTTTTTCCTTTTTTTTATTAATCGGGTTGATGACTAATACAGCTCAAGTCCGGGCTGAAACTGATTTTGAAAGCTGGTTACAGGGTTTAAGAAAACAAGCCCTTAGCCAAGGAATTCGCCCCGAAACATTGGATAAAGCTTTGGCGGGGGTTAAACCGATTGCGCGCGTGATTGAACTGGATCAGCATCAGCCGGAATTCACGTTGACGTTTTGGAAATATTTAAATGGTGCGATCAATGATAAACGCATTAAACGCGGTCGCGCGTTATTAAAAAAACATAGTAAGTTGCTTAAAAAAATTGAAAAAAAATACGGCGTGCCGCCTCGTTTTTTAGTCTCATTTTGGGGGCTTGAAAGCAATTTTGGTGACTTTACCGGATCATTTTCAACCGTTGGCGCGTTAGCAACGTTGGCGTACGATAAACGCCGAGGGGCATTTTTCCGCACGCAATTACTGGCGTTGCTTAGCTTGATTGATGCCGGGGACATTCCATCTGACATCAAAAGCTCGTGGGCAGGTGCCATGGGTAATCATCAGTTTATTCCAACGACCTATAAAAGTTACGCCGTTGATTATGATGGTGATGGGAAACGCGATTTATGGAATAGTTTACCGGATATTTTTGCATCGGCGTCAAATTTTTTAAAAGCGTCCGGTTGGAAAAGCAACCGAAACTGGGGCCGTGAAGTACGGTTGCCTAAAGATTTTAATTTGGAACTTTCCGGATTAGGTGCCAAACGAAAATTAGTTGAATGGAATGCATTGGGGGTCAGGCGTATGGACGGACGCACGTTACCTGCTGTTGATATCAACGCATCGGTGGTGTTGCCCGCTGGATACCAAGGCCCGGCATTTTTAGTTTACAATAATTTCCGGTCAACATTGAAATGGAACCGTTCGATTTTTTATGCCATTGCCGTCGGGCACTTGGCGGACCGGCTAGCCGGGGCAGGGCCTTTGAAAACCCCAAAACCCAAACAAGAAATTGCTTTATCCCGCAAGGATATTATGGATCTGCAAAGCCTGTTGAATGCCAAAGGATTTAACGCAGGTGGAGCCGATGGAATTTTAGGATCCAAAACGAGGAATGCAGTAAAAGCGTTTCAGAAAAGTGTGCGCTTGCCCGCTGATGGGTTTGCGTCATTTGGGTTGCTCGAACGTTTACGTGGGACGGATGGGTAACTTTACAGGCAAGGGTAACTATATTTTGTGATCTTTCAGGTTCCCTATGACTATATTTTGATATATGTATAGGGTGGATATGGAACGTAGTGGGTTATTTTATTGTTTTATCAATTGGTAACTAATTAGCTTTATAAAAATGCCAGTGATTTTTAGATTACTAAAGATTTTTATAAATAAATGGCAAAACTATAGGGATATGATGACCGGGGGGAAAAAACGACGTTCTGGAATCTGGTTTGCGTTGATCGCCGTTATGGTGCTTAGCGCATGCGCCGAGACACGGTTTGTCGTCAGTTCCGCCAAACGCATAACCAAAGCCATTGATCATGAAAACCCGCCCAATTATAAAGTTGGCAAACCTTATCAAATTGAAGGCACATGGTATTATCCTGCCGAAGATTATAATTATGATGAAACCGGCATTGCGTCTTGGTATGGGGCGCAATTCCATGGCCGGAAAACGGCCAACGGTGAAATTTATGATATGAATGCGTTGACGGCAGCGCACAAAACCTTGCCAATCCCCAGCTATTTACGTGTCACAAATTTAGAAAACGGTCGTAGTCTGATCTTGCGGGTTAATGATCGAGGGCCCTATGCCAAAGGCCGAATCATTGATATTTCAAGGCGCGGCGCTCAATTATTGGGATTCCAAAAACAAGGCACGGCCAAAGTCCGGGTGCAAATTTTAGCCGATAAAAGCCGGGCATTAAAAGTACGTATTCAAGGCCAGGAAGAATTAGCTAGATTAGGGTCACCAATCACTGTTGATCGCTTGCCCAAACCAGTTGTTGATCAGGAAAATTTGCCGCCGCCGGGCATTTCGACTAAAAATTCTGGTACGGGTACAAGGCAAAAATTATCGTTACTACCTGCAATACCTGTTGAACAACCTGCTCCTGTTGCTGAGGTTTTGCCGCCGCCGCTGCCTCAGAAAGTCACGCAACAGTCCGTTCAAAATACAGGTATTTTTGTTCAAGCCGGGGCTTTTGGCATTTTTGAAAATGCTAATAAAGTAAGGGCTAGGTTATCAGCGGTTGGGAATGTTAAATTGTCGCCTGTTTTGGTCGGCGGGCGAGATTTATACCGGGTTCGCATTGGCCCCCTTGGAACGGTTGCAGAAGCCGATAAAATCCTGCAAAAAGTATCCGGTGCTGGATATAATTCAGCGCGTATTATTGTTGAATGAAATCCTTGATGAATAATTTAGGCCTCGCTTTATTATCAAAGCCATTGTTTCGACATCATTTGTTTGTTTATTAAACCCTTTATTTTTACTTGTTGTGGAAACCTCATGCGGAAAAAATCATTTTCAATTCAATTATTTAAAAAATCCTGTCTTGCAATCGTTGCTGTAACGTTATTGCTGGCCTTTTCAAACAATCAGTCACAAGCTATAGAAACCATTGCTCGTGAAGCCATTTTAGTCGAAATGGCTACAGGAGAAGTGCTGTTTGAAAAAGATGCTGATCAATTGATGCCACCGGCATCAATGAGCAAGCTAATGGCGGTGTACATGCTGTTCGAACGTTTGCGTGATGGCAGTTTATCATTAGAAGACAGTTTTCCTGTAAGCGAGAATGCATGGCGTAAAGGCGGCGCCAAAAGCGGCAGTTCAACGATGTTTTTAGAACCCGGCAAACGCGTTAAAATTCAAGATCTTATCCCCGGAATTATTGTGCAATCAGGAAACGATGCCGCGATTGTTGTCGCCGAAGGCTTAGCCAGTAGCGAAGAAGCCTTTGCCGAAGAAATGACAATTCGTGCTCGAGAATTAGGCATGAGCAAATCTGTTTTTAAAAACGCAACGGGTTGGCCTGATCCGGAACATAATATGACGGCCCGTGATCTATCTATTTTATCTCGTGCGTTGATTAAAGAATTTCCGGAATTTATGCCTTATTTTGCAACTAAAGAATTTACTTATAACGGTATCCGACAAATGAACAGGAACCCGCTTATTTATAAAGACATGGGTGCCGACGGGCTTAAAACAGGCTACACCGAAGAGAGTGGTTATGGATTGGTGGCAACAGCCAAGCGGGGTGATCGACGCTTGATATTGGTTACTAACGGCCTGCCTTCAAAAAAAGAAAGAAGTCGAGAGCCGGAACGTTTGTTGGAATGGGGTTTTCGGGAATTTAATAATTATTCGCTGTTTAAAGCCGGAGAAGAAATTACCAAGGCCGAGGTTTGGCTTGGGCAACAGCCTGATGTATCGTTGGTGATTGCCAAAGATGTGCTGTTAACCTTGCCTAGGAAAGCCCGGCGCAAAATGAAAGTCCGTGTGGTTTATCAAGGACCTATCCCGGCACCGATTAAAACCGGTGATATTGTCGCCCGTGTGGTGATTGATTTGCCGGACCAAGATCCCATTGAAATTCCATTACAAGCTGGCAATGATATCGAACAACTAGGCTTGGTTGGTCGATTAGGGGCTGCATTGAAATCCATCCTTTGGGGGCGTTCCGGATAACGCGGATTTTTTATAATGAATTCGAAGCTTAATCATATTGGTAAATTCATCACTTTCGAAGGCGGTGAAGGGGCCGGTAAGTCGACCCAAATTCAGCTGTTGAAAACGGCTTTGGATTTGAACGGTATTGATACCATTGCAACGCGTGAACCGGGTGGATCAGACGGTGCGGAACAAATTCGTCGTTTGCTGGTCGAAGGCGACCCTGACCGTTGGTCGCCAATGAGCGAAGCTTTATTAAATATTGCAGCCCGAAATGACCATGTTGAACGTTTGATCAAACCGCAACTAAATGCAGGGTCTTGGGTTGTTTGTGACCGCTTTTTCGATTCGACCAAGGCCTATCAAGGCTATGGCCATGGGCTTGAACGATCCACATTGGATATGTTGCATAATACTGTTTTTGGCGAATTTGTTCCCGATTTAACGTTGATTTTCGATTTACCGGTGGAAACCGGGATGGCACGAACCGTATCCCGGGGCGGTGGTGAGGACCGGTTTGAAAAAATGGACCGGTCTTTTCATGAACGATTAAGGCGCGGCTTTTTAGACATTGCCCATCGTGAACCCGATCGCTGTCATCTCATCAATGCAGACCAAAGTGTTGAAGTCATCGCAATGGACGTTAAAATGGTTGTTGGTGCAAAATTTAATGTGGAATGGCTATGACGTCGTTATTTGCTGACGATGAACTTAAAAATGCAATCCCAGAACTATTGCCGCCCCAAGAAAATGCTTATTTATTAGGTTTAGAGGCGGCTGAAAAAACGCTATTTGATGCTTATCATAGCGGCCGTATGCATCATGCTTGGCTGATTGCAGGACCCGAAGGCGTGGGTAAATCCACATTGGCATATCGGTTTGCCCGTTACATATTAAGCACAGCGCAATCCACACCCGGAGGTGGACTGTACATGTTACCAAATCACCCGGTGTTTCGGCGTATTGCCGTGGGTGGTCATACAGATTTAATCGTTGTCAAACGATCATTGAATGACAAAGGTAAGCTGCGCAAAGAAATCGTCGTTGATGATGTTCGGCGCATTGCCCCTTTTTTTAGCAAAACGGCGGGCGAGGGGGGATGGCGTATCGTCATTGTTGATGGCGTTGATATTGCCAACCAAAACGCCGCAAATGCGTTATTAAAAGTATTAGAAGAGCCGCCAAAACAAACCATTTTATTGTTGGTGTGTCATAATCCGGGAAAATTATTACCAACCATTCGTTCGCGTTGTCGGCGTTTGGATGTGCGCGCCTTGGAAACAGAAACCATGGAAACGGTTTTGGGTTTTTATGCGCCTAATTTAGCGGAGTCTGAACTTAAACAGCTTATTCCTCTTGCCGAAGGTCGCATTGGTCGCGCCCTTGATCTGATCGATCACGGCGGATTAGAGCTTTATAATAATTTGTCCAGCCTTTTAAAAACATTGCCAAGCATGGATTTAATGGTGTTGGAAAGTTTTGCTGCAAAAGTGGCTAAAGCTAAAAATGCCGATGACCTTGGTTGCGATGGGTTTTCACAATTTCAGGAATTGTTTTGTGGATGGTTACAACAGCTCATTTTACTCTCATCCGGTGCTGATAACACGGTGTTGGCGCGTTTGGATCAGAGACAATTTAATGAGATGAGCCGGCTTGTATCGTTAACGACGCTTGATCGTTTGCTGCAGTTATGGGACAAGGTAACGGCTTTGTTGGCGCGAACGGATCGCATCAACTTAGATCGAAAACAAGTCATTACGTCGATATTTTTATCCCTTCAAGAAACACTCTCTTGAAAACCGTTGATGACATAGAGCGTATTTTTTGAATAGGTCCTTGTAGGTTATGAATAAATATTATTACATCACAACCCCGATTTATTATGTTAACGATGCGCCGCATATTGGCCATGCGTATACGACATTGGCTTGTGATGTACTGGCACGTTTTAAACGGTTGGATGGATATCAGGTTAAATTTTTAACCGGAACCGACGAACACGGTCAAAAAGTTGAAAAATCGGCGGCCGCGGCTGGTATCGCGCCACAGGATTTTACTGACAAAGTGTCGCAAAATTTCCGTGATCTTGCAGAAATTATGCAGTTTACCAACGATGACTTTATCCGTACCACTGAAGCCCGCCATAAAAAAGCCGCGCAAGCGTTATGGACTAGATTGTTGGACGCCGGGGATATTTATCTGGATCAATATGCCGGATGGTATGCTGTTCGCGACGAAGCTTTTTACGGCGAAGATGAACTGGTTAAAGATAAAGACGGAACCAAGCGTGCGCCCACGGGGGCCGAGGTCGAATGGGTCGAAGAACCGAGTTATTTTTTCCGGCTGTCAGCGTGGCAAGACCGATTAATAGAATTTTATGAAAACAATCCTGATTTTATTTTGCCAAAATCACGGCGCAACGAAGTCATGAGCTTCGTTAAAGGGGGGTTACGGGATTTATCGGTATCGCGCACAACGTTTAAATGGGGCGTGAATGTGCCCAATGATGATCAGCACATTATGTATGTGTGGCTGGATGCGTTAACAAATTATATTACAGCCGTCGGCTATCCTGATGAACAAGCTGAAAATTACCAAACTTTTTGGCCTGCGGATTTACATATGGTAGGCAAAGATATCTTGCGCTTTCATGCGGTGTATTGGCCTGCGTTTTTGATGGCGGCTGGTTTAAAAACACCAAAACGTGTGTTTGCCCATGGTTGGTGGACAAACGAAGGCGAAAAAATTTCAAAATCTTTGGGCAATGTCATTGATCCCGTTGAATTGGTCGATACGTTTGGTTTGGACGCTGTGCGGTATTTTTTGCTGCGTGAAGTGCCATTTGGGAATGATGGTGACTTTTCAAAACAAGCGATGATCGGCCGCATGAATAGCGAATTAGCTAATGATTACGGTAATTTGGTACAACGTGTGTTATCGATGGTGCATAAAAATTGTGGCGCCCAAGTACCCACATGCGGCGATTTCACAGATGTTGATCAGGACCGTTTGAATGCGGCCTACGGGTTGTTGGACCGGGTGCGCGTGGCATTGGATAAACAGGCTTTTAACGATGCTTTAGAAATGATCTGGGTGGAAATTCGTGGCGCCAACGGCTATGTCGATGGGCAGGCCCCATGGAAATTGAAAAAAGAAGACCCGGAACGCATGCAAACGGTGCTGTACGTGTTGTGCGAAATCATCCGCTGTGTGTCTTTATTGATGCAGCCGTTTGTGCCGGGGGCCACGGCAAAAATCCTTGATCAATTGATGATTGATGGACAACAAAGGGATTATAGTGAATTTGGTTTGGCTTCTTGTCTGAAGCCGGGGTCAGAATTGCCAAAACCCATTGGCGTATTTCCTCGGTTTGAAGTGGACGCATAGGTTTATCAATGGCTGAAATCGATAGGCGACAATCCATGAAGTCGTTCCCGGTTATTAAACACCCTATAGGGCTGGTTGATAGCCATTGCCATTTGGATTTTCCGGATTTTTCCGATGACAAACTGGAACAGGTTCTCAACCGCGCTAAAACAGCGAACGTGCGCCATATGTTGACGATTTCAACGCGCCTGAATACATTTGCCAATATTCAAAAAATTGCCGAAAAATATGCTCATATCTATTGTTCAGTGGGTATTCATCCCCATAACGCCGATGAAGAATCAGACGCAACAACCGCTGATTTGATAACACTTTCGAAGGCTGAAAAAGTCATAGGCATTGGTGAGACGGGGCTTGATTATTTTTATGAACACAGCCCTAAAGATATTCAAGTCAAACAATTCCGTAATCATATTGCCGCCGCGCGCGACACTGGATTACCCATTATTGTGCATACCCGCGATGCTGATGATGACACCGTTGAAATTTTAGCCGATGAATACAAAAAAGGACCGTTTAAAGGACTTATCCACTGTTTTAGCAGCACGCAGGAATTGGCTGAAAAAGTTCTGGATATGGGGTTTTATATTTCCGTATCAGGGATTGCGACATTTAAAAAAGCCGATGATTTACGGGAAACCTTATCGAAAATCCCATTAAACCGGTTGCTGGTGGAAACCGATGCGCCGTATTTGGCACCGATGCCCATGCGCGGGAAACCTAATGAACCGGCTTTTACGGCTTTTACAGCGGCTAAATTGGCCGACATTAAAAACACCGATATAGATGACGTCGCGCGGCAAACGACTGAAAATTTCTTTACTTTATTTTCTAAAGCAAAAATGGTGAAGGATCGGCCATGACGTTATCCGTCACTATTTTGGGTTGTGGTAGTTCAGGTGGGTCCCCGATCCCGGGAATAGGCTGGGGCAGGTGCGATCCAGATAACGTTAAAAATAGGCGCCTTAGGCCCTCAATCATGGTCCAAGCTAATGGCACACAAATACTATTCGATACCTCTCCTGACCTCCGACAGCAGCTTTTAAATGCAAATATTACAGCATTAGACGCTATCGTTTACAGCCACGCCCATGCGGATCATTTGCATGGTATCGATGATATCCGTGGATTAAATCGGGCCATGGACCGAGTGATAACAGGATATGCGGATAAAAACACCATAAAACAAATACGGCAGCGTTTTGACTATGTATTAGCGCCCTTGCCAAAAGGCGCAACCCGATACTTTAAACCGACTTTGGATATGCAAGAAATCAGAGTAGGGGAGAAATTTAGTATTCGGTCTATCGATATCCTGCCCATTGATCAGGATCATGGCTATAGCCATACCCTAGGATTTCGTATGGGTGATTTCGCCTATTCAACGGATTTAATGGATATGTGCTCGGACAGTTTCGAGGCTTTAAAAGGCATCGATACATGGATGCTAGGCGTTTTTACCGATCATCCTCATCCGACACATTTACATTTATCAAAAGCTTTGGAGTGGATCAAAGTCATCAAACCGCGTCGGACAGTTCTAACGCATTTGGGGCCTGATTTAGATTTTCAAACTGTCTCGGACGGTTTGCCGGGTGGTGTTGAACTTGCCTATGATGGACTGCAATTGATTGTCGAATAGATATCCGTTTAACGGATATAATTAGTTTTAATCATCATATTGAATGGATTTGGTTTTTAGCTCAGTTGCTTAGGCCGTTTGCGATGATGTGTTGCGCTATCATTAAATGGCCAACAGCAAATAAAATTTTTACCAATAAAGTGATGGACTAAATTTCACATTATTTGAGTGCGAATTTGATAGCGAAATTGAACAGTTGAACCTTTTGACGGGCAAAATACTTCATCGGACTTGAACAAAATTCAAGTGGATAATCATTCAACTCGGACTGATTTTGAAGAGCTTTTAAAATTTCAAAACAGTAGATTATGAAAAATTAAAGTCAAAATCGAAATAAAACGAAATCTATATTATTCAATTAATCAATTTAACCGATTAATATTCAGATAAATTTTTTTAAAAATAAGGTTGTTTTAATTATATTAAAATCTATTTGACCGAGCTTAATGGCTTTGGCATGACATTATTAAATCAGCCAAATTTGGAGGTCACCATATTTATAGTTTCACATCATTATTTTATGATGTGAAATACCGTCATTAAAATTTAACAATCCGATTTTTCATGACTAAAGTAAAAATTCCACAGGAAAGCTTTTTTGGTAATCCGGGTGAGGGTGTATGCCGCGCCCATTAAATGGCGTTTATCGTTAATTTTATAATGGCATCATTTAATCATGTTATTGCACGTAAGTTATTGTTAATAATAATTATAACATAATTTTCCATAATATATATTATGCGACAAATTGGAACAAATAGAGAATATATAACCCTTTGTAAAATAACGATTATCACAGAAAATTTACCGCTTTTAAAGAGAGTGCATTTAAAATGGAATACAACAAAGAACAGGCACGGCAAACGGTAAATAAACATATGAATAAAGATTTCCTGCGTCACTTGGAAATAGACGATTTAAAACGCCTCGCAATCTACCACGAGAAAACAGCCCGTGACTTAAAAATTCGCGCTGCTGAAATGCAAAAAAATCACGATATGAAAGCCAAAATTCGCCAGCGCGTGAATAAAATTACACGCGAGCATAAACAACTTTGCATTGCAATGATGCATGAAATGGAGTGTGGAAAAAACTTTGATCAAGCGGCCCGATATGGCGCTTCAATTTCAGGCCGTGATCTTGTTTTTTGCCAAACCTCGCTTAAAAGATTCGTCTTTGAAGAAAAAAACAAAGCCCGCCACGCCCGAAAAATGGCAACGTTTAAACTGGCAAAATGCGGTTTCACCAATGAAGAAATCGCCGCCCGATTAGGTGTGCACCGAAATACGGTATCAAAAGATATTAGGGACGCAATCGAAGCCAGACGGATGGTTATTTAATGCGCGAAATGATCCCCCCAATAACCAACGCGCCCAAGATCAACCAACCGCCCGGCATCCCGCCCGGCGTTGTTGCTTGATCTTGGGCGGGACCATCGCCGCCAAAGCTATCGAGGCTATCGGACACATCGCCCCATAAATTGGCAATGCCGTTAAAAAATCCGGTCATTTTTTTAACCTGTGAAGACAGGCTTGCGCCCGCCGCCCGGCCATTTCCAATTCTTTTTCAGTTTGCGCGTGCCTTTTTTAAACGGCGAATTTTCGCCGCCCGTTCCCTTGCGCTTGGCAACCGCGCGCCGCCGCTTTGATTGTGCCATTATTTATCCCCTTTATCTTTTAAAAACATCGCCAGCGCACCCGCGCCAACGGTAAACATGGCCGTCACCGGATCAACACCCGCGCCAACGGCCCCGGCCACTTGGCCAAAAGCATCGGCAATCGGTGCCGCTTCATTAATTTTCCCAACTTGGCCGACACCCAGCACAACGGCTGCTAATCCGGCCCATGTGGAACCCTCGGTAATTCGTTTTAATAACCAATTCATTTTTTTTGCCCTTTCAAGACAGTTTCAAAAAATATTTCTAATTTCAACAATCTGCGATCTAACTTCCAACCGATAAACATCATCACGGCCAATGAACCCATTGACCCGCCCGCCTGCATGACCCCCACATAATCCGCGATCATGTTTTTTTCCATTTCCATAACAAATAAATTCCGGCCAAAATCGCCGCCCATTTGAAAACTTTTTCAGTTTTATTGGATAGCCACAATGTGCCGCCGCCCCCTAAAACCAAACCGAATAGAAAAATAGGCATTAGGCCACCTTATAAAATTTATGTTGGCCGATATTGGCCGTGTTCACCATTTCATCATCCCACGCCGGGTTGACGCTTAACGCGTGGTAATGGGTTGCCCCGCCTGTTGGATCGTCCGTGCCTGAAATGGCGTCCCCTGCGATCTCATAAGCCAAATCAAAAAACAAATCGCCCTCTCCCGGTTTAAGATCATTGATCAAAACCCGGTTCGGATCGTTGTCATTCCATGTGGAAAATTGCCACGGCTTTTGAGCAACAGAAATAATGCTGTCGCCCCACCAGCCACCAATAGCGGCCCGGTTAATAATCACGGCTGCGACAGCTTCCATACCGCCCCTGCCTTCTCCACGCGCTTCACCATATAAGGTGCGCGCTAAAATCAATTGAGCATCCGACAATCTAACTCTCCAATACGTCAAAAAAAGACCGACCCCGGCCAAACTTAAAAACCATTTCACAACTTGCCCCGCGCCGTTTTACGTGCCGCAATTCTGGCCACAACCGGCCCCGGCAAATCCGCGGCACTAATCACACCCTTAAGCTTAAGGGTGTCTATCAGGTCTTCTATGGCCCTGATCATTTGGCTGTCTGTACTTGCTAGATCACTTGCCGCCATAATACGCGGATAATCAGCTAAATCTTTTGCCGTTCTTGCTGCAAATTCGTCTAATTCTTTTTGCGTAAAATTACGCGTTAATTCATTTTTTTCGGCATTGGCCGCTGTTCTGATTTTGGTCATCAATTTTCCCCCGAAATGCCGAACATTTTGAATGTGCCGGACGGCCAATTAGGGCCACCAGACAAATAAATTTTTAATGATTTTATGGCCGCTGCACTGTCTAAAAATCCGTGTTCGCTTTCCATGGCCCAAGCCGCGCCATCCTCATAATAGGAATGCCCTTTGCTTCTAAAAGTTGGTCTGTCGCCGAAATTTAAATGAACAAGATTTCTTGCGATCCCATTCGGCCAAGTGCCACGGTCTAAAATTGTCCATTGCCCAGCATTATTATACCCTGCCTGTTCTGACCCGGAGTTTACTCCCCAGTTATTTCGCGTTCCTACATCATAATACCCGCCCCCGATCCAAACAGGTGCCGCCGCATCGCCCGATAACTGCATATAAAAATAATTGTAGGTTGCTGCTCCTCGCGATCCGGTGAAAAATTCCAATTCATAACTTGAATATTTTTTGGTATCGACAAAATCCAAGAATTCCACCGCCGCCACGCCTGTTGCGTCAGCCGACTGAATTAACACCCGGCCACCACCGCCGCCTCCACCGCTTACGCCGCTCATTCTGAAATCTCCACAATTGCTACTTTATCCGTTGCCAAAGCCGAAAATCCATAAATCGCCGCCGTTGTGTCTAATGTCACAGTTTGACCAGGCGCAATTTCCAAACCAATGTTTGCGGCCACCGTTGCCCCGGCTATGCGAACAGCTCCACCATTGGCCGCTAATGCCGTAATCATAATTTCGCGGCGGTTTAAATTAATGGCTTTGATCAAGGTTGCAGCCGCCGCCGCCAATGTGATATCCGCCGTTGGCGTCAATGTGGCCGCTTTTGATAAATCAACAGGTGTTGCAATGCTAGACACACCTATTGTGCCGGATACGTTCAACCTGTCGTCGGTTATTTCAGCGCCGCCCACGGCTAATTCAATCGTGATTGATCCGGTTCCCGGATTAACAAAACGGATTTGTGAAAAACCGTCCGGGGCATAGACGCCAACGGCTGCGGGTAATTCATAGGCTTCGTCGCCGTTGAACCCGATCTTAACAACACCCGTTGTCGATAATAGACGTAAAAACTTGCCTGAAATATTTAAGGCTTCACCAATTCCTGCGGCCAAGGTAATTTTTCTGTATTCGTAAACGCTCATTTTTTTTGCCCTAAAACTATTGCCAAAATTGAAACTATGGCGACCATCACAGCCCCGATTTTAACCACTAAAACCGCCAATTCTTTACTATCGCTCTCATTGGCTGTGGCGTTATCGGCCAAAGCTTGGCCGACGATTTCGCTAAAAGCTTCCGTAACCCCTGAAATGGCATTTTGAGAAAACTCCAAGCCTTTTTCTAAAATACTGGCTGCACCCTCAACGACACCAAAATCCGTTAACGTCACATCAACCACCGCGTTCGCCCCAATTCCAACACCGTCCCGTTCAACGGCCACCCGTTGATCGTAATTTTCCGTTGTCGATGCATTCGACGACGACGACGACGACGACGATTTACCGCCCATTAGACTTGCGCCCGAAGAACGATTTCAGATTTTTTGAACCCAAAACGGGTTAAAAGCTTGATCATGGCCGGATCATTTGAATGTGCTCGCATTGAAATTGCGCCCCGTTGCCGGGCAAAATCTGCCAATGCCGGAAGCGTTAATTTAATTGCCAGTGCTGAATTAGATAAGGCGCGTCCTGACTGAATGACGAGTTCTTTCGTTCCGCCAAAATCATCAAGCCATAAAACTACATACCCGGCCAATGCTCCGCCAATGCCAACCGCATATAATGTGGCTGACCCACGGTTGATTTCATTTTCTAAATCGGCCATTGAATAAGTAGGATCGTTGCCAGCAGCTCCCGCTAATAATTGCGCGGCTTGCTCATTCCAAATAGACGGCTTTAAAACTACTTTTTGAGAATTTTCCATAAAACCAATACCAATGCTAGAACGGCAATGCCGCCCGTTAAACCGCCGCCTGATCCGCCAAAATACCAAGGCGAAATTAGACCTCCGCTATCGAAACGCCCAAAATTATCTGAAAAACTATCGCTTTGAGCGTCACCGCCTGTGACAGACGGCACACCGCCGCCCGTTAATAAACTTGACGGGTCCATTATTTTTTCTTTCGTGACCAGATCGCAATAATAGTTAAAAGAATTCCCAAAATTCCGACCATCACGCCCCATTTTTGCCAATCGACGCCCACCGTTGCCGTTTTAAAACGGTCAACATATGTAATTTGTGGCCCCGGAGTTTCTGGTCCGCGTTTATATTCGACCCAATCGCCAAAAACATCACGAACGCCGCCTAAAATATCGCCGAAAACAGACGTTGTTCTAGTCGTCGTTGGCGCTGACTGATAAACATGTCCTGCCATAACAAAAAACCTTTCTAATTTTTGTGATAGGCGGGGCCTAAGCCCCGCCCTACCCTTGGTTAAATGTCACGATTTCCAATAATTTCCTCGGCAATCACTGAAAATGCAGGATTGGCCGCTGAGAAATTCAAATCCAGCGCAAATTCTGTGGCCGCATCCGTTGGCACAATCCCGCTGTAACGGTTGCCCGCAAAATCAATGTGATAAATTCCCGGCTGTGGGGATCGGCTCACGGTTTGGAACGCGTTGACATCGGCCCAAACGTTTAGCAAATCTTGCTCGCCTTCATTGATTACGGCACCGGATAAAATCACTTTATGATCAGCGATATTAGCCGCTGTAAGATGCAAAGCCTTGAGACCGCGTTCAGTACTATTAAACCCGGCAAAGCTGGACCGTCCACGAACAGTCAAATCCTGAATTCGATTAATTCCGGCTGCGGCTTGTGCGCCGTACGCTTGCCCACGAATACGAACGACTTGCCCTAAATCGCGCCGAACTTGAACCAAAACGTCACCGCTCATGGATAATTCAGGGCCAACAATTGCAGCTGCCAATTTAACTTCAACCGAAACCGTGTCGACGTTTTGCGTGCCCAGCGCAAAACGGACTTCATCCGTAGGATCGATGAATTCAGGACGCTTGAAAATGATCGGGAAAACACCATCGGCTCGCGGATAACCATAAAAATCATTAAGGATCAATAATTCCGCGCCTGACACATCAATCAGGCTATCGCCGTTGACTTTGACCTTAATACTTTCAATTAAAATTTTAAAATTGGCCGCTGTCATTTTCGTACCCGGAGCCGCGCCCGGATCATGTTTAACTTTCAAAAATAAGGCTTGATAAACATAGCCACCAACCGCGATTGATAGATTGGCCGTTTGGCCTGCACCTACCGCATTAAACCCCTGCATAGGGATGATCATTGATTTCATATCACAAACCCCTAGTTCAAAACATCGTATGCATCGGTTAAGCCGGGGATATCGTTATCATCGCCCCAACGGATCAACAGCAATGCGCCAACAAACATCCCCGCGAAAACGACGAATTGAACTCCGTATTTTTTTAAATCTTTCATAATGTCAAATCACCCATGTAATAAAAAAAAGCCCTGCCTTCCGACACCGGAAAGCTGGGCTATTTCAGTCACAAAGATTTTTTAAAATCCCAATCCTTTAAGGATCGATCCTTATAAGGATTTTCACAATTTCAAAGGCGGCATTTTTTGCCAATTTCGATCCTGACTTAAAATATATTCGTACTTTTCAATGGTTTCTAATGCCGCAAATACTGTGTGATCTTCCATTGCATCGGCAATGGCTGTCTTGTCATTCGGAAAGGAAAAATTAAAGGCGGCTATCGCTTGTAGCTGTCCCCTAAAATCCACATTAACCTTTGCCGGGCGCGGAGATATTCCTAAAAGGGACACGCCATATTCTCGGCCCTCAAAGCACAAATCGTTAAAACCATCGATATCCCTTGGCAGACCTTGGGGAAAACACGTATGCAATTCATCAACGGCTAACGTTATTTTTGTGGTCTTTTTTTCCCAAAAATGCGGCTCTTGATGCTCCCTGATCATCCGGCTAATGGTTGATAATCGCTTGGCCCCATTTTTACGGTCCGGTTTATAAACACACCTAAACGCCCCGTCACTCATATCATCCAAAAACGGTTTGACTTGAGCAATGTGATTGATGATTTCAAAGCCCGGCTTTTTAAGCCAAGACCCTTTTGGATCAAAAACAAATAACCGTTGAACATCTTTCGTTAATTGGTTGGCTAATTCTGTTTTACCTGATCCTGTTAAGCCAAAAATGCCCATATGTTTTCCATCGCGTTCACTCATTTCTAAACCCTTCCCCAATAATATTAATTTCATCCGTTTCTTTAACGGTTTCCGTGGGCGGTTTGTCCTGTGAAATTGTTTTCTTTTTCTTTTTCGTTTTGATTTCCTTGAATACGGAATACCCAAACGGTCCAGCCCACGCAGACACGATAAAGAAATCGACCAAATCATCGTTAGACATAAGCGCAAGCAAATGTTGACCGGGACCATCAAGCAAACGACGATAAATAATTTCCATCGCTTCCTTAAACGCCACATCTTCCGCATTAATTTTAAGGCTTTCAATATCGCCGACCTTTCCCGTAAAATTTAAACCCTTGGCAACCGCTGACCGAAACCGTTCAGAATTGAACATTCGTTCAAATTGTTCCGTTGAGACGCCTTTGGGCTCTCCGGCTTCCTGAATAATTTCCTGTAATTCAGGCGGCAATTCTTCATCGTCCCGGACCATATCGTCTAAGTCTGGGTCCCAACGCCATTTATTCAGCCGCCCGTCTTTAAGAGAAGAATGAAAAGATTGATCCATCATCGCCCCCATTTTCTTTAAGAGGCTTAACCGCTTCATCAACTGCCTGATCCTTTAAGGATTGATCCTTATAAGAAATTTTAGACGGTTCAACGGCTGCATCAACTGCCTGATCCTTTAAGGATTGATCCTTATAAGAAATTTTAGACGGTTCGCCCGTTGCAATTTTACGCAATTCAATGAACGGCACCATTTCTTGCAAATCTTTAATGTTATCAATATCAAGATTAAACCGGATATGATCCGAACATCCGCCCTTTCGCGCCTCATGAACGTAATAATAACGCCCATCATTTTCAATATTGCCAAGCCTTAACAGGGGCGTAAATTCCCCGCTATGGCATCCCCGGCATTTGATTTCGTATCCTGTCTTGGTTCCCAATTTTCGACCTTTTCATCTAAGAATGTATATTTTTTGGCCGTTTTTTGGTAATTCCTGTAAAATTTTGATCCCTTCACATAGTGCCGCCAATCTTTCACCAGCCAGCTTCCCGCCTTGGCTGCTATTGCCGGATCAATTTTATTTGCAACTGCGATCGTCGTCGCCAATCCAAACAGTTGATTTTTTAATAATTTAGATAATTCAATTCGCCTGACTTCGCGAATTTGCCCCCGTGTTGCGCCTTCCTGAAATTTGCCCAAATCCTCGGCAATGACTTTTTCTAATGCCGTCCAGATCGCATGATTTTTTGCATAGGTAACATTCGAATATTCAGCACCATCCAATAGGCGAATATTTTTCGCGGCATCCTTGAACATATCGCCCATGCGATTTTTTAAATCATCAAAGGTTGTAATGTTAAAATCTTTTAAATGTTTTTTTCCGGCCCTTAATTCAATGCGCCAAATCGGGGGGCAATCCTCTTTTTTAATGCCCCAAATTTCAAACCAATGTGAGCCTACTTTGCGCGCCACTTCCCGCCTTTTATCGTAAACAATAACTTGACGGCCCGGCATCTTTCCCACCGTAACAGACGTTGCGATCCGCCCGGAATAACGAACCCCAAATTCTGAACCGCCTTCGGGAATTTCTGCATGTTCAGCCCTTGTTGCATGGGAATGATTAACAAAATCATCGGGTTTCAAAACAAATTTTTTTGAAATAAAATCAACAGCCCAATCGATACGGTTAACGCTTTCTTTAATTATTTTTGCTTCAAGAATTTCCAGAATTGACCCTAAATTTTTTACCGTCCGATCATACCCTGCAACGGCCAATTGTGCATTTTTCACCGTTACAAAAATATTCCATTGTTCGGGATCATCCGAATTTTTAAATGTCCAGATTTCACCATCCATCCCGGTATCTAAGATAAAAGCAAACCCACCCTTGGCCCCGGTTTCTTTAACGTACCCGGTGACGCCGTTTAGATCGACGTATTCAGGTTCCCCGGCCAATGCTGCGGCATCCTTGGCCCGAGCGAGAAGCCGCCGCGTTGCGGCTGGTAACGCACCTTGAAAAGCAACGTCGAGTGTGTCAACCCCTTGCCTTAAAACCTGAACATCCATAACCGTTTTTTCCTTCATCTTTAATCCTAGGGGGGGGTGCTACATAGACCCCCCGTGGGTTCCTATTCTTCTAAAAATAAACCAGCCCCGGAAATCGCACTTTCTTGTTTAATCGCGATTTCCCACGCTTTTTGCCTTGCCCGGTCATAAATTTTTGCGGCATGGTTTACCGACACGCTGCCGTCAACTTTATTGTTTATGCCTATTGCCCCGTAATAAATTTTTGAGAAAATTTCATCAAAAAGCTTTTCCGCCCGGTCTGCTGCGTAACTACCATCAGCAATGCTGAAATCTAAATCACCATTTTTCATTTTACGACCTTTCCGCCGCGCTTGCGGCTCTTGTTAATAATCCAATAATTTTTTGGATCGTTTGAATTTTAATCGTAATCCCATAATCAAGCGGACCTACAACCGCGCCCATGCGGACGCGATCCCGACCCCGTGGCCCTGCAAAAACAGTAAATTTATTTCCTGCATCGTCGGCAAAATCTTCTTGAAATTCATTCATTTTCGCTTACTCCTTACAGTTTCCCTGATCGCGGCCAACTCATGCCAAGGAGGTAGAGTTGCTCCGACTTCGTCTAAAATGTCGTCCCAAAATTTGTGGATTAAATAATCTTGCTGAAATGCTGATATTGTTTTTTTAGCTAACACATAAATTTCAACATTAATGCAGCCGGGGACATTTCCGCCCGGCCAAATCATAATCTCGCTAATGTCCGCGCCAATGTGCCTTGCGGCCATATACGCCGAACCTAAATCTGCAATAAAATCAAAATCACCAACTACGGCTAAATAATCATATTGAGCAAAATTATTCCCTCGCCGCCAACCCTGCCACGTTAACGCCCATGTTTTGACCCTATGCGGATCATGGCCGTTAACGAAAACCCCATGTGATATAGGATCACACGGGGTTTTCTTCGCGCTTGAAGGAAGGGAACCCAAAACCCCGCCTAAGCTGCGTTTCTTGGGGACCAATCCGACCATTTAATAACATAAATGGCAGGTTTTCCCTTTGATGTTTCTTTGGGCTGCGCGGCCTCGTCCGCCCACGCTGTCAAATAATATGGCACTACGCGCCGTTGCGCATCCATCATTGCCGGGCATGAAAATTTAAGCGTCAAATATTGCCCGTTTTCACTTTCGCCGACTTTTGCTTCGCCGACCTTTTTATCTTTCCGCCCTTCAACCGGTACAAAAATATCATAATCATATGATTTTTCTGTTCGCTTGATTGCCACTGGTTTGAGATTGATATCAATATCCCCGATATTTGGGATATCTTCGACCTGCCCTTCAAATGTTATGGGCTTCCCAGATTTTTCAACGCGCTCTAAATGTCCGACTTCTAATATTGTCATTTAACCGTTCCTTTGTTTTGTTGTCTAAGGGTGCGCCACTTCGTGACGAGCCGTTTTTTTTCAGGTTTAAAAGCACGCGGCTTTTAAGAGAAGGTGCGGAAGGGGAAGCTATGAGCAACACCCCCTCCCGCATTTTAGAAAGCTATGCTTCCAAACCCCCGGCAATTTTGAGAAACGGCTAGAAACTCGCAACCGGGAAAAACTGTTTTGACGCTTTCCCTTGCGCCGTAAATTCTTAAAAACACTTTATGCTGTAGGTGACGCCACACCTTGCACATTGAGGTACAATGCACACTAGAACGAATCATGTTGTCAATAAGTTTTTTTTCAGGCATGATTTTAATCACACATTTGAGTTGAAAACGGCTATGACAACAATTGATGAATATTTAGACAGCGCACTGCTGAAATTGCCTCATGCATCTGATCGGCAGTTATGCCGTGAACTTGGGTTAGGTCTTGGCACCGTCTCGCAATGGCGGACAAAAAGATCATGGCCTAGTGATAAGGTCATTGTGCAAATAGCCCACCTTGCGGGCATAAACGAACTGCAAGCACTGATCGACTTGAATATTTGGCGGACTAATGGCGATATTCAACAGAAATATGTTTTACTTGATGAAAAGTTAAAATCCCAAGTAAACCGCAACACCGCCGCATAGTAAAACTCCCCTGAACATACCGCGAACGCTGCACAATCGAATTCCCCATCTTATATATTATGCGACAAACTAAAACATGTGACTGCAGCGTATATCCCCTAAAAATCTAAAAATTGAGGCTGCGAAAATTGTTTATAAATAGACCTAAACTGAGCTCTACCTTTTTGAGTCATGAATGACGGCGCGAGTTTGTAAATAGTCACAGTTATCCCGGATGATTAATTTTGCTATTAATTCACCTGTCCTATTTTTAATCATTGTTTTTATCTTTGAATGAATACCTGCTTATTTATTATGTATATATTATTTTTTAATTTATTATTTTGACAAATTAATTTTGTTAATTATATAATTTTCAACCTAAAAGTTAATAATTCAAATTTTATTGTTTAGGTTTTTCTGAGTCGTTTTTTAATAATAAGCTTTTATGATCGTGATATTGCTTTTATTGAATGTTCTATTTTTTTGTCATCACGTTTTGAGCTTCACTCAATTTTGCTTTCTTGTAATATTGGCTGTTTCTGCGTTAACTTATTTCATGGTTTTTGATACAGAATATGCAACTCAACTTGGTTTTCCAAAACCGCAATATATGGCTGTTGAGCGGGAACGGCGTTGGTTGTGTAATCAGTTCCCAAGAGACAAGATTATCCGCACAGAATTCATTAAAGACTTATACGTAACAGGCCTCGGCTACGGTTAAGATCCGCTTGTCCAACGGATGGTGGAACGGCTATGCTCCGTCTTAGCCGTAAAGTTGATGCGGATATTCATACGCGTTTGATTACACCAATATACCTGCCGCATAACGAATTTGATGTTATGTCCTCATCCTTGTCAGGGGTTCAAATTCATAAACTACGTCACCGATTAAAATCCCTACCCGGTGTTATGATTTTAGTTGATTAATTTCTTGGCGACCTGCATGGCCTGATGCTTGTCGAGGCAGAATTTGATACGCCTGATTTGTTAACGTCTTTCCCTATTCCGGATTTTGTGATTTGTGAAGTCACAGATGATCTGCGTTATACGGGCGGTTCTCTTGTTAAAAATGGTCTTCCTGAAAACTTATAATGTTGTATTGCCACAGTCGTCATTATTTATTGTCAGGATTATGACGGGTTGGCCATAGATTGATTTGTAATCATAGCGCGCCTGATTTCTATGGCTAATTGCTCGGCTTCATTTGTTGCAATCAACGCCGTTGTTATGCGTAGCCCATTTTTTGCTTTGATACAGAAATCCCTTCCCGTTCGTACATTCCACCCGGTACGGTACAAATGTGCGCTTATGAGTTCTGCATGTTCTGTAGGCAGCCAGATAAACATGCCGTCGTCGCTTTCTGCGTGAATTCCTTGTTTCCTTAGGGCATCCATCATGTGGATACGGCGATTTTGATAGGCTTTTTTAGCAGTGATAATGGTTTCAATGGTCTGGCTATCGGTCCAGACAGCGTAGACTAGTTTTTGTATCATGTGGCTTACCCAGTGACTTCCCGCCGCTCGCCTTGATTTCATGCGATTGATTGTTGTGGGTGATGCCAACATTGCAGCGATTCGGTAATCAGGTCCTAAATATTTAGCGATGGAACAAAAAATAGCCCAATTTTTTCGAGTTTTATCGATCGTAGAATGATACGGCAAACTTGATAAAGGCCCTAAGTGTTCGTCTTCGATGACTAATAAATCAGGATACTTTTTAAGCTCATCGTGTATTTCTTGCGCCCGTTTTTGGGAATACGAGGCGCCTGTTGGGTTTTGTGCTCTAGGCGTTAAAACAATGGCTTTTGTTTTATGGTTTATTTTGTCAGTTAATGTTTTGATATCCATACCTTCTGCCATCATGGGGACAGGTGTTGGCGTTATTCCCATTGATCGTAACAAATACAACAGCTTCATGTAACATGGGTCTTCGACGATGATTTGATCGCCGGGATTTAAATAATCCAGCAATAACCGTTCCATGCCTTCGGTTGTTCCGGCAACAATCATACTTTCGCAATCGTTTATCCCCTGGGATGCCGCCAGTTCTTTGAATTTATTCACCAAATTTGGATTGTCGGGTTGGGTGCCGTACAAAGCCTGTGGTTCTGATAAAATATGGGCTGACAAGTGCGATATGGCGGGAATGAATTTATGGTCCGGATTGACAATTGAAAGATCTTTAACGCCTTCTGGCAATATGATTGTGTCTGTTGTGTTAAAATTAAATGGCCGACGTGATACGCACATCTTACGGCCTTTTTTTTCAATTAATCCAGCCATTGTTAGTTTTTGATAGGCCGCGGCTACCGTATTACGGTTGACGCCTATTAGGGCAGCATTGTCGCGAATGGATGGCAACGATGTGCCTGTGATTAAATGCCCCTGTTCAATGTCATCACGAATTTTTGCGACAATTCCACCTGCAGATTTTTCTTGCATTGTAATTATTCCTATGACATTTATTTATTTGTCCTAGGACAAAAATTAAATCATCCTAATGCGAATTTTATAATATTCCGATAAACCTTACCTATTCAATAGTTTTTATGCCAAGTGTGATTGTAATTGATGTCTAAGTTTATAAAACATTTAGCTGTCTGATTTTATTAAAAGGAAAAAAATGTTTAATCAAAATGATTTTATTGAAAAATGTGAAGCTGCCATTTCCACACCGAACGCTTTAGAGGTGATTACTAGTCTGGTTAATGATGCCATTGCAAAACCACAAGATCTAGAAAATGCTTTTGTTGGCTGTGATGACGAAGAACACTTGGTTCATGTGTCTGATGATTTGACGATTGTGCATATTCGGTTAACCCCGAACGTCCATTTTCCGCCACATGATCATTTAATGAATGCCGTTGTTGGTATTTACGAAGGATGTGAAACACACATTTTCTATGACCGTACAGAACATGGGATTGTCGCCAAACCCGCTGTGACTGTTGCTGCTGGAAATTTGGTGGCGGTTGATGTGGACGCTATTCATTCGGTTGTGAATACAGGCAAAAACCGGGCCGCGGCCTTGCATGTTTATCTGGGTAATTTGGTCGAACAGGAACGTTCGATCTGGGCACCAGATGCGGTCACCGAAGCCCCCTATTCTGATGATGTTTATTTTGATTTAGCCGGCCCTTATGATGTTGCTCTACCTTATGAATTACCAGCCGTTAGCCGCGCTTATTCGGCGTGATTTTGTCTATTTGAAATGATGCCCTTGTCATTTCGCCTGTGATCCTGTTTAACACCTTGGCTTTTCGACTTCATATCGGGTGAACAGGTTTTATCAAATGACTTTAGTAAATGAATTGCGCGATAGAAGTTCATCAGCATGCGAATTATGTCATTCCTCGGAAAACTTGTCCGTTTATGACGTTCCTCCGTCATCAGGTCAAAGCACCGATCAGTGTGTATTGTTATGTGCAATATGTGTTGGGCAAATTGATGATCCAAAAACGATAGATCTGCATCATTGGCGGTGTTTAAATGACAGTATGTGGACCCAAGTCCCGGCTGTTCAAGTGATGGCATGGCGTATGCTTAATCAATTGTCCCAAGAACCTTGGGCCCGTGATTTGCTCGATACGTTGTATTTGGAAGACGAGGTGTTAATATGGGCGCAAGCATTAACGACTTCCTCTACCGCCTCTGATGAATTGGACATTAAACACACCGATAGTCATGGCGCCCAATTAATGACCGGCGATACGGTGACGTTGATCAAAGACCTGAACGTTAAAGGGGCTGGTTTCACGGCCAAACGCGGCACCGCCGTGCGCGGTATATCATTGGTCGCTGATAACGAAAAACACATCGAAGGCCGCATCAATGGCCAACAGATTGTTATTTTGACGGAATTCGTAAAAAAATCGAATTAGGTTCTCAAAATTTTCACAAACATACGCTTACAAAGCCCTAAGGCGAGCAAAATGGTCGTCCCAGCCTTTATCCAATGCACCGAGTATATGCATTGCCTGATCACCTGTGGCGGCCTCGATCCCATCGTGGGCTAAAGATAACAATGTGCCGCCCGCAGCTGGTTCCAGTGTCCACGTTAAAACCGTTTCTTTGCCAGCAAACGGTGCGATACAAAATGTCGTTACCAGTTTGGAATAGGGGACCATTTGTTTGACATGCCCCCAAACGATTTTAGTCTTTTCTCCATCTTCACTTTTGCTGAATAATGTATAATCGTTGCCTTCTGATAAATCGGCATCTGCTGGGTGGTACCAATCACCAAGTTTGTCTTTGTTCGTTAAAAAATGCCATACGGTTTCCTGTTCGGCTGCGAAAAAAACGGTTTTAAAAAGTGTTGTATTGCTCATTAATGATGCTCCGGTGATCAAGGTTGATTAAGGTTTTTGCTTTTTTGTTCTTCTGCTTCGATGGTATTTTTCAAATCATCCAAACGATCTGTCCAAAATAGATTAAAGTAATTAAGCCAATCGTTTGCGACTTTTAACCCAGCTGGGTTTAAGCTGTTGATGCGTTCTCGGCCGTTGGCTTTAACTTTTATTAATCCACCATTTTCAAGAATGACGAGATGTTTTTTGATGGCCGCACGGGTGACCGGAAAACAAGCAACAACGTCGCCAATGGTCATATCAGTTTTGCTTAAATGCAGCAAAATACCGCGCCGTGTAGGGTCTGCTAAGGCGCGAAAAGCGTTTTGAGTATCCGGCATGGTCGGTTGCAAATTCATTATATTATCCTTTATATGATACCTTTTGGTGTCTCTTAATATGATACTATTTGGTATCATGTCAAGTGATCGTTTTACATTTTCTTGCAGTCTTTACTCTATAGAAATCAACGTTGGGGCGGTGACATATAAACAAATTTGCGTGATGTGGCTTAAAACTGGTGTGTTTCGGCTTCACGCTAGATTTTATTTTTAGTATAGTCTTTTGGAATGATTATAATTTTCGGGGATAACCTATGAAAAAACTAATTCAAACAATTGCAGTTGTGATGGTTTTCAGTTTTGCCATAACGACGCAAGCATCTGCGGCGGTGAATTCTAAACGCGTTAATGTTACGGGTGAAATTGTTGATACATGGTGTTACGTCACTGAAATCATGTTTGCGCAAGGAACAGCCCATTATCAATGTGCATTGTGGTGTGCCTTGGGGGGGATCCCGGTTAGCGTCTTGGGTGATGACGGAAAAGTCTATGTTGTGCTTAGGTTAGAAGAAGAAACCGACAATGTCGCAGCCCCGTCTGTCGTTAAAATTCAAGCCCGAAAAGTGACGGTTAATGGTGATTTGTATGTGCGCGATGGTGTTAATTATATATTTGTCACTGAAATCGCGGATGACAAAGGGGTTATCAACCTAACCCAGGATGAATACGGCATTCAGCCGTTCGGAGAATGATCATGAAAACATTTATCATGATGGCCGTGGTTGCATTATTTATGACGCCTCAGGCATCTTATGCAGCCGAAGGATGGGGCATTGACGGCGAACAAAAAGTCAGGTTTGAAGGCAAAGTTGTTGATGTCGCGTGCGAATTATCGGGAAATTGCCCGGCCAACTGCGGGAATGGAAAACGTCAACTTGGTTTGTTAAAAGACGACGGGACGTTGATTTTGGCGGTTAAAAATGCCGACCCTTTTGCCGGTGCGGCAAATGATCTTATCGGATTTTGCCAAAAACGCATTATGGCCGATGGGTTGTTGATCAAAAACAAAAAGATGACCCTGTTTGCCCTTCAATATAAACGGTTGGCAAAGGGCGGAAAATGGAGCCGTGCCACTCAATTCACCAAAGATTGGAGCAAAGCCAATAGCGGTAAAAATGCAGGTCAATGGTTCCGTGACGATAAACGCGTTAAACAGTTGATACAAACCAACGGTGTGTTTGGAATTCCGGGGCTTAAACAGGCCGATGATTGATTGAAACTTATGAAACAGATTAAGACTTCTGTTTGGCTCGTCTTTATTGTTATGATGATGTTCCCTTTGTCATTGGCAGCACAAGAAAAAGCAAGGCAAGCCCCTTCTATTCCGGCTGTTCCGGCATTGTTTGGCGGAACGTTTTCGCTAATAGATCATAATGGCTGGGCCAAGACGGATCAGGATTTTAATGGTAAACTTTTACTGGTGAGTTTCGGGTATATAAACTGTCCGACTATTTGTCCGACTAAATTAATGGCGATTTCCACCTCGTTGGATATGCTAGGTGATCTAAGCGATCAGGTGCAGCCTGTTTTTATTACCATTGATCCTGACCGAGATAGCCCTGAAAAACTTCGGAAATACTTAAATAAAATCGACCCCCGTGTGTTGGGATTAAGCGGCTCTGAAACAGAAATATCCAGAGTTGCCAAAGCGTACCGTGCTTACCGCTTAAAAGTGATTACGGATGATCGCGATCCAGAGAATTATTTGGTTAATCATACGTCGATAACTTTTTTGATGGATAAAGTCGGGAAATTTCAAACCCTGTTTACGCAAACCACTAAACCGGACGTAATGGCCCAAGTTTTACGTCGATATTTGGGTAATGATTTTAAATGAAATAAAGAATTGATGACCTAAAAGGTTGACGGTAACCGTTACAGGATTTACCTGATACTATGCTTGTATTTTCAATCGCCGTTTTTTTTCTTCTGATTACACCGGGGCCCGGCGTTTTATCTGTGGCTGGTGTGGGCTCTGCTTTTGGGTCAAAACCTGGATTACGATATATTGCAGGTCTTTTTGTGGGAACAAATTTAGTTGCGTTGGCTGTTGTAACGGGAATGGCAGCGGTTATTTTAGCTAACCCGGATATACGTTTATTTTTATTAATTGTATCGGCAGGCTATTTGTTGTTTTTAGCTGCACGAATTGCTTTTTCTGGTTCCAGAATAGCTTTCAGCGAACAGCTTTCCGCGCCCGGCTTCTGGGGCGGAATAACGTTGCAGGCTGTCAATCCGAAAGCGTACGTGGTGAATACAACATTTTTCACAGGATTTGCGTTCTGGCCCGACAGCCTTATGACTGAAACCCTGCTGAAATTATTAATGATCAACGCCATCTGGGTGCCCATACACTTTCTTTGGCTGTATGCCGGGATTTCTCTTCATCGGTTAAAACTTCCGGGCCATGTTCAGTTTCGCATTAACGTGATCATGGCTTTGCTAATGTTGGGCGTTGTCGCGTTGGCGGTTTTTGCACCTAAATGATGCTGTCAGCAAAAGCCATCGAAGGTCAATTCATGCGATAGGACAAAGTATGCGATAGGACAAATAAATAATTTGGTGCACCCGACGAGATTCGAACTCATGACCTCTGCCTTCGGAGGCGGTTAGTGTTCTTAAAAACTGTGGGATATCAATAGGTTAAACGAAGGCTGTCGCTACAAAAAATTTGTTTAAGCCCGCATAAAACCTTATAAGACCTTTTAAGCACGGGCAGGTTTTGGTCATAGTTGGTTGTGAGGGCTTGCAACCCGCTTGGCTTGTCTTTTACGGCAAAAGGCCAGTGAAGGATCAAAAGGCTTTGGGCCGCGTTTTGGCCGAACTGGGCCAAGCGCGTCTTGCCAATAACCTCAATCAACTTGCAAAGGCCGTGAATACCGGCTCCCTGCCTGTCATACCGGAAACGGAAGATTATCTTCGGGAAGCCTGTCAGGACGTACGGCAAATCAGATCCGATTTGGTTCAAGCGCTCGGTCTCCAGCCAGAGCTTAAGCCATGATCCTGAAAGGTTCTCAAAGATCAGGCGCGGGACAACTGGCTCGCCATTTGCTGAAAAGCGAAAACGAGCATGTGGAACTGCACGAATTACGTGGTTTCATGGCTGATGAATTGCCGGATGCCTTGTAGGAAGCCTATGCCATCAGCCAAGGTACGCGCTGCAAACAATTCCTCTTTTCCCTGAGTCTCCATCCACCGGAAAACGAAAAAGTGCCAGTCGAGGTTTTTGAAAAAGCCATCGTAGAAATCGAACATAAACTTGGATTAGAAGATCAGCCACGCGCCATCGTCTTTCATGAAAAGGAAGGGCGGCGGCATGCTCATGTCGTTTGGTCGCGCATTGATGGTGAAAAAATGAAAGCAATCAATCTGCCGCACTATAAATTGAAACTGCGCGACATTTCTCGGGAGCTTTATCTGGGACATGATTGGCAAATGCCACGTGGTCTCATGAATAGTGAAGAACGCGATCCGCTGAATTACACACAAGGCGAATGGCAACAAGCCATGGCTTTCGCGGTCTCTGGGATCATCTCACTGGCAAATATGCCGGCATCCGAAAACAAAATGAGCTGGAAACGTACAAAGGCTTGAAACGCGACCAAGCGCAGCGGCAGGACTTGATTGAGGCACAACTCGGTGAACGCCGCATTCTCCAAAATGAATTTCGCCCTTCACGTCAGGCTCATTCCAAAGCCTTGATGCGGCTTCACAAGGATGTGGCGCATTATATGCGTATGAACGTACCGGCACTGGAAAACGACGAAGATGCAGAGAAAATCAAACGGCAACGGCAGGAGCGTGAACGCCGCCGCAAACGTGATCCCAGTCTGACGCCATAGGAGTATAGCACGGTCGAGAAATTAGCCGCATGATGATCGAGAGCAAAAAAGACCGTGAATACCTGCATTTAAAAAAAGAACTTTATAGGAGAATAAAGCCATGACCGACAAACGAGTTGACTCAGCCCTTGCGCAAGTTGTTTCAGTTTTTCTACAGGAAGTTGCTGCACATGCTGCCGACTGTCAGCCCAAGAAAATGCATCTTGTTATGGATATTCCCGCAGAATGGGTGACCATGGCGGCTTGGACGTATATCAGGCGAGAGCACCGTTTGAGTGGCGAGCACGATAAGCCACAATTTCTTGGTAATAGTGCCATCAGTTTCCCGCCAGAATATGCCCATAAAGCCAAAACCAAGGCCATGTTCAAAGAAGTGTTAGAATCTTGGTTTAATGAAAAATTTGATGCATTATATAGACTTGATGATGAAAGCCTTTTCTCTTTTCCAGATCATAAAAATTTGGAGGTGAATGATATCAGATTAGAATATGAAATTCCCGCTCGGGAATATTGATGGCTATTCGCTCATTAAAATTGTGTTTGTTACCGAACGGGAATATTTTCTTGGTTTCTTCAAAAGGGCATGGTATTATTCCCGTTCGGAAACGCTGGGAAAATAGCAATGACATATACAACTCAGCAGATTGGCGCGCTTGTACGAACAACACGAAAAGAAATTGGCGCGACACAAAAGGACTTGGCTCTCACCTCTGGCACAGGTCTGCGCTTTATCATTGATCTCGAAAAAGGCAAGCCGACATGCCAATTCGGCAAAGTTCTAACGGTTCTCCATACTCTGGGTATTGCGGTGAGTTTTACGCCGCCAATAACAAGCAGGGCTGACCAATGACAAAAACACTTGATGTCTATCTGTTCCGCGATCTCATCGGCCATCTCATGCAAGACAACCATGGGCTAATGATATTTTCCTACGTTGAAAGTTGGTTGAAAAAACCAAACGCCATGCCTCTTTCATACTCGCTTCCTCTTCGAGGAGAGCCATTCGAAGGCAAAGAATGCAAAGGATTTTTCGGTGGTATTTTACCCGAAGAAGAAAAGCGTAAACTGATTGCCAAAAATCTGGGGATCAGTGCGCGTAATGATTACGCAATGCTGGAACAGATCGGTGGGGAATGCGCAGGCGCTGTTACATTTATTCCGGCAGGCCAGACATTACCGGATCGCAATTATCGATACCGCCAGCTAAGTGATGGAGCGTTGGCAGAAATTCTGAGAGAACTACCCCGCCGTCCTCTTATGGCAGGTGCAGAAGACGTCCGCCTCTCCCTTGCTGGTGCGCAGGACAAAATCGCCGTTCATGTGTCAGGAGATAAGATATCTCTACCCTTGGGCGGTGCGCTTAGTACGCACATATTAAAACCCGCAATTGAACGTTTTGAGGGCGTTGTATTCAACGAGGCCGTTTGCATGAAAGCAGCTTCCGCTGCTGGTTTACCCACGGCGGAAGTTGAATTCCGGCAGGTGGAGGGAATCGATTATCTTCTAGTGGAACGATATGACCGCCAGAAGCGCATGGTTCCGGGTAAGGGTATTTTTTATGAACGATTGCATCAGGAGGATTTTTGCCAGGCTTTGGGTGTTGCTTCTGAGATGAAATATCAAACCGAAGGCGGCCCTTCACTCAAACAATGTTTTGCTCTTTTGCGCGATGTGTCCAGAGTTCCGATTATTGATTTGCAGGGTCTACTGGATGCGGCAATCTTCAACGTTTTGATAGGCAATCACGATGCGCATAGCAAGAATTTCTCTTTCACCTACGGGGAAGGCTCCCTGATCTCCGGCAAGGACATTCGCCTCGCGCCACTCTATGACCTTGTCAGCACCGTCTATTATCCAGAATTGACCCCAAATATGGCAATGAAGGTTGGCGGTGAATCCCAATCTGAAAAGCTGCGACCACGCAATTTCGAGAAATTGGCTATTGAAGCTAATTTAGCAAAACCGATGGTCATACAGCGTGTCCCGGAATTGGCGCGGACCGTTCTTGAAACAATTGATGAAATTGACATCGTTCATCCGGTTGGACGTGATGTCATTGCATTGATCAAAGAACGCTGTGAAAAATTCATTCGTCTTTTCGAAACTACATAGTTTGCCCGCCTAGCGGCAGACAAAAATGAGCCGCGATTACGATGCGCTGATCAACTCACAACTATGCGCCCATTCATGAATTCACCAAATGCGTCTTTAGCGGCTTCTCGACCCAACCCAACCCAACCATTGGACGACTAATATCATTGCTTCACGAGCCTCACGAGCCCGGAATAACCTTTCATCGTCATAGAGGTTCAGGCCGGTTTGATTATCGAATGCTTCAAGTCTGGCCTGGAATCGAAGAACCTCAGCTTCGTTGGCAGGCAAAATTGGCAGGTATTTTTGAATGTCGTCCTACTTAATATTCGTAATACGACCGGAACTAACATCACTGCTGGCATCTCCACGGGATCGGTTTATGAGCCCAGCAATTTCTTGATTGCTATGCTTTCCTTCAGTCAACAATTTTTTAATAATTGCGACCTCTTGATTTGAAAGCGTGTTCCGACGTGCCAAGGATAGTAGACAGTATCATGAAAAAAATATTCATGATAATAGAAAAAGGTTGTGATTGTGCACACTCATGGTGCCATGGTGGCTCAAGACTCGTCCTCTTCTGCATGAAAACGTTCCGGACGCTAGAACGAGCCGAGGCTGGTTATTTAAAGAGTGAGTACCCACTGAGTATTCCGAAATAAATGGTGCACCCGACGAGATTCGAACTCATGACCTCTGCCTTCGGAGGGCAGCGCTCTATCCAGCTGAGCTACGGGTGCTTCCTTGATTTTAAAGGCTTTTTTGCCCTTTACTTTATTTTAGCATTTTGCAGTGTTCCCAAATCGTGTCCAATTGCGTTTAAGGCTTGAATTGCCCTGTCTGCGTCGTCAGGCGCGAGATGAGAGTACCGCTGCACCATCTCGAACGACTTGTGTCCGGTCAGGTTCATGACCTCATACAACGGAAATCCTGCTTGGACAAGTCTGGATGCAAAAGTATGTGAATATCCATAGTTATTTAATTTATGCGCGTATTTAGACATTAAGCCATTGTTTGACTGATATTTCAGACGTTGGGTTATATATATTTTGTTCTGGTATTATAAATGATCTGCACTGGTATGTGATGTCTGCTGCTTGTATTGTGGACTTTGTAAAATGAAACAAAGGTGTATGTATGACACAACGTGTTGATAAGCTCCTCGACATTATGCAAGCCCTCCGTGATCCGGAAACGGGCTGCCCTTGGGATATAGAGCAAACATTTAAAACCATTGCGCCCTATACTATTGAGGAAGCCTATGAAGTGGCAGAGGCCATTGAGCAAGGCGATATGGACAACCTTTGCGATGAATTAGGTGATTTGTTGTTGCAAGTTGTTTTTCATGCGCGCATGGCCGAAGAAAGCGGGCATTTCGGCTTTACTGATGTGGTTGATACGGTATCCGATAAAATGCTGCGTCGCCATCCCCATGTGTTTGCTGATGCCCATATCAAGGATGCCAAAACCCAAACAGTCCATTGGGAAGACATCAAAGCCCAAGAGCGGGCGTCTAAAAGGCAATCTGATGAAACGTCGTTAACCACCACCCCGAGCGCTATGGATGGTGTGGGCCTTGCCCTGCCCGCTTTAACCCGTGCGCAAAAATTGCAAAATCGGGCGGCGCGAGTTGGCTTTGATTGGGGTGAGTTGGCACCGGTGGTCGCCAAAATTCGTGAAGAATTATCAGAGGTTGAAGTTGAGATTGATGCCAACAATAAGGATCAACCGTCGGCGGCTTTAACAGAAGAAGTCGGTGATTTATTATTCAGTGTGGTTAATTTAAGTCGACATTTAGGCATTGATGCGGAAACGGCTTTGCGTCAAGGTAGCGCTAAATTCGAAATGCGGTTCAGGGGCATGGAAAACTGTTCAGCCCATGCCGGGGAAAATTTTTCTTTGTTATCGTTGCAAGAACAAGAACGCTATTGGGAACAAGTGAAAATTAAATCATGAACATACTGTCTCGGATAAATAACAAATTGTTTAAAAAAATATTACGTAATGGTTTTGTTGTGATTGCCGTTATGGTGCTTGGCAGTTGTTATTTGCCGGTGCGTTTTGATGCTGAAATCGAAATTAGCAAGCGCGGCTACTACAGTTTTATTTTTGACGGATATATTGCCAAGGTCCCCATTTTTGAAGGTTTGCAAAAACGCAAAATCACACCTGAACAAGAAAAAAAACAAGTGGCCGATGTGATTAAAGATTTGCAGCGTGACGTCAATCTTAGCGAACTTAAGTATCTGAATAAAGGGCACTTTAAAGTTCATTGGCAACGTGAAGGTGATATTCTTAAAGAAAAAACGGTCACTTTTATCCGCCGGAATGAATATTTTGTGGGTATATCCTATAATAAAAATACTGGCCGGGTACAGGTGTCAGGGCGATCTTTAGCACGCGATACTAAAAACCAAATTAATGATATGGGGCTTGGTATCCAAGGCGAAATTCGCGTCATTACAGATGCCAATGTCGTTTCCAATAACGCGACAACGATCCGAAAATTCCCTAAAAAAGGTCCGGGTTACAAAATATACATCTGGAAAATTAAAAATATATTTGCGCCAACACCGGTGATTACGATGGCGCTTGGGTAATTTAATACAAGTCATCGTTAATCCACATAAGGCACGCGTTGCTTTTTTGTTGGAGAATGGCTATTAACAACTATTATTTTAGCGGTTTTGGAAAAATTATTATGTCGATAAAAGTCACTCTTCTTTACCCTCCTCATCAAACGTGGCCGGGTTCGTTGGTCAAACCCAACGGATCGTTGGCTTATCCCATGTTGGCTGGGGCATTGCTAGAACATGATATTGAGGTCAATATTGTTGACGCCATTGTCGGTACTGACAAAGAAACCGTCGATGAAGTGTTTTACAAATCCACCGAACTACCATCTGGATTATACCGCACGGGATTAAGTGATGAACGCATTTTAGAAGAAGTTGCTGATAGCGATATCATTGGTCTGACATCAATTTTTTCAGACCAAGAAACGATGGTGCTTTATACAGCCAGATTAATCAAAAAACATTTTCCGGAAAAATTGATTGTCTCGGGCGGCGTTAATGCGCGCAACCGGTTACAACGGTTTTTTGATGCGGGCATTGATTTGGTTTGTTTATCCGAAGCCGAACGTACAATCATACAAATAGTCCGCGTGATGGAACGCAAAAGTCGTGATTTCAGCGGTGTATCTTCGGTGGCCTATGAAAAAAATGACCGTCTTGTTCTTAATAAAACCAAAATAGAAGACGTTACCTATGATTTGGATGAACTACCCATGCCGGCTTGGGATTTGATGCCCATTGAAAAATATTGGGAAATCGGTCGTCCGCACGGTGGTTTATATCTGGAAAACTATAAAAAAGGCGAGCTGAAATACGCATCCTTGATGACATCATTGGGCTGTCCATTTAAATGTATGTTCTGTCATATTGCTGGCGAAACCGAAGGCGAAGTGGCAGGCCCCATTGGTAAGTTCCGCATCAAATCCGATGATCGGGTGTTACGGGAAATTGCTCAACTCAAAAATTTGGGCGTGAAACAAATTTATATTGAAGACGACGCATTGTTTGGCCGCCGTAACCGCGGCATGCGTTTGTTTAAAAAAATCCGCAAAGAAAATCTTGATATTCTGGACGTTAATGGCGTTAACATCATTCACCTGTTACGCAAAGGCAAACCGGATCCAGAAATCATTGATATCATGATCGAGGCTGGGTTCAAAGAAATCGGGTTACCGTTCGAGTCCGCTAATCCACGAATTATTTCAAAATACGTTAGCAACAAATGGGACCCGGTTAATTCAGATGTCATTGGTTTGATCAAACTTTGCAAACAAAAAGGACTGATGTTGTCGGGTAACTATATGATCGGCTATCCGGATGAAACCCGCGAAGAAATTCAACGTACTATTGATATGGCCAAGACCCATGTTGCGGCCGGTTTGGATTCTGTACATTTCATGTGTGTAATGCCATTGCCGGGCACGCCGTTGTTTGATATGGCAATGGCTGGTGGCTTTTTGCCCAAAGATTTACAAGTAGATAAAATGCATTGGGTTAAAGCCAATATGATCAATACGGCCGTCCCCCCAGAAGAACTGGAAATGATCCGCGATCGGGCATGGGAAGACGTTAACCCGGACACTTATAAAAATGCCAAGAAAAAAATGGTCTGGGGATTAGAAGGTCAAGATATCCCTTACCGGTCCGAAGCCATGGCGGATGGTTAATCAGTGGGTGGTTAATCTGGTTTTTAAGTCCGTTTTAAACGGGGCTTAACAGCACACAAATCGTATCGCCACGCCCGGCTTTGTTTAATTCAACCGTTTTGCGTTCGAATTCTGCGATTTCGCTGTTATTGAAAATCGAATTTTCTGCTGCAATGTTATATGAGCGTGGATCGTTTAATGGGATGTCTTGGGCATATTGTTCACTGCCCCAAAACTGTATCATGTTGGAATCGCACCATAAATTATTGATGGTTAAACCGGTTTTTTCGGCCATCATCCGTATGCTGTCATGGGAATGCAGGTAAAAATGCCTTGGCGCGTCTAGTGCCATCCAGTTAACGCCATATTTTTCCCAAGCGTCAGAAGTGACACATGGGATGCGGATTAAAATGCGCCCGCCGGGTTTAAGTAATTTTTTGGCGCGTTGTAGAATATCCAAGCCACCATCCATATGCTCGAATGAATGATGAAATGTAATCAGGTTAAATTTTTCTGAAATATCAAAAAGGTCGGCTTTTTGAGTTAATAATCGACCGTCCAGATAAATATCCTGTTCAATGAATTTATCGATAGCTAATGCATCATCAAAACCGATGGCGCGTAATTGTTTGACGTGGGAACCGCCACCGCCGCCGACATCCAGAATGCGGTCACCAAATTGAACGCCGATATCACCATACAAACATATGAGCGGGTCCGGTTTTTTTTGCACGTTCAGTAAAGCGCCAATAATCCCTTTTTTATCAATGGCATAACGGGCGCGTTTTTTTCGTAACCAGTTCACCCAAGGTCTGGTTTTTTTGGTTTTTAAAGCAAAGCTGTAATATCCGTCCGGATAATGGGCCGACATATCACGGGGGACATTTTCAATCTGCAAACATTGGCACGTTGGGCACTGAAAATAATCAAACTTTTCACGGGTGCCGAATAACATTTCGCGAACGTTGAATTTTTTCCCATCAGGCGCGCCACAAATTCGGCAAGTGACTTGATTTTTCTGTTTGTTCATGGCCGTTTATGCTTCCATTACTTTATAATTTAATCGGTGGTATTACGTTGGCTCCTGACTTGCAATCTTTGAATACAAAAAATGATGTAGATTTAAGCGATATAACGCTTGTTTGCGTGACCTATAATTCGGCTCTTGTGATTGAAAGTTGTTTAATGCCGTTATTGACGGTGCCCAACATTGTCATCGTTGATAACGCTAGTATGGATAATTCAATTGAACGGGTTTTGGCATTGCGACCGGACGCAAAAATTATCCGTAATGACGGCAACCCCGGTTGGGGCCCCGCTGTTAACCAAGGCTTTGCAGCCGTTGAAACGACGTATGCATTGTTGATGAACCCGGATGCGACGATTACACCCGAAGTTGCTTATCAGTTGAAACAAGCGGCGAACAGCGATGATAACGCAGGCATTGTGGCGCCATTTTTGTATAGTCCGAACCGAGGGCTTGAATTAACAATGCGCGGCCCAAATGAACGCAACCACGCGCAACCCGATTGTGTGCCCGAAGGACCTGTTTGTACGTGGTTTATGACGGGCGCCGTCTGGTTTTGCAGGGTTTCTGCATTCCGTGAAATTGGTGGTTTTGATGAAAATATCTGGGTCTATTGCGAAGACTTGGATGTTTGTAAACGTTTAGCCATGAACAAGTACGCGATGATTTTATTACCCGACGCCCGCGGTGATCATTTGGTGAGCCGTGCGCAGCCGTCAACGGTGGCGATCAGGTGGCGCAAAGAGTGGAATATCGTCTGGGGCCATTTATACCTGATCAAGAAATATGAAAGTGCTGACCGGGCTTGCTCCGAGGCTTGGAAACTGATCCGTAAACACGCACCGAAAGCCTTGTTTTATTTACTTATTATTAAACAGGGGCGTTTTTTCCGGGATTTAGCTGTGGCCCATGCGGCCGTATCCTATTTACGTGGAAAAAAACCCAAAATTAAACGCTAAATTCGTTTGTCAGACGGTTTAAGTACTGTCCGTAGACGTTACCTGATAATTCGTCCGCAATGTGTTTAAATGCGGTAATATCGATGTAGCCCATGCGTAAGGCAATTTCTTCGGGACATGCAATTTTTAAACCTTGGCGTTGTTCAATGGTTTCAACAAATTGAGCGGCTTGTAATAATGACGCCTGAGTGCCCGTGTCCAGCCATGCGTAACCACGGTTCAATTGTTCAGCATGAAGCGTCCCTTGGTCACGGTAAGCACGAATGATATCGACGATTTCTAATTCTCCACGCGGTGACGGTTTAACGTCGGCCGCTATTTCAGAAACGTTTTTATCAAAAAAATACAATCCGGTAATCGCCCAGTTAGATTGCGGTTTTTCCGGTTTTTCAATAATATCCAGTGCTTTGCCCTGCCCGTCCAATGTGACCACGCCATAGCGTTCCGGGTCGGACACCCAATAGGCAAAAATAGTCCCGCCCTGTTTGCGTTTTCCAGCGGCGGATAATTTTTCGATTAACCCATGACCGTAAAAAATATTATCGCCTAAAATCATGGCCACCTGATCATTGCCGATAAAATCCCGGCCAATAATAAATGCTTCGGCTAGTCCTGCCGGTTTTTCCTGAACCGCATAGGATAAATTCAGGCCCCATATTTTGCCATCGCCCAATAAAGCTTTGAACTGATCCTGGCTTTCAGGCGCGGTAATTATTAAAATATCCCTGATTCCGGCCATCATCAACGTGGTTAACGGATAATAGATCATCGGTTTATCATAAACCGGTAACAATTGTTTGTTGACGCTCATGGTAATAGGATAAAGTCGGCTGCCGGTGCCGCCTGCTAAAATAATGCCCTTCATGATGTCCCCTGTTTATTGTTGCTTTGTTTGGTGTTTAAGCCCAGACGTTGGCCTTGATACTGACCATCCTGAATCGGCCGCCACCAATTTTCGTTTTCAAGGTACCATTTGACGGTATCTTGCAAACCGGTTTTAAAATCATGTTGTGGTGCCCAGCCGAGTTCTTTCCTGATTTTTGAAGTGTCAATGGCGTAGCGTAAATCGTGGCCCGGGCGATCTGTGACGAATTCTATCAGTTCCCGGTGAGCGCTGTTTTTTTTGATCGGCGATAAAATATCCATGATGTCACAAATGGCACGCACCACATCCAGATTGGTCCGTTCCGCATCGCCGCCGACCAGATAATTTTCACCGATGCGTCCTTGTTTTAATATCATTACCAAAGCTTGGGCATGATCATCCACATGCAGCCAGTCACGAATGTTTTCACCTTTGCCGTAAACCGGTAATGGTTTATTTTCCAGCGCATTTAAAATAATGAGCGGGATCAGTTTTTCCGGAAATTGATGGGGCCCGTAATTGTTCGAACAATTGCTGAGCACCACGGGCAATCCGTATGTATGCAGCCATGCCATGACCAAATGATCAGATGATGCTTTGCTGGCGGAATAAGGTGATCGGGGGTCGTACGCTGTAGATGGGTTAAAGGGTGGATCCGTTGGCTTTAGGGCACCAAAAACTTCGTCTGTTGAAACATGATGAAAACGAAATTGTTGACGTTTTGCAGCATCACTTAAGCTTTTAAAGTATTGATGGGCGGCGTCTAATAATTGGTAGGTGCCGACGATATTGGTTTGAATAAATGCATCAGGTCCATCGATGGATCGATCAACGTGGGATTCAGCAGCTAAATGCATGACGGCGTCTGGTTGATGGTGTTTAAATATGTCAGCCATTTTATCGGAGTCACAAATATCGGCGATTTCCAGACAATAATTATTTGAGTTTTCTACACTTGATAAGCTTTCAAGATTGGCCGCATAGGTCAGTTTATCAACATTAATGACTTCATCACCGCCGTCATGGATCAAATGGCGAATGACGGCTGATCCGATGAATCCGGCCCCGCCGGTGACCATGATTTTCATGATTTTTGCTCCGGCGTGTTTTCGATAAATTTACGGATGCCGTCTTTTAGTGATAATTTAGCATGCCAACCGCTCAGGTTTTCACCTGCCCAAGGGTTCACAATAATTCTGTCAGGGTTTTTGAATTGTCCGGCTTTCGTTTTAATCTTTGTCCCATCAATCTGTTCAAACAGTTTAATAATGCCGCTGATGGAATGTTGGTCATTTCCGGAAACCGCATAGGTTTTTCCAGAATGACGTGAAGAATTGATTTCAAGGAGTTGATTTGCATGAAGAAAAGCATTCACCATATCATCAATATAAACAAAATCCATGACCGGGTCATGATCGCCGAGTTTAAGCGTGCTACCCTGGCGCCCGGCGTCTAAAATCGCGGCCATTAATTTTTTACGCCAATCTCCAGCCCCGAATGTTTCAAAAATAATCAAATTAATGGTCTGAAAACCCATGGCATCTTGATAATAAGCCAGTATATCCTGAAATGCCTGTTTCGTCGCTGCGTATAAGCTTAAAGGCCGGTAGCTATCATTATTATAATATTGAAAATGGCTGCCGGTATTAATGAACCGCCGGGTGTCTGTTTTATGGGCGGCTTCTAATAATCTTACGCCTAGTTTGATGTTGGCATCAATTAATAATTCAGCTTCATCGCTGTCGTGGGTGGCGGCATAGCGCCCGGCTAAATGGAATATCGTATCGGCTTCGGCATTTTCCAGTGCCCTATCCAAGGATGATTGTGTTCCGTCATAAACGGCCACATTGATGCATTCCAATAATGAACCAAGCCGGTTTAAATCCGATCCAGGGCGCGTTAACGCAGTGACGGTCATCCCATCATTGATCAGGCGTTTTATTAATTCGCGGCCTAAAAAACAGGTGGCCCCCGTCACAAATACAGAATTAGTCGAAGTCATGATTTAAATCAGCCATCAGTGGAAGTAATTTATCTTTATCGGATAACACAACACTTTTGAAGGTATCTGGCCAACCAATGTTTAAATCCGGATCATTCCAGATAATGCCGCGGTCTGATGCGGGTGTATAAAAATCACTGACTTTGTAATTGATGATGACATCATCTGTTAATGTCATAAATCCGTGGGCAAAACCTTCGGGGATATAAAGCTGTTGAAACAGTTGATCATCCAGTTCGACGGCCACATGTTTTCCAAAGGTTTCAGAGGACGTCCTTAAATCGATTGCCACATCCACGATGCGGCCTTTTAACACACGAACCAGCTTGGCTTGGGCGTGAGGCGGGGCTTGGTAATGCAGGCCGCGTACAGTGCCCGCGCATTGTGATAAACTATGATTATCCTGCACAAATGTTGTGTTTATACCGTTCTCAGCAAACACACGTTCGGAATAAAATTCGAAAAAATACCCGCGCCCATCGTCAAAAATTTTCGGCGTGATCAATTTAACGTCTTTGATGTCCTGAGGTTTGGTGATCATGGGTTTTTTATCCCGGTGGTTCGGATTTGTTCTGCCTTGGTTGAAAGACTTGTATCGACGGCGCGGTCCGGGAAAAAGGTTTTCAAAAACATGTCTGCTCCGCCCGGACGTGTTCCGCGCACATACAAGCATGGATAGCGGGTGAGTTCTTTCACAGGGTCGCTGACAATGCCATAGGTGTTGCGCAATGTTTGCCCGTTCATCATCCAGTCATCAAGCCAGTAATCATTTTTTGGTATGGCTGTTTTTAATTGGTCTGTGAAGCGGAACCCGGTTACCCGGTCAGCTAAATAAAGTGCAAAACTTTTGCTGCTGGTGGCATAAATATAAACCCGAGCGCATTTGTCATAGGTGGATAAATCAACTGCCGTCGAAGCTCTGTATCGCTGTTTCAGTTCTTTATCTAATTTATAAACCCCTGATGCTTGAACCATCATAATGATAGCCAGTAGTAAAACCCCTGCCCGGTTTGAATTGATCTTCATGGGCTTTTCCAAACTGAAACGCCTAAGAATTAAAACCATAGATAACGGGCTTAGCATATATGACGGGATCATGTAATAAGCGTTGGGTTGTTTGGCGACCAATAAGGCTTGGAAAAACTGCGCAATCATAACCCCTGCCACAATGCGGGTTTCTGGATTGCAGAATATACGTTTCCAGTTTTCAGCTTGCCTGCCAAGGTATATCAAATAGATGATGGTCATGAACAACGGCACAAACAACACCGGGCGTTTATAGATTTTTAATAGGACCGTTAAATTGCCAAAACTCCCGGAACCAAAATCCGTGGCCGCACGGGTTCTGAAAATAGTATCACTGATAAAACCAAAAAAACCTTCGTAAGCGCCCCATGCCGGGATGGTAAATAGTAAAAATGCAAGTGCCGCAGTCACGCCATAAATGATAACCGCGCGTGGTTTTATCAGTATTAATAATGGCAAAACAAAAATCGGCGCTGCGGTTAATTTGATGGCCACTGCAAATCCAGCCGACAGGCCAAACAGGACAGCAAACCGGGTTCTGTTTTCTTTTAACACGTTGTTGCGTAACGCCATCACTATAATGATTAACAAACTTAATGTTGCGGCGATTAAAAGTGTTTCAGGAGCCGCCAGAAAACCGCGTTTTAAAATCAATCCCGATACAAAGGGCGCCAACTGCACGGCCAACATAGCGGGTATGCTTTTAAATGTTTTTAAAGCGGCAATGCCAAGCCCGGTTAACAGGACTGCGTTGATGATGAAAAATAACGTAGATATGCTTGTTAATGCTGTTTCTGGATCATTTAAAACGCTGGTTGTAATGTCGGCTGTCGATGTTAACGGGTTTAACGCACGCAGCAATCCGGCACCCAGCGAATAAACAGGCACCCCCGGATGGGCCAAGTGACCGGGCAGTTGTAAATTCAGAACATTTAAGGCATCCAATAGATAAAAATAACTGGGATCGAGCAAGTTCCACTGCCAGAACGGTCCAGCGTCAAACCTGAGCAGCCATAATGTAAAAATAAGCACAACAGGAAGCAACGTGCTCGGCAAAAGAGCACGGACCCCCACACTTTGAGATGGTGTCGGTATGTTCATCCCATGGACTTAACAGATGTCAGCCGTTATTGGAAAACTTTTTAATCCGTTAATAGTCTAAGCAAGCTTGATGTGTCCCAGCGGCCGCCGCCTTTTTTCTGAATTTGTGCGTAAAATTGATCGACTAGGGCCGTCACCGGAAGCCGGGAACCGTTAACATTGGCTTCTTCTAGGCAGATTTTTAAATCTTTACGCATCCAATCTACGGCAAAGCCAAATTCAAATTCATCGGCAATCATTGTTGATGCACGGTTTTCCATTTGCCAAGATTGCGCGGCTCCTTTGGAAATGACGTCAACGACTTTGCTTGTATCAAGGCCTGCGTTTTCGCTAAACGCAATGGCTTCGGATAACCCTTGGACCAAACCTGCGATACAAATCTGGTTGACCATTTTGCAAATTTGGCCGCTACCGACGGGGCCTAACAACGTGACCGCTTTGGCAAAAGCCTGGATAACCGGCTTAACTTTATCAAAATCAGCTTGGTCGCCGCCTAACATCACGGTTAACGCGCCGTTTTCTGCACCGGCTTGGCCGCCCGATACGGGACCATCCAAGAAACCTATGCCCAAAATTTTCGCCTGTTCACCAATTTCACGGGCTACCGTTGCCGAGGCCGTGGTGTGATCAACAAAAATCGCGCCTTTATCCATGCCAGACAAAATACCGTCGCTCCCAAATGCGACACTACGTAAATCATCATCATTACCAACACAGGCACAAACAATATCAGCACCATTGGCGGCTTTTGCTGGAGTGTTATGTGCCGTGCCACCAAATTCAGCGGCCCATTTTCCCGCTTTGGTCTTTGTCCGGTTATAAACCTGAACTTTATGCCCTGCATTGCTCAAATGTCCTGCCATGGGATAACCCATGACGCCGAGGCCGATAAATGCAACAGTTGTCATTGTTTTTGTCCTTTTGAAGAAATAAAGCGGAAAAATATATGAATTAGGAAAGGTAAGATAATGATCGTTACATCATAATAGCCTTATTGAAAATAAAAAGAAATGTCGTTTTGTTCACAACATCTTAGTCTTTTTAGACATTAATCCTGTGAACGACATAATGAAAAAAATATAGTATAATCTGTTTTCACCGTCATTCGGCGTTTTCAAAGGACACATTCATGGCCATCAATCAGGAGCTCTATCAACATAACATCGATTTTTTTAAAGAATTGGCGCCGGATTTGGCTGAAATTTTTTTAAAATTTGAACCCGAAGCAGAGCTCGTCACCTGCACTAACGGTGAATTGGATTTATCCTTATCTGGTAATTTGGTCTATGGGGGAGGTGGCGTAACGGCGACAACCCGGCAAATACAAGATCCTGAATGGAAAAACTCGCGTCTTCAACTCGCTCCTTATCAGTCAGATGGCCTTGACCGGGTGGCGGGGGAATTCATCGGCACATTTCTGAACAAAGCATCTAATGATGGGGAAATGGCTTTTTTTTCTGATCAATTGTCTCGTCGGACGGCGGCCCATGCTGTGGTTTTTGGTATTGGTTTTGGTTATCATTTAGACGCGATTGCCGAAACAAGCCAATGTCGGCAACTTATTCTGGTCGATAGTAACCATGAATTTCTGTTTCATTCTTTGCGGGTTTATGATTGGCGGGCATTTTTTCAAAAACATAGCGAAGCCGGCCGTGTGATCCGCATCGTTATTGGTGATGATGCGGCAGCCCAAGCCATGACTATTCGTGAATACATCCGTGAAATTAATGTGGTTGGATTAGAAGGCACATATATTTATCACCATTACCGGTCTCCGGGCACTACGGAAACTGAAAAACTGATGATGTCCAATATACAAGAACTGCATACAGGCTATAGTTTTTTTGACTTGGAAATGCAGCGTTTATCTAATGCCCATAAAAACCTAGGGTCAAAATCAGCGCGCGTTATCCATCCGTCAGAATTGGCGGCTCATCAAACGGCATGGGTTGTTGATGGCGGGGACGCCTTAAAAAATGTATTAACGGATTTGGCTGAAAACCGCAAACGTGTATTTTTGATGGCAACGCCTGATGCGATGCCCCAATTGTTGGCAGGCGGTGTATCCCCGGATATGCTGTGTTTGATGGATGATGATTTTATTAAACCTGTGGATTTATTAAAAATCGGCAAAACAGCTTTATTATCCCCGGTTATTATTGATCCGGAAATTGTTGGAAAATTTAAATCTCATGTTCATTTTTTCTTAGGCGCTCTTGCCACTTGTGCGATGTTTGGCGATGAAACATCGACGTTACGTGACACCGGTGGTGATGCCCGTGTCGTCGGTGCAGCATTTGCCCGGTCCCAAGGGTTTGAAAACGTTCGTGTTATTGGCGATGATGTTAATGAAACCGAAGATTTAGATTTGTCAAAATTGAAAAATTTACCTAAAGACTTTGCATCCAAGCTGCTGAAAAACTTACCAAAATTTGGGGCGGCTGAGGTAAAAAACAAACTAAAAGCTTCAGTCTTGGTCGATGAACTCTCTGAATTGCGCCAAGAAATTATGGATTTGTCAAAATCCTGTGAAACACCGGAACGCTGGATCGAAAGCGTTGTCTGGTTAATGTTGCCGATTGGTGGTGATCAACGCCCGCGGCAAGTTTTGGCGACATCCATGGTTCGCGGCACGGTACTGATGGCGTTGTTTGCCAGCCAAGGCTACCTGTTAAGGCTGCGTGAATATGATCGTTTTGATGAATTATTTAAAATCCTTCTTGATCCATTTGATGAGATGTTGAACAAGATGCATGGCGAAGCGATTAAGGCCATCAACGTTTTGATCAAACGTAAATAAGACGCTCATTTTTTTAAAGGAAAGCTATTATGACAACGACTGTTAGCGTCGAAATCGCGCCCGGTGAACTTATCGACAAAATCACCATTTTGGAAATTAAAATGGACCGTATGGCGGATCCTGAAAAGCTGGAAAATGTACGCCTTGAATGGCAGGTGTTGACGGCATCACGGGATGATAATATCAAAGTATCAGACAAATTAACTAAAATTACGGCCAATTTAAAAACCATTAATGAACAGTTATGGGAAATCGAAGACAAAATTCGTGATCTGGAACGTATTAAACAATTTGATGAAGAATTTATTGATTTGGCCCGTGCCGTTTATATGACAAATGACAAACGTGCGGCTTTTAAACGTGATATCAATGTTTTATTAGGTTCGCGTCTGGTCGAAGAAAAATCCTACGCAGCGTACTGAGGGCTTGATGAGCGGTCAACTCCAGTCTTTTCGTGATCAGGTTTGGCGGTTTTTTCGTGCCAAAAGGCCTAGTCTGTCAAATGGTCTGCTGTTAATTGCAGCCGGAGGTTTGGGCGACCTTATTTTATTACGCTATGTTTTGCCGCGGTTTTTAAAGTTTGCTGATAAAAATGAGCCCGTCACGTTGCTGGTTGTGGGGAGTGCCAAGAAAATGGCGTTTTTAATGCCAAAATCCCTTGAAATAATCGATGTTGATTTTAATAAACTGCGAAAAAATAATGCCTACCGTTATCAGGTGATGCAAAAAATTTATGACCGTCATTACAGACGGGTTATCTCGCTCGATTATTTGCGTCATCCGTTGGCTGACGAAGCTTTAATGTTAGCGGCATCCGCTGATACAGTTTGGGCTATGCAGTCAAGGGCGTGGGCAAAATACCAAAAGCTTTTAAATAAAAACTTAAAAAAATTTGATAAAGTCTGTGCAACAGGGCCTGAACATACCGATAAAATTCTACGCTTAGCAGATTTTGCCGATCAATTGTCCGGTGAAAAATCTGACTTACCTGTTCTTAAACTCGATCTAACTGAACTTAAATCTGCCGCCCAAAAAAAGCGCCCGTTGTATATTTTCCAGCCGTTTTCTGCGGTAAAAGCTAAACAAAGCGGGCCAGATGTTTACCTGAAAATTATCCAATTATTACCAGAAAATGCGGATATTTTAATCACTGGCGCCCCCGATGATTTAGAGAGCAACCGGGATTTTAAAGTTTTACTTGAAGCCCCTAATGTGCGGTTCGAAGACGCACTTTTCGAAGATTTGGTTGGTTTTTTACGGGCCGCAGATTTAGTGGTGTCGGTGGATACTGCCGTCATGCATTTATCCGCCGGATTGGGCGCGCCGACATTGTGTTTAGCCAGTGCGGCCTATGTTGGTGAAATTGTACCCTATGCCCATGAAATTTCACCATCCAATGTGACCGTGCTGTACACGCCTATGCCCGAATGCCAAGGCTGTTTAGGCGATTGTGTTCTGCCTTTTGAACAGGGTCGTTATGCCTGTGTTGACCGGCTTGATGTCGAGCGCATAGAACAGGCCGTTAAAAAATTTATTCAGTCCTGAAAATATTGAGATAAATCCAACCAGCTTTGCCTGTCGGGTGTTGATAGCATCACTAAATCAGCAATCCGTGTCGGGTCATATGCGGTTTCTGTATCTAATAAAGCTGTATACCCGCCGGCTTCTGAATGAATAAGCACTCCGGGTGCGTAATCCCATGGTTTCAGGCGTCCGCCGTAACGAGCGAAATGGATAGCCCTGCGGGACAGGTCCATATATTCTTGGCCAATGCATCTGTAACGCACTGTTTTATTTGGAATTTTTAATCCGGCATCGATGACGTTTCTATTAAAAACCTTAGAAATTCCGGGCTTCATCGAAGCGGTCATTTTTTCTATGGCTAATGGTTTTGCGACCAAAAGTTTTGTTGCCGGGTTAAGACCGATTTGTTGCCACGCCCCTTGACCACGCACAGCCCATTGCATGGTATCTTGGGTTGGATCATACATCCATGCAGCCTCGGTTATGCCTGATAACTGATAAGCGACCAAGACCGCAAAACAGGGATTGTGATCGGCAAAGTTGGCGGTGCCATCGACGGGATCGACAATCCATGCTGGGCCCGGTTTTAATAATTGATCAATCAGTGTTGGGTTTTCTTCGACCCCTTCCTCGCCGACGACGATTGAACCGGGGATGATTTTCGCGAGTTCCCTGATTAAAAACTCTTCGGCTTTTTGATCGGCAATGGTGACAATATCCCCGGCTGTTTTGTAGCTTTTATCAGCCTCGCGTAAAGTTCCGAATCTAGGAAGGATCTCAGTTATTGCCGCTTGGCGGATGATTGCGCTGACTTTGTCTGGGTCTGGAAGCATGCCTTATGAAGCCTTTAAAAATAAAAAAATAGATTGATGCTTTTACTTATCTTCTGTCATGACATAAACCATGCCTGATTTCCATACTATAGAAGGTTTCAAAATGGCTCCCCCGCTTTTATCACTGACAGGCATCGAATTGGGTTTTGGTGGTGACGACTTATTCAATGGTTTGGATTTGTCCATTTTCCCCGGTGATAGGCTGGCTTTGGTGGGGCGTAATGGGTCCGGAAAATCAACTTTGTTAAAAGTCATTTCAGGACGCATTGATGTTGATGATGGCGAGCGCTTCTTAATCCCCGGGTTAACGGTCGCCGTTTTGGACCAAGAAGCCGATTTAAGCGGTTATGAGTGCGTGTTAGATTATGTTTTATCAGGGTTGCCTGAAAATGACGAAGACCCACATGACAGCGACTATATGGCGCATAGTTTGTTGTCTGGCGTCGGGCTTGATGGTGCGGCCAAGGTTGATGGTTTATCGGGCGGCGAACGCCGGCGCGCGGCCTTAGCCCAAGTGTTGATCAGCGAACCGCAATTATTATTGCTGGATGAACCGACCAACCATTTGGATGTGGCCGCCATTGTATGGTTAGAAGGTCAATTAAAAACATTCTCCGGCGCGATTTTAGTCATCAGCCATGATCGTCGGTTTTTGGAAAATGTCAGTAATTCAACCTTGTGGCTTGATCTGGGAAAAATGAGACGATGGCAAGGTCCGTTTAGTGGGTTTGATGACTGGTGCGAAGAAATTTACACGGTCGATGCCCAATCACAAGCTAAACTGGATAAATTAATCAAACAGGAAACAAGCTGGTCCCGCGAAGGCATTTCAGCACGGCGCAAACGTAATCAAGGGCGTATGCGCAGACTTCGGGATTTACGCGAGGTGCGCGCCGACATACGGCAACGTTCAGGATCGGTAAAAATGCAATCCGATGTTGGGAAGTCGTCAGGAAAATTGGTTGTCGAAGCCACGGATATTCATAAAAGCTATGGGGCGAATACCATCATCAATGGTTTTAGCACTCGCATTTTACGCGGTGACAAAATCGGTGTCATTGGTGCAAATGGTGCCGGGAAAAGCACGCTATTAAAATTGTTAACAGGAACTTTGCCCCCGGATTCCGGCACTATTCGGTTGGGAACAAAATTAAGCCCGGTGTTTTTAGATCAAAACCGCAGCACATTGGATGAAAACAAAACATTACAAGAAACGTTGTGTGAAAGCGGCGGCGATCATATCGATGTGTTGGGTGAACAACGACACATTGTTGGTTATTTAAAAGATTTCCTGTTTCAGCCGGGTCAAGTCCGCAGTCCGGTATCCAGTTTATCAGGTGGCGAACGTAATAGGTTGTTATTAGCCAGGTCCTTGGCCAAACCCGGCAACTTTTTAATTTTGGATGAACCAACCAACGATTTGGATATGGACACTCTTGATTTGTTACAGGAAATGCTGAGCGATTATCAGGGCACATTGTTACTGGTTAGCCACGACCGGGATTTTTTGGACCGTGTTGTGACCGCAAGTTATGTGTTGGAAGGTGACGGAAGTGTCGATGAATATCCCGGCGGGTATAGCGACTACCGGCGTCAACGGCGGCAAAAAGAAAGCGCCCTGAAAGCGCAAAAAAATGACCAAAAAAAAACCAGTAAAAATAATGCAGCAAAGTCAAAAACAGTCAAGTTAAGCTATAATGAAAAGCGTGATTTAGAAATTTTACCCAAAGCCATTGATGAAATAGAAAAAAAACTGGTTAATTTAAGCGAACAATTGGGAAAAGCCGCTGGTGATGGGCAAAAACTGCTAGATATATCAGCCACCATGTCATCATTAACCGCTGAATTAACGGCCAAAGAAGAGCGTTGGTTGGAATTAGAAATGCGCCAAGAAAGCATTGCAGGTTGATCGCAATTAGTCGGATTTTTTTGCTTTAGATTTCGCTTGGGATTTTTGCAATGCTTCAAGTCGGTGCGCGTGGATTTGGCTTAACCGCACCGATAAATGAATGCCTTTTTCATCATCGGTTCTGGAGATTACATCACCGTTTTCATAAAACCATGCCAGTCTTGCACCATCGGCGTATTCAAGCGTATGATTTTGGATGACAAAAGTGGCTGTGATTTTGTCATCGATTAAGTCCAGTAATTTTGGTAGTCCATCACCGCTTACGGCTGAAATGATCACGGTGTCACTCGGTGATCTATCGACGATACTATCAACAAAAAGCTTTTGGGCCGGGTCCAGCAAATCAACCTTGTTATAGGCATTAATTAATTTTTTAGGCCCGAAATCAGGGATTTTTAGTTGGCCGAGAACCTGTTCTACATCGCGTTTTTGGGCTTCGCATTCAGGGTGAGCCGCATCATGTAAGTGGACGATTAAATCGGCTTCGATCACTTCTTCTAATGTGGCGCGAAAAGCGTTTACCAGTTCATGGGGGAGGTTAGAAATAAATCCTACGGTGTCGGATAAAATCACCGTTCGTCCCGATGGTAAATCCAGCCGCCGCATGGTTGGGTCAAGCGTTGCAAATAGCTGATCTTTGGCAATCACGCTGCTATTCGTAAATGTATTAAATAAAGTTGATTTTCCAGCATTTGTATAGCCGACAAAAGCCACCACCGGGAACGGTACTCGTTTTCGGGCGCTGCGGTGAAGTTGGCGTGTACGTATGACGTCAACTAATTTAGATTTCAATGCTGTAATACGTTCGGCAATCAACCGGCGGTCGGTTTCAATTTGCCTTTCGCCCGGGCCGCCCATAAATCCAGCACCACCACGTTGGCGTTCCAAATGGGTCCAGCTGCGCACCAAACGCCCACGCTGGTATGACAATGCGGCCAATTCAACTTGCAATCGCCCTTCTTTGGTTTGCGCCCGTTCGCCAAAGATTTCCAAAATCAATCCGGTGCGGTCAATGACTTTGCAATCCCAAATTTTTTCAAGATTTCGTTGCTGGATCGGTGTCAGTACCCCGTTGACGATAACCACTTTAATTGGCCCGTTTTCGCCGTTCATATTATGGTTAAGAATTTGCTCGTTAATGCGTTCGATTTGGCCTTTGCCAAACAAATGGCCGGGGTGCGGTTTTACCAGTTTGATGATTTCAGATATGGTGACGTTTAAACCAATGGCGCCCGATAAATTAACGATTTCATTAAGCATAGATGTGGCATCACGGCCCAAATCGGTTGAGCTGTTTTGAATGTGCGGATGAACAACACAAGCGTTATCAGCCACCCCGCCGCTGGTTATTGAGCCGTCGATGATATCGGTTAAATTATTTGAAGTCATTTTTAATCCCGGCTGCGTAAAGCGATTGTCTAAACAGTAAAAGACCCGGAAAAAACCATTTGTTACTCGTCTTCGTCAACTTTTTCTGGCTCAAAAAGCTGTATGGGTGTTGAGGGCATGATCGTCGAAATAGCGTGTTTATAGACAAGCTGGGTATGTCCATCACGGCGCAGCAATACAGAGAAATTATCAAACCATGTGACGATTCCCTGTAATTTGACACCGTTTACCAAAAAAACGGTAACCGGGTTTTTTTGTTTGCGAATATGATTAAGAAAAACGTCTTGGACGCCTTGAGTTTTTTCGTTCGGCATGGGCTATCTCCCCATTTATTATTAAATTTAAGCAATCTTTTATGGACTGCGGAGCGAATTTTAATCAGTGTTAGAATGCAACAATGAACACTTAAAAAGAGAAAAAGTCCAGAAACAAAATAGAATAATTATATTCTTCTAAATGATCAACGTTATTTTACAGAGTTCCAAGAAACTTGCAAAGTTCGAATGCGTTTTTAAAGTGATATTTCGGCTGAAATTGGTCAAATTCTTGTGATCCCGGCGGATCATTGCGTAATAATACAGGAACCAACCCTGCATTAACGGCGCATTCCAAATCTATATCGGCATCACCAACAAACCAAATGGACGGATTATGAACGCCGGGGATGTCATTATTAACACCCTGACCTTGAAAACCTGATAACGCCATAATGACAGGATCGATAGCCGGTTTATCCTGAATAGCATCGCCCGCACCGACAATGTTCGTGAAATATTTGTCCCAGCCTAAATGGTTGGCTTCGACACGCAGATAGTGGCCAGTTTTGTTGCTAACCACGGCCATAAACAACCCCATGTGATGAATTGTGTTTAGCATCTCTTCGGCGCCATCACAGGATGTTAGTTTTTCAATGTGGACAGCGCTATAACAGTCATAAAAAGTTTTTGCCGCATCTTGCCAAGCGTCACCAAATAGAGCTGGAAATCGGTCGCGCATAGATTGACGCACCCGGTCTTTGGTTTCCTGATAACTCCAAAGCGGTTTATCAAAAGCTTTGAATGTATTGTTCAAGGCTTCGTGGATCACAGGAAACGTATCCACCAGCGTATTATCCCAGTCAAAAACAATGGCGTCAGGGCGCATGGTCATCAGAGCGGTCCTAATTCCATTTATCCGTTTTGATGGGGCCGCCGTTTTGTTCGATATAGTCTAGATATAAATCAAGCAATTGGTGGGTTAATTCCCCTACATGGCCATTACCGACAGTATGTTGGTTAATTTTAGTCACCGCTTTGACATGAGATGATGAACTGCTGACAAAGGCTTCTTTGGCGCTTTCGGCTTCTTCTCGACTGAATGCGCGTTCGGAATATTTAAGTCCGGCTTTTTCGGCCGCTTCTAAAATAGCTAATCGGGTGACGCCATTTAAAATATTATGGCTGACAGGGCGTGTGACAAGTTCGCCGTCATAGGTAACAATCCAAGCGTTGCTTGATGTGCCTTCGCTAACCATGCCGTTATCGTCAACTTGCCAAGCTTCATAAGCTCCCGCTTCTTTGGCTTGTTGTTTGCCTAAAACATTCGGTAATAATGATACGGATTTAATGTCTTTGCGTGCCCAGCGGATGTCATCAATGGTGATAACGCTGACGCCTTCACGAAGCTTGGCTTTATCAAGTGCGGGTAATTTTTTAGCCGTCAACACCAGTGAACTGACCGCATTTTCAGGAAACGTATGATCGCGTTTGGCAACGCCTCTGGTAATTTGCAAATACACCAGACCATTATAAATATGGTTGCGGCGGATGATTTCACCAACAATCATCATCAACGGCTTCTTTTCCATGGGCCAATCGATTTTTAATTCGGTCAATGAATGGTTTAATCTGTCCAGATGACCTTGTTCGCCAACGGCTTTGCCCAAGTGAACGGCAAAAACTTCATAAACACCGTCGGCGAATTGATAGCCACGGTCTTCGATGTGGACGGCAGCGGTCCCATGGGGAACGTATTGTCCATTAACGTACGCGATGCGGGACATGGTTTTCCTTTTAATTTTCTAGAAATATTCAATTTGAACGGAGAACAGTTGTTCGACTTTGCGGATGACATTTTCAGCAGCGAACAAAACAACACGGTCGCCGGCTTCAATAACTGTGCTACCGCCCGGACAAATCATTTCACCTTTGCGGACAATTGCACCCAGCACAACGCCACCCGGTAATTTAATCTCGCGCAGTGGAATGCCAACCAATTCCGACGTTTCCAAAGCTTCGGCTTCGATCAGTTCTCCGAAACCTTCGCGCAGGGCATGTACCGAATGAATACGGCCACGGCGCACATGTTGCAAAATGGTTGAAACGGTAATGTTTCTAGGGCTAACGAAGGCATCAATGCCCAAAGAATTAATCAACGGCTCATAGGTGCCTTTGTTGATTAGCGCCACTGTCCGGTTTGTTCCATAACGCTTGGCAAGCAGTGATCCTAAAATATTTGTTTCATCGTCATTGGTAACAGCGACCACAGTTTCAGTGGATTGGATGTTTACTTCTTCAAGAATTTCAGGATCCAACACATCACCATTTATGACCATTGTATCAGATAGTTCTTGGGCGATGAACCGTGCACGTTTGGAATTGCTTTCAATGATTTTAACTTTAATGCGGTTGTCTTGATTTTCAAGCTCTCGGGCTAAAAAGAAACCTATGTTGCCGCCGCCAAATATTAACACGCGGTGGGCCTCGGTTTCATCGTAACCAAATGCTGTCATTGCCCGGTTAACCTGATTGCTATCGACGACAAAATAAACCTCGTCTCCGCTTAGCATTTGATCGTCGCTGCTGGGAACGATGGCTTTGTCGTCGCGCATAATGCCGACGATGACGATGTTTAAATCAGGGAATAATTTCGTTAATTGTCTAAGCGGCGTGTTCAGTAAAGGGCAACTTTCCCGGCACCGGACACCTAATAATTTAATTTTATCATCGACCAGAGAAATCATTTCAAAGGTGCCGGGAACTTTCAGGCGGCGACTAACGGCGCGGGCCACTTCCATTTCCGGTGAAATAATGACGTCGATGGGGATGTTATCCTGAGTGAACAGACTGGACCACATGGGTTCCAAATAACTTTGTTGACGAATCCGGGCGATTTTTTTGGGGATTTCAAATAACGAATGGGCAACTTGACAGGCAACCATATTGACTTCATCAGAATGCGTGACTGCGATCAACATATCCGTGTCTGCCGCTCCCGCTTCTTCGAGTACTTCGGGTAACGAAGCGTGACCAATGACGGCCCGTGCATCCAGTGTATCCCCCACTTGGCGGACCAAATCTGGCATATTGTCGACGACCGTTACGTCGTTGTTTTCCAAAGCCAGATGGCGGGCAATATTAAACCCGACCTGCCCTGCTCCACATACGATTACTTTCATCGCTTTGTTGCCTCATTTTGGTGTTTAGGTCTTGATTATTCATTCTCGCTTTTGTCAGTACACCTTTCGTCCGCCGCGTTCAACTGTTTCAATTTGCGGTGCAGCGCAGATCGTTCCATGCCGACAAATTCAGCCGTTTTAGAGATATTACCGCTGAAACGCGATAGTTGTCCTTCTAAATACACACGTTCAAAAACTTCACGGGCTTCGCGTAATGGAAGCCCCATAATACGGCCATCCATATCCCATTCGCTTGATACCGGAACATTCATGATTTCCGGAGGTAACGCATCGGCAGTCACCTTGTCGGTCTCTTCATTTGGCGACATAATGACAATGCGTTCGATGATATTTTTTAATTCGCGAACATTGCCGGGCCAATCATAGCTTTGCAGTACCGCCATAGCGTCTTTTGAAAATTGTAAATGCGGCTTTGTATTGAGTTCCGCACACGTTGTCATGAAATGACTGGCTAAATCCGGGATATCGTCACGTCTGTCGCGTAACCATGGAATATCAATGGGAACCACATTTAAACGGTAAAACAGGTCTTCTCGGAAATTTTGTTTTTCTAAAGATTTTCCCAAATCATGGGACGTTGTGGCAATAATGCGAACGTCAACGTCAACGGTTGCCGGGCTGCCTAGCCGTTGAAATGACGCATCTTGTAAAATGCGGACAATTTTGTTTTGGCAAATGGCCGGCATATCACCGACTTCGTCCAATAATAATGTACCCGAATGGGCGGCTTCGAATGTGCCGACTTTACCGCTGTTGTCTTTGTCGCCAACGGTGCCAAAAAAGTCTTCATCAAATTGTTCTGGATTTAATGTGGTGCAGTTAACGGTGATGAACGGACCATCTTTGCGGGGCGAATGGGCGTGAATTAACCGGGCTGCTGTTTCTTTTCCTGCCCCTGATGGGCCTGTGATTAAGACCCGGCTGTTGGTCGGGGCAACTTTGTGGATTGACGATATTAAGTCACGTATCGGCGGGCTGCCTCCTATTAAATTCAGAGCTGGGGCATTGCGTTGACGCAGTTCTTTATTTTCACGTTTTAATTGATCGGCTTCGATGGCGCGTGTCACCAACAGCAATAAGCGGTCTGTTTTAAAAGGTTTCTCAATAAAATCGTAAGCCCCATTTTTTAAGGCTTGAACGGCTGTTTCAATGGTGCCGTGACCGCTCATCATCAAGACAGGAATGGATGGGTGATCGTGGCGAATTTTTTTTAAAATACCCAACCCGTCAAGGGCGCTGCCTTGTAGCCAAATGTCCAATAGTACTAGACTTGGCCGCCGTTGTTCGATGGCGTCGATCGCCGTATCAGAACATTTGGCTTGACGTGTGATATAACCTTCGTCTTCCAATATGCCGGAAACCAATACACGGATGTCAGCTTCGTCATCAACAATAAGAATTTCATGAGCCATCAGAGTTTATTCTTTTCAAGTGAACAGTATTTAATTTAAGGTTTCTGTATCAGGTGTTTCTAGAAAATCGCTTTCAACGGCTGGAAATTTTAATTTGATTATTGCGCCTCTTTCCGGACCATCTTTTAATATCAACTGACCACTATGATCTTCCATTATTTTTTTAACAATGGCTAATCCTAAGCCAGTGCCTTTGGTTCGGGTTGTCATATAGGGTTCTGTTAATCTATCTCGGTTTTCAACGGGCAATCCAATGCCATTGTCTTCGATATAAATTGTTATGGCTGATTGCGCCGCATCCGATTGAGTTTCGACATCAATTCCAAGGGTAATATGTCCTTTCTCCGGTGGCTTTTCGCTTTGCATTGCCGCCGTTACAGACTCGGCGGCATTTTTTAATAAATTCCCAATAGCCCGCGATAATTGCCGCTCATCGGCGGAAATGAACACGGTTTCATTTGGCAATTGCGTTTGAAATTCAATTTCAGTATTTCTATTTTGCTCAAGAAAAACAGCCTGATTGCAGATTTCTGATAGATTATTTTTTTTCATCACCGCTTGGGGCATACGGGCAAAGGAAGAAAACTCATCGACCATACGTCCAATTTCTTCGACTTGACGAATGATCGTATCGGTGCAGGTTTTAAACGTTTCCGGGCTGGTCGTGATTTCGTTGATGTATTTACGTTGTAAACGTTCAGCCGATAATTGGATCGGTGTTAATGGGTTTTTGATTTCATGGGCTATGCGTCTGGCGACATCAGCCCAGGCGGCTTTGCGTTGAGCCGATAACAAATCAGTGACATCATCAAAAGTAACCACATAGCCAATAATTTTATTTTCTAATTTTTCCCCGGCGATGCGAATTAATAAAGTCCGCATTTGGTCGTATCTGCGTAGGTGAATTTCGCCTTGCGCCGGGCGCTCAGGACGGGCCTGTGTTTCATAGAGCAAATCGGCCATTTCAGGCACAGCTTCGTTCAGTTTTTCACCAATTTTTTCTGCAATTTCAATGCCTAAGAGTTGTGTGGCAGGTCGATTAGGCAAAGTAATGCGGAATTTTTCATCCAACCCGATAACACCGGCTGATACACCGGCTAATACGGTTTCTGTAAAACGCCTGCGTTCATCAAGTTTCCGGTTGGCATCGATTAATCCCAATTGTTGATGTTCCAATTGGCTGGTCATGGTATTAAAAGCTTCGCTTAGGGATGCAATTTCGTCTTTGTCTTTGTTAATAGGAACTCGGGCCTGTAAATCGCCATCACTGATTTTTTGCGCGGCTTTAATCAAATTTGTAATCGGGGTGGCTAATTGTGTCGATAATGTTAAGCCGATCCAAATTGCCGCCAGCAACAACAGTAAGGCAACAATGATAAAAATAATCACAAAACTGATTTGAAAGCTTCCGCGGCGTTGTTCCAGCTCTTTGTATTCGTTGACCGCTTTGTTGACTTTTTTAATGTGTTCAATAACCCGGAAATCAATACTGCGTTCAATGAGTAAAAAGGCATCAACAAAACGGTTTAATTGAATCAAGGCCCGAACGCGGTCTTCAGCTCCAGACCTAAGGACAGCAATCTTGCCTGTATTGGCTGTAGCAAATGCCTCTGCGGGGATATTTTCAATACGCGTGGCAATACTGCTGCTGGAGCGCGCCAATAATGAGCCATTGCTATCAATAACAATAGTTTCTGTTAACGACCGTAACTTGGCCAAACGGGTTAAGGTTTCATTGAAAACCGTCTGGTTGCTCATTAGATAAGGCGCACTGTCGTTTAATTCATTGGCCACAGCAAAAGCGCTGGTTTGAATATTTTTACGGTGTTCATTTAAATACGCCCGTGCCACTTGGGATGACCGCTCAAGGGCCGTGCCTACGCGTTCGGAAAACCAAACCTGAATACCATAGTTCAGAAAAAGGGCAGAAAAAATGGCGACCAGAATAGCTGGTGTTATAGCGACGATACTGAATAACATGACAAACCTGGCTTGTAATCCGGCACCTGCCTCGCCTTGCCGTCGTTCTTGCCACATGCCAAGTAGCCTGAAAGCAACAACACCGCCAAGGATGAGCAAGATTATACCATCCACATAAAGTAAGCTAACAACGGTTTGGATATCGTATTTAGCCCACGAAGCACCGGTCATGGTGCCGACTGTTGCCGTGCCCGACATAACGGCTGCTATGGATAACGCAAAAGCCAGTTTGCGGCTGGACGTGATTTTTTGCATTAAAGACCGGACGGGTGACAAGGTGCTTAACAAGGTGCTTAAGGAGATCATTTAATGCCCCGCACAACAGAAATACCTAAGTCTTTGATTTTTTTGCGTAATGTATTGCGATTAAGGCCAAGAACATGGGCTGCTTTGATTTGATTGCCGCGGGTGGCATTTAATGTCAACGTGATCAGTGGACGTTCGATTTCTTTGAGGACGCGGTCATATAAACCCGGTGACGGCAAAGAAGTGTTATGGGCGTTAAAATAATCGATTAACGTCGGTTCAATGCACGCCGCTAACCCGCCACTGGTGACGGCTGGTGATGACGAGTTTTTAAAATTTGTTGATTGTTGAAAAGATTTATTTTCAGCATTGCTTGGCCCGCCCTCGGATAATTCGCCCTCGATGTCTTCTTGGCGGATGGTTTCTTGGGCATAAAGAGCGGCTAAGCGCTGCACTAAATTTTCCAATTCGCGCACATTACCCGGCCACGGGTGGCGTTTAAGCCGTTCCATGGCTTGCGGATCAATGATTTTCCACGGTAAACCCTGAGCCGCGGCTTGGGTTAAAAAATGGCTCACCAGTTCTGGAATGTCTTCAGTGCGTTCATTTAAAGGCGGCAAACGAATGGGGACAACGTTTAGCCGGAAATACAGATCTTCGCGGAATTGGCCCTGCCTGATTAATTTTCCTAAATCTTGATGGGTCGCTGTGACAATGCGGACATTGGCGCGTATAGGATCGCGCCCGCCCACAGTCGTGTATTCGCCTTCTTGTAAAACACGAAGCAAACGGGTTTGTGCTTCAGGCGGCATGTCACCAATTTCGTCTAAAAACAATGTGCCGCCATTGGCTTGCTCGAACCGTCCAGCATTGCGTGACTTGGCACCGGTAAACGCACCTTTTTCGTGGCCAAACAATTCACTTTCAATAAGTTCACGCGGGATCGCTGCCATGTTAATAGCAACAAAGGGACCATTTTTCCGGTGCCCATAATCGTGTAATGCGCGGGCGACCAATTCTTTGCCCGTGCCCGATTGCCCGGTTATGGTTACCGTTAAATCCGTGCTCATTAAACGAGCGAGTGTACGGTAAATTTCCTGCATTGCTGGGGACCGACCGATTAATGGAAGGTTTTCTTCAGCTGTTATGGTGTGATCAAGCAGGGGTTTTTTTTGCGGCGCTTCAAGCGCTCTGTGAACAATATCAATTAATTCTTTGATATCAAATGGTTTTGGCAGGTATTCGAAAGCCCCGCGTTCGGTGGCTTTAACCGCCGTTAACAGGGTGCGTTGTGCCGACATGACAATGATCCGTAATTCCGGGCGTATTTTTACAATTCGCGGTACGAGATCAAGCCCGTTTTCATCGGGCATGACAACGTCGGTAATCACCAAATCGCCTTCGCCATCGGAAACCCAGCGCCATAGTGTGGCGGCATTTCCTGCAGCCCGAACCTCGAACCCGGCCCGGTTTAGAGCTTTGATTAAAATTGTTCTAATCGAGGCATCGTCGTCGGCAATTAAAATGACCGGAGCTGTCATAGATCCCTGCCTTTATCCTGTGATTTACTAGATTTTCCCAAGCCGGGTTGTATTATCGGTAAAGATACATGGAACACAGCACCGGATTTTTGTCGGTCTAATTCAATCATTGCACCATGGTCGTCTACAATTTTTGCCACCAGTGCCAAACCTAATCCGCTGCCTTGTTGTTTTGTCGATACAAATGGATCGAATAAATAATCACATAATTCTTCTGGAACGCCGGGGCCATTGTCATCAACGGTTACCCGGATCGGCAATAAAACCGGGGACGTGCATCCGGGCACACTAAACCGGACACCATGTTGAAATGATGTTCTAAGCGTGATTTCACCGCCGCGTTTTGGCACGGCTTCGGCGGCATTTTTAATTAAATTAAGGAATAATTGAACCAATTGATCACGATTACCAAGTATGGCTGGTAAAGAAGGATCAAAATTTAAATGATAGGAAATGTGTTTGCCAAAACCATTTTTTGCCAATTTATGCACCCGGTCCAATACTTGATGAATATTGACACTTTCCCGGCGCATAGGGCTGTCTTCTGAAAACACACCAAAACGGTCAACAAGAGCGCAAATACGGTCTGTTTCATCACAGATGAGCTGCGGTAATCCTTTATCTTCTTCGGCGGTGTTGTGTTCCAATAATTGTGCTGCCCCACGAATGCCGGATAAGGGATTTTTAATTTCGTGGGCTAACATCGATGCCATGGCGCTGACAGAACGCGCGGCCCCTTTGTGGCTAAGTTGACGGTTGATTTTTTCAGTTATTGATCTGTCTTGTAATGCAATGACCATTAAATCAGACGGCCAAGGCAATGGACTGACCTGGATATTCACGCGCTCGGAATTGATGCGTGGTGATTGCAAAATAATATCATATTCAGTCACCGCATGGCCTTGGCTGCGGGCTTGGTGAATAACTGAAAAAATCGGATTATCGTTTAGAAAAAAATCGCCCAGAGACCGGTTTGTTAAAGTCTGGGCGCTGTATTTGAAAAAATGCTCGGCAGAAATATTTGCTTTACGGATTAAATTATCTGCATCAATGACAAAAATAGCACTATCTAAAGCATTTAAAATGCTTTCGGGGTCAACGGGAATGTCGTCGTTGACATTTGCCGGGGACGGTGACCCAGCCATTTTAGCCGTTTTTGCCATTTTAGGCGGCCACCCGTTCCATCGATGTGTGATAAAAATGCCGAACTGTATCGATTACTTGCCCAGGATCAGACATGGTGTTTACACGCGCTCGGAATTCAGCCGAATTTGGTAATCCTTTGGAATACCAACCCAAATGTTTGCGGGCAATGCGCACACCCGGTTGGGTGCCATAATGATTTAAAATGCTGGCGTAATGTTCTTCGACTATTTCAAGCTGGGTGTGGATATCAGGGTCAGGGATAATTTCACCGGTTTTTAAATAGGTCGCGACCTGATTGGGGAACCACGGGCGGCCATAAGTCCCACGGCCAATTAAAACACCATCGGCACCGGAACGAGCAAACATTTCCCGGCAATCTGCCAACGTATTGACATCGCCATTGCCAAATACAGGAATGCTAACCGATTGTTTGACTTTGCCAATGTAATCCCAATCGGAAACGCCTTTATAAAATTGGCAACGGGTGCGGCCATGAACAGCCAAGGCTTTAATGCCTGAACTTTCAGCTATGTGTGCGAGTTCTGTGGCGTTTCGGTTGTCATGGTCCCAACCGGTACGCATTTTCAAAGTCACCGGAATCGAAACGGCTTTGACCACCGTTTCAAGAATTGTTTTAGCATGGTTTAAATCACGCATTAAGGCTGATCCAGCATCGCCATTGGTGACTTTTTTAACCGGGCAACCCATATTGATATCAATGATTGCCGCCCCGCGGTCTTGGTTGATGCGCGCTGCATCGGCAATGATATCGGCATCACACCCGGCCAATTGTACGGATACAGGTTGTTCATCAGGATCCAACGATGCCATTTTCATGGTTTTGCGAGCCGCATAGACCATGGCTTTGCTGGCAATCATTTCGGACACAACCAATCCCACGCCTAACCGTTTGACCAAGCGGCGGAACGGCATGTCCGTGACACCGGACATGGGTGCCAGTACAACAGGGTTGTCAATGGTCACAGCACCAATTTTGAGCGAGGTGGATTTGAGCGACATACTGTCCCCTTAGATAAAAATTGAATAATAAGTCGATTAAATCGACTGTCTGCCTGTTTATTAGGCAATTTTCTGTAAAAACGCAAGGCTTGGCTGGACATAGACGACGGCAATCAGCCTAAAATGACCGTTTCAACAAATTTGACGCCGGGATATCCCAGTGTCACCAAAAGATAAATAATAAAAATCATCCGCGCCGCTTGGCGGCCACGCACACCTGTTTGGTGGTGAATAAAAAGCATAACTGTGATACAAATAATGGCCGTTATTGCCAAAATGGTTTTATGATCAATGACAAGAAACGTTTCATAAAATGTTAAATCCAAGGCTATTCCGGTTAATAGTCCGGCCATTAAGACAGCCGCGCTAAGTTTAAGTGTCAAAGTCATCAGTCGGTCACAGTTAGCCGCTGACGGTAGGGCAGAAATAAAACCGTTGGGTTTTTTCGATTTTAGCGATTTTTCTCTTAAAACGGCTGCAAGGGCTGCGATCGCGCCCAAGGTTAAAACCGCATAGGTGGCCAAAGACATAAAAATATGCAGTTCTATCCACCCAGAAGTTGTAATTGATGATAAGGGTTTCCCCGGATAAGGACTGCTAAGCAGTGCAAGCAGCGCAAACAAACACATCAGCGGCATGAATAACCGGTTTAATTTGTCGATGTTTTTGATGAATAGATGAAAGCATAAAAAAACGATCATGCTTGCGGTGATGCTTAGCCATAATGCCGTCGGCAGGCCGGTTAACCAATTGCCCGGTAAATTAACGGCAGTCCATGTCAGCGGCCCCGTGATGGCAACGATAAAAGTGATCCAGTAAATTAAATCCTGTTTGGCTTCGGCGCGCTTCAAAGACAACAAAGTGGCAGGCAGCAAAGATATGGCGGCCGCTAAAGAAAAGATCAAGTTTTCAGAAAGTCCGGACATCAATTCTTTCAACCCTTAGTAAGTATTCTAGGTCTTGGTCATTGTTTAAAAATAAAGATAACTTTTTATAAGCTTTCCTTAACCCATAGGCAACAATCGATCTCGGGCTTGCCAATTCAAGCATGCATTGCGATAACAACTTGATGAATGATCAATCGGCCTCACAATCTGAACACACCCGCGCTGCTAATATATCAGACGGGACGACTATTGCCTTAATCGTGGCCGCCGGGCGAGGCCATCGGTTTGGCCATGAATTGCCAAAGCAATATTACAATTTAGCAGGGGTTCCCCTGCTCCGCCATACGCTGCGCTGTTTTTCAGAACATGAAAAAATTGATTTCATTCGTCCGGTTATTCATTTGGATGATCAGGAATTGTTTGAAAACGCAAGCCGCGGAATCAAAACATTGCCTGCTGTTTTTGGTGGTGATAGCCGTCAGATGAGCGTTTGCAACGGTTTGGAAAGTTTACTGGCACTTAACCCGGGGCGTGTCTTGATCCATGACGCTGCAAGACCCTTTGTATCTTTTGAATTAATCGATAGAGTTTTAGAGGCGTTGGATAACCATTCAGCCGTTCTACCGGCCTTGGCTGTGACCGATACGTTGAAATCCAGTGCTAACGGCATGGTCACTGGGACTGTCGACCGCGAGGGTCTGTGGGCCGCGCAAACACCGCAAGGCTTTAAATTTAAAACCATCCTTGATCTACACAGAGCTTTTAAAAACCAGCAAATGACGGATGATGTTGGTTTGGCGGAACACGGTCATATGCCGGTTAAAATTGTTGAAGGCGTTGAAATGAACACGAAAATCACAACGAAGAATGATTTAATCATGGCTAATCATTTGTTGGCATCTACAGAAACCCGTATTGGCCAAGGTTTTGATGTACACAGGTTTTGCCCTGGCAATGAAGTGATGCTGTGTGGTGTCGCCGTCCCCCATGATCATGGACTCGAAGGTCATTCTGATGCTGACGTGGCCTTGCATGCGTTAACTGATGCAGTGTTGGGGGCGGCCGGTTTGGGCGATATCGGTTTGTTTTTCCCACCCTCGGATGATCAATGGAAAGGTGCCTCGTCTGATATTTTTTTGCGCCATGCCGCTGATCAAGTTAAAAAATCAGGTGCCCGGATCGTTAATGTCGATGTGACATTGATATGTGAACGGCCAAAATTAACGCCCTACCGCCAACAAATGGTTGAAAAAATATCTGAAATCTTGAGCATTGCGACAAAACGGGTCAATATAAAAGCAACCACAACAGAACGTTTAGGGTTTACAGGAAGAAAAGAAGGCATCGCTGCGCAAGCTGTTGCGTCGCTTGCTTATAAAAATAAATAAACAATTTGTGCGTAGGGTCCATACGCATTCAATTCATCCGTTTGGGCTAAACAGATTTATTCACTAAACAGGAAAAAGGATGCAGGAAATATGGTGCATTTTCAAAGCCTTTTGACGCATTTGGCGAGAAAAGATGCCGCGCCCGAATGGGTTTGTAAAACAAACGATTTAGCCAAATGAAACATCCTTGACTATGTTATACATATCCTGCGGCTGTTTCATTTGGCTAAATCCCTTGTTTTGCATACAGAATTGCATAAATTGCCAACGATATTGAATGAGTCTGGACCCGAAAGTAATTATAAACAAAGAAGATTAATATTGATTTCACTGTTATAATATATATTTTTCATAATAGTGATCGAACTTGGCTGGATCGCAGTTAGCTGGAATGCCATCATAAGGGGACTTTTGTGCAGGATGCGCATTTAGAATACGACAAAATCAATTTGTATTTGATTGATCCTGATTTGAACACGCGACAAAGCTGTAAAAATATTCTTTACAACAATGGTTTTCGCGATGTCAACGTAGGCACGACATTAGAACGAATAGATGAAGTCTTAAAAAAATATATACCCGACCTGTTAATCTGCTCTTGCGATTTACCGGATGGGGATTTTATTGACTACGTGACAAAAATACGTCGTGGTGAAGTTGGCAATAATCCTTTTATTCCGATTATTATCTTGGTCGATTTGCCGACGCCGCAAATCGTTGCCCGGATTATCGAGTCCGGTACGGATGGTGTTATTACCAAACCCATTTCGACGTCTCAATTACTGGACCGGATATCGGATCTGATTTCCAGTCGGAAAAATTTTATTGTCTCTGATAAATATGTAGGGCCTGTGCGCCGTAAAGATACGGCCAAAGGGATTATTGTCCCCAACACCTTAAAATCCAAGGCAACAGGTGTAAAACTTGATTTTGCCGCGTTAGAAAATTCGATCAATGCGTCATTGCAGGAAATGAAGCGCATGCGCGAAGATATTATCGGCAATCATATTGCGACTTTTGTCACCAGTTTGGTTCCGATGTTGGAACGCAGTGGAAAACTTGATCCGGCTATTCGCAACGAATTATTAGGCTTGTTAGAAATTACCGATGGTGCCGAAGCCCAGTTAAAAGGCGGAAAATATGAACACGTGCTTGAACTGTGTGACGCTGTTGGTAATGTATCGAGTTTAATTTTAGCAACCCGTGGCGGCATGCCTGATCCCAAACGGATCAAACTTTTAAAACCTTTATCCCAAGCCATACAAGCATGTTTTAGCGGTGCTATAACCGATGCTGTTCAAGTCCACGCTATTGTTAAACAAATTGGTGGCTAATTTTTCTGAAATTTTTAATTTTTTAACTGGAGCGCGCTTTATATGAGGCTGTACAAGCATTTTCAGGATGGTATTCCTTGGTATTTGGCGCGTCACTATTGGTGGGCGTATTTGTGGTCGGTATCGGTATCGTTTTTTGATCACCAGACAATTATTAACGCGATTTTATTTGGCCAATATAATCGTTTGATGGGGGTAACGTTAAACCGTGTCAAAGAAGCCCCCAAAAACCAAGTATTGCAATTAACGTCCGTTTATGGATCATTAACACCGACATTGATTGATACAATTGCCCCCAATCCTATTCATTTGATGGATGCGGCACAAATTCAGCTTGATCATACAGCGGCCAAGGTGTCCGATCAGCAGAAACTGCATTTGTGTCGGATGAATGCCGAACATCTAGCTTATAAAGATGATGCTTTTTCTTTAATTATTCTGTTTTTTTTGCTGCATGAAATGCCGCCCGAAGCCAGAAATAATGTTTATAATGAAACCTTGCGCACCCTTGAAAGCGGCGGTCAAATCATCATTACTGAATACGGGCATTTACCAAAACATCATATTTTATATAAGTTTTTCATGTTTCGTTGGATTTTAACCAAGCTGGAACCGTTTCTTGGATCGTTCTGGCAAGAAGACGTGGCTAAACACCTTTCCCAAGCGGCTAGGGAAAATCATAAAGAAATTGAAATGATTTCCCAGACAGATATTTTTAATGGTTTTTATCGGGTGATGACTTTTCAGGTTAAATAATATTTGATTAATTATATATCCGGGCAACCCATAAAAATGGTACGTTATGTATAAAATTGTGATTGTTTGTATTATATTTGCGGCGTTGTGGTTACCTCGGCCTATTTTGGCAAAAGCCGACCCGGGTCAAGATCTCTGTGATGATCAAGCCGCCCACCCGTCTGATCCTTCACGCAAAGCACCCGGTGTTGATTGGGATGATATCGCAGTGCTTGACGCGTTGGACGCCTGCGAAGCCGCAACCCAAGCTCATCCCGGCGTGATACGATTTCAATATCAACTTGGCCGGGCTTTAGGCCGCCTCGAAGAATACGACCAGGCTTTGGCTTTATTTAAAAAAACAGCACAATCTGGATACGCCTCTGCTCAAGTGAGTTTGGGATGGATGTATGCCAATGGATACGGTGTCCCTGTTAATTATAAAACCGCCAGAAAATGGTATGAAAAAGCCGCCGTTCAAAATCACAGTGTTGCATTATTGAATTTAGGTGTTTTTTACATTACCGGACGTGGCGTTATTAAAGATATGAAGCGGGGAATTGCCTATTTGCGAGCTGCCAGTCGGCTTGGTAATTCAAAATCGTCTTATAATTTGTCACTTATGAGCGCCGCGGGTGAAACAAAATTATTAAAAGCGGAAGAAGAAATTCCTTGGTTGAAAAAATCAGCTGCCCAAGGAAACCGGGTCGCGTTATATGAATTAGCGGAAAAATATATCTTAGGAGACGGAATGCCCGTGAATTTGGGTGAAGCGCGGCAAGCGTTGATTAAAAGTGCTAACCTTGGCTTTTCTCCGTCGGCCCAAAAATTATGTGTTGCTCTTGAATTGATGGATGAAAATATTATTCGTTATTTATGGTGCCAATATGCAGCAATGAAAAATGAAACATTCAACACCCAACGTGATAAGCTGTATAAAAAATTAGACGAGGTTGATAAAAAATTACTTTCGAAAATGACGATGCGATCTAATCAGCCGCCAAAGTACAGAACAAGAAGGCAAATTTTATTGGAAACATTTTGATGGTAAAACAATTAAGTTCTGAGGCGAAAAATTCAATTGATAACGCGTCATCATCAAAACCAAGTGATGCCCAACTGCATTGGTTAAGGCGTGGCTTGTCACAGCCCGGCGGGAAATTACCGCTATTTGATGAGTTTGGTCAGACCATTAATGAACGCACGGTCAAAAGCTGTATCGTCAATGGCTGGGCCGAACCGTGGTATAGTAATCCTTTGAAACCGGATTGGATCGTTTGTAAATTAACAAATATTGGTCGTTCCGTTGCCGAAATAGAATAGGTTTGGAATAGTCATTAATTTTTATTGTGTAACTTTGAATGTAGTTATAGTCATTAAACGGAAAAAAAGTCTCAATGCCCGGTACGGATTCTAACTGTTCCCCTAAAAAACTACTCGTCTGTATTAATCGGCGCTATCAATTTGATAAACCGTCCTGTGCTGATCGGGGGAGCGAGCAACTCTATGATGCCTTGAAAATGGCCATAGGGCGCCGGGGGTTAAGTATTGAATTGCAAAAAAGCATTTGTTTTGGACAATGTGAATTTGGCCCAACGGTGCGGTTGGTGCCGGGGGGCGCGTTTTTTCTGGAAACTCAAATAGATGATATTGATCGCATTCTTGATCAACTGGAATTGGATCAGTAACACCTATAACCGTTAATATGTTGTAGAAATTAAAGGAGACAGATTTTGAAATTTGTACGATATGGTGACAAAGGTCATGAAAAACCGGGCCTAATTGATGGTGATGGACAATTGCGCGATCTTTCCGGTGAAATTCCGGATTTGACGGGTGACTATTTAAATCCGGTTTATTTAAAAAAACTTGCAGATAAAAAAACCAATGATTTGCCTGTTGTCTCTGGAGCCCCACGATTAGGTGCGCCGGTTACAGGAATTGGAAAAATAATTGGCATTGGATTGAATTATGCTGACCATGCCAAAGAAGCCAATATGGAAATTCCATCAGAACCATTGTTGTTTTTTAAAGCCGTCACATCATTAGCAGGCCCCGATGACCCGCTTAAATTGCCGCCAAATTCAACAAAAGTCGATTGGGAAGTTGAGTTGGCCATTGTTATTGGTAAGCGCGCACAGCACATAGCTGAAAATGCAGCAATTGATCATATTGCTGGATACGCGGTGATTAACGATGTCTCGGAACGGGCTTGGCAACTTGAAAATACCGGGCAATGGGTTAAAGGAAAAAGTTATGACGGCTTTGCCCCGCTTGGACCGTGGCTAGTGACGCCCGATGAAATTGTTGATCCTGAAAATTTGCCCATATGGTTAGAATTAAACGGCACGCGTGTACAGAACGGATTAACAAGCACGCTGGTTTATGGTGTAAAAACATTAGTGTCCTATATCAGTCAGTATATGACGTTGATGCCAGGTGATGTTATCGCCACAGGCACACCACCTGGTGTTGGATTGGGTATGTCTCCACCTCGGTTTTTAACATCGGGTGATGTCATGCGGTTGGGGATCGAAGGATTAGGTCAACAAAACCAAATTGTTCAATAAATTATTATTTTTTGGCGTTGTGACCGCCATCACTGCGATGCGCGGCTCAACTGAATAGATTAAGGGCATAAGGACGGACTTCAACCCTGAAGTCCCCCTTCCCTCAAGAGCAAACTTTAAGGCCAGCATAACAGCTGGCCTTTTTTTGTTTGTCATTTTCATCTTTTGTCCTGTATCAAATGCCCAAGAATATCATGTGCATTTAGATGGATTAAATTGAGATGAGCTTATTATCGTACTTTTCACCGACAGTATTTCAACTGACAGGTTTGTTGAGCGTATTGGTCTTGGTGTTTGGGTTTGCTCATTTAGGCGCATTGGCGTCGCCAAAAAACCGCTTCGATTGTGTTGATATTTTCACCGGTTGGGGACTTGCAACAGGTTTTTTAACCGTCCTTGGTGTGGTTTTTACCCAACCCTTTGTTTGGGCAACACTCGTGTTGTTGGGGGGGATGGTGATCGCCATCTTTATACATTACCGACATAAAACCGGTGCCCCATCTTTAGGTTTGGTCATTCGGGTGTTTGTTCTCAGTTTGCCGTTGTTGATTTTGGTCTCGGCCATGAAAGCCTCACAATGGGATGAATTTTCACAGTGGTTACCGAACGCCATTTATTTATTCCGGTTTGATGGGTTTCCATCGAATGCTTTACCCGCGAGCCCGTCAGTATTCCCGGCTTATCCCCACGCCGGACCGTTGATGGTTTATATGGTGTCACGCATGGCACGAGGGTTTGTTGAAAACGCGGGTGCGATTAGCAACATCGTCATGGTCTTGGCCTTGGCCCCGGTGTATTTGCATATGGTTGGCCAAGGTTTAAAACTTAAAAAGCCTGTTTCAGGTTCTCTATCCCGCTGGGGTTGGGCGGCGTTGGGTGTGTTGGGTGTGACAGCGCTGAGTACATCATTTGTGCAAAAATTAATTTTTACGGCTTACGCCGATACACCAACGGCTGTGGCTTTGGCTGTGCTAGGTGTTTTGGTCTGGAAAATTCAGGAAAAACTTAGCGGCGCGGAAGGTAAAATTTCAACCAATACATATGCTTGGCAGTTTTCCATGGTCTCTGTTTTGTTTATCAATTTAAAACAAACCAATGTGGTGCTGTTCGTTTTTTTGTTGGCTGCGTCGTTGATTGTCGCCCTGCGCGATCCAAAAATTCGATTGCTGGATTATTTGAAACGCTGGCCTTTGATGTTAGCGGCACCCATCGTGGTCTATCTGGCGTGGCGTTATCATGTGTCGGTTAATTTGGCGGGACGTGAATTCTCGCTTCAACCTTATGATAAATGGTTGCTGCCTCAGGCTTTTCAAATCCTTAACCAAATGCTGTTGGTGGCGACAAAAAAAGGCGCTTATTTTGTCATGATGCTGGGGATTAGCTTAAGCGGCCTATGGGCATTGATCCGTTTTAAAGGGGCATATGGCCGAATGGCTATGTTAACGGGGGCCATGTTTGTCAGCTATAATGTTTTCCTGTGGGCCATGTATATCGCTGCGTTCGGCAGCTATGAGGGACCGCGTGCTGCAGGATTATGGCGTTACAATACACAGTTAGCATTGATGGGTGCCGTGACCATGGGATTTGGCATAGCAAGCCTGTACAGGCATTGGAAACAAGGTTCCTTCCCAGCGGTATGGGCAAAGATCACGTCAGTTTTGGTGATCGTATTGGTTTTGTTGATGCCCGCTGCTACTCGAACGCATTTACGTTTTGATTTCCGTGCACAAAAAGACCACATGCGTAATGTGGGACAGGAATTAGGACAAACCCTGAGCAGTGGTTCCAAAGTTGGCATTGTTGACCCTAGAGGCAACGGTTATTCGTCTGTGGTTATGTTTTATGAATTAATGAATGCGCCGGACGTGAAACGGGGATTGGCGTCACGCTATAAATTCCGAGTTTCGGGACGTCCAACAGAAGACGTTGTTAATGAAATTAACGATCAGAAGATCACGCATATCTGGGTTTTTCAAACCACGCCAGCTGTTAACAAAGCAGTAGGAATGGTTCTCAATCCTTTGGCGTCGCATTTATTAAAATGGACGGGATCAGGCTGGGAAAAAATAAAGTCTTGGGACTACATCGGGTTCACGGACCCAACGACGATGCCTGATTAATTGATCTATTGTGATAGGTGTTGATGATAGCGTTTAACAATGCGCTGATAAGCTATATCAACCGTGATATTGGACTGGCAAAATGGCAATTGGTGCCAGCATGCCAACTGTTTGCCTTGTTCTGCTGTGATGCAAGGTGAACACGGGATATCATCATGTAATACAAGGTGCCCCGACCCGGATGGACCATAAAGCACGGGCGTTTCCGGGCCAAAAAAACCAACAACTTTTGCCCCTGCCGCCGCCCCCACATGTAACGGTCCGGAATCGTTGCTAAGCATTAAGATACTGTGTTCACATAGTGCCGCAAATCCGGACAATGAAATCGACCCTGCTAAATTGTGCACTTTATAGCCACTTTTAACGACTTCCTGTGCAACACTTTCAACATAATCCCGTTCACCGTTAGATCCAACAAACACAGCTTCAACGTTATAATCTTTACAAAGTTTACAGGTGAGTTCGGCAAAGTTTTCAGGAAACCAACGCCGTTCATAGGCGAGTTCCCCGGCATTGACGTTAACAATCATAAATTTTTTAGTGGTGTATTGCGGCAAAATATCTTCAGCTTCTTTATAAGCATTAGGGGGAATATTTAATTTCGGCAGAGGTGACTTAGCCGGAATTTTAATACCCATCGGTTCCAGAAGTCCCAAAAAATTCCGAATAACATGACGGTAAACATTAAATGCAATGCGGTGATTATGGATATGTCCACGGTAAACGCCCCGGGAATGATAACCAATGCGTACTGGGGCCAATGAAAAAAAAGTGACGATGGATGAGGCACGTGTGTAAAATTCCATATCAACCAAAACGTCATATCGCCCACGTGCGGTTTCGATTAATCCCTTGGAAAATGCTGAAATTGCTGAAAAAATGGTGTCACCTAAATTAATATAGTGGACATGATCAATGATCGTCACCATATCCATGAGCGGACGGTTGGCGGCCAAAGTTAACAGATGGATTTCTGCATTAGGGAATTGTTTACGTGCGGTATTTAAAAAAGGAATGGCTAATATTAATGAACCAATACCAAAAAATTTGACGATAAGAACTTTTTTAACTTTTTCAGGGTCCGGGGTTTTATTATTTTTTAGAAATAATGCTGGCAAGCTTAGGGCCGCACAGACTATGCTCCCCAGCAAATTTTCGATGCGCTGTAGGGTTGCCAATTTTACCCCACGGGGCCTGATTTTTGATGTTTTATGAGGAACGTTTTTTGAATTCTGCACGTACAGTCCTTTTATTAAACCCACCTGGAGAAGACGTTTATATCCGGGATTATTATTGTAGCAAGTCTTCTCGTACGGATTATACATTTCCGCCTATCGATTTATTGCACTCCGGCGGTCATTTCCGTGAACGCAGTTGGACGGTTTCGGCCATCGATGCCATTGTTCAAAACTTAAGCATTGATGCGGTCCTTGAACAGGTAAAATCGATTGACCCCAATGTTATTTTTATGTTGGTTGGCGCCGTATCTGTTGTTGAAGACGCCGCATTTATTAAAAAATTGCGGGAAGTTGTTGGTGAAAGCACGGTTTTAATCGGCAGCGGCGACGTCCTGCGTGAACACGGCAAAAAATGGGTTGGCAGCGGGTTGTTGGATGCGGCGACTATGGATTTCAGCTCGCCGTCACCGGTGCTTTATGGCGAAGGCATGCGCGAAGGTCTGTTTGATTTAATCTACCGTGACCATGAAAATAATGTTGTTGTCGGCGGTAAAGAAAAAGGCCGGAAAATTTCCGTTGGACTGCCGCCCCATGATTTATTTAAATCATTTCCTTATCGGTTTCCTTTTGCCCGCCATCTTCCTTTTGCTAGCGTTTTAACGGATTATGGTTGCCCGTTCCGTTGTTCATTTTGCGTGATGGCCGGATTGCATTATCATCGCCGCCCATTGGATGAAATTGCGGCAGAATTCCAATCATTAAAAAGCCAAGGTATTCGAGAATTTATTATTTGGGATCAAACATTTGCCGTTGACCGTAAACGCGGTATGGAAATTCTTGATTTATTACCCGAAGGAAAAGATAAATTTAGCTGGTCGTGTTTAATTCGCCCGGACCGTATTGATGATGAACTGGCGCAAAAAATGATGGCCAAAGGCTGTCATACGGCGATTATGGGTGTGGAATCGTCCAAAGAAGAAACATTGATCGATATCAAAAAAGATTTCACCACCAAAGAAGTGCGCAGTGCTATGGCCACGTGCCGGAGAGCGGGGCTAGAATTGGTGACCACCGTGATTGTCGGGCTGCCCGGTGAAACCGAAGCCGACGTTACAGCCACTATGGACTTTATCTGTGACATTGATCCCGATTATGTGTCTGTACATACAGCCATTCCCCGTTCCGGCACGGAATTACGGGCGGCGATGGTTGATCAAGGGTTGATTAACGCCGACATGGAAGAAATGGACCAAAGCGGTGAACAAATGACCATTTCAAGCGATGCGTTGAGTGCAGAAAAAATATTAAAGCTGCGTCAACGTTTTAATCGGCGTTTTCATTTACGTCCGAAATATTTATTGCGTATGGGTTTCAGGCGCCTGCGCCACCCAAGACTGTTTTTTGAACAGCTACGACAAGGTTTAACTTTGCTTGGTCGCAACGCGTAAATATTAACCACGGCGGATTTTCCCCGCTGTGGTGCCAAAATGTTTTTGAAAAGCGCGGGAAAATGCTGCTTCGGACTGATAGCCGACTTGCTCGGCAACGTCTGCGCTTTTATGGCCTTCGGATAATTTGCTCCACGCCAATTGCATGCGCCACCACGTTAAATATTTAGTCGGCGTCCAACCGCTAAGCTGACGAAATCTGTTGGCAAAGGCCGTCCGTGACATGGATGCTTCGGTGGCCAGTTTTTCCAGTGTCCACGGGGTATCCGGTGCCGAATGGATAGCCGTAATAGATTTTTTTAAACGATGGTCGCTGTAGAGGGCAAAAATGCCAAGATTTTGTTCGCTATCAAGTAAATGTTGGCGTAAGGCGTAAATGAATAATAATTCTGATAAGCGGTTTAATATTGATTGAGACGCCATGTTGGGCGACACGCTTTCAGCCATGATCATTTTCACCAATGATCGACACCAGTCATTAGTCGCATCATAGCGAATAATAAACACGCTTGGCAGTGCATCAAGAATATGCTGGCTTCCGGAGTGATCAAAACAGGCTTCACCGCACAAAATCCCGGTTCCATCACGGTCTACAGCCTGATCAAATGGGATAACATGCTGTATTTCGGTTTCTTTACCAGTGGGGAACATCGTGTGCGGCATTTCCCGAGGGAAAATCACGATATCGCCTGTTTTTAAAATGGTCTCAAGGTGATCTGGTACGCGCAAATGGCAGTCGCTCTTAGTCACCATATGAAAGCATGTTTTTCCCGGATGGCTTTCTTCATAGAGCCAATTTCCACAGACTTGGGCGTTGTGATAAACGTCAACGTACATTCGAAAAACGCGAATAAGATCAGATAAAGCTTCCATTAAATTATCCTATAAAATGTCGTGAACAGGCCAGATTTGTATGATTGAGCAATAAAAATGTTATTATTAGCATTCATTGTACAGATAATTAATGTATCTTGATGGACATGACAAGGCACTACTTCATGTTTCTCATTTATCTCTTTCAATAAGGAAATTTTCTGATGACACCATTCCCTAAGCACAATCTTGATACATCAAACAAAGACGCTGCCCGGTTATTGGCATCTGTTCAAACAAAATATGGTTTTATACCGGATCTGTTTACGTATATGGCCGAAGCCCCGACGGTTTTATCGGCCTACTTGGAACTGGCCGCAATTATTGCCAATTCGTCTTTAAGCGCACCCCAGGCACAGATCGTGCAGCTTGCTGTGAGCATTGAAAACAAGTGTGATTTTTGCCAAACAGCCCATATTGCCTTGGGTAAAATGAACAATGCGAACCCACAAACCATTGATGCGTTAATACACAACGAACCTGTTGAGGACAACAAAGATAAGGCTCTGGTTGATTTGGCGTTGAACATTGTCCGTAAGCGGGGTTTTTTGGACGATAGCGATTTACAGGACTTTTTTGCCACCGGATTTTCCCATCAGCAAGTTCTCGAAGTCATCTTGTGCGTGACCATAAAAACCTTATCCAACTATACCAATCATTTAACCAAACCTGTTGCAAACCCGGAACTGGTTCAGGCTGCTGCAGCCTAACGTAAAATAATGGGGATACGTAACACGTACATGTCCCCATTATTGCCCATTTTATTCACTTTTTTCAGTTCAAGGTCTTTAATCAAACTTAACGGGTTGATTTCAAGTCAGTTTATCTGCTTTTAATTTGGTCAGCGCTTATCAGAAACCATGCTTTTTGTTAAATTCATCAAAACTTGAGAAAGCAGAATATCCCTTTCCAGAGTTGATCTTTGCCTGTCGCGTTTTGCTTATTCTTGATTGAAGGTACGCTATAACCTCTGACGCTTTTTCTTCCGGTAAAAACTGCCACTTAATTCCAAACTTCGTCTCGATGTTCTTCCGAATAGCACCGTAACTAAACTTCGTTTTCCGCCAGGATTCTTTGTCTGCAAATTTATTATATCGCTGGATCAAATACTCTATATATCTGCTTGACTGTTGATCTACTCCTATCGTGCCAGGAGGAGCATTAACGGAAACCTTTTTACTTGTCGTTTTGACCGTAATTGTTTCGCCTTGAATCGACCCTGGGCTATTAATCGCGATATTTCCTGAATTTTTTTGAATATCAATTTTGTGCGAGGAATTCATTAATATCTTCGCAAAAAAAGCATCCTCTGCCTTTTCAGGCCGCCCAAAACACTCCTCATGTATGGACTTCATCCCGCTCAAGGCATCGACTGTATAAATTTCAGGTTCATCATCGATAATTTTGTGATGATGGCGACAAAGAAGAACCAAGTTTTTATAATCATTCCGTTCTTTATCAGATTGTTGCGGGTCATATCTGGAGCCTCCGGTATTCCGGGCTTTTATATGGCATACCTCGCCAGTGATCGTCCCACTTGTTTCAACCATCGGCAGATCACATCCAGGAAATGCACATATATTTCCAGAGAGAGCGAATAGCTTTTTTATTGATTTCTCTGTTGGCTTGGTCATTAAATATCTCCCGAAAATACAAATACTCATTTTCAATGCATTGGGTTTGTCTGAAAAAAGTGGGCAGCACCTTTGAGATTAATCAACATTATCTTGGAGGATTATATGACATGCAAGAAATTTACAAACGAGTTCAGCAAAGCAGCCGTTCAACTGACCCTAAACAGCGATTTATCCAATAAACAAGTTGCTGACGATCTAGGCGGGGGGCTCGCAACCGATTTTATCTACTTTTTACGGTACGGGGCCTAACGACAAAAAAATTATGCGTTTATCCCATTCTCCGGGCATTCCGCGGTCTGGATAAAAACCATCGACGTATGGCCTTATGAAGTTCCATTACAACCAGCACTGTGAGTGCTATCCCCAATAACTCCAGCCAATGTTGTGGTGTAACCGGCTGGATGTTCAGCACATCACTAATCCAGGGCGTATACATGGCGCCAATATGCACCAGTTGTGCAGCAGCCGTACCAATCAGAAGTATCGGATTGCGCAATGGATTGTGCCGAAATATCGAGCGGGTTTCGGATCGGCAGTTAAAAACGTGGACGTTTTCGAACAACACCATCAGCAACAAAGTTCCATTGCGTGCCTCGTCCACGGTAAAACCTCTGGCGATGAGTCCCTGGAAAACAAGAAAGGCGACAGTTCCGATGGCAAGGGCCGAGATAACGACCCGCTCTATCATTAATCGATTGAAGATGGGTTCTCGTGGCGATCGTGGTGGATAATGTAATTCGTCGCCTTCGCCGGGTTCAAACGCCAAGGCGACATCTTGAATCCCGTTGGTGACAAGGTTCAACCAAAGCAACTGCACGGCCAACAGAGGTAAAGGCAATCCTGTCAACAAGGCCAGTGTAAACAGCACCAGCTCCGCCGCGCCCGTGGAGATCAGGAGATAAATCACTTTGCGCACGTTCGCATAGGCGACACGTCCTTCTTCGACACCCGCGACAATCGAAGCAAAATTGTCGTCGGTAATAATGAGGTCGGCTGTTTCCCGTGCCACATCGGTCCCGCACCTGCCCATAGCGACCCCCACCTGAGCAACGCGCAGTGCCGGTGCGTCGTTGGCTCCGTCTCCGCTGACCGCAACAAAATGCCCGTTCCGTTGCAGGGATTGAACGATGTCTAACTTTTGGCGTGGCCCCACGCGCGCGAAGACCCGTGCTTTGCAAGTGAGCCGGTCAATCGTTCCGGATGCAAGCGCCAGCCGCAATTCGGGGCCGGTCACTAATTGGTCGGCGCGTTCCACCATGTCGAGTTCTTGCGCAATGGCAAGAGCGGTAGCAGGATGATCGCCCGTGATCATTGCAACCTCAATGCCCGCCTGTTGACATGCGGCGATAGCGGCTTTTGCCTCTGTGCGCAATGGATCAATAATCCCCACAAGACCAATAAGTGTCAGCCCCCGCAGATGCTCTTCGGTGAATATCTCACCCGGACCCCGTTCAATCTCGCCGGCAGCCAAGGCGAGCACCCGATATCCATCATTTGCGAGTGTATGTGCCTGTTGCTCGATCATAGCCTGTTCAAGGGTCAAATTCTGGCTGGTCGTCGCCATGGTCGTGGACATGGGTAACAACCGTTCAAGCGCACCTTTGACGAAGACATGCTGCTTTCCGTTCACTGTATTCAGACTGGCCGAAAACATCTGCTCGGATTCATAGGGAATACTGGCAATTTCGGGAAAAGTATTGGCCATTTCTGCCTTGATGACACCGGCCTTGTGCGCCATTACCAGAAATGCCACGTCCACGGCATCACCATGGTGAGCCCAGCCTGTGTCGGTGTGACCAAGTAAGCCTTCATTTGTCAGTACCGCTACTTGGCATAACCGTTTCAGCAGGGCATCTTCCTCTGTTGACGGTGTGCCTCGTGGCGTCAGGATCGTACCATCCGGTACGACACCTTCACCGCTAACCTCCCACACATCACCATTTGGGAAGGCAATGCACCGTGCGGTTAATTGATTAACAGTAAGCGTGCCTGTTTTGTCGGTTGCGATGAACGTACAGGAACCCAGCGCTTCTACAGCCAAGAGGCGACGCACAATAACGTTGCGCCGGGCCATTCTACGCATGCCAATGGACAAAGCCACGGTGAGTGCCACTGGCAGGCCCTCGGGAATAACAGATACTGCAAGCGCGACAGCGAGCAAGAACACTTCGGTAAATGGCATACCCCGCATCACAGCCACTCCAAACATGATCAATGCCGCTATACCAACAAAAATCGCCACACGGTGGCTGAACTTGTCCATCCGGACCTGCAGCGGCGCTTTAGATGGCTGTTTGAACAATACATCGGCAGCAATACGGCCCAATTCCGTATCTAACGCTGTACTTACCACAACACCCCGAGCGCGCCCGCGACCTACCAGCGTGCCAGTGAAAAGCATATTGGCCCGATCGCCCAGAGTAATATCTGCGGTGAACACTGTATTGCAGTCTTTCGATACCGGTAGCGATTCACCGGTCAGTAAGGATTCGTCCACCTCCAGATCACGAGACACAATTAGCCGTAAATCGGCGGGGACTTTGTCTCCCGATTCCATAAGTACAATATCGCCTGGAACTAACTCTTCGGCGTTAATTTCATAAATATCATCGTCACGCAATACCCGGCATTGTGTGTTTACGAGTTCTTGCAGTGCTGCTGCAGCACGCTGGGCGGAATACTCTTGAATGGTGCCAATAACAGCATTGATAAACAGGACCGCCGAGATAAAGCCGGCATCGGACCACTCCTTGATCATCAGGGATACCAGAGCGGCTGCGACGAGAACATAGATGAGCGGACTTGCGAACTGACGCAGAAAGACGGACCCGATTCCCGACAATCTGGCCTGAGGCAATGAGTTCCGACCATATTGCACAAGGCGGGCCACAGCCTCATTACGGGTGAGCCCATGAAGTGAACTCATCAGCGCGACGAGGACAGCCTCGCTTGATACGGCATGCGGCGAAGAGACCGGGGTGCTTGCATTGTGAGCAGTCGCATCTGTGAGGCCCTCTGTTTTCTTTTTCAGGCGTCCGCGCATCATGGTTCCCCCTGTGTTGCGTGCGGTTTTACATTTTTTCTGTCCAAGCCGTCTTTTGCGGTCATGCTCAGCCATCAGCATCCTGTTTCACGCCCTCGGCCACACACTTAACATACTTCTTTATATGCTTTCCTGTGCAACTTTATCAACCGTCATAGTCGGGTACAAATCAGGAATAATGGAGGGCCACGATGGATTAGGATTGGGGAAACTGACTGGTCCGCTTTATGACCCACGAAGTTAGGTATATAGCCCCAGAACAGTAACGAGTGCAAAAAAGGTGTCAATTATTTCTCGGGTGCAGTCAGGCCCCTTAAGCAAATGGTCGGAGCGGCGGGATTCGAACCCACGACCCCTTCACCCCCAGTGAAGTGCGCTACCAGGCTGCGCTACGCTCCGTGACCGTTTACTGAGGCGGACTATAAGGCTTGGCCCATGGCCTAGCAATACCAGCCTATAAAATTATTTGGAAATTTTTAATCCATACAAAACAGCATTTAAGAAATTAATGCGCGAATGTCTCGAAGCTCACCTAATATGCTTTTAAGATCGGCTTTTTGTTGTCCGTCGTCTATTGAATTTTCTAATGCAACAGTTTGATTTTGTTGTATTTGTTGGTCCGTTATGTCTGATAAAGTCGGATTGTTTTGCAACCGTTTTTGTACACCTTTAATCGTGTAGCCTTCGTTTTTTAACAAGCCATGTATGCGTTTTAATAGAGCGATGTCTTCGGGGCGATAATAGCGCCGGCCTCCACCGCGTTTCATGGGACGAATTTGGTTAAAACGGCTTTCCCAGAACCTTAAAACATGTTGTTCAAGGCCAAGTTGGTTCGCAACTTCGCTAATGGTGCGAAACGCGCCGGCTGATTTTTTTCGGGGTGACGTGGGCATTATCCGTTAAACCAAAAATTTGAGTTATTTGCTGCCGTTAATGCGCGCTTTGAGCATTTGCGATGGTTTGAATACAAGAACTTTTCGGGGCAAAATAGGAACTTCCTCGCCGGTTTTAGGGTTGCGTCCGATGCGCTCACCTTTTTGCCGAACGCTAAAGCTACCAAAGGATGTAATTTTTACGTTTTCGCCAGCGCAAAGCGCATCGCTCATGTGTTTTAAAACACTTTCCAATAGTTCCGACGATTCGTTGCGTGACAAGCCAACTTCTTGATAAACGGCTTCTCCCAATTGTGCGCGTGTTATGGTTTTCCCAGCCATGAACGTTTCCTAGCCCCATTGTTTATTTAGTTATTATTCTTTTTATAACAGATATTTATGCAATTCAAGTAAGCGCCTGTCTGAACTTTTAATAAGTCCAAGTATAACACGTGAATGATAAGGGTGTTATTTAATTTTATCTTTTATAAACAAGTCGTTAGATGTTTTGTGCTGATGTTAAGTCGTTTTTTTTATATTGTCACTTTTAATTCTACCAGCGCACCAATGCCGCACCCCATGTCAAACCACCACCCATGGCTTCCATTAAAATCAAATCACCACGTTGCACGCGACCATCCTGAACGGCTGCATCCAATGCCAATGGGATTGATGCCGCTGACGTATTAGCATGGCGGTCCACCGTGACAACAATACGTTCAGCCGGTAGGTTCAATTTCCGTGCGGTTCTGTCAAGAATGCGTTTGTTGGCTTGGTGGGGGATTAACCAGTCGATATCGTCTGCTTTGTATCCATTATGGTCTAATGTTTCATGGACAATGGACGTCAAATTTGTAACGGCGTGGCGAAAAACTTCAGGCCCATTCATGCGCAAATGACCAACCGTGCCCGTCGATGACGGCCCGCCATCGACATACAGCAAGTCATTGGTGGCCCCGTCTGAATGGATATGGGTTGATAAAATACCGCGCCGTCGGTTCTGTCCATCGGATTTAACCGAATTCTCTGCCGCTTCGGGTCCTTCGGGATTGGCTTTTAAAATAACAGCCCCTGCCCCGTCACCAAACAACACACACGTGCTACGGTCTTCCCAGTCAAGGATTCTGGAAAACGTTTCGGCACCAATTAATAAAACCGTATTGGCTTTTCCCGATTGAATAAAACTATCGGCCACCGACAGTCCATATATAAATCCGGAACAAACGGCTTGAACATCAAATGCAGCACCGTTTTTCATGCCCAACTGGTGTTGAATTTTGGTCGCAGTTGCTGGAAAAGTTCTATCCGGCGTGCTGGTGGCAACAATGACTAAGTCAATGTCTTGGACATCGATTTTGGCGTTTGAAATGGCTCGTTTTGCGGCTATAACCGCTAAATCAGAGGTCAATTCACCGTCGGCGGCAATATGGCGCTGGTGAATGCCGGTGCGGGCGATAATCCATTCATCAGACGTATCTACTGTTTCGGCTAATTCTGAATTTGTGACGATGCGTTCAGGAAGATAAGATCCGCATCCAATTATTTCGCTTTGTCGTGTCATCGTCCCGCCCGTAGGTTATGCGCTACAAAAGATCATCACCGAATTCATCAGTAAGTTTGGCGTAATCGTTTTTAATATTTTCATTCAAAGAGCTTTTGATCAAATCATGTGCGACTTGTATCGCATTGGAAAAACCAATCGCATCGGTTCCACCGTGACTTTTGATGCAAATCCCGTTAAGGCCCAAGAACATAGCGCCATTATAGCGTCTTGGATCAACCTTTTCTTTAAACTCACGTAAAGCGCCTTGTGATAATAATGCGCCCAATCTCGCTAACAATGATGATGTCAGTGATTTTTTAAGATAATGGCCAAACATTCTGGCTGTGCCTTCAGCGGTTTTCAGTGCAATATTTCCTGTGAAACCATCAGTTACAATCACATCCACGGTGCCTTTTGCGATATCATCGCCTTCGATAAAGCCGTAGTAATCAAGCGGCAAATGAGTTTCGCTTAAAATGGCGGCGGCTTGTTTAACGGCATCGTTGCCTTTTAGGACTTCCTGTCCGACGTTTAAAATACCGACCGTTGGTTTTTCAATTTTTAACATGTTCCGGGCAAACACTTCGCCCATCACGGCAAATTGGACCAAATTATCGGCATCGCAAGATATGTTTGCACCTAAATCCAACATCACGCTGCCATTTTTTATAGTTGGTAGAAACGATGCGATGGCCGGGCGGCTGATACCGGGCAGTGTTTTAAGAACAAACTTCGCCATTGCCATCAACGCGCCGGTGTTGCCCGATGAAACGATACCATCGGCTAAACCGTCACCGACGGCATTAATGGCTAATCGCATGCTCGATTGGCGTCCGGTTCGCAATGCAACACCCGGTTTTTCTTGGTTGGTAACAATATCGTCGGTATGAATGACCTGACAGGCTTGCTGAGCTTTTGGGAATTTATCAAGCAAAGGCTGCAACCGAACCTGATCACCGAACAATATAAATTGCACGTTGTTCAGTTGTTTCAAAGCAAGGCTTATTCCTTCGACAACCATATCGGGGGCGTTATCGCCGCCCATGGCATCGATAGACAGCGTCAATCGCTCAGCCAAAGGAATTCATCCTTGTATCCGTGTTCAGTTCATGAGCCATTCATCGTTATTAAGCGACTAAGGCTTTTCAGACAAGACTGTTTATGCCGCGTCGAAGTCGTCAGTGACTTCGCGGCCGGCATATTGACCGCAGGATTCACAAACGTGATGTGGCCGTTTTAATTCGCCACAGTTTGGGCATTCCTGAAAGGAGCTGCTGGCAAGAGCATCGTGTGAACGGCGCATGTTGCGCCTGGATGTAGAAATTTTAGTTTTTGGAACGGCCATATTTTTATCCTCGGGTTTCTGTGCTTTCTTTGAAGCGAGGCCCTTTATTATACAAACTCATCGCTGCCGGCAAGCATTGTCTCTGCAATCGGTTTATTCTTTGCAGATGTCTAGGGGCCAAACTCATTAAAATTATGCAATTCTGTTTGAAAAACAAGGGATTTAGCCAAATAAAGCTGACGAAGGGCATGAATGATATATTCAAGGATGCTTTATGCCGGATACAGCTCTTGTTTTTCAAACCCGAAAAGGCGTGGCATCTTTGGCCTATGAATGCGTCAAATGGCTTTGAAAATGCACAACACTTCCTTGCACTTTTTCTGTTCAAAGAACAAATTTTCTGACGCAGAATGGATGAATTAGTGAATATGGTTTCTAATCGCAAGAACTGGAAAATGCACGATTTGATTTTTTTAAAATTTCTTTTTGTAAAGTGTGGCATCAATTACAATATATACTGTATGTTTGGTAATATTATATTCGTTCCGCGCGTACCAGCAATGGAAGGTAGTGCTCATGAATAAGAATCCGCATAAAAAAATACCGGCTATCGTTAAAGCCAGTATACAAAAATATTTTTTGTTTCTGGGTATTCTCTCGTTATTGCTGATTGTTGAATTTATGGTTTCAAATTTTTATATCAACGATCAAAAGCAAGATGATGTGGTTCTTGACCTTGCCTTAAACCAAAGTCTGGAATTGCAACGTACGGGTATTCTCGTCGGATTGCTCGGCGAAGGCCACCGGATGGAAGACCATGACCGGCACCGGGCCGAATTGGAGAAAACGGTTCTAAAAATTGAACGTAACCACCGATTATTACTGGAAGGAGACTCACATTTTCAAGGACTTTCGCGTATTTTAAGTGATATTTTTTTCAAATCTCCCCTGGCGCTTGATGCTAGGTTCCGGTCTTTTGTCGATGACGCTAATTCCATAGCCAGAGACGAAGACGGGTTCATTAATTCCGGTGACCCGAGAGTTCAGAGGATATTAAATGCCTTGGACGGAACGCTGGGAAAGGCGCTCAATGTCCTGGTCGAAAAACTTGTTGCGATAAATGGCGAGCATGCCGAACATTTCGATTTGATATTGATTGCATCTTTCGTCATCACATTTTTGGTGCTGGTCTTGTCGTTTCCCTTGATTTTTTTACCTTTGGCGCAAACGGCCGCCAGAGAAATGGAAAGACAAATCAGCACAACACGGGGGCTGAATACTATTCTCAACGGGATAGTTGATGCCATCGTGACGATCACTGAACAGGGAAAAATTCGGACAGTCAATTTGGCGGCCCAGAGAATTTTCGGGTATCCGAAACATGAAATGATCGGCGAAAATGTCAAAATATTGATGCCGGATTCTTTTGCTATCAAACACGATCAATATTTAAACAATTACCTTGAAACCGGTGAAGGGAAAGCGACGGCGACTGGTCTGGAAGTTACAGGACGGCATAAAAACGGTACAGAATTTCCGCTTTTCCTAAGGGTATCGGAATCTTTTTCAGATGGTGAAGTGTTTCTTATCGGCATCATCCATGATTTGACTGAACAAAAACATCACGAAATACAAATTGCAGAATATCAGGTTTCCCTTGAACAAAAAATCGAAGAAAGAACCCGTAAATTATCTATGGAGATTAGCGAACGTTGTTTGGCGGAGGCGGCATTGGTGAAAAGCCGTCAACGTCTGGAGGCAATCTCGAAAAGCCTGTTTGAGGGAATTCTTGTGGTTGATCTTGCAGGAATAGTTACGTTTTCTAATCCGTCGGCAGAAAAATTGTTGGGGATAGCGATAGGAAGCGCAATCGGGGTTCCTATTGACGATTTGTTTCAACTGCAAGATCGTGATGAATTGATTTCATTCGCGGCCTCTCCATTTTCCAAGATCGCCCGGGAAAGCGGAAGTTTTCGTGATGATGATGCGCGGTTTGTGACCGCAGCGGGATCGGTTCTTGATGTGGCCTATGCCTGTTCTTCTTTTAGTGATAAAGACGATCAAAACGGGGCAATTATATCATTTCGGGATACAGAAGAATTGAAACGCGCCCAGCAAGAGACCCTGCAATCGTCGAAGCTCGCCAGTGTCGGTCATCTAGCGGCCGGAATTGCCCATGAAATCAACACGCCAACCCAGTATATTGGTGATAATTTACGGTTTTTAAAAGAATCGGTCGAAGATTTATTTGGCATCCTTAAAAGCTGTCGTGACTTGGTCGGCGCCGTTCGAGAAACGGAGACTTTCGGGGAACAGGCCGGAAAGATTGAAGCCGCAATGGAACAGGTTGATTTGGACTACCTGTTCGAAGAAATTCCCGTTGCCGCCAGTCAATCTTTAAGCGGGGTCGAACAGGTTTCCCGGATTGTCCTTGCCATGAAGGATTTTTCTCATCCCGGAAGCCGGGAAAAAACGTACGTCGATATAAATAAGGCGATTGAAAGCACACTGACCGTGTGCCGCAATGAATGGAAACATGTTGCCGAACTAGAAACGGTTTTTGACCCAATCTTGCCGCCTGTCAATTGTATGGGAGGTGAAATAAATCAGGTTTTTCTTAATCTTATTGTTAATGCGGCCCATGCCATCAAGGATGCAAAAGGCGACGTTATGGGAAACTTGACCATTTCAACTCGCCTGGACGGAGACCGGGCGGAAATCCGCATCGGTGATGACGGGGGCGGCATTCCGAAATCTGTACAGGATAAAATTTTCGATCCTTTTTTTACCACCAAAGAGGTCGGCAAAGGTACGGGGCAAGGGTTGTCGGTGTGTCGGGATATTATTACTGACAAGCATGGTGGCAGTATTGTTTTTGATACTGTTGAAGGTGATGGAACAGTTTTCATTATCCGCCTACCTGTGAGCGGGACGACCGATGATGGCATTTCCGGAGGGGTCCAATGAAAACACGTGTTCTGTTCGTTGACGATGAAGTTAATATTTTAAGTGGACTGAAGCGAATGTTGCGTGCAAAGCGTGATGAATGGGAAATGGTATTTTGTGAAAGCGGTGAATTGGCTCTTGAAGAGCTTTCAAACCTGCCCGCCGACGTCGTGGTTTCGGATATGCGCATGCCAGGCATGGATGGCGCGACGCTTCTGACGCAGGTGCGCAAGCTTTATCCTGAAACCGTTCGTATCATTCTTTCCGGCTACTCCAGCGAAGAAAGTGTGTTGCGCACGATAGGTCCCGCTCATCAATATCTGGCAAAGCCATGTGACGGCCCAATTTTGATCCAAACGATTGCAGCGACGATATCACTGCAAAAAATTCTTAAAACCGATAGTCTGCGCCGCCTTGTTTCCGAACTGGAATCCCTGCCGACGATGCCGGAAATCTATGATGATCTTCTTGGGGAAATGAATTCAGATGAACCATCGACGAATGCGATTGGGGACATTATATCCCGCGATATGGGAATGACGTCGCAGATTTTAAAAATCACCAATTCCGCGTTTTTCTCAATGCCGATGGATGTATCAAGCCCTCGTCAGGCTGTACAATTGTTGGGCATGGATACAATACGGGCACTGGTATTGATGGCAGGTGTGTTTACCCGTTTCAAGGGGGCAGATCGAACAAGAATAACAATGGAAAACCTGAGTTTTCGCAGCGCGTCCATCGGTATGTTGGCTAAAGAAATTGCCCGGTCGGAAAATCTTGATAAAACGATTGCAAATCATGCCTGTTGTGCTGGTACGTTATCTCATGTTGGAACATTGATGCTGATGTCAGGCTGGCCGGGTAAGTTTGCACAGGTCGGTGAAATGGCCGATCAGGAAAAATCTGGCATCGTCCAGGCAGAGGAAAAAATATTCGGAACCAGCCATGCAGAACTTGGGGCCTATCTTTTGGGGCTATGGGGGTTTAATAATGATATCGTCGAAGCCATCGCTTATCATCATTTTCCCAGAAACTGTATTCACCGTTCCTCGGGTGCCTTGATGGCGCTTCACGTGGCTCAATATCTGACCCGAAACGATGGCCGTATTGATATGGAGAACGATCCTCCGGGGGTGTCGTTGGACCGCACCTATCTTGAGGAACTGAATGTGCTGGGACGTCTTCCTGAATGGCGCAAAATCTATTTTAAATTCGCAGAAAAGGAGTCTCAATCATGACGGATAAGGTTCTTGTCGTTGACGATGATACTAACTTGCTTTCCGGTATCAAGCGCCAGTTTCGGAACAAGTTCAATATCACGACCGCAGAAGGCGGCGAAGCAGCGATTGAAGCTGTCAAGGAGCAAGGGCCATTTGCAGTGGTCGTTTCAGATATGCGTATGCCGGGCATGAATGGGTTAGAAGTTTTATCGGCGCTAAAGAAAATAGCACCGGATACGGTGCGAATTATGTTAACGGGAAATGCGGATCAGCAGACCGCCATTGATGCTGTGAACGAAGGCAGTATTTTACGGTTTTATACCAAACCCTGTCCGCCGCAACAGTTTGCTGAAGGTATTGAAGCGGGGTTCAGGCAATATCATCTGGTGACGGCGGAAAAGGAATTATTGGCAAGTACACTGGCGGGCAGTGTCAAGGTGCTGGTTGATGTGTTGTCGGTGATTGATGAAGAATCTTTCGGCAAAGCAAACCGTGCGCGCGAGTGGGCACGGTTGTTGAAACCCCATCTGGATATTCCTCTCCCTTGGGTCCTTGAAATGGCGGTGATGCTGTCGGGGATTGGCTGGGTAGCGGTTCCGACCGAAATCAGGGAAAAAGCAAAATCCGGTGGATCTTTGTCATCCATGGAACAGGAAATCATCAAGGAAGTTCCGGAAACCGGAAAAAAATGGATTGAAAATATCCCGCGCCTGAAACCAGTAGCGAGTATTGTATATTACCAAAACAAAGGTTTTGACGGTTCCGGGTTTCCGGGTGATGCGGTCGCGGGTGATGCGATCCCGATGGAAGCCCGGGTGCTTAAATTGCTTAACGATTTGGGGGAATTGACCTCGGAACTGAACCCCAAAAAAGATGACTTTAAAAAGCTGGAATTGAACAGTCATCTTTATGATCCTGCTATTTTAAAGATCGCTAGGGAATGCTTGCCAAAAGGCAAAGCCGAAACGGATGATGACGCCAATTACCAAACAGCGGAAATTCCACTTAGCATGCTGGTTGCCGGGTACGAGTTGATGTCAGATATTAAAACCGTAGACGGTAAATTGATTTTGGCAAAAAACCAGCAAGTCAGTAATGCGGTATTGGTCAAGCTTAGAAATATTGATCGTATACACAAAATTAAACAGCCGATACGCGTTCAAAAACGGGTTAATGTAAAAAAATAATTATTGTATCTTGCTGGGGTTGGACGGGCTAGGTGTTTTTCTTGATCTGCACGTTTTTAAGAACAGAAAAGGGACTTTCTCGTTTGGCTGGGGCATCTGGATTGAAATTTTTATCCGTAGAATAAGACACTATATCGCTTCCTTCTGCCTTTGGAAATGGATTCAAGTTTAAAGATAATTCTTCAACCAAGGTAAAACCTAAATCAATTTCATCATGTTCGACCAAATCAGGCAGGTCGTCTGTAAACGTTCCTGCGTTGATATAACCCGCCTCGTCGTCATCTTCTGTTATCCATTCGGCGTCTTTGGGGTTCTCTGTAAATCGGCGATAGATTTCTATTTTTAATGTTATGGGTACGGGCGCGTCGCTAACGACGCAGCGTTGATAGGCTTCGACATTTAAATGACCGATTAAAGAAATTTGGCGTTTTTTTTCATTCCCGTTTAATTCCAAAAACGCATCAAGTTGTTTTATCTCAATAAGATCAAGGTAATTTGCGACATTTTTCCGTTGTTGTTCATTGAGGTTGAATTTAAAGCGTTTTGTCCGTGATCTGAGATCAGAAAAATGAACGATTTTCGAAAAACCATGCTTCATGACTTATCCTTTTCAATTTCAAATGATGCCGGAATGTCAGCAAATTCAACAACACCTTGTTGTAATTGATCGCTGTTTATGTTGCTTAGTTGATATGCGCAATCATGCATGTACTGGCAAATTTGGCCAAGGTTTTCGTTTGTTGGATCCATTTTATGATATAAATTTCGTTTTAATGCGTTTTTTAATGTTGGGCTTTCTAGGCCATCTTTTAAGCCTTGTTGATAACTATTGATACGGCCATGCAAGGATTCGGTTATTTTTTTTATCCGTATAGACACACCAGTATCCCCGATGCCTTGTTCCCGCATACTTAAATCAATGTCTTTGATCATAACATCGTAAACCGATTGCGATAAATCTCTAAACAAAGGGTCATCCGTTTTATAACGCTGAAACAACAAAAAAGCATGCAACATCAATAAATCCAAACGCCCTTCTATAGTATCAGCAACCCCATAATGATCATAAAAGATAGGGTTTCTGGACTGTTTAACAATTAAAGCGTATATTCTTGTTGCTTTTTTTTCATTTTTTGGTGATTTTCGGAAAAAATTAAAAGGGTTTAATAAGCGGATCATCCGTCACCTTTTCGAGTTATGGGCCGTATAAATTCAAAAAATATAATGCCATGTGAATTGACGATTTTGTAGGTAAAGAGTACATTTTCATCATGATTATCTGAAACTTTAATTTCTGCTTCAGCCAACATAATTCAGCCTCATTACTTGAATAACATCCGTTTCATTAAACTAGGGGGCAGACTGATTCAATATCTTTGCTAATTTATGTAATTTTGTTTGTAAAACAAAGGATGATGGGTAAGTGAAATAGCCGAAGGACATGTATACCCTATTCAAGGCTGTCTGTTACTGGATGAATACGTTGTTTTACAAACCCGAAAGAGCATGACATCTTTACTCCCTGAACACGTCAAAAGGCTTTGAATATGCACTACATTTCTTTCATCCTTTTTCCTGTTTGGCGAACAAATCTATACACGCAGAATGGATGAATTGAATGAGTATGGACCCTAAGTTAAAAGATATGAATATCAAAATTTCAAAAATGAGCTCTAAAATTTCCCGACGTATGGGCCAAGGTTTGCTGATTTTGACGTTGAGCGTCGCTTTATCGGGATGCATTGAACGCTATAATGCCCGTGGTAATTTACCCAATCCTGATTTGTTAGCGGAACTAAAACCTGGTGATATTACCCGTGATGAAGTCGGTGAAATTTTAGGTTCACCCTCAACTGTTGCTACGTTTGATAAAGAAACCTGGTTTTATATCAGCGAGACGACAAAAACAGTCGCTTTTTTAGAGCCTGAAGTCACTGAACGTAAAGTCGTCGTGTTGACTTTTGATAAAGACGGCACGCTAAATAAAATTAAGACCTATGGCCTAGAAGACGCGCGGAAAATAAAATCGGTCGAGCGCAAAACGCCGACGGCTGGAAACGAGTTGACTATTATCGAACAATTGATCGGTAACTTTAACCGGTTCCGTCGGAAACCGGCTGCTGAAGAATAAGTTAAAGAAAACCCCCGGAAACATCAGCTTCCGGGGGTTCTTTTCTATTCGGTCTTGGTTCGTTTTACTCTAGGCGATAATCGCTAACAACAGCAACGCGACAATATTGACGATTTTAATCATCGGATTGATCGCAGGACCGGCCGTGTCTTTATATGGATCACCAACAGTGTCACCAGTGATGGCGGCGTGGTGGGCATCGGATCCTTTGCCGCCGCAGTTGCCATCTTCGATGTATTTTTTGGCATTATCCCATGCGCCACCACCGGCGGTCATCGACAATGCAACAAAAATACCCGTGACAATGGTTCCCATCAATGTGGCGCCAAGGGCTGAAAACGCAGCTTCTTGTCCGGCAAATGATGAAATCACGAAATAGATCACAAATGGAGCCAATAACGGCAGCATTGAAGGAATAATCATTTCCTTAATCGCTGCTTTTGTCAGGATATCCACACATTTTCCGTATTCAGGTTTTGCCGTCCCTTCCATGATGCCTTTGATTTCGCGGAACTGGCGACGAACTTCAACAACAATCGCGCCCCCTGCCCGGCCAACGGCCATCATACCCATGGCGCCAAACAAATATGGCAACAAACCGCCAAAGAACAAACCAATCACCACATATGGATTTTGCAATGAGAAGTCGACGGTTAAATCCGGGAAGTAGTATTGCAGATCTTGTGTAAATGCACCGAACAACACCAATGATGCAAGGCCCGCAGAGCCAATGGCGTATCCTTTGGTGACGGCTTTGGTCGTGTTACCCACAGCATCCAGAGCATCCGTTGTTTTACGGACGTCTTCGGGTAAATTAGCCATTTCTGCAATGCCGCCGGCGTTATCGGTAACAGGTCCGAATGCGTCAAGGGCAACAACGATCCCGGCTAATGCCAACATCGAAGTAGCAGCCATGGAAATGCCGAATAGCCCAGCTTGCAAGTACGAGAAAATAATACCCGCAGAGATGACCAAAACAGGTAACGCTGTGGCTTCCATGGAAATGGCAAGTCCCTGAATAACATTGGTGCCGTGCCCGGTTTCGGATGCTTTGGCAATACTTTTAACCGGGCGGTAATCGGTGCCGGTGTAATATTCAGTGATCCATATAATTAATCCGGTAACAACAAGACCGGTTAACGCCGTCAGGAACAGCTGCGTGCCTGTTATCGTACGGTCGTCCATTGTATAGGATGTGTCCCAGCCAATGAAATAGGTTATTACACCACCGATTAAAATAGCAGATAAAACGGCACTGGCGATAAAGCCTTTGTACAAAGCGCCCATAATTGAATTATTGGCACCCAACTTGACGAACCACGTGGCGGCAATCGACGCCAGAATACAAACGGCACCAATAAGCAACGGCAACATCATCATGGTTGCTTGGTTATCTCCGGTAAAGAAAATAGCCCCTAATAACATTGTGGCGACAATGGTAACCACATAGGTTTCGAACAAATCGGCCGCCATTCCAGCGCAATCACCAACGTTATCACCAACGTTATCAGCTATCACACCTGCATTGCGTGGATCGTCTTCGGGGATGCCGGCTTCGATTTTACCAACCAAATCGGATCCCACATCGGCGCCTTTGGTGAAAATTCCACCGCCTAAACGTGCGAAAATGGAAATCAGCGAAGCGCCAAATGCAAGCCCAACCAAGGCTTCAAGAATACTGCGCATGCTTTCTGTTGAAGATGTGTCAACGGAATTCAGCAGTGTGAAATAATATCCAGCAATACCAATTAACGCCAATCCAACAACCAACATACCGGTGACGGCACCCGCTTTAAAGGCGACATCCAATCCGCCTGCCAAACCGACACTGCGTGCGGCTTCGGTGGTTCTGACATTAGCGCGAACGGATACGTTCATACCAATAAAACCGGTTAATCCGGACAAAACAGCACCAATGGCAAAACCAATGGCCACTTTAAATCCTAATAAAACAGCGAGTAAAATACCAATAACCACACCAACAAGGGCGATGGCTGTGTATTGACGGTTAAGATAGGCCCGCGCGCCTTCTTGAATAGCGGCGGCTATTTCTTGCATTTTTTCAGAACCTGCCGGTGCTGACATCACCGACCGACCTGCGTAAATGCCATAAATAACGGCTGCTAAACCACAGGCAATGACAAAAAGGTAGAGTTGCATACTTGGAGTCCCCCTAGATAAAAATTGAAATGAAAATGAGACAATATTACTGGTTTCTAGCGTTTTTAAGTTTCATTGTTGATGTCCGATTTATGGGCAATTTATGGGCTCTGATAAATACAATTTAGACCCAAACTTGTCTTGTTCTTATGCTTTGAAATATTGTCTGATTGTAATTTTGTGTCCGATATAAAACTTAAAGGTCGATAGAATTAAGCGAAACCGTGCCAGAACCCTACAAAGATTGCAACCATCAAGTTTGTGACCGGTTTGAAGCATGAAAAAACAAGGATTTACGTGATGTTCAGGGCAAAAATTATTATTTCGGGATTTCTTGAACAGATTGGACAAGAACGTCATTTATTAAATCGGGGCCTGCAACGATTCCGGCCATAATCTTCAATCGTTCCTTAAGAATACTGACTTTGATGCGTTCTTCTTGTTTGATTAACCTTGGTAAAAAAGCATAAAGGTCGCTTAAAAATTTGTCTTTAATACGGGTCATTATGCGCTGTACTTTGATTGAATTTTCTTTGCCGAGGACTTCTAGTTTGACTTGAATTTGAACAGTAGCAATGGCTTTGTTGCCGTTGTACAAAGGAATGACAAGAGGTTCCATATCCAAAAATGTTGACTGCACGATTTTTTTAACAGGAGCAGTTTTTTCCATCATTTCAGTGGGTTCTGCAAATGGACCTAATTTCAGCCATTTCATAACGCTAACGGTGGCACCTGATAACAGCATAATTATAAAAATTGAAATAATAATTTTCTTCATAATTGGGTTCCCGCTAATTGGCACTAAAAATGGGTGTAGCCTGTATTGCCAATTAAATAATGTGTGTTTTTGGTCGTAAATGCTTGAACAGTATACTGATCCTTTACAGCAGCGCCACATTTACCAATTTTTGTTAATTTTAAACACAAATCTTGGCTCAGGCTTTTTATACGGCGCGCATGCTTTTTAGGAGCCGTAAAAACGATTTCATAATCATCTCCACCGGTTAATGCCAAATCAACAAGATTTTTGTTGACCTTTAATGCAGCTTGAAAGGCTTCTGATAACGGTATTTTTTTGCAGGAAATATCTATTGCTACTTTGGATGCGCGGGCTACGTGATCTAAATCAGCCATCAACCCATCGGAAACATCAATGGCAGACGTCGCTAATCCACGTAATGATTGCCCAAGCTCAATACGCGCCGTCGGGCATCTGTAACGGTGTTGTAGCACATCTATATCGCCTGTTGTCAGTCCGGATAGACTGCCGGGAGAAAGTCTTAATGCCAAGGCCGCGTCACCAAGCGTGCCAGAAACATAAAGATCATCGCCAACTTGTGCGCCGTTACGTCGGATGGATTGAGCGGCCGGGACTTCGCCTATGGCGCTGATGGTGACCGTTAATGGTCCCGGCGTGGCAACACTATCTCCACCGATTAAATTAATATTGTATTGTTTTTGGGCCACGGCCAAGCCGCTGGTAAAAGCAGATATCCATTGGCGGTTAATCCACGTTGGATAGGCTATGACAAGACTGTAAATAACGGGGGTAGCCCCCATTGCTGCCAAATCGGAGACATTAACCGACAACGCTTTTTGCGCCAATTCAAAAGCCGGGTCGGATGAAAAAAAATGTACGCCTTCGATCAAGCAATCCGTGGTCACAACTTGTTCAAAACCAGCCTGTGGTGTCCACAGCCCACAGTCATCGGTTAAACCAAATGCGCCCGCACAATTTTTTGTTAATGGTGCGAAATACTGTGAAATGCATTGAAATTCACCAAGGCTTCTGTTCATTGAATTCCACCTCAATCAGTAAATCATTGTCCCTGATTGGGAACCGGTATTGTAGATTTTGTCGCCATTTCTTCGGGCCTTAGGTCATGAGCCAGCTTATCTAATACGGCATTGGCGAGTTTTACTTCGCTGCCATCAAAAAAAGCATCGGCGATTTGTACATATTCATTGACCACCACCCGTGCTGGAATATCGATGACTTGATCCAACTCATAAGCCCCAGCGCGTAAAATGGCCCGCAGGACGGCTTCTAGTCTTGGTACTGTCCATTCACCGTTAAGGCGACCGTTTATCAATACATCCACGGTCTCGCAATTTGCCCATGTGCCCTCAATAATCTGGGTCATGAATTCGAGGTTCGGTTTTTTTAATTTTTCAGGGATGCTAACGATGTTGTCGTCATCAAGCGTTAAGATATTTCCCCAACGTTTGTCGGCAAACTCTTTGATAACAAGCCCGCTCTCGATACCGGTCGCGTCCATTTCGTAAAGTGCTTGAACAGCCAAAAGACGTGCTGTGCTACGGCTGGGATTATTTTTTTTTGTTTTTGATGTAGAAGTCATAAGGTTTTATAAATCACTGATGTTATTGTAAAAAAAATTGAGAATTAACGACTGAGAATTAACGACTGAGAATTAACGACTGAGAATTAACGACTGAGAATTAACGACTGAGAGTTAATTTTGCGCAAGGTGAAATTGTTGTTTTAATTGCATCATTCGAATACAGGCTTCGGCAACTTCGGCGCCTTTGTTTTTATCTGTTACCGAAGCCCGAACGCGAGCTTGTTCCATGGTTTCACAGGTTAATATGCCAAAGCCTATGGCGGCACAATGGATCATGGATAAATCCATTATTGCCCGGCTAGCTTCGCGGCAAATATGTTCATAATGATCCGTTTCTCCGCGAATAACACACCCCATCCCCATAAATCCAGAATAATGTGTTGTGTTTGCATGTTGGTCCATGGCGTGAATAGCAAATCGGATAGCCGCGGGGACTTCAAAAACGCCAGGAACCATAATACGATCATAGGCGATATTCGCGTCATCAAGCAACTGTATTGCGCCTGTGGCTAAATTATCGGCAATATCGGCGTAATAGCGGGCTTCGACGATCAGCACACGAGCAGGCGTTGTCATTTCTCTCTCTTTTCTTTCAATGTATTAATAAATTATTGGTGGTGTTCATTTTGTTTAGTCGGGTGCCGGGATTGGCCGTTGTTCTACGACACTTAAACCATAGCCTTCTAAGCCAACGATGTTTTTTTGTGTATTCGATAGCAAGATCATATCGTGGATACCCAAATCAAGCAAAATTTGCGCCCCTACGCCATAATCACGCAAAGGTTCTGGAGCAAGATTTTGTGAAGCCGAGGTATGACCCATGCGAGATTGAACGACATCTGATAAATTACGGGGATGCGGTTCACGAATAATGACAACAACACCGCGGCCTTCGTCGTTGATCATTTCCATAGCACGCTGCAATTCACCGGATTTACCCGAAGACATGTCGCCCAACACGTCATCTAGGACATTGAGGCTATGCATACGCACTAAAACCGCCTCGTCCGTTGTTATATCGCCTTTGCTAAGCACGATGTGTTCGCCAAAAGCAATTTTATTGATGTAAACCGACATATCAAACGTGCCGCCATAAGGACTGTTCAGTTTTGTATCCAACGTTTTTTCGACAATCCTGTCATTGCGTAACCGATAAGAAATCAAATCAGCAATGGTACCGATATTAAGTCCATGATGTTCAGAAAATTTGATCAAATCTGGCAATCTCGCCATGGTGCCATCCTCGTTCATCACTTCGCAAATCACGCCTGCGGGGTTAAGCCCGGCTAAACGGGCCACGTCGACGGCGGCTTCGGTATGGCCTGAACGGGCAAGAACCCCCCCTTCGCGGGCTTCTAATGGGAAAACATGTCCGGGTGTTGCTATGTCATTGACGCCTTTATCCGGATCAATGGCCACGGCCACGGTGGTCGCCCGGTCAGCGGCTGAAATGCCGGTGCTGACGCCTTCACGGGCTTCGATTGAAACCGTGAATGCGGTTTCATGGCGGGTCGAATTTTTATGAGCCATTTTTGGCAATTCCAAATCGCGCAAACGGTCTGCGGTCATTGCTAAACAAATTAAACCGCGGCCATATTTTGCCATGAAATTAATGGCGTCCGCTCCTGCTTTTTCCGCAGGCATGATCAAATCACCTTCGTTTTCCCGGTCTTCGTCATCGATTAAAATGAACATACGGCCATTTTTTGCGTCTTCGATCAGCTGTTCCGGTGTCGCCAGTTTATTCGTGTTGGGCAAGTGTTGGTTCCTTTTCCAGAAGACGGCTGACGTAACGCGCCAGCATATCAATTTCTAAATTCACCAGATCATCTGGTTTCAGTTGACCTAATGTTGTGTGTTGTTGAGTATGAGGGATGATGTTAACCGTGAAATCTAAGCCGTCAACATCGTTCACGGTTAATGATACGCCGTCAATGGTAACTGATCCTTTGGCCGCGATAAACCGTGATAAAGAATGCGTTGTTTGGAATTTTAAACTGAGGGATTGATCAACAGGTGTCGTTGTTTTTAAAGTTGCAACCCCGTCGACGTGTCCAGATACGATGTGCCCACCCAATTCATCACCCATTTTAAGCGCCCGCTCAAGATTGACCGGATGACCTGTCTGCCAGCGCTGAAGAGTAGTTTTCGATAAGGTTTCCTGAGATGCCAATACAAAAAATGATGAAGCGGTTTTTTTGGTTACCGTCAAACAAACTCCGGAACAACAAATCGATGCCCCTAAATCAATATTTTCCGTATTATAAACGGTCTTAATATCAAATTCGACATCGCCGTTCCGGTGAACATTTTTGATGGTGCCGATGTCCGTGATTATTCCGGTAAACATGTATTTAGTCTTTCAGCCCATCGTATTTTGAAATCACTGTTGGATGACGATAGGTTTCCAGAATATCTTCTTCTAGAGCCCGGGTTTCAAGTCTTTCCCATGAAAAAATATCAGACATTTTATCAAACCCAAGGTTCGCAATAGCAGACAGTCCATCGCCGCCAATTATTTTTGCAGCCCTGAACCAGTATATTTTTTCAACCAATCCGGCTTTGATGAAACTGGCTGCGGTCTTGCCGCCGCCTTCGATGAGGACCCGTGTCATCCCATAATTAGCCAGTAATTCAGCGGCATGCATGACATCAATAGAGCCGGCGGCATTTTGTTTAGCCGTCATGATGTGTACGCCTGTGTTTTGTAAAATGCGGGCTTTTTCATCAATTTCTGAACACAAAGTGATAATAATCGTCGGTGTTTCTGATGCCGTTTTGATGATGGCTTGATCCGGCGGAGTGGAAAGCTGACTGTCGAGAATTACCCTTGTTGGTGACCTGTTTTCAAGTCCCGGCAGTCGGCAAGTTAATGATGGCCGATCAGCATTTACGGTTTTCTGGCCGACAAGAATAGCATCATAGTGGCTGCGTAATCGATGGCTAAAACTTCGAGCGCTTTGTCCGGTAATCCACTGGCTATTCTCTGTTTTCGTGGCGATGCAGCCGTCCAGTGTGGTCGCTGTTTTTAAACTGAAAAGTGGACGATTCTTATTGATTTTATTAAAAAAACCTTGATTAATATCTTGTGCAAGGTGATCCAACAATCCGCATTCAACAGTTATTCCTGCTTTTTTTAAATCATCAAGCCCAAGGCCGGAAACTCTTGGATCAGGATCAGATACGGCGACAACAACACGTTTAATTTTGGCATCGATTAAAGCCTGACTACAAGGTCCTGTTTGGCCTTGGTGATGGCATGGTTCAAGCGTCACATATGCCGTGGCACCATTGGTTTGTGGTCCTGCTTGTTTTATGGCTTCGGTTTCCGCATGCGGCCTACCACCCTGCCCGGTCCAACCACGGCCAACGATGATACCGTTTTTAACAATGATACAGCCGACAGCCGGATTGGGCCAGACGCGGCCTAGGCCGCGTCTGGCTAAAACCAGCGCGTGGTTCATATGGCGGGTGTCGATGAATTTATTTGTCGTCTCTAATGTCACCTAAATTTTCCACAAAAGCTTCGAAATCACGGGCTTCCCGGAAATTCCGGTAGACAGAGGCAAACCGTACATAGGCGACTTTATCAAGGTCGGCTAAATTTTCCATGACCATTTCACCGATCACCTTTGTCGGAATTTCTGCTTCGCCCAAAGTTTCCAAACGGCGTTGGATTGAATTAACAATGCGTTCAATGTGTTCGCCTTCGACTGGGCGTTTCCTGAGCGCGATACCCAAAGAGCGGATTAATTTTTCACGGTCAAACGGGGTTTTATCACCGTTTGATTTGATCACAGAAAGTTCGCGTAATTGCACGCGTTCAAAAGTTGTGAAACGCGATGAACATGAAGGGCACGCCCGTCTTCGCCTGATTGTGGCGTTGTCTTCTGTTGGCCGAGAATCTTTAACCTGGGTGTCGTTACTCCCACAAAACGGGCATCGCATCATATACTCTTTCCTGCTGTTTAAGTTGAATAACGGCTACTTTACTATGAATTACATATAAATCGGGAATTTTTGACAAAGCACTTTGACTTGTTCAAAAGCTAAGGCTTCTACGTCAGAATTATTGTCAATGCCTGATGTGGAAACACCGTCCAGAACATCACTAATTAAATGTCCGATTGCTTTAAATTCTTGGATACCGAAACCACGTGTTGTGGCGGCGGGTGACCCCAAACGTATGCCGGATGTGATCGATGGTTTTTCTGGATCAAATGGAATGCCGTTTTTATTGCATGTCATCCCGGCACGTTCTAATGCGGCTTCGGCATCGCGGCCATTTAAACCTTTGGGACGTAAATCAACCAACATTAAATGGGTGTCCGTACCGCCAGCCACGATATCCAATCCGCGCTCGATTAAAACTTTTGCCAAAATATCGGCGTTTTCTTTAACCTGCTTGGAATAGGCTTTGAATTCAGGAGTCAAAGCTTCGCCAAAAGCCACGGCTTTAGCCGCGATCACGTGCATTAACGGTCCGCCTTGCAGCCCTGGAAACACAGCGGAATTAATTTTTTTCCCGATATCCAAGTCATTAGATAAAACCATACCGCCACGGGGTCCACGTAATGTTTTGTGGGTGGTGGTGGTGACTACATCGGCATAAGGCAATGGTGATGGGTGTAATCCGGCTGCCACCAATCCTGCAAAATGCGCCATATCGACCATCAAATTAGCGCCAACTTTATCGGCAATAGCGCGGAACCGTGGGAAATCCAAAACCCTAGGATAAGCCGAGCCGCCAGCGATAATTAATTTAGGTTGGCAGTCTATAGCTTGTTGTTCCAAGGCATCATAATCGATTAAGTGCGTATCTTCGGTCACACCGTACTGGATGTTGTTAAACCATTTTCCCGATTGTGCTGGTGGCGCGCCGTGGGTCAGATGACCGCCTGCGGCTAATGACAGGCCTAAAATAGTATCGCCCGGCTGTAATAATGCCAACATCACAGCACCGTTGGCTTGGGCACCGGAATGGGGTTGCACATTAACAAATTGGCAATTAAATAATTTTTTGGCACGGTCAATGGCTAAGGCTTCCGCCACATCGACAAATTCACAGCCACCGTAATAACGTCTGCCAGGATAACCTTCGGCATATTTATTGGTCATCACGCCGCCTTGGGCTTCCATCACGGCTTTGGAAACGATATTTTCAGAGGCAATGAGCTCAATTTGATTTTGCTGGCGGTTTAACTCGTCTTGGATCGAATTAAAAATAGCAGGATCGCGGTCAGAAAGTGACTGCGTGAAAAACTTTTCAAGTGTTTCAGAAGTGTATACCAAAATATTGAATTCCTTAAGTTAGAAAAGGTAAATGAACGAATTTAGATTATAAAATATACAAATATAAGGTTCAGGAAACCGATAATTTATCAACGCGGCGGGCATGACGGCCGCCTTCAAAATCTGTGTTTAGAAAAATATTTAAACTATCCACTGCCGTATCTTGACCGATCATCCGGCCACCAAAACAGATAATATTAGCATCGTTGTGCAAACGGCACATTTTTGCGCTTAGGGCGTCGTGGATCAATGCAGCGCGCACGGCTGAAAAACGGTTGGCTGCTATTGAAATACCAATGCCGCTGCCGCAGATTAAAATGCCACGGCTAACGGCGCCTGATTTGATGGCATCAGCCATTTTATAGGCAAAATCTGGATAATCGACGGAATCAGGAGTATTGGTGCCTAAGTCAAGGATATCAAACCCCAGCGATTTAAGGTGATCTGTTAAATGATTTTTCAGATCAAGCCCACCGTGATCACAAGCGATGGCAATAGTTTCTGGATTGTTTTTTAAAAGATCAGACATTGGCAATACAAAGACCCAAAAATATCAAGCTGTGGCAAGGAAAATGGTTTTTATTATAAAACCGTTTTTAAATGTCATGGGAGTGATACCATATCTAGAGACCGCCTGCCAACTACATACCTACAATTTGTTCGTGGGTTCTTTTAAATCAATTCGTTCATTTGTTATTGTTTGTGGTCCTCTGCCCACTTTGCATTAAATTTCTTTTCCGCCTCTAATGCTCCTGCGGGCAATTCATGGGCAATCCCTTTATGGCAATCAATGCATGTTTTATTATTATCAATAGCAACCAAATGACGTTTGCGTGCTCGTTTTTCCTGTAACGCCACATCCATACCATCGAATGAATGACAGTTTTTACATTCACGTGAATTGGCATTTTTCATCCGCGTCCATTCACTAACGGCTAATTTTAATCGTTTGGCCTCGTATTTTTCACGGGTATCGATGGTCCCCAGTATTTTATGGTACAATTCATTTGATGCCTGAATTTTGCGGATTATTTTATATGTCCATTCTTTGGGTACATGACAATCGGGGCATGTAGCGCGCACACCGCTGGAGTTGGTGTCATGAATGGAGCCTTTGTACTCCTGATACACATTGTCGCGCATTTCATGGCAAGATATGCAAAATTCTTCGGTATTGGTCGCTTCTAAAGCCCAGTTGAAACTACCCCAAAATAAAATTCCGGCAACCCCACCAAGGACGATCAATGATCCAAGAGAGTATTTTGTCGTTGGTTTGGAAATAAATTCCCAGATTTTTTTGATTAAGCTTTGTTTTGGCAGGTTTTCCGAATTTTTTTGACTGTCATTCATGACGGGCCTCATTGTTTTTTAAAATGGATTTTGAAACGACGTAAAACCGATCAGTTTAATGATTGGCTTCGCGAGGTTTGAAAATATTACCGACGAGCGAAGGCGCTTGGAGTTGCGGGACGTGGCATTGGGTGCAGAACCAGCGTCTTTTTGCGACCTGATCCAATGCTTTGCCGTCACGGTCTGTGTAATGAGTCTCGCTAATTTTTGGTGCATTTTCTACGACGTTTTGCGGCCAATCATGGCACCTTAGACATTGATTATTTTTTTTATCAATTTCATATTTTTTTATTTTATGCGGAATTAATGGTGGTTGTTGGCGATAGTTTTTTGTGAACCGTCCACTGGTATCGAGTTGATAAACGTCTGGTGCACCGTTGGTTTCTTCGATGTCGGCATTGCCGCGTAATGATGTGACAGGCTCTGCAAGGGCTGGGATGGCGGCTAGAAATAAAGCTCCGGCAAGCGTTATACTGATTTTTTTGTTTATCTGGTTGCCTTCATCCCGATGGATGGATGGTGTAGATGCATTATGTGTCACGGCGTTTACTCCCTTAAAAAAATCTAATATAAACATATGATTAAGCCCGAAGAATGCGCACAGCACATTTTTTGTAATCGGTTTCTTTTGAAATTGGGCACGTTGCATCCAACGTCAATTTATTAACCAGACGCCTTGCATCAAACCATGGGATGAAGACCAAGCCTTCTGGCGGTTTGTTGCGCCCACGGGTTTCAATGACGGCTTCAATTTCACCGCGTCTGCTTTCGACTTTGGCTTTCATACCGCGCCGCAAACCACGGAGTTTAGCGTCTTTTGGGTGCATAAAAATGACCGCATCGGGAAACGCTCTGTAAAGTTCAGGTACGCGTTGTGTCATTGATCCGGAATGCCAGTGTTCCAATACCCGCCCCGTACATAACCATAGGTCAAAATCATCATCGGGTGCTTCGGCTGCCGGTTCATAAGGGACTGCGAATATGACGGCTTTACCGTCAGGCTTGCCATAAAAACGGACTTCTTCGCCTTTTTTTACGTATGGATCGTAACCTTCGCGGAAACGCCATAGGGTTTCTTTGCCGTTAACCACCGGCCAACGCAAACCGCGGGCTTTGTGGTAATCATCGAACGGTGCCAAATCATGGCCTTTGCCGCGCCCAAAGCTGGCATACTCTTCGAACAAACCCTTTTGAATGTAATAGCCAAAGTCATCGGCTTCATCGTTATCAAAGCCTTTGTAAGTATCGGTTAATGGGAACTGATCGACCTGACCATTTGTGAACAATATGTCGTATAAGGTTTTGCCACGGTATTCTGGTTTTTTTGCGATCAATTCTTCGGGCCATACTTCTTCGACTTTAAAGCGTTTGGAAAACTCAACCAATTGCCACAAATCGGATTTGGCGTCGCCTGGTGGTTTTACTTGTTGCCGCCAAAATTGGGTGCGACGTTCGGCATTTCCGTATGCCCCTTCTTTTTCGACCCACATGGCGGTGGGTAATATCAAATCTGCGGCCTCGGCCGTTACCGTTGGATAAGGGTCTGATACGACGATGAAATTATCTGGATTACGGTATCCGGGATAAGTTTCTTCCATCATATTGGCACCAGCTTGCATGTTGTTGTTACACATCACCCAATAGGCGTTTAATTTGCTGTCTTTAAGCATACGGTTTTGTAAAACGGCATGATAACCAGGTTTTGGCGGAATGGTGCCTTCTGGTAATTTCCATATTTTTTCGGCGAAATCGCGGTGTTTCTTTTTCTTGACCACCATGTCCGCAGGCAAACGGTGGGCAAAAGTACCAACTTCGCGTGCCGTGCCGCAAGCCGACGGTTGCCCTGTTAACGAAAACGGACCATTGCCGGGTTCTGATATTTTTCCAACCAGCAAATGAATGTTGTAAATTAGATTATTAGCCCATGTCCCGCGGGTATGTTGGTTGAAACCCATGGTCCACAGGGACATTACTTTTTTAGTTGGATCAGCGTAAACTTTAGCTAATTTTTCAAGTTTCCCGACAGGAACACCAGAGATTTCACTGGCCTTTTCAACGGTATATTCACTGACGAAATTTTTATATTCATCAAATGAAATTGCTTTTGATCCGCCTGCCTTTGTGCTGTTTTTAGCTGCTTTTTCTAGCGGATGAGTGGGTCTTAACCCATAACCAATATCCGTATTCCCTTTGCGAACATTGACGTGTTTGTCGAAAAAATCCTGATTGATCGCATTGTTTTGAATAATATAATTGGCAATGTAATTTAAAATGGCCAAATCGGTTTGTGGTTTGAAAACCATGCCGTTGTCGGCCAAATCAAAACAACGATGTTTATAAGTCGACAGAACATGTACTTGATTGTCTTTGTTGCTTAGCCGGTTATCAGTCAGTCTAGACCATAAAATGGGGTGCATTTCAGCCATGTTTGAACCCCATAGTACAAAAGCGTCGGCTTTTTCTAGATCATCGTAACAACCCATCGGTTCATCAATGCCAAACGTACGCATGAACCCGGCTACGGCGGACGCCATGCAATGTCGGGCGTTGGGGTCTAAATTATTGGACCGAAAACCGGCTTTAAACAATTTGGATGCGGCGTAACCTTCCCAAACGGTCCATTGACCTGATCCAAACATACCAACATGGGTCGGTCCTTTTTCTTTAATAGTTTTTTTGAATTGTTCGGCCATGACATCGAACGCTTCGTCCCATGACACAGGAGAAAATTCCCCTTCTTTGTCATATTTTCCATCTTTTTTGCGAAGTAGTGGCTGGGTTAAGCGGTCTTTGCCGTACATTATTTTGGATAAAAAGTATCCTTTGATGCAATTTAAACCACGGTTTACGGGGGCTTTAATGTCGCCTTGGGTGGCAACAATACGGCCATTTTCAACACCAACCATGACCCCGCAACCCGTGCCGCAGAAACGGCACGGTGCTTTATCCCAACGCACTTTGTTGTCGGTGGCATCAGCTTGTTTTGTCGCCGATAATGTAACACCTGCGGCGGCGGCTGTTGCAAGGACTGCGTTGGTTTTAATAAAATCCCGTCTATTGAACTTCATGGCTGGTCTCCTCAAGAGATGAAAGGGGTTCAAAATGGTGATAAACAAGGGATGCGCTCAACACCCCTTTAATGCGGCTAATTTCTACTACTGTATCAGGGGCAAAAAGCCCGTCACTGTCTTCGACGGTAATGATCATGCGCCCATCTGGTAAAATTTCATGAACTTCAACGCCCGCAATGGCAGAAAGTTTTTGTTGTACTGCTGCACAGGAATTGACGTGGGCTGCGACCAAGACACCGCATATATTATGGTTTTTGACAGTATCCGTCGTATTGGCCGGTTCTGCCGGAGTTTGTATCGTCATTGTTGGGCAACCTTTATTGCATTGACAGGACATGGGCGCACACAGGCCCCACAACCGGTGCATAAGTTTTGATTAAATGTTGGCGCCCTAGGGCCGCCGATTGTGGGTTTCATTTGCAAAGCTTCGGGTTCACATTGGTCAAGGCAAATCCGGCATTCGATTTTTTTTGACGACAAACATATGGGAGAAATTTCAACGCTTAATTGCCATGGAGAGTGTACTGATTTTGAGTTATCATCAGAAAGTTCCAAGGCTCCGGTCGGGCAATTTTCTAGACAACGTTTGCAAAAAGTACATTCGCCTAATTTAAAATCGATGGTTGGAAATCCGCCTGTATTTTTAATGATGATATTTTCCGGGCACGCTCGAATACAATCATTGGATCGTTGGCAGATATCAAGGAATATTGGTTCGGAAACCGCCCATGGAGGGCGAATAGGTTGAGCTGATGATGTGAAGCCACCGCGCAAAAAATCGGCTCTTGAAAGTTTATTAGATGATTTTAAAGGCTTGTTTTTTGTCATTAATCGAAACTGACCTTTTTAAATCTACTGGTGTTTAAAGTTATCGAAACATCACCGTTATTTTGGATTTTATAAGGCATGGCGCAGCTGCTAAATGATTTAGATCAATTAAGGCAGAATATGTCAAAAAAAAGGCAAAAACAAGGAAGGTGGAAGCCTGTATCAAAAAAATACGCAAAAGCTTTACTTGGAAATGGGAAAATGTTTATTGGTTTTGTTTTTTGGCGAGAACATAAGCCAGCTTACGCGCAGCCAGTTTTTTCAAATGATCCTGTGAATACCCGGTCGCGCCGACCATCGTAATTTCTTGTCCTGAAACGGGATCAATGGCGATAACCCGGATGGCTTTGCCTATCTGATGGAATTCAAACAAAACTTCTCGTAATGGGTGAATGGTTGGTTTCATAAAACAATCGGGTCCTGCTATTAAGTAGTGTTGGCGGATAAAAATAGAACAAAGTTCTTCTTGCAGAAGTATAACATTCAGCCAATGATATCGGAAATTCTTTTAAGGACAGGAAAATTAATGTCTTCATCTCATGGTTCTTCGTTACCAGCCCAAGCTTTCCCAACCACGGCATTCCCAAGAACCCGGATGCGCCGAGTTCGTGCTCAACCTTGGTTGCGGGATTTAGTGCAGGAAAACAGTTTATCCGTCAAAGATTTAATTTGGCCGGTTTTTGTGGTCGAAGGTCAGGGGGTTGTCGATGGAGTGTCTTCGATGCCGGGTGTGAACCGTTTAAGCATTGATAAATTCGTTGAAAAAGCATTAGAAGCCAAATCCCTTGGCATTCCAGCGATTGCTTTATTTCCTTATACCGATGCGGCTTTGAAAACAACTGATGCAAGGGAAGCATGGAATCCAGAAAACCTTGTTTGTCGTGCTGTTCGGGCGGTTAAGTCCGCAATTCCGGATATGGGTATTATTTGTGATGTGGCGTTGGATCCCTATAACAGTGATGGGCACGATGGTTTAGTCAAAAACGGCCAAGTTTTAAACGATGAAACTGTTGAATTATTGTGCAAACAAGCCATTGTTCAAGTCGAAGCCGGATGTGATATCATCGCCCCCAGCGATATGATGGATGGGCGGATTGGTGCCATTCGCGATGCATTAGACACTCACTCACTGCAACATGCTGCGATTATGTCCTATGCGGCGAAATATGCGTCTGGGTTTTATGGCCCGTTCCGGGATGCGGTGGGATCGGGTAACGCATTAAAAGGCGATAAAAAAACTTATCAAATGAATGCGGCAAATGCCCAAGAAGCTTTACGTGAAGTTGCCCTTGATCTGCAAGAAGGCGCCGACATGATTATGGTCAAACCCGGCATGCCTTATCTGGATATTGTTAAAGCCGTACGGGACCAGTTCCAAGTGCCGACGTTTGCCTATCAAGTCAGTGGAGAATACGCCATGTTACGCGCCGCATCCGATAACGGCTGGTTGGATTATGACCAAGTTGTTATGGAAAGCCTGATGAGTTTTAAACGTGCAGGTGCAGATGGGATTTTAACCTATTCTGCTCTGCATGCGGCCCGGATAATTAATACTTCAGATTAAAGCCGTTATAAGCTTTGTCTTTTGTTGTGAGCAAAATCCCAATAAAGCTGCCGTGCGCGCCTAAATATTTTTCCAATCGGGTATTTTTTATTATTGAGGCGTGTCAAAGGTTGAATTTTACCGTGATTACCTGAACTAAAAGCTTCATCCGCTTGTTCAAGGTCTTGAAAATTTAAAATCGTTTCAATAACGGGTATTGCGTCTTCGATCATTAATTTGATGATACGTTGACGGGTAATACCATTTAAATAACTTTCATTGGCTTTGGGGGTGAAAACTGTTCCATCACGAACCAGAAATAGGTTTGATGTGGCAAATTCTGCTAAATTATTCCATGGATCCAAGACAACAAGACTATCAAAACCAGCGTGTCTGGCTTCTGCTAAGGGGCGGCTTATGGCTGGATATAAACACGCCGCCTTGGCCCCTGTTAGCATCGTATCGGGAAGCGGTCGACGTATAGAAGATAGCGTAGCTGAAAACCCATTGGCTGGTGGTAATGGATCTTCATAGACACATAAAGCAAATTCAGTGCTTTCGGGATCGGGCACTGCACCGCCCTTTTCGGCCCAAAACATTGGCCTGATATATAGTTCTGAGTTTTTTGGAAATTTGGCGACGGCCTTTATAGCTAGTTCTTGAATTTCTTCGCTGGTTTTGGTTGGTTCGAGACCCATTGCCTGAGCCGAGCGGACGCAACGCGCTGCATGGGCTGCTATATCCGGCGTTGTGTTTTCGAATGCCCGCGCACCGTCAAAAACAGTGGATGCCAACCACATGGCCTGACTTCGCGGACCAATGATTTTTGGATTGCCTTCATGCCAGTTGCCTTGGAAAAAAGTCCAACTCATGGTTTTTGTGTTCCTTGGTGTTATTCTTATCTTCTGGTTAATGTGACTGTGCGGTTTTAATGGCCTGATTAATGCTGCGGTTTAAAATCTCGACAGCGTCTGATAGATGTTGCTGGTTCATGATGAATGGCGGGGCTAACAAAACATGATCTCCTGTTCCGTTTTTTAATGCGCCACCGCCCGGATAACACAACAATCCATTATCAATAGCGATGGATTTAATTTTTTGATGAAGTTTGTATGTTGACGGGAACGGCTTTTTTGAATTTCGGTCGTTCACAATTTCAATGCCCCAAAATAATCCTCGGCCTCTTATATCGCCAATATGTTGATGATTTTTGAACTGCTCTCGAAGCGTTTTCTCTAAATAATGGCCTTGGCGTTTGACCTGTTGAAGATAATCTTGATCGATAATTTTTTGGATAACGGCAAGTGAGGCAGCGCAAGCAGTGGCATGACCCATATATGTTTGCCCGTGCATAAAAGCGCGGCTACCTTGTTCGAGTGCCGAAAAAACACGTTGATTGATGACCATTGAAGCAATCGGCTGATAACCACCACCTAATCCTTTGGCAACGCAGACAATGTCTGGGGCAATGTCGTCGTGGTGGCAAGCCAGCCAATCCCCACACCGGCCCATGCCGCACATGATTTCATCCAAGATTAAAAGTACATTATACTGGTCACAGATCTCACGAATACGTTGAAAATACCCAGTTACGGGCGGTATCACGCCTAGTGTTGCGCCGGAAACGGTTTCGGCAACAAAAGCGGCGACTTTATCAGCCCCTACACGCAAAATTTCTGTTTCCAATTCGTTTGCTATGCGTAAACCGTATTCGTCCAGTGTTTCATTTTTATTGATGCCACGGTATGGGTAACATGTGCTTATTTTGCTGCATGTCGATTGCATCAACCAATGTTTAAATGGTTCTTGACGTCCTTTAAGCCCGCCAATGGCTAGCGCGCCAAGTGTCGTTCCGTGGTAACTGTGTTCACGCGTTATGATATGGTTACGTTGTTTTTGGCCGCACTCTAAATGATACTGTCGCGCCATTTTAATAGCGGCTTCCATTGCTTCGGAACCACTGTTAAAAAACAATGCAGCTCTGGCTGTGCCTCCAATGACTGAGATTAATTTTTCTGCGAGTTGTTCCGTTACGTCGCTGGTGAAAAACCCTGAATGAACATAGGCTATATCTTTCATTTGCCGGGTTACGGCGGCATTTACATCCGGGTCAGCATGACCAAGGCATGAAACAGCGGCACCACCACAAGCATCAAGATATTCTTTGCCGTTTGTATCAAAAACAAAAACACCTTTTCCATAGGCTGCTTTGATCGGGGTGTGGTCCAAATTCCGGTGTAATACATAGCTTTCGTGGTTCCGGTTTAACATGGGATTTCCTTAAAAGCGGATGTTTTAATAGCGACACCATGAACTCTTATTTTTGCGTTATAGGGCAATGCCGAAACTTGATGCACTGTCCTGCAGGGGCGAAAATGTTCTGGAAAATACGTGTTGTAAATGGAACTTACAGTTCCAAGATCATTGATGTTTTTAAATGCCAGTTCCAGATAAACAATATCTGTCGCCATAAAACCAGCCTCGTCCAAAACAGCAAAAAAATTATCAAATGACCGTTTTGTTTGAAGTTGGACCGTACCGGGACAAAAAACGCCATCTAGATCAATTGATAATTGTCCGCCGATATGACATATTGGTCCTGCAACAACAGCATGACTAATACCGGCCCGGGATGGCGGAATATTTTTTCCAGTTTCAATATAAACATTTGGCATGGGGATGTTGTTGTCCTTAAGGATTAGTGCCGTGGTTAATATTTAATAGTGTGTGGGTAAGCTTTTGAACGGTTTTGGTACGTGATTATTTTTTCATTTATGATAATGCCTTCTTGAATTTCGATAGCATTATTTAACACCGAATTGGATTTGATTTTTTTAAATCCGGTCATGATGTCGGGCAAAAATCTGAGGACTTCCTTGGAAATTTGCCATGTGGCTGCATCCCATAAATAACCCGGCGAATGGTCAACTGCACAAATGGTTGTTTTACCAAATTGATAAGTCGGACGATCAAATGTTGTTGTTTTGATAAATGAAAAACCCATGCCGGGATCACAACTGATATCAATTATCAGGCAATCGTGGTCAAATTCCGACTCCCGGTTTTTTGGAACATACATCAGGGGGTTTTCGGGATCCTGGCCACCACAATTAATGATAATATCTGTTGATTTTAGTTCTTTCCATAAAGGGGACCGTAAATCATCATTTTCTATGACGACGCTGCCATGTTGGTCATCTTTGGTGATGTGTTTGTATGTGACACGGTCCATACAATCATTGATATCTGTATTTGCACGTTTTGAGTACACAGTGATGTCGTTATATCCGCGCCCCTGTAGGGCTTGTATTGATGCGCGCCCTGCATAACCGTGTCCGATTACGGCAACTTTTGATGGCTTGCCAAATAATCCGTCAAGGCCTTTTAACCCGAGTGCATGCAAAGTGCCGGCATAGCCTGCCAATGCATTATTGTTTTTGAATGTATGGCGTGCACGGCCTTCGGAAAGATCATTTTCATACATGGCTTCCCATGTAACCACTGTATGTTTGCGTTGAATGCAAATATCAGCCAAATCCCCATATAAAACAAAATGCAACCAACCCCAAACAATTGCTCCCTCTGCAATAGACATCAGATCGGCTTCCATGGGTTTAGGGATGATAACAATATCAGAAGTTTTGATTAACTCGTCGCGATCATCTATAGAAAATCCAAGATTTGTAATGATTTTATCAGAAAGTCCAAACCGCGCCCCATAACCTTTGTCAAAATACAACTGTTTACGTAGGGCATTTGGAATGTGTTCAAGATGGGCTGGGTGGACTGGTAAACGATGTTCGTTTTCCCGAAGCGATGTGCCAATGACAGCAATTTTTGGATACATAGCTGGATTTTCTTTTCAAAAAGTCTATTGGAATAAGGGCGTAACGCCTAAGCACGAATTAAAGTGCTCTAGTTTAAAATGTGGCGCTGGTGACGATCATTCCGCCGCATCAAAATCATAAATCTGGTTCATTGTTTCATGTCGATGATCCCGGTTTTCGTCATTAATTCCGGCAAAAGTGAAATTCAGAATGATGCGCGTGCAATCATTTTCCAAAGGACATGTGCGGTGCAAGGTTGTATCCGTTTGGAAAAAATAAATATCCCCTGTGGCGTGGTAATAACTTTGAATAGCATTGTTTGTTATGTAACGATTTATTTGGGGAGAGGATTTGTCCCATGTCGTATGAGGGATGCATTGCAGCATCCCACCGTGTTCGACAGCCGGTGCTTGAATAATAAAAATCAAAGCCCATTGATAGTCGCCCCAATGCCATCCATGGGTATCACCTGCTTTTTCTTGTCGTGTCATCGTCATGCGCTCTTCGTCGTAATCACAATCTGAAACTTTTGATCCAGCAACGGTATCCAGCACCTTTCTTAATGCCGGAGACGCATAAAGAGATTGGATGAAAGAACTGTTTTTTGTTATTTCAGAAAAATTTACAGTTTTCATTTTTCGTGGCGAATTATCTGTCGTTTTTACGGCAATATCAATTCGACGGGCGGAATGTTCTGTTAGATGAATGGCTTCATTCTGTAGAGTTTGTTTCCATTTTTCAGGCAATAAATCATTTAAACGGACATAACCCGTACTTGCCAAGGTTTGTTTAATATCCCACAATTTTTTATTTGAGAATGATTTACTATGAAGGGTACTTAAATCTTTTTCAAACTTATTACGATCATTTTTTTGCAAAATTATATTATCCATGGATAGATTTCCTTATGTTATGGTGAATTTAAATGAAAATCAGTTTTGGTGGACTGCGATTAACGGTGTGAAGTCGATCAGTAAAATGCAGCGCTGGGCGTGTTTTTTGGAATTAATAGCTTTAACCCCGGAAACATAATGGCTCACATCTGGGTCGTGAATGGCGTAACTATCAAGCGGATTTTCAAGAGTGAAAGTCGTTTCTATTAAATGTTTGTCGGTATTATTCGGATGTTGACCGGATGCAATTGGTGCCGCAATGACATTTTCTCCACCGTCACAATTTTCGCGATGTATCAAATGAGCGAACGTGAACGTTTCTCCGTCTTGATGCAAAGTATCGGGCGTCGATAAAGCAACTTTTTGACCGGGGGGGACATATAATTTTAAAAGTGAAACCCCTAATTGTAGAGGTTGACGGATATGGAATTCATTCCAAAAAGTTTTATTGAAATCGTACTGAATAAGATGTTTTAGCAATGCACTGTTTTTAAATTTATTGGACGCAGATTGAAAAATACGCGGCTTGTTCAAAAAATCTGGATGGAAAGCACCTTGGTAGTACTCAGTTAACGGCACGCCGTTATCGTCAATTCGGCACGGCAGCCATTCAATCTGATTTGACCATGGAAAAAATACGGCCCTTGAATGACAACGAAATCGATTGTCACTTAATCCATATGGATCAGAAGGTAATATGTCGAATTCTTTCCGTGCCAATTTGATTTCTTTATCAAAGTTTTTATCGGTTTGCAGTGGCCCGGTTTGTCTGAATAAATATGAAGGAAGCTGTTCAAAGCCATTCGTTTGCAATTGCGGGTGATCCGTAATGGGTGCTTTCTTATTGCTGTTGATTTGGCTGAATTGGACAGTATCAAGCATTTGTTTTGCTTTCAGGTGTAATTGCTGATGTCGCTGTAACTATTGGAATTCGATGGCTGCGCATCATCATGAATGCACTGATTACGATCGCGCCACTTCCTAATGCGATTGGCATGGATATATTTTCATCAAAAATAAAAAAACCAAATAATGCGGAATAGATAAGCGATGCATAAAAAAACGGGGCCAAAAAATTAGCATCTGCCCTGCGCATTGCCATTAATACACAGGCTTGACCAAGGACGGCGACGAGCCCAATTGAAACCAATAGAAACGTCTGTTGTAAAGTAGGCCAGACCCATGATGGTAAAGCCAGAATGAATGAAATTACAGCCCCGGCAAAATTGCTGTAAAAAAGAATGGTGACACTATGATCAGGTGTTTTGCTAAGCCATTTAACGCCGACAATTTCAGCTCCCATGAAAACAGCGGCTCCAATAGCGATTAAACTACCAAAAGTGATTGATGTGTTGCCGATATCAGTAATAATAATTGCGCCGATTAAGCCGATTAATGCAGAAACCCAACGTTTTGATCCGATGTATTCACCTAATAAAATAGCAGCGAATAACATTGTGAAAATTGGGCTGGTAAATCCAATGGCGGTGGCAGCGGCAAGTGGAATATGTCTGACGGCAATGAACATAAGCGCAATCCCACCGAAACCGGCAAGTGTTCGTAAGATATACCGATGGGCGAATTTTGTTTTAAAGCGTTTTGGTGTAAAAACAATAAATGGGGCAATTAATATTGAAGCAATTACATAACGTGCAAACGTTAATTGCAAAGCAGGTATGTAATTAGTTTTATCTATAAAAATAAATTTTGCAATGGCATTCATGGATGAAAACAGTAATGCAGCAAATAATATTAATAATCCACCGGCAATATACGTACTATTTATAAATTTAGTATTTTTCATTCTACGCTGTTGTCTTTATTTCTAATCGAATACTTAAAATTTTAGTTTAATATTTTGAGAGATTTGTAAATTGCGAATTATAAATACCATATTTTTATTAGAATAGCTTGTAATTTGAGTTGTATTATCATTTTGATGTCCGCGTTTAGTATATAATGTATGTATCTGAAAATTAGTCAAACATTAAATTAATCTAGTTTAAGTTGTTTAGTTGCATGAGCATGTAACGCTAACTCTTACGGTCTCGTAAAATTATGTATTAAAGGAACCTGATTATATATTTCAATGAAATTGCTTGAACAGCGCGATTAATCGTTAATATGAAATTGTAAGGACGCAAAAAACCATCAGCACCCCCCTCCGTTCATAGTTAAATTGAACTGCCCAAGCTATTGAATGAGTCTGGACCCTAGGTGCTTTACATAAATAAAGTTCAGATAAGGGTATTAACGGAATAGTTTAAATTTTCATCGCTTCTGATGCACTGTTCAAAACCCGCGATATATCCAAGACCACCATGATATTGCCTTGTAATAAATACACACCATTTGAAAATTCGCGCCACAATGGATCAAGGGTGCCTGGGTTTTTTTCATAGTTATCTGTAGATAAACCAATAACATCACCAATTCTGTCTACGAGTAAGGTATAAAGCTCGTTTTCAAATTCGACAGTAACACCCATTCCGTCGTCACCTTCGTTATGGGTGGGTAGGCCCAAACTGACACGGACGTCAATAACGGTTACAATACGGCCCCGTAGATTGATGGAACCTTTTACTTCGGCGGGTGCTAATGGAATGGGTGCGATTTTATCAGGAGTTAAAATGTCTTGCACATTGAGTACAGGAATACCAAACATTTGGTCTTGAATAAAAAAAGTAACAAAATCTTCGAGATCTTCGCCTGGGTGGGTGGCGGTCAGGTCGTGTTCTTCAGCTACAGCTACTTCGTTACTCATGATCGCTTAACTCCAGTCTTAGGTCTTAGTAATCAAATACTTACTATTTATGGACCTGTATTTGTTGATCCCCAAGCTATTCAGGTTAATGTAAACTGTTTTTACAGGAAGTTCACATACTTTTTGCAAAAAGTGCATTTTTTACGACGTTGATTTGATCTGCTACCATCAATGCCGGGGCGTGGCCAACGTTTGGAAATTCATGAAATTCTATGAGTTTATTTTGTTTTTGCATTTGTTTGGCCGTCGATTGTAATAAAATATCCGAATGCTGTCCGCGCAATAAAACCACTTGAGCGTGACAGTTTTCCCAAACAGGCCAGAATTCAACATCATCAATGTGTTCTGTGAACGCATCGGCAATACATGGATCGTAATGCATTTCAAATGAGCCGGGTTTGGTGTTTATTTCACGGGTTCCATGTGTGGCTAGGTGTCGCCACTGTTGATCTGTTAAAAGCCCAAATGGAGCGTGGATTAATCGCAAATGCTTTTCGGCCTCAGCAATGTTTTTGAATTCGGGAAGTTTGGATTTTAAATAATCAGCAATTCTTTGAAGGGCGGCTTTTGGAATAAAGGGGCCAATATCGTTGAGAATCAGTTTATTGATAGGGCTATCCGCCATGGCAGCCGCAAACATGCCCAAAATTCCGCCCATCGACGTACCAATCCAATCATAACGCCGCCAACCCAGATGGGATATCAACTCCAGACAATCTGATAAATAAGTCTGATTGTTGTAATCCGCTGAATTGGTCAACCAGTCGCTTTGTCCCCTGCCCGCCATGTCCGGGCATATAATATGAGGCGGATGAGGGCTTTGACATAGGCTTTGCGCCAAAAAATCAAAATCGCGGCTGTTGCGCGTTAAGCCGTGCACACAAAGTGTTTTATGCGAAGATTGCGGATTACCCCATTCAAGGTAGGATATGACACGCGGGTTTGTCGTCTTACTAATTTTATATTGTTTCATAAATAATTGTGAACCTTAAAAAAATAAACTTATTATTGTTGGTTATGGTTGGGGGAAATTTCTTGAAAAAATTTATTTAGGGAACATTATAGTATTAGGGAATATTATAGTATGAGTTAAAATTATAAAAAGTGGCGAATTTATATGAGCTTGCCTTTAATTTTTAAATATTTTTACGTGCCATTATTGCTGACCGTTACTGTGGTATTCAGTTCGCACGCCTATGCGCAAACAAATACGGATCGTCAATACTGGACAATTGATGAATATATTGAACGTCAACCTGATCAAGCTAAGCGTATGCTCGGTTTTTCTAAAATGGTTCAAAGTCCGGCCAAAATCATTTCCGCATCAGTTAAAAAAAATATCAGTATAACAATTGTTTACCCGGCAAATCAGGTATCCGATTACTGGCGTCGTAGTGTGGCATCAATGGAGGGACGGCTTAAAGAAATTGGCATTAAATATACAATAAATAGTTATTTTACCCTGCCCGGCACAGAAACCAGAGCCCAATCCAGCAGGTTGGGCGAGGCTTTGCGTAATCAACCCGATTATTTGATATTTACACTGGATGTTGCGCAACATAAAAATTTCATTGACCGCATACTCAGCAATAAAAGCCCTAAATTAATTTTGCAGAATATTACAACGCCGCTTAAACAATGGGGCGGGCAACAACCGTTCATGTATGTCGGGTTTGACCATGTCAATGGTGCTAAAATGCTGGCGGATTATTACCGTAAAAAAACAGGCGCCAAAGGTCGCTATGCTTTGTTATATGGCACCAAAGGTTACGTTAGTACTATGCGCGGTGATCGTTTCATTTCAATGATGCAGACGTCACCAGAAATTGAACTGGTTGCAGCTTATTATACGAATTATAATCGGAAACGCGCCTTTAATGCGACACTTGAAATAGTGCAGGAATTCCCAGATTTGAAATTTATATACGCAGGTTCAACCGATATCAGTTTAGGGATCATTGATGCTTTGAAAAAAACCGGTAAGCTTGGAACTGTACTTGTTAACGGCTGGGGTGGCGGTTCAAGCGAGCTTGAAGCCATTGTAAAAGGCGATATGGACGTGACGGTGATGCGTATGAATGATGACAATGGCGTGGCCATGGCTGATGCCATACGGCTTGATCTTGAAGGTTTGAATGATCAACGCGGATTAATTTTTTCCGGTGAATTCAGTCTTGTTGAGAAAGGCATCAATCCTAAAACATTGGATGGTTTGAGCCGCCGGGCATTTCGTTATTCGGGTCAATAAATTATGTTGAATTGCTTATGAAATTCCGTTTTGCACCGCTTATACTCAGTCTCGCCATTGGCATGCTGGTTGTGGTTACCGTGACGTATATGGGCATCAGCCTGAACGGTGCTAATGTTGCTATTAATCAGGAAACAAAGCGGTTTTTGAATGAAAAATCCAAACTTGGTAAGCTTTTTTTAAACGAACGGCTTAACTTATTGAAAGCCCGTCTCCTCGAGGTTGTCGATGATGAACGATTGCTTACTGATCTCAGTAAAAACAACATAGATGCAGCAAGGAAACGGTTGTTAAAATATACGGATAACAATTTTGATTTGCCTTTTGACATTGTTGTTGTTAGCAAATTTGATAAATCCATTTGGGTGGACCAAAGTACACCGCTAATTGATGTCAAAAATTTAATCAAAAACATTCCAAAAGCCATACAATATGGCGATAAATGGCAAATTATTGATAGTTTAAACGATGGTCTTGAGGGAGGTCGGGTCAAAGTTGCTTTGGTCATGACCGTTCCTATAGTGTTAAAAAAAACCGGACGCGTTATTGGTTTTTTAACGGGTGGAATTGTGGTCTCTGGCAATCGGTCTCTTGCGCGTGGTATTCGTATGGCTGTTGATGTGCCGGGTGTGGTTTTATCCTATCAAAAAAATATTTTATCAAAAAATGTGTCCCCGAATTTTAATTTAGCGGACAAAAATTTGAGAACGTTTTTAGCGAACAATAATAATGATGTTGGTTTTTTTGATGGTTTTACTTTGTTCGCTTGGGGTACGGGGCATTCAAACGGCGCCGACGATTTTCGGGTCACATTGATAGAGACGAATACAGCGACAGAATATTTGAAATCTTATTTTATTCGAGAAGTTTATATCCTGATTATCGTTATGATGATAGGAGCAGGCATTTTAACGCTGATTATTACCCGGCTCACGTTATCGCCCGTGAAAGAACTGATCCGATTTGCGGACAGTATTGGCAGCCGAAAAAAAACGCATAACTATCAGTCTGGCATTGTATCTGATTTTAATCATTTAGCCGGAATTATGCAGAACATGATTGAACGGGTTCAAAGCCAAGAGCAAAAATTCCGGGATTTAGTCGAAGGGTCGATCCAAGGCATTCTTGTTCACAAAAACATGAAGCCCATATTTATAAATTCATCCTTTGCGAGAATTTTTGGATATGAAAGCAAACAAGAGTTTTTGGTGTTGGAGGATATAAGGTGTATTTTTGCGCCAGAAGAAATTAATCGCTTAGAAAGTTACTCCAAAAGCCGGATGAGCGGAGAGAGCGTGCCTGAGGACTATGAGGTTAACGGGATTAAAAAGGACGGCACTGAATTACGAATTTTGGTGTTTACGCGTCTGGTCAATTGGTCCGGCGAAATAGCTATTCAAGCCACAATTATTGATGTTACAGAAAAATATCTCTTTGAAAAAGAACTTATTCGTCACCGTAAAAACCTGGAAAAACTTGTTGATGAAAAAACCAAAGCGTTGCAACATCAGATCGAAGAGCGTGAAGCTTCACAAAAAGCATTAGAAGAAACCAATGAATACCTTGAACTGCGCATTTACGAACGCACGCGGGATTTATTGACGGAAAAAGAACGTGCCGAACATGCAAGCAATGCGAAGACTGATTTTTTAGCCAATATGAGCCACGAGTTGCGTACCCCGTTAAACGCAATCATCGGTTTTTCGCAAATTTTAGAAACACAATTGTTTGGGGAACATATCCATCCTAAGTATCTTGAATATTCCAAAGATATTAACGCGGCGAGTTTGCATTTATTATCAATTATTTCAAATATTCTGGATTTATCAAAGGTCGAAGCTGGAGAAACCGAGCTTCAAGAAACGCCTTTTTTAATCAAAAGTTTATTTGTCGCCTGCCAACGCATGGTGCATGAGCGGTGCGACGAGAAAGATATTACTTTTAGTTATGAGATTGATGAGCATGTTCAGGGTATTTATGCCGATCAACGTTTAATAAAACAGGCGTTATTTAATTTGCAATTTAATGCGATCAAATATACGGCTCCCGGTGGTATGATTAAATTACAAGCCCGATTAACCAAAAACAATGAAGTGATGTTAGCTGTTAAGGACAGCGGGTGTGGCATACCTGAAAAAGATTTACAGCGCGTAATGGAACCTTTTGCTCAAGTCAGGTCTCGGTCTGATTTAGCCCACGAAGGAACGGGGTTAGGATTGCACTTAACAAAAAAATTTATTGAACTTCATGGTGGAACGGTGGAACTTGAAAGTGTTGTTAACAATGGCACATCGGTTCGTATGACATTTCCTTCTGATAGAACAGTTACTTAGTTTTGGCTTTTTTAGGCGTGCAATCATGGCCAAAAATAGTGCGTCGTTTGGTGCGGTATGGGGCATATTCTTTGCTTGTGCTCGGCATGGTGATTTTGGCTGCAGGTGCGTGGCTGTCCACATCGTTGCCAAATACTGATAGCGAAATGACTTTAGCCGGTCTTGATGGTCAGGTGAAAATATATCGTGATAAAATCGGTGTGCCGACAATCTATGCAACAACGGATAGTGACGCTTATGTGGCCTTAGGCTATGTCCATGCCCAGGACCGGTTTTGGCAAATGGAAACGATGCGGCGATTGGGCCAAGGCCGGTTGGCTGAAATTTTTGGTGAACGGGCTTTACGCTCTGATAAATGGTTTCGTACCATGGGGCTTGAACAACGGGCCCAAGATGATTTTGATAGCTTATCAGAGCCCGTACAGAAAGCCATGAAATCCTATGCACGTGGCGTCAATCAATGGCTGTCCGGTAAATCAGGGCTGCTCGCTCCGGAGTTTGCAATTTTCAGGTATAAACCCGATCAGTGGAAGCCCATGGATTCAATGCTCTGGGGCAAAATAATGTCGATGCGGTTAAGCGGCAATTGGCGTGATGAAGTTCTGCGGACGCTTCTTTCAAGAAAACTATCGCCGGCACAAGTACGTGCATTATGGCCGGGACCAGAAAAGGATAGGATATTCTCATCGGTTGTTTCCCCCGCAAGAAACCCTTTAAATAACCTACAAACGTCACAATTAAAGCAATTAGCCGGTGTTGCGCCGTGGCCTGTTGGGTTGCCCAAAGGTGCATCAAACATCTGGGTGGTGAATGGTGATAAAACAACGTCAAAAAAACCGCTCTTGGCTAATGATCCGCATCTGGGGTTCACGGCACCCATTGTTTGGTATATGGCACGGATTGTTTCACCAAATTTAAATGTCACGGGGGCCACCGTTCCTGGTGTGCCTTTCCATGTTTTAGGCCACAACTTAAGCATGGCGTGGGGGGTAACGTCGACACAATCGGATTTGCAAGATTTGGTCATCGAAAAAATACAACCCGATAATCCGGATCAGTATGTGACGCTTTCGGGTCCAAAGACATTCCAAAAACGCCGTCAAAATATTGTTGTCAAAGGCGCAGATAATGTACGTTTAAATGTTCAAACTTCTCAAAACGGCCCGATTATTTCTAATTTATTGCCTAAGTTATCGATATTAACGGGAACTGATTTTGAAGTTGCGTTGAAAGCTACATTCTTAGAACCCGGCGACCGATCTATTGAAACGTTTTATGATCTCAACCGCGCCACATCAATGACGTCTTTCAACAGTGCCTTAAAAAAATTCCAAGGCCCACAACTCAATTTTGTATTCGCTGATGTGAGTGGAAATATAGGCTTCATGGCTCCCGGTTTGGTGCCCGTTCGCAGCAAAGGAAAAGGTTTGGTCCCAGTCTCCGGATGGAACAATAAAAAGGTTTGGCAAAAATTTATTGCTTTTGATGAATTGCCAAAACAATTTAATCCAGAACGCGGACAATTTGTTAACGCCAACAATTCAATTACCGAAAACAAATATCCGTATTTCATTAGCCAAGATTGGGCGCCGGGGTACCGCGCTCAACAAATTGAAAATCAATTGGTTGAATTAACCCCGCATTCGCTTCGTAGCTTTTCAAAAATCCAATTAAACACAGCTTCATTAATGGCCGGTGAACTCGTCCCCATTTTGACGGAATTTAAAAACACAGGGGCAAAACAACAAGATGTTATCGCATTATTGAGTAATTGGGGCGGTGATATGGACCGGGACCGTCCGGAGCCGTTGCTTTTCTATGCGTGGCTGCGGGCGTTGAATTTAGCCATTTATGGTGATGATTTGGGCGATTTAACCCCCCGCTATATGACGCTTCGACCAAAGTTTATAGTAAAAGTTTTGACTGGAAAACTTCAATGGTGTGACGATGTAAATACCTTAGGTAAAACGGAAACCTGTGAACAAATCGTTGCCCAGTCGCTGGATACGGCGCTAAGTAATATCATGAAACGCCGGGGATTAACGCGTTTGGATGAATTGAATTTATCAGAATTAAAATGGGGTGACGAACATATTGCTTGGTTTGATAATCCGGTCCTTGGAAGCATTCCATTGATTGGCGAATTGGCAACGCTTCGAATTGAAAGCAGCGGTGGCAATTATACAATTAACCGTGGTGCCACGCATATGAACGATAAAGCAAACCCGTTTCGTCATGTTCATGGTGCGGGTTTCAGGGCAATCTATGATTTGTCTGACTTACGGAAATCAAGGTTTATGATCGCTACCGGACAATCAGGCAATATTCTGTCTACTTGGTATGGTGACTTATTAACATTTTGGCGTGATGGTGTTTATCGTCGATTAAATTTGTCGGAACGATCATTGCAGCAGCTTAGTGACGATGTGTTGGTATTAATGCCTGCAGAAAACCCATAATTTGAAAAATTTGTCATATTTTCCATATGAATAATTTGGTTTGCCGTGCATCATCGACATGAATAGTGTCATCAGGAATTTTATCCGGCACCAAAAAGCTATTGCTGATAAACATGCTTTTGGGTGACATCTCGGATATTGCTTTATCAAATACCTCGGCCATGGGATGAGGGGATAAAAAACAATAAACCATATCAAAAGTTGATAAATTTATATCACGAAAGTTGCCATAGATAATTTTTACGGGAAAATTGTTTTTATGGGTGGCGTTGTGCAAAACGCTGCGCAAACGTGAAATAAAATATGGCAGAATGGCCGACTCGATACCTGTGAATGACACGTTTGGGTTTTTGGCCGATAAATAAAATAATGTGCCGCCTAATCCACAGCCGAAATCGATGAAATGATGGGTCGGTTTGCCCGGCTTATACGTTTTTTTTGAGATCTGTATATCTAATGCCTGCCATGTTTTTAAGTTACTTAGATATAAGGGAACACGGTCAAAGATGGTGTTTGAAAAAACCAGCCACAAGCCAATTAAAGTCACTAAATAGACCCATGCTGGTAGGCTCCATTGAAGCGCTATCACAATAGCGTTTGGGAAAATAAAATTAATAATTAGCCACCAATTAGGTAGTTTTAAATGGTAACCGATCACACTTGCAATAATCCCCTGGCCTATGAATAAAACGACATAAACCCATTCTAAACCCAAAAGTGAGGCGTTACTGCCTAAGACAATAAAAAAATAAAGCCCGCCCCAAATTACTATGCCGCCTATAGTTTGACTTAGTATAAATTTTACTATTACTGGTGTATCATTTTTTGTGGTTGCGCAGTTCACGCTTAAGTTCCAACTTGTAAGTTAAAATTCATATGCATCTTTGATACTTAAACCCTTGCCCGTATCGCAACGAAACGATAGCTTATATCAGTATTTAAAAATATAATAAAAAAAATGGATCAAAAAATAGTAAATGATCTTTGTTTAAAGCTCTAATTAAGGACGACCATGTTATTTATTGTTGGATTAGTGATCGTAATTGGTTCTGTTTTTGGTACCTATGGCCTGTTTTACCCACTGGGCGTGTTATGGCAGCCTGTCGAATTTGTCATTATTCTGGGTGGTGGATTGGGCGCATTTGTCATTGCCAACCCAAAGCCCGTACTTGTTGGTTGTGGCAAAGCTTTTGGCACGCTGTTAAAAGGACCACAGTATAGTAAAGAATCCTATATGGAATTATTAGGGGTTCTTTATTCAACTTTCAAACTGGCAAAATCCAAAGGCGATTTAGCATTGGAAAGCCATGTGGAAAATCCTTCCGAAAGTTCTTTATTTGGAAATTTCCCAAAATTTCAAAGTGATCATCATGCGGTCGATTTTTTCTGTGATTATTTGCGTTTGCTTACTTTAGGGGCAAGTAATCCCCATGAATTAGAAGCTGTCATGGACGAAGAATTAGAAGTTCACCATAACGAGCTTCATGCTATATCAGGCGCCTATCAGGTTTTTGGCGATAGCGTTCCAGCCCTTGGTATTGTGGCTGCTGTGTTGGGTGTGATTGTGACTATGAGTTCGATCACAGAACCGCCAGAAGTCTTGGGCGGACTGATCGCCGCGGCATTGGTTGGTACATTTTTTGGCATTTTTATGGCCTATGGTGTTCTTGCGCCTATTGCCGGTTCATTGGGGGCTATTTACGCCGCTGACAGCCATTACTTGGCGTGTATCAAATCAGGTCTAATGGGGCACATGCAAGGGTATGCGCCACAAGTTTCTGTGGAATTTGCACGTAAAACACTTCCAGGCCCGTTGCGCCCTTCTTTTAAAGAGGTCGAAGACATGCTCAACGAACTCCCCGCCCCGAGTTAAAAAAATGGCTGGCGAAACAAAACAACCGATAATCATTAAAAAAATAAAAAAGGCCGGTCACGGCCACCATGGTGGCGCGTGGAAAATTGCCTATGCCGATTTTGTGACCGCGATGATGGCATTTTTCTTACTTTTGTGGTTGTTAAACTCGGTTACTCAAGAACAATTGGCAGGTATTTCAAACTATTTTGCCCCGGTTACGGCTTCGTCCAGTACGAGTGGTAGCGGCGATATTTTGGGCGGCAAAACCATTACAGAAGAAGGGGCTGCGCAAAATTCAACATCGCGTGATAGCGTGACAGTTGATTTGCCGCCACCCAAAGCCGGAACAGGTGGTGGCGATGGCGAAGATGATGGCGCATCAGGCGGTGATTCTGAAAGTGAAGCTGAGGCTGAACAATTAAAAAAAGTTGAAGAACAACTGTTTGATCAAGTGAAAGATGAACTTGAAAATGCCATGGCAAGTTTGCCGCAGATGCGGCAACTACAAAAAAGCTTATTGATCGATAACACGCCCGAAGGGTTGCGCATTCAAATTGTTGATTCTAAAGGGTTATCTATGTTCCCGAGCGGCAGTGCGGAAATGTATCAACGGACCAAAATAATACTTGAATTGGTTTCCAAGGTTATTGCCACTATGCCGCAACATATCTCAATCGCCGGGCACACAGATTCTGTTCCCTTTACGAATGAAGATTACGGCAATTGGGAATTGTCTGCTGATCGTGCCAATGCTGCTAGACGTGCTATTGTCCATTTTAATGTCTCCGAAGATCGCATCGACCGGGTCGAAGGTAAAGCCGCAACAGAGCCATTACTGCCTGACGACACTGAAAATGCTCAAAATAGACGTTTGTCTATTACATTGTTACGTGGCACAGGGGATCAAAAGCTTGATCCGTCGGATGCCGTCCAGAATCAGAGCAATCCCGTTTCTTTGGACCCGGATCGTTCCGAAAAATTACCGGGATTGAATGAAATTCGACGTCGCCAGTTGGGCGGTGAAGGTGAAAATAATCCCGCACCATCATTTTCTGATGAGGCTTTGCCCGGACTATCTATCGAGCTACAGCCTAGTTTCGAAGCGCAATAAGTTGTGAAACATTCACCTTACATTTATCCGCAGGTGTTTTATTCAACAGCCCCTATGAGCTGTCCTTATTTACCGGGGAAAATTGAAAAACGGGTGATCACAACCTTGTCCGGGCCCGAGGCTGAAACATACCATAACCGTTTAACTTTGGCCGGATATCGGCGTAGTCATAACATTATCTATGTGCCGTCTTGCCCTGAATGCAATGCTTGCATCACGGTTCGTGTAAATACTTTTGCTTTTCAAGCCAGTAAATCTCAACTGCGTGTGATTAAAAAAAACCAAGACCTTTTAGTAAATGAAATCAAACCCGTTGCCAGCGAAGAACAGTTTTCGTTATTTAATCGGTATCAGCGTGGCCGCCATCAAGACGGAGACATGGCATCCATGAACCGCGAAGATTACCGGGCATTAATCGAAGAAACCCCTGTGCGTACATCGGTTATTGAGTTCCGGGAACCGGTGGAAAACATGCTTGTCGCTGCGTGCCTATTGGACCGAGTGGAAAATGGTTTATCAGCGGTTTACAGTTTTTTTGACCCGGTTATTAAGTCCCGGGGGCTTGGCAATTATGTGGTATTGTGGGCGATTGACTTTGCCAAAAAACAAGACCTACAGTATTTATATCTTGGTTTCTGGATCAAAGACTGCCAAAAAATGGATTACAAACAAAAATATCAGCCCTTGGAACAACGAACCGCCACCGGTTGGCAGCGGTTCGAATAATTTTTTGCTTTTTGGTTTTCTAAAGCGTATCAATCCACGGAGAGTTTTATACTTTTTTGCGCGGTAAAATTTTCCAGATCATAGGCAATAAACTTGTCGCCAATGCCAATTTTGCCAAATCACCTAAAAGAAACGGGTACATGCCCCATTCAAGAATTGGTTTGTCCCAACCGGCGATGGAACCAAGGACAAATAAGCCCGGAACATAAATGGCAATATTACCGATCAGCATGGCCATAGCCGTTAAGGTAAAATGGCGGTCCCAACCTTTTTCGGCCAACCAACCAACAACGGCTGTGGCTAGGGCAAAGCCAAGAATGTAACCACCCGTTGGGCCAAACATATAGGCCAAACCCATGCCTTTTTCAGGGGTTCCTGCAAATACGGGCAAGCCAGCGGCGCCTTCTGCAAACCATAAAGCGATGCTTGCCAAGCCTAAACGTGGGCCTAAAACCATGGCTAGTGTCAGTACCATAAATGTCTGCATGGTCATGGGAACGGGATAAAATGGCACCTGAATTTTTGAGGATAGGGCGAGTAATAAACTTCCCGCAACCGCGATCATGAAAACCCGTAGGATTGATGAACTTTGGCTGTCGCTAAATTGTGGCCAAACAAAAGAAATCAATGTTGGTTGAGGGGCTGCGGTTAAGCTTTTCATGAAATATCCCTTAAATAATAGCTATAATTTAGAAACGGCGTTTGTACATGATAATTATCAGCTGCACTCTATGAAGTAAACTCCAGACCTTCGCCTATGATTATAAACAATGAAAAAAGTAATTTTCCCCCGTATTTAGATTACATCTAAAAAATCTGTTCGAAAATCAAAAGTAAACAGTGTTTTGTCCTCTAAATCTGCCTGAACCGACCAGATTAATTACCTTTTCCCGGTAATGATCCAAACTGGTTGGACCGTGGAAAGCCTTTAGGTGTCAATTGCCCGCTTTGCCCACGCTTGCCAATCCATGGTGTTATATTTTTTTCACACCGTGTGCCAGCGCCTGTGTGCCAATTCAGGCCTTCAGATAATAAAACGCTGGTGACATCCTTAAGGCCACCTTTGGCGTAACGTTGTAAAATAACGCCTTTGCCTCGGCCCATAACGGGTAACTCGCTGATGGAAAAGATCAACAATTTACGGTTTTCGCCGACCACAGCCATCGCATCATGGCCATCGGTTACAAAGCTGCAGACAGATGCTTCTTCGTCGGCATTTAGATTTAATACCTGACGACCACTGCGGGTTTGGGCGACGACATCTTTTTCAAGTGCAATAAACCCTCGACCACGATCTGATGCGATCATTAACCGACGATCTGGTTGGTGGACAAATAAACTGACAAGATCATGGCCGCTTGGCATATCGATCATTAAACGGATCGGTTCGCCGTGACCCCGCCCGCCCGGTAGTTTGTCACATCCAACCGTATAAAACCGTCCGTTGGTTGAAAACAACACCAGTTTGTCGGTGGTTTCCGCGCGAATAATAAAACGCCCTCGGTCACCGTCTTTGTATTTAATGGTTGTGCTATCTTCGACGTGGCCTTTGATGCTACGAATCCAGCCCTTTTCCGAGGCAACAATGGTGATCGGTTCTTTTTCAATTAAAGTATCCAATGAAACAATATCGGCCGTCGGTACGTCGCCAATAGTTGTGCGACGTTTGCCAAGTTCCGTTTTTTTGCCAAACTGTTTGCGTATGTCGTGAACTTCGTCCGTAATGACTTTCCAACGGCTGTCTTCATTATTTAGCAAAGCCTCAATCTCGCTGGCTTCCTGGCTTAAGGCATCATTTTCTTTTTGGATTACGATTTCTTCGAGTTTATGCAACTGCCGCAAACGCATGTTTAAAATAGCTTCGGCTTGTACGTCGGTTAATTGAAACATTTCCATTAACGCTTGTTTGGGTTTTTCCTGTGTGCGGATAATGCGAATGACTTCATCCAGATTAAGATAAGCAATTAACAACCCACCCAAAATTTCGAGCCGATGTTCGATTTTTTTCAAACGGTGATGCGATTTTCGCAACAACACATCATGACGGTGATCAAGAAACGCTTGCAAAACTTGGCGAATATTCATGACGCCCGGCACCGTGCCACCATCTAGAACATTCATATTTAAACTAATGCGTACTTCTAAATCGGATAACTTAAACAAATGTTCCATCAAAACGCTGGCTTCGATGGTGCGGCTTCTAGGCTCCAATACAATGCGGACTTCGGTCGTCGACTCGTCCCTGACATCAACCAATAACGGCAATTTTTTACTGCTGATTAAGTCAGCAATTTTTTCAATAAGCCGTGATTTTTGAACTTGGTAGGGTATTTCTGTAATGACAATTTGGAATGTGCCACGGCCTAAATCTTCGGCTTCCCAACGTGCACGCAAACGGAACCCGCCACGTCCTGTACGGTAGGCTTGTGTTATGCTTTCAGAATTTTCAACCAAAATGCCGCCGGTTGGAAAATCGGGTCCCGGAATAAAATCAACAATTTTTTCAAAACTGGCGTTTGGATGGCGGATCAAATGGGCGAGCGCATCACATAATTCACCGGCATTATGTGGTGGTATGTTTGTGGCCATGCCAACGGCAATGCCAGCACAGCCATTGGCTAATAAATTTGGAAAACGGGACGGTAAAACAATGGGTTCTTCGTCTTCTCCGTCATAGGTGTCCCTGAAATCAACGGTATCTTCGTCGATGCCTTCTAATAACGCAGCGGCGACTGCGGTCATCCTCGCTTCGGTGTATCGCATGGCGGCGGCGTTATCGCCATCAATGTTACCAAAATTACCCTGCCCATCGACGAGCGGATAACGGACAGCAAATTCTTGTGCCAAACGAACCAAAGTATCATAAACCGCACCATCCCCGTGGGGATGATATTTACCAATCACATCACCGATTACGCGGGCGCATTTTTTATAACCGGTTTTGGGGTCCAGTTTGAGCTGGCGCATGGCGAATAACAATCGTCTGTGAACGGGTTTTAGTCCATCACGCACATCGGGCAAAGAACGGGATTTAATTGTTGATAAGGCGTAAGCCAGATACCTCTCACCCAAGGCATCGCTTAACCGGGTATCGCGGATGTCACCTTTTATCGCTGGTTTTGCCATAAAGCCATTCCTGAATATCTTGCCTGAGGATCTTGTGATTTATAGTTCTAATAAAAACGCAAAGGTCTCACATCCGCGCAATATATAGTATTAACCTCGTTCAAACAATCAAACTGTTGTATGAAATGAAATATTTTCAATTTTTTTTAAATAAGCCTCTTGTTAATAGTGTGGACAATAACCACTTAAAAAATATAAAATTCAAGCGCGACTAAGGAGAGACGCATGTCTGATGGGATCGTAAAGTGGTTTAATCGCTCTAAAGGCTACGGATTTATTGAACCAGCCGAGGGAGGCAGTGACGCATTTGTTCATATTACAGCCGTTCAAAAAGCCGGCTTGGACAGTTTGCAAGAAGGTCAGAAAGTGACCTATGAGCTCATTGAATCCAGTAATGGTCGCATGACCGCCGATAATCTTGACTGTGTCGAATAAGCCTTTGTTTATCCAGATACGGACGTTTTTCCGAGGCGTTCAATTAATCTTTGCCTAGCTGGTGGTAGGCCATTTTTTAAATGCGCGGCGGCGTGCCGGTTTAAAAAATATCCTGTTAAAGCAAGGGCTTGGATGATTTCATTAGGCGGCCCAAGCCGACCAGACTGCAACAAAAATCCCGGTAATGGTAGTAATTTATCGATATAAGGTGCCGCCACTTCACGGCATACGGCGCGCCCGGTTCGAGGCGAAACGTGGGTTAAATCTTCAACAACCCCGGTTTCTGCGCACTGGCTTAAATCCAAAGCAAAACCCAATTCAGACAACAACCCTAATTCCCATTTGACATAAACGGTGGGCCATGTTGTTTGGGAAAAAGCATTAATCAGCACTTCAAATGCATCATAAAGAGCGGGATAGATTTGTTTTTCCGGAAGTACAACTTCTGTAACGGCGGCCAACGCACTTAACCCCGCCAAACCCAGTGGGTTGCCAAGCAAATCAGACCCACATGAGTGCTTTAATTCACATGTATAACTGCCTAATTGATCGGCTATTCGTGCATGCCATTTGGCAGCGACTAAATTGCCGGGCTGTAAAATGGCGCGTTTCTGTTTGCTGTTGCCACCACGCACTAAACCACTATGACGGCCATGATCACGGGTTAATAAGGTAACGATCGCCGAGCTTTCGCCATGTTTTTTGGCTGATAAAATATAGCCGTCATCAAACCAATCCATAAAAACCACCGAACAAAATTTTTAAGCGTTAAAATCCAATCCCCAGTCGCGGTAGCGTTCAGGATCGTTGCCCCAGTTTTCGCGCACTTTGACGAATAAGAACAAATGAACCTTACACTCTAGAATATCTTCTAATTCACGCCTTGAGGCCTCGCCCAAAGACTTAATGCGGGTTCCGCCCTTGCCTAAAATAATGGCTTTTTGACTGCTGCGTTCGATGAAAATAACTTGCCTAATTTTAACACTGCCGTCATCAAAAGTTTCCCAGCTTTCCGTTTCAACGGTCGCCGCATAGGGCAATTCTTGATGCAGTTGTAAAAATAGCTTTTCCCGGGTGATTTCAGCGGCCAATAGTCTGCCGGGCATGTCGGAAATTTGGTCTTCTGGAAAAAACCACGGACTAGGCGGGGCTAAATCAGCTAAAAATTCTAATAATTGTTGAACACCATCGCCAGTTTCGGCCGAGACCATAAATGTATCGGTAAATAGGTTCGTTTGATCCAGTTTACTCGCCAGCATCAATAAGTCCGTTTTTTCAACCAAATCGACTTTGTTGATGATCAAAATGGCCTGACGCTTGGTTTTTTTCAGCCCGTCTAAAATGGTTGACGTATTGCTGTCGATGCCTTTGGCCGCATCGATTAACATGATCACCCGGTCCGCATCCCCAGCCCCACTCCACGCGGCGGCAACCATGGCCCGATCAAGTCGTTTTTGCGGTGTGAAAATACCCGGTGTATCAATGAATACAAGTTGCGCCATATCGACCATGGCAATGCCCAAAACGCGCGTTCTCGTCGTTTGAACTTTGGGTGAAACAATGGATATTTTGCTGCCGACAAAACGGTTTAATAATGTCGATTTGCCAACGTTTGGCGCACCTAAAATGGCGTAGAACGTGGCTTTGGTTTCGCTTGGGCCTGTAGTATCTGTTGTATCTGTGGTATTCATTGGGCCTGTTGTTTCTGAGGTCATGATGCGTCCCCTTTTCGAGGAAGTAATTGTTCGATTAAAAATTTAGCCGCATTTTGTTCGGCAGCGCGTTTGTTGGCACCACTGCCCAACGCCGTGCGTCCCCCGGGGATGGTCACGGATACGGTAAATACGGGTTGGTGATCGGCCCCTGTACGATTAATGGTTTCATAAAGCGGCAATGCGTCGCTAGATTTTTGCAGCCATTCCTGCAATTGGGTTTTTGCATCTTTGGTCGGTTGCTGTTGCTCTTCAATGATTTTACACCATTGATCTTTGATAAAAAATTGTGCAGCCTCTAATCCGCCATCCAAATAAAGCGCTGCGATCAAGGCTTCACAAGCATCAGCCAGCATATTGGCATTGGCATGGTCTTCGCCAGAAATTTGGATAAATGATCCAATTTCAATTTTTTTAGCAACCCTGGTTAATGTTTCCGCCCGGGTTAATGCGGTAAATCTGTAGCCAAGTGCGCCTTCTTCGTCTTTTGGAAAACGTGTGAGTAAATGTTCTGCAATGACCATCCCCAGAATACGATCTCCTAAAAATTCAAGTCGTTCATTGGAATGCAAACGGTTTGTTGTTGTGCTCGCATGGCGCAAAGCTTTTATCAGCAATGATTGATTTTTAAAATGGTATCCAAGGTTTCTTTCAAGCTGAGTAACTGCCCGTGCGTTTTCTGGGTCGCCAACGGGGTCGGTTGTTGTGACAGACGGCGTCATTCGATTGCCGTAAAAAATCGTTTTAACCGGAGCGAGCTTGGCCAATTCCAGAATTTACTGGCAACACCGTTTACCGAGAAAAACTTAAATTCAGCACGGCCGACTAAATTTTCTTTAGGAATATAGCCAACGCCATCCAAAAAACGGCTGTCACGAGAATTGTCGCGGTTATCACCCATGCCAAAATAATGTCCTTCTGGGACTTCATAAAGGGCCGTATTATCCATAAATCCATTATCGTTTTGTTCTAAGATCAAGTGTTCTTTGCCATTGGGCAAAGTTTCAAGATATTGTGGAATACGTTTCAATCTGCCATTTACCTGATCGTCCACAAATTCGTTAATGCGTTTTCTTTTAACTGGTTTTCCGTTAATATTCAAAATACCCTTGATGACCTGAATTTTATCGCCGGGCAAGCCGACAATGCGTTTAATGTAATCGGTTTTATTATCGCTTGGTAATTTAAAAACAACCACATCACCTCGTTTGGGTTCGCTAAACATGATCCGTTCAGGCAAAATTGGAATCGACAAGGGCAATGAATAGCGGCTGTATCCATAGGAAAATTTAGAGACAAAAAGATAATCGCCCACCAATAAAGTCGGCATCATTGACCCAGACGGAATATTAAAAGGCTCATAGGCAAAAGTTCTGACAACAACGGCAATCAGAACCGCATAAAAAATAGTTTTAAGGCTATCCAGCCATCCACCTTGTTGGTCGTTATTCATGGTTTTGTATCAATTCCAAATGTGAGCCAAGACCAAAAGTATGAAGATGGCCAGTAAAACATTCCTTAGGTACCACATTTGGTCTTTTTGATGAGTTTTTTTATTATTCATCGTATTCATTCAAAATATGGGTTAAAGAAAAAACAAGTTATTATGCGTAGGTTCTAAAATCAAGTTTGCCAGATCAAGCCATTTAGGGCTTGGGCTGTCAAGTATCATGTTCAGTGATACCCATCAGGCACGGCTTCGATGATGACAATTGCATTGGCCATTGGGTATTCATCGCTTTGTGACAGTTGAATGTTGGCAACGGTTCCGGGTGGCAGCAAGCTTTCTAAATGTGTTAAAGCCCCCCCGGACAGCTGCATCACCGGTTGACCGCTGGGTTTGTTGGTGACGGCTAGATCCCGCCAGAAAACGCCGTTTTTAAAGCCTGTGCCCAATGCTTTGGCACAGGCTTCTTTGGCGGCAAAACTTTGTGCAAATGATGCCGCAGGGTTTTGTTTTCCGTACGCTTTTTGACATTCTGTTTCCGTATAGACGCGCGATGTAAACCGTTCGCCAAACCGGGATAGGGTTTTTTCAATACGGCGAATGTCACATAAATCAGTTCCTATGCCTATTATCATGAATTGGACCGGGCTTTGTCCATTAGGTGGCGCATTTTCAAGATGGCTTGTTCCAATCCTGTAAATATGGCCTCACCAATTAAAAAGTGCCCAATGTTCAATTCAACAATTTCAGGTAATGCGGCAACAGCTTCGACTGTATCAAAAGTTAATCCATGCCCACTATGGCATTCCAGACCAAGTGATTTCGCCATTACAGCTGCTTTACGAATGCGCTCGAACTGTTTGGGACGCAGCGCTTTTGGGGCCTCGCAATAAGCCCCTGTGTGCAGTTCAACAACCGCGGCACCAATACGTTTTGCGGCTTCTAATTGTTGTTCATCGGGTTCTATGAATAATGAAACTCTGGCCCCGGCTTCGTTTAATGTTTCGATATAGGGTTTCAGGTTTTCATAACCACCGACAATATCTAACCCGCCTTCGGTTGTGCGTTCTTCGCGTTTTTCCGGCACCAAACAACAGGCATGGGGTTTATGACGCAACGCAATACGCAACATTTCAGGCGTCGCCGCCATTTCAAAATTTAACGGCACGGATAAAGTTTCGATTAAACGGTCAATGTCATCATCGGTAATGTGGCGGCGGTCTTCGCGCAAATGGGCGGTGATACCATCGGCACCGGCTTGTTCTGCAATCCGGGCAGCATTGACTGGGTCGGGGTGTTTGCCCCCCCGGGCATTGCGGATGGTGGCGACGTGATCAATATTAATGCCAAGGCGTAAATTGTTTTTCATGTTTTCCATGTCTCCTTTAGCCGCGAGCGCGATCAACTGTATTAATCGTCGGATTGGCACGCAAGGCGGCAATTACATCGGTTAAATGTTTGACGTCGCGGACTTCCACATCAATCAATAAATCAAAAAAATCATTACTTCTGTTGATAATTTTGAGGTTCGATATATTGCCGTGATTTTTGGCGATAATCATTGATAAATCGCCTAAGCTACCAGGGTTATTTAAAATTGTCAGATTAAGCCGCCCCACATGGGCGTCATCGGATTGATGTTCAATATTCCATGAAACATCCAACCATCGTTCTGGCTCATTGGAAAATTGTTCCAGCGTTTCGCAATCAATGGTGTGAATAGTTACGCCTTTACCGGTTGAGATAATGGCGACGATACGGTCACCGGGTAATGGATGGCAACACCCGGCAAAATGAATGGCCATACCGGGGATCAAGCCATTAATGGATATTTTGTTTTTAGATAAGGTTTTTTTACTTTTACCCGATTTCAGACGGTGCCGGGCCAACTCAACAACTTTTTCAAACCCACGTTTGCTACGGCTAACGGGGTGTACGGCTAATAAAACGGCGCGCCCGGTGATGTTTCCTGAACCGACACCTGCGCATAAATCTTCAACGCTTGGCACATTGAATTTTTTTACAATACCGCTTAAAGCTTTATCAGTGAAATCATAACCATCACTTTGGAATGCGGTTTGTAATATTGATCGACCTAATTGTTCGTATTGATCACGTTCTTTCAGCCTTATAAAGCGGCGAATACGCGACCGGGCTTTGCCGGTGACAACAAACCGTTCCCACGTGGGTGACGGTGTTTGAACTTTCGATGTGATGATTTCGACCTGATCACCGTTGTGAAGCACGCTTTTAAGCGGCACCATACGGCCATTGACTTTACTTCCAACACAGTGGTCACCGACTTCGGAATGCACGGCATAGGCAAAATCCACAGGAGTTGCGCCCAAAGGCAAATTGATCAGATCGCCTTTTGGCGTGAAACAAAAAACCTGATCTTGAAACATTTCCAATTTGGTGTGTTCAAGGAATTCTTCGGGACCCGCGGCATGATCCAGAATATCCAGTAGTTCGCGAAGCCACCTGTATTGCGGGCCGTCTTGTTTATTGCCGCCATGTTTGTAATTCCAATGGGCCGCAACTCCGCTTAACGCCACGTCGTGCATGTCTTGGGTCCGAATTTGCAATTCAATTCGGTGGCGTTCAGGGCCAAAAACACCCGTATGCAATGATTGGTAACCATTGGGTTTTGGTGTTGAAATGTAATCTTTAAACCGCCCCGGGACGACCGGATAAACGCTATGGGCGACGCCTAGGGTTCGGTAACAGTCTTCAATATTGTCGACAATAATGCGAAATGCCATGATATCGGAAAGCTGTTCAAACCCGATGTCATTTTTTTGCATTTTTTTCCATATTGAATAGGGTGTTTTTTCACGGCCCGAAATTTCAGCTTTGATGTTATTTTCGATCAGTACCGAACCCACATCATCGATAATGCGTTCGATTAACCCTTCGCCTTGGTTGCGTAAAAATTCCAATCGGAGTTTAATGCTTTTTCGTGCTTCGGTATTTAATTCTTCGAAGGAAAGTTCTTCGAGCTCGGTTTTCATTTCCTGCATACCGATACGTTCGGCCAATGGCGCATAAATATCCATGGTTTCTGCTGCAATACGGTGGCGTTTTTCAGGTTTTGAAATGAACTTAAGTGTCCGCATGTTGTGTAAACGGTCGGCGAGTTTAACCAATAAAACGCGAATATCTTCGGACATAGCGAGAACAAATTTACGGAAGTTCTCAGCCTGTTTAGCTTGATCCGATTGGAATTCAATGCGGGTTAACTTAGTAACACCATCGACCAATTGGGCAATGTCGTTACCAAAAAGTTGCTGAATTTGTTCGAGTGTCGTTTCAGTGTCTTCGATGGTGTCGTGCAATAATGCAGTTATGATGGATGCACTATCGACTTTATAATCGGTTAAAATACCAGCAACTTCTAAAGGATGTGAAAAATACGGATCCCCTGATGCTCTCGTTTGTGCACCGTGGGCTTTCATGGCAAACACATAAGCGCGGTTAAGCGCGTCTTCGTTCGCAGACGGATCGTAGGCTTTTACTTTTTCAACAAGTTCGTACTGCCTGATCATTTGTCGTCCTAGTAATACCCACTGTTAATTGATAATAATAAAATCTGGACCTGATTATAAATTTTACGATCAGTTGCACAGAATAAAAAGGATAATAAATAAAAAAAGGCAACCTTTTTAAAAGGTTGCCGATTAAAAACTTAATTGTAAAAGGGTTTATTCTGCGTCAGGTGTTGGACCTACGCTGAAAACTTCACCGGCTAAATCAGATGCAGCTTGTTGTTCGGCCCCGTCAATTGAAAGCTCAACAGCATTTTCGCCATTTTGAGTTTCCGATGTGATCATATCCGGGTTCATTTCTTGTTGAATGGCGAGTAAATCCATTTCGTCTTCTTCGAACTCTTCGATGTCGTCTTGTTCAACAACTTTTTGCAAGCTTGTGATCAGTTCTTCTTCTAATTCATCTATAATAACAGTTTTTTCAGCAATTTCACGCAAAGCAATCACCGGGTTTTTGTCATTATCGCGTTCAATGGTAATCGACGAACCAGATGTAATCCCACGCGCACGCTGGGATGCGAACATAACCAGTTTGAAACGATTTGGAACTTGGGTAATACAGTCTTCAACGGTAACGCGGGCCATTGGCCACCTCATAAAAAAAATTGTGTAAACAAGGAGCGCTTATATATTTCCCTATCCCCCATAAAGCAAGCGAAATTAAACAATACGTTCGAAATTAAACAATACGCTGATTTTTCCTATAAAATTTTAATCTGTATTAGCCGCGTGCCATTCAGTACCAAAAACACCGGCAGCATCAGACATTCGTTCTGTTTGTTGGCCGGGACTTAATTCGGCAATCATTTTTTCTACCGTTTTATGGGTGATGGGGTGTGCCCATTGGCGGTTGATGTCGGATAGCGGGAAAAGTACGAATGCTCGTTCGTGCATTCGTGGGTGCGGGACTGATAAGGCTGGATGGTCGGCGGTTTGATCGCACTGCATCACTTTGTTTTCATAACTTAATAGATCAAGGTCAATTATTCTTGGCGCATTTGCCGTGCTGCGAATGCGCCCTAATTGTTGCTCGGTATCTAACAAAACTTGCATTAAATTAAGCGGCGGTATCGTGCATTCAATTTCAATGACCGCGTTCACGTACCAAGGCTGATCCGACACGGGTACCGGAGCCGTCCGGTACCAATGGGATCTGTTTTTAATGGTTATGCCTTTGGTTTTATTCAAATGTTCCAGCGCCGCGCCGCACGCAGCCCGTGGTCTTTTGAATTGAACGTTTGACAAATTGGCGCCAATAGCGATTAAAATCAAAATTATTCTCTTTAATTTATTCTTTCAAAAATATTTTTTAATCTATTCAGGAAAAATAACAATGTTTAATACAACCGATAGAACAGCTTTGTTCATTGATGGTGCCAATTTGTTTGCAGCAGCACGGACCTTGGATTTTGATATTGATTATAAAAAATTACGGTCCTATTTCGCAGAAAATTGTATTTTTGTCCGGGCGTTATATTACACCGCATTAGTCGAAGACCAAGACAGATCACCGCTACGTCCGTTGATCGATTGGCTGGATTACAATGGGTATACTTTGGTCACTAAGTCGGCCAAAGAATTTACTGATGATGCGGGTGTTAAAAAAGTCAAAGGCAACATGGATATTGAATTAGCCGTGGATATGCTGGAAATGGCACCCGTGCTGGATCATATGGTTTTGTTTTCAGGTGATGGTGATTTTCGCCGGTTGATCGAAGCGTTGCAATTCAAAGGAGTTCGGGTAACGGTCGTCAGCACGATGCGCTCACACCCACCGATGATCGCAGATGAATTACGCAGGCAAGCCGATCATTTTATTGATTTAGCCGATTTGAAAAAACAAATAGGCAACGATTCCAGTCGCAATAACGGTAACCATCATTCAGATCGTAAAAACAATCAATTGGAAACGGCGTAAAACGATTGAGTAAATCAACGATTAATCCATCAAAAAATTGCGCTTTATGTCCGCGTCTGAAATCTTATATTGATGAACAAAAGCTAAAATATGACGATTGGCACAACGCGCCAGTGCCGTCTTTTGGCTCCGTTCAGTCAAAATTGTTGATTGTTGGCCTGGCTCCGGGATTAAAAGGTGCGAACCGGACGGGTCGCCCATTTACAGGCGATCACGCCGGAGATTTATTATATTCTACTTTGGCAAAATTCGGATTTTCTAAGGGTGTATTTTTAGGCGAAGCCGATGACGGTTTAGAATTGGTTGATTGCCGGATAACTAACGCTGTCCGGTGTGTGCCGCCGGAAAACCGTCCGACAGGAAAAGAAGTCAATACCTGTGCCCCGTTTTTGGTCAATGAAATCGCGGCTATGGAAAATTTAAAAGTAATTCTGGCTTTGGGCGGATTGTCCCACGGGGCTACACTTAAAATTTTGGGTGAGAAAAAAAGCCATTGGAAGTTTGCCCATAATCGGGCACATAGATTACAAAATGGATTAACTCTGGTCGATAGTTACCATTGTTCAAGGTACAACACGAATACGGGGAAATTGACAACAGACATGTTAGAAGACGTTTTTAAACGCATCACGCATATATTAAACGACGAAAAAGGTTGATTAGCATGGATGATCATAAAACGGCGGCCTATGGCGGCCACGGCTGGCAACCACGCGCCATGACCCATGCCGAAGAAATCGGATCGGTTTGGAGCGATTGCGGAGTGAACAGCGAATGGGCGCCGTTAAAATCCGTTTTATTACACACCCCCGGTGATGAATTGAATGCATCCGTTGACCCTGAAGCCGCGCAAATGCTGGCGACGTTGGATGTGGATAAAGCCAAAGGCGAACACAAACAGTTAAGTCTGTGTTATCAACAGCAAGGCGTCAATGTGATCCAAGTTGACCCGCGTTCTGTTGCCCGCCCTAATCAACTATTTTGTGCCGATTTAGTGTTTATGACGCCCGTTGGTGCTGTTCTTGCTCGCCCCGCATCCCGTGTCCGCGCTGGCGAAGAAGTGGACGTTGCCAGACGGTTGTCAGATATAGGTATTCCCATTTTAAAAACCCTGACAGGAAATGCCACATTCGAAGGCGCCGATGCCATGTGGATTGATACCCAAACCGTGATCATTGGTTTAGGCCAACGCACAAATAGCGAAGGTGCCGCACAAGTCACATTGGTCCTGAATGCCCAAGGTGTTGATGTTTTGACAGTCGACATGCCCATCAACACAATGCATTTGATGGGCATGTTCCGGATTTTTGATGGTGATTTGGCTGTGGGCTGGACGAGACGAACCCCTTACCGCCTAGTTGAAACCTTAAAAAATAAAGGTTTTCAAATTATTTTCATAGACGAAGAACCGGGCCAACCCATTAATCGCGGTATTAATGCTGTAACACTTGGACCGCGGAAAATATTGATGCCGGATGGCTATCCAGATACCCGGCGATTGTTTGAAAGCCACGGTGTCACATGCTTGTCGTCTCCGACGATGGAATTGCAAAAAGCCGCTGGTGCCATTGGTTGCCTGACAGGTGTCCTTCATCGGGAAAAAATATAGGTCACTGTTGACACACCCTCAGCCCAGATTATTTTAATCTTGAATAACTATAAAACTAGTTATATAGTTATAATGAATTTTATCAGGAATGATCTTATGGATATAGAAAATGCTGCCTTGGGTTTTGCCGCCGTTGGTTCAACCCAACGATTGAAGGTTTTAATGACGTTGGTACGTGCTGGAAATGACGGGTTAAGTGTAGGTGATGTGCAAAACCGGTTATGTATTCCGGCTTCTACATTAGCCCATCATTTGAAAACGTTAACGGATGCCGGTTTGATCACACAGGAAAAATCTGGCCGATCGGTGATTAATTTCGCCCATTTTGACGCCTTAAAACATTTAGGCGAATTTTTGCTGCTTGAATGTTGCGAAGATGATGCTGCAATCCCTGATTTGGAGGCGATAAATGAGTGAACGCATTGAAAAATTGACCGCGGTTCCAAAAATTGATGGGGTGTGGTTGATTTTAGTGGTGATGATCGCCCTGCTTTGGATGGTCGATGGAAACCGTTGGTCAGATGTGATGACGATTGCGGTGAATGCGTTCGCAGGCACCATGGTTTATGTTGTTTTTGCTGTGTTGGTTTTGGCCGTTATTATAGCGACAGGTGCTGAGCGGATGATTTCGCAGGCGTTCGAGGGCCGTGAGGTAAAAATGATTTTTGCAGCATCTTTGATCGGTGGATTAGCCCCTTTTTGTTCATGTGAAGTAATTCCGTTTATTGCCGGTCTGTTGCGTATGGGGGTTCCGTTATCGGGTGTCATGGCGTTTTGGTTATCGTCGCCGTTAATCGATCCGCCGACCTTGTTGATTACGGCGGCTGCCTTGGGATGGTCGTTTGCTCTTGCCAAGGCCATTGTCGCTATTGTTTTGGGATTAGGCGGCGGTTTTGCTATTTATGTTCTATCCAACCGTTTTGGATTTTTTACCAACCCATTGAAAATAGCCGTCAGTGGTGATTGTTCAAGTTGCCAAAGTGATGGCATGTCGGGGCCCCCCGTTTGGCGGTTCTGGCACCATCAGGAACGTATTAAATCTTTTAAAAAAGCGGTTAAAGACAATGCTTTTTTCCTAATAAAATGGCTGGCGTTTGCCTATTTTTTAGAAGGTCTGATGATTACTTATGTGCCCGCTGATTTAATCAAAGGTTTGGTCGGTGGTAACGGCATAAGCCCTGTGATCATCAGCGCGTTTATTGGTGCACCGGCTTATTTAAACAGCTATGTCGCCCCGCCACTAGTCGCAGGGTTAATGAACCAAGGTATGGGCGCAGGTGCTGCCATGGCGTTCATGGTCGCAGGCGCTGTGAGTTCGATCCCGGCGATGGCAGCGGTGTACTCGCTGGTCAGAATCCCCGTATTTGCGGCTTATTTGGGCCTTGGAATTCTGGGGGCGATAATCGCAGGTCTGACTTACGGCGCATTTGTGCAGAATTTTTTATAACTAAGGTACTATTTCTCGTCTTCTTCCGGATCCAACATGCGGTGCATATGAACAATCACGTATTTTTGCATGGCATCATCCACATGGGCATGACTAGCAGACCGCCACGCGTCCATAGCTAAGGCATGATTTGGGTAAATACCAATGATGTCCAAGTTATCGGTGTCTAAAAATTTATGACCTTGTGGGTCTTTGACTTGTCCGCCAAAAACAAGATGTAATAATTGTTTGTCGCTCATGATGCGTCCTTTTTATTTTCGGTTTATCCACGGTCTCGCATAACCCGGGCTTGGTCACGTTTCCAATCGCTTTCTTTGGAACTTTGCCGTTTGTCGTGGGCTTTTTTGCCTTCAGCCAAGGCTAATTCAACCTTAGCATAGCCACGGTCGTTAAAATAGATAGCCAAAGGAATTAACGACATGCCTTTGCGTTGTTGGGCCATTAATAATTTAGAAATTTCACGTTTATGCAATAATAATTTCCTTGGCGCGCGCGGTTCGTGTTTAAACGCTGCATTGGGATAATCCGGAATATAGGCATTTTGCAGAGTGATAACACCGTTCAGTTCGGCAGCAAAGGCTTCGCCAATACTGGCGCGGCCTTCGCGTAATGATTTTACTTCCGTTCCAAGCAACATGATGCCCGCCTCAAGCGTTTCGACTATAAAATAGTCGTGACGGGCTTTTCTGTTTTTGGCGACAACATTGCCAACAACTTTTGATTTCTTTTTTGTGGCCATAATCGATCAACCGAGGACTTATTCTATCAAGCCAGCTGTTTTAAGCGCGTTTTTCACAGCTAATTTGCTGGCATCAGAAATTTCACACAACGGTAGACGGGTTTCAGCTGCGCAAAACCCCAACAATTCAGCGCCATATTTAACCGGGCCCGGACTGCTTTCAATGAACATAGCATCATGGATGGGTTGTAACTTATCCTGAATTTCCATGACGGTTGATATATCCCCAGCGACCCACGCATCATGCATGTCCGCACAAAGTTTTGGCGCGATATTGGCAGTCACAGAAATACAGCCGACGCCGCCGGCTGCTAAAAATGCAATGGCTGTTGCGTCTTCACCGGATAGTTGGCAAAAATCGGATTTGATGGCCTGTCTTGTTTGTAATGGCCTCGATAAATCAGCGGTCGCGTCTTTAACTCCAACAATACGCGGTAATTCAGCAAGTTGCGCCATGGTTTCAACTGACATATCAACGATGCTGCGGCCCGGAATATTATAAATATACACAGGGATATCGGCGCAATCATGCACGGCTTTAAAATGTTGAAACAGCCCTTCTTGGGTCGGTTTGTTGTAATAAGGCGTCACAACCAATACGGCGTCGGCACCGGCTGATGCTGCGTGTTTGGTCAATTCAACGGCTTCGGCGGTGGAATTTGATCCACACCCTGCCATTACGGGGACGCGGCCACCGGCCACATCTATACACCATTCGGTGACATTTTTGTGTTCACTATGGCTTAATGTAGGCGACTCGCCGGTTGTGCCACACGGTACCAAACCATCGGTGCCTTGTTCAATCTGCCAGTCCACAAAGGATTTAAAGGCGGCCTCATCAAGTGAGCCGTTCTTCATCGGCGTGATCAATGCGACACATGATTTTTTGAACATACCTTTCTCCTTTGCAAAAATATTAAAGTAATAACGAAAATTATTTGAAGCCAGAAGATAGACCGACGAACAGGGATCGGCAAGACCACTTGAGGCTTTAAAGAAAGACAGCTAAAATGATCTTTAATATGGCGGGGTATCACAACACCTGTCTTTAGGGGAAATAAACTGAACAATTTAAACCGGTTAATAAAAAGATTCGTAATATTAAGTGTTTTGCTGTTGTTTATCGGTGGAAATCCGGCGTTTTCTGATGAACTTAAACGCGGCGATAATGAATGGGTGCGCGGCGCATTAAAAGCCGCATCATTAAAAAAATGGACAACAACGGAACGATATGCAAAGCGCATTAAAACGCCGTTGATGCAAAAAACTTTGTTATGGGTTAGATTATCTCGGTCACCAAAACCGCAAAGTTTTGACGAATTATCCTCTTTTTTAAAAAATTATCCTGATTGGCCGGAACAAAATAAATTAATCCGCCGTGCAGAAAAATCGTTTGCGGCTTCATCTGAAGCCGCAAGTGTGATGTCGTTTTTTGCCACCCGCGACCCCATCAGTAACGAAGGCATGGAACGTTTTGGGGTTGCGTTAATATCTAATGGAAAAACCGATGAAGGACGGGCAATGATTCGCCGGGCATGGGTTTTGGGCAACTTTTCAAAAATCCGGGAGAAACGTTTTTATAAAAATAATCGTCGTTATTTAAAAAAAGCCGATAACATTGCGCGCCTCGACCGATTGTTGTGGGAAGGTCGCTATTGGGCGTCCAGACGGATGTTATGGAAAGTTAGCAAAGACTATCAAGCCCTTGGTTGGGCAAGGTTGTCGTTGCGTTTTCAAAAAGGTAACGTTGACCGTTTGATCGCCAAAGTCCCACAACAATTAAAAACTGATCCTGGATTAACCTATGAACGATTGCGCTGGCGTCGCAAAAAAGGCAAAGAAAATGTCTTTGTCCTATTAGAAGGTTTACCCGAAGATCTAAGGCGTCCATCGCTATGGTGGAAAGAACAAGCCGTACTTGTGCGAAAAGCATTGGAACAAGGCTTTGTTAGTCGTGCCTATAAAATAGCATCGTTTAATAAAGATTTAAAAGGCGCTGATTTTGCTGATTCTCAGTGGTTGTCAGGGTGGGTGTCGTTGCGCTTTCTCAATGATTATGACGTCGCTTTTGGTCATTTCAAAGCCATGTTTGAAGCCGTTAAATACCCGATTAGCCGGGCGCGTGCGGCGTATTGGGCGGGACGAACGCAACAGGCATTGGGGAATGAAAAACAATCCCGCTATTGGTATGGCCTCGCCAGCAATTACGGGACAACGTATTATGGTCAATTAGCAGCCCAGAAAAGCAACCCCGGAGACAGTATTCCGCTTGATGAAGAACCCGAATTCACATCCCGAGAAAAAGCCCTGTTCGATCAACATGAACTGGTACAGGTGGTTCGCATGTTGGACAAAGCTAAAGCCAATGATTGGGTGAAACCATTTATTTTGCAATTGCAAAAAATATCTTCGGCACCGGGTTGGCAAGCTTTAACAGCAGCATTGGCCAGGGAAAACAAACGTCTTGATGTATCGATTACGGTCGCCAAACGTGCGGACCGAAAAGGATTGCAAATGCCGCTGTCTGGTTATCCTTCATTAAATTTACCGCCGCTTCCAAAACGTGTCGAAACACCGCGGCCGGAAACACCTTTGGTGTTGGCCGTGGTGCGTCAGGAAAGCGCGTTTCGTGTTCGTTCACAAAGCAATGCCAATGCCCGTGGATTAATGCAAATCCTGCCACGGACGGCGCGTAAAGTGGCCAAAAAATATAAAGTTCGTTATTCCAGCACAAAATTAAATCGTGATGGACGTTACAATTTAATGTTAGGCCAAGCTTATTTGTCAGGATTATTAAACGATTTTAAAGGCTCGTATGTTTTGTCATTAGCCGCTTATAACGCAGGACCCGGCCGGGTGCGGCAATGGATCAGGCGTTTTGGTGACCCCCGACAAGCCGATGTTAACGCCATTGATTGGGTGGAAATGATCCCTTTTAATGAAACCCGCAACTACGTGCAACGGGTGCTGGAAAACCTGCAAGTTTACCGGTCACGTTTGGCAGACGAAGAAATCGCATTAAATTTGGAAGGCGATCTTTAAAGTCACCTAAGACGCCGCCAGCTTTCGTGTGCCTCACGCGATATGGCTCCTGCATAGTACCCTTGAATCGGGGCGATGAATTTATTGTTATCTGGACCTTTTTCCATCAGCGTCATGTAAACGGGATTGTCAGGGAGTTGTCCGTTTTCTGCAAATGCCAACACTTGTTCCCGGCTTTCGAATGCTTGCACTTGAAACGGATCAATAGACCCTAAAAAAAAGCATTTGATTTGGTAATTATTGGCGGCGGCCATATCAAAAAATAAAGTTGGTTGGAAATTAACGAATCCATGATCAATCCAGCCGTTAATCATCGGGCCTTCGTGGACCATCAAACCACCGGGTTTTGTTGCATCATGCATGTTAGCGAAAAAACGACCTAAATTAAAAATGTGTTCAGCCGTTCCGTTGTTGATGGTCACATCAAATTGTTGATCAAGGTCAAGTGGTTCGTTTAAATCCATTTGTAAACTGTCAGGGGTGCCGTGAAAATCGATCGCAGTGACGTTACGCACACCAAAAAACAGACGATAAAACAACTTGGCCGCATCAAACAATTGCGTTTCTTCGGCTTTGTCCAAGATACTGGAAAGTTTTTTTTCCAAACGTTTTTGTTCTTTTGAGTTTTTACCAAACAGTTTGATATCATTGAAAAAAGTTTCAGGCGGCACATCGCCGTACCAATTCGCTTCACCAAACTCGAGCACATTACTGGCTTTTGGCAATAAACCGTTTTCAAAAGCCGTACGAATGACGCTGTAATAGACTTTGGTAATGGCCATTAAAAATCGTCCTTAATTTTTTTATAAAGTAAATATGTATAGATCAATTCTAAATAACCAATGATTGTTACTATTAAAAGGCCTTATGAATAAAAATCACAATTGTTATCGGTTAATGATGATTGACGCAGGGTTGATATGTGACCAGTATTTGTTTTCTTTTTGTATAATTGTAGAGGTTCATATGTCCGCTTCTCTGGAAAATGTTAAAGCTTGTGTTTTTGATGCCTATGGCACGTTGTTTGATGTAAATGCGGCAGCCCACCACTGCAAAGACACATTGGGTGATCATGAGCAAAAGCTGACACAAATTTGGCGCCTACGCCAATTGGAATACACATGGTTGCGTAGCTTGATGGGAGAATACGTTGAGTTTTGGCAAGTCACCGGGGACGGGCTGGATTATGCCATGGCTTCGTTGGGTATTGATGATCCGGCTTTGCGCGACCGGTTAATGGATATTTACCTGCGTCTTGATGCTTATCCCGAAGTTAGCAAAATGATGAAAGCTCTTAAAAATGGTGGATTAAAAACGGCCATTTTGTCCAACGGTTCGCCAAAAATGTTGGACAGTGCTGTTAAAAATGCAGGGCTTGACGATGATTTGGACGCGTCATACTCGGTGGATTCTATAAAAATATATAAACCCCACCCCAGTGTCTATCAAATGGCGGTCGACGGGTTAGATGTTAAACCCGAAGAAATTTGTTTTATGTCATCAAACGCATGGGATGCGGCGGCGGCGGCTAATTTTGGCTTCCGTGTTGTTTGGGTCAACCGGTTTTCCCAACCACAGGAACGCATTCCTGGAACACCCAAAGCTGAAATTCGTGACCTGTCGGCCCTACCCGCTTTACTCGGTTTGTAAGCTTTTGGATAAATGAGTATGGACTCTAATTTACCGACTTTTCAGGATATTCTATCCAGTGCAGAACGGATCAAAGGTAAAGCCGTTCATACACCGTTGCTCGAACAACCTTTTTTAAACGAAATGGTTGGTGGAAGGTTGTTGATTAAAGCTGAAAATTTGCAACGTACAGGCTCATTTAAATTCAGGGGCGCCTATAACCGGATCAGCCGCATCGAAGCCAAAGACCGCAAAAACGGTGTTGTTGCCTATTCTTCTGGCAATCATGCCCAAGGTGTGGCGGCGGCAGCCCAGTTGTTTGATATTACTGCGACCATTGTCATGCCCCGAGATGCGCCAAAGATAAAAATAGAAAATACCAAATTTTATGGTGCAGACATTGTTTTTTATGAACGCCATCAACCAGAGAACAGAGCTTTGTTTGCTGAAAAAATTGTCGAAGAGACCGGGGCCACGCTTGTCCGCCCTTTTGATGATCGTTGGTTGTTAGCCGGTCAAGGTACTGTCGGCTTGGAAATGGTTGAACAAGCCAAACAAATGAATGCACCGTTGGATATGGTTATTGTGCCTTGCGGTGGTGGTGGCTTGGTATCGGGTATTGCCATAGCGATGGCTGAATTATCGTCTGCAACCGAAATTTTTGCGGTCGAACCCGAAGAATTTGACGATACATACCGGTCCCTCAAAAGCGGCCGTATTGAAAGCATTGATCCCAACGTTACATCGATCTGTGATGCGTTGTTATCGGCAACGCCTGGGCATATGACCATGGCGATTTGTTCAAAATTATTAAACGGTGTTTTGACCATTAACGACAAACAAGCAGAACAGGCCATGCACCACGCTTTCAGCCGTTTGAAACTGGTGACCGAGCCGGGGGGGGCCGCCGCCCTCGCTGCTGTATTAAGTGGTAAAATTGATGTGTACGGCAAAACGGTTGGCATTGTGTGTTCTGGTGGCAATGTGGACGAGGATGTGTTTCAGCATGCCTTGGCTATAGGTTAACCTTAAACGGCTGAAGGCTTTCTTTAAATGTATCAATAAATTCGTGGGTGACCATCGATCGTGGCACATAGGCGGGGTATAAAATATTGATATGAAAAGGAATGGCCGGGGTAAATGGTTTGATGATCAATCCACGGCTTTCATATTCACGGGCATCAATTTCGCTAACAACAGAAACGCCAAGGCCTTCGGATACCATAATGCATGCAGGGCCAAATTGCCGGGTCTCGACGCCAGATTTAAATGTCGCCCCGGCTAGGTCAAATGCCGTCCGTAGGGTGCGGTAAAAATTATGGTCACGGTAACCGTGGATCATGGGAACGTTGTTTAAATCCTGCGGCGTGATACTTGGTTTTTCTGATAAGGCATGCTTTGGCGGTAAAATACATACAGTGCGGATTGGGATGGTTTCGCATTCAATGGCTGGATGTCCATCAAATTGTTCCGTTATTCCCACATCATATTGTTGCCCGATCACCCATTCAATGATGCGGTCGGGGCGGTCCGGCTCAAATGTTAATGTAACGCCCGGGCGGTCTTTTAAAAATCGCGCCAGAATCCTTGGTAGTAACGAAGTAGCAAATCCGGGCAAACAGGCAATGCGTAAATTTCCAGCATGGCGATTTTCAATATCAACGGTCAATTGTCGGATATGATCCAAATGGGATAAAGCGCGTTCAACTTCATCCAATAAAAAACGGGCTTCGGCGGTGGGCTGTAATTTTTTGCGCTCACGTTTGAATAAAGCAAAGCCTAAATTTTCTTCCAAGCTGGAAATCAACCGGCTGACTGCGGGTTGTGAAATTTTCATATAGGTTGCGGCCCGGGTGACGCTGCCTTCGGTAAGGACGGCACGAAAGGCTTCGAGTTGTCGCAAAGGTAATGTCATTGTATCATCCGTAAAAATTAAGCCATAAAACGGTAACATGCATAACATAATGTTATGAAAACTATAATAAAACATATCTTGTATTATGATAAAACGTATTTAAAGTGTTTGTTGGTTAATTAATGGTGGAACGTATGGGATTTGGCATAAATAACGCCAATTTCATCGTTTGAGAACAAAAACAGGGAGTTTTAGGTATGAGTTATCAAAAAATAGTGCTGTCAACGTTGACAGCCGCGGCCATTGGGACGATGTCCTTTTCGGCTTTTGCTGCATCGACCACAGAAGTTCAGTGGTGGCACGCCATGGGTGGGGCCAATGGTGACCGGGTCAATAAAATCGCCAGTGATTTTAACGCCACGCAATCTGAATATAAAATTGTACCTGTGTACAAAGGCAATTACACGGAAACCATGACCGCTGCAATCGCGGCTTTCCGGGCTAAAAAACAACCGGCTATCGTGCAAGTATTCGAAGTTGGAACAGCCACAATGATGGCCGCCAAAGGCGCGGTGTATCCTGTTGAACAAGTGATGAAAGATGCGGGCGAGCCGTTTGATAAATCGGTCTTTTTGCCAGCCGTGATCAGTTATTACCAAACATCCAAGGGCGAATTGTTATCCATGCCGTTTAACAGCTCGACGCCTGTTTTATGGTACAACAAAGACGCCTTTAAAAAAGCCGGTATCAAAGAGGCCCCCAAAACATGGCCAGAAATGAAAACGGCATCTGAAAAATTGCTGTCAGCCGGTTATAATTGTGGATTTTCATTCGGTTGGCAATCATGGGTGATGCTTGAAAATTTCAGCGCCTGGCAAAACTTGCCCTTGGGCAGCAAAGAAAACGGATTTACGGGATTAGATACAAAATTCACATTCAATAATAAATCTGTGAAAGAACATATTTCTAATTTAGCATCATGGACCAAAGATAAAAGTTTTGTATACGGTGGACGACGCGGTGATAGTTTGCCAATGTTTACCAACGGTGAATGTGGTATGTGGCTGAATTCTTCGGCGTATTATGGCGGCATTAAAAAACAGGCTAAATTCGAATTTGGTCAAGCCATGTTGCCTTATTATCCAAGTGTAATTTCAAAGCCGCAAAATTCGATCATTGGCGGCGCTACTTTGTGGGTTTTAAAAGGCAAAGATAAAGCTCAATACAAAGGTGTTGCTAAATTCATGACGTATTTGTCTTCCCCTGAAGTGCAGGCTTGGTGGCATCAGGAAACAGGATATGTTCCGATTACGACACCAGCCTATGAATTGTCAAAAAAACAAGGGTTTTACAAATCAAACCCGGGCACGGATACAGCTATTAAACAATTGAGCCTGAATACGCCTACGCCGAATTCACGTGGGCTTCGTTTTGGTAATTTTGTGCAAATTCGCGATATCATCAACGAAGAAATGGAATCCGCATGGTCGGGTAAAAAGTCAGCATCCAACGCCATGGATGATGCTGCAACGCGTGGTAATAAGTTGTTGCGTAAATTTGAACGCGCCAACAAATAACCATTTCCTTGAAGCTTAACTTTGTACCGCCTCATACAATATTTTATTGTATGAGGCGGGCAAAAGGCTGATATATCATGCTCAAACGCGTCCATTATAAATCATCCGCCCTGCCCTATTTACTGGTCATGCCGCAAATCATCATCACTGTGGTGTTTTTCATATGGCCTGCTAGTCAGGCGCTTTATCAATCATTGTTAATCGAAGATGCTTTTGGCTTAAGCAGTGAATTTGTATGGTTTGAAAACTTTATTACCCTTTTTGAAGATGATCTGTATTTTGATACTTTTGAGCGTACGGCCATTTTTTCACTTTTAGTGGCATTTTCATCAATGACCGCAGCATTGTTGTTGGCGGGAATGGCGGACCGGGTGATCAAAGCGGGAATGATTTACCGTACATTTTTGATTTGGCCCTATGCGGTGGCCCCTGTGGTCGCCGGTGCTTTATGGATGTTTATGTTTGATCCGACTTTGGGGATAATGGCAACGTTTCTAGATTTATTTGGCTATGATTGGAATTTTCGCGTAAACGGTGACGAAGCCATGGTTTTGGTCGTTCTTGCCGCATCTTGGAAACAAGTCAGTTATAATTTTTTATTCTTTTTAGCTGCTATGCAGTCGATTCCAAAATCATTGATCGAAGCCGCTGCCATTGATGGTGCCGGACCGTGGCGGCGGTTCTGGTCAATTGTTTTCCCTTTGATTTCGCCGACCACATTTTTCTTGTTGGTGGTGAATATTGTTTATGCTTTCTTTGATACTTTTGGAATTATCCATGCCATCACCAAAGGCGGCCCGGCGAAATCCACTGAAATTCTTGTCTACAAAGTTTATAACGACGGCTTCATTGGTCTCGATCTGGGTGGATCAGCCGCACAATCGGTGATTTTGATGGTTCTTGTCATTGGCTTAACTGTCATTCAGTTCCGGTATATTGAGAAAAAGGTGGATTACTGATGGTTGAAAATCGTCCTTTTGCAACTTTTGTTTCTCACGCCGTATTAATTTGTGGTATTTTGCTAATCGCATTCCCGATTTGGGTGACTTTTGTCGCGGCTTCCCACGATGCGGTGCGCATTACCCAAGTCCCGTTACCATTGTGGCCGGGGGATCAATTTTTCACAAATTTGTATGATGCGCTGACCCGTGGTGTTGGCAACGCCAAAGAACAATCCGTTGGTTTAATGTTATTGAATAGTTTGGCTATGGCATTGATGATTGCCGTTGGTAAAATTGCCATTTCATTAATCTCGGCTTTCGCTATTGTTTATTTTGATTTCCGTTTCAGAATGTTTTTCTTTTGGATGATATTTATAACGTTGATGTTGCCGGTTGAGGTAAGAATTTTACCGACCTTTTCTGTTGTTGCCAATTTAGGCCTTTTGGATACTTATTTGGGCCTAAGCTTGCCGTTAATAGCCTCGGCGACGGCAACCTTTATGTTCAGGCAAGTGTTTTTAACCATTCCTGATGAACTGTTGGAAGCCGCTCGTCTTGACGGGGCCGGGCCGTTACGTTTTTTCAAAGATATTTTATTGCCTATGTCTCGAACCAATATTGCCGCATTGTTTGTGATTTTATTCATTTATGGTTGGAATCAATATTTGTGGCCGCTTTTGATCACGACGGACAAAAGCATGTACACCATCGTTATGGGTATCAAACAAATGCTGGAAGCCGCCGAAGAAGCACCTGAATGGCATTTGATTATGATGACGACACTATTGGCTATGTTGCCGCCGGTGGCCGTTGTTGTGTTTATGCAGAAATTATTTGTCAAAGGTTTGACTGAGACCGAAAAATAAGGAACCAATATGGCGCACGTGATAATAGAAAATATAGAAAAAACCTATGCAAACGGCTTTAAGGCAATCCACGGCGTTAATGTTGAAATTGACGAAGGCGAGCTGTTGGTCTTGGTCGGTCCATCCGGCTGCGGTAAATCGACATTATTACGTATGGTCGCGGGTTTAGAAGAAACCACATCAGGTAAAATTTTGATTGCTGGTCGTGAAGTAACTGATTTGGAACCAGCCGAACGAGATATCGCTATGGTTTTTCAAAACTACGCTTTGTATCCGCATATGAACGTGTTTGACAATATGGCTTATGGATTGAAAATTCGTAAATTACCGCCATCTGAAATCGAAGCGCGGGTCAAAAAAGCATCTGAGATCCTTGAACTGACGGATGAACAGTTAACCAGAAAACCAAGACAATTAAGTGGCGGACAACGTCAACGCGTGGCTATGGGGCGTGCCATTGTGCGTGAACCCAGTGTGTTTTTGTTTGATGAACCTTTATCAAATCTGGATGCAAAGCTACGTGTACAAATGCGTCTGGAAATTAAAAAACTACAAGAACGGCTTGGTATCACCAGCATTTATGTCACCCATGATCAGGTCGAAGCCATGACATTAGGTCACCGGTTAATGGTATTAAACGATGGTATTGTCGAACAATTGGGCACGCCAATTGAACTTTATAACAAACCAGCATCGGTGTTTGTGGCAGGGTTTATCGGTTCCCCGTCCATGAATTTTATTAATGCGGCTTTTTCGGAAGACGGGATTTCTATCCATATTTCTGGTGGTGAAACTTATAAACTACAAAATACGCGTTACTCAGACTATGCCGGTAAAACTGTGAAATTTGGTGTACGCCCGGAACATATGATGGCAGACGATGATAACGCCGAATTTCATATGGAAATCACAATGATCGAACATTTAGGTGCAGATACGTTGGTGCATGGACATTTTGGTTTCGATAAAACCAATTTAACCGTTCGTGTCGATGGTACGTATATGCTGTCAGCGGGGGAAAAAATGCCTTTGAAAGTCGCCGAAGACCATTTTCACTTCTTTGATTATGAAACGGATAAGCGCATATTGCCGGATTCTTAATAAATGAAATACTTACATTATAAATTTTTAATTCTGACGATTTTATTTGGATCAATTATAATGATGCCACACGTAAAAATTTCTGCTACTGAAAATAATTCCCGCCTTAATGCTTTACCCCTTGATTTACAAGGTCACAGAGGGGCCCGCGGGCTGGCTCCAGAAAACACCCTCTCCGCTTTTAAAAAAGCGCTGGAAATCGGCGTGACGACTTTAGAGTTGGATATAGGCATTACCGCAGATAATGTTCCAATTATCAGCCATAACCCTTTTTTGGAGCCAGATTTTACGCGAAGCCCTGATGGAAAGTGGTTAACCGAAGAAGATAATATTATTTATTCAATGGATTTAAAAACTTTAAAAACTTTTGATGTTGGCCGTATTGATTCGTCGACACGCTACAGTTCAAAATACCCGGAACAAGTCCCGGCAGACGGCCAAACCATCCCGACCTTGCTTGAAGTCATTGAATTAATTAAAAGCATGGGAAATGAAACTGTTCGTTTAAATATTGAAACCAAAATCAGCCCGTTGAAAGCGGATCTGATGGCTGATGTCAAAACCTTTACTAATGTGTTGATGACGCTTCTTGGCGAGCAAGGTTTTTTGGGCCGGGTGACGATCCAATCATTTGATTGGCGCATTGTTCAAGATGTGCAAAAACGTTTCCCCTCTGTTCCAACATCCTATTTAACCGTTAAACAAAGCTGGTATGATACGGTAAGTCCCGATCAGTCGGGTCTCTCTCCTTGGGCCGCGGGATTTAAACTTAGTGATTTTGATGGTAATTTACCGCGAATGGTCAAAGCCGCTGGCGGTAAAATGTGGTCCGTCTATTTCAAAGAATTGACGCCAGAACTGGTTGTTGAGGCCCACGAACTAGGGATTTTCGTCAAAGTATGGACAGTCAATGATGTAGACGATATGGAACGTCTTATCGATATGGGCGTTGATGGTATTATCACGGATTACCCAAATCGGTTACGCAAAATTATGTCGGACCGTGGCATGGTGTTACCTGCAAAAAGCCCAGCAAAACCTTAGGGTCCAGTCTCACTCAATATCTTTGGCCATTTATGAAATTGTGTTTGAGAAACGAGGGATTTAGGTAAATGAAGCTGACGGAGGACATGATAGCCTATTCGAGGATGCTTTATGCTGAATAAATCTTTTGGTTTGCAAACCCGGAAGGGCGCGACATCTTTGCGCTCTTAATACGTCAAAAAGCTTTGAAAATGCACCACATTCCCTTCCCTCCTTTAACCTCTTCAGTAAACAAAACTATACACGCAGAATGGATAAATTGAATGCGCATGGGCACCAATTCAAGTTTTATAGCCAAGTGGCGCTTAAGCAGTGGCTTTGGTCATTTTTGGCTTGTTGGGAACTGAGGTTGGTGGTTTGGATTTATCAACGATAGGTGTTATTACTGGTTCCTGAGGTGGAATGCGTTTGCAGTGTCCTTCTAAGAAGGCACCCGTTTCGATCGATAAGTCTTCGTGTAAAATGTCGCCGGTCATATGTGCCGTTTTGGCTAAAACAACGGTTAAAGCTTTAACCTGCCCTGTAACGGTGCCGTGGATATGAACTTTATCAGCGATTATTTCACCGGTGATATTGGCCGTTTTTCCAATCAATAATGATTTGGTGCGAATGTCACCGTTTACCGAGCCATCGATTTGAATTTCGCCGTCGCACTGTAAATCTCCGGTAATGGTTAAATCAACACTAATAATAGAGGGTGGTGCTGATTTTTTTGTAATCACTGGAGGTGGTGAAGATTTGCTTTTATTGGTTTTTGAAAACATAACGCCCCGCTTTAAAAAAGTTTGCGGGGTTTTGAGCTTTTCCCCGGTAAATCGTTTCGTAATGAAGGTGAGACCCGGTGCTTCGCCCGGTACTACCGACAAGACCAATTTTATCACGAAAGCTTACTTTTTGGCCTTTTTTGACTAGGATTTTATTGAGGTGACCATACCGGGTACGGACACCAGAGCCATGGTCAATTTCGATATATTTACCGTATTTGCCTTTCCATCCGGCGTAAACAACGGTACCAGGTGCGGGTGCGAAAATGCGCGTGTTAAACGCAGCGCCCATATCCAATCCATAATGAGATGACCAGCGTTTATTCACGGGGTCACGGCGTTTACCAAAAGTACTTGTAATATAGTAACTATCAAGCGGGCTGGTAATCGGCAGTTTTTTCATAACATCTTGTAAAGCTTCCCAATAACTTAAATTTCCACGCAAGTTAATTAAGCTGGTTTTAAGGTCAAGGTTAGCCACATCGCCGACATTGGCTGGGATAAACGGACCACCACTGCCGGTGGGCGGCTTTTTATTGCCATATATTAATCTATCGGGCTTTAAACCAGCCGTTTTGACGACATTTTTCAAACTCGAAATATAACCTGTGGTTTTTTCAAGTAATTGACCAATGGTATCTTTTTGATTACGTGCATTTTTCGCCAATGTACTTTTAAGTGCAATAACTTTGCGCTGCATATCATTGCTTTTGAAAATGGCTTGATTGCGCTCTGCCAAGGCCGCCTGTAAGTCACTAACCGTATTATCTAAATTTCCTTCTAATTTGAAATTACGATTGGCCATAGAGCGCATGTCTTGTTCAAATTTTGCAAGGTTCGAACGTAAACGTTCACGGTTTTTCTGTATCGTTTGGCGTTCCGATTCTGTCATCAGCAATTTTTGCGAAACAGAAGATAAATTACGTTCAAGGGAATTGTTTTTCTGCGATAAATGGTCGATGACAGCGATATTTTTTTCCAAATCAATGGAAAGCGAGCTAAACCGTTTTTGATTAGAGGCCATTTCGTTTAATAAACGGTTATAAGAAAGGTTTCCGTTAGCAATTTGGCTGTCTTTAGTTGAAATAATTGAATTGCTTTCTTGAAACTTATATGTCGCAAAGCCGCTCCAAGCGAAAGCAATAAAAATAGCAGTAGCGATGATGATTTGGATGTTTTTGGACAGACTGATATAACGTACATTACCGTCGGTACGGATATGGATTTGGCGTTCAGGAAACAAATGATCTGTAATTTGGGTACTGATCAGGGCCGCGTGTTTACGAAAGGTCATCTTATCGTTGGTCCCCATCATGTCGTCGGTCCCCATCATGAATTTCCCCTTTCGAACTTTTATTGTCGCAATCATATTTTGTCATTCAGAAGTCAAAATAACTAAGCTTTAACGACGACGACAATTTATGAGCATGTTTAGCGCGCATATTTTCGTATATGCTTATAAAAATTTCTATATGAAAGGTATCGACCTGATGCTTGCCATGCAAGTGATTTTTACTGGACCTAACGGATCGTTTCGTTTTTGATGCCATCATGATCAATAAACGCCCTTCACTATGTCATCCAGGAATTTTGTTAGCCACTTGGTTTGGTGCGGGATATTTACCCAAAGCCCCCGGCACGTGGGGCTCGGTCGCTGCATTACCATTCGCATGGCTGATTTCTTTGTATTTTTCATGGCAAGGTCTGGCTTTTGCAACGGTTTTTGTCTTTGTCATTGGGTTGTGGGCTGCAAAGGTCTATGAAATAAAAAGTGGCGAACATGACCCGGGGGCCATTGTTATTGATGAAGTCGCGGGTCTTTGGGTAACGTTGATTGTCGTGCCCCCGGAACCGGTTCTCTATTTAGCGGGATTTTTGCTGTTTCGTTTGTTTGATATTCGTAAACCTTGGCCTGTGTCTTGGGCCGATCGATCATTGCCCGGGGCTTGGGGCGTGATGGTTGATGATATATTTGCCGGCATTTATGCGGCGATGATTTTAATGGTCATTAGATTTTTATGACAACATCAAAGGTGGGCTATGAACGGATTGTTCCCAGCGGACACGTTAAGGTTGGCTGCGGTAATTTTGGAAAAATGCCGCAAACGAGGTCTTAAATTGGCAACGGCCGAATCATGTACGGGAGGAATGATTTCTAGCTGTTTTACTGAAATTCCCGGTAGCTCTGACGTGTTTGACCGCGGTTTTGCTACTTATAGCAACGCAGCCAAGCATGAAATGTTAGGCGTCGACTTGGGTTTGATCAATACCCATGGTGCTGTGAGCGAACCCGTTGTTCAAAGCATGGCTAAAGGGGCGATTGAGCATTCCCGTGCGGGGATTAGTGTTGCTGTAACAGGAGTTGCCGGGCCGGGAGGCGGAACAGCGAACAAACCTGTAGGGCTTGTGCATATCGCGGTTAGCAGCAATTTCAATCAGCTGACGCGTCATCAAGCGTGCCATTTTACAGGGACACGTAGCGAAATTCGCCAGCAAACGGTTACATGGGCTTTGGTATTGCTGAATGATGCGTTGGATCAAGATCCGGATCGGTAAATTTTTTCTGCCCGCGCTTCAAAGGCATTGATCATTTTTTGTACGGCTTCATTAAACACCACACCAATGGTTTTTTGCAGAATGATCGAGCGGAATTCAAATTCGATATAAAAATCAATTTTACAGCCACCATCCTGTGTGGGTTCAAAAATCCAATAGTTATTCAAATATTTGAATGGACCATTACTGTATGAAACATCAATCCGTTGATAGGGGGTTAATTGAACCTGAGTGGTAAAATTTTCCCGGAACATTTTAAAACCGATCATCATATCGGCATGGATTATATTTTTTTTGCGATGTTGCACGCGGATGGCCGTACACCAGGGTAAAAAATCCGGGTAGTGTTCTACGTCGGCGACAAGATTGAACATGTGTTCAGCACTATAAGGCAGTGTACGTGTTTCAGCGTGTGTGGGCATAATAACCGATACTGATTAAATTAATGAATTCGAGAGTATATCTGTATATTTTACGTAAATCAGGACGCACTTTTGATTTGTTGTAATCGGTTGTGGCGTAAAATTTCAAAATCTTTATCCGCATGATAGGATGACCGTGTCAGTGGGCTTGAAGCCACTAACAAAAAGCCTTTATCTAATCCAATCTTTTTATACTCATCAAATTCATCAGGTGTTACGAAGCGATCAACGGCTGCGTGTTTTGTGGTCGGAGCTAAATATTGTCCGATGGTTAAAAAATCGATATCGGCATGGCGCATATCGTCCATGACTTGATAGACTTCTTGTTTTGTTTCACCCAAACCGACCATGATCCCGGATTTTGTGAATAATTCAGGATCCATTTTTTTTGCTTCGTTTAAAATGTTTAATGAATTTTCATAGCGCGCACCGGGACGCACCGATGGATACAATCTGGGAACGGTTTCAAGGTTATGGTTAAACACATCAGGTTTGGCATCGACAACGATTTTCAATGCGCCCGGTTTTTTTAGGAAATCCGGGGTTAAAACTTCGATGGTGGTATCAGGGGCCAAATCACGAATGCGGGTGATGGATTTGGCAAATTGATGCGCCCCGCCGTCTGTTAAATCATCACGGTCAACGGATGTGATAACAATGTGGTTCATGCCCATTTTTGAAACCGATTGCGCCAGGTTTTCAGGCTCCATCACATCAACAGCGCGTGGTTTTCCTGTAGCCACATTACAAAAAGCGCAAGCCCGGGTGCAGATGTCGCCTAAAATCATCACGGTAGAATGCTTGCGTGACCAGCATTCACCAATATTCGGGCATGAGGCTTCTTCGCAAACAGTATTCAGCCCATGTTCACGCATCAATTTCCGGGTTTCGGCGTATTGTTTGGAATTCGGTGCTTTGACCCGGATCCAAGCCGGTTTGCGTTGATGCGGGTTTTCCGGATTTTTAACTTTTTCCGGATGTCGGGGCCGGGTTTTCTTTGTGGCGGTATTTTGTAATGTGTTTGTCATAGCACTACATATGAATGACGCGGCCGTATGCGTCCAGCACTGATTCGTGCATTGTTTCCGATATGGTCGGATGCGGGAATACCGTATGCATTAAATCTTCTTCGGTGGTTTCCAATCCCATTGCGATGACAAAGCCTTGAATAAGCTCGGTCACCTCGGCACCAACCAAGTGCGCGCCCAATAATTGGCCGGTTTTTTCATCAAAAATTGTTTTAACTAATCCATCGGGTTCGCCCAAAGCTATGGCTTTGCCGTTGCCAATAAACGGAAATCGTCCGACGCGCACTTTATGTCCGGCTTGAATGGCTTTTTCTTCGGTTAATCCCACCGAGGCCACTTGTGGATGACAATAGGTACAGCCGGGAATTTTCAAAGGATCCAATGGATGGACTTTAAGTCCGGCAATTTTTTCAACACAAATCACCCCTTCGTGTTCGGCTTTATGGGCCAACATGGGCGGTCCTGCCACATCACCAATAGCATAAATGCCCGGTTCCGCCGTTTGGCAATATGGATCTATGACGATACAGCCCCGGTGCGTTTTAACCTTTGTTGTTTCTAAACCAACATTTTCGATATTACCGACCACACCGACGGCCGATATCACCCGGTCAACGGTGATGGTTTTTGATCTACCTTTACCGTCTTCTAACGTGCAAATGACTTCGTTTTGTTTTTTATCCAGCTTAGTCACTTTGGTGGACGTTAAAATATCAAGTCCATGTTTTTTCATTTGTTTTTGCAGGGTCGCAGAAATTTCCGCATCTTCGACAGGAACAATACGGTCCATGACTTCGACAACGGTGACCTTGGCTCCTAATGTGCTGAAAAAACTGGCAAATTCAATGCCAATAGCACCAGAACCGATAACCAATAACGATTTTGGCATGATGTCGGGTTTTAACGCTTCGAAATAGCTCCAGACCAGCTTGCCGTCGGCCTCTAATCCTGGTAAAGCACGGGGACGGGCACCTGTGGCTAAAATGATGTGTTTGCCTTGTAAAGTGACAGCCGTTCCTTTGTTGGGTTTAACAGCGACTTTTCCGGGACCGTCAAGGCGCCCTTCTCCGTCGATAACCGTGACTTTGTTTTTTTTCAATAAATGACCAACGCCGGCGTTCAATTGTCCTGAAATACCGCGTGATCGCGCAACAATTTTTTGCAGATCAAAACTGGCATTTGGGGCTGACAAACCATAATCACTGGCATTTTTCATGTAGCCGTAGATTTCAGCGGAACGCAGTAAAGCTTTTGTCGGAATACAACCCCAGTTCAGACAAATCCCGCCCAGATGTTTTTTTTCAATGACACAGGTGTTCAATCCCAGTTGAGCCGCTCTGATCGCAGCCACATAACCGCCCGGCCCGCCACCAATAATGATAATATCAAACGAAGTCTCGGACATTTTTAAATCCTTTCCAGATTTTCTTGGCGGCGATCAGATGCATCGGCATCGCCCGTATTAATTACGCTTTCACGTTCAAATACCAACACCTGGCATTCGGTTTCGGCATAAGGTGCGTGTTCAACACCTTTGGGTACGGTGATCATTTCACCTTTGATTAGCTTTACTGTATGGTCTCGAAACCGCATATCCATGGTGCCGTCTATGACCATGAATAATTCGTCCTCAAAATCATGTTTATGCCAAATAAATTCTCCAAATATTTTTACTGCCTTGATTTGATAACCATCAACTTGGGCAATGATTTTTGGTGCCCAAGTTTCTGAAAACAATGCGAATTTATCAGCAATATTGACTTTTTCCATGTAAAAAACCTTAAAGCAACATGGTGACGGGGTCTTCGATCAATGGTTTAAACGCACTTAAGAATTGTGCGCCAACGGCACCATCAACAACCCGGTGATCAACGGACAAGGTAACGGACATGACGGTGGCAACCGCCAGTGCGCCGTCTTTGACAACGGGGCGTTGCTCACCTGCACCGACGGCCAAAATACAGCCTTGTGGCGGGTTAACGATGGCCGCAAAGTCTTTGATGCCAAACATACCAAGATTTGAAATGCTGAACGTGCCGCCTTGAAATTCTTCCGGAAGTAATTTCCCGGACCGGGCGCGCGATGCTAAATCTTTCATTTGGGTCGAGATACCTATTAAACCTTTGGCCCCGGCATTTTTAATGATCGGCGTAATGAGCCCGCCTTCGATAGCAACGGCAACAGAGATATCGGCTTCATCGAATTCCAAAATAGCTTCATCAGTCCACATGGCATTTGCGGCGGGAACTTTACCCAATGCCAAAGCTGATGCGCGGATAATAAAATCATTGACGGAGAGCTTATACGCCCCCTTGCCTTCTGGTGACCGTGCATTCAGGTCTTTGCGTAAAGCCAGTAAATTATCAATTTCACAATCTACCGTTAGATAAAAATGCGGCACGGTTTGCTTGGATTGCGTTAAACGTCTCGCCACAACTTTGCGCATGGTGCTGTTGGGGATGGCCCGGTGAGTTGGTAATCCCTGTAATTGTGGTGCAGCGGTTGCGGTTGTTTGCGGTGTTGTCGCAGGTGTTGCGATGGCCGACGTTGTCGGTGCGGCTGTGGGGGCTGATTTAGCGGCCTCGACATCGCTTTTGACAATACGCCCGTGGGGACCGGACCCCGTGATCGTGGATAGTTCTAATCCGGCTTGTTCGGCAATGCGTTTGGCAAGGGGGCTTGCAAAAATCCGTGTGCCTGAAGATTGCGTTGGCGGTGCAGCGGTTGTTTCAGGTGCACGGGTTGGTATTGTCGCCACGGTTTCAATTGCCGCAGGAACCGACACATCGGGCGCTGGAGCCGCATTTGCGTCCATGGTATCAAGGGCTGCATCGTCTTCGTCGTCTTCTAACATGATGGCGATGGTGGCATTAACGGCGACACCATCAGTGCCTTCTGCAACAACAATCTTTGCCAGCCGTCCTTCATCGACGGCTTCGACCTCCATGGTTGCTTTATCGGTTTCAATTTCAGCGATAATATCACCGCTTTCGATGGCATCACCCTCGGATTTAAGCCATTTAGACAGTTTGCCCTCGGTCATGGTGGGTGATAGTGCGGGCATCAGGATTGGAGTCGGCATGATGTGTTCCTTAAATCCTAAAAAATTAACGATAACAAACGGCTTTGGCCGCTTGGAATATGGTTTTGGCTTTTGGCAATGCGAGCTCTTCTAAATTCGCGGCATAGGGCATAGGCACATCGATACCCGCGACCCGGTTAACCGGCGCGTCCAGATAATCAAAAGCCTGTTCCATGATTTGGGCAGCAATTTCAGAACCGATGCCAGCCGTTGGCCAGCCTTCTTCGACGGTGACTATGCGGTTGGTTTTTTTAACGGAATTGACAATCGTATCCGTATCCAATGGACGAATGCTGCGCAAATTAATAACTTCCGCATCAATGCCGGATTTTGCTAATTCTTCGGCGGCTTCTAATGCGGTTCCAACCATAAGTGAAAAAGCAACAATGGTCACATCTTTGCCCGCGCGTTCAATTTTTGCTTTGCCTATGGGTAAAACAAAATCGTCACTTTCCGGTACATCAAAACTTTGCCCGTATAACATTTCATTTTCCAAGAAAACAACTGGGTTGGGGTCACGAATGGCGGCTTTTAACAATCCTTTGGCATCAGCACCAGACCACGGGGCCAAAACTTTCAGGCCAGGTACATGGGCATACCAAGATGCATAACATTGAGAATGTTGAGCCCCGACCCGTGATGCGGCACCGTTCGGCCCTCGGAATACAATCGGCGCGCCCATTTGTCCGCCCGACATATATAATGTCTTTGCTGCCGAATTGACGATGTGGTCAAGGGCTTGCATAGCAAAATTAAAGGTCATGAATTCGACAATTGGTTTAAGTCCGGAATAGGCCGCGCCAACACCAAGGCCAGCAAACCCCATTTCCGTAATCGGTGTATCAATGACGCGTTTGCCGCCAAATTCATCAAGCAGGCCTTGCGATACTTTATACGCTCCTTGGTATTCAGCGACCTCTTCACCCATCAGGAAAACCATTTCATCCCGGCGCATTTCTTCGGCCATGGCGTCGCGTAAAGCTTCTCGCACGGTAATATTGTGCATGGGTCCAGTGTAATCGGGTTCAACAGGTGCCGGGGCACTGTCGGGTGCGGATACGTGTGCCGGAACCGTTTCTTGACTTTCAACGGATCCCGGAGTTGCCATGTCTTGTGGCTGGGCCACAGTCTCAAGCGCGTTACTGTCTTCGTCTTCTTCCAATAAAATGGCGATAATAGCGTTAACCGCGACACCGTCGGTGCCTTCGGCAACAACGATTTTCCCCATCCGTCCTTCGTCAACGGCCTCGACTTCCATGGTCGCCTTATCGGTTTCAATCTCAGCGATCACATCACCGCTTTCAACAATATCACCTTCTGATTTTAGCCATTTTGACAGTTTGCCTTCGGTCATTGTTGGTGACAACGCCGGCATTAAAATGTTTACGCTCATGATCTTGTGTGTCCTTTATGCGTTCGCGTCTAATAAAACATCGGTGTAAAGCTCTGATGGGGCCGGTTGCGGGCTTTGTTGTGCAAACTCAGCTGCTGCCGTCACTTGACGTTTGATTTCTTTATCCATGGTTTTAAGCGCCGCTTCGTCGGCAAAGTTACCAGCAAAAATGCGTTCACGCAGATTATCAATTGGATCACTTTCCTTGCGAATTTTACTGACTTCTTCTTTGCTTCGGTATTTTGCTGGATCCGACATGGAATGACCGCGGTATCGATACGTGATCATTTCTAAGATATATGGACCTTTCCCGCTGCGGCAATGTTCGGCTGCGATATGGGCGGCTTCGCGAACAGCCACCACATCCATGCCATCGACTTGAACGCCGGGTATAGCAAAACCAATGCCACGTTGATAAAGATCAGTGACAGCCGATGCCCGTTCAATAGACGTGCCCATACCATATTTATTGTTTTCAATGACGTAAACGATGGGTAATTTCCATAAAGACGCCATATTATAAGATTCGTAAATTTGTCCCTGATTAATAGCGCCGTCACCGCAATAGGCGTAATTAACCCCGCCGTCTTCTTTGTATTTATGAGCGAACGCCAGACCGGTGCCTAAGGGCACTTGCGCACCAACAATGCCGTGACCGCCGTAAAAATTAACATCGCGGCTGAACATATGCATGGAACCACCTTTGCCTTTGGAATACCCGCCGCGGCGTCCAGTTAATTCTGCCATGACGCCTTTGGCATTCATACCGGTGGCTAACATATGACCGTGGTCGCGGTAACTGGTGATGACACTGTCTTGTTTATTAGCGATCGATTGAATACCGACAACGACGGCTTCTTGTCCAATATATAGATGGCAAAATCCACCAATCAATCCCATGCCATACAGTTGCCCTGCTTTTTCTTCGAAACGGCGGATGCTTAGCATGGATTGATACAGATCCAGTAAGTCAGAACCTGATAATTCAGCGAGTGATGGTGTCGCTGCGTTCTTAGGTTTTTTTTTGGGCGATTTACTGGGCTTGTTATTGCCAGATGTGGTTTTTTTTGCCATCTTTGACCTCCATTAAATTCCGAGCAAGTCATCAAATAGTGATATGCCCTGTTTTGAATATGCGAAAACACAATGCATTATTCAGCATGTGTTTTTTCATTTAATTGAATGGAGGTTAATAAGTTTTATAATTTCTCGCAAGATGAAATCGACTAAAAAAACATCACAATTTAGCAATCCACTGAAATATTAACTTATATTCAGTTATTATGCGACGTTTTGTTGTAGCCAAGGCCATAAACAACCTGTTCTTATCAGGCATTTATCCAATGACAATCGGGCTGGAAGTAAAGATTTTCCTTTTTCTAACCACACAAATAAGGCGGCATAGGTTTTCCAGTGGCATGTGTAAATACCATGACCGTCATCATTTAATTCAATGGTGTAGCCTAAAAAGTCTGGTTCCATATGGGCCATCGAAATCAATGTGGAAATACCTTCGGAATACAAGCCTGCATCAACACCTTTGGGCGCCTGTTCCCACAATGTGGCAAAAAACGGATGAGGTAGTTCTTCGTTCATGTGGTCCATAATCCAGTCCTTTGCTATTGATATTTGTATAAAATTTTTAGGCGGGATTTGCCGTGTGCAAGCCGGGAAATATTTTACGCATAAAACGGTGAGCTGGTTTGGGCGGGGCAATCCATTTAACGATCATATTCGGTAATGCACAGGGTCGCCATTCAGGTCGATGTTCGGCTAAATGCTGCCTGCTAAACGACGCCCAAGTATCGAGCGAAGAACGGTCCCGCCAATAAAAATAAGTTTTTGCTTCCCCGCCTTGATCAAACTCTGTTTCAAGGCCCAAAAAACCCATCATTCTGGGGGCCAAAGAAATCATTTCGTCCGTCGCCGTAAAATCATTATCAGGAATGCTGGAGATCGCCTCAGCTTTAACCGTCACTTGAAAATAAGGGGCTTTAATTGAACTGGCTAGACGTCCCATTCTCATCTCCATGTTTTACGTTCAAAATAATGATATCGTTTTGTTCAGCTAAGTTTAACATTACCCGCGCCCGTTCTTCTAACATATCCGGATCAAGGCTACTTGGCGATAAAAGTTTGCTACGCCGTTCTAATTTTGATCGTTCTATTTGTGCGCTCGTAGCTTGAACTTGAACCAGATCAAGTTGTTTTTGTAATTTTAACAAAGCCAAAATTCCGCGATCACCTTGAATTGCGTGATAGGTGAAATAAACAATTCCGCAAATGCCCAAAATAGGTCCTGCTATATGGCGAACCCGTGAGCGTAATTCTTTAATTAATTCCATCGTTACTGTGGATCCATTTTTTTAATGAGCAATACCCACAGTCCCAAACCCAAAAATGATAATGGGCTGAAATTATTAACAAACGGTTATGAAGTATCGGATAACTGAACGTTTTAGCCAAAAAAAGGGCTGACAGCTAAACCGTCAACCCTTTGGTCGTTTTATCAATTATTACTGAATTTTATAAAGACAATGACTTACCGTGATAGGTCGCCATAGGCCCTAAGTCTTCTTCGATGCGGATCAATTGATTGTATTTAGCCAATCGTTCGGAGCGGGACAATGATCCGGTTTTAATCTGCCCGGCATTGGTGGCGACGGCTAAATCAGCCAAAGTTGTGTCTTCGGTTTCACCGGAACGATGGGAAATAACATTGGTATATCCGGCTTTATGGGCCATTTCGATGGTTTGTAAAGTCTCGCTTAACGTTCCAATCTGATTAAATTTGATCAAAATTGAATTGGCGATACCTTTATCAATACCGTCTTGTAAACGCACCGGATTGGTGACAAATAAATCATCACCGACCAATTGGATTTTATCACCTAATTCATCGCTTAAATTTTTCCATCCATCCCAATCGTCTTCGGCCATACCATCTTCTATGGAAAATAGAGGGTAGCGTTTTGCAAGGTTACTAAGATATTTAACGTGTTCTTCGGCGTTTAAGGTTTTACCCTCACCGGTCATTTCATATTGACCATTAACAAAATACTCGCTTGCCGCACAATCCAAAGCCAAAAGGATATCTTGTCCGGGTTTATACCCTGCCCCTTCGATGGCTTTCATAATGTAATCAAGGGCAACTTCAGCGCTGCCAAGGTTGGGTGCAAATCCGCCTTCGTCGCCAACATTTGTATTGTGGCCTTCGGCTTGAAGCGCGTCTTTAAGCTGATGAAAAACTTCGGTACCCATGCGTACGGCTTCTTTGATGTTGCCAGCACCAACGGGCATGATCATGAATTCTTGGATATCAATTGGATTATCCGCATGCGCGCCGCCATTGATGATATTCATCATCGGCACCGGCAATGTGTGGGCAAAAGTTCCTCCCAGATAACGGTATAATGGCAGATTTGCTTCTTCTGCGGCGGCTTTGGCACAGGCCAAACTAACGCCTAAAATAGCATTGGCACCTAAACGGCTTTTATTGGGGCTGCCGTCCAGTTCAATCATCATGCGGTCAATGTGAATTTGATCTTCTGCGTCGTGTCCGGAGAGGGCATCAAATAGTTCGCCATTGACGCTTTCACAAGCTTTCAGCACACCTTTGCCGCCATACCGACGTTTGTCATTGTCGCGTAATTCGGATGCTTCGAACGACCCGGTTGAGGCACCGGACGGTACAGCCGCGCGGCCAATAACACCTGTTTCTAACGTTACATCGACTTCAACTGTTGGATTGCCGCGGCTATCGAGGATTTCGCGGGCAAAAATATCAAGTATGGCCGTCATTTTATTCTACCTTTTTACAACAAGTTTAAATCTGTATTGGCCGGGATTTAGCCAGTTTGTCAAATTCCATCAGCATTTCTAACACCCCGCTCATTTGATCAAGCGGGATCATGTTCGGCCCATCAGACGGTGCGCTATCTGGGTCTTGGTGGGTTTCAATAAAAACCGCCGCGACGCCGATTGAAACCGCTGCCCGGGCTAAAACCGGTGCAAATTTTCGCTCGCCACCGGACGTGCCGCCTTGCCCACCCGGCTGTTGTACGGAATGGGTCGCATCAAAAACTACGGGGCAGCCGGTATTGGCCAAAACGGGCAAGGCCCGCATGTCAGAAACCAAAGTGTTGTAGCCAAAACTGACACCGCGTTCAGTGATCATGACGTTATCATTGCCGCCGTCAATAATTTTTTGGACAACATTTTCCATGTCCCAAGGGGCTAGAAATTGGCCTTTTTTAACATTGACCACGCATCCAGTGATGGCCGCTGCCATTAACAAATCGGTTTGACGGCATAAAAATGCTGGAATTTGCAACACGTCAACAACGCTGGCCACTTCCGCACAATGAGACGGGGCATGGATATCCGTTAAAACCGGCAGTCCGGTTGATTTTTTAATGGCTTCGAATATCGGCAGCGCTTTATCAATGCCAATGCCACGAGAGCTTGAATTACTCGTGCGGTTGGCTTTATCAAATGAACTTTTATAAATCAGACCAATGCCCAGTTTATCAGATATTTCTTTTAATGAGCCAGCCATGTCCAATGCGTGATCATGGCTTTCCATAGCGCATGGTCCGGCAATAATGGTAAGGGGGTTGTCATTGCTGATTTTTAAATCACCAATTGAAATAGTACGATGTTGGGGCATTTTTTAAACCAGCCTTGATTGTAAAATAGCTGCACTGATGAATGAAGAAAATAACGGATGCGGCGCAAATGGTTTGGATTTGAGCTCGGGATGGAACTGAACGCCAATAAACCAGGGATGGTCGGTAATTTCGACGATTTCCGGTAACAATCCATCTGGCGATAATCCGGAAAACCGTAAGCCTGCCGCTTCTAAGGGGTCGCGGTAATGGGTGTTTACTTCAAACCGATGACGATGGCGTTCTTTAATGTATTGTTTGCCATAAACCTCGCGCACACGGCTGCCTTGGGCAAGTTCACAATCATAAGAACCCAAACGCATGGTGCCGCCTTTGTTGCTGTTTTGTTGGCGCGTTTGCAATTGATTGCCTTGCATCCATTCGGTCATTAAACCGACGACCGGATCTTCGCATGGGCCAAATTCTGTGGATCCAGCGGTTTTAATGCCAGCCAAATTGCGTGCGGCCTCTAATACGGCCATTTGCATGCCAAAACAGATACCAAAATAAGGAATTTTGTGTTCACGGGCAAATTTGACAGCCGCCATTTTGCCTTCGGATCCGCGTTCGCCAAAACCGCCAGGAACAAGAATGCCATGTACATTTTCTAAATTGTGCATTGTATCATCGTTGTTAAATGTCTCGGCACCAATCCATTTTAAATTAACTTTGACATTATTGGCGATACCGCCATGGGCTAAAGCTTCGGACAAAGATTTATAGGCATCCAGCAACCCTGTGTATTTACCAACAACGGCAATGGTGACCTCGCCTTCGGGACGAATGACGCGTTCGGTAATGGTTTCCCAGCGACTTAAATCAGGGGCTGGGGCATCCAATCCAAAGTGACGACAGACTTCATCATCAAGACCTTGTTCATGATAACTGATGGGCACCCGGTAAATGCTGTCCACATCAAGTGCTGGAATAACCGATTGTTCACGGACGTTACAAAACAAGGCGATTTTTTTCCGTTCGCTTTGCGGGATATCACGGTCCGCCCGGCACAATAATAAATCGGCGCGGATACCTACATTCAGCAATTCTTTGACCGAATGTTGTGTCGGTTTGGTTTTAAGTTCCCCGGCCGTTGCAATATAAGGCAGCAATGTTAAATGCAGGAACATGGTTTTTTCAGAACCAAGTTGATTGCCGAGTTGTCGGATGGCTTCTAGAAACGGTAAGCCTTCGATGTCGCCGACTGTGCCGCCAATTTCACAAAGCACAAAATCTTCGTCCGTTAAATCGTTGACAACAAATTCTTTAATGGCTTCTGTGATATGGGGAATAACTTGGATGGTGGCGCCTAAATAGTCACCACGCCTTTCTTTGGCTATGACGTCAGAGTAAATGCGACCTGTTGTTACGTTGTCGCTTTGCGTCGCATGAACACCCGTAAATCGTTCGTAATGACCAAGGTCCAAGTCCGTTTCAGCACCGTCATCGGTAACAAAAACTTCGCCATGTTGATAAGGGCTCATGGTTCCGGGATCAACATTGATATAGGGATCGAGTTTGCGTAGACGGACTTTAAATCCGCGCGATTGCAAAAGTGCGCCCAAGGCAGCTGAAGCCAGCCCTTTACCAAGTGAGGATACCACGCCGCCAGTGATGAAAATAAAACGCGTCATGGGAGATCACAATACATCAAAAAAATAAATTTCCAAAGAAAAAGAGGCGGTGTTTAAGCCCCCTCTTTTATCAAGTCAATAAAACCGCCATTTGCCGTAGATTTTAATTGGCTATCGGCGCACTTGGAACGCTTGGTTCCGCAGGTTGGGTCATCGGTGCAGGTGCCGGTTGGTCGAGAATCGATTTTTCTTTGCCGCTTTGATTGGCCAAAATTGCCAACGTCAAACTGGTGGCCATAAACCCGGCTGCAAAAATTGCAGTCATCCGTGTCAATAAATCAGCTGTGGCCCGCCCGGTCATTAAACCGCCCATACCGCCGCCGCCGCCACTGGCCCCCATACCTAATCCGCCGCCTTCGCTGCGTTGTAATAAAACGACACCGACAAGTCCGATGGCTAAAATTAAATGAATGGTGAGTATGATTTGTGTCATGATGTTTCCGAAATAATCACTGTTGATTGGGTTTTACTGCCAATAATCAGTAAACACCACCTCTTTTTTATGGTCATTTATAATTATCAACAACAATTGGCAATAGCTACGAAATCATTAGCGTTTAGGCTGGCGCCACCGATTAAGCCCCCATCGACATTTTTAAGTGCTAATAACTCTTTGGCATTGCCGGGTTTCATGGACCCGCCATAAAGTATCCGCATACGTAATGCGGTGTCTTCGTTTGAAATGTGTTGAAGTTTTTCGCGTAACGCCAAATGCACTTCTTCGACGTCACCAAGTGATGGAATACGGCCCGTTCCAATAGCCCAAACGGGTTCGTAGGCGACAACCAGCTGATCGGCGTTAATGACGTCAGGCATGGAGTTTGTTAATTGTGAACAGACCACTTCCAAAGCTTTTCCTTGATCGCGTTCGCTTTCGGTTTCGCCAATGCAAATAATGACTTTTAATCCGGCATTAAGGGCAGCTTCGGTTTTGGCTTTAACATCTTTATCACTTTCACCGTGGTCGGTCCGGCGTTCTGAGTGACCTAAAATAACATAAGAACATCCCGCGTCTTTGATCATTTCGGCACTTAAATCCCCGGTGTGTGCGCCTGATATGGCTGAATGACAATCTTGGGCACCTATTTCGATGATAGAGGTTTTAATGATCGAGCCAACGGTATGAATAATCATTGCCGGTGGGCACACCAAGATTTCGCACCCAAGGTCATTTTTTTCTGTTAATGCCGTTAACGAATTTGCCAGCGCCGTACCGTCTGCAACAAGGCCATTCATTTTCCAGTTGCCGGCAATTAAAGGTCGTCGAAGCTGGGTCATCGTTTGTCATTCCTGTGATTGTTTTTTAAAGAAAAAATAATTTACTATGAATGACACATTCTTATCATATCCTTTCAAATGGTCCAACATTTCTGCAGTTAAAAGCGGATCATCATAATATCGCCCGAGATCACGGTTTAATGTGTTGCCGGGCGGTGTTTGCGCGCTTAGACTGCGGCCTAAATTTTGTATGGCCTTTTGTGTCTGGTCTCATTTTAAACGGTTTAGTAGGTTGTTATGCTTTCTTCTATTCGTAAACGTAGTGGTTCTTTTGTTGTCAAAGGCTTTTTACTTCTTTTGGTGCTCAGTTTTGGCATGTGGGGTATTCAGGATATGGTGGCGCCAAATTTAGCCGGGCAATCGGTTGCCGAAGTGGGCGGTGATGAAATTTCCCCAAGGCGCATTGAAATTGCCACACAAAATCAAATTTCCAGATTGCGGCAAGTTTTTGGTCCAGGGTTTAACCGGGAACAGGCTTTTGCCATGGGCATTTATGACCGGGTGTTGCGCCAAGAAGTGAATACCGAACTGTTACGCAAAGGGGCTAAAAATTTAGGTATTGCTGTCAGTGATGATTTGATCAGCACAGAAATTCGCCAAGACCCGGCTTTCCGTGCCCAAGGTACAGAAACCGGTTTTGACCGCCAACGTTTTAGACAGATTTTATTAAGCAGCGGATTGACCGAAGCGGCTTATATCAATGAAGCCCGTAGCCGCATAGCGATGAGCCAATATTTAGGCGCGATCCAAGGCGGCGTGATTGCTCCGAAACCATTGGTTGCGGCTATTTACCGTTTCCGTAATGAAAAACGGGTGGCTGAAGTGGTTGAGCTTACATCCTCAAACGTGACTAAAACTTTTAATCCCAGCGATACGGACTTAGAAGCTTTTCATAATGCGAATGCGGCCCAATTCACGGCTCCTGAATACAGAAAACTGACCGCTGTGGTCCTTAAAAACTCTGATTTAGCTAAAGAAGTTGTTGTTGATCCAGCACAAATTGAAAAAGCTTATCAGGACCGCATTGATGAATTCACGGTCAAAGGTAAAAGACAGGTCGCGCAAATGTTGCTGGAAAACGAAGACGATGCCAATGCCGCCAAGCGTTTGCTGGATCAAGGCAAAGATTTTGCCGAAGTTGCTAAAACCATTACTAATCAAGATGCCGCTGATTTGGATTTTGGTGTGGTTACCAAAGCTGATTTGTTACCAGAATTAGCGACGGCTGCGTTTCAATTAACAGAGCCCGGCTATACGCAACCTTTGGAAACTGTTTTGGGTTGGCATATTTTAAAAATTTCTAATATCACAAAGGGTGGAACACAACCGCTTACGGAAGTTCAAAGCAAAATCCGTGATGAACTGGCTTTACAAAAAGCTGCCGACGTGATGTTCGATTTATCGAACCGTTTCGAAGACGAATTGGGTGGTGGTGCATCGCTTGAAACAGCGGCGCAAAATTTAGGCTTAGATGTATTATCTATTGATAGTATTGATAAAAATGGCTTGAACTCGTTTGGGCAAAAAGTTGTTGGTGTGCCTCAGCAAGCGTTCATCGATACAGCCTTTGATACTGGCGAAGGTGAAGAAAGTGCATTAACCGCAGTCGGTGACAATGATCTATTTTTACTGCGTGTCGATACAATCACGGCTCCTGCTTTGAAACCTTTAGCCTCTGTTAAACAAGATGTTGAAAATGCCTGGATTGCCGAACAAACGCTTAAACAGCTTGAAAAACAGGCCAAAAAATTAGTTGACCGGGTTAATCAAGGTGAACTGTTAACGCGGGTGGCCGATAGTTTGTCTTTAAAAATTATAACCAGTGGTGAATTGGGACGCACGACTATGGAAGGCTTGAAACCAAGGGCCATCTCCATCGCAAAACTATTTGAGTTAAAAGAAGGCACGGCGGGTATGGCAAGATCCGAAAACGGATACGCTGTGATGGTTGCAAAACGTGTCATTGCCGCCAACCCTATCGCCGATGTCGACGGTGTCAAAGCTTTGAGCCAACAATTAACCAGTGGTTTCCAAGCTGATATTATTGGTGAATTAATCACGGCGCTTGAACAAGATATTCCGGTCACCATTAACCGTGATCAACTCAGCTTGTTGGCTTTGGGCAATCAACGAGGGCGTTAAACCTTATTTTTTCAAGCGCGGAATTTTACTTTGTCGCATTATCCTGATTTTTATAAATTCGAGGCAACGTTTAAAGCGTCCCGCCCACAAGTGGTCTGGCGGCGCTTGATCGCCGACCTTGAAACGCCTGTATCTGCTATGATGAAACTCGCCCATGGTCGGGACAATAGTTTTTTGCTGGAATCCGTCGAAGGTAGCGCCGTGCGGGGGCGTTATTCATTTATCGGGTTTGATCCCGATTTGATTTGGCGTTGTGTTGATGGCGTTGCAGGGATTAATACATCCCCGGCAACATCCGATGATTTTCCCCCCTGCCCGACCGGACAAGCTGATGGTGTGCAGGCATCTTTAAAACAACTGGTTCGAGACAGCCGTATTGAATTACCAGATGACCTGCCGCCCATGGCAGCGGGACTTGTGGGCTATATGGCTTATGACATGGTTCGGGTGGCTGAAAACATAGCAGATGATAATCCAGATGTCATTGGTGTGCCGGATGGGTTGTTTTTGCGGCCTTCCGTTATGGCCATTTTTGATGCCTTAAAAGACAGTTTAATCATCGTCACTCCGGTTTGGGATCATTTAGGCACCGGCGCGGATGTAAATAAATGTTTTGATGCGGCCGTCGCTAAACTGGAACAGGTGGTTGTTGATGTACATGCGCCTTTACCCGCATTGTATCCGATGAACAACAGTGATATCTCATCGAGCGATCCCACATCCAATATGGACAAAGAGTATTTCTTGGGCATGGTTAAAAAAGCCAAAGAATACATTATCAATGGTGATGCTTTTCAAATTGTACCATCGCAACGTTTTACGATGCCTTTCAGGCAGTCGGCGTTTACATATTACCGATCTTTGCGGCGATTAAACCCCTCTCCTTTTTTGTTTTATTTGAATTTTGGTAAATTTTCCGTGGTCGGGTCCAGTCCTGAAATTTTGGTCCGGGTGCGTGATGGTGAAGTCACTATTCGTCCGCTTGCGGGTACCCGAAAACGCGGGAAAACTGCCGAAGAAGACCGCGAATTGTCAGCCGATTTGCTCGGTGATAAAAAAGAATGTGCCGAACATTTAATGTTATTGGATTTGGGCCGTAACGATGTGGGCAGGGTGTCAAAAATCGGCACTGTTAAAGTCACCGAACAGTTTAAAATTGAGTATTATTCTCATGTTATGCACATCGCATCGAATGTCACCGGCGAACTGGATGCGTCACGAGACGCCATTGATGCGTTACTGGCTGGATTTCCAGCTGGAACCGTATCCGGCGCCCCCAAAGTCAGAGCTATGGAAATCATTGATGAGTTGGAACCGCATAGGCGCGGTGTTTATGGCGGTTGCATTGGCTATTTTGGGGCGGATGGCGATATGGATACCTGTATCGCGCTTAGGACTGCCGTCCTGAAAGACGATAAAATACATATTCAAGCCGGCTGTGGCATCGTCGCCGACAGCGATCCTGAATCCGAATATCAGGAAACCGTCAAAAAAGCCCAAGCGCTTGTCCGCGCCGTTTATCAAGCCGTTGAATTTGATGAGTAAAACGGGCGATCAAAAAAAGAGTTAACCCTCTTCTTCTTCCTCAAATATGAACGGAACGTGCTGACTTGGTGCCATAATCATCATCATATTCAAATATTTGATTTCAGTTGTCATTGGTCAATGACCTCCATTTTGGTATAAACATTAACATATGCCCTTGCTTAGGAAATATCAAGTTTTCGTATTTTTTTGCAATGTTTTCAGAGGTGTCATGTTTATTAATGTCGTCGAATTTGCCTAACGTGCCTACGGTGGCAAATCGAATAAAAATATCATCAATTTCTGATTTTGCCGTGACTTGGCAATAACGAACATGGGTTTTGTATGTCGATAGAATAAAAGGATCTTTGTCTATTGGGATTTGTCTTACTGTTGTTCGCTCAATTGTATAGGGCTCGCCGTTTTCTTTTGGTGGCAAATGTAAAAGAAATTCGCCTTCGTTCAAATCGTTCCCGCCCTGATCTTGCTGTTGTAAATGGTTTGAATAAATATCTTTATCGTTTCCATCAATTAAAAATATGCCAATATTTTCGCTCCCGCCATCCGACGGTGTGTATCGGTAATGATAATCAATATATTTGGCATTGGAGTGTTGTTTGATAACAAGTGTTGCGTGTTCTGTGACTTGTAATATCCCGTTGTCGACTGATTTTACGGTTATATCTTTTATAACAGAGTCGTAATAATAGTTACGTATTTTAGGTAAATAATTATTCAAGACAATTCTATTGAGATCATTTTTAATGTCTGGAAATTTACTTTCATTAATTAAGTGCGTTAACTTTTCCCAAGTTTGTTCTAAATCTTTTCTGTTACCTAAGTACTCATCCGTCCAAATAATATTTTCTAAAGCTTTTTGGAATATGGTTGTGAACTGGTTTGATTTGACAAAAACACTGAAAACGCCGCCTATTAGAATGGCATTTCCGCTTGTCATTAGAAAAACATTCCACTTAGGGAATTTTGAATCGTCAATAAAAAATACCGCGATCACAAGAAAAATAATCCCAAGTACAACCAAAATCCATGGCAAGGCATTTTTTATGCCATCGGGAATGGTTTTACCGCCCTGATTGATGAATCCCATCACGAGCCCTCTTTAAAATAGTTTAGATGAATGGATTGTACACCATAAAATGTATCGATAACATAATTATCATTGAGCTGTTTTAACAGTGCCTTTAGGCAGGGCAATGTTTGATTTAGGCCACGGTTTTACCAGCGTTGATAAGGGAACCAGTTTAAAGCCTTTGCTTTCAATAGTTTTGATCCATGGCTCTAGTGCTCGGATGGTGTTTTCACGTGGATGACCAATGGCGATGGCGTAGCCTTGTTTCCTAGCCAGCCGCTCGACCTTGGCGAGTTGGGACTTGATGACATTGATGTTTTCATCGTGATCAATAAAAATATTGCGCGCGGTGAACGGAATATCAAATTCTTTTGCCGCAATGCGGCCTTTGCTTGTACCGCTGGTAATGGAATCGAAAAACCATAAATTTTTCTTTTTTAATTCTTCCATTAATGTGCGCATGCCTTGTAAATCGGATGTAAATCGGCTGCCCATATGGTTGTTGACGCCTTTAATGCTTTTTAATTGGGATAAGTTCCAGCGGATTTTTTGACGCAATTCATTTTCCGGAATACCGGATAATAATACGTTGGGGCCGGGATCCACGTCCGGGCTCATCGGCTCCATTGGGATATGCAACATAATCTCGTGTCCCGCTTTGCGGGCGGTGGCGACTTGGCTATCCATTTTTGTGGCATAAGCAATATAGGACGTCGTTAATAACCCCGGTAACTGCACAATGCGTTTTGACCGGGATTTATCAATACCCATGTCGTCGATGACCATGGCGATGACCGGTCGTTTTTGCGGGCTTGAGATGTTGGGGTTTTTTGCTGAATTTGTTGACTTGTTGGTGTGGTCATCTGTGGTGGGGGCTGTGACGGTATCTTTAATGATCGGGGTGTTGGGTAAAACAATTTGTGGGGACGGTTCTTGAGCTTTTTCCAAGTCGGTTTCTTGTTGAAAAAACGGACGCGGCATAGCTTTTTTAGGGGTTTGTTCTATTTCAGGTTTTGGTTGTTGTGTCATCTTTTCTATGGGACGGTTTTCTTCTTCGGTAAAAAATTGACGTTCAATCGTTCTATTGTCGATCTTGGATTCTGTTGGGGGAACAGGTTTTTGTTCAGGTGTTGTTTCTTTTTTTTGAGGTAACGCTTGTTTTTGTGGTGTTTCAACCTGCGAAACGTCTGGGATCGGTGTTTTTTGGAAAACAAAACCCAGTCTATAACCAATGGCAATACCGATTAAGGCCAAAACAACAAAAACCAGCTGTCTTTTTGGGTTGGGTTTATATTTGAAATATTTTTTCCGTGGTTTGGATTTCCCGCCTTTAAGCAGCCCTAATGGATCCAGAGGGCCTGCCAGATCACCTTCATCGTCATTAAGGCGGTGTTCAGGAGTTGGGGAGTTCGCCACGTTATATCTCCATAAAATCGAAGCTTTAATAAATAATCGTTGTAACCGTTGAAATAAAGCACATATGTGTGGTAGACATGAAGTAGGCAGCATAGCCGCTGGGTTTTATTTTTGTTCAGAATGTCTCAAATAATCCAAATTTAAATATACAGTAATTATGCGTGTTCCTTTATTTTTTGCTCGTAAGGGTGCCAAATGCAGGCTTATGATATTTCTGGTTTAAACATTCTTGTTCTTGAAAAAAACCTGTTAATCCGCCGGTTATTAACCGATGTTTTTAGGGAATTTGGTGTGCCAACAGTACAAAGCACAGCTAATGTCGATACGGCTTATCGCATGTTTTGCCAATTTCCCATTGATATTATTCTATCCGATTGGACCTATGATTTGGATGGCATGGATTTTTTGAAAAAAATTCGCAATGACCCGGACAGCCCAAATCCGTTTATTCCGGTTGTTGTTGTTACGGCTAATATCGAAATTCGTCATGTATTCGAAGCCAGAGATACCGGTATGACTGAATATTTAGCTAAACCGGTTTCGGCTAAATTAATTTATATGCGGATTATTTCTGTCATTGAAAACAACCGGGCTTTTGTTCGTGTGAACAATTTTTTTGGTCCCGATCGTCGGCGCCACACTATTCCTAATTACGTCGGTTCTGAACGCCGCCATCAAATGATGCATTAAAATTTATGGCATTTTTATATAAGGCTGGACCGTGCTTGACGACTGGGCCCCTCACCTGCATTGTTGCCAGCTTAAACTTATTTCAATGCAGGCACCCGTTTGAATTCCCATGATACTATTAATCGATAATTATGACAGTTTTACCTATAATTTGCTGCACTATATTGGCGAGTTAGGCGTGGATGTTGCTGTTCACCGTAATGATAAAATCTCGGTCGATGAAGCCATCAATTTAAATCCCGATGCGATTGTCATATCACCGGGGCCCTGTGATCCGGATAAAGCCGGAATATGTTTAGAACTGGTGGAACAGGCAGCTGAAAAAATCCCGCTGTTGGGTGTTTGTTTAGGCCACCAATGTATAGCGCAAGTTTTTGGTGCGACAATCGGGCTTTCGCCACAACCCATGCATGGAAAAATAAGCGCTATCCGCCACCATAATACGGGACTGTTTGAAGGTTTGCCGACACCGTTCCAAGCTACCCGGTATCATTCATTGTCGATTAAACCGGATACAATGCCAGACTGTTTGCAGGTTACCGCAAACAGCGATGATGATGTCATCCAAGGCATTCAACATAAATCGCTGCCCGTACATGGCGTGCAGTTTCACCCAGAAAGCATAGCGTCCGAATATGGGCATCAAATGTTGCGTAACTTTTTAGATCAACTTAACATCAGGACCAAGCCTGGAATAACATTATGAGTGATACGTTAAAACCGATCCTTGCCACTGTTGCTGACGGGGCGAGTTTATCCGTTGAACAATCTGAAGCCGCGTTTGACATTATCATGTCTGGTGAAGCAACGGCGGCACAAATCGGTGCGTTTTTAATGGCATTACGGGTGCGCGGTGAAACGGTTAATGAAATTACCGGGGCCGTGCGTATTATGCGCCGCAAAGCGTTAAAAGTATCTGCACCCAAAAACGCCATCGATATTGTCGGTACGGGCGGTGATAATTCGGGAACTTATAATATTTCAACGGCGGCTGCACTGGTAACTGCGGCCTGTGGTGTACCTTTAGCCAAACATGGCAATCGTTCATTATCATCTAAATCCGGGGCATCTGATGTATTGTCGTCCATTGGTGTTAATATCGAAGCACCGTTGGGCGTTGTTGAAAATGCCATAAAAAATGCCGGTATTGGCTTTTTAATGGCCCCGCTTTATCACAGCGCAATGCGTTTTGTGGGCCCGGCCCGGGTTGAAATGGGCACTCGGACGATTTTTAATTTATTGGGTCCTTTGTCAAATCCAGCAGGCGTAACGCGGCAATTTACCGGGGTTTATTCAAAACTATGGGTTGAGCCGTTTGCCGAGGTTTTAAACAATTTAGGATGCGAACGCGCGTGGATTGTTCATGGCTTGGACGGGTTGGATGAGTTAACCACGACGGCACCGTCATTTGTCGCCGAATTAGACAAAGGTGTTATTAAAACCTTTGAAATCACACCCGAAGACGCCGGGTTGCCGCGCGCCCAACCCAAAGATTTAAAAGGTGGTGATGGTCCGCATAATGCCAAAGCGTTAAAGCGTCTGTTGGAAGGCGAAAAAAATGCTTACAGAGACGTCGTTTTATTGAATTCTGCTGCTGCACTCATTGTTGCCGATAAAGTTAACGATTTAAAAGACGGTGTAGCCATGGCCGCAGCTGCTATTGATGATGGCCGTGCATTGGCGGGATTAAATAAATTGGTCGCCATCACTAATAATTCGGACAACATCCCATCATGAGCGATATTTTAGCAAAAATTTGTGCCGATAAAAAAAATCATATCGCTGCCCAAAAAAAACAGAAATCATTATCTGATCTTGAGCAACAGATCAAATCGCAGACACCGACCAGAGGTTTTATTAAAAAATTAAAAAATAGTGTCGCGGATGGGTGTTATGGTCTTATTGCTGAAATAAAAAAAGCATCCCCGTCTAAAGGCTTAATCAGAGAAGATTTCGATCCACAAATGTTGGCAAAAGCCTATGCCGCTGGGGGCGCGAGTTGTTTGTCGGTGTTAACGGATATCCCCTATTTCCAAGGCGATGATGCGTATTTAGTTGCAGCCCGTGACGCCGTTGATTTGCCCGTATTACGCAAAGACTTTATGCTCGATCCCTATCAAATAACTGAGGCCCGAAGTTTAGGGGCCGATTGTGTGTTGTTGATTATGGCCGCATTGGGTGATGAACAGGCCGCCGAGCTTGAATTCACAGCCAGCGGATTAGGTATGGACGTTTTAATCGAAGTTCATAATGAACAAGAATTAGACCGGGCTTTAAAATTAAAAAGCCCCTTGATCGGCGTTAATAACCGTAATTTAAAAACGTTGGTCGTTGATATCGCCATGACTGAGCAATTGGCGGCATTGATCCCCAAAAACCGTATGTTAGTTAGCGAAAGCGGGTTGTCCACAGGGGTTGATTTAGCCCGTATGTCGCGGGTCGGGGCGACATGTTTTTTAATTGGTGAAAGCTTGATGCGCATGGATGATGTTGAAACCGCCACGGCTGAACTATTGCAATCCAAGGATCGGGTTTAATGGCTGAATTTACTCATATTGATAAAGACGGCAATGCCCGCATGGTGGATGTGTCTGATAAATCGGCAAGCGAGCGCGTTGCGATCGCCAAAGGCCGTGTTTTAATGGCCAAACCGACAATGGATTTAATTACCGGCGGTGATGTTAAAAAAGGCGACGTGTTAAGTGTCGCGCAATTGGCGGGCATCATGGGTGCCAAAAAAACGCCTGATTTGATCCCATTATGCCATCCATTGATGTTAACTTCGGTGGCGGTGGAATTATCCCTAGATGAGAAAAATCTAGCTGTTGAAATCACCGCCATGTGTAAATTGTCGGGACAAACCGGGGTTGAAATGGAAGCTTTAACAGCGGTGTCTGTGGCGGCTCTTACTGTTTATGATATGTGTAAAGCCGTTGATAAAGGGATGAAGTTAACGGACATTCGCTTGGTCCATAAATCCGGTGGTAAATCCGGCACATTTGAAGCTGAATAGGACGAAAAATGATTTCCGTCACCGAAGCCATTGAAAAAATAAAATCCAAATTTTCATTATTAACCGAAGAACAGGTTAGTCTGGATAATGCCCATGGTCGGGTTCTGGCAAATGATTTAACGTCAAGATTAAGTCATCCGCCTGTTGAAGTTTCGGCCATGGATGGCTATGCCGTGCGCGCCTGTGATGTTGAAAAAGTCCCTGTGATACTCAAACAAATTGGCATGTCCCAAGCGGGTGCGGGATTTTCAGGAACCGTAGGTGCCGGAGAAACGGTCCGCATTTTCACCGGCGCCCCGTTGCCAAGTGGTGCCGATAGCATCGTTATTCAGGAAAATACCGAATCCCAAGATGGTGTCGTAAATGTGCTTGAAAGTGTTGTTGTCGGGAAGTTTGTCCGAGCAAAAGGTTTAGATTTTAACGAAGGCGATGTGTTGTTGAAAGCCGGTCGGATATTATCAGCCCGGGATTTAGGCTTGGCGGCGGCCATGAATTACCCTTGGGTTTCCGTACGCCGCCGTCCTAAAGTTGCTATTGTTGCCACCGGTGACGAAGTTGTCATGCCGGGTGAGCCAATGACATCTTCGCAAATTATCAGCTCAAATAGTATCGCTGTTGCAGGCTATGTTCGGGCATTGGGTGGTGACGCGTTAAGCCTAGGCATCGCCAAAGACGACCCAGATCATTTGAAATACATCTTGGCCGGGGCCAAAGGCGCCGACATGTTAATGACAATCGGCGGCGCATCGGTTGGTGACTTTGATTTTGTGCGCGATGTGGCTGGTGATCAACTGAGCTTTTATAAAATCGCCATGCGCCCTGGAAAACCGCTAATTTTTGGTCATGTCAACGGTGTTCCATTGCTTGGGCTTCCGGGCAATCCCGTATCGGCTGGGGTGACATCGTTTTTATTTTTGAAAACAGCATTTGATGCGATGTTAGGTGCGGGTGATGGACAGCGTCCCGTTGAAACCGCCCTTGCCGGAATTAATATTTCAGCCAACACTGTACGCCAAGATTATATCCGGGCTACATTAGCAATCGATGATCTAGGAAACAGGGTCGCAACCCCGTTCCAAGGCCAAGACAGTTCCATGTTGGCACGTTTTGCCCATGCCGACTGTTTGATTAAGCGTCCTCCTCATGCTGTGGCTGTCCAACAAGGAGATAAAATAGAAATCATTGTTTTTCCAGAAGGCTTAATCCGGTTTTAAGCAACAAAGTTACGATTAAATAACCCTTGACGGCAAATAAGAACTAAAGTAGAACATTTAAATGTTTGCGATTTGTTCTCACTGTATCAACCCAATATATGATGATCAATTTGCACCATTTAAAACTCTTTTTTTTATAAGAGTTTGATTAAAAGGATGAATTGATGCTTACACGAAAACAATATGAATTGCTTGTTTTTATCCATAATAAAATTAATGAAACCGGTTTTTCGCCGTCATTTGATGAAATGAAAAATGCTCTGAATTTACGCTCTAAATCAGGAATTCATCGGTTGGTTAGCGGTTTGGAAGAACGCGGCTTTATTCGTCGCCTTGCTCATAAAGCGAGAGCTTTGGAAGTCCTTCGATTACCCGATATTATGACCATCCCAAAAGGTGTGAAAATAAATGCTGGATTGACTGCTCATGCTGATCAGTCAGCGGGTAGAGAGCCATCGACAAACGTTATAGAAGGACAATTTGGAAAACAAAGTCATAGTGTAACTGATCAAAACGACCCTGCAGTCATGCAAATTCCGCTTTATGGGCGTATTGCGGCGGGCACCCCGATTGAGGCCTTGCGCGATCACTCATCGCATGTTGATTTTCCGGCTTCGATGATGTCGTCTGGAGAACATTATGCATTGGAAGTTGATGGCGACTCGATGATTGATGCTGGAATTTTTGATGGCGATACGGTTTTAATTAAACGTACTGAAATAGCGGAAAACGGGACCATTGTTGTGGCTTTGGTTGACGGAGAAGAAGTCACATTAAAGCGTTTACGTAAAAGCGGGGCTTCTATTGCTTTGGAACCGGCTAACAAAAAGTATGATACTCAAATTTTTGGCTCTGAACGGATTAATGTTCAAGGTGTGTTGGTTGGATTAGTGCGTAGTTATCAATAATTAACGGTCGCTTTAACAACGGGATTGGGACGCATTACCCACGGCCTGTTTCCGCGTGTATCATTGACGCTCTGAATGATGATGTTATCTGAATTCAGCCATAATACATGTGTGCCGCCTTGTTGTAGATCCTTTTTATCAATGACTATGGCTGGTTTTTTGCCCGCGCAGTTTGTTGAAACAGTGTTGCTTGTGATGATAACGTCGGCAATGTTGCAGTCTTCGATAAATGCCGTTTGGTTTTGGATAATAGAAACGATTTTCCGGTTGCGTTGTAAAATACATCCCATGACATCGCATCTGAGTTGATTATCCGGACTTATTTGTCCAGGTTTTGGCCATTTTTCTGTATCTGTGAATAAAGCGTAACGCTTTAACCATTGTCGGCTTTCAAATTTTGATGCGCGCCGATTAGACAGCATTAGTTGTTCGTTGGATGTATATAAAGCCGTTAATTTACCGTTTCGTGCGACGATGATGTCCGGTGGCTGATAAGTTAAAGCGATGATCGAGCCGGCAATCAATCCGGCGATACCCAAATAACGCGCTGGATGGTGGTGCAGTAAAATGATCAGTGTGCCTAAGGCGATGACAGCCAACCCCAGATCGGGTAAAACTTGAAAGCGGGCGATGGCCCCCGGCCAAGAGGCCACAGTCATGGCAACATTGATGATAACATCAATGCCCCACCCCATTAATTGAAATGCGATACCTTCAACACCAAAAGGGATCGACAACACACCGATTAACGCCCACGGCATGACCCAAAATGCGCTCATTGGAACGGCGATCGCATTGGCCGCGACGCTGTAACTGGCAAGTTGATTAAAATGATATATGGCAAATGGTGCTGTCGCTAAACTGGCTAAGAACGACGTTATTAATACGCCACTTATATATTTAAGTGGTTTGATAAACCGGTTGGTTTTTGTTGTTGATTGTTTATCCGTTTTGGATCTGATCCATTCATAACCAGCAATCAAGACTATAACGGCTGAAAACGACATTTGAAAACTGGGACCCAGTATACTTTCCGGGCTAAAAATTAAAACAATTAAAGCGGCCCATGCGACGGACCTTAATGATAGCCCCCGGCGGTCAAGCATCACAGCAACCAAGACCAAGGCTGTCATGATGAATGATCGGGTTGTGGGGACAGATGCGCCTGAAATCAAGGCATAGGCTAAAGCACCGGGCAATGCGATGGCCGCCGCCCATTTTTTTGTCGGCTGATATAATGAAATTCTGGGTAATAAAGCTAAAATGCCGCGGCTCAAAAAATAGATAAAACCTGTGATTAAACCCATATGTAATCCGGATATGGCGAGCAAATGCGCAAGCCCTGAATTTCTCATGGCGTTGGTTACGTTTTTTGCAATTGATCCGCGTTTACCGGTGATCAGCGCCGTGGCAATAGCCCCCGAATCGTTGGGCAAGGCTGATGTAATCGACGCTGATATAGTGTTTCTCAAATTATCCAATTTTTGACGAAACAAAGAAACTCCAATAACGGCTCTTGCGGACGTTTTTTTTGTTATTTCGCCATATGAAAATCCATAAGCACCAATGTTTTTGAAATAAGCATTAAATTGGAAATCAAATGCGCCCGGCACCACGGGTTCTGATGGTGGCGTTAACCGAGCTGTCATGGAAACCCAGTCCCCCGCTTGAAAGGTGTTTTTTAATGCCCGTACTTTTATGCGTACCGTAAGCGGTGTTTGAGATCGATTAATACCAAGGATATCGATTTTATCCAAAGTCAGTCGAGCACCCTTTTTCAGGATTTCAATGTTTGTGATACGCCCTGTAACCCGCGCCCGATCAATAGGAGATTTCAAAAATATTGTTTCTTGCGAATGAGTACGAATTTGTGCAGCCGAGAAACCTAATAGGGCAATGAATGAAAAAATGAAAACTTTTTTTATGAAAAGTTGTCTGCTGTTGGTGATATTGACGCGCTGCAATAGTGTTGCAAATAGACTAAAAACAAATATGGCCGTGGCGGAATAGACGAATAAAGGTTCTTCATTAAGTTTAAAATAAGTAATAATGCCAAACCCATAAGCCACAGGAATCCAGTAAAAACTGTTACCCCGAAAAATCATGGCCCGCATCATTGTTGTGTGACTTTCTTGTGGTCGGTGAAATAAAGGTTAAGAATTGTAAATTATACTATAGAGAGAAAATTATTTATTTAAACACCTTCTTTAAAATTTTCTTTATAACTATTTGCTGCAACTGCTAACACGCAGTAGTATGTTCGCGTTTGTGGGTTGGATGTTTTGCAAATGCAAAACTAGGCCCGAAGGTATATTTTTTTTATGAAAGCGTTCACAGATGACGGTTGTTACCCGATTTGCTCCCTCGCCTACCGGATTTTTACATATCGGCGGCGCCCGTACAGCGCTTTACAATTGGTTATTTGCAAAACATCATCAACGTTATGGCGACGGTGGACAGTTTTTATTACGTATCGAAGATACCGACCGGGCGCGGTCTACGGATGCGGCGGTGGATGCTATTTATGATGGATTAAAATGGTTAGGTCTGGATTGGGATGGTGACGCGATATCACAGTTTTCGCGCATTTCAAGCCATCAACAAGCTGCTCGCCAATTGTTAGAACACGATAAAGCCTATCGGTGCTATTGTTCGCCCGAAGAATTAGCGGATATGCGCGCCTTAGCCAAACAACAAGGCCGCCCAATGAAATACGATGGGCGGTGGCGCGACCGTGACCCGGCGGATGCGCCAAAAGATGTTCAACCCGTTGTTCGTTTAAAAGCACCTGTTAGCGGTGATACGATCATTGATGACCGGGTCCAAGGTGAAGTCAAAGTCAGCAACCAAGAAATCGATGACATGGTTTTACTGCGAGCTGACGGCACGCCGACCTATATGTTGGCGGTGGTGGTTGATGATCATGATATGGCCGTTAGCCATATCATTCGCGGCGATGATCATTTAACCAATGCCTTTCGTCAGGTTCAAATTTATAAAGCATTAGGTTGGCATATTCCTATTTTTGCTCATATTCCTTTAATCCATGGGGCTGATGGGGCTAAAATGTCGAAACGTCATGGCGCTTTGGGGGCTGATGCCTACCGAGACCAAGGTTTCCATGCCGAAGCGTTACGTAATTATTTGCTGCGTTTAGGCTGGTCCCATGGTGATGATGAAATTATTTCAACAGATCAAGCCATAGAATGGTTTGGCTTGGGTGCTATTGGACGGTCGCCATCAAAATTTGATTTAGCTAAGCTCAATCATATTAACAGTCACGTCATCCGGGAAATGGATAATGAACGTTTGGTTGATCTGGTGATGCCATTTATAGAAAAAAATTTACCGGGTGACATTGCCAAAGAAACCGCAAATAGGTTAAAACAGGCAATGTCGTCACTAAAGGAACGTGTTAAAAACTTTGTAGAGCTTGCTGAAAGTGCTAAGTTTTTAGCCGTTAACCGCCCAATTGATATTGATGAAAAAGCAGCCCATATTTTGAATGATGAAGCATTAGTGCATTTAAAAAATATGCATGATGAACTGTTGAACGTTGATTTATGGGCCCACGATACATTTGATGCGGTAGCTCGAACGTACGCGGAAAAAGCGGATATTAAACTTGGAAAAGTATTACAGCCTTTGCGTTCTGCATTAACGGGCACGACTAAATCACCAAGCATTTTTGAAGTGCTGGAAATACTTGGGCGTGATGAATCCCTCGCCCGCATTGATGATGTGTTATAATCAGTTCATCATTGTTATTGAAGGATCGGGATAGAATTCAAACTGATGGTTTGACCATCAGATAACAACCAAAATCAGAAACTTAACGCATTTTGCATTTAGTTTTTGGTTATTAAGAGGAGGATAGAATGAGCAATAAAACCAACAACAAAACTTCGGGTACTTTTACTTTAACCGATAACCGCAGTGGGGAAAGCTATGAGCTTCCGGTGCTGGCGGGCACGACAGGGCCTGATGTTATTGATGTGCGTAAATTGTATGCTGAAACCAATTGTTTTACTTATGATCCGGGTTTTACATCAACGGGTAGCTGCGAGTCGAGCATCACCTATATCGATGGTGATCAAGGCGTTTTATTATATCGTGGTTATGCCATTGACGATCTTGCCGATCATTCTGATTTTCCAGAAACTTGCTATCTGCTGTTGTATGGTGAACTACCGACGGTCAAACAGAAAAAGAAATTCGAACACGATATCACCTATCATACAATGCTGAATGAACAGCTGATGTATTTTTTCCGCGGTTTTCGCCGGGATGCCCACCCGATGGCTGTGATGTGTGGCGTCGTTGGCGCTTTGTCTGCTTTTTACCATGACAGCACTAATATTTCAGACCCAAAACACCGGATGGTCGCGTCTTATCGTTTGATTGCCAAAATGCCGACAATTGCGGCAATGGCCTATAAGTTTTCTATTGGACAACCTTTTGTTTATCCCAAAAATGATTTGTCTTATTCGGAAAATTTCTTGCATATGATGTTTTCAACGCCGTGCGAAGAATTCAAAGTTAATTCCATCATTGCACGCGCCATGGACCGAATTTTAATATTGCATGCGGATCATGAACAAAATGCATCCACTTCGACCGTGCGTTTGGCCGGATCCAGTGGTGCCAACCCATTTGCATGTATATCCGCTGGTATTGCTTCGCTTTGGGGGCCAGCACACGGTGGGGCCAACGAAGCCGTGCTCAACATGTTAGAAGAAATTGGTCATGTTGACCGTATTCCTGAATTTATTGCGCGCGCCAAAGACAAAAACGATAGTTTCCGTTTGATGGGATTTGGTCACCGGGTTTATAAAAACTTTGACCCACGCGCTCAAGTCATGGAAAAAACCTGTCACGAAGTGCTTGATGAATTAGGCATCGAAGACGAACCGTTGTTGGATATAGCCGTTGAATTAGAACGTATTGCTTTGGAAGATGAGTATTTCATCGAGAAAAAATTATATCCGAATGTGGATTTTTATTCGGGTATTATTTTCAAAGCCATCGGTATTCCAACCAGCTTGTTTACGGTTTTATTTGCCGTTGCCAGAACGGTGGGCTGGGTCGCGCAATGGAATGAAATGATTGAAGACCCGTTGCAAAAAATTGGCCGTCCACGTCAACTCTATACCGGGGTAACGCGGCGTAAATTCTGTGCACTGCATAAACGCAGCAAATAGTTTTTATAATCAACCGATTAATTGGGGGGCTTATGGCCTCCCTTTTTTTTGTAAAATCGATAAAATTTTTATCGCCGCCCTGTGGCTTGGTCGCTGTTCGTCTCCACCCAGATAAGACAAAGCTTTTTTGTATTTCAATTTTTGTTGCTGGCATTTTCCGGGATCGTTTAACAGTTCCAGAAGACTGGGTTTTAAATTTTTAGCGGTACAGGCATTTTGTAGAAACTCGGGGATTGCCGCCTCCCCTAACAAAATATTGACAAGATTTGCGTATTTCACGCGGATTAATTTTTTTGCCAGCCAATATGTAATCGCATTCAATCGATACGCAATAATCGACGGCGTGCCAGCCATGGCGAGTTCCAGAGACACGGTGCCCGATGCGGCAAGGGCCACGTCGGTGGCAGCAAAAGCATCAAATTTATCATCATCATTATCGATACAAATAAGCGGTGTTGGCCAATTCTCAATGAAAGGTTTTAGTAAACTTTGCCGCCCTTGGGCTATTGGCATGACGGTAATCAGGTTCCCTGAATCCCCGGCTAATGCCGCTATAGTTTCTTTAAAAATCGGTAATAGTTTTAAAATTTCTCCTGCCCGGCTGCCCGGCAATACGGTTAATAGTTTTTGGTTTGGGGTAACATTATGGGTTTCCCTAAATCGCTGGGCAAGGCCTTGGTCGGCGCCGCTTTCAAGCACCGGGTGGCCGATAAATGTGCTATCAAGGCCGTATTTTTCAAAATACGGCGGCTCAAATGGAAGCAACGTCAATAGATGGTCAACTAATTTCGCTGTTTTTAATGCCCGACTTTCGCGCCATGCCCACACCGATGGGGCCACCATATGCACCAAAGGAATACCAAGTTTACGTACCTTTTTAACCACCCTGAAACAAAAATCGGGCGCATCAATAGTGATAACGACATCGGGTTTAAGGCGTTTGATATCTTCCGCAGTTTGACGAATTCTTGATATTAATTTGGGTAATTTGGGAACCACTTCGGCAACCCCCATAATGCTTAATTCAGCCATGGGAAATAGGCTATTTAAACCCTGTTCCAGCATTTTATCGCCGCCTATACCACCATACGTTATGGATGTATTGGTGCTGGCTAAAGACGTTAACGCCGCCATTAACCGTCCGCCTAACAAATCACCGGATGGCTCACCGGCGATAATATAAACTGTGTAGGGCTTAGGCTTGATCATTTAATTGTCTTTATCCGTTGCTGTTGATGGCGGGATCCCGCGTAAAAACAATGCGTTTTCATTGAGCAGATGTACCACTTTATCACGTTCCAGAACAAATCCTCCGCCAGCTTCTAGCGCGACACCGGATAATCCCGCGCGTTCAACGTTTTTAATGGTCTCAGGGCCGATTGCAGGTAGGTCAGCGCGCCGTTCTTGTCCGGGCTTAGGCATTTTAACCAAAACGCCGGAACGGTGCTGTGGCGCTTGTTTAAACAGCCTCAGTAGCATTGCATCGGTGCCATCTTTACCTTCTTTAGCAATAATTTGACCATCACGGGCAACGACAGCTTGGCCCAAATCCGCAGCCCCTAATTGTAAAGCCGCCTGTATAGCAATTTTTATATCATCAATGTCTTGCGGGTTAGCTGAAGTAAGGCTTTGCTCGCCTGCATCGATGAGCAAATGTTGGACAAGCTGTTCGGCACCAATGATGTGAAAACCTTCGCTTTTTTCAAGCGCGGTGATTAAGTTCCGTAACAAACCATCGTCGCCTTTAGACCGAGCGCCGGTTTTTATAAAAAACTTAAAGGCCCATAAATCAGGTCGAAGCTGGAACAATGATGGCCTTTTGATCGATCCGGCCATGACCAAGTCTTTGACATCTTGGTCGTGTAAAATTTTGACGGTTCTGCCTGCCGCACCAAGCCGGACCCATGTGTGAGGGACGTTTTCGACTAATAACGGCGACGTATGACCGTCAAATGCAATGACGTGGAATGCGCGATCAGATTTTTGACAACTTTCAATTATGGCTTTTGGCAAATTACCGCCGCCTGCGAGTATTCCAAGCTTAGGGCTATGAGCTGACATTGTCCGCATCGGGTTGGCAAACGGAACGTGACGAGTTGGTTTTGATGAAATTGACGATTTCCATGACCGCTTCGTGGTTGGAAAAATCTTCGGCAACATCTTCTAATCTTTCAAGAATTGTTCCTTCTGGGGCGAAAATCAAACGGTAAGCTTTGCGTAAATCATGAATTTCATCACGGGAAAAACTGCGGCGTTTTAATCCAATAATGTTTAATCCGCACAAGCGTGCCCGATTGCCAAGCACCGATCCATAAGGAATGACATCATTTTCAACACCCGTCATGCCACCAATCATAGCGTGCCGTCCGATCCGAACAAATTGGTGAACCGCGGATAAACCACCAACAATCGCCCATTCACCAATGGTGACATGTCCGGCCAAAGTTGCGTTGTTTACTAAAATGGCGTTGTTTTCGATGATGCAGTCATGGGCGATATGGGCGCCAACCATCAACAAACAATTATCACCGATACGGGTTTCCATGCCACCACCTTCGGTACCCGGGTTCAATGTGACGTGTTCGCGGATCGTTGTATTTTTACCAATCACAAGTTTAGATTTTTCGCCATGATATTTTAAATCTTGTGGTTGGTAGCCAACCGAAGCAAAAGGATAAATTTTAGTTCCTGCTCCGATTTCAGTTATTCCAGAAACAGCAACGTGTGATACCAATTCAGCATCGTCAGCAATGACCACATTGCGACCAACGTGGCAAAATGGTCCGATTTTAACGTTATTGCCAATTTCTGCGCCGGCTTCAACAACAGCGAGCGGGCTGATATCAGTCATCATTTTGGTCTTCCACAATCATTGCTGAATACGTGGCTTCTGCCATTTTTTTGCCATCAACCATAGCCACGCCTTTAAATTTCCAGACATTGCCACGGTTTCGTACTTTTTCCACGTGCAGTTCAACCTGATCGCCGGGGGTTACGGGTTTTCGGAATCGGGCTCGGTCAACAGTCATGAAATAAACAATACTGCCCGCACGTTTACCGGTTGTTTCAATAACCAAAATAGCCGAGGTTTGGGCCATGGCTTCGATGATCAGAACGCCTGGCATAATTGGTTGGCCAGGGAAATGGCCTTGAAAAAAAGGTTCATTGATAGTGACATTTTTAATGCCAACAGCGGATACATCGGGAATAATGTTTTTGACTCGATCAATGAACAGAAATGGATATCTGTGCGGAATCATTTCAATGATTTCAGCGTATTCAATAACCCGTGTGGCATCGTAAGTATTAGAATCCATCGGTTATGTCCTTTTTGATTTTGATAATTTTTCCAATGTGACGATTTCTTTCATCCAGTCGCGAATATTTTTGGCAGGCGTACCACCGATTTTTATACCCGGTTCGACATCACGCATAACCCCGCTTTGGGCTGCTATTTGCACGCCTGCACCAATTTTCAAATGTCCAGCAATGCCAACTTGACCGGCAACAATTGTCAAATCGCCAAGGGATGTGCTGCCCGATATGCCGACTTGACTAACAATCACCACATTTTTACCAATTTGTACATTATGTCCAATTTGCACAAGATTATCAATTTTGCTACCCGACCCAATAACCGTATCCGGTCCTGTGCCACGGTCTATAGTCGTATTTGCTCCAATTTCAACGTCGTCATTAATCATAACTCGACCTAATTGTGGGACCTTTAAATGGCCTTCGGGTCCCATGGCAAAGCCAAACCCGTCTTGGCCGATGCGTACACCGGTATGAATAATGACGTCATTACCAATATGGCAATATGCTAAGGTCACAAGGGGACGAATGTCACAACCATCGCCAATTATGACACCGTCGCTAATGACTGTATTCGCACCTATCCGGCAATTGTCCCCTATTTCTACGGCATGACCAACGACGGCACCAGCGGCAATAAGATTGTTCTTGCCAATTTTTGCCGTACTGCTGATGTGCGCTGCCGGCGAGATGTTTTGGGTGGCCTTTGGTGTTGGATGAAAAGCTTGGGCTATGCGGGCATATGCATGATATGGCGTCTTTGTCACCAATAAAACCATGTGAGGCGGGGCTTGGTCAACGTACTTAGCTTCGACGACACAGAGTCCAGCATGACTTTCCCTGAACGCATTTACATAGCGTTTATTGTCTAAAAAGCTGACGTCTGTGCCGGTTGCGTTATCCAAAGGACAAACATCCGTGAACCGATGTCTATGGGATTTAGCCCCAGCAATTTCTGCATCTGCGATGGTTGCAAGTTTGTCGATGCTAAAAGGGCCGGCAACTTCATAAAACCGGGGCGATGGCATTTATTTTTTTCCTAGTTTTGCGACCTTGTGAGAAGGCAAAACTTTGTCGAGTTGTGCTAATACTGTATCCGTTATATCCAACTGCTTAGAAGATAAAATGACTTGGTTTTGTCGGACAATGATACCAATGTCTTGTTTTTCAGCAAGATCAGCGATTATCTTGCTTAACTGTTCTTCGACAACAAGCATTGCATCGCTTCGGGCTTTGTTCAAATCCTGTTTACGTTTTTGAACTAAACGCTGCATAGCGACAACTTTTTGTTCGAATTTTTTTCGTTCGGCAACAAAAGCTTCCCGTGCAAGAATTGTGCGTTTCTGCAAAAGTTTTGCATTTGCTGCTTTTAAAGCTTTGTCTTCTTTTTGCACTTCCTCCTGGTAGCTTTTAGCATAAACAGAAATTTGTTTGCTGATATCAACGACAACTTTTGCATTGCGACGAATAACGTTCAAATTAATCACAGCAATTTTAACGCTATCAGGAAGTGCTGTAGATTTTTTTGTTTTTTGTTGGGCCATGACATTGCCCGCGCTTATGACAAGCAAACCAATGAGTACAAATAATTTAAACATTGATTGAGTGTTGATGAGAGTTTTCAAAACAGGCTCCTTGTAGGTTCCATTAGAACCGGGTTGCAAAATTCAGACGGAAATTTTCCTCTAAATCATAATCTTCTTTTAACAATGGAAATGCGAGGTCAAAGCCGATTGGACCAAACGGAGAGACCCACGTAATACCAGCACCAGCAGATACCCTAAGTGATCCGTCGTCTTTGGTTGTGCTGTTTGTCGGTGACAGACTTCCTGAACTACCAAAATCAGTAAATGTACGACCAGAAATCCCTAATTCTTTGGGCAACCCAATGGGGTATTGAATTGAAATACTGCCGGTATATTTCCATTCACCGCCAAGAGCGTCATCCGTTAATGTGTCTCTTGGGCCAACACCATTGGTCTCAAACCCCCGCAGATCATCACCCCCTATGAAATAACGGTCAAGAAAACGAACGTCTTTAGTAATGCCCGTTATTAAACCGGTTTTTGCTTTAAATGAAAGTGTGACATCATCAGTAACTGGCCAAAATTGAGAAGCAGATAAAGTGTTTCTAATGTATTTATTGGAACCACCAAGTCCGGCTAAATCGGTTTTTAATTTAACGATATACCCTTCTTTGGGATTGTTGCGGTTATCCAGTTTGTCATAGGCAATAACATGGCCGATTTGGGAGGAATATTCTATACCTTCGGCTGATTTAATAAGCGAGGAAGCACTGCTACCTACATCTGTTACCTGTTGACGCTTAAAGGTGTAATTCCAAGATTGTTGCAAGTCTTCGGTTAGCGGATAACCGGCTCTAAAACCAAAACCTGTTGTTTTTGTATCCAGCGAACTACTATCCTGCAGATCTTGTTCAACATGGAAAACATCAACTCCTGCACGGATTTCCCGGTCAAGAAAATAAGGTTCAGTTAAGCCTAAATCGACTTGGCTTTGTTTGGCTGCGATGGTGAGTTTCAAGTTAACTTCTTGGCCTTTACCGAGTAAATTTTTCTCTGACAAAGTAACTTCGCCTAAAGGTCCACTCGCCGTTGAGTACCCAGCACCAACGGAAATCGAACCAGTCGATTTCTCTTCAACTTCGACTTTAATAACAGATTTATCAGGTGTGCTACCCGGCTGTCGTTCAACGTTAACCTTTTCAAAAAAATCTAAAGCCCGTAACCGGCGCCGTGAACGGCGTAATTTTGAAGCATTAAATGCGTCCCCTTCAACCAATCTGAATTCGCGGCGGATGACTTTATCCAAGGTGCGGACGTTGCCGGAAATATCAATGCGTTCTACAAAAACCCTTGGGCCTTCGTTGACTTCGAATGTGAGATTAATTTTTTTAGTTTCGCGGTCCCGTTTAATGCGAGGACGTACATCGATAAATGGAAAACCTAATTCACCAGTACGTTGGGTTACTTTATCAATGGTTTTTTCGATAACACTGTTATCGAACCAATCACCGCTTTCGTAATCGATAATACCGGCTAAATCCTCGGTTTTTAGATTTCGAATACGTGGATTTAATGTGATTTCACCAAATTGATAACGTTCACCTTCGTCGACGGTAAATGTAATGAAAAAATCTTTTTGATTTGGTGATAATTCTGCGTTGGCTGAAAGCACCCTGAAATCTGCAAAGCCTTCGCTTAGATAAAAACGGCGAAGTAATTCCCGGTCCAAAGTCATGCGGTCCGGATCGTAATTGTCATCGTTACCTAATATACGGTACCAAATAGTTTCTTTGGTACGGATAATGTCCCGTAATGCACTGTCATCAAATTCTTTATTGCCAACAAATTTTACAGAAGCGATTTCAGTGGGATCGCCTTCACGGATTTCAAAAACGAGATCAACGCGGTTTTGCGGTAATTGAATGATTTTAGGCTCGACTGTCGCCGCAAACCGGCCTGAACGACGATAAACCGTTAAAATACGTTCAACATCATTTTGCACTTTTGTCCGGGTATAGATAACCCGAGGCCGTAACGTGACTTCACCACTAAGAGTTTCGTTGGTGGTTTCAAAATTGCCTTCGAATGCGATGCGGTTAATAATTGGATTTTCAACAACCGACACAACAAGCACATTGTTATTCCGTGTTAACGTTACGTCAGCAAACAAGCCCGTTGCAAATAAGCTTTTTAAGGACTTATCAATGCGAGCCGGATTGAAACGGTCGCCTTCGCGAACAACCATATAGGATTTGACGGTCCCCGGTTCAACGCGTTCCGCACCGTCGACGAGGATTTGCTGGATGATGTCATCTGTTGAAAGGCCTGTACCCCCGGATGTTGTGTTTTGTGCATAGGCAACCGTCAACATTCCGCCAAAGACGATGCTAAAAACTGGTAAAATTAACAAGTAACAGGCTATGCGCTTCAACTGATTTCCCCTTGGATGAACTGTTATGTGATCAGTTCTTTAACAAATTCTATAACTTGTAATTGGACTAAGTCATTCCATGTAACGTAAACGAAAAGAATCAATAACAGAATCAATCCTAAACGGAAACCGTATTCTTGTGCATTTGCTCCTAAAGGTTTTCCGCGCACGGCTTCAAACCCCAAAAACAATAAATGCCCACCATCAAGGACCGGGATTGGAAATAAGTTGATCACACCAAGATTAATAGACAGCATCGCCATGAGAAATAGCACATCGAAAAGCCCATTTTGTGCCATTTGTCCAGAAACTTGCGCGATACGAAGAACGCCACCAAGCTCTTCCGCGCTGCGTTTGCCGGAAATAATATCGCCTACATAACTGACTATTCGCACACTTAAAATGCCAGTTTGTCGGACACCAGTCCACAGAGCCATAATCGGATTTTGGCGGATATAATCAATTTGTTGTGGATCAGGTGCAACACCAAGACGCCCTGTTTCTGGTTCCTCGTTTTCTCCATTCGGTTCCGATTGTTTCGCAACAATGGTTCCGGGGGTAATTGGAATATTAAGGATTTGTTTGTTGCGTTCAATGGTGAAATTCAACGTATTTCCGGGATTTTTACTGACGATTTCACGTAAATCTTCGAACCAAGTAATATTTTGACCATCAATAGCGACAATGCGGTCACCTTTGATTAAACCCGCTTTTTCCGCAGCACTTGCAGGCATGATATCGCCAACGCCCGCCAAAGGACGTGCCGTGCCAATAGTCCCAGCCATCACTGCCAATATTAATGCCGCGAAAATGAAGTTAATGGCCGGGCCGGCAAAAATAATGGCCGCGCGTTGACCAACGGTTTTATGGGAAAAAGAAACGGCTTTTTCATCAGCTGTTAATTCTCGGGGGTCGCCGTTTTCGTTCTCTTCGCCTTCGCCAAACATTTTAACGTATCCACCTAGTGGAATTGCGCAAACTTTCCAGCGGGTATTTGCTGTATTAGTCCAGCCAAATAATTCTGGTCCAAATCCGATAGAGAAAACTTCAACACGGACACCATTTTTAAGGGCGACACGGTAATGCCCCCATTCATGGACGAAAACAAGAATAGAAAGGACAATTATAAAGACAAAGATATAATTGAAGGTGAAATTAAAAATTTCCATTAAGTACGCTTTTCATTTTAGAGAAAGTTTGAAGGTGAAGATTTTAGAATCCATATTTATTAGAAATCAGGCTTTCAGCAAGCTTGCGCGCGTCCTGATCACAATTTTGAACAACATCAATGCTATTGATATCAATAATTTGGGCTTTTTCAAGGCAATCAGAAACAATCCGGACAATATCTAGAAATCCTATACGCCCGTTTAAGAAATGTTTGACGGCAATTTCGTTGGCGGCATTGAGCACTGTTGGCGCAGAACCCCCGGTTTTTAGTGCATCTCGCGCTAGTTTTAATGCCGGAAAACGTACAAGGTCTGGTGCTTCAAAGGTAAGAGTAGCAATATCTTCCAATCGTAATTTTTCAACAGGGGCATCAATTCTATCCGGCCAAGCCAAGGCATAGGCAATGGGGGTACGCATGTCTGGTGTGCCTAATTGCGCCAAAACAGACCCATCAATGTATTCGACCATGCTGTGGATCACCGATTGTGGATGGACAACGATATCAATCTGATCTTCATTGACGGGAAACAAATGGTAAGCCTCGATAAGCTCTAAACCTTTATTCATCATCGTTGCACTATCCACAGAAATTTTTGCGCCCATATCCCAATTAGGGTGGTTGACGGCTTGTTGTGGGGTGATGTTTTGCATTTCATTCGTCGTGAAATCTTTGAACGGACCACCGGATGCTGTCAATACAATGCGTTCAACACGGTGAGCATATTTGAAATCAAAAACCTGATAGATGGCGTTATGTTCGCTATCCACAGGCAATAAAGTCGCTTGATGTTTTTCAACTTCTTTGACAAAGACATCCCCGGCACAGACCAAACATTCTTTGTTGGCCAGGGCAATGATTGCGCCGCGGCGAACAGCATTGAGCGTGGGCTGCAATCCAACGGCCCCAACAATTGCCGATAGCACCCAGTCTGCAGGCCGCCTGCCCGCTTCGTTTAAAGCGTCGATTCCGGACGCAGCCTCGATTTGGGTTCCGGATAATGCGGATTTTAAATCTTTGTAATGAGTATCATCTGCAACAACACAAAATTGGGCACCGGTTTTTATGGCGTTCGATGCTAATAATTCTGCATTGGAATTGGCCGTTAATGTGTCGACTTTAAATTTTCCCGGATTACGCAACAGTAAATCAACCATGTTTTGGCCAACGGAACCGGTGGCGCCTAATATTGAAACACTGCGTTGTGGTGTTCCAGATGAATTTAAATCACCCATATTTCGGGACTTTACATCCATTGAAGGATACTTTCATTTCTATAAAGGTTTATCAGGCCAACGCATAAAGCGGCGGCTAATAGTCCATCAACGCGGTCTAATAATCCGCCGTGGCCGGGTATAAGCGTGCCTGAATCTTTAACATTAAAATGACGCTTAATGGCCGATTCTAATAAATCGCCAAATTGTGAAACTGCGCCAACTAGGGCGCTAACGGTAATAAGTTGAAAATTGAAAACCGCGTTGTTATCCAGATAATAACCCACAATCCAACCAATTAACGCAGCCATCATAACCCCGCCAAAAAAACCAGCCCACGTTTTTTTAGGGCTGACACGAGGTGCAAATTTGGGCCCCCCGATCATCCGGCCAAAAAAATACGCTCCACTATCAGCGCCCCAAACTAAAACAAACAGCCATGCAACGGCCAAAAAACCAGCGCTGTCTTCAAGACGAATATAGACTAATGATAAAATTGGCAAGGTGATGTATAATATGCCAATGCCCATCCATAATTTTTTATATTGGCAAAGCTTTACCCATTCGGCTGCCAATAATAATGCCCCTATAGCCATCATAATGTCAAAATAAGGCGACCCAAAATAAATTGCAGCCATAACTGGCGGAATCAAAAACAACGCAGATAATAATCGGCGTTGTAATTCGTTCGGTTGATTTGATTTAAACCGTGGTGCCATAACGTCTGTCCCGGCCATGGAAATCATCGACAGCTTTTTTTAAATCTGAGTGCGAAAAATCTGGCCATAAAGTGTCGACAAAGACAAACTCTGCATAGGCCAATTGCCAAAGTAAAAAATTACTTAAACGCATTTCACCACTTGTTCTAATCAGTAGATCCGGATCAGGAACACCATTTGTATACAAAGCATTTGAAAATACTTCATCGGTGATATCAGAAGCCGATAGTGAACCATTTTTAACCTGTTCAGCAAGTGTGCGCGCGGCCATGACAATTTCATCACGTGCACCATAACTTAACGCAATGGTTAATGTTAAACGGGTGTTGTTTTTGGTTTTACTTTCGGCTTGCTCTATTAATTTAATGATGCTGCTGGCTAATCGGTTTCGATCGCCAATGACTTTGAAACAAACACCCTGTTGGTCCAATTCTTTGATTTCGCGCTTTAAATAATACGTTAAAAGCCCCATTAAATCGCTGACTTCCTGGGCGGGGCGCCGCCAATTTTCAGAAGAAAAACCATACAGGGTTAAGTATGAAATATTCAATTGAATGGCACTTTTTACGGTCTTTCTAAGCGATTCAGCACCTTGTTTATGGCCGCTTACTCTTGGCAATCCACGCGCACGTGCCCAACGACCATTGCCATCCATAATAATGGCCACATGACGTGGGGGGGGTGATAATTCGCCGAATTTGAGTGAGCTTGCCTCCATCCTTAGACCTGCATAATTTCCTGTTCTTTGTTTTCCAAAAACGTATCAACTTTTTTAACAAATTCATCTGTTAATGTTTGGATGTTTTGTGAAAACTCGCGGTGTTCGTCTTCGGATATGTGTCCGTCTTTTTCCGCGACTTTAAGTTCGTCCATTGCATGGCGGCGAACATTACGAACTGAAACGCGGGCGTCTTCTGAATATTTTGCAGCAATTTTAGCCAACTCAGTCCGTCGTTCTTCGGTTAGTGCGGGGATAGGAATCCGCACCATTTGCCCGTCGGATGCCGGATTCAATCCCAGCCCGGAATCGAGAATGGCTTTTTCAACAGATTTAACCATGCCTTTATCCCATACTTGGACGCTAAGCATGCGCGGTTCAGGAACACTGATACTGCCCACCTGATTTAGGGGCATGTCGGATCCGTACGCATTGACTGTAATGGGTTCCAGTAAGCTCGTACTTGCCCTGCCTGTACGTAAACCGGAAAAATCTTTGGATAAAACATCAACGGCACCTTGCATACGTCGCTGGGTATCGGATGTCATGGTTTTTATATCAGTAAAGCTCATGCAGGTTTTCCTTTTGTTATGGTCTTTTGGCGAACATAAGCCATTGATGATTAACGATTTATGAGGGGTCTGTTATTTTAGTATAAACACCCTCTCCGGCCAATACATTTGCAAAACCACCCGGTGTATGAATTGAAAAAACCAATATGGGCAGTTTGTTTTCCCGTGCCAATGCTATTGCCGATGTATCCATCACCCGTAAATCGTGACTTAGTACATCTTGGTAGCTAAGATTATCATAGCGTTTTGCATTTTTGTTTTTTACCGGATCGGCATCATAAACACCATTGACCTGTGTGCCTTTTAATAAAACATCACAATTCATTTCTACGGCGCGCAAGGCGGCAGCCGTATCAGTGGTAAAAAACGGATTTCCTGTACCGCCAGCAAAAATTACGACCCGGCCTTTTTTCATGTGGCGTACTGCGCGACGACGAATATACGGCTCACACACCGTTGCCATAGGAATAGCCGATTGAACGCGTGTTGGCACATCCATGCCTTCTAAAACGCTTTGCATGGCGAGTGCGTTCATGACAGTGGCTAACATGCCCATGTAATCGGCTGTTGTGCGTTCGATGCCCTCGGCGGCTGAAGAAACACCGCGGAATATATTACCAGCACCAATGACCAAGCATAACTGCACACCTGACTGATGAACGGTTTTTATTTCTAAACAGATACGTTCAACAGTGTCGGGGTCCAAACCAAACTCTCTGTCCCCCATTAAACCTTCACCAGATAGTTTTAAAAGGACCCTCTGGTATTTAGGTTTCATGGACATGAGCTCGCCTGTGTTTAGATATGACTTTTTTAGTTTTATATCAAAGCTTATTATTCGCAACGTATATCATAAGCCCGGGCAATCGTTAAATATTTTTTTAATTGCCCGGGTTATGTGTAAACTTGATCTAATGTCAACCGCCCGTTACCGCGGCAACTTCGGCTGCGAAGTCTTCTTGTTTCTTTTCGATGCCCTCGCCAAGCACATACATTTCAAAACTGGCGATAGATGCTTCAATCCCGGCATCTTTAGCCGCTTTTTCAACAGCTTCGCCGACTTTGCTTTCGCCATCAATGACAAATATTTGATCGACAAGGCAGGATTCCTCAAAGAATTTACGCATCCGTCCTTCGACCATTTTATCGATGATGTTTTCAGGGCGACCTGAATCGCGCGCTTGATCAGAAAGAATTGTTTTTTCTTTGGCAACGACATTTGGGTCTAATTCGTCACGGTTGACGGCCAAGGGTTTGGCGGCGGCCACGTGCATCGCAACCTGTTTGCCAATAGCAGCTAATGCAGAACCGTCACTGTCGACGTTAAAGGCGACCAAAACGGCAATTTTCCCAAGATTGGGTGCAATCGCATTGTGGATATAGGATGCAAGGTAGCCGTTTTCTGCGTGTAGTGTTTGAATCCGGCGGATTGACATGTTTTCGCCAATCGTCGAAATCAAATGTGTGAGCTGTTCGCTAACCGTGCGATCTGTACCGGGGTATGCCGCATCTTTTAAGGCTTCGATATCATCACCTGTTTCAAGGGCGACTTTAGCAATCGATGTGACAAATTTTTGAAACGTTTCGTTGCGTGCAACAAAATCGGTTTCTGAATTAATTTCAACGACGGCCCCGCGTGTGCCATCTACGGCAACGCCAACCAAGCCTTCGCTGGCTGTACGGCCAGCTTTTTTAGCGGCCGCAGCCAAACCTTTGGTGCGTAGCCAATCGCTGGCACTTTCGATATCGGCATTGCTTTCTGACAGAGCTTTTTTGCAATCCATCATTCCAGCCCCGGTTTTTTCCCGAAGCTCTTTAACTAGGGCAGCTGTAATTTGCGCCATAATAATCCTCAATATTAAAAAGTAACGTTAACCTATTGAAAAAAAGACTAAGGGCCCCTATTAAGCAGGAGCTTCAGTGCTTTTTTCGCTTGCAGGCGCTGTTACAGTTGCTGTTTCAGCAGTAGCCGATTCTATAGGAGCGGCTTTGACCTCAACTGGTAATTCTTCGATCACCGGATCGACAGCTTCACCTAAATCAACACCACTTTGTGTGATTTCTTCTTGGATACCGTCAAGCACGGAACCGGCCAACAGATCACAATAGAGCGTGATAGCACGTAAGGCGTCATCGTTTGCAGGAACCGGATAATCAATGCCTTTAGGGCTGCTGTTGGAATCGATAAACGCGACCACTGGAATACCAAGTTTGTTGGCTTCGGCAATGGCAATGTTTTCTTTGTTCGTATCGATAACCACAATAATGTTCGGTAAACCGCCCATTTCTTTGATACCACCAAGCGCACGTTCTAATTTGTCCCGTTCCCGGGTCATGTTTAACAATTCTTTTTTTGTCAAACCATCAACGCTGTTTTCTAATGTGGTGTCGAGTTCACGCAACCGGCGTATTGAATTTGAAATTGTTTGCCAGTTTGTCATCATGCCACCGAGCCAACGGTGATTGACGTAGTATTGTCCACATTTACGTGCAGCTTCGGCAATTTTAGTTGAAGCTTGACGTTTTGTGCCAACAAAAAGTACACGCCCACCGCTTGCGGCAGTGTTACGTACTGCCAACATAGCTTGGTGAAACAAAGGAACTGTTTGTTGCAAATCGATAATATGTATACCGTTGCGAACACCGAACAAATACGGTGCCATTTGTGGGTTCCAGCGACGTGTGCTGTGACCAAAGTGTACGCCAGCTTCTAGTAGCTGACGCATAGTGAATGAAGGTAGCGCCATTTTAGACTTTCCTTTTCCGGTTATGCCGCCGCGGACGTCGCCCTCATTCAGAAACGAAATCGCATAACAATAAATTATTGAACGATCCTGAAATCAAGCACCGGAGCGATTTTCGGTGAATTTGCACCGATAACCACAAGTCCGCGTGTGATGTGGGGCGTTGATAACGCCGCATGAGGTGGATTGCAAGAGCAAATATGGCAGAATGCTATCTAATTTTCGGAAACTTCCAAAACACCGGGTAAGGCTTTAATGGCTAAAACAATTTCCGGCATAACTTTGTATTTATTGGCAAGCTCTATGGCGACGATCCAGCCTTTATTTTTGAGATGAGCATTAATAATAACCTGCCCACGTCCTTTTCCCACGTGATCGAGAATTTCTTTGATTGGTATCAAGGCTTCTTCGCTGTTGATTTTTATGCTTAATCCCGTGTCGTCATCGGCTGTGGCTTTTTCCAATGACCTGAAACTTTGCGCTAGAAATTTAAGACCGTCACCTTGTTGATCGCTTTGCGCGGTGGCTTTTATTAACAACGAATTACCGACGTCTAATAAATCTCCGGCTTCGCTTAATGTATCAGAAAATGCGGTGATTTCAAATGTGCCAGAGGCATCGGAAAACTGTAAAAATGCGTACCGTGACCCTTTTTGTGAAATGCGTTCTTTTTTACCAATCAGTGTTCCAGCTAAATTGACCGGGCGGGCTTGGCCAAGAGCTGTGACATCGCTGATAGTTTCCACTTTCATTTTCTCCAAGCGTTTAGTGAAAGCATCCAATGGATGGGCCGACAGGTAAAAACCAATGGCGTCAAATTCTTCACGCAAGCGATCCAATGGCATCCAGTCCGGAACTTCGGGCAATGTAATGTCTGGTGTTGGTGTTTTGTCGCCACCAAACAAGCCCATTTGATTGCTGTTCCGCTCGCTCGCGGCTAAATTAGCATGGCGTAACAAAGCTTCGACACCTTGATAGACGCGGCGGCGATTTGTGCTGACAAAATTAAATGCCCCAGCGCGAGCTAAGTTTTCCAGTTGGCGTTTATTGATGTTTCTGGGGTCAATGCGATTGATTAAATCATTGAAATCTATAAATGGGCCGTTATCGGCACGTTCGTTGACAATGCCTTCCATGGCCCCTTGACCTACGTTTTTAACGGCGGCCAAGGCATAACGAATAGCCGGGGTGTTATCAACGTTTTCGACACTGAAAACGACGTTTGATTTGTTTAAATCGGGCGGTAATAAATTAATTTTCAGGCGGTCGAGTTCTTGTTTGAACACGTTCAATTTATCCGTATTGGTTAAATCCAGTGTCATAGAGGCGGCTAAAAACTCAACCGGATGATTGGCTTTCATATAAGCTGTTTGATAGGCGACCAAAGCATAGGCCGCCGCGTGTGATTTATTAAATCCGTAGCCTGCAAATTTATTAACTTGGTCAAAAATTTGGTTGGCTTTTTTTTCCGGCACGCCTTTATTTTTAGCTCCATCAACAAAAATTTGTCGTTGCTGATCCATTTCTTCCTTGATTTTTTTACCCATGGCCCGGCGCAATAAATCGGCCCCGCCTAGTGAATACCCGGACAGTTCTTGGGCAATTTGCATGACCTGTTCTTGATAGATCATAATGCCAAATGTTTCTTTTAATATGCCTTCTAGCGTTGGATATAAATAATCCGCCTCTTCTTCGCCGTGTTTACGGCGGATGTAGCTGGGAATGTTATCCATAGGGCCCGGGCGATATAATGCGACGACCGCGATGATGTCTTCGAACGTATCGGGCTTCATTTTTTTCAAAACATCACGCATTCCGGCACTTTCAAGCTGGAACACGCCAGTGGTTTCACCACGTTCGATCATTTTAAATGTGGCTGGGTCGTCAAAAGGCAATGCTAATAGATCAACTTCGACGCCTTTATCCCGGCATAAATTAACGGCTGTTGTTAATACAGTGAGTGTTTTCAGACCTAAAAAGTCAAATTTCACCAACCCTGCGGCTTCAACAAATTTCATGTTAAATCCAGACACCGGCATATCGGATCTGGGGTCACGGTAAAGCGGGATTAATTGATCCAGTGGCCTGTCACCAATAACCACACCTGCCGCATGGGTTGATGCGTGACGGTATAGCCCTTCTAATTTTTTTGCCAGTTCGATCAAATGTTTAATAACACTGTCTTCGCGGATCAATGTCGCGATCTGAGGCTCTGCGGCAATGGCTTCGGGCAATGTCATTGGATTGGCGGGATTGTTGGGCACCAATTTACAGATTTTATCAACGTAGCCATAAGGTATTTCTAATACTCGGCCCACATCACGCAGCACCGCACGGGCTTGTAATTTTCCAAATGTAATGATCTGTGCGACCCGGTCCCGACCATATTTTTTTTGTACATAGGTGATCACTTCATCGCGGCGGTCTTGGCAGAAATCGATATCAAAATCGGGCATGGATACCCGTTCCGGATTAAGAAATCGCTCAAACAGCAAACCAAATCGCAATGGGTCCAAATCAGTAATGGTTAATGCCCATGCAACAACAGACCCCGCCCCTGATCCACGGCCCGGACCAACGGGTATGCCTTGTTCTTTGGTCCAATGGATGAAATCGGCCACAATTAAAAAATAACCCGGGAAACCCATTTGGTTGATGGTTTCCAGCTCGAAATCCATGCGTTTGTAATAATGCTCTTCTGTTGTGGTTTTTTCTTCGGCTGACATGGTTTCAGTGATGACATGATTTTTAAGGCGCACTTTTAACCCGGCCTTGGTCAAATCGCGTAATTCGTCTTCTTCGCTTCGGCCTACTCCACAATCGTAGGGCGGCAATAACGGGCTGATGGATTTGACCCTGTACGCACAGCGTTTAGCGATAATAATTGTATTATCAATGGCCTCGGGTAAATCATGAAATAGTTTCCGCATTTCTGTTGCGTTTTTAAGGTAATGATTTGTTGTTAACCGGGGACGGTCATCTTGGGATACAAACGCAGCAGCCGCGATACATAACAAAGCGTCGTGGGCCTCAAACATATCCGGTGTTGAAAAAAATACATCGTTGGTGGCAACGATCGGAATATCATATTTGTAAGCCAGATCAAGAAAATGGCTTTCTGTGGTTTTATCCCGCTGCATACCATGTCGCATGATTTCCATGTAAAACCGTCCGGGAAATGAAGCTATTAAACGTTCCGTCAGTTTCTTTGCAGCTGCAAACTGGCTGTCTTGTAATAGTTGTCCGATAGGACCAATTGGGCCACCGGAAAGTACGATTAAACCGTCACTATGTGATTCTAGGAATTCAAGATCAATATGCGGATCGGATACGTCTTCTTGATCCAAATAGGCGTTACTTAAACATTTCAGCAGGTTTAAATAGCCGGCTTCATTTTGCACGAGCAATACAAGTGATTGCAGTTTCAAATGTTGATTGGTTATGGGCCGCGATGGGCCGGAGGGCTGTTCATCTATAACGGTGTTTTCAGCCACATTGATGGCCATCAAACAACCAATAATAGGTTGCACGCCCTTTGCCGCTGCGCTGGATGAAAATTCCAAGGCGCCAAATAAATTATTGGTGTCGGTGACGGCCACCGCAGGCATTTTCATTTCATCGCATAACGATACCAACTGTTTGACAGGGATCGCGCCTTCGGACAATGAATAGGCACTGTGAACACGCAGGTGAACAAAATCAGCGTGGCTCATAATGACACCTCGCCATGAACATATGGGATTGGATGTGTGGTGCTGAGCTCATATCAGGCCACCAGGTGGCCATCAACCAAGTTCACTGTTCGGTCCATTTGCGCTGCTATTTGTGGGTTATGAGTGGCGATTAAAGCTGCCATGCCCGAACGCCTGACAAGTTTTAAAAATATTTTGAAAACATCATGCGCTGTTTCTGGATCCAGATTGCCTGTGGGTTCGTCGGCCAATAACAATTGTGGTCCCGGTGCAATGGCTCTGGCAATGGCGACACGTTGTTGTTCGCCGCCTGAAAGTCGTGCTGGGCGGTGAAGTGCACGGTCTTTTAATCCCATCCATTCAAGCACTTGTTCTGCTCGGATTTTAGCTTCATAGCGTGAAAAGCCTTTGATGATCTGACTGATGGAGACATTTTCCAATGCATTAAATTCGGGTAATAAATGATGTTGTTGGTAAACAAAACCTAATTCTTCGCGGCGAATAGCTGTTTTTTCTCGGTCATTTAACCTCGCACATTGTTTGCCTTGGATGAAGATTTCACCAAATTCGGGGGTTTCCAATAATCCGGCCATATTCAATAACGTTGATTTGCCCGATCCTGATTGTCCAACAAGGGCAATAATTTCACCAGCACGAACCGTTAAATCAATACCTTTTAAGATATTTAAGCTTTCCTTACCTTGATGAAAGCTGTGTTTAATGTCTTGTAATTCCAGCACAATATGACCAGAGGAGGATGGGTTATTCATAACGCAATGTCTCCGCCGGATCGATTTTTGCTGCCCGCCAAGATGGGTATAAAGTAGCTAAAAATGATAAACCTAAGCCCATCAAGACAATCGTGACGACTTGGCCTACCTCGATTTTGGCCGGCAGTTGAGATAAAAAGTAAATTTCGGCAGCAAAAAGCTCTGTACCTGTTAATCCTTGGATCCATTGGCGAATGGTTTCAATGTTGGTGGTAAACGATATGCCTAATACAAAGCCAGAAAAAGTTCCGATGACGCCGATGCTTGATCCTGCAAGGAAAAAAATACGCATGATCATGCCTCGGGTCGCACCCATTGTGCGTAAAATGGCAATGTCCCTTCCCTTGTCTTTGACCAACATGATCATCGAGGAAATAATGTTAAATGCAGCGACGATAATAATCAGCGTTAAAATCAGAAACATCACATTGCGTTCGACCTGAATGGCATTAAAAAAGCTGGCGTTGGCTTGTTGCCAATCATTGATGCGGCCTTTTCCTCGCATTAATGAGGCTACCTTCAAAGTCATTATTGGCGCTAAATCCGGATTTTTTAAAACAATTTGTAAACTGGAAACAGTGTTAGGATATTTGAAATAAACTTGGGCGGCACCCAGTGGCATAAAAATAAATCCGCTATCATATTCAAACATGCCAATCATAAATGTAGCGACAAGTTTATAGGCTTTGATGCGTGGTACGGTGCCAAAGGCAGTGGTTGTGCCTTTGGGTGATATCAATGTAACTTTATCGCCAACGCGCAAACCCATTTTCTGGGCTAGGCGTGCACCCATGATGATGTTGCTTTTGCCCTTAAACTGATCAAGTGAGCCTTGTTGGATATTGCTTTCTATGAGTTTTTGTTGGCGAATATCATTGTTTCGAATGCCGCGAACAACCGCTCCTTGGGCAACGCCATTGGCGCTGACCATGACTTGGCCTTCGATCAAAGGGGTGACCATGACAACACCGTCCAAGCGACGAATGCTATCGGATATGGTATCAAAATCTTGCATCACAGTTTGCGAGGCATTGACCGTTAAATGACCGTTAATACCAAGAATACGGCCCAATAGTTCAGCCCGGAAACCGTTCATCACGGACATGACAATGATGAGTGTGGCCACACCTAGGGCTATTCCAAGTAAGGAAAACCAAGCAATAATGGAAATAAATCCTTCTTGCCTGCGCGCTCTTAAATAACGAAACGCAATCATCCATTCGAAAAATGAAAACACTGTTTTAAGTTCTTCCGGTTAGGGTTTAAGAGCTGGTGAAATGATTGATCACGGCATCAAGCGGGATTTCTTCGCGCTCGTCAGTTTTACGGTTTTTTATTTCAACAACATTATTTTTAATGCCTCTGGGGCCAATGATAATTTGCCATGGTAGGCCAATTAAATCCATATTGGCAAATTTCCCACCAGCGCGGATATCGCGGTCATCCATTAAAACGTCAACGCCCGCATTCTGTAAATCACTATACAGTTTATCACATGCATCGATGCAAACGTCATCATTGGTTTTTAAATTAATGAGGCCAACATGAAATGGCGCGATACTTTCCGGCCAAACGATGCCTTTATCGTCAAAGCTGGCTTCGATGATGGCCCCGACTAAGCGTGAAACACCAATACCGTACGATCCCATTTGTGCGGCGATGTCCTGCCCATCAGGCCCGTTTACTTTGGCGCCCATAGGTTCTGAATATTTGCTGCCAAAATTGAAAATATGACCCACTTCGATGCCACGGGCGACCATTAAATCATCACCTAGGTCGGCTGCGGTTTTTTCATCAATTTGATCATCGGCTGCGGCATAAAGTGACGTCCAATCATCGACAATCGGTTGTAAATCATCTTCCCAATTGATATTTTCCGGTATGGGTTTGTCCAACAATGATTTATGGCATTGAACGACTGTTTCACCGGTGTCAGCCAAAATAATAAATTCATGGCTCATATCGCCACCAATGGGACCGGTATCAGCCCGCATGGGGATGGCTTTAAGCCCGAGTCGGGCGTAGGTTTTTAAGTAGGATACAAAAAATTTATTATAGCTTTTCCGTGCACTTTCGGCGTCAATATCAAATGAATATGCATCTTTCATCAAAAATTCTCGGCCCCGCATAATACCAAAACGTGGGCGGATTTCATCCCTGAATTTCCATTGAATATGATACAGCATTTTAGGTAAATCTTTATAGCTGCGGATTGTTTGCCGGAAAATATCGGTTATTTGTTCTTCGTTAGTGGGGCCGTACAGCATATCCCGGTTATGGCGGTCACGAATGCGCAACATTTCTGGCCCATATGCGTCGTAGCGGCCACTTTCACGCCATAGATCAGCCGGTTGAATAGTCGGCATTAAAACTTGTTGGCACCCCATGGCGTCTTGTTCTTCACGAACAATTTTTTCTATGTTTTGTAAAACTTTTAATCCCATCGGCAGCCATGAATAAATACCGGCGCTGGATTGGCGGATCATGCCCGCACGTAACATCAATCTGTGGGACGCAATTTGGGCTTCGGACGGGTTTTCTTTTAATGTGGGTAGGAAGTAACGACTAAGACGCATGGAGTAAAAACCTTTGAATTAAAATAGTAAATAAACGTGTTGAGGAATTTAGGCAAAGCTTGCCCTAATGTCCATGGCTGAAAATAGACCGCGGGCTGAAAACAAGTCATAAGTCTTTCATTGTTGATAACATTGACAACTGCCAAGTTGATTTACTGTTGATATAAAAAGCTGGGTTGCGTATCAATAAGCCAGTGGGAAAATCAAAAAGGGAAAAAATAATGCTCAACCGTTTTTTTAAACTCGATGAAAATAATACGACCGTTAAAACCGAGGTGTTAGCAGGAATTACAACATTCCTGACAATGGCCTATATTATTTTTGTTAATCCATCAATTTTGGCCGAAGCCGGAATGGATAAAGGGGCTGTTTTTGTTGCAACCATTCTAGCTGCTGCGGCGGGTACAGCGATCATGGGACTATATGCCAATTATCCGGTCGCCTTGGCCCCGGGAATGGGTCTAAACGCTTTTTTCACCTATGGTGTTGTGTTGGGCATGGGACACCCCTGGCAAACGGCATTGGGTGCTGTGTTTGTATCCGGTGTTTTGTTTTTGATTTTAAGCGTCTTACCGATTCGAGAATGGATCATTAATTCTATTCCGCAAGTTTTGAAAATTGCCATATCTGCTGGTATCGGTATGTTTTTAGCGATTATCGCTTTGAAAAATGCCGGTATTGTCGTCGACCATCCTGCAACTTTGGTGACTTTGGGTGATTTGACGACACCGACTGTGTTATTGGCCTCCCTTGGCTTTGTTTTGACCGTAGCATTAAGCGCGCGGCAAATTCCGGGCGCTATATTGTTATCTATATTAATTGTCACTGTTTTGGGAATTGCATTTGGTGTATCGGATACAGGGGGGGTGTTTTCCATGCCACCATCTATCGCGCCAACATTTATGCAAATGGATATCATGGCGGCTTTGGATGTGGGATTAATCAGCGTCGTTTTTGCCTTTTTATTCGTTGATTTGTTTGATACGGCGGGAACTCTTGTTGGGCTTGCTCACCGTGCCGGAATGCTTGATGAAAATGGTCGTTTGCCGCGCCTTCGCAAAGCGTTAATGGCCGATAGTATAGCCACCGTTGTCGGTGCCGCTGCGGGCACGTCCAACACCACCAGCTATATCGAAAGTGCAGCGGGTGTGAATGCAGGCGGGCGTACCGGATTGACGGCAGTGGTCGTTTCCATTCTATTTTTGCTGGCTTTATTCCTGTCACCCTTAGCCGGCACAATCCAACCTTATGCAACGGCCCCTGCTTTATTATATGTGGCTTGTTTGATGATGCGTGGTTTGTCAGAAATAGATTGGGAAGACGTTACTGAAATGGCCCCAGCCGTGATTACGGCTATTGCTATGCCTTTAACCTTTTCCATCGTTTCTGGTATTGGCTTTGGGTTTATCAGCTATGTTGTTATCAAGCTGTTGTCTGGAAAAATTTCATCTGTAAATCCAGCAGTAATGGTTTTAGCTGTAGCATTTATCGCGAAATTTGCTTTTGGTTAACGTATGTAATTCGCTCTGGAAAATGCATGGCCGACCGTTTTCCAGAGCGGATATTTGGTTTCTAAACCTGAATAAAACTTAAACTTCAGGTCGTAATGAAATCATGCCAGATGAAATAACCAAATAAACCAGTCCGAATAAGACCAGCGAAATGACCGTGGTTGCGGCAAGTTTTTTTAACATATTGGCTTTGGCGGGTGATGCCGGATCTTGGCCGGGTAGCAGTACATCGGGATTAACGCGGGTTACACCCCACGGTAAAACCATGAATAAAACCATCCACCATAAAATAAGATAAGTTACAATTGAGCCGCTAATGGACATCATTTTTCCTTTATTCGTTTAACATTGTTCAAGTTCAACAAGGGTGCCGCAAAAATCTTTGGGATGCAAAAACAACACAGGTTTGCCGTGAGCTCCAATTAAAGGCTCTCCGGTTCCAAGAATCCGTGCACCGTTATCCAGCAATTGATCGCGGGCTTTAATAATATCATCAACTTCATAACAAATATGATGCATGCCGCCGGACGGGTTTTTATCCAGAAAACTTTGGATGGGTGAAGTTTCACCAAGTGGTTCAAGCAATTCAATTTTACTATTCGGTAGGTTAACAAAAACCACCCGTACGCCGTGATCAGGCTGATCAACAGGATCAGTGACATCGCCGCCAAGTGTGTTTTTATAAAGCGCGCTTGCTTGTTCTAAGTTCGGTACCGCAATGGCAATGTGATTTAATCGTCCTATCATAACTATCTTTCTTTAAATCAATCCCTGTCAAGGCGCATAAGATGGATTGTGGTTATCGGTTTCTTGTTTAAAGTTTTCCTGAAATAGCGCCGAATGGTCACGCGCAGGGCTTCATTAATTTCTTTATCAGACTTTTGATGAATTTTAGAGATGTTTTTTAAAACGTCGGGGATTATTTCATGGATATCGTCTAATAAATCCTGATCATCATCATCCAATAACCCACTCGAGGTGATTTCAGGTTCGGCTAACAATTGACCGTTAGCATTAATGACCACACTGATGACAATAGACCCATTCCATAAAACACGGGTTCTGGATTGGAATAAAATACCGTCCGATGGCACCAAACGGTTGCCTTCGACAGCCAAGCGACCCGCGTAGACCTGATCGATGATTTTTACACCATCTTCACTGATTTTAATAACATCGCCATTGGTCACTTCGACAGTATGGGGAACTTGACAACTTTTGGCTAAATTCGCATGTTCTCGAATATGGCGAAATTCACCATGCACAGGAATGGCAATTTTTGGCCGAGTTAATTGGTACATATGGCTTAATTCATCGCGTGCCGGGTGACCGGACACATGGATAAAATTGTTTTTCCCAGTGATGATTTCAACACCGTTTTTAGCTAAGTTATTTTGCAGTCTGGAAATTGACGTTTCATTGCCGGGGATTTCTCTGGATGAAAAAAGAACAGCGTCGCCTTTCCCTAATTTAACGTGGCGCTGATCGCCGGATGCGATGCGCGATAACGCCGCCCGCGGCTCCCCTTGTGATCCGGTACATATAATTAATACATCACGTGCCGGGTAATTCGCGGTGTCTTCTTCGTCCAAAAATGGCGCAATGCCTTTTAAGTATCCATGTTTTCGTGCCGCGCTATCGAATTTTTTCAATGACCGGCCAGCCAGAACAACTTTACGGCCATTGGCGGCGGCTGCTTTGGCAATGGTTTCAAGGCGTGCGACATTTGACGCGAAACAGGCCACAGCAACACGTTTTTTGTATTGCCCGATGATATCTTTAATGTTTTCAAAAAGGGCGGCTTCTGATCCGGTGTGGCCCGGCGTAAATACATTTGTCGAATCGCAAACAAGGGCCAATACACCTTCGTCGCCCAAGGCTTTTAATGCGGTTTCATCAGCCGGTTCCCCAATCACAGGATCGGGATCAAATTTCCAGTCTCCGGTATGAACGATTAGACCTTTGGGGGTACGAATAGCGATTGCGTTGGGCTCGGGTATGGAATGGGTAACCGTTACTAGTTCTAAATCAAATGGTCCGACTTTGAACCGTCCACCTAATGGGATTTCAATAATTTCGGCGCGTTTTTCCAACCCGGCTTCTTTTAATTTTCCTATTAATAAAGTACGGGTGAACGGCGTTGCATAAATGGGACATTCAAGACCGGGCCACAAATGGGCAACGGCACCCAAATGGTCTTCGTGGGCATGGGTTAAAACCAAACCTTTGAGTTGATGTTTGCGGTCTTCGATAAAGCTGGGGTCCGGCATAAATACATCAGCACCCGGTTCGGCAGGACTGGCAAAGGTAATGCCTAAGTCAATCATCATCCACTCAGCATGATCAAGTGATTGCCCCCAACCATAAAGGTTAAGGTTCATACCGATTTCACCAGCCCCACCAAGCGGTAGGAACATAAGATTTTTTGTCATTTGTAATCTTTATTTACAGTGTTACGTAGGAACAACGCGTAAAGACCGCGCAAGGTTAAATGAGTATCCACATGTTTCAATGAATGGATAGGGTCGATAAATAAGGCGGCTAACCCACCCGTGGCGATGGCTTCGACTTTGCTGTTTAATTCTTCTTGGATTTGATTGATCATGCCTTCGATCAATCCGACATAACCCCAGAAAACACCGGATTGCATGGCTTCTACAGTAGATTTCCCGATAACTCTTGGTGGTCTTGCAACGGCAATTCGTGGCAATTTAGCCGATGCCAAATGTAATGCTTCTAGTGATAAATTTATACCCGGTGCAATAGCCCCGCCACAATAATTTCCAAATTCATCAATCACATCAAAAGTCGTTGCCGTTCCAAAATCGACCACAATTAACGGCCCACCGTATTTATCAAAAGCGCTGACAGCATTGACTACCCGGTCCGCACCAACTTCATCAGGGTGATCAATTAAGACCTCGATACCTAATTTAAAGCCATCATCCCCGACAATCATTGGGCTGCAACCAAAATATTTTTGGCATAAAGATTTAAGTGTGAATACAGCATTGGGAACGACAGAGGCGATGATCGCTCCGTCAATAGATGACCTTGATAAACCAGCCAATTCAAACAATCGTTCCAGCCAGACGCCATATTCATCAGCGGTTCTATTCATATGGGTCGATGATCGCCATTCACCACAAATTTTACCTTTGTTGTCAAAAACAGCAAAAACAATATTGGTATTTCCAGCATCAATAGCAAGCAGCATTTATCTATCCTGACCAAAAAATACATCGCCGGAATGAATGGTTTCTATACCGGTTTCCGTTTCCAATACTAATGCCCCGTATTCATTTAAATCAATGAAACGTCCGCTTATTGTTTCATTGGGCAAACGCACGGTGATGGGCTCACCTTTGCCTTTGGCGCGCCATAACCAGTTTTTACGCACCGGCTCGAAACCTTCGTTGAGCCAGCGATTAGTCCAGTTTAAAAAGCTTTTACTGAAACCGGTTAATGCCTCTTCGACGGTGCTTGACCATTGTTCAAACCGTAAGCTTGTCGCCGGAAAATCGGTATCCTCAGGGTGGCTTATAATGTTGACGCCTATGCCCAAAACCAACCAGTCTAGATGTTCACCACCTAGCGTCGGGTGTGTGTGCGATTCCATTAATAATCCAGCAACTTTTTTATCGTTGAGCAAAATGTCGTTGGGCCATTTGCAAAATATTTCATGACCTGCCGGGCTTAACGTGCCTAAACTGTCAGATAAAGCCAATGACGCGATAAAGCCAAACTCACCTGCCCGTTTCAAAGGGATTTCCGGCCGCAAAATCAAGGAAATATATAAATTTCCTGGCGGAGAATGCCATGTGCGTCCACGCCTGCCGCGGCCTTCTGTTTGTTCTTTGGCCCAAATGATGGTGCCGTCTGGGTACACGTCTTCACCTTTGTCAGCATAGACTTTAGCGACTTTGTTAGTGCTATCAACCTGATCTAATTCAATTAGGTTATAGACTGTGGGCAGGCGAACAGAATTTTTAATCATCAGCCGGGGAAAAGCGAAGCCGCAGCAATGGTTGCATTCTCAATAATCGGTTGCGGTGCCAAGAAAAACAGCACAATAATGGCCCCCATAAAAGCAATGACAGTGGTTAATGAGCGCGGAACATTTTTATCCAACGGATCGGTTGCATCTTCGAAGTACATGATGCGGATGATACGCAGATAATAATAAGCACCAACAACGCTTGTTAAAACGCCGATAACCGCAAGCCCGTACAATTCGGCCTCAATAGCCGATAAAAAGATATAAAGTTTACCAAAAAAACCAGCAAGCGGTGGAATACCAGCCATTGAAAACATGAAAATGGTTAAACAAAGGGCAATCAATGGATGAGTTTTAGAAAGCCCGGCCAAGTCATCAATTTTTTCAACCATCCGGTCGCTGCGGCGCATGCATAATATACAAGCAAAGGCGCCCACAGTCATAAATAGGTAGATCGCTAAATAGACCAGTACGCCACGGATGCCTTCGGATGTGCCGACGGCTAAACCAATCAATGCATAGCCGGCATGTCCAATAGAACTATAAGCCATCATACGTTTGATGTTTTGCTGATTTATCGCAGCAAATGCACCAAGCGCCATAGACGCGATGGAAATCAAAACAATGATTTGTTGCCATTGTTCGATCATATCAGCGAACGGCCCAACCATGACACGGATAAATAATCCTATGGCAGCAATTTTTGGGGCGACGGCAAAAAATGCGGTGACCGGGGTTGGTGCGCCTTCATAGACATCAGGCGTCCACATATGAAACGGTACAGCCGAGACTTTGAATGCCAGACCTGCCAAAATAAAGACAATGCCAAAAATCAAACCGGTTGAGGGGCCTTCGCCACGGCTTTCAGCAAAAATTTCAGCCAACACAGTGAAATCAGTACTGCCAGCAAAGCCATAGACTAATGAGCTGCCATAAAGCAGTAACCCGGATGCCACAGCCCCTAAAATAAAGTATTTAAGTCCGGCTTCTGTCGAACGTTGATCGTCGCGTTGAAATGCTGCCAAGATATAGAGGGACAGGCTTTGCATTTCCAATCCCAAATACAATGAAATCAATCCATTCGCCGATAACATCAACATCATACCCAATGAAGCTAATAAAATCAGCACAGGATATTCATATCGTGCCATGCGCTCTTTGGAAATAAAGTCTTGGGAAATAATGATGGCTAAGCTCGATCCAAGTAAGACCAAAATTTTACTGTAAACGGCAAAAGAATCGTTGATAAACATGCCAGAAAAAGTAATCGCCCGTTGATCGGAAAAGGCCACCATCAATAACATCGTCAGGCCCAACGTTAAAACCGCTAACCACGATGTCATACGCAATGTTTGTTGTTGCCCCGCCTCGCTATCGGATTTTTGAAAAACACCAAACATCAGCAACGCTAAAATTGATAGCGTTAGAAACAGTTCCGGTAAGGCCGGAATTAAATTAGGCATGACAGCCATTGCCAAAAACTCCTTTACTGGCTGATAGCCAGATCCAAACCACTACTTGCTGCTTGTGCAGCTTGTACTTGGTCAATCAGGTTAACGACCGAAACATGGATCACATCAAGAAACGATGCCGGGTAAATACCCATCCACAAGGTCAAAATAATTAACGGTGCAAAAATAGCCCATTCACGGCCATCTAAATCTTTGATTTTCATCAAGTTTTCTTTGGTTAATTGACCAAAAATAATGCGCCGATACATGTAAAGCATATAGGCGGCACCCAATATCACGCCGGTTGCGGCTAATGTGGCGACCCAACTGTTGACTTGAAAGGCACCTAATAAAATCAAAAATTCACCAACAAACCCACCTGTGCCCGGAAGCCCGATGGACGCCAGCATAAAGATCATGAAAATTAACGCATATCCTGGCATGCGGTGAACCAATCCACCGTAAGTCGCGATATCACGAGAATGTACACGGTCATAGACAACACCAACGATTAAAAATAATGCTGAGGCGACAATGCCATGGGATAGCATTTGGAAAATAGCGCCTTCGATACCGGGAACTGTTAAAGTGAATGTACCAATTGTCACAAACCCCATATGGGCAATGGATGAATAAGCTATGAGCTTTTTCATATCCTCTTGGGCCAAGGCAACGAGCGATGTGTAAATTACAGCGATGATACTTATGGTAAAAATCAACGGCGTGAACATCAATGTAGCATCAGGGAACATCGGCAATGAAAAGCGCAAGAAACCATAGCCGCCAAATTTTAACAAAACACCAGCCAAAATCACAGAACCGGCGGTTGGGGCTTCGACGTGGGCGTCCGGCAACCACGTATGAACGGGCCACATGGGGATTTTGACAGCGAACGATGCAAAAAACGCCAGCCATAACCATGTTTGCATGGATGCAGGGAAAGGATATTTCAGCAGTTGGACAATATCCATGGTGCCGGCTTCGAAATAAATGGCTAAGATCGCCAATAACATCAAAACAGAACCCAGCAGCGTATACAAAAATAATTTAAATGCGGCGTAAATCCGGCGTTTTCCACCCCAGACTCCGATGATGACAAACATCGGAATTAGTACGGCTTCGAAAAAAATGTAAAACACGATTAAATCAAGGGCGACAAACATACCGATCATGAACGTTTCCAAAATCAGGAACGCCACCATGTATTCTTTGACCCGGTTTTGGATGGCCGTCCAGCTGGAAAGGATGCAAATCGGCGTTAGCAAAGTTGTTAATAAAACAAATAACACCGAAATTCCGTCAACGCCCATAGCATAGGATAGACCAATATCCGGCATCCAATCGATGCGTTCAACAAATTGGAACGCCGCTGTCGAACTATCAAAGTTGAACCATAAAAATAATGATAACAGGAAATTAAATCCTGATGTCCATAAGGCCACCGCACGAGCGTTTTTAGCCACAACCGGGTCGTCACCACGGATGATGAGCAGGATAAAAACAACGCCGACCAAGGGCAAAAAAGTTAACAGCGATAATATGGGGAAAGAGTTCATAACCGAATTACCCTGCTTGAGTGAATAAATACATTGTAATCAAGAGAACGATCCCGATTAACATGGCGAATGCGTAATGATAAAGGTAGCCGGACTGCATGGCCGAAAAGCGTCTGGAAATAACTTTTACAGCACTGGCGACACCATCCGGGCCAACACCATCAATAACGGCACCGTCGCCGCCTTTCCATAAACTGCGGCCAATACGGAACGCAGGGCGAACAAAAATGGCATCGTACAATTCGTCAAAGTACCATTTGTTCAGTAAAAACTGATAAATGCCTTTGAAACGGGTTGCTAGGCGTTCTGGAATGCCTGATGAGAACATATATAAATAATAGGCAAGCATGATGCCGAGTACACCTGCCACCAATGGTGCTTCTTTGACCCAAGTTGGCACGCTATCCGCATTTTCAAGGGCGGGATGACTATCGAGGACAAAAAGTGCATTGCCCCAGAATTCTTCGGCGCCTTTTCCCACAAAGTTTTCATATCCCAAGTAGCCGGCAAAAATTGCACCTGCGGCTAAAACCAACAACGGCATGATCATGATTTTAGGGCTTTCATGGACATGGGCCATGACTTTTTCATCGGCCCGTGGCGTGCCATGAAAAGTCATGATCAGTAAACGCCATGAATAAAAAGCCGTCAGGAATGCGGCCATAATCCCCATGATAAAGGCAAAACCACCGATCCCAGTGTTCGATGCGTACGCGGCTTCTAATATTACGTCTTTGGAATAAAATCCAGAAAACCCAGCAAGACCCGGAATACCGATACCGGCTAATGACAAGTTGCCAATCCACATCAATGCATAAGTCACAGGGATTAGTTTCCAAATTCCACCCATGCGGCGCATGTCTTGTTCATCGGACATGGCGTGAATGACGGCACCGGCACCTAAAAACAGTAGAGCTTTGAAAAAACCGTGGGTCATCAGATGGAAAATACCGGCAGAATAAGCCGATACGCCGCTTGCAAAAAACATGTAACCCAATTGCGAACATGTTGAATATGCAATGACGCGTTTGATATCATTTTGGGTGCAGGCAACGGTGGCCGCAAATATAGCGGTTAAGCCACCAACCAATGTAACAACGGTTAATGTGAAGTCTGAATACTCAAATAACGGCGAAAACCGGGCCACCATAAAGACACCGGCTGTGACCATCGTGGCTGCGTGAATAAGCGCTGACACGGGCGTTGGGCCTTCCATCGCGTCCGGCAACCAGGTGTGCAGGCCAATTTGTGCGGATTTACCCATGGCACCGACGAATAATAACAATGTGGCAATGGTCAGAGCATGTAATTCAAGCCCGAAAACATTGATGATTGTTGTCGACTGGGCTTCTGCACCTGCAAAAATAGTGTCCATGTTGACACTACCAAAAATCATAAAGACTGAGAAAATACCGAGTAAAAAACCAAAATCACCGACGCGGTTGACCAGAAAAGCTTTAATCGCTGCGGCATTGGCCGATGGTTTGTCGTACCAAAACCCGATTAATAAATAGGACGCTAAACCAACACCTTCCCAGCCAAAAAACAATTGCACCAAGTTGTCAGCCGTCACCAGCATCAACATAAAAAATGTGAATAGGCTTAGATAAGACATGAAACGCGGTATGGCGTTGTCATGGTGCATATATCCAACCGAATAAATGTGCACCATGGCGGAAACCGTTGTCACCACAATCATCATGACAACAGTCAACGTATCCAGTTTTAACGCCCATGACAGATTAAGGTCCCCGGATTGGATCCATGTGAAAAGTTCTGTTGTGCGTGCGTTGCCGTCGATGGCAACGTCTTTGAATAACATCCATGATAAAATCATAGAAATCACTAACGCCGTACAGGTGACCCACTGTGCCGCTTTATCGAGTTGGGCTTGTCGTTGTTTATCGTCTGTTGATGCAAAGACGATAAAGCCGGCGATCGCCGATCCAATAAGCGGTATAAAAATTGCCAAGGCATCCATGAGCGCTTAGCCTTTCATCATATTTACGTCTTCGACAGCAATCGATCCACGATTACGGAAGTAGACAACAAGAATTGCAAGACCAATAGCCGCTTCTGCAGCAGCCACGGTCAATACAAAAACGGCAAAAACTTGACCAACTAAATCACCAAGATTAGCGGAAAACGCTACTAAGTTGATGTTGACCGCCAGCAAAATTAATTCAATCGACATCAAAATTACAATGATATTTTTGCGGTTAATAAAAATCCCAAAAACACCCAGCGAAAATAAAATCGCCGCGACGGTTAAATAATGTCCTAAGCCAATTTCAAACATCAGATGCCCTTCCCTGTGGTCACTTTGACGAGTTTAACGGTATCGGACACTTTGCGGCCCAATTGTTCGGAAATGACTTGTTTGCGCACGCCTTTGCGTTTGCGGTGGGTTAAAACAATGGCGCCGATCATAGCCACCAGTAACACCAATCCGGCGGCTTGGAATAAATAGATGTATTGTGTGTATATTACTTGTCCCAAAGCTTCGGTATTGGTCACGCCTTCTGGAATAGCGGCCCCTAATGTTAAATTTTGAGCACTGATCGCGTCCCATCCGCTAACGACAGCGACAAGTTCAATGAGCATGACCAAGGCAACGGCACCGCCAATGGGTAAATAACGCAAAAAGCCTTGGCGTAATTCAACAAAATCAATGTCCATCATCATCACAACAAACATGAACAGTACGGCGACGGCACCGACATAAACAATCACCAAAATCATGGCTAAAAATTCGGCACCCAGTAAGACAAACAAACCGGCTGCATTAAAAAACGCAAAAATCAGAAACAAAACGGAATGAACCGGATTGCGCATGGATACAACCATCATCGCAGAAAGGATGGTAAAAAAAGCGAACATGTAAAATGCCAGTGCTTCGATCATTTTAACCTCTAATTTCCTATAACAAGGGGTTGTTTAACGATAAGGCGCGTCAAGACGCAAACGTTCCGATAGTTCAGTTTCCCAACGATCACCGTTGGCGAGCAGTTTATTTTTGTCGTACATCAGTTCTTCGCGGGTTTCGGTCGCGTATTCAAAATTTGGTCCTTCGACAATGGCATCAACAGGACACGCTTCTTCGCAGTAGCCACAAAAAATACATTTGCTCATGTCAATGTCGTAACGCGTTGTCCGTCTACTACCGTCTTCCCTTGGTTCGGCTTCGATGGTAATGGCTTGGGCCGGGCAAATGGCTTCGCATAGTTTACAGGCGATGCATCTTTCTTCGCCATTGCTATAACGCCTGAGCGCGTGTTCTCCACGGAACCGCGGCGACAGGGGCCCTTTTTCATAAGGATAGTTCAAGGTCACTTTCGGGCGGAACATATAGCGTAAAGTCAGCACCATTCCAGACACCAATTCGCTAAGTAAAATCGTTCCTGCAGTTTTTCTGATGAAACTCATTGGTTTTGTCTCCTGTTCATGAGCCCATCCCCGGTGCCAAATCAAAAGCAACCAACACACCTGACACAACAACAACGGCTAACAATGAAATAGGCAAGAACACTTTCCAGCCCAAACGCATTAATTGATCATAACGGTAACGCGGGAATGTGGCGCGAACCCAAAGGAAGATAAATAGGCAGAATGCGATTTTGATGAAAAACCAGATCGGACCCGGAATCCATGTGAAAATAGCGATATCTGCTGGCGGTAACCATCCCCCTAAAAACAACACGGATGTCATTCCGGACATCAAGATCATATTCGCGTATTCGCCTAAGAAAAATAAAGCAAATGTCATGGCCGAATATTCAACGTTGTATCCCGCCACCAATTCGGCTTCGGCTTCGGGTAAATCAAATGGATGACGATTGGTTTCGGCTAATGTTGAGATGAAAAAAATCACAGCCATTGGAAATAAAGCAAATACATTCCAGTTCAACATGCCGTAGTTGCCTTTTTGCGCCATCACAATGTCTGATAAATTCAAAGACCCTGCCACCAACAGCACCGTTATAATGACAAAACCCATGGAGACTTCATAAGACACCATTTGAGCCGCAGACCGGAGCGCACCTAAAAAGGCATAGCGCGAATTTGACGCCCACCCAGCCATTAAAATGCCGTAGACACCCAACGAAGAGATGGCGAATAAAAATAAAATACCGACATTGATGTTTGATAAAACCATATCATCATCAAACGGGATCACGGCCCAAGCCACCAAAGCCAAGACGAAAGTCACGACCGGTGCCAACAGAAACACCACTTTATTAGCGTTGGTCGGTAAAATTGTTTCTTTAAGGAACAGTTTTAATCCATCGGCCAAGGGTTGCAATAAACCAAAAGGACCAACTACATTTGGTCCACGGCGCAAATGCATGGCGCCAATGACTTTGCGTTCAAAATACGTTAGATACGCCACCGAGATCAACAGCGGCAGCACGATAGCGACGACTTTAATGACGATCCATGCCGTCGGCCAAATATACAGTTCCCAAAGTTCAGCCATTGGTTCCCGTCTTTCCTAATTCAGGTGAAGCAAACGACGCCATACATTCAGCCATCGTTGACGATGCGCGGCTAATAGGGTCGGTCATGTAAAAATTTTCAATGCTTTTGTTGAAGGGGGCGTCTAAAATGTCGCCGCCTATGCCAAATTCGAGCCATTCAGCGGGCCATTCAGCGGGCTTTGCCTGATCAATATCAAGGAACGATCCTTTAGTATTAACCATGGTTGCGCGAACTTGGCGCAAACTATCCATGCTTAAGTTAACACCTAATTGATCAGCCAGTGCACGGATAATGGTCCAGTCTTCGCGGGCATCGCCCGGAGGGTAAACCGCCAAACGGCCAAGCTGCACTCGGCCTTCGGTGTTGACGTAGGTTGCATTTTTTTCCGTATAGGCCGCCCCCGGTAAAATCACATCGGCCCGGTGCGCTCCAATGTCCCCGTGATGGCCTTGATAAATGACAAAGGCGTCGCCTAATTTTGATGTATCGATTTCATCAGCCGCTAATAAATATAAAGCTTTGATATCACCGTTGCCCGCGCCATCAATGATCCCCAAAGTATCCAGCCCGCCGTCACCGGGTACAAACCCCAGATCCAACCCGCCAACACGGGCTGCTGCTGTATGCAGGACATTAAATCCGTTCCAACCTTGAGACGCATTGATCATATTAAATTTTTCTGCAATTTTTCGCGCCATTGCTAAAACCTGTGCACCATCGGGTCCGGTTAACGCTCCTTGGCCTAAAATCAGCATCGGGCGTTTGGCGGCTTTTAAAATTTTAGCAAACGGGGACCGTCCGTTAGTTATTTGTTTTAAAGCTTTGCGGTCATTTCCTAAATAGTCTGTTGGATAAGTTAAGTCTACATCTTCACCGATAACGCCAACGGGGAAATCTCCTTTAAGCCAGCGTTTCCGTAATCTGGCATTGAGTACAGCCGCTTCGACACGGGGGTTTGTCCCGATTAATAAACAGGCATCGGCGTTTTCAATATGAGCAATACCTGTATTAAACAGATACCCAGCCCGGTTTGACGGATCAATTTTTGCACCGTCTTGTCGGCAATCGATGTGGGGTGATCCTAGCCCAGTCATTAATGTTTTTAATGCCATCATCGATTCGCAGTCGACCATGTCACCGGCAAGAGCGGCGATTTGTGATGCTTTTAACGGTTTTAACTTTTTAGCGATTACGCCAAAGGCTTGATCCCACGAGGCGGGTTTTAATTTGCCATCTACCCGCACATACGGTTGATCCAAGCGTTGGCGGGCCAAACCATCACAGGCAAACCGGGTTTTATCGGAAATCCATTCTTCGTTCACCTGTTCATTGATGCGAGGCAAAACACGCATCACTTGCCCACTGCGACTATCAACACGGATGTTGCTGCCAACCGCATCAAAAACATCAACGGTTTCAGTTTTACGTAATTCCCAAGGTCTGGCGACAAAAGCATAAGGTGCGGACGTTAAGGCACCCACCGGGCACAAATCAATCATGTTGCCGGATAATTCAGACGTCAAAGCTTTTTCAACGTAAGTGCTAATTTCCATGTGTACACCACGGTTAACAGCACCCAATTCTTCGACACCAGCGACTTCGGTGGAAAATCGGACGCAACGGGTGCAATGAATACATCGCGTCATCACCGTGCGGATTAACGGGCCAATATTTTTGTTTTTAACGGCCCGTTTGACGTCAGAATAGCGGCTGCGGTCAACGCCAAACGCCATGGCTTGGTCTTGTAAATCACATTCACCACCTTGATCGCAAACCGGGCAATCCAGCGGATGGTTAATCAGTAAGAATTCCATCACACCTTTGCGGGATTTAATAACTTCGGGCGTATTGGTTTTAATGACCATGCCGTCGGCCACAGGCATAGCGCAGGACGCAATCAGTTTAGGCGCACGTTCCATGAATACCAAACACATGCGGCAATTGCCGGCGATGGATAATTTTTCATGATAGCAGAAACGCGGGATTTCTTTGCCAGCCTGTTCGCAAGCTTGCAAGACCGTATAACCCGGTTCAACTTCAATTTCTGTGTCGTCAATGGTCATTTTTACCATGAAATTATTCCTTAGGCCGCTTTAATGCCGGTCGTTTTATCCGAAGACTTAAACGCAGCAATTCGTTCTTCGATGACGGGTCTGAAATTGCGTATTAAACCTTGAATGGGCCAAGCCGCCGCATCGCCCAAGGCGCAAATTGTATGGCCTTCGATTTGACGAGTGACTTCTTCTAAAGTGTCGATTTCAGAAACATCCATATCGCCTGAGACCATGCGTTCCATCATCCGTCGCATCCACCCCGTCCCTTCACGGCATGGCGTGCATTGGCCACAGCTTTCATGGTTGTAAAACGCCGACAACCGCCAAATGGCTTTGATAATGTCAGTCGATTTGTCCATGACGATCACAGCGGCCGTTCCTAAACCCGATTGGGCTTCGCGCAAACTGTCAAAATCCATGGTCACGGTGTCACACATGTCTTTGGTCAATACGGGAACCGAAGATCCACCGGGGATAATACCTAACAAATTATCCCATCCGCCACGCACACCACCAGCATGTTTTTCAATCAGTTCTTTTAAGGGAATACCCATTTCTTCTTCGACGGTACATGGGAAGTTAACGTGGCCGGAAATGGCAAAAATTTTGGTGCCTGTATTGTTGGGTTTACCAAGTCCGTCAAACCAACCAGGGCCTCGGCGTAAAATTTCCGGGGTCACCGCAATGGACTCGACATTATTAACCGTCGTCGGACAACCATATAGCCCAACGTTAGCAGGAAAAGGTGGTTTTAAGCGCGGTTGGCCTTTTTTGCCTTCTAAGCTTTCAATCAATGCGGTTTCTTCGCCGCAAATATAAGCCCCAGCACCACGGTGAACATAAAAATCAAAAGCCCAACCGGAACCACAGGCATCCGGACCAATTAACCCGGCTTTATACGCTTCATCAACGGCAGCTTGTAATGCGTTGGCTTCGGCAACAAATTCCCCGCGTACGTAACAATAACACGCATGTGCACCCATAGCGAAGGATGCGATAAGCGCGCCTTCAACCAGTTTATGGGGATCACCGCGCATAATTTCGCGGTCTTTACAGGTGCCCGGCTCGCCTTCGTCAGCATTAATCACCAAATAATGCGGCCGTTCGCCAATTTCTTTGGGCATAAAGGACCATTTCATGCCGGTGCCGAACCCCGCACCACCACGCCCGCGCAGGCCAGAATCTTTAACAGCGGCGACAATTTTTTCGCGTCCCATGAACAATATTTTTTTAGTCGCTTTCCAATCGCCACGTTTTTTTGCGGCTTTCAGGCCGGGGTCTTCGAGCCCATAAAGATTTGTGAAAATGCGGTCTTTATCATCCAACATGGTTATGCTCCCGCCTTTTCACTGTGTAATTTTTCTTGGGCGTGTAAACTGGTTAAGGCTTTTTCCGGCTCGCTTCGGTAGCGGCTGTTTTGTGGCCCTGGTTTTGGCGTATTGCCTTTTTTGAGATCATTTAACACCGATACTGTCGAAGTTTTATCCAAATCTTCATAAAAAGCATCGTTGATTTGCATCATCGGTGCATTTGTACATGCCCCTAAACATTCGACTTCGGATAATGTAAATTGGCCGTCGTCCGTAGTTTCTCCAATATTAATGCCTAATGTGTCTTTGCAGGTATCCATGATGTCATCGGAACCGCGCAGCCAACACGGTAAATTAGTGCAGACTTGCACATGATTTTTACCCACGGGTGCTAAATTATACATGGTGTAAAAAGTCGCCACTTCGTAAACACGGATTTTTGACAACGATAACATGTCGGCCACCACATCCATAGCCACCCGTGGCAGCCAGCCGTCATGTTGGCGTTGCGCTAAATCCAGTAACGGCATGCATGCACTGGCTTGCCAACCATCGGGATATTTTGCGATGATGTCCTGAGCCGCTTTAACATTGGCTGCCGTAAATTCGAAATGGTCGGGTTGATCGACCTTTTTACATTGTCCGCTCATCGGTCAATCTCACCAAAAACAATATCTAAAGAACCTAAATTAGTCACGGCGTCCGCAAGCATGTGGCCTTTGGACAGGAAGTCCATCGCTTGTAAATGAGCAAAGCCCGGGGCTCTGATTTTACAACGATACGGTTTGTTGCTGCCATCAGCGATTAAAAAGACAGCAAATTCACCTTTTGGCGCTTCGACAGCGGTATAGGTTTCACCAGCCGGTACATGAACACCTTCGGTGAATAATTTGAAATGGTGAATAAGTGCTTCCATGGACTGTTTCATTTCAGCCCGAGGTGGCGGCGTGATTTTATGATCATCAATGGCATGATGGCCGCTTGGCATGTTTTCAATGCATTGCCGGATAATTTTAATGCTTTCGCGCATTTCTATAATGCGAACTAAATAGCGGTCATAACAATCACCGTGTTTGCCAATTGGAATATCAAAATCCATTTCCGCATAGGCGTCATATGGCTGCGATTTACGGAGATCCCATGGCAGACCACAGGCGCGCAAATTTGGTCCGGAAAACCCCCAATCCAAAGCTTGATCCGCATTAACAACGCCAATATCAACGGTGCGTTGTTTGAAAATACGGTTTTCCGTTAATAAGGTTTCCATATCATCAACACATTTAAGGAAATTATTTGACCATTCATAAATATCTTCGGTCAATCCATCCGGCATATCCCGGGCAACCCCACCAATGCGGAAATAATTCATGTGCAGGCGGGCGCCGCTAACGCGTTCGCAAAATTCCATCATGATTTCACGTTCTTCTACCCCCCATAACATCGGTGTCATCGCACCCACATCCATTGCATAGGCACAGATATTGAAATCGTGATTAAGCACGCGGCCAATTTCCGCAAACAACACACGGATATATTGTGCACGTTTTGGAATGTCGATTCCTAACAACTTTTCAGCTGCCAAAACAAATGCATGTTCTTGGTTTTGCGGTGAAACGTAATCCAACCGGTCAAAATACGGTACCGATTGCGCATAGGTTTTATGTTCAATTAGTTTTTCGGTTCCGCGGTGTAATAGCCCAATGTGGGGATCTGCACGTTCGACAATTTCACCGTCCATTTCCATGACCATACGCAGCACGCCGTGGGCGGCTGGATGTTGGGGGCCGAAATTCAAATTATAGTTTTTGATTTCCATCTCAGCCATCAGCTTTTCCCCGTTTCAACAGATGCTTCATCTTCGTCCCTCGTTGCTTTTTCGTCACCGGGAAGCGCCGCTGTCATACCTTCCCACGGGCTTAGGAAATCAAAGGTGCGAAAGTCTTGTTGCAGTTTAACCGGTTCATATACAACACGTTTCAAACGATCATCATAACGAACCTCGACATATCCCGTTAATGGGAAATCTTTGCGTAAGGGGTGACCTTCAAAACCATAATCTGTTAACAAACGGCGTAAATCGGGGTGGCCTGAAAAATAAATACCAAACAAATCCCAGACTTCGCGTTCAAACCAACCGGCGGTGCTGAATAAATTTGTTGCCGATGGAACAGGCGTATCTTCGTCGGTTGGTACATTGACACGAATACGCAGATTATTCGTCAGGCTTAACAGATTGTAAATTACGCGGAACCGAGGGTCGGAATCTGGTTCGTCAACGCCGCAGACATCCATTAATTGACGAAAACGACAATTGGCATCATCACGTAAAAAAGTTAAAACCTTAATCACGTTTTCAGGCGCAATAGTTATTGATAACTCTAGGCGGTCTATAGATGTTTCTGAAATTTCATTCTTCAATGAATTTTTAAGAAAATCTGCAAGGTCTTTCAGGGCCAAATCCATCGTTTAATACTCAGTTGTCCTGTTATTAATCTATTGTTCTAAAGGGCTTCTTAACCGCTGTATTGATTCCCGTGCGCTATCGCCACAACGTCCCCGTCCTTTGAATTTTTTTCTGTAATTGCATTATGCCATAAATCAAAGCCTCAGCCGTTGGTGGGCAACCGGGTACATAAATATCTACAGGCACCACACGATCACATCCACGTACAACTGAATAAGAATAATGATAGTACCCACCGCCATTAGCGCACGATCCCATGGAAATCACGTAACGGGGCTCGGCCATTTGGTCATAAACTTTACGAAACGCCGGGGCCATTTTATTGGTTAAAGTCCCGGCTACGATTATTACATCCGATTGACGGGGGCTTGGCCTTGGAACAACACCAAAACGGTCTAGATCATAACGGCTGCAATAGGCATGGATCATTTCAACAGCGCAACAGGCCAGTCCAAATGTCATCGGCCATAAAGACCCTGTACGTGCCCAATTGACAAGCTTGTCAACGTTGGCAATGACAAAGCCTTTTTCCTGTAGCTGGCCTGTGACCTGCCTTAAAACAGCATCTTGTTCAACGCCGGGGGCAATGGGATTACCCGATGGACCGTTGGGATCAATAATCACTCCCATTCAAGGGCTCCTTTACGCCATTCATAGACAAAACCGATGGTTAGAATACCTAAAAAGATCATCATCGACCAAAAACCAAATACGCCTACTTTTCCAAGACTAATGGCCCATGGGAAAAGGAATGCTACTTCGAGGTCAAAAATAATGAAAAGTATTGCGACCAGATAAAAACGCACATCAAATTTATGTCGCGAATCGCTGAAAGCCTCAAAACCACATTCGTAGGGTGAGTTTTTTTCCGTATCAGGATGTTGATTGCCCACAATATAAGACCCACCGATACAAATACCTGAAATAGCAACTGCAATACCAAGAAAGATCAGTATGGGCAGGTATTCGGTCAATAATGTGTCCACCACGGCCCCCTTTTTCTGGAGAAATACTATTCAGTAAAAAAGTGATATCAAAAGTATGTTTTTGAAAATATCAAATCGTAACAAAAGACATAAAAATTAGCATCATGAATTCTGTATAAAACTAATAACAAATATTTCAAGAAAAGAAAGCGAACTTATTGATAAATCGTGAAGTAAATAAAAAAACATACCTGTTCATAATAAGTCTAAACTATTGCAGTGATTAATTAAAACCAACACTAAGGCCTTTTTTAAACTTTATGATAACGCATAATTGGACTGAAGCATCTTTATAGGATGCTTTGATAGGATCAGAGCAGTTAAAGATATGATTGTTGGATCAATGCAATGATTTTTGCCCTTTCTTTTAAATCAAGAAAGTGGCGGGAGTGACGGGACTCGAACCCGCGGCCTCTGGCGTGACAGGCCAGCGCTCTAACCAACTGAGCTACACCCCCTCCGAATTCATCTTCTAAGATGAAAATAGCAACAAGATTTGAAGCTAAATGTTTTCGATATATGATAAGAAAAAAATTAATTTAACATCAGACATCAACGTCGGGATGGGGACTAATAATCCCTGTTTCATAGGGTGTCAAGCAGACAAAAATGAAAGCTGACATTTTTTTTAACAATTAAATTTTTTATTAATTTAATGAAGAAATTATAAAAAAACTCAAATCACAAAAAAATATAGTTGTAATAAAAAATCAAAGAACAAAAATAATATTACATGAAAAATTAAATTCAAAACAACGAAAAAAACACCAAATATGCGGTGGATTTTAATTGATCAATTTTTAATTATTTCACCAAATAAATGGTGGGCGATGACAGGTTCGAACTGCCGACATCCACGGTGTAAACATGGCGCTCTACCAACTGAGCTAATCGCCCTTAATAAACCATTATTAAAGAAAATACCGATCACGCACAACGTAACCGGTATTCACTGATAAGCAAGCTTAATTAACTGCAGTTTTAAGGCCTTTACCGGCTTTAAATTTAGGCTGATTAGAAGCTTTAATCTGAATAGTTTCACCCGTGCGTGGGTTGCGACCCGTTGTTGCGGCACGAGCAGAAACGCTGAATGTGCCAAAACCAACTAGGCGAACTTCGCCACCATCTTTTAATGTGTTGGTGATGGAAGAAAACACACCATCAACAGCTTTAGAAGCGTCGGCTTTTGACAAGCCAGTTTCATCGGCGACTGCGGCGATAAGATCATTTTTATTCAAGGTAATGCCCCCCTAATTTTTTCAAGTTAAATAAATGTAGTTTAGTAGCTATGTGCAAATCATTTTAATGTACAAATTATTTTGAACATAGTCTGAACTCTCTAATGCGATGGATATTACATTCTACTTTGCAATGACGTCAATCAAAGAACGATAGTTTTCCCCAGCTTTTTTGCGGTTTTTTGCTTAGTATCAGAAGTTAAACAACTAAATGAGTGAGTAGACCTTGAATAACTTACAAGAAATTGATGAAATTATGCTGAAACGGTCACATACGGTGCGAAATTGCGGAAATTCTCGAATCGTTTCACGGTGATGATTTGTAAAAATGCAGCTAATTATTTTATCAAATCATCAGTGTGTAATAATGTCTGCAACGTCATCGTTTGATTGAGACGATGATATTGCCGCTTTATCCGCTTCGGGTTCTTCCCATTCGATGGCAATCAATGGTTCCACAAGGGCGTGTTTCAAGACGTCTTCTACGTTATCAACTGGAACGATCTCCATGCCTTCTTTTACATTATCTGGAATGTCGGCGAGATCTTTTTTATTTTCCATGGGGATCAAGACTTTTTTGATGCCACCACGAAGGGCCGCCAAAAGTTTTTCTTTCAATCCGCCGATGGGTAAAACCCGGCCCCGTAAAGTGATTTCGCCAGTCATTGCAATATCTTTGCGAACTTTTATGCCCGTTAAAACAGATACTATCGAAGTGACCATGCCAACGCCGGCCGATGGGCCATCTTTTGGTGTGGCACCTTCGGGAACATGGACGTGAATGTCGCGACGCTGAAAAATAGGTGGTTCAATTCCAAAATCTGTTGCCCGTGATTGGACATATGACTTTGCCGCTTGGATCGATTCGGTCATCACATCACCTAGTTTCCCAGTGATGGTCATTTTGCCTTTACCCGGCATCATAATCGATTCGATGGATAATAATTCTCCACCGACTTCGGTCCATGCCAACCCTGTTGTCACGCCAACCAGATCATCGTTTTCAATTTCGCCAAACCGGAACCGTTTAATACCAGAATATTTTTCAAGGTTGTCAGGCGTGATTTGAATAGACGTGCATTCATCCATTAAAATTTCTGTTACTGATTTACGGGCAAGTTTAGCCAGTTCGCGTTCTAAATTACGCACCCCGGATTCGCGGGTGTAATACCTTATAACATCACGCAAGCCATCATCCGTGATCGACCATTCGGCTTTTTTTAGACCATGATTTTTCATTTGTTTTGAAATTAAATGACGTTTGGCTATTTCAACTTTTTCATCTTCTGTGTAACCGGAAAGACGGATGATTTCCATGCGGTCCAATAGCGGACTCGGCATATTCAGTGTATTTGCCGTTGTCACAAACATGACATGGGATAAATCATAATCAACTTCTAAATAATGATCATTAAAGGCGTTGTTTTGTTCAGGATCAAGCACTTCTAACAACGCAGACGATGGATCACCGCGCCAGTCTTGGCCCATTTTATCGACTTCATCGAGCAAGAATAAAGGATTGGAAGACTTTGCTTTTTTCATGCCCTGAATAACTTTTCCAGGCATGGATCCGATGTATGTACGCCTATGGCCGCGAATTTCAGACTCGTCACGAACCCCGCCCAAAGACATGCGGACGAAATGACGGCCTGTGGCTTTGGCAATCGATTTGCCCAAAGACGTTTTACCTACACCCGGAGGCCCGACCAAACAAAGAATCGGTCCGGAAACTTTGTTGGTGCGTTTTTGTACGGCTAAATATTCAATGATACGTTCTTTAACTTTTTCTAAGCCGTAATGATCTTCATCTAAAACCTCGCGCGCGACTTTTAAATCTTTTTTCATGCGCGAAATTTTTTTCCAAGGAATAGAAAGCATCCAATCCAGATAGTTGCGCACGACCGTTGCTTCGGCTGACATTGGGCTCATTGATTTTAATTTTTTTAATTCAGCAAGGGATTTTTCTTTGGCCTCTTTGCTGAGCTTAGTCTTTTCTATTTTTTCTTCTAATTCACGTGCTTCGTCCCGGTCTTCGTCACTTTCACCCAGTTCTTTTTGAATGGCTTTCATTTGCTCATTCAAATAGTATTCGCGTTGGGTTTTTTCCATTTGTCGTTTGACACGGCCACGGATTTTCTTTTCAACTTTCAAAACGCCGATTTCGGCTTCCATGTAGGAAAAAATACGTTCAAACCGATCTGTTAATGTGGGAAGTTCAAGTAATTCCTGTTTTTCGGAAATTTTTAAAGACAAGTGCGAGGAAATTGTGTCGGCTAATTTCGAAGGTTCGCTGATCTGGTTGATTGACACTAAAACTTCTTGTGGGATTTTTTTATTTAATTTGATGTAATGTTCAAATTGGCTAACGACGGAACGCGATAAAGCCTCGAGCTCATTGTCAGTTTCATCACCTTCGGCAACAAGTTCGGCGTCGACTTCAAAAAAACCCGCATTGTCATGGTATTTAATGATTTCCGCACGTTCGCCACCTTCGACCAGAACTTTAACCGTGCCATCTGGCAATTTTAAAAGTTGAAGCACCGTAGATATCGTGCCGATTTTATAAATATCATTTTTATCAGGGTCGTCTTGGGATGCATTTTTTTGCGCAACGAGTAGAATTTTTTTGTCATTTTTCATGACGTCTTCTAAGGCCCGCACGGATTTATCGCGACCAACAAAAAGCGGAACGATCATGTGTGGGAACACAACAATATCTCGGAGCGGTAATGCAGGAAGTCGTTCTGTTTGTTTGGTCACAACGGTTTGTTTGGTCACAACGTTAGGGCCTTTATTTCTGTGGAGGTCATAATTTATTGAAATGACTTATAAAATTATGATCCTGAATACAACAAAACAGATGGATTTGTTTCCACCGTTTAATTTAACTATATCAAAAATGGTCTTGGTAACCGATCATTTCAAGTCTGGTGTTGCGTTTTTCCGCTACAGTGTTGAAAGTTTCGAACAGGCCAAGGATAAAGTGTTATTGAAATTATGCACTGCTGCCGACGTCATCGCGACGTTCTGCGTAAATATATAACGGTTTTGCATGTTGTTCAGCGACTTCTTTGTTGATAACCACTTCTTCGACACTTTGCAAACTAGGTAGATCAAACATGGTATCAAGTAATATTGTTTCCATGATCGACCTAAGTCCACGGGCACCGGTTTTACGTTCGACGGCTTTGCTGGCGATCGTGTCCAATGCACCATCAGAAAAAGTCAAATTGACGTCTTCCATTTCGAATAACCGTTGGTATTGTTTGACCAGCGCATTTTTGGGCTTCGTTAAAATTTCGATCAAAGCACTTTCATCAAGATCATCCAGCGTTGCTAATACCGGTAATCGGCCAACAAATTCAGGGATTAAACCAAATTTAAGCAGGTCTTCGGGTTCAACGCCGCGTAAAATTTCGCCGGTTTGACGGTCATCATCGGAACGTACATCAGCGCCAAAACCAATGGTCGTTCCCTCGCCTCGTGATGAGATCAATTTATCAAGACCAGCAAATGCGCCACCACAAATGAATAAGATATTTGTCGTATCGACTTGCAAAAATTCTTGCTGAGGGTGCTTGCGTCCACCTTGTGGTGGGACACTGGCTACGGTGCCTTCCATGATTTTAAGCAAAGCTTGTTGAACACCTTCGCCGGATACATCACGGGTGATCGATGGATTGTCGGATTTGCGCGAAATTTTATCGACTTCATCGATATAGACAATGCCGTGTTGAGCCCGTTCCACATTGTAGTCTGCCGATTGTAATAATTTTAAAATGATGTTTTCAACGTCTTCGCCCACATAACCGGCTTCGGTTAATGTTGTGGCATCAGCCATCGTGAACGGAACATCCAAAATCCGGGCCAAAGTTTGCGCCAGTAAAGTTTTCCCGCAACCCGTTGGTCCAACCAATAAAATATTCGATTTTGCCAATTCCACATCGCTGCCGTCAGCCGTATGGTTCAAACGTTTGTAATGGTTATGAACAGCCACGGACAACACACGTTTGGCGTGGTCTTGGCCAATCACATAATCATTAAGGACGGTGCAAATTTCCTGAGGGCTTGGAACACCTTCGCCTGATTTAACAAGGCTGGTTTTGTGTTCTTCGCGGATAATATCCATGCATAATTCAACGCATTCATCACAAATGAAAACAGTTGGTCCGGCGATTAATTTACGCACTTCATGCTGGCTTTTGCCACAGAATGAACAATACAGGGTGTTTTTTGTATCGCTGCCGGTCGATTTACTCATGGTTCCTCCATCAAGATGCAGTCAGTATGCAGTATGCAAACATTATGCAGGCGGTTTCTAGTCAAAACAATGGCTGAATTTTAAAAACTAAAAACGTTGCCTTTGTGCCGCCTGTTTTGCACGTAGTATCCTTTTAGGACGCCCGCTCCGGCATTTCCAGACAAAACTACGTTATTACAAGTAATCTCGAAAGGCTTTTGGCGAAGACTTCATAAGCGGCCTCGTTGATAAGCAAAAAAGCTTAGTTATTATCAGCTTTTAGAGGATTTTGATTTCCCTGCATCGTCATCGTCATCATTTGATGGACGAGAGGTCACAACTTCATCAATGATACCAAATTTTTTAGCTTCATCGGCTTCCAAAAAACGGTCCCTTTCTAGGGAGTGTTCAATGGTTTCCAACGATTGCCCCGTATGTTTTACGTAGATTTCGTTTAACCGGGCACGGGTGCGAAGAATCTCTTTGGCTTGGATTTCAATATCAGTGGCTTGGCCTTGTGCTCCACCAGAAGGTTGATGAACCATCACGCGGGCGTTGGGTAAAGCATAACGCTTTCCTTTGGCGCCGGCGCAAAGCAACAGTGATCCCATTGAAGCGGCTTGGCCAATGCATACGGTTGAAACTTCGGGGCGGATATATTGCATCGTATCATAGATGGCCATGCCGGAAGTAACGATGCCGCCCGGAGAATTGATATAAAAAGAAATATCTTTTGTCGGATTCTCTGATTCTAAAAACAACAATTGCGCACAAATCAGGCTGGAAACGCCATCATCAACGCCGCCCGTCAAAAAAATGATGCGTTCCTTGAGAAGTCTGGAAAAAATATCATAGGCACGTTCTCCCCTGTTGGTGGTTTCAACCACCATAGGGACGAGTGAATTCATATAGACTTCTCTTGGATCGCTCATGGATGACAATTCCCTGTTTTTAAAAGAAAGTATTTAGTCTTTTTTCTTAGGCGCAACTTTTTTGGCAGTGGGTTTTTTAGTTGCGGACTTCTTCTTAGCTGCTGGCTTTGCTTTGTTAGCAGGTTTTTTAGCTTCTTCGTCCTCAATGGCTTTCATTAACGCGCTCATTGGGCCTTTTTTATCGGTGACTTTGGTTAATTCAAAAATGAAATCAACCACTTTGTCTTCGTATAAAGGTGCGCTTAACTGTTGCATTGCTTCTGGATTTTTTTGGTAAAATTCCATGACTTCTTTTTCTTGCCCTGGATAGCGGCGGGTTTCTTCCATGACCGCTTTATTCAGATCGTCTTGAGCGATTTGAATATCGTTTATGCGACCGATTTCGGCTAATAATAATCCCAAACGTACCCGGCGAGTGGCAATGGTTTTAAATTCAGCTTTTTGCTCTTCATCGCTCAAGCCTTCATCATCAACGTCTTCGCCTTTTTCTTCGGCTTCTTTGCGGCTGGCTTCGAATTGTTGCCAAATGGTATCAAATTCCTGATCCGCTAATTTAGACGGCACTTCAAATTCATGACCGTCAGCCAACATATCCAACAAGGCCCGTTTCATTTTCATGCGGGACACGTTGCGGAATTCTCGGCTTTGTTCTTCGGTGATGGCTTCTTTTAATTGATCAAGAGTTTCCATACCAAGTTTGGTGGCGAGTTCATCATTGATTTGAGCCGGTGCTGTTTCGCGTAATTCATTGACAGTTACGTCAAAGACGGCTTTTTGTCCGGCCAATTCAGCGGCACCATATTCTTCGGGGAATGTGACATTGACATCCAACTGATCGCCAACGTTTTTACCAACCAATTGGTCTTCGAAACCGGGAATGAAGCTGTTTGAACCTAATTCAAGCGAATAAGCTTCGGCTTTGCCGCCGGGGAATTCTTCGCCGTTGACGCTGCCGGTGAAATCGATAACCACGATATCACCATTTTTGCTTTTGCGCTTTTTAGTGACGGGTTCAGATGTTTTTTGTGATGCGGCAATGTTCTCAAGTGCTGTATTTAGTTCTTCATCACTGATTTCCGGTACCCAACGTTCAAGTTTTAACGTTTTAAAATCAACAGGTGTGATTTCTGGTAACGCTTGAACATTCATTGTGTATTCTAAATCTTTGCCATCTTCGAAAGATGTAATCTCGATTTCAGGTTGCAACGCAGGACGAATGCCTTTTTCGGTCAAAGCTTGTTGCGACGAATCGTTAACAGCGCGTTCTAGAATTTCGCCCATGATCGACGGTCCATAACGTTTGCGCAGTAATGCGACCGGAACTTTACCGGGACGAAATCCGGGCAATTGAGCCGTTGCAGCGATTTCTTTCAAACGTAAGCTTACTTTTTCTTCAATTTCTTTGGCGGGAAGCGCGACTGTGTATTCGCGGCTCAACCCTTCGGTTTTGGTTTCAGTGACCTGCATGGATATCCCAATCGGAAAAGTTCTAAAATGACTGCTTTTAAGTGCGTAACACCTATAAGCAAATGATAATATAAGCCGCAATTCGGCCGAGACAATGAATTTTCACTAAGAAAAATCAACAAAATGGTGCGGGTGAGAAGACTCGAACTTCCACGACTTGCGTCACAGGTACCTAAAACCTGCGTGTCTACCAATTCCACCACACCCGCGATTTTGTGTCTCGAACGCTCTACGACCGAGCGCGGCTGCACCCTATAGAAAAGTTAGGCGGTGTCAAACCAATCATGTACACAATTAGCTTTTGACTTATAAATTTTTAATTGTTGATGAAATTGCGACTTTGCCGGACGCTGAATAATTTTCATGATTTTCTTCGATACGTGCCAAATCATAGTAGTAGTTGATCATTAATCCAACCGACGAAGCGATGCCTTTATCCGATATATCACCGAGCCAATTTAAACGCTGCATACGCGCGCCATTGGTTAAATGGAAATGGGCCACAGGGTCGATAACGTTTTTTTTGTTCTTTTTTTCAACCAGGTATTGAGCGCACAACCGCATTACAGGCGGTTTTAAAGCTTGTTCGATAAGCGTATCCTGATGCCAATGTTGGCTTGCCAACAATTGTTTGAAAGCGCCTTTGGCTCCGCCACCTTGTCCTGCGGCCAAACTTAAAGATTTGCGTTCGGAAGGTGTTAATAGTTTAGGTCGTCCTTCGGCAATGGCTAAATCCAGCCAGCGGGTAAATCCCGGTATCGGTGATAATGTGGCAAAAGTTTTCAGGTTTTTAAATTCATCGGCCAAGACGGTGACGACGCGTTTAATTAAAAAGTTGCCAAAACTGATACCCTGTAATCCTTTTTGTGCATTGGAAATGGAATAAAATATGGCGGTATCCGCAAGTTTGGGGTCCATGACGGGGGCATTTTTATCCAACAATTCCTGAATATTATTGGACATGCCGTTGACCAAGGCAACTTCGACAAAAATAAGTGGTTCATCAGGCATGCGGGGATGGAAAAAAGCAAAACACCGGCGATCCGAATCCAGACGGTTTTTTAAATCATCCCAGCTTTCGATCGCATGGACGGCTTCGTAGGCAATGAGTTTTTCAAGTAACGCCGCAGAAGACCGTTGCCATGTTATGCGTTTGAGTTCTAAAAATCCGATATCAAACCATGACGCCAACAATTCTTTTAAATCATTGTCCAGCCCTTTTAATGCCGGGTATGCAGGTGTTTGACTTATTGATTTTAACAGCGCTAATAAATCAGCGCGCATATCAACTAAAAATTTAACACCTTCTGGTAAATCATTGAATTGACGTAATAATATAACCCTAGTTGCATGCAGTGCGTGGCGTAAATTTGTTTCAATAACTCGTCTTGATCCAGCATTTTTTGCAGACTTCAACGATGCGATATGAGCATCAACTTTTATACGGTCGATATCAAAACCTTCGGCGAGTAATGTTAAAAACCGCCCTTTTCCAGTATCATCAAGAGCTAAATAGACCCGACCCAGAGACGCTGCTTTGGCCCGAGCTGAAACGTCGCCGCCTTTGTTATCCAAGCAGTCCTGCATTTGTCGGCGGACGATTTCGATATCGCTGCCGGGTAAATCTGGGCGCATGCTCGCGGCTTCGGCATCATAAGACGATCCTGCTATTGATTGCCATCCTAAGCGTAAATTTTTTATGGTGCGGTCTAATAACCCGCCATTTTGTGATAAAGGCATAGGGTAATGTTTCTCAGAGTTTAGGTGTAGATGCAAGTGACCGTTTTATGAAAATATCAGAAGTTAATATAATTGGTATTTGATCGGCTATATCTTCGGCAATTAATCCGAGGCCAAAATGGGTGGCGGCTTGGCCGTGTATCCAGCAGCCCATTGCGGCTGCGTTAAATGCGGTTAAACCTTGTGCCATTAGTCCTGAACAAATTCCTGCTAAAACATCACCGGACCCGGCCGTTGCTAACCAAGGTGGCGCATTGTTATTAATTAAAATACGCCCATCCGGATGAGCGATCACCGTATCCGTTCCTTTGAGCAGCATAGTGGCACCGGATATTTTTGCCGCTTGGCGCGCACGGTCAACCTTACTGCCATCCAGTTTGCCAAATAAACGCTGAAATTCCCCGCTATGTGGCGTCATTAAAACGTCTGATGCAATTTTTTTGAATAACATTTCAGGTGATTGTTGAAAACTGGACAGCGCCCCCGCGTCCAAAACAACGGGTTTACGGCTTTCAAGGGCTGATAAAACGAATTGTTTTGTCGCTTCGACGACGTCCGCACCGGGGCCTAATAAAATAGTCGATACGCGTTCATCCGCTATCAAATTTTGCCAGTCTTTGGGTGTTGAAAGGTTATGAATAATATCACCCGGAGATGTGTTTTGATAACGGTTCAGACTGTCGTTTGGAACGGCAATACTGACCATGCCACAGCCAATCCGGCGACAGCCTTTTGCTGCTAAAATTGCAGCCCCGCTTAATTTAGCGCCGCCTTGAATAACTGTAAATCCACGGCTGTATTTATGGGTATTATTATCCGGGGTTGGGTAATCAAAGCCCCATTGTTCAGGGGTGTTTAATGTCGTTAAAGGGCGGATTGTTTTTAATACATTTTTATTGATGCCGATGTTTTTGATGGCCAATTGGCCTGAATAATCACGTCCAGGCATCAGGTAATGCCCCTGTTTTGCACGAAAAAAAGTAACACTTAGGACAGCTTTGATGGCGTCACCCAAAATTTGTCCTGTAGTGCCATTAACCCCACTTGGCAAATCTACCGATACCACGGCTAATGAACGGGTATTGATTTCTTGTACAATTTGTAAAGCCGTTCCAGTTAAAGGTCTAGACAACCCGGCGCCAAACAAGGCATCGATGATTAATGGATCATCATCCAACAAACCGTTAGAAAGGGGCTCAGTTAGACCACGCCAACAATCGGCAAAATGTGCGGCATCGCCATGTAGTTCGGTTAACTTTCCGAGCAACCCTAGTCGCACAGGCCACCCGGCGTCCATTAACAATTGAGCGATAACAAAACCATCACCACCATTGTTACCGGGGCCGCACATCACCGTCACCGGGCGTTTCCCCCAGCGGTGTAAAATTTCGTCAACGACGGCTTGTCCTGCATTGGCCATCAATTCAAGACTTGGCACGCCGGATTTCACAGCCAAGCTATCGGCAAGGCTCATTTCTTCGTTTGTCAGCAGTTGGTAATCGGATAATGACAAGGTTTTGTTTCCTAAAGAACAAATGATACTTGGGTTCTGGGTCCGGTAATGATATTTCAAAGTTGGACGTTTGCCAATGATGATACGGCATAAATTATTTTTTGATGGTCGGGAATAACGCTGTGAAAATTGTTGTATTAGGGGGTGGTTTAATCGGTGTTGCCAGTGCGTATTATCTTTCAAAAGCGGGTTTTGATGTGACCGTTATTGAACGCGGCCAAGGTGTTGCTTTAGAAACCAGTTTTGCCAACGGCGGACAAATATCCACAAGCCATACCGACCCATGGGCAACGCCTGAAAATTTGTGGACGTTTATTAAACACATTGGACAACAATCTGCCCCCGTACGCTTGCGTTGCCATTTGGATATGGATTTAATCCGCTGGTGCATGTGTTTTCTGGGGAATATGAGTTCAGCTAAAGCCCGCCTGCATACGGAACGCATGCTTAAACTGGCTTTGTGGAGCAGTGAATGTTTACAGGATATTCAAAATCAGCATGATTTAAAATATAATGTTGTTAATGATGGCATTTTGCATATTTACCGCAATCAACGTCATTATGAGCGTGCGTTAAAACAAGCAGAATTGGTGACTTCTTTCGGGTGTGATCGCCATCCCATTGATAAATCAGAAGTGCTGCGCCTGGAACCGGCTTTGACTAATCAAATCGATCAAATCCAAGGTGCGATTTTTTGCAGCAGCGATGAAAGCGGCGATAGTTATGTTTTTACAAAACAGTTGGCAAAGGTCTGTGTTGATCAAGGCGTGAAATTTTTATTTTCAAATTCTGTTAAACATATCGTTCATGATGATCATAAAACAACAGGCGTGTGCCTTGATAACGGTGAAATTATAAACGCCGATGCGGTTATTGTTGCCATGGGTAGCTATTCGGCCGCCATTTTAAAACCCATTATTGGTTATTTTCCGCTGTATCCGGCAAAAGGCTATTCTGTGACAATGCCTGTTATTGATGACGCCAAAGCGCCAACGTTAAGCTTAATCGATGACGAAAAAAAAATGGTTTATAGTCGGTTTGGCAAGCAGATGCGCGTTGCCGGCTTAGCTGAATTTTCTGGTTTTGATTTAACACTGGACCCGGTGCGGTCACGAATACCATTAGAAAATGCAGCGACATTGTTCCAAAATGCCTTTGATAAGGAAAAAGCTGAGTTTTGGACAGGTTTAAGGCCACTAACCCCAGATAATGTGCCTATTATCGGCCGATCCGGGTTTGATAATTTATTTGTGAATACAGGCCATGGTACATTAGGCTGGACCATGGCCGCAGGTTCTGGTCAAGTCATTGCAGATTTAGTGCGTGGGGAAAAACCACGCATTGATATGTCCGGACTAGGTGTCGAACGTTTTTTTAATTAATGATAAGGTTACTTATGGAAAAAATTACTTTAGTTGCAATCACCATTCATGTGTTCTTGGCGGTTATTTGGGTCGGCGGCATGTTTTTTGCCTATATGGTGTTGCGCCCTGCTATGGGCACACTTGAACCGCCGTTTGAACGGCCAAAACTATGGTCACAGGTTTTTAAAAAGTTTTTCCCTTGGGTGTGGATGGCGGTGATATTCATGCCAATAACCGGCTATGCCTTGATCTTTTCACAATTTGGCGGTTTTAAGTCCCTGCCCGTTTATATCAATATTATGCATTTGTTGGGCATCACCATGATTTTGATTTATGTATTTTTGTTCATGGGGCCTTATAAACACCTGCAAAAAGCGGTGGCTGCAAATGATGCTGCCTTGGCTGGCCAACATATTCAGGTTATCCGACAAATTGTCGGCATTAATTTAAGCCTCGGGTTAATCACCATTGCCATCGCCGCATCCGGTCGGTTCTGGTAGGTCGGAAAATGAAAGATCATAAATCTCCAAGCCGAGTTGACATCGGCAAAAAAGAAACCCCATTTAAAGGATACTTTCAAATCGATCGTTACCATCTACGTCATCAATTGTTTGATGGCGATATGGGTCCCGAAATTGATCGGGAAATTTTTGAACGCGGTCACGCCGTATCCGCATTGTTGTATGATCCGGATTTAGATCGGCTGGTTTTTATTGAACAATTTCGTATGGGCGCGTTTGCTGCAAAATCGTCCCCTTGGTTCGGTGATGATTTTAATCCATGGCTGACAGAAATTGTTGCAGGCATTATCGAAGATGGCGAACACCCGGATGATGTCATCCGTCGTGAAACCATTGAAGAAACCGGTTGTGTTGTCAAAAATCTAAAGCAACTGTTTCATTATTTTGCATCTCCGGGCGGCACAACAGAAACGGTTTTTTGTTATGTGGCACGCGTTGACGCCAGTAATGCGCAAGGTGTGCATGGCATCAAACAAGAAGGCGAAGATATTCGAGTTTTTTCCGTATCTGTTCAGCAATCGTTTGCAATGATGGATGATGGCGCGTTTAAAAATTCGATGACGCTGATCCCCATGCAATGGTTTCGCAACAATCATAATAAATTGCGTAACGAATGGCTTGGCTTAATCGATTAACAGGCTTTATTATGCCCCCTTGGATCACGGTATAAGGAAACATATGGTCATGGATATCCGCAAAGGATTTGTCGAAACCGTCGGTAATACACCGCTTATTCGGTTAAATAAAATATCGGACGAAACCGGTTGTGAAATTTTGGGTAAAGCCGAATTCCTCAATCCCGGCAGTTCGGTCAAAGACCGGGCAGCGTTGTTTATCATTCAAGACGCTGAAAAACGCGGTGTTTTGAAACCGGGCGGATTGATTGTCGAAGGCACGGCGGGAAATACCGGCATCGGATTGACGTTAACCGGTAATGCGCTTGGTTATCGAACGATGATCGTTATTCCTGAAACGCAAAGTCAGGAAAAAAAAGATATGTTGCGGCTTTGCGGTGCAACCTTAAAAGAAGTTCCGGCGGCGCCTTTTAAAAACCCAGACAACTATGTGCATGTGGCGACCCGTTTGGCCGAAGAATTAGCCGACAGTGAACCCAACGGTGTGCTTTATGCTAATCAATGGGACAATCTTGCCAATCGTCAGGCCCATATCGATGGCACAATCCCTGAGATTTGGAAACAAACCGATGGACAAGTTGACGGTTTTATTTGTGCTGTGGGTACCGGTGGCACCTTGGCTGGATGTGCGGCGGCACTTCGACAATTTAATCCCAATGTGACCATTGGACTGGCTGATCCATTTGGTGCGGCCATGTATAGTTATTTCACCACAGGTGAACTTAAATCCAGTGGGTCGTCCATTACCGAAGGCATTGGACAAGGCCGTATCACCGGCAATCTAGAAGGTTTAACCGTTGATAAGCCTTATCAAATTCCAGATACAGAAGCCGTGCAAATGGTGTTTGATTTATTAAAAAACGAAGGCCTATGTCTTGGTAGTTCCAGCGGTATGAATGTGGCGGGTGCTGTACGTATGGCCCGTGATATGGGGCCCGGCCATACGATTGTCACTATTTTGGCCGATAGCGGTACGCGCTACCAAAGCAAATTGTTTAATCCTGAATTCCTTCGGGAAAAAGAATTGCCGGTACCGGAATGGATGGAAAATTAAAATGAATTATAAAAACCCTGATGCGCTTGTAGATACAGTTTGGTTAGAAGACCACCTGTTTGCGCCTGATGTGCGCATTGTTGATGCAACGATGTTTTTACCGAATGTCGACCGAAATGGTCACCAAGAATTTGCGGATTGTCATATTCCGGGGGCTGTTTATTTTGATATTAATGATATTGCCGATCATGATACGGATTTGCCGCATATGTTGCCGGAACCGGAAAAGTTTTCATCAAAAGTCAGGAAGCTAGGTCTTGGTGATGGCTGCCGAATTGTTGTGTACGACAGCAATGGCGGCTATTTGGCAGCGTGTCGGGTGTGGTGGATGTTCCGCGTGTTTGGGCACAAAGATGTTGCTGTTTTGGATGGCGGTCTGCCCAAATGGTTGGCTGAAAACCGGCCAGTTACCGATGAGGCAACAGGCCTTAAAGAAAGGCATTTTTCGGCCCGTAAAAACACCACATTGGTGCGTAACATAGATCAAATTAAAAACTTGTTGGATGCACCTAAAGAACAAATTGTTGATGCCCGTGCTCGTGACCGCTATTTGGGCACCGCCCCTGAACCACGTGAAGGCATGAAATCTGGGCATATACCGGGTAGCATCAGTCTGCCTTTCACCCAGTTTATGGATATGCAAAACCATGCGGTTTTTAATTCGGCTGATGAAATAAAGTCGGCCATTGATCAAGCGGGTATTGATGTAACAAAACCGGTTGTCACCAGTTGTGGGTCTGGGGTTACAGCCTGTGTGTTGGCGATGGGTATGTTTTTACTGGGCCATGAAAATGTCGCCATTTATGACGGGTCGTGGTCCGAATGGGGCATGCGAGACGATACCCCTGTAGAAATGTGATGACCCATACATCAACGATCACCTATCTCGAAATGTTGTCGGCACCTGCAAAACCTTCGCCGCCCATTCCCATGCAGAAAATAGCCGTGCTTAGAGCCCACCGGCCTACCTTATCTTTTTACCGATATTTGTACGGCGAAGTCGGTCGTGACTGGTTCTGGTATGAACGGAACATAATGGCGGATACAAAATTGTCGGCTCTTTTAGCTGATGATCTTGTTGAAATTTATGTACTGTATGTAGGCGGTGTCCCAGCCGGATATTGTGAACTGGACAGACGGCACAAAAACGATATTGAACTTGCCTATTTTGGGCTAATCCCCGAATTCATTGGCCGTGGATTAGGAACGTATTTTTTGCGTTGGAGCATTGATATGGCGTGGAGTTACCGCCCCAAAAAATTATGGGTGCATACGTGTAGCGAAGACCATGTCAACGCCCTGCCTACCTATCAAAAATCGGGTTTCGAAGTGTATAAACAAGAAACCATTGAACTGAACGATCCGAGCATTTTGCAATGGATGGATAAAAAATCAAAGGGCAGTAATGAATGCGGATAGGTATTCCTAAAGAAATCAAGCCCCAAGAAGGCCGAGTTGCATTTTTACCGGAACAAGTGGCCGCGTTAAACAAAGATGGTCATTCTGTATACGTGGAAAAAAATGCGGGATTGTTATCAAGCGTAACTGATGATGATTATACAGCCGCCGGAGCAACGCTCCTGACATCAACCAAAGACATCTATGCAGCCGTTGAAATGGTCGTAAAAGTTAAAGAAATATTGCCTGAAGAATATTCACTTTTGAAACCAAATCAGATTATTTATACAAATTTGCATGCCGCCGGTAACCGTGAATTAACGGATGTATTGTTAGAAAAAAATGTGACGGGGATATCGGCTGAAAATACACACGAATTTGGCTCGCCTAACTGTGCGTTAGCGGGTGAAATCGGTGCTTTCGAAGGTGTGCGTTTATGTTTTTCTCACCATGGCGGTAGTGGTCGACACTTCACCAGCCATTTTGGTGCACCACCGGTAACGGTCATTGTCATCGGGTTGGGGTTGGTTGGACAAGGTGCGTTGCGCACATTGTTACGCTTAGGGTGTCATGTTGTGGGGTTGGATATTCAAAAATCCAGTTTGTATCACGCAGGATTACATTTTGATGGCGCTAATTATATCTCAGACGATATATCGCAATTAGCAAAATATTTACCAAAAGCCGATTTGATTGTGAATTGTGTGTTGTGGCCGAAACATCGGAATGATCACTTGATCAACCGTAAAATGATGCGCAGCAGCATGAAACCAGGTACCGTTATATGTGATATTTCATGCGATACGGCGGGCGCCATTGAAACGACCAAAACCACGACGTGGGATGCACCAACCTATATGGACGAAGGCATGATCCATTTTTGTGTGGATAATATTCCGGGCAGCGTCCCAGTGACGGCTTCCCAAGGTTATGGCCGCGCCTTGTTGCCCTTTGTCAGTCTGGTTGCCAAAAACGGAGTGGTTGAAGCTTGTCAAAACCAGCCTTGGCTGATGCGAGGCTTAACAAGTTTTAATGGTGAATTGATTTTAGAAGAAGCCGGACGTGTGCAAAAACGCAGTGTTAAAACGCTTGATGAAATTTTGTCTTAAACACCATAAATTTACCCATAAAAAAACCGACCCTAAAAGGGCCGGTTTTTTTAAATTTGTTTGAACTAGTGAGCCAAAATTTGGCTTAAGAACAACTGTGTGCGTTCATGTTGCGGATTATCAAAAAATTCATGGGGATTGTTTTCTTCGATGATTTCGCCTTCATCCATGAAAATAACGCGATTAGCGACCGTTTTGGCAAAACCCATTTCGTGGGTTACACAAATCATGGTCATGCCTTCTTCGGCGAGTTCGATCATCACATCCAGCACTTCTTTGATCATTTCCGGATCAAGCGCCGATGTCGGTTCATCAAACAACATGACTTTTGGGTTCATGCACAGTGAACGGGCAATCGCCACACGTTGCTGTTGCCCGCCTGAAAGCTGCCCTGGGTATTTTAGTGCTTGCTCTGGAATTTTTACCCGCTCTAGATATTTCATAGCCGTTTCTTCGGCTTCGGCGCGAGGTGTGTTACGCACCCAAATCGGTGCCAGAACCAGATTTTCCAAAATACTTAGATGCGGAAACAAATTAAAATGTTGGAAAACCATGCCGACTTCGCGGCGGATTTCTTCAATTTTTTTCAAATCGTTTGTCAGTTCAGTGCCTTCGACAATGATTTGACCTTTTTGATGTTCTTCAAGGCGGTTAATACAGCGGATTAAAGTCGATTTTCCGGAACCGGATGGGCCACAAATTACGATACGTTCGCCATGATTAACTTGCAGGTTGATATCTTTTAAAACATGAAAAGACCCATACCATTTATGAACATTATTCATCTGGATCATGGTTTCTTCAGAAACCTGCATTCCAGATGTTTGTTGTTGTGCTTCAGACATAATATATTCTCCCTGATCCTTATTAGGATAGACTGATCACTTAGTGACCCGTGTGTAATTTTTTCTCAAGATGCTGACTGTATCGTGACATTGAGAAACAGAAGCACCAGTAAACGAATGCGGCAAAGACGTAGCCTTCGACATTAAACCCAAGCCAATTGGGGTTTGTACTTGCTAATTGAGTAGCACCTAAAAAATCAAACAGGCCGATGATCAGAACTAAAGTCGTGTCTTTAAACAAACCGATGAAAGTGTTCACAATGCCCGGAATAACCAATTTCAAAGCTTGCGGCATAATGATGAAATACATCATTTTTGGGAAATTCAGACCCAAAGCCATGGCTCCTTCGTATTGCCCTTTAGGAATGGCTTGCAGGCCACCGCGGACAACTTCGGCCATATAGGCGGCTGAAAACAAAGACACACCGATTAAAGCCCGGATTAATTTATCAAAATTGACCCCTTCTGGCATGAACAAGGGAAACATGACGGATGCCATAAATAGCACGGTGATTAACGGCACTCCCCGCCATAATTCAATGAAACCGACTGAACAGGCTTTGATCACCGGCATGTTGGAACGTCGTCCCAAGGCCAGTAAAATACCAATTGGTAGTGACGTCACAATACCGACAATGGCGATCACCAAAGTCAGGAACAATCCGCCCCATAAAGGTGTTTCCACAATGCTTAAGCCAAAGGATCCGCCATAAAACAAAAAGAATGAAATGACGGGATAAACAAAGAGTAAGAACAGTATCATCATTCCTTTGTAAGGAACTTTTGGAATAACCAAAGCCGCAATACCGATCGATAAAATGACAAGTGGGAGGTTTACCCGCCATAATTGGTCAGGCGGATATTGATAATACATGATGACTTTTTTCCAAGTGGTAATAAAAGGCCAACACGCACCAGCAGCATTTTCACATGCTTCTCGTGTGCTTCCCGTCCATTGAGCATCAAAAATTGTCCATGACAAAAACGGTGGGACGACAAGAAAAATGATATAAAAGGCAACAATCGTCAAAATTATATTGAGCGGTGACGATAAGAAATTGTGATTTACCCAGCCGTAAATACCCGTTTCCGAGGCCGGTGGTGGCATATCAGGATGTGTGCCCGCTTCATATTGTTTGTTTTGATTTTCCATGATTAGCGCTCCACCAAGGCCATTTTGTTATTATACCAGTTCATAAATGCCGATATAAGCAAGCTGATGGTCAAGTATACGGCCATAGTAATGGCTACAATTTCAACAGCCTGCCCCGTCTGCATCAATACAGTTCCGTCGAAAACCAACACGAGATCCGGATAAGCGATCGCAGCCGCGAGTGATGAGTTCTTAGTCAAATTAAGGTATTGACTGGTGAGTGGTGGAATAATCACCCGCAAAGCTTGCGGAATGACGATCAAGCGCAATGTATTGCTATTATTGACACCTAATGCATGGGCGGCTTCGGTTTGACCGTGGCTGACGGCCATGATTCCGGCACGTACGATTTCCGCAATAAATGTGGCTGTGTAGAGCGATAAAGCAAGTACAAGAGCCACAAATTCAGGTGGCAATTCCGTCCCGCCTGTAAAATTAAATCCTTTAAGGGCTGAGAATTCCCATGAAATTGGAAACCCCATAAACGCAGCCGCTAATAATGGAAGGCCAAAAACCAATCCAAGAGTAGTCAGTAATACCGGGAATGTTTGCCCTGTATCATCCTGGCGTTTTTTTGCCCATTTTTTTATAACATAAGCGATAGTAATTGCCGCAATAATGGCAATACCTATAAGCCCTGACCCATCATTAAAAACGGGGGCAGGTGTAAACAGGCCCCGATTATTGATGAAAAACATATCCATGATATTGGTGCTGTTCTTGGGCCCTGGAAGAGCGCGGAGAACGGCAAAATACCAGAAGAAAATCTGCAATAATAAAGGGATATTCCGTAGCGTTTCCACATACACCATGGCGATTTTTGAAATCAACCAGTTTGATGAAAGCCGGGCAACACCTAATAGAAAGCCTAAGATTGTTGCAAGGATTACGCCGACAAATGACACCAGCAGTGTATTTAATAAGCTGACAAGAAATGCCTGAGCGTAGGTGTTTTCTTCGGAATATTCTAAAAATGGACTGTAACCAATGGCAAAGCCGGCGGTAGTGTTTAAAAAACCAAAGCCAGATGCAATACCTTGACGTTCAAGGTTGTCCATGGTGTTGCTGACAAGAACATACCCACCATATAAAACGCCAAAGATAACCAATGCTTGAAAGAACAAGGCGCGTACCTGTGGATCATACCACAATGGCACTTTAACCGAAGGCGCCAATTCTGAACCCGATGTAGACGTTTCCACGGGTCGACCTCCCTTAATTGTTTTTATACTTTTTTTATTAGTATTTTTACGCAGAGTTATAGATACAAGTCCAGAGTACGTGGCCTGAGCCACGCACTCCGTCTTGTTAGATTATCAAAATGTTACGTTGAACATTCGAAAAATCGATTTAGCGTACAGGCATGGCGTATTGAATGCCGCCATTAGTCCACAGATTGTTCATTCCGCGGGGTAGTTCCAAAGTTGTTTTTGGACCTAAGTGTTTTTCAAACAATTCGCCGTAGTTACCGACCTGTTTAACAATGTTGTAAGCCCAATCTTTGCTGACGCCTAAGTTTTTGCCTGTGTCGCCTTCAGCGCCGAGTAAACGTTTGATGACAGGGTTTTTGGAATTCGCTTTCAAGTCATCAACATTTGCACTTGTGACGCCGTTTTCTTCGGCTTCGATCATGGCATAAAGTGTCCATTTCACGAGATCGAACAATTGATCATCACCATGGGCCACAACGGGTCCAAGAGGTTCTTTGGAAATGATTTCAGGTAAGATCATGTGATCAGCAGGGTTTTTCAATTTGATGCGCTGTGCAGCAAGACCAGATTGATCCGTTGTGTAAACGTCACAACGTCCGCTGTCATAAGCGGCGACAACTTCATCAGCTTTTTCAAAGAAAACGCCTTTGAATTTCATACCATTTGCACGGAAATAATCGGACAGGTTCAATTCTGTTGTTGTTCCCAAGTTTGTGCATACGGATGCGCCATCAAGTTCAAGCGCGCTTTTGACGCCCAGACTTTTGCGAACCATGAAACCTTGACCATCATAGTAATTAACACCGGCGAAATTCAAACCCAATGCCGTATCACGAACCAAAGTCCATGTCGTATTACGGGAAAGAACATCAATTTCACCAGACTGAAGCGCTGTGAAGCGTTCTTTGGATGAAAGTGGTGTGTATTTTACTTTGCTGGCATCGCCGAACAATGCAGCAGCAGCGCCACGGCACATGTCAACGTCAATTCCGGTCCAGTTGCCGCTGGTATCAGGATTAGAAAAACCTGGTAAACCTTGGCTCACGCCGCATTGAATGAACCCTTTGGCTTTGATGCCGTCGAGTACTTTGCCAGCATTGGCGGTTGATGTGAAAGATGTTGCGGAAAGTGCAACTGCAGTTACTGCAGCTAAAGCACTTAATGTTTTTTTCATTTGGATAGCTCCCTGGTGAATTACTTACAGTGTTATAAGTGTTGTATATTGAGGTACGGGAATAATAGGTGACGATCCCCGAGCTCAGACAAATCCGTAACACAGCTGTAATTAAGGCTCAAGTGTTAAGGTCAATTTTGATTTCTTGACTTTTGATAAAAATCAAGGAAATAGCTAATTCAACTTGTTGAACAATCATTTTTTGGTATTAAATTGTTTTGGGACTATTTGATGGTAAATGTAAAAAAATCAACTAGTTAATGTAAAATTAATATGATAAAAACTAAATATGTGTGTAGAAAAAATAGGTGTAGAAGGCAAAAATCATGGCAAATATCGATAAAATCAACCAACAAAAAAAAATAGTTATTCACAAAGATAGCGCCTTGATTGCGGCTGGTCGTGACCCGGAAAATAATTTTGGCGTGGTTAATCCACCTGTCTATCATGCATCAACAATATTATACCCGACCCTTGATGCGTTGGATGAAGGTATTAAAACGCCCTATACTGGAACCCGCTATGGTCGCCGGGGAACGCCAACAACGTTTGCCATAGAAGACGCCATGACTGAATTAGAACAAGGCTACCGCACGATTGCTGTTTCTTCTGGGTTAAATGCCATCACCACGACCTTGTTGGCGTTTCTTGAAAATGGCGATCATTTGTTAATGGTTGATAGTGTTTATAGCCCGACCCGCGCGTTTTGTAATGGCGTTTTAAAAAAACTTGGCATTGAAACGACTTATTATGATCCATGTATTGGCAATGAATTTGTAAAACTGATCCGTGACAATACAAAAGTCGTTTTTTGTGAAACCCCAGGTTCCCATACATTCGAAGTTCAGGATGTCGATTTAATAGCGTCTATTGCCCATCAACATGGTGCCGTAGTCATTGCCGATAACACTTGGGCGGCTGGGTATTATTACAGGCCATTAGAACACGGTGCGGATGTGAGTATACAAGCTGCGACAAAATATATCGTCGCCCATTCCGATGCGATGTTGGGGACCATCACGTGTAATGAAAATATTTTTTTAAAAGTTAAAAGAATGTCTGCGTTGCTGGGGGTTCATGCCGCCCCTGATGATTGTTATTTAGCCAGCCGAGGAATTCGTACTTTGGCTGTACGTATGGCACAACACAATACATCGGCGTTAGATATTGCCTATTGGCTAAATACGCGTGATGAAGTTGAAACCGTATTGCACCCGGCGTTGCCTTCTTGCCCCGGACATGAAATTTGGAAACGCGATTTCACAGGATCATCTGGGTTATTTTCATTTGTTTTAAAACACGGGTTTTCACGGCACGACTTGGCCCGCATGTTGGATGGAATGCAATTATTCACAATGGGTTTCAGCTGGGGCGGATTTGAAAGTTTGATCATTCCAGGTGAAGCAAAAACCGAGCGTACGGTGTATCAGCCATCGTTCAAAGGCACACCGTTACGTGTTCATATTGGATTAGAAAATGTTGAAGATTTGAAAGCTGATTTAGCAGCAGGTTTGGCCCGCCTTAAAGCATAACCGTATCTATAGGTCTAGTTTTTGGCTGGGATAATTTGCCCAATAATAAATAAAATCAATGCGATAACTACGATAGTCGGTCCAGGTGGCGTATCCATTTGAAAGGCTAAACCAATACCTGACACAACAGCTAATATCCCTGAAAATGTCGCAAATACCGCCATTTGTTCCGGTGTTTTGGAAAGCCGCCTGATGCTGGCAGCGGGAATAATCATCAACGATGTGACCAATAAAATACCGACTATTTTCATACCGATAGCAACGATAACGGCCAACATGACTAATAATATCAGGTTCATAAAGCCAACGGGTACACCTTCGACAAAGGCGAGTTCTTCGCTGACGGTGAATGATAACAACTGACGCCAAAAATAAAGCAGTAAAGCTATAACCACGCCGCCCCCTGAATAAAGAATAAGAATGTCGGTCTTGTTTATGGCTAAAATATCACCAAATAATGTGGCCATAATATCAAAACGGCGGCCTTCCATAAGTGTAATTGCCAAAATACCGATAGCTAATGCACCGTGGGAGAAAATACCAAGCAATGTATCACTGGTAACCGTTTTTCTTTTTTGCAAAGCGCTTAAAAATACGGCAACCATCACTGAGGTGGCAAACACCCCAACCATTGGCGCAAGCCCGAGCAGGTACCCAAGAGCAATGCCAGATAATGCTGAATGGGCCATTGTATCACCAAAATAAGCCATACGGCGCCAGACCAAAAAACATCCGATTGGGGCGGCAACAATGGCCACACCAACACCACCAATTAAAGCTTTAAATAAAAAATCATCCATGATTGCGTCTATTTTTTGTCCAGTTCTAAATCATGCTTATGGTCATGGTGATGATGATAAATTGCAATATTATCAGCCACTTGGTTACCAAAAAGTTTGATATATGCTGGGTCATCTTTAACCTGTTCGGGGTTCCCTGCGCAACATACATGATGATTTAAACAAATAACTTTATCGGTCGATGCCATCACCAAATGTAAATCATGGGATACCATAAAAACACCAATTTTCCGCCGATCTTTGATGGCTGTGATCAATGCATATAAATCGGCTTGTCCCGTTACATCAACACCGCCTGCCGGTTCATCCAAAACCAGCACATCAGGGTCCCGTAATAATGCTCTGGCTAATAACACCCGCTGCATTTCACCTCCCGATAATGACGTCATTTGATGCTGGCTTAATCGCCCTGCTCCGACTTCATCCAATACGTTTTGTCGTTTACCTAATACGCGTCCGGGGTTCCGGTCGATACCTAAAAAAAGAAACCCGTTCACAGTCATAGGTAGTGCTGCATTAATTTCTAACCGTTGAGGCATGTAACCAATGCGCAGACTGGGTTTACGTTTAACCGTACCGCTGTCAGGTTTTAATAACCCTAACATGATACGGACAATCGTTGATTTACCGGCCCCGTTAGGTCCGATCAGCGTCACGATTTCATCGGCGTTCACAGCAATATTAACGCCAGATAAGACATTTTTTTCCTGGAAATGGTGATCGATATTCGTGGCTTCAAACAAAATAGTACTTTGTTTTTTTGATGCCCCGGTCATGGTATGCTTCCTGATGATAACGGCGAATTAAATCACAATAATGATGTTCGTAATGATGGCAATAAGCTATCTTCGTATAAAGATTTATCTATTTTTAATAAATACAGAGGCATTGATGACAGACAATAATACCCCTTTCAATATAAAAAATAAAACGATGGGCAATATAAAAAATAAAACGATGGGCAATATAAAAAATAAAACGATGGATAAAATCCTGTCGCAATTATCCTTTAATGATAAAGGTTTGGTGGCCGCTATCGCGCAACAAGCCAGTACTGGCGATGTTTTGATGATGGCATGGATGAATGCAGACGCGGTTCGTGAAACTTTGGCAACAGGTCGGGTTTGTTATTACTCCCGGTCCCGCAGTGCATTGTGGCGCAAAGGCGAAAAATCCGGTCAAATTCAAAAATTATTGGACTTTCGCTGGGATTGTGATGGGGATACAATTTTATTGCAGGTCGATCAAACAGGGGTCGCATGTCATACAGGGCGAGAGAATTGTTTTTTTCGCGCGCTTAGAAATAATGATATTAAAGTTATTGCCGATGTGAAAATATCCCCGGATGAACTTTATGCGGCCAAAGATTAAACGGGCAAAAATGATCATTGTGACGTTGTGCCGGATATTGACTTTAACGTTGATTACCCTGACATTTTCTATGTTCAGTACAAATGTCTCCGCCAAAAAACATCAAATTACCGTATTTGCAGCGTCAAGCTTATTGCCGGCTTTGACTGCAATAATTAAAATCTATCCTGATAAAGATATTAAAGTTCGCGCTGTTTATGCGTCCAGTTCGACGCTGGCTAAACAAATCGCAGCTGGTGCACCTGCAGATATTTTTATATCGGCTCATCCTCAATGGATGGATTATATTGAAAATAAGGGCGTGGTTATTATAGGCAGTCGGGTTAACCTTCTCGGCAACCGATTGGTTGTGGCAACGCCTATTAAAAATCAGGCCAAATTAGTCAAAATCGAAAATTTATCAACATTTTTGGGCGCAGGGCGCCTTGCTGTAGGCGACCCGGCCCACGTTCCGGCTGGAATCTATGCAAAGAAAATTTTAATTCAACGAGGCCTTTGGCAAAAAATTAAATCAAAACTTGCCCGCACATCCAATTCCCGTGCGGCTTTAGCGCTTATTGAACGTGGTGAAGTCTCCGCTGGAATTGTTTATAAAACGGATACGGTCAATCGTAATCGGGTAAAAATAATTTTTGAAATGGCTGAAAATAGTCGTATCCGCATTCAATATCCGGCAGTGCGTATTAAATCCATCAATAAAAATAAGGACAAGGCATCGATAAATAATTTCTATAATTTTTTATATTCTGTTGATGCCGCTAATATATTTATTCAATATGGCTTTGATGCGTTGTTATTCCCAAACCTTAAAAAGAAATGATAATGTTCGAATTATCACCATTTGAAATTGAAGCCTTACTCCTTAGCCTGCAAGTCGCTATCGTCGCGACACTGATTAGCCTGCCTTTTGCCTTGGCTGTGGCTTGGATATTAACCCGGTGCCGGTTTCCGGGACTGTTTTTATTGGATAGTTTTACTCATCTACCGTTGGTGCTGCCGCCGGTTGTTATCGGTTATGTTTTGTTGGTGGTTTTTGGACGGAACGGTTTTGTTGGTGGCTGGTTATTTGACGTTTTTGGTATAACGGTTGCATTTTCATGGAAAGGAGCTGCCATAGCATCGGCCGTTGTTGCTTTTCCGTTGATGGTGCGTGCAATCCGGTTATCCTTGGAAAATATAGACCAAAAACTTGAACAAGCTGCGCGTACTTTGGGGGCAACACCGGTTTCAATTTTCATGACGATTACGTTGCCGCTTATTCTTCCGGGATTACTTTCCGGGGTTGTATTAGCTTTTGCCCGCAGTCTTGGTGAATTCGGGGCGACGATTTCATTTGTATCCAATATCCCGGGGGTGACACAAACCTTGCCTTTGGCGTTATATTCGTCGATCCAGTCTGTGGATGGTGAAAACTCAGCCATCCGATTGGTGGTGATCTCTGTTGTGCTGGCGTTTACAGCTTTGTTAGCATCAGAATTATTGTCCCGTAAATTATCACGTTTTCTGAACACGTGAAGATAAGGCCTTAAATTTATGTACACAACATCAGAGGCCATTAATTTTTCGGCGCAACAAAAATTTGATAATTTTAAATTTAATGTTGAATTTAAGGCCAAGCCCGGATTGACGGTTATATTCGGCCGATCGGGTTGCGGCAAAACCACTTTAATAAATATGTTGGCAGGATTACAGAAACCGAACGGTGGCCGCATCGAAATTTTTGGTCGGTGTGTCTTTGATAAAAATAAAAATATTAATATTCCACCTGAACACAGAGATATTGGCTATGTGTTTCAGGAAAGCCGTTTATTTCCGCACATGTCGGTCACGGAAAATCTTCAATATGGCTGGCGGTTCCTTGCGCCGGAAAAGCGGTTGTTGAAATTGGATGCGATAGTTGAAATGTTACAACTTAGCCCTCTTCTTGATCGTCGGCCACAAATGTTGTCGGGCGGTGAAAAACAACGTGTTGCTATTGGTCGGGCAATTTTAAAAAATCCGGCAATGTTATTGATGGATGAACCGTTAGCTTCATTAGATGCTCAATTAAAATCAGAAATTTTACAATATATTGAGCGTCTGCGTGACGAATTGTCGCTATCAATAGTTTATGTTTCGCATTCCATCGAAGAAGTTGTCAGGCTAGCCGATACGGTTTTGATTTTAGATCAAGGAGAAAAAAAAGCGCAAGGTCCCGTCGAAACCGTTATGAGCGATTTAGATCTTTGGCCATTAACAGGTCGCTACGAAGCTGGAGCCGTTTTAGCGGTCACAATCGTCGCTCAAGACACAAAATTTGACCTAACTGAATTGTCATTTGAGGGTGGTCGGTTGTTCATATCAAAACTGGATGCGCCCATCGGTCAAAGACATCGGTTGCGAATCCGTGCGCGCGATGTTTCGATCAGTTTATCAAAACCCGTAGATACGAGTATTTTAAATGTTTTTCATGGAACAATTGTTGATATTCGGCAACATTCAAATGATCCACAAGCCGAGATTAAAATTGATATTGGGGCGAACATCATCGCCCGCGTCACTCGGAAATCTATGGATGTTTTGTCATTAAATGTGGGAAAACAGGTTTATGTAATGATCAAGGCTGCAGCTATAGATCGTCATGCATTTGGTCTTCGTGGCACACGTGTTCGTCGTTAATTATTCACAAACTAAGTTGTAATGTTGACAAACTACCTAAGGTTTCTCGGGATTTGGGCCTGATAAACTTTGCAATTAGAATAGCCCTGATTGAAAAAATGGTAGGTGTAACCGGGTCTTGCAAGATTTTTTTTATCAATCAGATTAAAGCCTAGGCTTGCAATGCCTGTGATACCTTTACCGTCACGGCCATAATATCCGATAGACCAACGATTATTTTTCCGCTGCATAAATTCACGACGCTGACAAGCGATGCTTAACGTTTTATCATACGTTCCAACATTCCAATATGGATTTTTGGTGCTCGCGTATTCGCCTTTTACTTTTTGTTTCAAAGCAAAAGCATGGGGCGTTAATATAAACACCAACAAAAACGCGATTGAAAAATGGACAGTTAATTTCTTTAACATATTTTTAAACTATCAGATGCTGACCAAAAATGCAAAATTTGAAAATTACAATTAATTAATTCTAATTATTGATGATAAAACTTGTTTCAGCCTCTTATTCATGGAAATTTACTGTTAGCATATTTTTTACCCTAGACGCATTACAAGGAGAGGGCTTTGTCCGAGAATACCGACCTCGCTAAAACCACCCTCCTTGTGGCCGTTATGAATGCCAATTACCGCGAATTGGTTGGTAAAGCTTTGGGCAACGATGAATATGTCGTGACCGAAGCGCAAGACGGCTGGGATATTACCGATGCTGTTGATAACAAAGTTTTTGATGTCATTGTTTTATCGAGCGATATTTTAGATGGCGCTTTAATCAGCGTCACGTCATCCATTAGAAACTCTGAAAAAAACACAAACACGATTATTATTTTGATACAAGAACATGGTGAATTTGAACGGTTAGCGCCAGAGGATAAAAGCATCATCAATCATGTGCTTTCAGCGCCTTTTTCTGTGGGGTCGTTCATTGATGTCATTTCATATATCCGCTCCCAAGAGGCTGAAAAAAAATGGGCAAAATTAAATAATAATCAGCAAAAATTACTACGTGTGACCAAAAGTATGTTTGGTAAACATTTTGCTCCGGGCGATGATCATGAGCCGCTTAGCAAAGACGTCATGAAAGAAAGCGGTAGTATTATTGCCGAAGCCACAAAAAATGGCGATGTTTGGGATATTTTAGAAACATTAAAAGCCCATGATAACTACACATTTGTTCATGCGTTAAAAGTTTCATCATTTATGACGTTGTTTGGTGTGATGTTGGGTTTGTCGTCAACTGATCTTGAAATATTGGCTCAGGCTGGTCTTTATCATGACATTGGCAAGCGCGACACCGATGTTGATGTATTGAATTTCCCGGGAAAATTAGAAGGTGATAAATGGGACGCAATGCAACAACATGCTATGCGTTCAGAAGAGATTCTATCGAATTCTATGGATTTGCCTATTGAGATTATTAATGTTGCCGGACGCCACCATGAAAAAATTGATGGTACTGGGTATCCGCGTGGATTAAAAGGCGCGGAAATTGACGATTTGTCGGCCATTGGCGCCATTGCTGATGTTTACTCAGGGTTAACGGATCGTCGATCTTATAAACCTGCGTTTTCCACAGAAAAAACTTTATCCATTATGGAATCGATGTCCGGAAATCACCTCGAAGCCGGTTTTTTAAGCCATTTCATAAAAATGATACGCGATAAAAGTAAATAAAATTAAAAAAACATGCATCATGTGTTTGCCATTTCGAAATCCACGATGTATGTAACACGTATTCGGGGAGTGGCGCAGCCTGGTAGCGCATCTGTTTTGGGAACAGAGGGTCGCAAGTTCGAATCTTGTCTCCCCGACCATCTTTTTCACTCAATAAAAATTTAATAGTTCAGTCATCGAAAACACCCTTTTCTGCAGCTTTATGACAAGCAATGCAGTTTGAACTGCTGTTTATATTTTTCCTTATTAAATATTTTTTCCAGTTTCCGCGGTTTGTGTGTTCCCGTTTAAACCAACGTAAATTTGTAATCCTTAATGGGGTCTCACTATGGCGGCCGGCATTGATCATTAAATAATTTTTGATATGGGTTTCTGCGCTTTTTTCAAGACTGGCATCTTCGCCAAAATGGTTATCTAAACCTGAAATTAATTTTTCCCAAGATTTTGCACCTAATAATTTTGCTGGATAAACCATATGACAGGCACCGCATTCATTGATTGTTACCTGATCCGTAACGGGTGGAATGCGTTCTTCGGCAAAAACGAGTGTAGAAAAACTAAAAATAATAATACCTGCAATTATATTTTTCTTCATTATATTTCCTTTCATTGAAAATTATTGATTACTTAAAAAAGTTAAATAATCACCTTTTTCAATTGCACTACATTCTCTCCCTAAAACACTTTTGCAATTTCGTCTGAACCACTTAGCAACTTTTTTTGGATCGCTAAATCGATTGGCCGTTTTTGATAATGCCATGGGTTCAATGAGTTTTCCTGCGCGTGTTTTTCCCGCATTGAATGGGGATGTTGTGTGACAGGTCGTACAGCTTGGTGTTGCTGGTTTACCGCCTGTATTCGTTGACATGTAAAGCTGTTGACCGCGTGCGCTTGAAAATCCTTTGAAATTTGTATCATTTTGTTTGGCAGTGACCGAAAATGAATTGATGACATCGTCCACGGGGGATGCGGATAGGGCGCTATTGTTCCAGGATACGGAGACTAAAATGCTGATTATCAATGGTGCTGAATATGGATGCTTCATTTAACTTTTCCCTTTGGAATTTGAATATTTTCATCAAGAAATGTGCCGTTTGTCGCGTCACTGTGACAGGCAGAACAATTACTTTTTGATATAATATTGTTTTGTTTGTAAATATTGTTGCTGATGTCTTCGTGTTTTTTTACCCAATATGGTGATCGGGAAATTCGTAATGGATTGGTCGTTGATATCTGGCGTAGGCGTGCAGCGGCTTCTGTTTCCCACGCTTCGGATGCGTATTTTTGTAAAAACCGGCTGATATCTGTGTTTGTGGATTTATCCAAACTCGCGTCTTCACCAAAATGATTTTCAAGGTCAAACATGATTGTTTGCCATGATGACTTTGGTAATAAACTTGGGTGATAGGCTTGATGGCAATCACCGCATTCGTTTAGGTAGGTTTCATTTTGAACCATGTACCTGATACCGGTCGGCGGCAATTTGAAAAGAACCAGCAGAGTTCCAGCGACAGGCAAAATAATTAATCCGAAAGCAATGGATGCCAAAATGGGCTTTGGTTTCCTTTGTTCAGGTATGGGATTGTTGTTTTTAATTATTTTATTGCCGGTGACCATCGATTTAACTAGGTTTTCTTTAGCAACCCAGCTTTCGAAAATCACCCCACCTAAATGGACAGCAACTAAAAAAATCAGAAACAGCGAAAAATATAAATGGTAAGTTTTAGTGGAATAACCAAATTCATAGTGAATAATTCCGGCGAATGGGCCTTGGTTTTCCTCGCCACCTAAAACCACAAGCCCGGTTGCCGTGATCACAACAAGGGTCGTAAAAAGTACAAAAATCATCAACGCACCCAAAGGGTTGTGGCCCATGTAATGACTAGGCCGAAGCAGGAACAACCCTTTGACATGGCTGAATGTGTCTCGGACTGAATAGACGAACGACGAAATGCGGCTGTATTCTGGTCCGAAAAATCCCCAAATGATCCTGAAAACAATCAGCATGACGATAAAATATCCGGCCCAGACATGGGTTGTCATCCACCATTCCGGCGAAATAAAACCTGTTATCAACGCAGCTGCAACAGATAAGACCAGCGACCAGTGGAAAGCTCTGGTTGGTAAATCCCATACGGCGGTGACGTTGGCACGAAAACCTGTTTGAATATATTTGGGATGAGAATTTATTTTGTTCATAGACTGAGGCATAACAAACTATTGCTGAACCGTAGATGAACAAAGATACTCCAAGTAATTTCTTGGATTATCGAATTAAAGCAGTATTGTGAATATGTTTAGTAAATACAATTGAATTAGTTCAAAGTTATTTTGTTTCAGCAAAAAACCATAGAGAAACTCATGAGCCAAGTACGAATATATAAGCCTACGAAAAATGCCATGCAGTCTGGTAACGGCAATATGCGGTGGTGGATACTTGAATTTGAACCGGAACAGCCGTTAACAACGGATGCGTTAATGGGATGGTCTGGGTCTGGCGATACGGGGCGCCAAGTGCGGCTGAAGTTTGAAAGCAAAGAAGCTGCAATTGCTTTTGCCACGGAAAAAAACTTACCCTATCAAGTTCAAACCTTCAAAAAACGCCACCCATCACCCAAAAATTATTCTGATAATTTTTCATTCACCCGGCGCGTATAATCACAGCGACCCTAATAACAAGACAATGCATTGATTTTGCCTATGGTTCTGTTTAATTGGGCATGTTAATGGTTGTCCATGATTATGGCCCCGTAGCTCAACTGGATAGAGCACCTGCCTTCTAAGCAGGTTGTTGCAGGTTCAAGTCCTGCCGGGGTCACCATTTTTGAAAGATTTATAATGCTTAGTGATAATGGGTTTTTAGCACCGGACTTGTACAAATATTTGATTGATGAAGGCATTGCCGAACATTCGTTGTTAAGTCAGTTGCGAAAAACCACAGCTGAACTTCCAGAATCCCAATGGCAAACACCGCCTGAACAAAGCCGGTTTTTGGCATTCATGGTCTCATTAATTGAGGCTGTCAATGTTCTTGAAATTGGAACATTCACAGGCTACGGAACGCTTGCTATGGCTCAGTCTTTGCCTGATGACGGACGGATTGTGACGCTTGATGTGGATGATACTTTCCCGTCCATTGGGCGTCCATTTTGGCAACAATCAGGGCTTGAGGATAAAATCGACTTACGTACCGGTTTGGCATTAGAAACGTTATCGAACTTGATTGATGATGGTGAGTGCGGAAACTTTGATTTGGTTTTTATTGATGCCGATAAAAAAGAATATGATGGCTATTATGAAAAATCTTTGACACTTTTGCGCCAAGGTGGATTAATGATTATTGATAACATGCTTTGGGGCGGCGCGGTAATAGACCCTGATGATCAGCGCAATTCAACCAAGGCTTTGCGTAAACTCATAAAAAAAATCAAAGTTGATGACCGTGTTGATACCAGTTTTATCCCGCTGGCCGATGGTGTATTGATGGCTCGGAAAAAATAGTATCCTATTAAAAAAACTTTGGCCGCATAATCATGCAAAATTTCTAATGTTTCATTGACGGTTAAAACACCCGTATCGATGGGCAATTCAGGCTTTACAGGTTCATCAAATGGGGCTGAAACGCCTGTAAAAGTTTTAATTTTCCCCGCACCAGCTAGTTTGTATAAACCATCCTAGTCGCGTTGTCGCAAATGTATTGGCCGGGTTTAAATAGATTTCATGAAAATGTTCACCAGTGGCTTGGCGCGCGATCATGTGGTCGTGATGAACAGGTGAAATAAAATCGGATAAAACGATTTGCCTGGACCGAGCCCTGAATGCCGCAACCTCCCCTGCTTTTCTGATGTTTTCTGTTCTGTCTTGTTGAGAAAAACCGAGATCTGCACTTAATCCATCACGGAAATTTTTATTATCCAAATCACAAACGGCATAACCCGCTTTTAATAAAATCAATTTCAAACCGGTAATCAATGTTGCTTTCCCGGATACCGGCAACCCTGTGAACCATAATACGCCGGATTTATGCCCGGTTTTATGCCAACGGTCCTTGGCCGAAATTTGGTGTGTCATCCGCGATACATTCGCCGATTTTCCGGGCATAACCAAGGCTCCAAACTTATTTATTTTATATAATTCTGTTTGCAAAATAAGGGATTTAAGCCAATGAAACCGCCGTAGAACATGTACGCCCTATTCAAGGATGTTTTATGCCGGGTAAATCGATTGTTTCCAACCCATACGAGCGCAGTGCTTTTGCTCACAAAATGCGTCGAAAGGATTTGAAATGAACCACATTTCCAGCATCCTTTTTTCTTTTCAGAAAATAAATCAGCACGTGCACAATGGATGAATTAAATGAGTATGGACGCTAACCTCATCAAGGTAAAGGAAACCAGCGTAGTTGTTCTTGTTCCGCATTAAGGCTGCAATCACTTATCTGAATGTCATTATTGTTGTGTTGATTTTCAAGCTTTGTTTTCAGTAGGTTATTAGCCTCGGTTAGTTGGTCTTGCAACGAAGGTGCTTCGGACATACATTTTTTTGTAGAAAAATTAAGCTTGCCATCATCATAACAAATATCACGAAGCCCGGATAAAGTGCTGGAGGCTTTGAACTGTTTGTGAGACCAGCGACCGTTAACACTGTTGAATTGGTAATCTTTCAGAAAATGACAGCCATTATCCGCTATCCAGTCAACGGCTTTTATAATGTAATCAAAAACATCATCCGTGATAAAGTAATTGAAATTTACACGTACCCAGCCCGGTTTTAATATTTCACATCCCTGTTCGATGACTTCAACAAAACGTTCGGACGCATTTTGATCGATTTTAAGTAACCGATGACCATATGGACCCGCACAGGAACAACCGCCTCTGGCTTGAATACCGAACAGATCGTTTAATAATGACACCACAAATTCGTGGTGCAGGAACATATCTTTGTCACGGATGATAAACGAAACAATCGATAACCTTTCGGCATCATGGCTGCCAAGAATAAAAATATTCGGATTTTTCGACCACCGGGCTATGGCTTTTTCAATAAAACGGGTTTCAAGTTGATGGATTGTATTTTCACCCACAGCATTTTTTAACTGAAAAACAAGACCTGCACGAACGGATTCGATAATCGCAGGCGTCCCGCCTTCTTCACGGTGGGTGCTGTCATCCAGATATCTGTGTTCTGTTGGGCTGACATAGGCGACCGTGCCGCCGCCGGGACGGGTTGGTATTTTGTTGGTCATAAGTGTTTTTTTAACGATCAATATGCCGGGTGTTCCGGGACCGCCAATAAATTTATGGGGAGAAATAAAAACGGCATCCTTGTTTAGGTTTACAGCGTTGTCGGTTTTATCTTGAATATTCATTTCAATGGCAACGTATGGGGCGGCGGCTGCATAATCCCAAAATGACAAAGCACCGCGTTCGTGCAGTATCCGGGTGATAGCATGGGTGTTCGAATAAATACCGGTGACGTTTGATGCGGCTGAAAAACTTCCTATTTTCAAAGGCCTTAAAGAATACAAATCAAGTTGTTTATGAAGTTCTGCAAGGTCAATCTGGCCTTCTTCATTTTCGGGGATTTCGATTACATCGGCGATGGTTTCACGCCACGGCAATTCATTGGAATGATGTTCATAGGGACCGACAAAAATAATAGGTCGTTGATCATCGGGAATATGGGTAGAAAGTTTGTATTGGTTATCCAGATTGCCGGGGATACGGATATTCAGGATATCAACTAGTGTATTGATCGCAGCCGTTGCGCCGGAGCCTGTGAAAATGACCACATCATCATCGGTTCCTTGTACGGCTTCTAGAATAATCTGCCTAGCGTCTTCTCTGAATTTAGAAATTTGCCGACCAGTACCGGATGATAAGGTGTGCGTATTGGCATAAAATGGCATGACTTCATCACGAATGAAGTCTTCGATAAAACCAAGGCAGCGACCAGACGCCGTGTAATCGGCATAAACCAATTTTTTGGGACCATATGGCCCATCCAATAGTTGATCATCGCCAATGATCGATTGACGTATTTTTTGGATCAGGGCGGTGCTCATTCCCATTAGTTTTCAGTCCTTAATGTTGTCGCTAGCTAATGTTGTAGAGTACTATTTAACATATTAAAACTGTTATTAAAGCAATGCACAGATTTTGTATTTAAAAATTGGCTTTATCACCGACTTTGATATTTAATTTTTTAGCCGTGCCCGCGCGAACTTCGATAACCGAACGTACCGCTCCGTTTGAAGGTATGATATCGAGTGAAAATGGTGTCGTGTTTTCAACAATCCAACTGATGACACCTTGATCAGTGACGAACAGCATATCCAATGGAATTGCAGTGTTTTTCATCCAGAAATTGACGGGTTTTGTGGTTTTGAAATCAAACAACATGGCTGAACCAATTGGCAAGGATGTACGAAACTGTAATCCACGGGCGCGCAATCGATTTGTATCGGCAATTTCAGTTTTGAATAAATACTTCCCTCCCAAAGAATTTATAATTTCCACTTTTTGAGTTTTAAAAACAAAATCTTGTTCAGCGGTTGCCTTTGGGCTACCTAAAACCATGATGAATAACATTATAATTGACAATGGAATGAGTTTGTAAATTTGAAAGCCTGTCATATTTTCTCGCCTTTATTGAGTTCTTGATCGTATTTGATGAATAGATGGGGCATCTTTTTATAAAAAATTGATTTTTTTAAGGCAAAAAAAGCAAAAAGAGTTAGCTTCATCGCTCTTGCACATTTAATATCATTTTTATTGATGAATTTAGCCGTTCATAAACTAGGGTCCAGACTCTTTTAATTTATGCCATTCTATTTGAAAAAGCAGGGATTTATTCAAATGAAGCTGACGAAGGACATGTATACCCAATTCAAGACTGTTTACTGCCAAATAAATCCCTTGGTTTGCAAACCCGAAAGAGCACGCTATCTTTGCTCACCAAATGTGTCAAAAGGCTTTGAAATTGTACCACATTTCCTTCATCCTTTTTCCTGTTTGGTGAATAAATCTATACATGCAGCATGGATAAATTGAATGAGTATGGGCCCTAAAACAACATTTATAATGCAAATGCAATCAATTGCGTGCTCTTAATGGGAAAGTAATGTGATCCATATATTGGTTCTGGGAATATCTTTATCTATTGTTTGGTGGTTTCTTTCAGGCCTTACGCTTGGGTTGATTGTATCGCTTGGCGTTTTTTCTGTGTTGTTCGTGTTATTTCTGTGTTGGAAAATGGATAAAGCCGACGGCATAAAACACCCCTCAGAAGTGATGATGCCTCGCGTGATGACCTATTACCCGTGGCTGTTGTGGGAAATTATCAAATCGAATATTGATATTGCCAAAATTATTATCCACCCAAACTTACAGATTCAGCCCCAAATTTTTAAAATTGACGCCTCACAAGCATCCGATGTGGGGATCGCTATTTATGCGAATTCAATCACGTTAACACCCGGTACGATAACTGTTGGTGTCGTAGATAATCGATTTGAAATTCATGCGTTAACGCAAAGCTCAGCGGACGGTTTAAATACGGGTGAAATGGACGCCCGAGTCCGTGCCCTTGAAAAACGGGGTTTGGTGCGCTTTGATAATTATAACGCTGTCGATGAAATGCCTCTTGATGATAAAGAGGTTAAAACATGACCCTTGTTATTGGCGCATGGGCCATCGTATTTGCAATGTTTTTAGTGTTAATCAGGGCTTTTCGTGGGCCGACGGTCTATGACCGTATCTTGGCCGTTAATTCATTTGGCACGCTAACCGTTATATTGATCACATTTTATGGTTTTTTATCGGGCCGACCTGATTTCCTTGATCTGGCGTTAGTTTATGCGTTGATCAGTTTTATTGGGACCATCGCCGTCAGCAAATATATCCGCTATTCCCGGTTAGGTGAAAACGATCCCCATGACGAAGCAGGAGACATTTAATTTTGATGGAAACTGTGTTCAGTATCTTAAGCGGCATACTCATAATTTCCGGGGCTGTTTTTTGCATTATCGGAGCACTTGGTGTGGTGCGGTTGCCGGATGTATTTACGCGCATGCACGGAGCCGGCATCATCGATACTTTGGGGTTGATGTTGATTATGGCTGGATTTGTTATTTTAGCCGGGCTCACTCTGATATCCGTAAAGCTGGTCTTGATTGTGGGCTTTGTTCTTTTTACCAGCCCGATTGCCACCCATGCTTTATCACGCGCCTGTCTAAATGGCGGCATTAAACCTGTAATCAGCACAAAATCATCCTCAAAAACCATTGATAAGGCCTGACCTGTGACCGGAATGACTGAATATTCACTTATTATTGTCTTGTTGTTATTTATGGCCGCGACGGCTGTTGCGTTAACGTATCTGCGAAATCTATTCAGTGTCGTCATGTTATCAGGCGTTTTTTCCTTTTTAGGAGCGGTGATTTATGTCTTCCTTGATGCTGTTGATGTGGCTTTTACCGAAGCCGCTGTGGGGGCCGGTATATCCACAGTGTTGATGTTGGGTATTTTAACGTTCAGTAAACGCGAAGAAAAAGAAAGCGGCCATAAAATTTCTTTTCCCGCTCTGATTTTAGTCATATTAACTGGGGCTGCGTTAATTTACGGCACATTGGATATGCCTCCTTTTGCCGATGCCTTGGCGCCCGCTAATTATCATATTGCTAATTATTATCTAGAAAATGCGCCTATTGAAACAGGTATTCCAAATGTGGTGACGTCCATACTTGCCAGTTACCGGGGCTATGACACATTGGGCGAAACCTTTGTGATTTTTACAGCAGCCATTGGTGTACTAACGATTATTGGGCGGATTCCTGAGAAAAAGAAAACGGTTGAAAACCCTGCTGTACAAGAGAAAAATTCCTCCGATCAAATCAACAAGGTGTCAGATATACATAAGGAAAGCGTTTGATGCGCGAAAAAACCATTCTTCGGGTCGGTTCGAAATTTTTAATACCCTTTGTTCTGTTGTTTGGGCTGTATGTGCAGTGGCACGGTGATTTTGGTCCCGGTGGCGGTTTTCAGGCGGGCGTCATATTTGCCGCTGGTTTTATATTGTATGCACTTGTTTTTGGAACTCATACGGTGCGCAAAGTGCTGCCGCCTTGGTTAACCCGGTTTTTACTATGTTCTGGGGTTTTGATTTATGGCGGCGTTGGTGTCGTCGGGATGTTATTAGGTGGGAATTTTCTGGATTATTTTGTTTTGTCAGCAGATCCCGTCATTGGCCAAGAACGCGGCATTTTGTGGGTTGAATTAGGCGTTGGTGTGACAGTCTTTGCATCTATGGTGACGATTTTTTTAACTTTTGCAGGACAGGAAACCGAAAAATGAATTTTCTAGGCCTGTTGCCGTACTGGATCGTGGTTTTTTTAATGATGACCGGGTTTTACGTGGTTATCGCGCAAAGTAATTTAATTAAAAAAATTGTCGGATTAAGCATTTTCCAAGTCTCTGTTTTTAATTTGTACATTTTAATTGGTGAAGTTCCCGGTGGAACGGCACCGATTATGGCTGATGGGTTTACAACATTTAATAACCCAGTTCCCCACGTGCTGATATTGACGGCCATTGTGGTCGGTGTGGCGACAACCGCATTAGGGTTGGCGTTAATTGTCCGTATTCAAAAAAGTTATGGCACGGTCGAAGACGATGAAATAGCCCGTCATGAGGGATCGTGGTGATGGCGTCGCATTTAATCATATTGCAAGTCATTGTGCCGATGTTAAGCGCGCCGTTTTGCGTTTTATTCCGCAATGCGCGTATTGCTTGGTTGATCGCCTTGGTCGTTACATGGGTAACATTTGCTATATCGATTGCCGTTTTGATGATGGTGATTGATCAAGGCAGCGTTTCTTATTTACTTGGCAGTTGGCAAATCCCATGGGGTATTGAATATAAAGTTGATTTGGTGGGCGCATCGTTGTTGGTGCTCGTCAGCGCCATTGCCGCTATTATCATGCCTTATGCCTTGCGGAGTGTTGAACGGGAAATCGAACAACCCCGAATTTATCTTTTTTATACAATGATGTTGTTGTGTTTGGCTGGATTATTAGGCATTGCGATTACCGGTGACGCCTTTAACCTGTTCGTATTCTTAGAAATTTCTTCGCTTTCTACCTATGTTCTTGTCAGCATGGGTAAAGACAAACGCGCATTAACGGCTTCGTTTCATTATTTGATTATGGGCACTATTGGAGCCACGTTTTACATCATTGGTGTTGGTTTGATGTATATGATAGTCGGCACATTAAATATGTCGGATTTAGCGACATTGATTCCGGCCGTTGCCGATAACCGGACTATTCAAGTCGCCCTCGCTTTTATACTGGTCGGACTGGGTATAAAACTTGCCCTGTTTCCGCTGCATGCGTGGCTGCCTAATGCCTATACCTATGCGCCATCCGTCGTCAGCGTGTTTTTAGCGGCAACAGCAACAAAAGTTGCGGTTTATGCGCTTATCCGAATGATTTTCACAATTTTTGGCGATGTTGAAATTTTTGCAATCATTCCCATACGTAACTTGGTTATGGGCTTGGCAGTCGTGGCTATGTTCAGTGCCTCAGCCATAGCAATTTTCCAAATCAATTTAAAACGTATGTTGGCATTTTCATCATTGGCACAAATTGGCTATATCATTTTGGGGTTAAGTTTTGACAGTGTAATCGGTTTATCCGCAGGAATTGTGCATTTGTTTAATCACGGTTTGATGAAAGCCACGTTATTTATGGTGGCCGGGGTGGTTTATTACCGGTTTGGCGCAACAAACCTCAAACAAGTCGAAGGTTTGGGAAAAACGATGCCTTTAACAATGGCGGCTTTTGTTGTGGCGGGGCTTAGTATGATCGGGGTGCCGTTAACGGTTGGTTTTGTCTCTAAATGGTATCTGATCACAGCAGCTTTGGAACAAGGCTATTGGATAATTGCCCTATTAATTGTTTTAAGTTCATTGTTAGCCGTCATTTATGTATGGCGCGTTGTCGAATTGGCCTATTTCCGTGAACCCGCAGAAACAGCCGCGCTAAGTGATGGAAGCTACCGCCAAGATCCGCCTTTATCCATGCTCATTCCCATGTGGGTGTTGAGTATCGCCACCATCTACTTTGGTATTGATGGCACAAGAACCATGGATATCGCAATTTTAGCCGCGAGCAGTCTTAAAGGATTAATGCCGTGACTGTTGAAACTTTGATTGCTCTGACAATGATTGTTCCGGTTGTGGGCGCCGTGTTGATCGCATTAACGGGACGTCAAGGGAATATTCGTGAATTTGTCACTTTAACCACATCCGTTATTTTATTTGCAGTTGTTCTCCAGTTATTGGGTGTTGTTGAAAGTGGTGCTCGACCCGTGTGGGTTTTGGGTGAAATGTTGCCGGGGCTGGACATTAAATTTGCGCCAGAACCGCTCGGTATGATTTTCGCAGTCATTGCCAGCGCATTGTGGATTGTCACATCGTTTTACGCCATTGGCTATATGCGCGCTCATAAAGAAATCCATCAAACCCGGTTTTATGTCAGTTTTGCCATTGCCATAGCCAGTTCCATGGGCATCGCGCTATCCGGTAACATGTTGACATTGTTTGTATTTTACGAACTTTTAACAATATCAACCTATCCGTTGGTGGCCCATGCCGGAACACGGGATGCCAAACGTGGTGCACGCATATATTTGGGCATTTTATTAGGCACGTCCATTGGTTTTCAATTGGTTGCTATCGTTTGGACATGGCTTTTGGCAGGAACCCTTGATTTCACAAATGGCGGCATTTTAGAAGGCACCGCGTCGGGTGTCGTGATATCTGTGTTATTGGTGTTGTATGTGTACGGTATAGGCAAAGCCGCATTGATGCCATTCCATCGCTGGTTACCGGCTGCTATGGTTGCCCCCACTCCGGTTAGTGCTTTGTTGCATGCGGTTGCTGTGGTCAAAGCTGGTGTATTTAGCGTGCTTAAAGTTTCGGTCTATATTTTTGGACTTGATTTATTAGGGCAAACAGCGACTACAAGCTGGTTAGCGGCTATGGCCGGGATCACAATTTTGTTGGCATCCATCATTGCCATGCGCCAAGATAATCTGAAAGCACGCTTGGCTTATTCAACGATTAGCCAATTATCGTACATTGTTTTGGCGGCGATGCTGGCCAGCGGCACGGCATTTATCGGCGGCGGCATTCATATAGTCATGCATGCTTTTGCCAAAATCACTCTGTTTTTTTGCGCGGGCGCCATAATCGTTGCCAGCCATAAAACCAAAGTCAGCGAGTTAAACGGATTAGGCCGAAAAATGCCGATTACGTTTTTTGCTTTTTTCATAGCAAGCTTAAGCTTGATCGGATTACCGCCTTTTGGTGGGATGTGGAGCAAGTGGCTGCTTGGGTTGGGGGCGGCCGAAACAGATCAATCGATTTACATTGCCGTTTTGATGATATCATCGTTATTGAATGTCGCCTATTTGATGCCCGTAGTGGTCCGTGGTTTTTTCTATAAACCGTCAAATGCAGAGTCTGATGATAATCATCAGCAAGGTGATTTATTTCAAAGTCCAGCTCCTGTTGATGCGTCAAACCCAACGGCCAAATCAAACTGGATATTTTTAAAATTTGAAGAAGCACCAATGCTATGTGTGCTGAGTTTAAGCTTTACGGCATTGGCAACGATTGCTTTGTTTTTTTATGCCGACCCGATTTACACCTTTTTATTACCCGTCATCCAGAGGTAGCCCAAGTGCCAGATAGCCCTGTCCCCTTAGATTCTGAAAAAACATATTGGTTGGATAAACCCGCCAACATCCGGAAATTAATCATAGGCATTATTGTTGTCTGTATCGTGTTGGTGTTAAGTGATTTGTTGTATGTGCGCAAAAGCAAATACGCCATCGAAGGATGGATCGGTTTTTATGGTTTTTTTGGCTTTATTGCGTTTACAGGAATTGTGCTTGTTGGCAAATATTTGCGCCGAATTTTAATGCGCGACGAAAATTATTATGACAAGGACTTTGGTGATGAGTGATTTAGCCCTGTTCAGTCCAGGCTTGATCCTGATCATCGGCGGGTTGGTATTACCGCTGCTGCCTAAATTTGTCCGTCCGGCATTCATGTTAATGCTGCCGATTATTGGTTTTGGTTACATTCTTGGTTTTGAGGACGGGCTTAGTGTAACCACCAATTATATGGGCTTAACTTTAGAATATATACGCGTAGACCGGTTGGCGTTGATGTGGGGCTATATATTTCATATCGCAGCATTTTTGGGCGTGCTATACGCACTTCATGTCAAAGATACCATGCAACAAATTGCTGCATTAATCTATGCTGGCAGTGGCGTCTCGGCCGTATTCGCCGGGGATTTAATCACTTTGTTTGTGTTCTGGGAATTAACTGCGGTTTCCAGCGTGTTCCTGATTTGGGCTAGCCGCACACCCAGCGCATTTCGTGCTGGGATGCGTTACATGATCATACAAATCGGGTCCGGCGTTATCTTGCTGTCAGGCATTCTGCTATACGTCAATCAGACGGGATCATTGACTTTTGGACCTATTGGTATTGAAAGCACAGCTGGAAAATTGATTCTGATCGCCTTTGGCATTAAAAGCGCCTTTCCTTTATTACATAACTGGTTACAAGATAGCTACCCTGAAGCGACCCCGACGGGTACAGTCATTCTAAGTACATTCACAACAAAGCTTGCCATCTATGCCTTGGCGCGTGGCTACGCGGGAACGGAAGTTTTGATTTATATTGGTGCCGCCATGACAGCGTTTCCAATATTTTTTGCTGTAATTGAAAATGATTTACGTAAAGTTTTATCCTATAGCCTGAATAACCAGTTGGGATTTATGGTGGCTGGCATCGGCGTTGGAACGGAACTGGGCATCAATGGTGCGGCGGCCCATGCATTTGTGCATATTTTATATAAATCGTTACTGTTCATGTCGATGGGGTCTGTGCTGCATAGAACCGGGACCATCAAAGCGACGAACCTTGGTGGACTTTATAAATCAATGCCATGGACAGCAGGGTTTTGTACCATCGGGGCCATGTCCATTTCAGCTTTTCCATTATTTTCAGGTTTCGTAACAAAATCAATGATTTTAACCGCGGCCGCGGGCGAAGGCTACTGGGGTGTCTGGATTGTTTTATTGATGGCATCAGCAGGCGTTATGGAACATTCTGGTATTAAAATTCCATACTTCACATTTTTTGCTCATGATAGTAAAAAAAGACCGAAAGAAGCACCGCTGAATATGTTGGCGGCGATGGCCATAGCCTCATTTTTAAGCATTGCCATCGGTGTCTATCCAGACCCTCTATATGCAATTTTACCTTTTCCTGTTGATTATTCACCCTATACATTGGCACACGTTTTGACTCAGTTGCAGTTATTAATGTTTTCAGTCCTTGCCTTTGTATTTTTAATCAAAAGCGGACTATATCCACCGGAAATGCCGTCATTAAATATTGATAGTGATGTTATTTACAGAAAATTATTGCCTAAATTTATTAAACGATTTGGCGATAAAATTGCATTAATTGATGATGGCGGACGGCACAAATCAATGGCGATGATCAAAGGCTTCATTCATGGTGTGCGCATGACCCATGGCACACAAAGCACGTTGGCTAGCAACATGGCTGTTGGCTCTATGGTTGTTTGGGCATTGATGGCGTTAGCTGTTTATTTGGTAGTGTTGTTCATAGCAGCATAAGAAATGAATAATTTTCATAACGATTAGTCGGATCGTTTTTCCCAAATAATAACGGATGTAGGATTGTTTCTATCCAAACGAAATAAATTAAGCGAAACCCATTTCAAATTAATTAATTTGGATTGATGGGCGCGTTCAATTAATGGGTATAGATTTTGATTATATTTTTCTTTATCGGCAACATATTGATGATTTTTGGCAGAAACTGTATTTGTCCGTGCCTGAAACCCAAATGGTTCAAAATGCACAACCGTAATATTTTTGGCAAACCCGCATAGTTTTTCAAAAAAATCATCGGGTAGATTTGGTACTTGTTCGATGGAATGACAGGTAAATATCAATATATTCTGACAATTCCCAATTTCCGGCGGTTTCGGGTTCATATGATCGTATTGAAAACTTGAAAAATTAATTTCTGTTTCCATATCTGATAACATATCTGATAGGTTTTGCCCGGATTTGGTGATTTCTCCACCAAAATATTGAATAGAATTATTTTTTGTTTGATAAAAAGTTTCAAATAACCGCCTTGCGAAACCGCACCCTAATTCCATCACACAGTCATATTCATTTTGATTGATTAGGCCGGATAATATATATGCGGGTATTTCTTGAGGCGTTACTTTGTCTGCCCTGTTCGGGCCATGCCAAAGTTTCGAGAGACCGTTGAGTGACACCGGACGAGGCTGTTTTTTGTCCGGTGTTTCATAAAACTCAGCCTTTTCTGAAACTATATATTCGGCACCAGTAGATTTGTTTACACTTTTGGCTAAAAAAATTCTTAAAGCATGTGTACGTTCAAATTTAGTAAAAGATAAAAGTGTCTGTTTTATGTCATTATCATTATCGCTGGCTAACTGTTTGAGTAGATTGCTTCGACATTGCCAAGCCACCTCATAATACTCGTGACTTTCCATGCAATTGCTCTTCTTCTATCCAGCTAAAATTTGTTAATTAAATGACATTAACCGCCCAAGAATAATCTGCCAACATCGGGGTTTTCCAACAATTCATCACCTTCACCAGCAATAGCCAATTCACCAGAAACTAAGACGTAACCAATATCAGAAAATTCTAAACCTTTTTTGGCATTTTGTTCGACCAGAATAATTGTTTTACCATCAACATTTTGTAAATCATCAAGGATTTCAAAAACCATGTCGATAAAGCGTGGCTCTAAACCAATGGACGGCTCATCAACCAACAACACCTCAGGTTCCATAACCAATGCACGGCTGATTTCTAATAATCGACGTTCACCCCCGGATAAAACGCCTGCGGCATGAGTGCGGCGTTTGGCCAAACGGTTATATTTAGAAAAAATCTTTTCCGCCGCTTCTTTAGCCTTATCCGTACTATCTAGTAAATAACCTCCCATCCACAGGTTTTCTTCGACCGTCATGCCGGGGAAAATAGATTTGTCCTGCAGGATATAAGCAATACCAGAATTTTTAAGCTTTTCTGATGGTGTCATTTTGGTGACATCAACAGCAGCATCGCCTTTACCGACCATAATATTTCCAGAGAAAATATTGGTGAAACCAAAAATAGAATGTAAAATCGTAGATTTTCCAGCCCCGTTCGGTCCGATTAAACAAAGTGATTGGCCGCTTGAAACTTGCAGGTCAAGCCCATGCAAAATTTCCATTTTTCCATATCCGGCTTTTAAGTTCTGGATTTTTACAAACGGATCATTTCTCGCCAGCTTTTCAATTGTTGATAATTCAACTGGTTCTGCGATGGCTTGGGCCTGTTTGTTAACATCTTCAACAGAAATAACTGTTTTAACGTTACCACCGTGATAACCGGAAGCACGGTTTGGTTTCTTATCATCTGTACTCATTAGTGTGCTCCCAAATAGGCATCAATTACATTTTGATTATTTTGAATTTCTTCTGGTTTACCGTGGGCCAACATTTCACCATGGGCCAAACAATACACATTATCTGCCAAGTTCATGACCACGCGCATATTGTGTTCAATCACAAATAATGTGATGCCGAATTCGGTGTTGGCTTGTTTTAAGCGGTCGATTAATCCATTGATCAATGTTGGATTAATGCCGGCTGTCGGTTCATCCAATAACAAAACTTTCGGTTCATTCATCAACGCCATGGCAAATTCCAGCAATTTTTGCTGACCAAAAGATAAATCACCAGAAGCCAGTTTGCGCTTTTGATAGAGGCCAACAAATTCAAGAAGATGTTCTGCTTTGTCGGTTAATTCCGGTGGGAATTTTTTGAACATGTCGAAAAATTTAGAGTTTCTTTGGGGGACAGATATCAACATGTTTTGAATGCAATTCATGTTGGAATAAATGCGTGTCTGTTGAAATGTGCGTAACATGCCAAGACGCGCAATTTCCTGCACTTGCATGTCCGATATTTCCTGGCCTTCAAATTTGATGGATCCTTCATCAACCGGATGGTATCCCACAATGGAATTGAACAAAGTGGTTTTTCCTGAACCATTGGGGCCAATTAACCCTGTGATCTGGCCTTCGGGTACATTCAACGAAATCTGATGATTTGCAACGACACCGCCATAGGATTTGGAAACGCCTGACACTTCGATAATATTATTCATTATACGTTTTCCCCACCCTTGGAAGCTGCGGCGTTTGCTGGTTCAGCCGACATACGATCATCAACGTTAATGCCAAATTTTTCAGGCCATTTTTCCTGCATCCAACCAACGATACCTTGTTGGAAAAAAACCACATTAACAACAATAATGACGCCGAGCGCAATCCATTGCCAACCCAGTAAATATGTCCATGTCGTTTCTTTGATGACGTGAAACAAAATGGCACCGACGACCGGGCCCCATAATGTGCCTTTGCCGCCCAACAAACACATGGCGACCATGAAAATACCAAATGTAATCGTTGGGAATGCGACTTCTAATGGTTCGATAAATCCGGACATATTACCGAATAACGCACCCGCAATACCTAAGAAAAACGCCGCAATTGACCAAGCGGCTGCTTTATGACGGAACGTATAAACGCCCATGGCTTCGGCTTTGTCTTCGTCATCGCGAATGGAATTTATGGCGAGCCCAAAACGCGTTGAATACAACCAACGTAGGAATACAAAGGCGCTAATAGCTAGGGTAAAAGTTAACCAATAAAACATTTGCGATTTTTGATCGGCTTCAAATGGGAAAACCGGCATTGAAATGCCGCTGCCTCCACCAACCCAGTCCCATGTGGCAATGACTTCAGAAACAGCTAAAGCCAGCCCTAAAGTGCCGATTGCGAAATAAGGACCTCGAAGCCCAAAGAACATACGTCCTAATAACGCCGCAGCCCCGGCACAAAAGATTGCCGCAAGTGCGAGACCTCCGAATATACCTTGGAAATACTGCGTATTGGTAAATGTCGAATTATCACCGCCAAAAGCAGAAGTATAGGCACCAACATCGGCAAAAAGGTTGATTTGGAAAATCGCAGACACATACATTCCGATGCCAAAAAATGTAATGTTACCAAGGGAATTGTAGCCCATTTGTCCACCCAAAATGTCCCATGTGGTGGCAAACAAAATCATCATCCATAATAGGGTGATCTGTGAGATGTAATTTGGGAACAGAAACGGGCTAATAAAACCAAAAAGCACCAAACATACAAAAGGAATACTCATTTTTTTACGCATAATAATTCACCTTATTTCAGAGCTTGGCGATGGCGGCGCAATAAAATTTGGCGCCAAACCAAGATTAAAAGTAACATTCCGACAACAATGGCTTGTTGAACTTCGGCACCAATAACAAAACCGCCGTAAGATTCGACCACACCTAATCCAAGGCCCGCCATAATTACGCCGGGTAAATTACCGAAACCCGCAGCCGTCACGATGACAAACGAGCGAATGGAATGAGGCACGCCGTAAAACGGTTGAATATTCCAAATCATTGAAATCATGACGCCTGCGGCGCCTGCGATTGCGGCATTTAATGCAAACGTAAATGCATAAACACGTTCAGTATCAATGCCCATGACCTTGGCGGCCCGTGCGTCTTGCGCAGTGGCCCGGATTGCTTGTCCCATACGGCTTTTTTTCATGAACATGACAACAGCGCCAGCCAGTATCAGGCACAATACAAAAGCCATCACTTTAATATATGAAATTGTTACCGAATCGTCTAAAAATGATCCAGTGCCAAAACCAGCTTCTGCGACTTGCACTTCGGGACCAAAAGCGATGTTTAATGCCTGTTGAATGACAAATGCGATACCGAATGTTGCAAGTAATGATATGAACATGTCTTTGCCAATAACACGGCTTATGATCGTTCTGTATAATATCCATCCAAAACCAAACATAAGCACGAATGCGATGGGTAGAGATAAAATTGGATGTATGCCTTTGGTGCTTAAAAACCAGGCTATATAACCGCCCATGATAACAAATTCGCCTTGCGCCAAGTTTTTGACATTCATGACGCCCCAAACAAGCGCTAAGCCATAAGCCGCAAGAGCGAAAATCGAGCCGACAAAAATACCGTCGAGCAGCAATTGAATATTGAGCGTAGGAGCGTCTATGAGCAGCATAAAGTTGTTGAACATAACAATACGTACTTTCTAAAATCAAACAAAGTTAATCAGCAATGATGACATGTATGCGCCATCATTGATGTTTATTGTAAACAAAAACGGGTGATGCATTGGCACCACCCGTAGTTTTTTTTGTTCTATTATTTAGGCTGGCGAGGGTACTCAAGTTTGTTTGATGCCCATTTAGCCGGTGCCACAACATTGTATTTACCATTTTGAATTTGGCGCAAGACCATTGGTTTGGCGATGTTGTTGCCTTTAGATGAGAATTTAATGCCACCATAAAATGTTTTCATATTCGTCGCGGACAATGCATCACGTACTTTTTCTGTATCAAAAGATTGTGCAGCTTCAAACGCTTCTTTCCAAACGAGAACCGCAGCGGACGCTTGGGCAGCTTGGTACGGAACATTTTTGTATCCATCAAATGAAGATTTGAACAATTTGTCGTAGTCGCCAGCAGAACCAAAATACTTGCCGCTATAGCTTAGTGTTTCAGCCCATTGAGTAGGACATAAAAATCCGTCTACTTCACCACCGAATTTTTTAACAATTTTACCAGCCTCACAATGTGTCATAGCGACAATTGGTGTTTTGATTTTCATTTCCGCAATTTGACGTGCTGCGGTAACCGCACCCTTAGAATGGCCGGAAGCCAAGAAAACATCTGGTTTTAATGCACGGACTTTGGTCAACGTAGCAGAAATGTCGGCTAAATCGCGTGGGAATTTATCATCAAGTACGACTTTAAAACCATATTTTTTGACATCGTCCAACACACCGGCGCGAACGTCCTGTGAAAATGGATCTTGTTCAAAAGCAAGAGCAATTTTCACATCGCTCAATTTTTTGCCTTTTTCCTTCATGATTTCGGCCGTTAATGCCAAAGTACTGGCAAGATACTGTTCCGATGTAGAAAGCACGGCGAACAAATATTTATAACCTTTAGCGAATAAAGAACGCGATGCGCCTTCGGCTTCGACCATTGGAATTTTGTATTTTTCGGTGATCGGTGCAGCAGCTTTCGTCGTGGCTGAACTATACGGCCCAAGCACAAACTTAATGCCATCCTGTTTGATCAGACGTTCTAATAACTGAGCCGTACGTGCTGGCGTTGATTCGTCATCATAATATTTAACAGCCAACTTATAAGATTTACCGTTAACTTTAACGCCACCCATTTTATTGATTTGTTTGACAGCTAAATCATAACCATTTTTGGCATGAATACCGTTGGTGGAATATTTCCCAGTAAATGAAATTGCTGAACCCAGCGTGATTGTGTCGCCTTCGACTTTAGCCATAGCTGACGTTGTTGCCATCATTGCAACGGCCGCTACACCAAAAGTTAATGCATTAAGTAGTTTTCTACGGACAGTCATAGTTTGAAATCCTCCCATATCGTGTTCGATCTGTGTTTACAGACCATTATAATTAGGCATTTAATAAGCCCAGTTGGTAAATATCCTAAAATGAACAGTTTTCCTTTAATGGATTATATAAACCATATCATTATTGAATTTCCGTGTTGTCCCTAATTCAACACAACATAAACCTATGTGCTTCGATGATCACGGTCAAGAAAAGACAACAACGGATTTATAAGAATTTTTAATTAAATTTTCTTAAATGTGGGAAATTGTCATAAAAAATGAATTAAAATAAGGTGTTAGAGAATAATTTTTAAAATAAATAAAAGTGTGTTCACGGTTATCTGAACGGAATGTTATGACTTTTTACCCGGTTGCCATGCTTTTACGATCACAGGTTTTCCACTTTGTGTCATCATTACTTTTGGCTTAACAACCTGAGTGGTACCTGGTGTGCCCTCAGCAGAAGAAAATGATTCGATGATATTAATATACGGGATCTCCGCACGGGTTCCTTTTTTTCGGAAAGTTTTGTAAACGTTGTTCTCTGTACACATTTCTGTTAATTTTTCCATTGATAGGTGACCAAAACGGCGCCAAATACGTTCTAAAAATGTTTGCACTTCCCAGGGCAAAAACAGATCCGCATCTACATCCGGCCGACCTTTTGAAAAAGCCATATGGATATTAGGCTCTATTGGACCGGTTTCATCGGCGATAAAAACGGCTGGCATTAATTTGCGCCCTTTATGGGCGATGCCGTAATATCCTTGTGCCAGATACAATAACCGTTGAAGCTTTTGCGGCTGCAAATGCTCATTTTCGCTAAGGGCTGTATCCGAGAAAAAGAAGGCAACATCAAACGCATTGTTCGCATCAGCAGGCATAATCAGGTTCCGGTTCGTATTTTATCTTGGCTTCGGTCAGCGTTTAATTTTGCTCATAGAGTTGCATTGTGCAACACCGATTTCCAGCATGACCGATGCATTATTCTAAAAAAAGCATGATTTTGCCTTTGAAAGTTTTGATTATCGGCAGGAAATTGCTGTTACCATCACAAGGTTAAGCTCACCTCTTGTCCCAAAGTCGGTAGCGTGCCTGAGATGACTTTGGCTGTGGTTTCGTAGATGGATATGGCGTTTTTAACAAATAAAACTTCATGGGTGTTTGTATTGTTGCCTGCATCATCTTTAATAATGTCATCCAACCCTTGTTGTTGTTCAACAAGAGAGGCAAAGGCCGTTGATGGTGCTTTGAACAAACGGTCACCGGTGAAAGCTTTTTCTTGAAAATTTTGCGGACTGTCATTAGCAGGATTTGGTAATGTTCCGGCATGCGTAAAGGGTGCCGCATCAAACATCACTCCGGCTTCGGAGGATATTTCTTCGATGGACGCTGAAGACGAGCTTATGTGGCGCCCACCAATATTGGTTGGCCGCGACACAGACACACTAGGTGTGTTGCTCACAGGCAAAATTTTCACAGCCTGAACCATGGCAGTGATATACCGGTCATTTCCGGAACGAACCATTCTGGCTCAAATTTCGGGATCAAACGTGCGTCCCACATTCTGGGGTCGCGATGATTTAGCGAAGCTTTTTAAAACTGCGCAACGCTAAGATTATTTTAATCTTTTTTTGCAATGGCGTCAATTCAGGAGCATTTTTTTAGCTTTGAGCGCGAATAAAGCCAGAAATTTTTTTGAAAACTGAAAATTCATATAAATCACTGTGAGCGCCGCCAGCAACCCAAAGGGCTGATTTTGGTTGTTTGGCTTGATCGTAAAGTTTTTTACCAAATTGTTGCTTAATAACTTTGTCTTGATCACCGTGAATGATTAATAATCTTGTGCCAATGGATCTTATTTTTTTATCACTTTCAAAGCGGTCTTTTAACAACCAATTCACGGGCACGATGGGATAACGGTTTTTTGCGACGTCTATTAGTGACGTAAAGGGTGCCTCTAATATTAAGGCTTTGATCGGCGTATTCGATTGTGCCTGAATTTTTGCCATCTGCACCGCAACACCGGTGCCCAGCGATTCGCCATAAAAAACCCAGTCAGCCGATGTAATACTTTTATTTGTAAGAAAAGATAAAGCTGCGGTGGCGTCTTTGTACAATCCTTGCTCTGTTGGATTTCCCGGATCACCGTTATAGCCCCGGTATCCGACAAATAAAAATCCATAACCTTCGTCAATAAACTTGCGTGCTTTGTAGGTGCGGTCGGAAAAATTTCCTGCATTACCTTGAAAATAGATAATTGTTGGCAAATTATCTTGAGCCACTGCATACCATACTAGATTTTCTAAGCCATCAGAGGTTTTAACAAGAAATTGTTTAAACTCTGGAATATCCGCAGCTTGCAAAGAGGGTCGTTCACGGGATGGATGGAAAGTAATTTTCCGCTGAAAACCATATAGCAAACCATTAAAGATCAGAAAAGCGGAGGCCATTAAAATAACCGCTTTAATGATCATGAAAAACCATCGGTTAGGACAACCCAACGGCCATCTGTTCTTTTGCAGGCCACGCCCTCACCTGTTAAAAATTTGTCCTCTAGGACAACTGTTGAGCGGAAACGACGGCATAATTGATTGTTGGCGCGATTAAAAATTTCGATAGTCCGGGTAATCCCGGAATGATTATTTTTTGGATTTTTCCAACTTATAACGTCGCCAAGTCGTGCCGAATTAAGGTCTTTTTCCAGCATTTTTTGATAAATAACGCGGTCATCATTTTGTAATTGGCCGCCAACAACTTTACCGGCTTTACCATCGGTTAATAGACCTGAATCATTAACGATGGGTTGTTGACAGGCAGCTAGAACAAAGATCAAAAAGAGGGATAGATAGGCGATTCTCATTGAAAATATAACCTATTTGTTAATGTTGTTATCCAACAATAATGGAAAAGATGAAAACAAATCATATGGCGATGCTGTTTTATTAGACTGGCAAGCATAAACGGCAGCAATGGGCGTGCTGGCGGGGCATATTGCTAATGATTGTTTTGACAATATTGCCGTTTTACCAAATTTTGAGCACTCATTTTTAGCAAGAGTATTGATTTCATTAGGTGTTGTGGCCCCTTTGGCATAACAAATGGTGACGTTATCCCGGTTTTTAATGGTTTTGCCAAAATTAGCTGATGCCCTGTTGAATTCATTGGGCACATAAACATAAGCTTTGCCACCACTGCAAGCGGCTACAAAAACCAAGACAGCCAACACCCATGTGGCTTTTTTAATAGAATTTCGATACATGCAATTTCTATAACGTGTTTTCATGGCGACCACAAATTAAACCGTTAATTATCTGTCTATTCGATCAATGACATTAATTCCGTGTTGCCGCCGGTGGCTGCCGTGTTCGTCGTTATGGTTTGCTCCGTTACAAACCGATTTAAATAATGCGGGCCTCCGGCTTTGGGGCCGGTGCCAGATAACCCCTGTCCGCCAAACGGTTGAACGCCGACGACAGCACCAATCATATTGCGGTTGATGTACACATTACCAGCCCGGATGTGATCAGCAAAATAGGTTTGTGTCGTTTTGATGCGGCTGTGAACACCAAGCGTCAGCCCATACCCCGAATTGTTAATTTGCTCTGAAACGGCTTTTAAGTCATCGGCTTTGTATCGAATAATATGCAGGACCGGACCAAATATTTCATTGTCCAAATCATCAAGTTTATCGATTTGAAATAAATGCGGCGCTACAAAGGTGCCCATTTTTGTCACCTCGTTTAATTGCAGTCGATGTAATAATCGTCCTTGTTTTTGTAATTTTTGACAATGTGTTTCGATGACTTCTTTGGCACGTTGATCGATAACAGGTCCAATATCCGTGTCTATTGATGTTGGATCACCTATTTTTAATTCGTTCATTGCGCCAATGATCATTGCGGTGATGTTGTCTGCAATGTCATCTTGAATATACAGCACCCGCAGGGCTGAACAGCGTTGCCCGGCGCTCATGAACGCCGACATGATGACATCATCGATTAATTGTTCGGGAACGGCGGATGAACAGGCGATCATGGCATTGATGCCCCCGGTTTCAGCGATTAATGGGATGATCGCCCCCGGTTTTAAAGCCAACGTTTGATTGATTGACCGCGCTGTATCTGTTGAGCCTGTGAACACAACACCGGAAATACGGGGATCAGATATAAGCGCTTGTCCTATATCTTGACCGTTTCCGGGTAAACATTGGTAAACGTTTTCAGGAACCCCGGCTTTGGCAAATAACTGGGATACGAATAAGGCGATTAACGGTGTTTGTTCCGCAGGTTTTGCGATAACGGTGTTTCCGGCGACCAGTGCAGCTGCAATTTGCCCGGTGAATATGGCTAAAGGAAAATTCCAAGGACTGATACATACAAACACCCCGCGCCCCATTAAACGCAATTGGTTGTCTTCGCCCGTGGGCCCCGGCATGGATTGTGGAGAGGAAAAATGTGTGACGGCTTGATGGCTATAATAATTTAAAAAATCTTCGGCTTCGCGAACCTCGGAAATGGCATCAATTAAAGTCTTCCCGGCTTCTATCATCAATAAATTGATCAATTGAAGTCGATGTTCGGTGAAAAGTTTAGCCGTGTTTTGTAAATATTCTGCCCGATTGCGGACATCCGTTTGCCGCCAATCAGCGAAAGCCAATGTCGCTTGATCAATGGCATGATTAACATTATCTGATGAAGCCTCGGTAATCGTAGTGATGGTGTGAGCGAGGTTTTGTGGAGATGAAATGCTTCGTTTTATACCGTCTGAGGTGTGACGAATAAAATCGTATGAAGAACAACTTTGTTTTTGAAGCTGATTAAATAAATCATGTAATTGCTGGCGATTTCCCAAATCATGTCCGGTGGAATTCGGGCGCTCACTGAACATTTCTGTTGGCAACTTAATCATCGGGTGAGCAATGGATTTAAAAGATTTAATGGTATCAACTGGGTCATTAATCATGTTTTGGATGGGCGCTTTGTCGTCTTTTAGCCTGTTGACAAATGATGTGTTAGCGCCATTTTCCAATAATCGGCGTACAAGGTAGGCCAATAAATCTTCGTGGCTACCAACGGGTGCATAAATTCGGCACGGGTGCGGGTTTTTTTTGTCTTTGACGATTTGATCATAAAGCGCTTCGCCCATACCATGTAAGCGTTGAAATTCGAATGCCGGCGGTATACCGGTTTTTTTTATGTCATCGACCATCGACAATATGGATGCCAATGTATGGGCGTTGTGTGTTGCAAATTGTGGAAATACCGAGGGCCCGGCATCCAGCAGTTTCTTCGCACAAACTAAATAAGACAAATCCGTAGATGGTTTACGGGTGAAAACCGGATAAGTCGCCAAGCCTAATTCTTGTGCACGTTTAATCTCTGTATCCCAATAAGCCCCTTTGACCAGTCTGATCATGATTTTACGATCATAAGTGTGGGTTTGTTGAATGACCCAATCGATGACGCCTGTCGCCCGTTTTTGATAAGCTTGCACGGCCATACCTAATCCGTCCCAGCCTTTTAACACATCGCAAGATAATAAATGTTCAAACACATCTAGCGTTAAATCCTGTCGCCATGTTTCTTCGGCATCAATGCAAAGGCCAATGTTGGCATTTTTAGCGGCTATAGCCAGTTCCAGAATTCGCGGTATGAGTTCACCGCGTACCCGATCAATATGGGCTTCTTCGAACCGGGGATGAATAGCTGATAATTTAACCGAAATACCAGGGGCGTCGATGATGTTTTGACCCTTGCGCTTGGTTTTAATCTGATCGATTGCCTGAAAATATGCTGTCATATAATTTTTAGCATCAAAGTCTGTTCTTGCGCCTTCGCCAAGCATATCAAAAGAATGCCGATACCCGTTTTTCAGGTCAGAATTTGCACGTTTTAAAGCCTCATTTATGGTCCGGCCCATGACAAATTGATGGCCCAAAATACGCATGGCTTGAACCATGGCTTTGCGAATGACGGGTTCACCACTTTTGCTGATTAAACGTTTGAAAAAACCGCGTATATCTTCATTTTTTTGTTGATCGAAATCCAGTACTTTTCCTGTTAACATCATTGCCCACGTTGATGCATTTACAAATTTTGATGGGCTGTTACCAAGGTGTGCCGTCCAGTCGGCATCGGTCATTTTGTCACGAATTAAATTATCAACGGTTGTGTCATCTGGAATGCGTAGTAAAGCTTCGGCTAGGCACATTAATGTCACGCCTTCGTGGTTGGAAAGTTCATATTCGTGCATAAAGGCATCAATACCCATTTTTTGGGAGCCGCTCTTGCGTACGATATCAACGATTTTATAGGCTCTGGAAAATACTTTTTCTTTGTCCGGTCTATATTTATGAGTTTCAGATATCAATTTTTTTACAACAGACGTTTCATCCATATCATGCAAGGTGTTCAATGTTGGTCGAAATTTTGGCTGACTAATTTTGTGTAAGGTGTTTTGTTGCATAACCTGATCCTCTGTCTAGTACGGAATATATACCTTTATAATCTATGTTATAAAAAATTATTTGCCGAATTATGGCTTTAATTCTATAAAGAAATATGTTTTTATAAAAAAATCAGCAATATACTCTGTTTGTAAGAAAAGGCTTGAGTGTAAATGAAAACTAAAATTAAAACATCTGTGTTGTTGGATGCCCTTGATCGGCGGATATTAGAAGAACTGCAAAAAGATGGTCGGTTATCCAACCAAGATTTATCAAAACGAATTAATTTAAGCCCGACCCCGTGTTTAACGCGGGTTAAGCGGTTGGAAACAAAGGGATTGATCAAAGGCTATTCGGCTTTTGTTGATGCAGAACAACTGGGTGCGGGATTATTGGTCTTTGTCGAAGTTGTGCTGGATAGAACCACACCGGATGTTTTTGATGCATTTAAACAAACGGTGATGGATATGGACCAAGTTTTGGAATGTCATATGGTGTCCGGTGGATTTGACTATCTAATCAAAGCCCGATTTCCTGATATGGTCCATTACAGGGATTTTTTAGGGCGATCATTAGCCGCCCTGCCCTCGGTTCGGGAAACCCATACTTATGTGGTTATGGAAGAAGTGAAAAGCACAACGATTATCCCGATCCCAGAGATGATAAGTTAAACATCTTTATCCCATGGCAATGACAGGTTAAATTCTGGACAGTAAAATTAAAAAGGAACTTACCATGAGCCTGCCCGTTGTAGTTGCCATTACCGGAGCCACTGGAGTTGTTTACGGTATAGAAATGTTGCGGGTGTTGAAAACACTAAACATTCCAACGCATTTAGTGATCAGCGAAAATGGCGCACGAACGATTGAGCTGGAAACGGGTGTTTCGGTTAAAGACGTACGCGCTCTGGCCACTGAAACCCACAGTGTGCGTGATGTGGCAGCCAATATTGCCAGTGGATCGTTTCGCACCAAAGGAATGATTGTGGCGCCTTGTTCTATTAAGTCATTATCCGGTATTGCCAACGCGTTCAGCAATAACCTTGTGATCAGGGCCGCTGACGTCACATTAAAAGAAAAACGCCCATTGGTTTTGATGGTCCGTGAGGCACCATTGCACAAAGGTCATTTGCAACTTATGGCCAAAGCTGCCGATTTAGGGGCGATTATCAACCCGCCCATGCCTGCGTTTTATAATCATCCTCAAAATATCAATGATCAAGTTCGCCACATTGTTGGCCGCACACTGGATTTATTGGGTATTGAAAACGATATCGTTGATCGCTGGCAAGGACCTTAGGAATAAAGCCTAGGCGTTTTATTTACGGATTTTCGTCAATTGATCGCAGATTTCACGCACGGCACCACAACCGCCGTTTTTAGTTGTGATGATATCGGCAACTTCTAAAACTTCGGCCACCGCATCATTGACAGCAATACCCAAACCGACATGCTGCATTAATTGCAAGTCGTTGATATCGTCTCCCATGTGGGCAACTTGGGATAAATCAAAGCCTAACTCATGGGCTAATTCAGTTAATGTATCGAGTTTGTTCGCAACGTTGGTATAGGCATATTCAATACCTAATCGTTCGGCACGTTCCATGATACCTGCCGGCATACCGGACGAGATTATGGTCACTTTGATATCGGTGTTTTTGATGAGTTGGGCAATTCCCATGCCGTCTTTAGCATTAAATTTGCGCATAACGGCACCGCCTTCAATATAATAAAGCCCGCCATCGGTTAACACACCGTCCACATCCAATGACAATAAACGAATTTTTTTTAGTAATGCTGTATTGGTCATGAAAACCCTTTAGGTTAATTATTGAGTTGTTGATGTTATATGGTGCGGCTCGGTCTTTACCATTCCAGATGAATGGTTAAAATGATTTTTCAAATGTGAAATACCATAGCTACTTTATAAGGGAATAATTGAATGTCCAGTGCGCCATCATTTGTCTGGGAAGACCCGTTTTTACTTGATCAGCAACTCACCGAAGAAGAACGGTTAATCCAAAACAGTGCACGTGATTACTGTCAGGACAAATTAATGCCTCGCATTTTGGACGCTTACCGGGAAGAAATATTTGATCGGGATATTTTGCATGAAATGGGAGCCCTTGGGTTATTAGGGGCGACGGTATCGGAAAATTACGGCGGCGCCGGTGTTAATCACGTTTGTTACGGTCTTGTTGCCCGCGAAGTAGAACGCGTTGATAGCGGTTACCGGTCGGTTATGAGCGTGCAATCATCGCTCGTCATGTATCCGATCGAAGCCTACGGTACGGAGCTACAAAAACAGAAATTTCTACCCAAATTGGCCACAGGCGAAATAGTCGGCGCATTTGGATTGACCGAGCCGGATCACGGATCCGACCCCGGGGGCATGAAAACGCGTGCTGAAAAAACCGCCGATGGGTATTTGTTAACCGGTTCTAAAATGTGGATTTCTAATTCACCAATTGCCGATGTCTTTGTGGTTTGGGCCAAACTCGATGGTATAATCCGTGGGTTTCTATTGGAACGTGGGATGAACGGATTAAGCACACCCAAAATCGATGGCAAGTTATCCTTACGCGCGTCGATAACCGGTGAAATCGTTATGGACAATGTATTTGTCCCGGCCGATAATATGTTCCCGGACGTGACGGGGTTAAAAGGCCCTTTTGGATGTTTGAATAAAGCCCGATTTGGTATTGCTTGGGGGGCGTTGGGTGCCGCTGAATTTTGTTGGCACGCAGCCCGCCAATATACAATGGACCGCAAACAATTTGGCCAACCATTAGCGGCTAATCAATTGGTACAGAAAAAATTGGCCGATATGCAAACGGATATCACGCTTGGGTTACAAGGTTGCCTGCGGGTTGCCCATATGTTGGATCAAGGCCATTGCCCGCCCGAAAACATTTCCATGATCAAACGTAATTCAACGATCAAAGCCCTTGATATTGCGCGCACTTCACGTGAAATGCATGGCGGAAATGGGATATCCGAAGAATTTCATGTGATCCGCCATATGATGAATTTAGAGACCGTGCTGACATACGAAGGCACTCATGATATTCATGCGCTGATCCTTGGCCGTGGGCAAACGGGTTTACAGGCTTTTTGTTAAACTGGAATGTTATTATAATAAATTAACTTATTGAAAATACAGGAATAACATCGACACCAAACAATATTGGATGCGCCCATAAAATACTGCCGTAAATGAGGATGCTGAGGCTGATTTTAATCCACGACAAGTCGAATTTATTCAAGCTAGTGCGGTTTTGTAACAGAGCCTGAAACGGAATGAATGACGTCGTATTGGCATAGTTTTCCCAATTGTCGCCGAATTCTTCTTTGCGTTTACGGTCAATGTTCATAGCGCCAAAAAATGACAGTGCGGCCATTGCTGAAAACAGTAACAATCCACGTAAATCAGAATTGGCTAAAATGTGGGATATACCCCAAATGATAATGCCCCAAGAAACCGGGTGACGGGTTATTTTATGAATGCCTTTTGCCGGGTTTTTAAGACCGGCTTGTTCCATGCCTATAGCACTTGGGCTTATAGAGAATGTGCCGTGAATGATCAGAATGATCGCGAAAAACATTAACGTTAAAGATAAATGCCTTAATCCCGTTGGCACGTCCCACAGATCGGTAGCGTCCATTTGTCCATAAGTTTGTAAGACGGCATAAAACGCCCCAAATGAAATAATTGAATATATGATGGTGAACGGCCATTGACCGATTTTGGCTCGCAGTGGTGTGCGTATAAATGAAGATGACATCAACAAATGTGATCCAACGAATGCAAATAAAGCCAAAATCAGGTTTAAAGTTGTGTCCGTCATTGTTATCCCTATCATTAAATTAAAGCTGTAATCATTATGATGAATGATTTATTTAGGCCGCACTATACTCTGAGTTAATTTTGCATAAAGTAAAGATATTATACGGTTACAATTTCGTTTAGGAATTACTCTTCATGAACCAGACTTATCCCGTTGACCCTCAAGGCTGTTGGCAACAAATTTTAAACCATCCTGTTGTTTTCAATAATCAAACCCCAGCTTTATTTATTGACCGTGACGGGGTGCTTATCGAAGAACGGCATTATTTAAAAAATCCAAATGAGGTGAAATTGTTACCCGGTGCAGCAGATTTGATAAAGTTAGCCAATTTATCAAATATCGCCGTAATTGTCGTCACCAATCAAGGCGGCATTGGCCGACACTATTTCGGTTGGTCCGATTTTAAGGCTGTACAGGAACGCATATACGATGATTTGGCAAAAACAGGCGCTTTTGTGAATGCTGTTTATGCTTGCCCTCACCACGGCAAAGGGATAGCGCCCTATGATCAGGGCGATCATATGGACAGAAAGCCCAATCCGGGCATGATATTAAAAGCTGTTGATGCGTTAGACATTAATATCAATCAGTCATGGATGATCGGCGATAAAGCTTCTGATATAAGTGCTGCTAAAAATGCCAATCTTAAAGGTGCATTGCATGTATTAACTGGGCACGGTAACGACAAAGGCGAACGGCTCGGTGTCAAAAAATTAAAATCTGCTGGTTTTGAAATCCAGTGCAAAGACAGTATTAAAGACGGAAAATCGATCATAGGTTTGTTTTCATAAAAAAAACGAATGCGCTAGATCAATGTATCTTTGAAAAATTAGTTTAAAATGATTGAAAATCTTATACTTAACTGAAACTCTAAAGGAATAATAGCATGGCTAATAAATTGTTTAACAGAAAAAACAAACAGTCTAAATTGATGACCATATCGGCAATAGTTTCAGGGTTTATTGCGATGGCGTCTTTTTCAGTTTCAGCAAATGCGGCTGATATAACGATGTATAAATCGCCGTGGTGTGGGTGTTGTTCGGGTTGGGCTGACTATATGAAAAAAAATGGTCATAACGTTGTTGTCAAAAAATCTGAACAAATGGAAATGATTAAAAAAATGTTTGGGGTTCCCGAAGATTTGCAAGCATGTCATACCGCTGTTGTCGGGGACTATATTGTTGAAGGGCATGTTCCGGCCCAGGCCGTTGAACGCTTTTTGAAAGAAAAACCCAAAGCATATGGTATAGCTGTCCCCGGAATGCCCGCCGGATCACCTGGTATGGAAAGTTCAGAGGCGGAGCCATATAATGTTATATTATTCAAAGCAGGCGGAAAACGGGAAGTTTACGCACGGTTTTAACTTAAGTTCGATGCTTATTCTGCACCTTGGTTCAGGCAACACGTTCTGATGGGAACATAACCATAACCGATGTGCCTTGTGCCGGGGTGCTGATAATTTCCAAATGTCCACCGTGCATTTCTGCTAAAGTTTTGCATAAAGGTAACCCTAATCCAACACCATCATGACTGCGTTGCAATACGTTTTCAACTTGCATAAAAGGCTCTAGAACCTGAGCGATGTCAGCTTCTCGGAGGCCAATGCCCGTATCATTGATTTTAAAAATCATATCGCCTTTGCTATTTAGATCGACGTTGATTTCAATCGACCCTTCGGGAGGCGTAAATTTTATCGCATTATCGATTAAGTTTAGTAAAATTTGTTTGAGCCGTACCCGGTCAGCAGTGAGTTCTGGTAAATGGTCGGGCAATTTTTTAATAATATTTAGTGTTGATTTTCGGGCGCGTTCTGAACACATAGTCATGGTTTCTTCAATGACTTTCAATACGTCAAATTTTTCCTCTTCCAATTCCAACATGCCTGCTTCGACCCGGGAAATATCCAGTATATCACTGACAACAGATAATAAATCATTGCCTGACTTATTGATAAATTCAACATATTCATCGTAGATATCGTTACCAACTGGGCCAAATACACGGTCTTTCATCATGCATGAAAAACCAATAATCGCATTTAATGGTGTGCGTAGTTCATGACTGATATTGGCTAGGAAATAAGATTTTGCTTGATTGGCTTTTTCAGCCTCATATTTCGCCGTTAATAAACTTTTGGTTCGTTCGTTAACGCGCTGTTCTAGTTCTTCATGAGATTTTTTAAGTTTTTCAGTGGATAAATAGCGTTCTGTTATATCCGTGTACACACCAACATGGCCACCACGTTCCAAAGGAAAACGCCGCACATGTATATGACGCCCATCATTCATAATAAACTGATCATCAGAAGCCGATCCTGCTGAGATTATCCTGTTATATTCGTTTTGCACCAGCGCATTGCGTTCACCTTCTCCAAATACACCTTTATTGCTTAAATGATTCAACAAATCATTCATGTGCATACCAATACGGATGATGTCTTTGGGGTTATACCAAAATTCATAACATCGTCGGCTCCATAAAACTAAACGTTGATCACTGTTCCAAACAGCAATGCCTTGGTCAATGGTGTCCATGGTTAATTGAAACAACATGGAATTTCGAGATAACTCTGCGGTGCGCTGATCAACAACTGTTGAAAAACGAAGGTTTTGCATTAATAAAAAGCCAATAATAATTGTGACTAATAAAGTCAGGATAGAACCACCGATTTGAACAAGCAAAGCCGCGTTGTCATCTGGCCCGCCTAAATACCCTGGCATAATATCCCAGTTCAATTCCCATCTGGCTTGTCCGCTGGTAATTCGAATGGTTTCAGTGGCTGATACATCCGGTGGTGCCGTCATAGATCCAATAACGGGTACATAAATGCTGTTTGCGCTGGCGTCACTATAGCGTTCGACCAACCGGACTTTCATGTTTTCAGGTAAATAGGAAGTCGTTAATCCACTAAAAAATTCAGCGAGGTTAATGCTGGCTACCAAAATGCCAGACTTTGAACCTAAATCCGTGACCGTCGCGATTAACGCGTGGCGATCACCGTCAATGCTTTCGTATGCTGGTCCCAATATGACATTTCCCGGCGTCTGACGGGCTGTTTCAACGACCGTTTTCATAGCCGGGTGAGTTAATAAATTGGATCCGGGACGCAAAAAAGAAGTTGTATTAGATGATAGCTTAACAACTATGTAACTATAGGCATCGACGGATTTTTTTGTTGGTTGTTTTACATCAACGATTGGACTGAGCAATCGCTGCTCGAATTCCGCCCTATCGTCACGTAAAATGCGTCGGACATAAGCTGCTGATGAAAAATTAACATCCGGGTCCCAAGTTTTAGCTTCGTCGATGAAGGCGTTAAATTCTGCCGCTGACATATCATCCCGACCACGAAACTGTCCGGCAATAGCGCGTAAGTTGACTTGGGCTTTTGAAATCCAGAAAAATACATTTTCTGTCATCCGCGACGCTTCGGTTTTGCCTTTACCCAACCATTCATCGTAAGCCGCGTTTTTGATACGCTGACCCGTCACCACAGAAAAAGTTATCCCGGTGGTTAAAAGAATGACTAAAATTACCCCAACTGTCGATTTTTGAAAGTTAAACAACCTTCGCTCCAATTTTTAATGCGGTCAATATAATGACGTTTTATATTAATATTTTAAGCAACTTGAACCTGATTACGACCATTTGATTTGGCTTTGTAGAGTGCTCGATCAGCGGCCTCAATTAATTTTGTTGATGTTTTGATTTTTGGGAATTCGGACATGCCACAGCTAAGGGTTACACTTAATGGGCCTTTCGACGTCTCATGAGTGATTTCAGAATAAGACAAACGAATTTCATTTAAAATAATTTCAGCTTTTTTGGCTGTCGTTCCGTATAGAACAGCTGCAAATTCTTCGCCACCCATACGGCCGATGATGTCTGTGCTTCTTAATCGTTGTTTCAATATACGGGCCACGGATTTGATGACTAAATCACCAACTGAATGTCCATAAGTGTCGTTTACGTTTTTAAAATTGTCCAAATCGATCATGGCAAAAATGACGGTTTTATCGGCGCGTCTTGCGCGGCCCAATTCATTTTCAAGGAATTGTTTTGTTGTCGAATGGTTAAGCAGCCCGGTTAAACTGTCCCGCACCATGAGCGCTCGCAATCCGCGAAACCTTTTAACGCGGCTGATAACAGCAGATAACAGATGTTCTGGATTAATCGGTTTTGTTAGAAAATAATCCCCGCCAAAACTTAATGCGTTGATTTGTTTGTCAAAATCTTCTTCGCCAGACAGGAAAACAATGGGAATACCTGCAAAACTGTCTTCTTGACGGACAAGTTCCGCCAATTCAATGCCGCTGCATGAGGGCATATATAAATCGGTTAAAACCAATTCAGGGGCAAAGGTATGCATTTCTTCCAAAACTTTAGTTGGGTCTGAAATGGCTTTGGTAATCATGCCCGCGGCTTCTAAAATTGCCGACGAGTATTTCATTAATAATGGATCATCATCGACGATTAAAATTCGGAAAGGATGATTTTCTTCATCACCTAACAATTTATCAATTTGATCAACCAGTTGGCCAAAATTAATGGGACGTGCAATATATCCATTGCCGCCGGCTTGAACGCCAGCAATGCGGGATTGAAAATTATCTTTGTCTCCAATGATAATAATGGGCGTAAAAACATTAGTATCGGTGCGGAGGTGGCTTACCCAATTGGCGCCATAGTGTTTGTTCTTTTTAAACGACAAAGAAGTGATAATGATCGATTTTTTTTCAGGCAGCACCAGAACTGTAGCTTCAGCATCTTCTGGTGTGTCAAAATAAATGACATTAAATCCGAAATTTTTTAAATTTGATAAGATCGGTAATGTTTGCTCTATATTCTCATCAATGAAGACAACATTGACTTTGTCGTCAGAAAAAACGTAATCATTGCCTGCGGTAAATACCGATAAGTCCGTATCGTGTTCATCAACTGTATTCGAAGCAATTGATTTAGTGCCGTTCATATGATGGCCATTCGAGTATGTCTGTGACAAAAATGTAAAAAACGAAGTAAATAAATTGTTTTCTGCTATTGAATTTAAAACAGTAACAAAAGTAAAGAATATGAGTTTAACATAACATGTTTTTACGTTTATTTAATAGCATTGAAATTTTTTATGACGTAACGGATATAAAAGGGTCCCCTATTCCATAAATTGAAGCCCAACCTAATCCTTGAAGCGTTGATTTTAAAGGTTGGTATTCACATCCGATCCAGCCATTATATCCAACCATATCAAGATGTTCAAAGATTAAGGTGTAATTAAAGCTTCCTTGGTTAGGTTCGTGCCTGCCGGGGATGGAAGCCATTTGCATATGGGCTATTTTATCGAGGTTTGAATTGACAGCATCAAACACATCTTCGCCGTTCATCAACGTGTGATACAAATCCAGTTGTAAGTATAAATTCGGATGATTTACAACGCCCATAATGGCGCGCGCTAATACGGTCGAATTTAATAAATATCCGGGCATATCAATGGGATTTATCGGTTCGATTAAAATTTTTATGCCAGCGTCTTCTCCGGCTTTTGCCGCAAACAGTAAATTATCGGCATAAGTTGATAGTACGACCTCTTTGGCAATGTTTTGAGGATTAATACCGCTCATAACATGAATATTTGTGCACCCCACAGTCGAAGCATACTCAATAGCGCGTCCAATGCTTGCCTGAAAACGTTCGATGTTTTCAGGTAAACATGCCAAACCGCGTTGATGATGATTCCAATCCCCACAAGGCGCATTCATTAAGATCAGCGGCAGATTAGCCTGAGCCAATAAATCGGCAAACAGGTTTGCATCAAAATCATAGGGAAACAGATATTCAACACCTGAAAAACCGACTTTAGCCGCGGTTTCAAACCGTTGTTCAAGGGGTAATTCTTGAAACAGTGTTGATAAATTTGCCGCAAAACGGGGCATTAATTGTCCAATCGTTCGATAATTTCACGGGCGATGTCATCAGCAGAGTTGATGGGCGAACAAATGACGGTATGGGGGGGGGATGGTTTAGATTTTTCAAGGGGGATTGCTAAACCGTTTGTATATAAATAATCCAAAAATCGTGCGTGTTTTGGGCTGATTAAAGGTTTTGGGGCAAAAACATGGACTTGTGCTTTACTAGCACAGGCTTCTGAACACATGGAAACACTTTCACCGGTAACGATCAAATGATCAGCCCATGCCAATAGACCCATATAGGGGTTTTCAGCTTTTAATTGCCAGTCATATACATAATCTGCATCCGCAAAGCCTGATAAAAATTGTTTACCAATATCGCCGCTGCGTGGGCTGGTGCTAATTATTAGTGATCCATTGAAATCATTTTTAAACGAATGAACATGACGGATCAATTGATCCGTCATTGCGGGTGTGAATTGTTTGTTTTTTGTACTCCCGCCCATCAACACAGCTATTCTCGGGTAGCGAAGCGGTTCAAAAACCGGGGCCCATCGTTTATAGGATTTTTGCAAAACTTCGGCGTTGATACAGTTGGGTGCCGTCGTGATTTGCAACACATTTGTCCGATCCGGAACCATGTCATGGCTTAAACTTGCAATCAAATCAAAGTCGTTAAAACCTGATTTCCCGGGTGTCATAATTTGGCAAATGAACGTCTGATCGTTGTTCATTTTTTTTATATACCGTGCGATCGGGGCCGTCCGCCTTCCTGCGGCTATGATTAAATCCGGCCATGGGGCTTTTATTTGTTGACGGCTTTTTGGCGTTATTCCCGATAACCCGGCACCCAAAAAAATATTAGGAAGCTTACCAAGATGACTGCTGATTAAATGTATACAGTCATAAGGCTTGGACAAGGTTTCGGCTACACCTAGTACCTGTGAACGATTTCCTGCACGCTCATCAAGCAATGCCCATATCCGTAACGCTGAGTGGGATTTAGAGGTCACATCCGGTCTCTTTAAATAGTAAAAAAAATATCTGCATAAATTCACTGAAATTGCTTATACTGTGTTTATAAAGTTATGAATAGAAGATACGTTTAAAATTTGCGAATGAGATCAATTTTATGAGCAGAGAAAAAGCTAAATTTAGCGTTGGGCAAGTCGTTACACACCAAATTTTTGAATACCGTGGGGTGATTGTCGATGTCGATGGGCATTTTTTGGGCACCGAAGAATGGTACCGAAATGTGACACGATCTAAACCACCCAAAGACCGGCCATGGTACCATGTGTTGGTGGATGGCGATGATTTGAAAACCTATGTTGCAGAACGAAATTTAGAGGCCGATACAACGGGAGAGCCGGTAGCGCACAGTGATATCCATCAGCATTTCATGTCTTTTGGTGATGATGGGCGATATTTGATGCGGTCAAAAAACAATTAATCAACGGCGTTACGTTCAAGTCCTTGCTGCAGCATGGAGAGATGTTTTTCATAACTTTGCGCCCTATTAACTGCCGTTTTGTATAACGGTTGCCTGACTTGCCAATTGGACGACGTTAAAACAACACGCCCCGATGCATGGAAATTTAAACATTCTGCATCCCAATCCAGCCCTAAATAGTTGATCAATTTGCGGCTTTCAGTTTCTGGGTCATCAATGAGTTTTTCATAATCAACAAACAATATATTCAAATCGGTCTGTGTTTGCCAAAAATCCATTAATTCATTGGCTGAGGCTAAATAGCGACCCAAATTATATAAATCTGTGGCCCATACATGTGGACTTAGGAAATTTTGGAAATAACAAGAAATGGCAATGTCTTCGACTTGACGGCGACAGACAATAATTTTTGCATTTGGAAATAATTTTTTAATTAAACCGATGGATAGATAATTAAACGGTGTTTTATCAATGATATATGAAATGGTTTCATCCTTGGTCATAAACCGTTTCAAGATGGCTTGGCCAAGAGAGGCGGCACTTTCATCATCAAGCCGGTCTAATTGCGACGCATCAAAATTAGCAATACCGGTTAGTGAATTAATTTCACCATGGCCTTCGACTTTTTTATGGTTGGATAGAATTTGCTCAACCAATGTGGTGCCGGAACGGGGCGCACCAACAATAAACACAGGACACGTGCTCGCATCGGCATTTTTAAAATAGTGATCTTTTGTTTCATCCCACGATTTTTTTAACTGTTGGATATAGCCGTCAAATTGATCAGGGGAAAAAACCAAATCATTAGCAGTATCTTTTTTCTGGCGCATTTTATTGGCCTCGTCAAAGGCAAGGAAAGCTTCATCGTAATCTTGTTTTTTATCGAACACTTCGCCTTTAGAAAATAAAATTAAAATACGCTCACTATCTGATAAGTTTTTTATTTTCAAAGCTTTATCGAAATGATCTAAATCAGAACTTGAAACTTTTTTACCTAATGAAGATGCCAGATTATAGTGAGCCTCACCGCATCCCAGATCAATTTCTATGGCTTGCCTGAAACTGTCGACGGCTTGTGATAATTTGCCTGTAGATAACAAAACAACGCCCAACCCGGTGTGGGCCGGAGCAAAGGTTTTATTAAGCAATATGACTTCCCGGTACGTTATGATCGATTTGTCGTACTGTTGGTTTTTAAATAAAGCAGCGGCTAAATTTATGCGGGCTTCGGACAACCCAGGTAAGCGTTTTAAACATTCTTCAAAAGCTTCAATGGCTTCTGTCACGTGGCCTTGGACCATCAATAGGCTACCAAGAACGTTATAGGCTTGTGGGTAGCCGGGGTTTATTCGTAACGCTGTTCGTGCTTGGTTTACGGCTTCTGTAATTTCACCCAATTCGCGTAACGCGACGGCTAAATTTGCTCGGGCAATGGCTAAATTCGGATTGTTTTCTAGTGCTTTTGCAAAATATTCAACGGCGGTTAAATAATTTTCTGAACGAATTTGTAAATTGCCCATGGTGATCAAGCCGTCGATAAATTCTGGATCGTTCGTGACCACTTTCTGGCAGGCTTCGATAGCCTCAATGTTACGGTTTTGTGATTGCAAAGCGATGGCTAGATTATTGCCTGCTTGACTGTTTAGCGGGCGTAATGACAACGCATGACGACACGAAGCCTCGGCTTCCATAAATCGCCCTGCTCTGTTTAAAATAGCACCACAATCACTATGCACGCTAACGTCATTTTCATTGCGGGTGACGGCTTCTAAAATGTAATTAACGCTGTCTTCCATTCTGTTTTCGTGGGCCGCGATGGTGGCTAAATGATGGAATGCCTGATAATCGAGCGGTGACGTTTTGATTAAGTCTTCTAGGATCGGTTTGGCTTGTTCGATGTTGCCTGTCGTTAAAAACTTTTCGGCTTGAAGCAAAAGGTTTTGATCAGGTTGTTTTAAGGGTGCTGGTTTATTCAATCGATTTTGTTTCATGCGGCTGAGTTTGCTTTGCTTCATAACTTTATTGTTCCACGGTTAATAATTTTTTTATAGGGTGTTGTGGGCTTGTGCTTTAACGATTAACTTCTTTTAAATCAATTTTTGCAACATCTCTTTTTAGTTTTGTTTAAGGAAATTCAGTATGTCGACGACAGCTATTGAACAAGATGCCGCTAAACAAACGGCGCGGTTTTTATTGGACATTAAAGCCGTTAATTTTCGCCCTCAAGAGCCATATATGTTGACGGCAGGCTGGGCTAGTCCTGTTTATGTCGATTGCCGTTGGCTAATTTCTTTTCCCGAAGCCCGCACCCGGATCATGGAATTAGGCATTGAAATGTTAATAAATAAAGGTGCATTGCATGATGTTGCATCCATTGCAGGTGGGGAAACGGCTGGAATCCCTTATGCGGCATGGATGGCACAGGCCTTGGGAAAACCCATGCAGTACGTGCGTAAAAAACCCAAAGGTTTTGGCCGCAACGCGCAAATCGAAGGATCATTAGAGGTTGGTAAAAAAGCATTGTTGGTAGAAGATATGGCAACCGACGGCGGATCTAAAATCAATTTTGTTAATGCATTACGAGAAGCCGGAGCTGAGGTATCAGATATTTTTGTGGTGTTTTTCTATGGGGCATTCCCTAATGCGTTGCACACTTTGGAAAAAGCTGGTGTCAGACTGCATTATTTAGCCACATGGCAAGATGTATTAGAAGTGGCGCATGAAGAAAATTACTTTGATGAAGCAACGTGTCAAGGTGTGGCAGAATTTTTAGCCAATCCTGTGGCATGGTCGCAACAACACGGTGGTCGCGGATCAGAATAAGTAGCTAATTTGTTGGAGCGTTTTTAACGCCCGCCCCCGGATAGTTTAGTGTTGGCGTCGCGCAAGCGTTGCATCATGGAATTAAGTAATGCTTTCACACCGGGTGTTGCGCTGTTTAACATATCAGTAATCACTTTACGATCGATAACGCGGACCCGGGTTTTTGTTTTTGCTATGGCCGTGGCAGACCTAAAGTCGCCATCAATAACGCCCATTTCACCGACGATTTCACCAGCTTTTAATGTGGCGATTTTTTTATCAGGGCCTAGACCTTGGACCATTATATCAATTTCACCCGTTTCTATATAATATGCTGTATCGGCTGGCTCACCTTGTAAAAACAAAACTTGTTCTGGAGCGAGTTCACGCACCTCTGGTACGTTTAAATTTAAAGAAGGTGACGTATGATAGGATTTGTTTTGCGTGGGAGCAGCATTATGGGCGGGCATATCAGTATTTTTGATGCTGCCTGAACGCGTGTATGATGTGACGGGGGTAGAGCGGTTTACTCTGGTCATATCATGGGCTCCTTAGGTTTAATCTATTATTTAATCTAAAATGAATAAGTTTAACTATCATGAAAGTTTAAACGAATCGTTATCATGAAACTTAAACTATTATGATCTTTTTGGCTGTGTTATCGGTCACATACACTGTTAATATTTAAAAAAAGATTATGAATATCAATTATTTAACGTTGACGAGGAAGTTATTTTTGAACATCATCCTTGCCATGAAAAAAATAAGTTTGATTGTTTTTGCCGCTTTGATTCTGTTCGTCTCAGGCCCGCATTCGGTTAAGGCGAGTTCCGATGTTAGCGCTCGGCCAACGATGAACGGTTTATTGCGGCCTTTTATTTACTTAAATAAACCAGACCCAGCCCCGATTACGCCATTTTATACGGAAACTGGCGGCATCAGTAATTTAAACCGTTACCGGGGAAAAGTTGTTTTATTAAGCGTTTGGGCCACATGGTGTGTACCCTGTTTATATGAATTACCGATGTTGGACCAATTAGCGACTGAATTTGATGCAAAAAACTTTTCAGTCGTTACTGTTTCCATTGATGATAATGGTGTGAAACCAGTAAAAAGGTATTTTAAACGTTTGAAAATCAAAAACCTGCCAACTTTTACGGATCCTTTGGCACGTATTGTTGATGCCTATTCCATTAAAGGCGGGTTTCCGTGGACATTTATTATTAACCGGGCTGGTGAAATAGAAGGATATATCAAAGGTGCTGCTGAATGGGATAATCCAGAAGCCAAAAACTTAATTCAATATTTCATTGATAAACGCTGATAAAGGAGTTTCTGTGAAACGATTATTATTGTGTCTGAGTTTAGTATTGTCGTTATTGCAGTGGTCACCTGTCATGGCGGGTAATAGTAAAAATGAGTTGACCATTGGAATAACGCAATACCCATCAACGTTTAACCCATTAATCGATGCGATGATGGCAAAATCTTATATTCTTGCCATGACCAGACGTCCTTTGACGGCCTACGACCAAAATTGGAAATTGATATGTATGTTGTGCGTGACGTTACCGACCATAGAGAATGGCCTGGCAAAACCAGAACGCACAGCCAAAGGTCAACGTGGAATTGCCGTTACATTCAAAATTCGTCCCGAAGCCCAATGGGGGGATGGCGTTCCTGTAACATCAAAAGATGTTGTGTTTTCTTGGCAAGTGGGACGCAACAAAAACTCAGGAGTCGGTAATCAGGAATTTTACCGAAGTCTTTATAAAATTGACATGATTGATGACAAAACGTTTACATTACATTTTGATAAGTTGACGTTTTCTTATAATTCCATGGGTGGGTTTGAATTGTTGCCCGCCCATATCGAAGCCGTCAATTTTACAGACCCTGTGAAATACCGTTATCAAACAGCCTATGACACGGATATCGTTAACGAAGGTTTGTATAATGGGCCTTATGTTATATCCGCCGTGCAAACGGGCAGTGTTGTTGTGTTGGAACAAAATCCTAAATGGTGGGGCAAAAAACCCGCATTTAAAAAAATTACGGTTCGCGTCATCTCTAATACCTCGGCTATGGAAGCCAATATTTTATCCGGTGGGTTAGACATGATCGCAGGCGAACTGGGGTTGCCGCTTGATCAGGCTTTGTCGTTTGAGAAACGCAACGGGCAAAAATTTAATGTGGTTTATAAACCCGGTCTGATTTATGAGCACATTGATTTAAATCTGGATAATCCGGTTTTGTCGGATATCCGGGTTCGCCAAGCGTTAATGTACGGCATTAACCGCGATATTATTAACAGTGAATTGTTTGATGGTCGTCAACCTACCGCCAACACAAGCGTTAATCCGTTGGATCAGGTCTATGCTGTCGATGTCCTTGTTTATAAATACAATCCGACAAAAGCCATTGCACTATTAAAACAAGCCGGATGGAAAAAAATTAAAAATGGCATTCGCTACAATTCAAAAGGCGAAAAATTAACCCTGACATTAATGACCACTTCCGGCAACCGGTCTCGTGAATTGATCGAACAGGTTCTGCAAAATCAATGGCGGGCAATTGGCGTTGATATCCGCATTAAAAATGAACCAGCGCGGGTGTTTTTTGGTCAAACCTTAACGAAACGATTGTTCAAAGGCATGGCCATGTATGCGTGGATCAGTTCCCCTGAAAATGTGCCAAGGACGGTATTACATTCGGCACACATCCCAAAGAAATCTAATAATTATTCAGGGCAAAATTACACCGGGTATAAAAATCCAGAGATGGATAAAGTACTAGAGAAAATTGAAGTTGAACTGGATTTCATCAAACGTAAAAAATTATGGCGTAAAATGCAACAAATGTATGCCCGTGATTTGCCTGTGATACCGTTATATTTCCGCGCCAATGCTTATATTTTACCGCGCTGGTTAGGGGATGTTGAACCCACAGGGCAACAAGACCCGACCACGTTATGGGTTGAAAACTGGAAACATGTGGGTAGATGATGCGGTTTTTGCTATCGCGATTGTTTCAAGTGTTAGCGGTTTTAGCCGTCATGTCGTTTGTCATTTATGCGCTGATTGGGTTAATGCCGGGTGATCCCATTGATTTAATGATCAGCGGCAACCCTAAAATCAGTTCTGAAGATGCGGCACGTTTGCGCGCCTTACAAGGATTAGACCAGCCGCTATTAGACCGCTATATAAATTGGTTTGTATCCGCTATAAACGGCGATTTTGGCTATTCTAGATTACTATCCAAGCCTGTCTTTCAAGCCATTGGTCCGGCTTTTATAAACACATTAAAATTAATGAGTGTGGTCTTTGTTGTTAGTTTGTTAATCGCCCTGCCCTTGGGCATTTTGGCTTCCCGCAGGCCGCGTTCCAGACTTGATTACATCATTAATTTAGTCGCTTTTGCCGGGGTGTCTGTGCCGCCATTCTGGTTGGCGATTTTGCTGATTATCCTGTTTTCTGTGACATTGGGTTGGTTACCCGCAGGCGGTGTCGCCATGGACAACAATGCTGATTTTTTTGAAACTGTCAAATATTTCATTATGCCCGTTGTCGCCTTGACCATCGCTAATATTGGATCCCATACCCGTTACATGCGCGCATCCATGATTGAAACCCTTAAATGTGATTATATACGCACCGCAAAAGCCAAAGGGGTACCGGAAAACAAAATTATGCTAGGCCATGCCCTAAGAAATGCATTAATGCCCGTTGTGACCATTATTGCCCTTGATTTTGGTAATATTTTTTCAGGGGCCTTGATCACGGAAACGGTGTTTTCAATTCCCGGTATGGGCAAATTAATCTATGATGCGATCATGGGTAATGATTTTAATTTAGCCCTTGTTGCCTTGTTGTTTGCGACCTTCATGACGCTGGCTGGGAATTTTATAGCTGATATTGCCTATGTGGTCCTTGACCCCAGACTTTCATTTTCAGGCCAAAAAAAATGATGCCTAATCATCCATTATCCGACGGTTTTAAAAAACGATTTTGGCACCATAGACTGGCTGTCTTTAGTACTGTTTTACTGATTACTTTGGCATTTTTTGTGTTGTCTGCTCCCGTATTTGAATGGCTGTTGGGAACTGATATGCAAACAACAAATTTGTTTCAACGTTTTACTTTACCCAGTTCAACCCATCCCTTGGGAACCGATGAATTGGGCCGGGATAATTTAATCCGGCTGCTTTACGGTGGCCGGGTTTCATTGGTCGTTGGCTTATCGGCGGCTTTAACAGCAGCTGTGATCGGCACTTTGATTGGTTTGATCGCTGGATATTTTGGCGGTTGGGTCGATGCTGCGTTAATGCGCGTAACGGACAGCGTCATCGCATTGCCTTTTTTACCCTTACTGATTGTTTTAGCCGCTATAGATCTGGAAAAAGTTGGGCTCCCCCAGTCGTGGGTCGAAAGTGAAAATATTAGTTTGTTACGAATTGTTGTTATTGTTTCGTTTGTTGGCTGGACAACGGTAGCGCGTTTGGTCCGCAGCCGAACCTTAGCACTGCGTGAACAAACGTTTATCAAAGCAGCAGAGGCCATGGGTACAGCGCCAAGGACGATCATGATGCGCCACATTTTACCCAATTTATCATCAACGGTCATTGTCGCGACAACTTTATCAACGGGCAACATCATTTTATTGGAAAGCGTTTTAAGCTTTTTGGGCCTTGGAATACAACCGCCATGGCCAAGCTGGGGAAGTTTGTTAACCAATGCCCAAGAAACCATTTGGCAATCCCCAGAATTGGCATTTTATCCAGGAATTTTAATATTTATCACCGTCATAGCATTTAATTTTTTAGGCGACGGCCTGCAAGATGCGTTGGATCCAAAATCAGTGCGAAAATAAAACCGGTAACGGCATACTTTCCAATAAATGCATGGTTACGCCGCCCATCACCAATTCTTTGATGCGGGCATGGCCATATGCGCCGATGACCATCATATCGGCACCTTGTTCTGCGGCTAAATTTAACAGCATATGTGCTGGTTTTATTTCATTGGAAACAATATGTTGTGCTTCGACATTTACACTGTGATTAGATAAATGGGCGGCGATTTTTTGACCGGGCGGTTGATCGTCTAAAACTTCGTTACTATTTTGTTTAACGCACATCACAATCGTTTTCTTTGCTAATTTGAGAATAGGTAAGGCATCATGAATAGCCCGTGTTGCTGTTCGACTGCCATCCCATCCGATTATAATTTTTTGTCCAAAAACGGCATTTTTATAGACATAGGGAACAACCAGTACAGGACGCCCTGCGGCTAATATTAAACGGTCGGTCAAGTCTTGCAAATATAGAACGGCTTCATCATCAGCGTTGAATTGTCCAACGACCAATAGGTCGGCATGACGGGCATGACTAGTGATGACATCAAGTGCATCGCCATTTTCATGAACCCATTCCCCTGATAGGTCATTATTTTTCAATGTGCTTTCAAAGGCTGTTTTAATTTTACCCACCTCAAGGTTTTGTCCGTCTGCTATTTTTGTCCTGAGCGAACTATCGATTTGCGCGCTAATGTAGTTAGGAATGTTGTTCCTAGGCGATACAAAAACACCGATAAGCCGCGCTTGATGGGTTTGCGCCAACATAGCTGCTGCATGCAAGCGTCCGTTTAATGAAGCGCTGTTATCCAAATGGACAAGAATATCTTTGTAGCACATGAGGCGCGTCCTTATTATCTATTTAAATCAATTGTTAATCGGTAAACTCTATGTGAACCGTGATATTATTATTGATACCCTTTGCCTGTTCTGCCATGACATAAATCAACTGTATAAAAAAAATTGTCTACAAACATCAAAACTATTCCTTGTATCGATGGCTAGGGCATCTAAGAATATCAGTCGTAATTTTTTTTTAAAGGACCTCGCCAATGAAAACCGGAAATTCACCTGCAAGCCGCGATATTGCTTTTCATGTGCATGGTTACACTAACCTTGATAAACACGAAAGTGTCGGCCCGCACATCATGACCAAAGGGGCTGGCATTCGTGTTACCGATGATACGGGGAAATCATTTATCGAAGGATTGTCTGGATTGTGGTGTGCATCACTGGGTTTTGGTGGTGAAGAACGGCTTATTGAGGCCGCTGTGAAAGCAATGCGTACATTACCCTATTACCACGGTTTTGGCCATAAAACACCGGAAGTAACCATCGATTTGGCAGAAAAACTGATTTCTATTGCGCCGAAACAAATGAGCAAAGTTTTATTTGCGAATTCTGGCTCCGAAGCCACAGATTTGGCGCTAAAATTGATCTGGTATTATCATAACGCCATTGGGAAACCTGAGAAAAAGAAAGTGATTACAAGGATTAAAGGCTATCATGGCGTCACTGTTGCTGCAGCTAGTTTAACAGGTCTACCGCATTTGCATGCCGACTTTGATTTGCCCATCGCAGGTATTTATCACACCGATTGTCCGCACTATTACCGATTTGGCAATGAAGGCGAAAGTGAACAGGAGTTCGCAACACGGTGTGCGGATAATCTTGAAAAATTCATTGTTGACGAAGGGCCGGATACCGTCGCCGCTATGTATTGTGAGCCAATTATGGGCGCAGGCGGGGTGATTGTGCCCCCCGATACTTATTACGAAAAAATTCAAGCTGTTTTAAAAAAGTACGATGTTTTGTTGGTGGCTGATGAAGTGATTTGTGGATTTGGTCGAACCGGAAACATGTGGGGCAGCCAAAGCTTAGGTTTAGTGCCGGATTTATTAACTTGCGCCAAACAGCTTTCCGCTGCCTATTTACCGATTTCAGCATTGATGGTGTCGGAAAAATTCTATCAGGCATTAAAATCTCAAAGCAAAAAACTGGGTCTTTTTGGTCATGGGGGTACTTATGCGGGGCACCCAGTGGCCGCCGCCGTTGCTTTGGAAACGCTTAGAATTTACGAAGAACGTAATATTGTTGATCATGTTCGTGTTATGGCACCGTTCATGCAAGATGGGCTTCGGTCATTTTCAACGCATCCGATCGTTGGCGAGGTCCGCGGTATGGGATTGGTTGCTGGATTGGAAATGGTGCGAGATAAAGAATTAAAAACACCTTTTGACGCCAAAGCCATGGTCGGGGCGTATGCTCAAGCCCGGGCTCAAGATGGTGGTTTAATTTTACGCGCAATTGGCGACACCTTGGCATTCTGTCCGCCGATGATTATAAACGAAGCTGAAATCAAAGAAATGTTGACGATTACCAAAACAGCCCTTGATGAAACTTGGGACTGGGTTAATAAGCAAGGGTATATAGAATAATTTCAGGAGCGGCTTCGTTGGACTACAGTACATTTTTTCAAAACAGTCTTGATGAATTAAAAACCGAAGGGCGTTACCGGGTTTTTGCTGATTTGGAACGCCAAGTGGGGGCCTACCCTTCGGCTTTGCGGTATGCGCCTGATGGACAGGCGTCGACGGTGACGGTTTGGTGTGCCAATGATTATTTGGGCATGGGACAAAACCCAAACGTTTTATCCGCTTTACATGATTGGGCTGATAAATGTGGTGCTGGTTCAGGTGGAACACGTAATATTGCCGGAACAAACCACGCCCATGTCTTGCTGGAAAATGAATTGGCTGATTTACACGCTAAATCATCGGCTTTGATTTTTGGATCCGGTTGGATCGCTAATATGACGACGCTGAGCACATTGGGATCGTTGCTGCCGGACGCGATGATATTTTCTGACGCCAATAACCACAATTCAATGATCGAAGGCATTCGCCACGCAACGTGCGAACGTAAAATTTTTAAACATAATGATCCCGAAGATTTAAATCGCTTGTTGTCGGAAAATGATCAAAAACAATCAAAAATAGTTGCCTTTGAATCGCTCTATTCAATGGATGGTGATATCGCGCCGATTGCTGAAATATGCGATGTGGCAAAACAGCATAAAGCTTTGACATTTATTGACGAAGTTCACGCCGTTGGATTGTATGGACAACGGGGTGGAGGTGTATGTGAACGCGAAGGTTTAATGGACCGCGTCGATATAATCCAAGGCACATTGGCGAAAGCTTTTGGGGTTGTTGGTGGATATATCGCAGCCAACCATGAAATATGTGATTTTATTCGCTCATATGGAACCGGATTTATTTTTTCAACGTCCATGCCGCCATCAACTGCGGCGGCGGCCAGGGCGAGTATAATGTTTTTAAAACAACACAATGAATTGCGTGTTCAGCACCAAGAACGTGCAACGACCTTAAAAAACATGTTAACAGATGCTGAATTGCCGTTGATGGCATCGGAAAGCCATATTGTCCCGGTATTGGTTGGTGATGCGGGATTATGTAAACAAGCCAGCGACCGATTGCTGGATAAACATAAAATTTATGTGCAACCCATTAATTACCCAACCGTAGCACGTGGAACAGAACGTTTACGGTTTACACCAACGCCTTTGCATTCGGATAAAGATATGGACCATCTTGTTCAATCATTAAAAGAAGTCTGGACGACATTAAATATTTCATAACATTATGTGGTTACGGTCAAAAACTGGACAGGACACATAGATCAGCCTAGAATATAGGCTGAAGTTTGATTTTTATTTTACTGGATATCCACCTTGTACGCCGATAACACTTTAACTCCAAAAGAAGCCGTTCGCTTAACAGCATTAGGAACCTTGGTTGCAGGGCCAATGGAATTGGCTGTTTTAGCAACGTCAATCCGCCATTTTATCAGTCATGTTTCGGGACCATCATTGGATGTTATGGGCGCGTCACTTGAATTATTAAAATACGAAGGCTTGGTCAAAGAAATCATGGGTGACAACGTATCTGTGACGATTTTAAGCATTACAGATAAAGGAAATGCTGAATTGCATGACCTGTTAACGGCCAATATCCGTACATCGGCTACGGAATTAAACAAATTAATCATTGCTTTGAAGTTCAGATTTTTACATCTGTTGTCCTGTGACGATCAATTGTTACAGGCTGATCTATTAGTCGATGTGTGTGAAAATGAAATCGCTAGGCTTACTAATTTACGTCAACATCACTTCAGCGAAACCGGGCATTTGATCGAATGGCTTGATCACGATATTCTCATGTTGGATCAACGGTTAAACTGGTTGCAGAGTTTTTCTAACAAACTATCACAGTAACAAATGCATTTTTATGATTTGTTGTTTTTTTCCTGTTTGTATTTAATGCACACTTTTTCCAACCCTTTTAACATAGCCGTAGCCGTGTCCCCGCCCGTTCTTTCGATACGGTCATGAATAACAACGCCCATAGCATCGGTGTGTACGCCGATAATTTCCAACTCATTGGGGCCAATGGTCTTCATTTTTTCGATCAATTGGCATAAGCTTTGCCCAATCTCGGTCATCATGTCGTAACCAAAACTACCGCCTTGGCCTTTGATGTCATGGGCGACTTTATAGACATTTTGTAACAAGACATCGTTTTCAGGATTTAATAAAAGCTTATGATAAGCGATATCGATTTTTTTTAGATCATCTTCGACCCAATTTAAATAGTCTTTTTTTAGAATTTGAATAGCTTTTTCGGCACGCTCAAGAACTTCGGGGCTAACGGAATTAGGCCCGCCAATGGTTACTTTTTTCCGTAACTTATTGGGTAGGTTGATAATTTCAACCTTTTCGCTACTCATGAATATGCTTGCTCATCAAAATAAATCTAAAAACAGCAATACCTTTTCAATTATTTACTTTTATCATTGTTTACGTTTATCATCATCTTAACAATAAAAACATCCAAAAGTTACAGTAATCCGAGTTTTTTTAATTCTTCAGCCATGGAATCGGGAATAGTGGCTTCGCCATTCTGATCATTGATATCATCCGGCGCATCTTCGCATTTAAAATATCGCCAACCTTGGAATGCCCGAAATTTTCTAAGTTGGGTTTTGATCAATTGGTTTGATAAAATGATCGCACAGGCAGGTTTTCCTTCGTCATTGACAGCGTCTTCTAAGCCAATGATGGGTTGCCGCACGCGGATAAAGCCTTTAATCACCCAATATAATGAACCGTTATCCAATACTTCAGTGCTGCGTCTTGGGTGATTGCGCGTCACGTGCCTAAGCTCGGGTTTTATGCCCATTGATTTTTGTTTTTTTAGTCTTTCGCCTTGAGCCCTTGCCAAATGATCGACATCGGTAATGCCAACACAGAGTTTAATAATATTGATGGTCATGTTGATTTTTTGGTTTGGTAAATTTTTGCCAACCGTGATTGAGGCGGACGGCCAAGCGCATTAGAAATATATAAACTGGCATCAATTAATTTATCCATATTAACCCCGGTCTCTATGCCCAATCCGTTTAACATATAAAGCACGTCTTCGGTGGCGACATTTCCCGAAGCCCCGTTAGCATAAGGACAGCCGCCTAACCCAGCGACCGAGCTATCTATGACCGCAACACCGGTACCTAAGACCGCAAATATATTGGCCAATGCCTGTCCATAGGTGTCATGAAAATGCACGGCTATTTTTTCAATAGGAACAAATTGATTAACAGCGCGTACCATTTCTATGGCTGCATTTGGTGTGCCGCATCCGATAGTGTCACCTAAAGAAATTTCATAACAACCCATGTCCAATAACTTCTTAGCGACCTGAGATATGCTTTCAAGCGGCACATGGCCTTGGTAAGGACAGCCTAAAACACAGGAGATATAACCGCGAACAGGAATGTTTGATTTTTTTGCGGCAACCACTACGGGCTCGAACCTTGTTAAGCTTTCACCAATCGAACAATTAATGTTTTTTTGAGAAAAAGCTTCAGATGCAGCGGCAAAAACGGCAACTTCGTCAGCTTTGGCCAAGATCGCGTCATTGAAGCCTTTAATGTTGGGGGTTAATGCCGCATAGATGACACCGGGCTTCCGAGTGATGCTATTAAATACATCCCCGCTGTCGGCCATTTTTGGCACCCATTTAGGAGAGACAAAGGCACCGGTTTCAATGTTTTTTAAACCGCTCTGAGAAAGCAAATTGAGAAATTCAATTTTGATATCGGTGGCAATGAAGTTGGATTCATTTTGCAAGCCATCACGGGGACCGACTTCGACGATGCGCACTGATTCAGGCTTTGTCATTATCCGTCCTCATGGGATTTAAATTGTAATAACTCTACACCATCGGTGACTTGATCGCCGGTGGTAAAAAAAACGTCTTCTACAATTCCGTCAGATTGGGCAATAATCGAATGTTCCATTTTCATGGCTTCAATGACTAATAGGATGTCTCCTGTTTTAACGTGTGTTCCGGATTTAACCCACACATCGACAACTTTGCCCGGCATTGGTGCTGTTAAACCGGTTTCGCTGTGGCTTTTCTCTTTGGCGACTAAAGCGTCATCAATGTTGGTGAAATTAAATGTCTCACCAAGGATAAAGACGGCTATCAAATTATTGGTTGTATGGACCTGTGCCTTGATCGAGCAGCCGTTTAAGGAGATAAAAATTTCATCTTTAATTTTTTTATAACGGGTGATTGATATAGGCTCGTCCCCTGCCCCTTCGATAACCACCGAATTATTTTTGGTTTTTATGGTTATCTGAATGTCAAGTTCTTGGTCATGTAATTTAATGTTTTGGTGGCTGTCACCTAAAATACGCCATCCCAAATGTCCGGCCCACGGTGAATAAGGGTCCGAAGATTTTGTGGCAAGATTATTATATTTTTCCGTGCGCGTTTCGATTATGCTAATGGTTGCAGCAATTAACGCATTAATTTTTAAATCTGTGTTAATTTCAGCAGTCCAAGAAGGCATTTGGTCAATAAAGCCCGTATTAATATCAAATTTTTTAAACCGATCATGACGGCTCAACATTTTCAAATAATCAACATTGGTGACAAGTCCTGCGATTTTTGTCGCCATTAAAGCTTGGGTTAATTTTTTTAAAGCGATGTCTCGTGTATCCCCATGAACCACGATTTTAGCAATCATCGGATCGTAAAATGGCGACACCTCATCAAAGCTTTGAATCCCGGTTTCAATGCGCCTGTCTTCACGGGCTTTTGGAAATTCAAGATAATGTAAGGTGCCGGGGGATGGTAAAAAATCATTGGCCGGGTCTTCGGCATAAATGCGAGCTTCCATGGCGTGGCCGTGACAGCTGATTTGCTCTTGGCCTAACGGCAACGGTTGACCGTCAGCCACCAAGAGTTGCCATTCAACCAGATCAAGTCCGGTGATCATTTCCGTAACCGGGTGTTCAACTTGTAATCGGGTATTCATTTCGAGAAAATAAAACTGTTGATCTTCACCCAGCAAAAATTCGATGGTTCCGGCGCCAAGGTAATTGACCGCATTCGCAGCCCGGACTGCAGCATCACCCATTTGTTGGCGTAATTCACTGGATAAATTGGGGGCCGGGGCCTCTTCGATAACTTTCTGGTGGCGCCGTTGCAATGAACAGTCCCGTTCAAACAAATGAACGGCATGGCCTTGGCTATCACAGAAAACTTGGACTTCCACATGACGCGCGCGTTCGAAATATTTTTCGATCAATAAGACGCTTGATCCAAATGATGCTTGGCCTTCGCGTTTGGCTCCTTCGATAGCAGCGTCCATTTCAGCTGGATTGTGAACTATTCGCATGCCTTTACCACCGCCACCAGCGGCGGCTTTTAATAAAACAGGAAATCCGGTTTTTCGGGCTTCGGCTTTTAACGTTTCAACGGTCTGATCATGGCCATGGTAGCCGGGTATAACCGGAACTTTGGCTCGGATCATACGTTTTTTAGCCTCATCTTTGGATCCCATTTTGCGCATAGCGGATGCTGGTGGGCCGATAAAAACTAAACCAGCATCGGTTACCGCATCGGCGAAATCAGCATTTTCCGATAAAAAGCCGTATCCGGGATGAATGGCGTCAGCACCAGTTGATTTGGCTGCACGTAGTATGGCTTCTATAGATAAATAGCTTTTTGCGGCTTCTGATGCGCCAATGTGAATGGCTTCATCGGCTATTTTGGTATGTAAACTGTTCGTATCGGCATCGGAATAGACCGCAACAGTTTGAACACCTAAGCGTTTGGCTGTTTTAATAACCCGGCAGGCGATTTCAGAGCGATTAGCAATAAGTATTTTGTTGAACACCGTTTGTTATCCTTATTTTCGATGTTTTAAGCGTTTTTAAGCCACGATGGGGGGCGTTTTTCAAGGAACGATGACAACCCTTCCCTCGCTTCGTCCGTGGCGCGTACGCGTGCGATTCGTGATGCTGTTTCAGTTAACAATGTATCATCAATTGTTTTATGACTGACGTCCTGAATGAGCTGTTTGCATTCATGGATCGCTTTGGGGCCGGCTTTTAAATATTCCCCGGCCAAGCGATTAACAACGCTATCCAGTTCATTGATTTCACAGATTTCATGGATTAAACCAATTCTGTAAGCCGTTGCCGCATCAAAAAGCTCGCCATTTACCATGTACCGAGCGGCTTGGCGCTCGCCAATGGCACGCAATACAAAAGGTGAAATGGCGGAAGGAATAATCCCGAGCCTGACTTCGGATAAAGAATATTTTGATGTCGTCACCCCGACGGCCACATCACAGGCGGATATCAGCCCAACGCCACCGCCAAAAGCTGCACCGTTAACCCGGGCAATGGTCGGCTTTGACAGCCTAGCTAACACATGAAGAAGTTTTGCTAATCCTTTGGCATCATTAAGATTTTCTTCGTCAGAGTAATCGGCCATCCGGCGCATCCAATTGATGTCAGCGCCTGCTGAAAAACTTTTACCCGCCCCTGTTAATACAACGACACGGACCTGATTATTAGTCTCTAAATCAAGCAAGGCTTTGGTTAATTGCTGAATAATGACATCATCAACAGCATTATGAATTTCAGGACGGTTTAATGTGATGCGTGCAATAGCATTTTCATCCGTTGATATGTCAAGATAGGTTGAATTCATAAAGCTTTACCTTACATTCTAAATAGACCAAATTCGGTCTTTTTAATGGGTGCGTTCAGGGATGCAGAAATGGCTAATCCTAATACCTGACGTGTGTCTTTGGGTTCAATGATGCCATCATCCCATAACCGTGCACTGGCATAATACGGATGGCCTTGGCGTTCATACTGATCCCGGATTGGTGATTTAAAAACCTCTTCATCGTCTTGGCTCCACATCCCCCCTTTGGATTCAATTGAATCGCGTTTAACGGTTGCCAATACGCTGGCGGCTTGCTCCCCACCCATTACGGAAATGCGCGCATTGGGCCACATCCACAAAAAACGTGGTGAATACCCACGTCCACACATGGAATAATTACCAGCCCCAAAACTGCCACCAATAACGACTGTGAATTTAGGGACATTGGTAGAGGCAACGGCGGTGACCATTTTAGCGCCATCACGCGCAATGCCACCGGATTCGTATTTTTGACCAACCATGAAACCAGAAATATTTTGTAAAAACACCAAAGGAATATTGCGCTTTGAACAGAGTTCAACAAAATGCGCACCTTTTAAGGCTGATTCTGAAAACAAAATGCCATTATTGGCAACAATACCGACCGGGTATCCAAGAATATGTGCAAAGCCACAAATCAGAGTGGTGCCATATAATTCTTTGAATTCATCAAAATTAGAGCCATCAACTATGCGGGCGATGACTTCACGTACGTCATAGGGTTTTTTGGCATCGCATGGGATAATGCCACCTAATTCATCGACGGAATACAGCGGTTCAGTCGGCGGCTGTACTTGTAACGGCATTTTTTTAACGATGTTTAAATGACGCACCACGTTGCGGGCTAATACCAGCGCATGGCTGTCATCATCGGCCATATGATCGGCAACACCGGAAGTTTTACAATGCACATCGGCCCCACCTAAATCTTCGGCGCTAACAATTTCACCGGTGGCGGCTTTGACCAACGGTGGGCCGGCTAAAAATATTGTGCCTTGGTTGCGTACAATGATACTTTCATCACACATGGCAGGAACGTAGGCTCCACCCGCGGTACATGATCCCATGACAACGGCGATTTGCGGAATACCTTCAGCGCTCATGCGGGCCTGATTATAAAATATGCGACCAAAATGATCGCGGTCAGGGAAAACTTCGTCTTGCAACGGCAAAAATGCCCCGCCCGATTCGACCAGATAAACACATGGTAAATTATTGTCTTGGGCAATTTCTTGAGCACGAAGATGTTTTTTAACCGTAATTGGCAAATAGGTGCCGCCTTTGACCGTTGGGTCGTTGGCTAGGACCATTACTTCAATGCCTTGAACGCGGCCAATGCCAGCGATGATGCCGCCCGCAGGTATGGGATCATCATATAGATCGTATCCTGCCATTTGTGAAAATTCTAAAAATGGCGATCCGGGATCCAACAATTGGCGGATACGTTCACGCGGTAACAATTTACCACGGGATAAATGTTTTTCCCGTGCCCGTTCCCCGCCACCTTGTTTAATGGATTGCACAACTTTTTCCAGATCAGCAATGACTAAATCCATCGCTTTTAGGTTGGATTTAAAGGCGTCACTGTTGGTGCGCACTGTTGATTGAAGTACTGTCATCTATGAAGTCCTATATGGTCCCGTTCAGGCTAAAGGGCTTATTTTTTTTCAGCGATGGGGCCGCCCGCTTCTTTCCATCCCCGGAAACCGCCTTCGACATGTTTGACATTCGTCATGCCCATTTCAACCAAAGACTTGGTTGCAAGGGCTGACCGCCATGCGGATTGGCAATAAAGCACAAAGGTTTTACTTTCATCGTCAAAGACGTCTTTAAAATATGGGCTATCTGGGTCGACCCAAAATTCGAGCATGCCACGAGGTGCATGTACTGCGTCTGGCACCATGCCTTCGCGTTCAAGTTCGCGCGGATCGCGGATATCAACAAAAATGATGCCATCCGATCCATGGGATTTAATGGCATCATTAATGGGCACGGTTTCAATCATTGCGTTGGCTTCTGAAACTAACTGTTTAATTCCTTTGGTTACGGGCATTCTATTCTCCTGCTTTAAAAATTATTTACCAGCCGCCACGTTTTAACCAGCGGCGTATCATCCATAATCGGTCAGCGCCCCAAAAGGGTTCGCCATCAATAATGACGTATGGGGCACCGAATACACCCGCATTGATGGCGGTTTCGGTTTCTGACCTAAGTCTGTCTTTTAGAACGGGATCATTTATGCATTGTTCATATTGGTTTTTATCCAGTCCCATTTCATGGATGATCGATAACACGACATCTTGTTTCGAAATAGTTTTACCAGTAACAAAGTAGGCATGGAATACTTTCAGGGCAAATTGTTTGGCTTGATCTGGGTTTTTATCAGATAAAAAATAAAAGGCCCGACCTGCATAGTGTGTGGCCACTGGAAACGGGTCTGGAAATGCCCAGGGTACATCCATAAACCTCGATAACCGATCCCAATCATGAATACAATAGTCGCCTTTTAATGGTTGTTGAACCAATGGCACATTGCCGCTTTGTTTAAAAGCAGGCCCTAACATCATCGGTTTCCACTGAACAACGCGGTCGAATTTATCACATTCAGCGTCAATTTTTTGTGCCATGAAATAGCTGTAAGGTGATGAAAAATCGAAATAAAATAAAATTGGGTCGGCCATGGTCATGCCTTTGAAGTGTTTTATCTGTTTAAATTATACGCCTTTGGAAATTGCTCTTGCAATGACCATACGCTGAATATCACTTGTGCCTTCGTAAATTTGGCATACTCGGACATCACGGTAAATGCGTTCCAATGGAAAGTCTTCGACATAACCGTATCCACCCAAAGTCTGTATCGCGTCGGAACACACTTTTTCTGCCATTTCTGATGCAAACAGTTTAGCCATGGAGGCGTGTTTGAGACAAGGCTCGCCCAGATCGCGAAGCGTAGCCGCATTCATCACCAATAACCTTGCGGCTTCGATCTGTGTTGCCATATCTGCCAAGCGGAAAGCCACGGCTTGATGTTCTATAATCAATTTTCCGAATGTTTTACGTTCATTGGCATAGTTTAACGCGATTTCATAGGCAGCACGAGCCATGCCCACGGATTGCGCAGCGATACCAATGCGTCCGCCTTCTAAATTTGATAAAGCGATTTTATAACCATCGCCCTCGTTTCCCAACAACAAATCAGGGGATAATTCAACATTATCAAAAGTAATTTGTGCCGTATCTGATGCCCGTTGGCCCATTTTTTTCTCTATACCAGACACGCGGTAACCGGCTAAATTTGTCGGCACGATAAAAGCAGATATGCCTTTTTTACCGCCCTCCGGATTGGTGATGGCGAAAACAATGACCACATCGGCTTCGCGGCCTGACGTGATAAATTGTTTAGTGCCCGATAAAATATAATGATTACCGTTAAATTTGGCCTGACATTTTAAATCGGATGCGTCTGATCCGGCATTGGGTTCAGTTAATGCAAAGGCCCCTAGCATATCACCCCGGGCTAGGGGTTTTAAATATTTTTGCTTTTGCTGATCGTTACCAAAACCCAATATGGGTAATTGCCCGACACCGTTATGAACACTGACAATGGTTGAAAGGCTGGCGTCGGCGGCGGCGATTTCTTCTAATGCCAAGGCATAGGCCACATGACCGGCTTCGGCTCCATCCCATTCTGCGGGTGTCATCATGCCCAATAATCCTAATTCCCCCAATGCGTTGAATGCATCTTTAGGGAATGCGGATGTGCGGTCACGTTCAGCCGCGCCCGGTAATAATTTTTCAGCCGCAAAACGTTTAGCCATATCACGGATAAGAATTTGTTCTTCTGTTAAATTCATCACTTCACTCAATTTATTACGACAAAATTACCAAGGGACTGGCGCACCATCATAGTTATAAAAATGCCCGGTTTCATCAATCGTTAATCCGTCAATGACTTTATGCATTCCGGCAACGCTGGTTTTAGCATCAATTAATGCACTTGGCCCGCCCATATCCGTTTGCACCCATCCGGGATGCAAAACAGCCACTGCAATATTTTTTTCTAAAACATCAATGGACAAACTCTTCATGACCGCATTAAGGGCAGCTTTGCTGGACCGGTAGATATATGATCCGCCTGAGGTATTATCGTGCATTGATCCCATTTTTGAACTAATCGCGATGATTTTAGCGAACTTACTTAGGCTTAAATGCGGTAAAAAAGCGCCAGCGACTTTTAACGGGGCCATCACATTAACATCAAACACTTGAGCCCATTGTGATGCGTCAAAGTCGGTCGGGCTGTTTGTTCGCGGTCCATAAATTCCAGCATTATTGATTAATATATCGATGCCTTGACCATCCATATCTTGTGCCAGTTTATCAACTTGGCGTGCGTCGGTGACGTCAAGTCCATGAATTTCGATGTTGCCTTGGGCTTGCGCCAAATCATCTAAACCCAATGGATTGCGGCAAGTAGCGATAACTCGCCATCCATCTGCCGCATACCTGCGGACAAATTCTAGGCCCAAACCGCGGTTGGCGCCGGTAATTAATACTGTTGGCATTAATGTAGCCTCTCAATGGAAATAGCGCTGGCTTCGCCGCCACCAATACACAATGACGCCACACCTTTATTTAAATCGTATTTTTGCAAGGCGTTTAATAAAGTGACAATAATCCGAGCACCCGATGCGCCGACCGGATGCCCTAATGCACAGGCCCCGCCATGGACGTTGACTTTGTCATGGGGTATGTCCAAATCACGCATAGCGGCCATGGTGACAACGGCAAAGGCTTCGTTAATTTCATATAAATCAACGTCCCTTGCTTGCCATCCGGATTTTTCCAATACTTTTTCAATAGCACCCACCGGGGCTGTCGTGAACCATGCCGGTTCTTGGGCAAAAGTCGAATGGGCATTGATTTTCGCAAGCGGTGTAAGTCCGCGTTTTTCGGATTCTGATAAGCGCATGAGTACCAATGCGGCACCACCATCGGAAATTGAGCTGGAATTGGCCGCTGTTACAGTGCCATTTTTTGAAAATGCAGGGCGCAAAGTTTTGATTTTGTCAAAGTTGGCTTTTAAAGGTTGCTCGTCCTGATCAATAACGGTTTCGCTTTTGCGGGTTTTAATGGTGACGGGCTCAATTTCATTTTTGAATGAGCCGTCCTGGATGGCTGTTTGCGCGCGTTTTAAAGATGTAATGGCAAAATCATCTTGTTGATCCCGGGTGAATTGGTATTTGGTGGCTGTATCTTCGGCAAAACAGCCCATTAATTTGCCTTTGTCATAGGCGTCTTCTAAGCCGTCGTAAAACATATGATCTATAACTTCGCCATGGCCCATACGCTGTCCACCACGGGCTTTGGGTAAGATATAAGGCGAATTGGTCATGCTTTCCATGCCGCCTGCGATCATCACGTCGTGTGATCCTGCTAGAATATTATCATGAGCCAGCATGGTTGCTTTCATGGCGGATCCGCACATTTTTGAAATGGTTGTGCATCCGGCGCTCCATGGAATACCGCCATCATGGGCAGCTTGGCGGGATGGGGCTTGGCGGACGCCAGCAAATAAACATAGTCCCATGATCACATCATCAATCTGATCGCCGTTGATGCCCGCTTTTTTCAAAGCTCCACGGATGGCGGCTCCGCCAAGTTCAGGAGATGACAATGCCGATAAATCGCCTTGGAACCCGCCCATAGGTGTACGTGATGCGCCAACAATGACAATGGGATCTGAAGTATTCATAGCTATTTGTCTCCGTTAGTTTTTTGGGAATAAGGTGTGCCGTCTTTATGGTAAAATTGATAATGGCCATCTTCATTAATGGCGCGCAAGTCAATGTCAGGATAATTGGCTTGATCATCGGCAGTGCGGTCGCCGATTTCTAAATATGATGCTGTTTCATGACTTTCGTTAATTAAATGGTGTCCATCATTGCCGCTGGCTGCAAAACCCACGCATTGCCCGGCGTCAATGATTTGTTTACCATTATCAGTCACCAACGTTAATTGTCCGGATAGGACATAAATAAATTCGTCTTGGTGGCTATGGTAATGACGTTGTGAAGACATGCCGCCCGGTTTGATATGGACTAAGTTAACACCGAAATTATTAAGACCAGCATGGTTGCCAAGAGATCGCTTCTCTCGCCCTGTAACAGGTTCATCATAAGGTGACGGATAACCACTGTTTGTGCGTGGGGACATATCCATTGGATTGAAAATTTTGCTACTGTTAGAGCTCATTGTGCACCTATTTGGTTTCTTCAAACAATTCACGGCCGATCAGCCAACGGCGAATTTCCGATGTGCCCGCACCAATTTCATAAAGTTTTGCATCACGCAAAAAACGGCCCGTGGGGGCTTCGTTTGTGTATCCCGTTCCGCCCAAGCATTGTATGGCTTCCAATGCCATCCAAGTGGCTTTTTCAGAAGCATATAAAATAGCCCCAGCTGCATCTTTGCGTGTTGTTTCCCCGCGGTCACAGGATTTGGCGACCATGTACACATAGGATTTGCAGGCTGAAAATGTGGTGTACATGTCGGCCAACTTTCCTTGCATTAACTGGAAACTACCAATCGGTTGGCCAAACTGTTTACGATCATGGATATAAGGAATGACCACATCAAGACAGGCTTGCATAATACCAATGGGACCCGCGGATAAAACAGCACGTTCGTAATCAAGGCCGCTCATGAGGACGCGTACGCCTTCGCCAACTTTCCCCAGCACATTTTCTTTGGGTACTTCGCAGTTATCGAAAATAAGTTCACAGGTGTTGGAACCGCGCATGCCGAGTTTATCAAGTTTTTGAGCCGTGGAAAAACCGGTCATGGTTTTTTCAACAATAAATGCTGTGATGCCTTTGGCCCCGGCGTTGGCATCCGTTTTGGCGTAAACAACCAAAGTGTCTGCATCAGGACCATTGGTAATCCACATTTTTGTGCCATTAAGCAAATAATGATTTTTTTTATCAACAGCGTTTAACCGCATGGAAACAACATCGGACCCTGCTCCGGGCTCGCTCATGGCTAACGCACCGACATGATCACCGGAAATTAATTTTGGTAAATATTTAGATTTTTGTTGATCTGATCCATTGCGGGAAATTTGATTAACGCATAAATTGGAATGCGCGCCATAACTTAAACCCACCGATGCCGATGCGCGGCTGATTTCTTCCATGGCGATGACATGCTCAAGATATCCCATCCCGGCCCCGCCATAGCGTTCATCAACGGTGATGCCTAAAACACCTAAATTTCCGAATTTTTTCCATAAATCAGACGGGAATTGATTTTTAATATCTATATCAGCAGCCCGAGGCTGGATTTCATCAGCTGCAAAATTTTGCACGGATGATCTGATCATATCGGCCGTTTCGCCAAGATCATAGTTCATCATAGGGAATTCGTTTGCGGTCATGGTTAACTCTTTAATCAAAAATAATGATTAATAATCTAGTTTACGTTTACGTTAACGTCAACTCTGTATTTAATAATAAAAAGCTATAATTAATTGTGGTATAGCGAGCAGCAACAAAACCACTGCCGTAGAATAAAAAGGTGTGGGAATGTGAATTGTGGGAAGACGATGCGACAACTTCGACAAATCTACTAATTTCATTAAAGCAATGACCGAAAGCCCCGTGATGTAAATCATTACAGGAATTTGCGGTAAATGAATGACCCAAAATTGAGGGGTTAATTGGACCCCGTTACCGAATGGATTGAAGCCAAAAAATGTAGTTATAAAGTTTTTTAAAACAGAGGTTTTAAAGCCGATATAATAGACAAAAAATGAAATTAGAATAGAGAGCACCAAGCATGTAAGAATAGAGATAATATAAGATTTTATACGCAGAGTGATATTGTAAGAAACAACGTAACTTAATCCTAACCCAGTAACGCTGGATAATAATAACGTCCATGACCTAGGTGGTGTTACGTAATCAGTACTCATTTGCCCCAAATACAAACCGGTGAAAGTTAAAATCAAAGCTGCAGGAAAAACACACAGAAATGGGGCTAGCAAACGAATAGAAAATGTTTCAGTTGAACGCGTTTTTGGCAAAACAAATTCAATAAATTGCCACAGACAAAAAACCGCAACATACCAAAATATGGCGACGACAAAGCTTAATAAAAAAGATTGATAAAAACCATTGGTTAAAATGGTATGGGTAAATGACCGTGCCACATAAATTGGAACAAATACCAGGATTCCAAAACACGAAATGAAAGATAACAATTGATTAAACAAATTAAGTTGTTTGATTTCACCAGTGATCATCAAAATAGCAAAAATTACAGCAAGCGACAAATAGACGTTTAATAAAAAATGCGATCCACCTGTTAATGCATTGATCAATGATGCGATGGGGAAAAAAACAACGATGATAGAAACAATGGCAATATTTGTCAGGCGTATCTTATTAGCTTTGAATAATAACAAAGCCGTTATTTTTTGTTGCCATTTGTACATTGTTTGACTGCCGTACGGCAGTAACAAGGCAAGCTCTAAGCTGTGTACTTTATTCCAAACGCCGTTGAGGAAAAAATGCAAACGGGTTTCGGAGGCATTAAGTTGTTTTGCCAAGACTATGATGGTGATGGCTGATAAAAACAAAAAGCCACCCGTTAGAAAGAAGAGGTTATGTAAAAGATTATGGCTAGAAATAATTGCCATTATTAACAGCCCGTATTTAGATTGTGCCCTGAAATGCGCATCAACGTTTGTTGCATAATTGCAATTTGTTTTTCTTGATCATTTTTTTTAACAAAAATGTCGGCCGTTGTAACGGTTAATGATTTGCCTGATCTTACAACGTGACCTTTTGCAATAAGCCAGTCCCCATCGGCCGGTGCGATTAAGTTAAGTTTGTATTCAACGGTTAAAATTTCATCTTCTGCATGATATAAAGTTGCTGCGGCATACCCGCCGGCAGAATCCGCAATGACACCGGTCACACCGCCGTGAAAAAAGCCATGTTGTTGGGATAAAAAGACATTGAACGGTAACGAAATTTCACACATCCCAACACCCAGTGAGGTTATTTTTGCACCTAAATGAGCCATAATGCCTTGGGCTTCAAAACTACGGTATATGCGTGATGCATAGTTTGGATCACGAATTTTATAATTACGAGGCATCGTCTCTGCATCTTTCTAGAAATTGGAAAATTTATGCCAATGAGCGTTATATATTAAATAAATAGAAAACCTGTTTGTTGCCGCTTATGCATAATGATAACGGTTAAATGTTTTCTTTTTCATTAAGTAAATCAGTGCATTGCGCTTCGATTCGGCTTAATTCAGAGAGTGTGTCAACAATGTCTTGATGTTGGCGTTCAAGCTGTTTTTTTCGTTGATTAATTTTCCCTAAAAAATGTTTTAACTGAGAAACTTCTGTTGGGTCGCTATCATAAAGATCAAATATTTCCAAAATTTCATCTAATGAAAAGCCAAGCCTTTTACCGCGCATGATTAAACGCAACCGGACCCGGTCGCGTGCTGTATAAATACGTCTTTGCCCAGATCTGTTGGGGACAACTAATCCCTTGTCCTCATAAAAACGAATGGTCCGAGTTGTAATTTCAAACTCTTTGGCCATTTCAGCAATGCTATAAAAATATGTCATAATTATTCATACGTTACCTTTACGTAAACGTAAAGTAATGACCTTATAACTTACATTAGATGAATTTATTGAACGGTAATATCTAATGCTTCGAGAAGAATACGTCCGGGTTTTCCGCCATGACCGGATATTTTTTTACTCGATATAAGCAGTAGCGCATCAATATATTTATTGAGTTGAAACAAGTCATTGGATGTAAAATTATCTATTTCCGATAACATATGATCAGCCTCTGTCGCAATCAGCGTGACTAAATGATATCCAAATGAGCCTCCCCCGCCTTTGATTGTATGGGTTAATGCTTTGAGTTTTTGTTGTGTTTCATTATTTTTTGTATTGTTTGAAAATTCAATAAATAAACCGTTTAATTTATTACAACAGGTGTTCAGATGAACTTCATATTTTTCGACGAGTTGGGCAAATAAATCTACATCAAGACCTTGTAAATTTTGGGCTTCAATTTTTATTTCATCTAGATCATCCAGCTGATCAACAATAGCTTCAATCCGCTTGAGCGTTTCTTCAAAAGGTAAAACTTTCTGATCTATATTTATTGATTGGTTTTCAACCTCTTTTAGTTGATCATCGGGGGCGATTGATGCGGGCGGGATGGACGAATGAATATCTTCACCAAGTATTCTGTTGATGGTTTTCAATAAACTTGGCAGATTAACAGGTTTTACACAAACTTCATTAATGCCAACATCCATATATTCTTTGACGTTTCCAGAAGACACATCTGCGGTTAGTGCGATGATGGGTAACGTTGAATGAGTTGATTTTAAAGAGCGAATTAATTTTGTAGCTTGCAACCCATCCATAATCGGCATGCGAATATCCATTAAAACAAGATCAAATTCATTTTTAGAAACAATTCCGACAGCGGCTTGTCCGTTGTTGACGATTGTCACGTGATGGTCAAGTTTTTTAAAAATGGCCAACAATAACTGTTGATTGATCATATTATCTTCGGCAATCAGAATGTCGAGCGGTTTAGATGCAACCCAACGGTCCAAAGATTGCCTGCGATCCGGTGGAGATACGGGTTTAACAGGTTGTTTGCAAAGCACGGTAAAACTGAAAGCGCTGCCTTTTCCAATTTCGGACGTTACATGAATTTCTCCCTCCATCATTTCGGAAAGTTGTTTTGATATGGAAAGCCCAAGACCGGTGCCGCCAAAAGTTCTGGATGTTGAACCATCGGCTTGAACAAAAGGCGTAAATAATTGATCGCAGGCATTTTGTTTGATGCCAATGCCTGTGTCGGTTACGGAAATTTTTAAATGAAAACTGCCATCAGTATGGGGAATTTGGTTAACCGAAACATGAATTGTTCCTTTTTCAGTGAATTTTAAGGCATTGCTTAGTAAATTTGATAATATTTGACCGATCCGCATTTGATCGGCATGTGCACCAAGCGGCAAATCATCAGCAAGTGATATATCAAATGTTAACCCTTTATCCAAAATGCTGGGTGCAAACAAATCGGTAATATCATGAATAAATGACGGCACATGAAAATCTATTGCGTCAATATTTAATTTGCCAGCTTCGAGTTTAGATTGGTCTAGAATTTCATTTAAAATGACCAGTAAATTTTGACTGGATTTTTTTACATGAGTTATCCAGTTTAATTGTATTGGTGTTAATTCGCTATCCATGAGTAAATCTGTCATGCCAATAATGCCAGCCATCGGTGTACGTATTTCATGGCTCATGGCCGCTAAAAATTCGGATTTTATTTTATTTGCGCTTTCGGCAGTATTTTTCGCTGCTTCCAATTCGGTAAAAATATTTTGTTGTTTAATGACATTATTTTTATGTTCGGTAATATCTGTACGGATGCCATAATATTGCACGGGCTTATTTTTTTTATTTAAAAATGGGACAATAGTTGCCCGGACCCAATAAAACCCGCCTGTTTTTGTTTTGTTTTTGATCTCCCCATGCCAAATATCACCATTGACGATGGTTTTCCATAAATCTGAATAAAATTCATCAGAATGTTCCCCGGATTTTAAAATTCTATGGTTTTTACCGATTAATTCATAGGTGGAATATCCACTGATTTCACTAAATAACCGATTAGCATAGGTAATGTTTCCTTTTACATCAGTGACGCTGATGATGGCATGCTCATCGATTGTTTTTTTGTGGAAATCCAATTCAATAAGTTGATGTTGTAAGTTATTTTGGGTATTTTGTAGCTCTTCAGTACGCTCTTTGACTTGTTGTTCCATGTTGGCGTGGGCTTGGCTAAGCTGTAATGTTACTTCTTGTCTTTTTGCCAGGTTCTTTTGGAAAACGAGCAATGCATTGGACATGTCACCAATTTCATCTTGACGGTCGATATTAGGAATGATGATGTCAATGCCGCCGCCCGCCAGTTCGGTCATTGACTGGTTAAGAACGGTAATCGGGCGACCATAATAGCGTTTTATTAATACTTGGCACGAAGCTGCGACAATGATTACCAAAGCCAACGCGGCAAAAAGTAAATTAATTAAATCAGTAGTAACCGAAGCAAAAAAATTATTCAGGGGCATCGATAGAGAATAGGCGCCGATAACATCGCCGCTGATTAATCCCATGTCTTTGCCATGACAGGCAAAACATTTTTTATTGATAGCCAAGCCTTGCCCTAAAATGACAGGTACCGTCAGTCTGTAATTATCACCAACGATACGCCCAACAGGACGTTTGCTGGAAATGGCTTCGCGTCCTACTTTGTCAACAGGTGGTTCCAGAATTTTTGAATTACTTTTTTGAAATGCAAGCACTTTTGGCCCCATTGTCAACCAGACATCCATGTCTTTTGATGATTTGCTAAGCTGATCAAATGTATCGTCCAATATGGTGATGGCTGGATCGTTATCCGATTTATCAAGCCGGTTCAGCATAGATTGAACATGAATGGCCTCGATGACTTGCAGTCGGCCTACTGCACGTTCACGAATGTCATTTTCAATGTTTGAATAATGTACGTAAGCAAAATATGTGATGGTGATACTAGTATAAATAAAAATGATCACTGTCATGATGACAACGATTTTAGTTCCCATATCAATATGTTTTAAAATAATTGATCTCCTGAAAAACGGTTATGGATGCCAGGTTGAATTTTAATAACAAAAACACAGTAATTTTATTTATGTAATCTGTATAGGGTCGTGGTATTTTTAGAACGTCAGGTTGTCATATCATAATTGTTGCGGCCAACCCTAAAAAGACAAAAAAGCCGACAACATCGGTAATGGTGGTTAAAAATACACCGGATACCACGGCTGGATCAAATCCAAGCTGTTCCAATAACATTGGGATCATCGTGCCAGAAAAACCGGCGACGATCATATTAACGATCATGGCTAATCCAATAACCAACCCCAACGTTTGACTATCAAACCAAAGCCAGACGATGATAGCGGCGATTACGGCAAACAAGACGCCATTGATGAGACCAACCAGAATTTCTTTGCCGACCACGCGCATGGCATTGGTGGTCGTGAGTTCTTTCATCGCCAACGCACGGACGGTTACGGTCATTGTTTGTGTGCCCGCATTGCCGCCCATTGAAGCCACAATAGGCATTAAAATAGCAAGTGCGATGACTTGTTCCAGTGTCGCATCAAACAAACCGATAACGACGGAAGCCAATATTGCCGTTGCTAAATTGACCAGTAACCAGCTAAACCTTGCACGCGTGGTATCAAGCACAGCATCATATAAATCGCCTTCTTGTACGCCGCCCAAACGCATGATGTCTTGTTCATGTTCTTCGTCAATAACATCGACGACATCATCAATGGTTATGGTGCCTAACAACCGGCCCGTCATGTCGACCACCGGAGCGGACGTTAAATCGCGCCGCCTAAATAGCAAAGCGACATCTTCTTGATCCGTATTAACAGGTATCGATGTGATGTCATCTTCCATGATATCACCAATTTTAACCGGTCTTCGGGTCCGTAATAATTGATCAAGCGCCAAAATTCCCACAGGTTTATGGGTCGGGTCGGTGATAAAAATATCATGAAAATGGTCTGGTAGGATGATATCATCAGAATCAGCGCATTTTCGAATATAATCAATCGTTTCACCAACAGTCCAAAATGTTGGGACATAAACGACTTCACGTTGCATTAACCGCCCTGCGCTGTCTTCGGGGTATGATAACCCCTGTTCGATAACGCTGCGTTCCGATGCGGGCATCGCATTAAGCAATTGTTGCTGATCAACAAAGTCGAGTTCTTCCATCACTTGAAGCACATCATCGCTTTCAAGTTCTTGAACAGCGGCAACCGCAGCTTCGACTCCTAAATATTCAATGACTTCGTCGCGTACGGCATCGTCGAGTTCAGTCAACGTGTCTGGTTCGAAATTCGGACCTAAAATATCGAGCAAGCGGCAGCGGTTTTCGGTGTTTAAGCGTTCCAGCAAATCCGCAACATCGGCATAATGAGCTGGTGCCAATAAACTTTTGACAAGGGTGATGTTATCCGTGTCCAGTGCAGCAACCACTGCGTCTTCAAGTCCTGCTTCTAGGTCGGACATATGGTCGGGCAAATGATCTATGATAGAGGCGTTCTGGTCGGATGAAGGGTCGTTATGATCCATTAATTTACCCCTCCTGTCGGTTTATTTAGCAATACAAACAATGGTGAGGATGTATCATTAACCTACGGTGTCTTCAAGCTGACATATTTTTAAAGACGTCAAATTTAGAGTTTAATTTTAACTTATTCAGCCATAAACGTCATTTTACGAAGACCTAATTTGTTTAATAAATACATCGACTTCGTTCGATAGCTTCGTGGATAAATCGTTCATTTGCGAAACGGCTGACAAGATGTTTCCAGCCGCCGTCTTTGCCTCTGTTGCGGCAGTATTAACTGAAGAAATATTGCTAGTTACAACACTGGTTTCATTGGCGGCTTGATCAGCACTTCTTGAAATTTCATTGGTCGCAGCCGTTTGTTCTTCGGCAGCGGCCGCAACCGTTCCGGCTATTTCGTCTATGCTTCGGATGGTTTCACCAATTCCACGAATAGCTTCCATTGATTCCTGACTAGATTGTTGAATGCCGGAAATTTGCCCGCCAATTTGCTCGGTTGCCTTGGCTGTTTGATCGGCTAAGCTTTTAACTTCTGTGGCAACGACTGCAAAGCCTTTTCCTGCGTCGCCAGCACGCGCTGCTTCGATGGTTGCGTTTAAAGCCAGTAAATTTGTTTGATCGGCAATATCTGTGATTAAACTCATCACTTCACTGATTTGTTCTGCTGCTTTGGTCAAACCGACGACTTTATCATTGGTTACTTGGACCTCAATAACGGCGCTACCAGCAATATCGCTTGCACGCGTAATATTGCCACTGATTTCAGATATAGAACTGTTTAATTGTTCCGTCGCTGCGGCCATGGAACCAACACTGGATGATGCGCTATCCGCCGCTGTTGAAGCACCCGAAGCCATTTCCCCTGTGGAATCGGCGACAGATACCATTTGATTAGCTAGTTCTTTGACTTCATTGGCCATTTTAAGGACTGAGTTAAGCACACTACGCACGCTTGTTTCAAAATCGTCGGCCATTTTTGTCATCATTTGGCGTTTATCATCTTCGGTTTTTTGTTTTTGCTGTTCCTGATCGGCTTCCAAACGTTTGACTTCTTGCGCTTGTTCTTTGAACACTTGTACAGCGCTTGCCATACCACCAATTTCATCTTTACGCTGAGTTCCTGGGACATCTAAATCAAGGTTTCCTGAAGCCAGATTGCCCATAGTAGAGCTAAGGGCGAGTATGGGGTTCGTAAATAAACGTCCTGAAAATAAAGCCACGCCACCGCCCAAGATAAGGCTGACTAACCCCGCTAACAAAATAGCAATCAATGCGTCATCCCAAAGTTTACTATAGGCAACTGTTGAAATGGCGATAACGACGACTCCCTTGGTAACACCAGAAAAATCTTTAACCGGGGCCACCATGGTTGCCATGAGCATGCCCCCAAAATTGCGTTTACCAATGAATGTAGCGGCATCGACACCAGATAAAATTCCGGTCATAATTTTTTCATCAAAAAAATTAGTGTTTTCAGAGAAAGTACTTGCTGACAGCTTCAATTTTGTTTGTTGTTTACCGTCGAAATTTTTTATGGATTTATCTGGCAAAAGCAGAAAGGCAATGTCCGCTCCTGTTCGTTTTTTAAATGTATCGAAAAATGGCTGTTTAAATGATAATCCAAATTCGACGGACCCTATGTGTTTTCCATTATAAAATATAGGTGTTAATCCACGGGCACCTAATCCGGCCCTACCACGTTCCAACCCAAAAACTGGTTTTTGGGATTTGTTGGTGAGTAAAATTGTTTTGCGAAAACCGGAAAGGTCATCGCCATATTTTTTAGGTTTATGAACACGTAAAAAAGATTTAGCCGGTGGTAAATGAAACTGAAATTGTCCAACGCCATATTTTTTTTTCATCACCTTAAATCCGGGAACAAATAAATCGGATAAGGTTTTTCTGTCTTGTTCAGCCAAGGCTTTTTGCACAACGGGCATTTCTGCGACCAAAGCACTCCTAGATAATGCACTATCAAGCAAAGATTGGATGCTTGTTTGAAACTGCGACAGTTGGGCTCTAAGCTCACGTTCTTCTGCAGTGTTAAATGCAATGTTTAATTCACGTAAACTTGCAACAGAGGCAATAGCGATTGTCACGGTAACGACGGCCAAGACATTTAAAATGAAGCGTGTGGACATTTTCATAGCAAATAATCCTTTAATAAAGCTATTAAAAAGATAGATTTATTGTAATAATGTAATTAATTATTGCACAATCCCCACTTACTCTACAACTACATTCAAATATCAACTGTCTCTGAGTGTGCATTTTGCCATAAAAACGACTGGTAAATAGGCAATGTAATTCATAAAATTCATTTTTATTTGAAAGTACGGACCGAATGAAGATGAGTATTAAGATGAAATCCCCAATAGTGATCACCGGCGCCACAAGTGGTATTGGATTGGCCTTAACCATGCACCTGAAAAAGCTTGGATATTGGCCCATCGCCACCGGGCGTAATAAAAACAAATTATCAGAAATTTATTCAAATCATGATGTGGATACAGTGACCCTTGATGTAAGTGACCACATTATGTGTCAGGATGTCATATCAAAAATTGAAACGGATCACGGCCCAATTGGTGGATTAATCAACAATGCAGGGATTTGGTTAGAGGGTAGTTTTATCGACTATACACAGGATCAAATCCAAACAGTCATGAATACCAATTCAATGGGGACAATAGCCATGACCCACGCCGTTTTGCCAAAAATGGTGGAACGCGGTCACGGTACGGTTATAAATGTTGTCTCCACCGGCGGATTATATTGCCGTAAAAACATTAGTGTCTATGCCGCCAGCAAATGGGCTATTCGTGGTTTTACCGGGTGTTTAACAACAGAATACGCGCCGCGTGGTGTGCGTGTGATGGGATACTATCCCGGAAAAGTGGATAGTAATATGTATCATAAAGCAGGCATTGATCGTGACCTTGATATCGCTATGAGCCCTGAACAAGCGGCACAAACGATCGAAATCATGTTACGGGATACAGGTATTGTTTGGTCCGATGTGGTTACTCGATCAATTGATGATTATCAATAAAGAGTTGTTATACCGATGAAATAAGTGAGTCCACAATTGACCGAAATGATAAATGAAAAAATCAACCATTTTTCAATATTTCGAAAAGTACAGGTGAAGTTTTGTGAAAGTTTATTTATTATTTGAGAAACGATTATAAGGACGAGTGAAAATTGCAAAATTAACAATGAAATGAAACCGGATAATGTTTCCAACGAAACAATGGTCAAGTCAAATAAGGATAAATTGAGGATGATCGGGAATTCGAGTGTGTGCAGAGAAATAATAAGGGTAAAAAATATATGCAGCCTGTTACTATTCAAATTACCGTCTGTTTGACGCACGTGGGGTTGAGATTGGGAAGCGAATACAACAGCATTTAGAGGCTCAATAAACCTATTTATCCGAAACATAGCACCCATAGCGTTCAAAACTCATGTCTCAATTTTTAAAAATAATCTAACCTAAATAAGTTAAATAGACTTTGTCATTAATGCGAAGATTTATGGCTTTTTGCGACCTGATAAATCCCGATCAAAGTTATTGCGATACCAAAAATTACGATCGTCGAAAGTTGTTCTCCATAAAAACTTATACCCATCCATAGGCCAAAAATCGGAACAAGAAATGTAAAAGCATTGGCGTAACTTAGTTGCGTGGTCATTAAAATTTTACTCCACAACCAATAAGCAAGCGATGTCCCAGCAAGACTTAAGCTCAATAAGCTAAAGATAAACTCTGGTGTCCAACGAAGAGTTGCCGGGTTTTCAGTAATCATCGCAATGATCGCTAGTGGAATGCTGCCAATCAACATCTGTAGTCCCATAGCCATCAACGGATCGATATTATTAGATATTTTTTTAATCAACACGTTGCTGAATGTAATACCCAAAGCCGCCACAACGATAAACCCAATTCCAATTTCAAATGCAGTTTTTTGATCCGCAACAAGTTGTGGAAATGATATGATCAATATTCCTAGGAATCCAAGAAATAAACCAATTTTACCGCGTCTGCCTAATCGTTCACAAAGGAACATATGGGCTAGAAAAGCAGCCATTAACGGTTGCGTGCTGGCGATGACTGTGGCGATGCCAGGAGATATGAATTCAGCGGCGTGGAACATACCAAAAAATGCAAGTGATGTTGCACCTAATCCGATAGCGGAGATTAATATCCAGTCTTTTAAATTTGTTGGTAATTTTTTTCCTAATATAAAGGCGATAATGATCAATGTGCCACCAGATAATGCGGCGCGAATAGTTGCGAATGTTAAATGCGGCGCATATTTTATGCCCATAGTGATTAATGGGAAACATATGGCCCATAAAAACATAACGACAAGGAGCCGGATGTTAATAACCATTGTTGGAAGCCTCATTAGTGTAGGAAGATGGAAACAATATGATTGCTCCGTAGCTTAGGGTAGAGCATGAGGGCGAGGCAAGCGGTGAAACAAAAAAACCGCCCTGAATAATCAGAACGGGGTTTTTGATTGGTGCGGCCGAGAAGACTCGAACTTCCACGGGATTAACTCCCACAGCGACCTCAACGCTGCGCGTCTACCAGTTCCGCCACGGCCGCATTTTTTAGTGACAGCAATCTGGTAGTCATTGCTTAGGCGCGGAAATAACAAATTGAGCCCATTTGATCAAGCGTTGTCATTGTTATTTATAAAATAAATGCGATAATTTATAAAATTCACATTAAAAAAAAGCATGATCCATCATTATGATTAATTCCCAAAACGGCATGACGATTACCAAAGACCCCGATGCACCAATCATTGATGATGGTATTGAGTGCCTGATCAATGACTATCCTGTTGATTATCAGGACGCAATCAATTTTATGGAACAACGTGTTAACGATATCCACCAAGGACGCGCGCGTGAATTGATTTGGTTATTAGAACACCCTCCTCTATTAACGGCAGGCACCAGCGCTGTAGACGAAGAATTAATCGATGCCAATCGGTTCCCTGTTTATAAAACTGGTCGTGGTGGGCGCTATACTTATCATGGACCCGGTCAACGAGTTGTCTATGTCATGCTGGACTTAAAAAAACATGGACAAGATGTGCGCGCCTATGTTCAAAACCTTGAACAATGGATGATCATGACGTTGCAGGAATTTAACATCATTGGTGAACAACGTGACGACCGGGTTGGCATTTGGGTGCGCCGAGGTGCACCATCCAACCCACTATCCCATGACGATAAAATAGCGGCTATTGGTGTGCGTATAAGACGTTGGGTGAGTTTTCATGGAGTGGCGTTGAATGTGGAGCCCGATTTAGAACATTTTCAAACCATCGTCCCTTGCGGCATAACAGAACACGGCGTGACATCTTTATGGGATCAAGGCATTACAGCCACTATGCCCGATGTTGATCAACAATTAATCCATTGTTTTGAAAAAGTATTTGCCAGAAAATTGATCCGTATGTCATGACTAGTCTAGGCAATACCAGAACAGCGCCTGATGACGACGGCAAAATCCTGATCATTGGTGGTTACGGTCATGTGGGCCGATTAATTGCCGGGCGGCTAGCCCCTTTGTTCCCGGACCGGATCATCATTGCCGGACGCAACATAGAAAAAGCCAAAACGGTTGCAACCGTAATCGGTCATGGTGTTGAAGGACGTGCAATTGACATTTTCACAGCAAGCAGCAATGGTGCATCCGATGGAGCCGTGCCTGAAAATGTAACGCTTGTTCTTGTTTGCATTGACCAAAACACAACCCGGTTTGCCGAACAATGCCTTAACCGAGGTATCTGCTATATCGATATCAGTGCAGATTATGGCTTTCTGTCGCAGTTGGAAAAACTCGATCAACTTGCCAAACAAAAGAGTGCCTGCGTGGTGCTCAGCGTCGGGGTTGCGCCAGGGCTTACCAACTTGCTGGCGGCACGGGTGAAACAGAAAATGGATAGCGTTGAACGCATTGAAATCCTGCTGGAATTCGGTCTGGGCGATGACCACGGTCAGGCCGCCGTTGAATGGATGTTCGACAATCTTGACGCCACATTTGAAATCAGGAAAAACGGACAAGTCAATACCGTGCAAAGTTTCGACGAAAGTATCAATATCGGGCTTTCATCAAAGCATCCCGCACGTCCGGCATATTGTTTTAATTTTTCTGATCAGCACGTCATCGGACGTACACTTGGCGTTCCTGACGTCTCGACATGGGTTCGTTTCGAAGACCGTTTTTCAACCTGGTTGTTCGCAAAGGCTTCACAAGCGGGTCTTGGCAAACTTTTGCGCCGACGAAGGTGGCGAAAAATCGCGGTCTGGCTTTTTCTGAATGTCCATATGGGATCGGATAGTTGTGGTGTGGCTGTTCGCGCGATGGGGCGTGCTGGTAACAATACGCAAACGCAGGTGCAAACGATTGGAATAATCGGACGTAAAGAGGCTTTGATGACGGCCATCGTCGCGGCCGAAACGGTACGCCAGGTGCTGTCTGGAAAGTTACCGCCTGGGGTCCATCACAGCGAACAGGTAATCAAGCTTGATCCGGTGGTATCCGCGCTCAAGGACGAAATGCCGGACATCGCCATTACTCTCTGACCGTTTGTTTTAGCTGAACTAGGCGAGGTCTCTTCTTTCCACTCTTCAAACCAACTTAAAATTAAATTCATTTGCTAAAAAGTTGCTGAAAGTCATTGAATTGTTTATATTCTTGAGTAGCAGTTTTGATGCTGGATACGACGGCATGGGGCGGTCCATCGTGCATTTCCACGATCATTGTATCGATACTGGCATCATTTCCTGACAGCGTGGCCTCAACCGTTCCATCATGTCTGTTTCTGACCCAGCCTGATATTTTTAGATGTTTGGCAAGCTCAACGGTCCAGCCGCGGTACCACACGCCTTGTACGTGTCCTGAAATGATGACATGGACTGTTTTCATGATGTCAATTGCCCGGTGATTAAAAATGCCGCTACCACCCACATTAAGACAGCGACTAAACCATCCAGTAAACGTGCACCCAATGGTTTTCTGAAAAACGGTGCCAAGGCAACAGCACCAAACCCAAGGGAATAAAACCATATAGCTGACGATGAAATAGCACCAAAAGCAAAATACATTCGTTCACTGGCGGCAAATTGGGCGGCAATACCCCCGACCAAGACCAGCGTATCTAAATAGACATGGGGATTAAGAAATGTAAATCCAAGGGTCGTTAAAACGGCAACTTTCCATCCATGAATACGACCGTTTTCTGGTTCTTGCCAATTCATCAAAGTGCCCTGAATACACGATTTTGCTGCCATTCCGCCGTAAACGATCAAAAACACAGCCCCTCCCCATGCGGCAATATCGCTGATCAGTGCATTTTCGGCGATTAACGTACCAACACCGGCAACACCTAAGCTGATTAACAGGGCATCCGATAAAAAACAGATGGTGGTGACTAAAAAAACATGTCGGCCTTTAATGCCTTGACGAATGACATAGGCATTTTGCGCACCGATGGCGATGATTAGTCCGGCACCAATAAAAAAACCTTGGATATAAGCGGACCCCATTGGTGAGTTTTATTCAAAATCTAAAATAATTTGATCGACCATTAAACTTTGGCCCGGTTCAACTTGTATGGATTTTATCACCGCGTCTTTTTCCGCACGCAGTACATTTTCCATTTTCATGGCTTCGACCACGGCTAACTCTTCGCCTGTTTTAACTTCTTGTCCTTCGTTAACGGCCACTGATACCAATAGACCCGGCATGGGAGATAATAATAAATTGGACGTATCAGGTGCGATTTTTTCCAGCATTAATGCATTCAGTTCTGCGGCTTTGGCATTTAACACCATGACATCTGTGACCGATCCCGCGTGGCTAAGCCGGTACGATACGGCTTGACGTTCGACTTGTATGGCAACCGACTGTCCATTGATGTTGCCATGAAATATAGGATCAATGAATTTCCATTGAGTTTGCACATCAAATTTTTTATCGTTGATTGTGACGGTAAACCCAACATCGTTGGCAATGACGTGTACGGGGTGGTTCAAATCATCAATGACAACGGTCCAAAGATTGGAAACTAGGCGACTGTGCCCTATTGTTTGCCCACTAATTAAAGCTGCACGTTGCTGATAAAGCATATGAATACTTGCGGCGACTGAAATTTGGATGTTGATGTCTTCGGGTGGCAAATCTTGACCGTGAAACCCATCCGGATATTCTTCGGCGATAAAATTGGTGGTGATGTTGCCTTCTATGAACCGTTTGTGGGCAAACAATGCCGACAGAAAAGCGATGTTATGATTAACACCACGGATATAGTATTCATCTAAGGCGCTTTGCATATATTCAATGGCCTGATCGCGTGTGTCTCCATAGGTAATCAATTTAGAAATCATCGGGTCGTAAAATATCGAAATTTCACCACCTTCTGTAACGCCACTATCAACGCGAACATTGTTCGTTTCACCCGGTTCGCTGTAACGGATCAACCTACCGATAGACGGTAAAAAATTACGGAACGGGTCTTCGGCATAAATGCGGGCTTCCATTGCCCATCCGGTTATTTTTACGTCTTCTTGTGTGATTGATAATTGTTCTCCGTTGGCGATACGGATCATTTGTTCGACTAAATCTAGGCCGGTAATTTTTTCTGTCACCGGGTGTTCGACCTGAAGCCTCGTATTCATTTCTAGAAAATAAAAATTTTTGTTTTTATCAACTATAAATTCAACAGTTCCAGCAGATACATAATCAACAGCTGCGGCCAATTCGACGGCTTGTTCACCCATTGATTTGCGGGTTTTTGCATCAATAAACGGTGATGGTGCTTCTTCGATGACTTTTTGATGACGGCGTTGGATGGAACATTCCCGTTCGCCAAGATAGAGCACGGTTCCGTGACGGTCGGCTAACACCTGAATCTCAATATGACGCGGTTCTTCGATGTATTTTTCGATGAAAACCCGATCATCACCGAAACTGGATTTAGCTTCGTTAGTTGACCGAATAAAACCATCATTGCATTCTGCGTCGTTCCATGCGATGCGCATGCCTTTTCCGCCACCACCAGCGGACGCTTTTAGCATCACAGGATAACCAATATCGTTTGCTATTTTGACGGCTTCATCGGTGCCGGATATGGCTTCGGCATGGCCAGGGACCGTGTTAACACCAGCTTTCATCGCCAATTTTTTAGATTCTATTTTATCACCCATTGATGTCATGGCATAGGGATCAGGACCAATGAATGCGACACCTTCGTCTTTTAACTTGGACGCAAATAAATGGTTTTCTGATAAAAATCCATACCCCGGATGAACGGCATCGGCACCGCTGTCTACGGTGGCTTGAATGATGTTATCAATCACCAGATAACTTTCAGCTGATGCGGCCGGGCCAATTAAAACCGCTTCGTCTGCTTGTTTTACATGTTCGGCATCACGGTCAGCTTCTGAATACACTGCCACAGTTTTTATGCCCATCCGCTTAGCGGTTTTCATGACCCGACAAGCAATTTCGCCGCGGTTGGCAATTAGAATTTTTTTAAACATCGGTGTTGTCCTTATTTTTATTCTCATCAGGCTTGCCGAACAAACCCATCACATAAGCCACATGCAGGCTTAGCACGCTTCCCCAGCCGACAAGTGGTAAAACAAACCAAGTGTTTTCAGGTGTCAGCCAATAATTCAACGGAACGATAATAATCATGAGTCCAAAATAAATGGATAAATGAATGGCAAAACCGCGTAACCTTGATTGGCTGTTTGAATTTGCATTAGTTAAAGTCAAAGCGGGATGTTCCCATGTTTTTTCCAAGGATTTTCGAGTTTTTTATTACGTAACATACGTAAGCTTTGGCAAATACGGGCACGTGTATTACGAGGTAGAATAACATCATCAATGAAACCACGGTTACCTGCGATAAATGGGTTGGCAAATCGTTTACGGTATTCCTCGGTGCGGGATGTGATTTTTTCTGCGTCGTTGATATCTTTTCTGAAAATAATCTCAACCGCCCCTTTTGGGCCCATGACTGCAATTTCAGCTGACGGCCATGCAAAATTGACGTCCCCGCGCAAATGTTTGGAACTCATCACATCATAGGCTCCGCCGTAAGCTTTACGTGTAATTACCGTGACTTTGGGGGCCGTGCATTCGGCATAAGCATACAGTAATTTCGCACCATGTTTGATGATGCCGCCGTATTCTTGTGACGTGCCCGGTAAAAATCCCGGCACATCGACTAAGGTCACAAGGGGAATATTGAAACAATCACAAAACCTTACAAAGCGAGCGGCTTTGATGGATGATGAAATGTCAAGACAGCCGGCCAAAACCATGGGTTGATTGGCGACAATGCCAACGGTCGAGCCTTCCATACGGGCAAAGCCGATGATGATATTTCCTGCATATTCAGGTTGAATTTCAAAAAAATCGCCTTCATCAACGATTTTGATGATCAATTCTTTCATATCGTAAGGTTTATTCGGATTGTCCGGGATCAACGTATCAAGCGATTGTTCAATACGGTTATGAGTATCGGGTGTCGGACGATAAGGAGGTTTTTCTTTGTTATTGGCAGGCAAAAAATCAATGAAACGGCGCAAATACAATAAACCTTCGGCGTCATTTTCAAAAGCTTTATCGGCCACACCGGATTTTGTGGTGTGTGTTGTTGCTCCGCCTAATTGTTCTTGGGTAACTTCTTCATGCGTAACGGTTTTAACCACATCGGGACCGGTGACAAACATGTAACTGGTGTCTTTGACCATGAAAATGAAATCAGTGATGCCCGGTGAATATACGGCACCACCCGCACACGGCCCCATAATCATTGAAATTTGTGGCACCACACCTGATGCCATGACATTGCGTTGGAAAACTTCGGCGTAACCAGCCAGCGAGTCTATGCCTTCTTGAATACGGGCACCACCGGAATCGCTTAACCCGATTATAGGTGCGCCGACTTTCATGGCTTGATCAACAATTTTACAAATTTTCCCGGCATGACTTTCGGATAATGAACCGCCAAAAACAGTAAAGTCCTGGCTATAGACAAAAATAATACGGCCATTAACCGTGCCGTATCCTGTGACAACGCCGTCACCGGGGGTGGTTTGTTCCTGCATGCCAAATTCAGTACAGCGGTGTTCAACAAACATGTCCCATTCTTCAAAGGATCCCGGGTCTAACAGCATTTCAATGCGTTCTCGGGCCGTTAATTTTCCTTTTGAATGCTGCGCGTCGATGCGGCGTTGCCCACCACCCATACGCGCTTGTGTTCGTTTTTCTTCGAGACGGCGAACGATATCTTGCATAACATTCCTCAGTATAAATGGGTGATCAGTATGGCTTTGTTTTTATTGTTTTGAATATAGAGAATAAATCAATGATTTCATTTAGGGTTCATACTCATTCAATTAATTCGATCTGCGCGAGCAGATTTATTTACTAAACAGGAAAAAAGATGCAAGAAATGTGGCGCACTTTCAAAGCTTTTTGGCGCATTTGGTGAGTAAAGATGCCGCCATAAAAATTCCTTGAATATGTGATACATGTCCTTGGGCTGTTTCACTTGGCTAAACCCTTTGTTTTTCAAGCGGAATTGCATGAATTGAATGAGTCTGGTCCCTATTCTTTTGAGTTGTCAATAAAGATAAAAAACGATGGGCATTTAAGCAGTCGTTTAATCGATTTTTACGGTTTGCGATGTATTCGTGATCTTCGCCCCACCGTTCGCTTTGCCAATCCGCGTCAATCGCAGAATGATCATAAGCCTGTTCAGGGGATAATTGGTTTTTCACCAGGGCCAAAGCCAGTATCGCAGAGCCAAAAATTTGCATAGTTTCAATACAGGCAGTCAACCAAAAGTGATCAAATTCATTAAATATATTGATTAGTTTTTCAATTTCCAATTTGTTTTGATCGCAAGCCATAATCCCGGTTGTTGTATTAAATTTAATCCCATAAATATCGAATAACCATTGATGAATTTTGCCCCAGTCATGTTTTTGGCGTTGACACAAATCATCAGGACCATCAGCAAAATAGCAAATCAAATCGGTGTTGGCATAATTTCTGATTTGATCACACATTTCTGTCATCGACGGTTGAACACGTTCGATTGCGGTGCAACTGAGTTGCATCATGGGCATGGAAAATGGATTAATTATATCCGTTTGGTTTTGCCATTCTTGGGCGACAGCATCAGCCAAAACGTCGGTAGGTAACAATAAATCCAGACCGCCCGGTGTTTTAATTGCTTTTCCGTCAAGCTGAACCACAAACCCACCATCAACGTTTTCAAAAGTGACTGTATCGTAAAATCGTTTGCGTGAATTCATCAATTAATTTCCAAACAAACTTTTTAAATCATTAACGATGCTTTCGGCAGGGTTTTCAGGCGCGGATTTTTTATTATTTTCGGTTGGTGTTGATGTTGTTGATGATGTTGATGACGGTTGTGAATTCATTAATGTGACTTTCTTACCAGCAAGGGCCGGTTTGCAATAGTTTGTTTGATCGATGTTGTCGTTAATTGTTTTTTCAGCAAGCAATGAAACACCGAGGGTGGCAATGGCGCCAACACTTTTTAAGGCTGTCCCTGCGGCGTTGCCTATCAATGCGGTTTTATCAAGTACATAATCAGGGTTTGTAAATGTACCGGTAATATCAACAGGAACCAAAGCCACTGACGCCAAGCTGGTATTTATAACTTTTGGTGTGATACGAAGCATTATTGTCTCACTGGATAAATTGATTGAGCCCGTTCCGATTGCTGTAATCGGTTCGCTGACAAATACCATAGATCGAACAGAAGATTTTCCTTTTTTTATATCAAAATCAACCACTCCACAGCGTAAAAATTGTATATCACCCGAACTAAAGCCGGGAATAATATCAGTGATGTCGTTGGTTAAAAAATCGAACCCGGTAATATTTAATTTGCTGTTTTCAGTGACCAAACGTAAACGACCATTGGCTGATGCCATAAGGCTGGCAACAGAGATACCGTTACCGGAAAAAATAATGTTACCATCCAGTTTTCCGTTGATGCTGTTTTTTTGATTAAGCAGCACGAATAGTTTTTCAAAATCGATGTTTTTAACATCTGCCGATAAATTCAATTCTATTTTAGGCGTTGCTGTTCCAATGTCGATCTGCCCTTTTACAGCACCACCAGCAATGTCAGTTTTGATGGGGCTTATTATGATTTTTTCATCGGCTACAATCAGCCTAATATCAGTATTCGTTACAACCAAATTATCAGCAATAATTTTTTCAGGCTGAAAGCGGACATCGATATCATATGGTTTCAAAGAAGGTAACTTTAACGGCTGATTTGAAAAGATTTTTTGGGTTGCAGGTTTTGCTTGTCCGTCCGATTTAATTAAACCCGTAAATGGTGATAAGTTCATTTTTTTAGAGGTTAACTGGCTACGTACTTTAATAATTTTATTCAAAATTTCTACAGATAATTTGCCAGATAAATCACTGTCATTAAATTTTAAAACCATGTCTTCGACGGACACAGATGTTGTCGACGCCAATAGCCGAGCTGATAACGTTGCATTGCCTAGTTTTGGTAAGTCAGAGGCATTAAAGTCTGGGACGATCGATTGAACGGACCGTAAAGTATCCGTTACGGATTTGATATTGATATTAATTTTTGCATCCAGCGTACCCACCCCTGAAAAACCATTACCAGATAAATTAATGCCCATTGTATCCAAATTAAATTGCACAGGTTGGCGTTGGTTGGATTGCCAAGATGTAAAAGCGGGTATTTGTCCCGTCATTTGAAGGGATTGTTCATTCATTGAACCACTTAACGACCATTTAATGGGTGCTGTTGGTGAGGCCGAAAATAAATTCAAATAATCAATATAGACTTTTTTATCGCCGTCATTTTGATCCGAATAAACAATTTCTATTTTCGAAAGTTGAGCGTCTAAAACGATGGGCAGTGTATTATTACTTGGTGGCGTCTGATTAGTAGCAGAATCTTGATTATTAAAAATCCAGTTTTGTTTATTGTTTGCGGCATTTTCCAACCATATGGATACACCGTTTAATTTTAATTTATTGATTTGAATGTCGCCGGATAACAGCGGGATTAAATCAACTTCGGCAGAAAAATCATCGACCCGGAGCATATTTGGATATTTTGCCCAAGCCGCATTAGAAAGTTTAACCCCACCAATATTAATAACGGGCGTTAACGATATATCTAAATTCAAAGCCCCATCGATGGTCACTTCGCGGCCTGTAACATCAGCGATTTGTTGGGCAAGGTTTTCTTTAAAAGGTGATAAATCCGTTGAATTCAAGATGGCAATCGCAGCAACTGCTAACGCCAACAATGAAAATACGGAAAATGAAATAAATTTTACAATACCTTTTAAACGCATGATTTTTTCCAGTCGTTCAAAAAAGTTAATAATTCAGCAAAGGTATCTAGGACAGCGGTAGCGCCTGCGGATAATAACGCGTCTTTATCATGATATCCCCAATTAACACCAACAGCTGTGACATGGGCAGACTTGGCCATTTCCATATCAAATGTCGTATCGCCAATTAAGATTGTATTTTTTACATCACATGCGCTTTCGTCAAGGGCAACATGAACCATTTCAGGATGAGGTTTACCACGGGTCCTGTCCGCCGTTTGCAGCGTATGGAAACAGTCAAGCAATTGATGTGATGTCAGGGTTTCTATTAGGCCTCTATGGGATTTACCTGTTGCCATACCAAGCAACCATCCTTGCGCATGCAAGGCACGCACCGTTTCATCGGCACCGGGATAAAGCGGCTCTTTTAAAGTTTGCGTGTTGCGTAATTGACGCCAATATTGACTGTATGCTTGGCAAATTTTGTCGTATGTTTGATCGTCTAAACCACCTACGATTTGGCGCACACCGTCATTTAATGACAATCCCACAGTACGGCGTACGGTGTTTTTATCTGGGATAGCAAGCCCAACTTTTTCAAATGCGACATGCATGGATTGGATGATTGCATGTTGCGAATCAACCAATGTGCCATCGCAATCAAATAAAACCAGATATCGTGTGGAATGCATGGAAAAACCTGTTTGTTGTCGTCTGAAGCTTCTACAGACTACAACGCAATGCCGGTTAAGTCATGTCTTAGCGACAGGTAACTTTTGCATCATATTTAAATGGACGTGTAAACCATTCAGGTTGAACCCATAAACCAATTTCCAAACCGGTTTTAGCAGCTTTTTTAACTTTAAACGAAGCTTTTTGTCCGGGTTTCAAACGCATCCGTCGCTGTGAAACCAACGTATCAGCATTGGTTCTATAAAGTGAAATTTTACTGGGACGTGGCCATGTTTTACCATTATTTGTAACTTGGAAATAAGCGTCACCATTTTTGCAAATACTTTTAACCGACAGTTTTAAATTTCTAGCCGTTGACTGGGCAATTTGTGGCGTTTCTGCATCAACAGACGACGGCGTTAATAATAAGGGGACGATGCCGATGATTGCAGCCATTGATAAAGTAAACTTTATGGAACGGAATTCAAACATATCAACCCAATCTGTATGAGAATAAAAAAAATGGATGATCCAAAGAATCTAACCATATGATAAATATTACATACCAAGCTTAATATTTCCTGACAACGAATGATTAATATTCAAAGTTACAGGTAACATATTGATTTATTGATATTTTAAAATGAAATGACTATTGATGATTTGCTGTTTTTATATGAATCAATGGATAGTTTGCCATTGTGAGCATCAATAATACGTTTAACGACTTCGAACTTCCAATATGAAATAGGTTCCCTGTTTTCCGTTCTGTTATCAATAGGGCCTTCATTATTTATGTTGGTGTTCACAAAAACCGCATCCCATTCATCCGTTGAAAGGATTTTATCGAGAAAAATTGAAATTGTTTTATCAATCGATATTTCAACGTTTATTTTTGTTCCTTTTGAAACCATCGGGATTATTAATTCTATTAAATTTTGCAATGCGTGTTCAAGCACAGCACTGTTTGCAATCACCCATACAGATTGATGTTCACTCATTAATTCAATGTTACGCTGATTTTGTATAATCAAAGGGGCCAACTGGGATAAAGCATTTTTACAAACAATATTGAGATCAGCTTTTTCATCAGGGGCCGGGTGCCAGCCATCAAACCGAGTGACCATCAATAACTGGTCCAAAAGGTTAGAAAAGTCCATAACATCTGTCTGCAAAGACTTGGCGTAATCACAATTTTTTAAATTTTCCAGACCGCCAACCAGTGATGATAATGGAGTTCTTAGTTCATGGGCCATGTCTGCAACAAACTGACGGTGTTTATTTTCTTTAACTTTGATGATGCGTTGAGTTTCTTTCAAGTGGGTGATGTCCATAGAAAACGTAGCAACACCATGGTCTGGAAGCCGTTCTTCGCTGACGAGAAAACATTGCCCATTTTGCCTAGTCAGTTCAAAAGGCTTTTCTGGATTATTATGACGATTAAGGCGTTCTTCAATCCATTCTTGTTCCCGACCAGTAGCATCAGGAACTAACCCTTTATCAACAATGGCTTTTAAGTGATCTATAAATTTTGTGCCGGGCACTAATGTTTCGGAAACGTCTGCGTTTAACTGCCTAAATTGACGGTTTGCAAAGATCAATCTGTCATTTTTGTCATGAATGAATAAAACTTCGGAAATGATCTCAAATACGGCCATTAAACGAGATACATCGCGTTCGGCTATGCGTTGTTGAGTAATGTCTTTAGCAATGCCGCGTGTGCCTATATAATCACCCGTATCCGGATCATAGACAGGAACCGAACTAATTAATAAAAAATGAATTTGAAAATTTTCTGACTCGCATTTGAATAAAACATCTCTGAAAGGTTTCGTCAGGTCTTGTCGAATAGGTTTTTCGTCGTTATCGACAAATTGACCAATACTGGAAAAAGTAAGTCCGATGAGCGTTTGTGGTGGTCTATTTAAAAACTCAAATATACGGTCAGACACATAAGTGAATTTTGACGCATTATCAATTTCCCAAACCCAATCTGATACCAGTCGCGACAAATCCTGCAAAAGACTTGCTTGATCTGTGATGGTGTTTGGCTGAGTTTTCCAACTCATTATTTTGAAACCTTAAAAAAGCATTAAATACTTGCATTCAACAAGTGTTCATAACATTCATCTTGTTAAAGCAGTAATTCAAAATTTTAGAGATGTTTTTATACAAAAACTATAGATTTAAAGATGGTGGACGAACACGCCGAATTGCATCAAGATAATCCGCACCCCTGCCCCACATTTTGACAACTTCGCATGCCGATTTAACAGGGATTTGATCATAAAACTTTAACAAGTTTGTCATGTTCGTTTTATCTTTTCTTTTGCCCGCACGAGCTTTGCGGCTAAGCGTATAAAGTGTCGCAAAAACAGAAACATCAAATTCCACAGATTTACAGACAACGGCCAAGCCCTCTCCACCGGGTTCATACAAAACACGCATAAATAAATATTCTTTGATGTGAGTGATTTTACTGAAAGCCGATACAAATAATGAAACTTCGCCCTGCTGTAACATCGCCAATAACATTTCAGAAGAAACAGTTTCTTTTTTATCCAGCGTATCAGCTAAATCAGAGCTACGATTTATTTTTTGTGAGTTTGCTATATTAATTTGGTCGCGGCTAACCATTTCCATCAAATCGTCCACGGTATCACTGTCGAGCTCAAAACGTTCACAAATATGGTTACGCAAAGCCGCATTAACCCATAAATACATACGTTTCGCGAGGTCTTCGCTTAATTCATTGCGGTTTAAAATTGGTTCTTGAAAGCTGTCCACACGTTTGGATTGTTCTACCAAATATTTTAGTGTGGCTTGAGAAATATCGGCATCTGTATTTTGTAATAAAGCGACAATCACACCATCATTACCATGTTCCACCAGTGCATCCGTGACGTCACTTCCAATGCCTTGGCGCATGGCGATGGCTAATTGGTGCTCAAATGTCCGCATTTGAATGATTTCGATGAGATCCCGGTCCATTAGCAATCCACATTCTTTGAGAATCGGGAAAGCAACGTCAATTTCATCAGAAGCAAACAATTTCACTAATTCAGGAGGTAAGTCAGGAAAATGTTTAATTTTTTGCACAATGGTTTTGCGTAAGGAGATTTCAATATCCAACACAACGTTGTGTAAAATAGAGTACATCAGCGAACGTTCCCGATCGCTAAGGCCGCCTTTGCCGTCATCAAAAAGTTCAAGGATTATTTGCGTTAATTCACGGCGTCCCTGTTTTGATTTATCACTGGCGAGTTTCAGAAGAAAATTTTTATTTACGTTGGTATCATTCATTGGACACTGTGAATTCAGGTAAAAAATATAAAAACACAGTCTTTAACGTTTGTCTCAGATTAAAGGTCTGCTTAATCCTGTGTTTCGCTTAATAGGTAACCTACACCACGAAGCGTATGAACGCTAACACTTGCTGCACCAAGTTTTAATCTTTTTCTAAGCCTTGAAATATGAACTTCTACGGAATTTGAAGAAACCTCCTGATCAAATCCATAAATTTTATCTTCAAGCACGTCTTTGGGTACAACCCGACCGAAACGACGCATCAACTGTTCAAGCACGGCCATTTCGCGTCTGGAAAAGTTCACAGGTTTATCGTTTATAGAAACTTCTCGTCCGGCAGTATCAAATGCCAAATTTCCAGATTTAAGAACCGTCCCAAGAACACCTTCGGGGCGTCTTAATAAGGCGCGTAATCTTGCGATCAGTTCTTCCATGGCGAAAGGTTTGAGCATGTAGTCATCCCCGCCCCCATTCAGCCCTTTAACTTTATCGGAAATATCGTCGCGCGCTGTTAAAATAAGAACGGGTGTTTTATTACCATTTTTTCGCCACGATTTTAAGAGCTGCAAACCGTCCATATCCGGCAAACCCAAATCCAAGACAACGGCATCGAATTTGACTGTTGACATGGCATCATCAGCTGAGGTTGCCGTGCCAAACAAATCAACTGTAAAATCAGCTTTTTGCAAGCCTTCTTTGATGTGACCGCCAAACCGTGCGTGGTCTTCGACTAACAGAATTCTCATTAGACTGACGCTACTTTATGTAAGGATTAATTCATATAAGAATTAAACTATAAACTGGACTATATAATTTACTCTAGTTCGTCTAAGAATAAATCATTATTTTTATGATCTTCAAATCCAAAGACTTGCATCAATCTCATAAAATGATCTGGAACAGGTGCGGTAAAATCAATGATTTTACCGTTTGGGTGGGGAATGACGATCCGTCTGGCATGCAGGTATAAAAATTGTTCAACAGGTAAGCCTTCGGGAAAAGCTTCGTTCGCGCCATATTTACCGTCCCCCAACAAAGGCATACCTAGTCCGGCCATAGCATGAACCCGTAATTGATGGGTGCGACCAGTTAACGGTTCCATAGCAATTAATGAAGCTTTTTTGCCAGCATGATCAAGCACACGGTAACGCGTTTGTGAAGTTTTCCCATTTTTATAATCAACCACAACACGTTCGCCATCGTAACCGGGTTGTTTAATTAATGGCAAATCGATTATGCCTGCATCGGGTTTTGGGATGCCTTCGACCATCGACCAATATAATTTGGATGCTTTGTTTTGTTTGAACGATGCGGTTAATGCGCGTGCCGCACTCGTAGTTCGTGCGATCAACAGTATGCCACTGGTGTCGCGGTCCAGTCGGTGAACAAGTTTCGGTCGATCAGACATCCCATACGATAACCCGTGCAACATACCATCGATATGACGATGTGTTTTGCTGCCGCCCTGAACGGCAATCCCGGGGGGCTTATTCAGCACAATCACTTGGTCATCAATATATAATATAAGACTTTCAATAAATTTTTGATCGTCTGGAGTTATATAAGGTGTCGATCGTTTGCGTACAGATTGATCATAATTGGATAGGGGTGGAACCCGCACTTGTTGTCCGGACATTATACGCGCATTTGTTTTCACCCGCCCACCATCAAGGCGCACCTGACCCGTGCGCATCAACTTTTGTAAAGCGCCGTGAGTTAAATTCGGATAATGAGACCGGAACCAACGATCAAGACGCATGCCGTCTTCGCCGTCGCTTACATTTATTAAATTTACTTTATTCATGTTAAAATCAATCTTAACAGAGACATCCCAGCGATCAAAGCGACAACCGAAGCAATGACAGAAACAACAATATATAGACCACCAAGAATAAAATTACCGCGGGTTAATAGTGAATAAATGTCTAATGAAAAAGTAGAGAATGTGGTGAATGAACCCAACAAGCCTACAACTAATAAAGCGCGTATTTCTTCGGATGGGGACCAGACAAGGGCTGAGATTTCAATCAATGCTCCTAATAAAAACCCCCCAATTAAATTAACAACAACGGTGCCATAAGGAAAACCGTGGCCAAATAAATTTCCGATGAACGACATTAAATAATAACGGCCAACAGCGCCGATGGCACCGCCCATGGCGACGGATAAAAACATATTCATATTAAAACTTTCTCATTGATTATTGTTTTTCATCACGGCGTTTTTTCCAATATTGAAGCCTTTTTGCAATTTCTTTCTCGAACCCTCTCATCGGAGGATCATAATAAACAACACGCGACATTTTTTCAGGAAAAAAATCGCTGCCGGAAAAACCGTCTTCCTGATCATGATCGTATTCGTAACCATCTCCATAACCCATTGACTTCATCATAGATGTGGGCGCGTTTAGAATGTGTTTAGGCGGCATTAATGATCCGGTTTTATGTGCAGATATCGCTGCTAATTTTGAAGCTTTGTAAATGGCGTTAGATTTAGGTGCTGTTGCTAAATAAACAACCGCTTGTACGAGAGATAGCACACCTTCTGGTGACCCTAACCGTTCGTATGCTTCCCAGGCCGTTTTTGCTTGTATCATGGCCGCTGGATCGGCAAGCCCTATGTCTTCGGATGCAAACCGCAATAGCCGTCTGGCGATGTATTTCGGGTCTTCACCGCCATCTATCATCCGGTAAAACCAATAAAGCGATGCATCGGCATCAGAGCCACGTAATGATTTATGCAAAGCGCTAATGAGATTAAAATGGCCATCTTGGGATTTATCATAAAGCGGCGCACGTTTTTGCACCATCTCAGTTAATTTTTTAATATCATATTTAACATCTTCAGGATCGTCGGAAGCATGGGATAAAACACTTTCGACCATATTTAATAAATATCGACCATCGCCATCAGCCATAACACGTAACATTTCACGTGCACCGTCATCCAACGGTAATGAACGATTTTCAAGCGTTTCGACACGTTGTAATAATTTTTCCAATGCATCATCGTCTAGCCGGTTAATGACCAACACGTGTGCGCGGGATAATAAAGCCGCGTTAAGTTCAAATGATGGGTTTTCTGTTGTTGCGCCGACCAATATAATTGTACCGTCTTCGACATAGGGTAAAAACCCGTCTTGTTGAGCACGGTTGAAACGGTGGATTTCATCGATGAATAACAGTGTCCCCTGCCCCACATCACGGCGTCTTTGGGCACGATCAAAAATTTTACGTAAATCAGCAACACCGGAAAATACCGCAGACAAGGGTTCAAAAAAAAGCTCGGTATGCTCGGCCAACAATCGGGCGATTGTGGTTTTGCCCGTACCCGGTGGCCCCCAAAAAATAATTGATGCTAACTTACCTGTTGCGACAACTTGGGCAATGGGGGCACCTTCTTTTAACAAGTGGTCTTGGCCGACAACGTCAGACAATTTTAAGGGCCTTAACCTTTCAGCCAACGGTTCTGGCGCTTGTGATGAAAACAACGTGTTCATAGTTTAGCGATTAACCTTTAATTTCAAATGCTGACGCCCGCGTTGAATGGAAATAATCCATTCGTTCGTATCCAACTTTAGATAATCGACCAATGTTTTGACTTTTTTAATCTCCGTATTGTTAACTTTACGGATGAAATCCCCGGCTTTTATGCCAAAACGAGCGGCGGGCGTGTTGCCATTTACTTCAACAACAAGCACTCCTTTAAGAAATGGATTAAGGTTCAAATCTTCTGCTAATGCTGGGGATAAATTCGCCACTGTGCTGCCGGATAGTGGCTGTTCACCAGATAATGATGTTATTTGGCTTGGTGGTATTTCCGGGGCTGCTGTCAATTTTATATTAACGTTCAGCATTTTATTTTTACGCAACAGTAAAACATCAGCAAATTTGCCAATTTCTAGCGTAGCAATACGAAAATTCAACGTTTCTGGTGCATTAATGTTTTGATTATTAACGGATAATACAACATCGCCGACTTTAATACCGGCTATGTATGCCGGGCTATTTGGATAAACTTGATTGATCAAAATACCGCTCGGGGTTTTCATATTTATCGAGGTGGCAATATCTTGGCTTACACTTTGACCACGAATACCAAGCCATGGACGCACCAATTTTCCGTTTTTAGAAATGCCAGCAACGACAGCGCGCACCATATTGGACGGAATAGCAAATCCAATACCTTGGGATCCTCCACTTTTTGAATAGATCGCCGTATTAATACCAGCAAGTTTGCCGTCCATAGCGATTAACGCACCGCCGGAATTTCCGGGGTTAATTGCCGCATCAGTTTGGATAAAAGACGCCAGCCCCGTGCCTGTTATTCGGGTTCGCGCTAGCCCCGATACAATGCCACTGGTAACTGTTTGACCAACACCAAACGGGTTTCCAATCGCCAGCACTAAATCACCAACGTCAAGTTGATCGCTGTCGGCTAATTCCAATACGGGTAAATCATTTTCATCAGGATTAATCCGCAAAATGGCGAGGTCAGTTTTATCATCGACGATGATTATTTTAGCATCAAATTCTCGCCGATCATTTAATACGACTTTAATTTGATCGGCCCCTTTTATGACATGGCGGTTAGTGACGATTAACCCCGATGATTTGATAATAACACCGGAACCAAGTGAATTTTGATAGCGTTTTCGCGATTTACCAGGAAACCCTTTGAACCCGGGACCAAAAAATCGTCTAAAAAAAGGATCTTTAAAAATCGCACTTTGTTGACGTTGACGGACAATGGTCTTTGTAAAAATATTTACCACGGCTGGTGCTGAATTACGCACCAATGGCGCAAATGACAACTGAACTTGTTGCCGAGTTAATGGAATCTCTCTGTTTGTCGTTTGTCCATTAACTGTACGTGTAAAGCCAGCAAAAGAAACGATAAGCAAAAAAATACTCATCAATAAAAATGATGATTTGGCTAAAGCTGGGGCTATGCGATTATTGGCATGTATCGTCTGCATGTAGATTTGACCTTGATTAATAGGTTAAAAAAAAGGTGACCTAAAGGCCACCTTGTTTCATAACACTGTTAAAGAATTAAAAAAATTATTCTTCAGCGTCGTTTGCGGCTGCTTCGGCTTGGGCGCGTTCTTTGTCTGCTGCACCTTTGGCGTTTTGATCGCGATCAACAAGTTCGATAAACGCAACAGGAGCATCATCGCCGTAGCGGAATCCCGCTTTTAAAACTCGAGTGTAGCCACCTTGGCGTTCTTTATAACGATCAGCCAAGATATCAAATAATTTTTTGACGGTTGCGTCATCTCGCAGTACTGAAAACGCTTGGCGTCTTGCAGAAACGGTCCCTTTTTTACCCAAAGAAATCATGCGGTCGGCAATGCGGCGCAATTCCTTGGCTTTAGGCAAGGTCGTTTTAATTTGTTCATGTTCAATCAATGAATTTAACATGTTTGCAAACATGGCTTTACGATGTGACGATGTGCGATTAAGTGTTCTGTAACCGGAACGATGTTTCATTTTTAGGCTCCATATTTTTTAAGCACGCGTGCCATTTAACCCGTGCAATTTTTCTTGTGTGTATTTCAAAAAAGATGAATTAAAAAGGTTCATCCAGTTTTTTGGCCATTTCTTCAATGTTTTCTGGCGGCCATTCAACGACTTCCATACCCAGTTGTAACCCCATATGTGACAGGACTTCTTTGATTTCATTCAAAGATTTACGACCGAAATTTGGTGTACGTAACATATCTGCTTCTGATTTTTGAACCAAATCACCAATATAAATGATGTTATCATTTTTAAGGCAGTTTGCAGAGCGCACAGACAATTCCAATTCATCAACTTTGCGAAGCAAGTTTTTATTGAAAGGCAGCTCTTCATGTATATCTGCACCTTGATTAACTTCTGGTTCTTCGAAATTGATGAACAATTGAAGTTGATCTTGAAGAATACGAGCAGCCAAGGCCACTGCGTCTTCTGGGGATACAGAACCATTTGTTTTTAATTCAATGGATAATTTATCATGATCAGTAATTTGACCAACACGCGTGTTTTCAACTTTATAAGAAACTTTACGTACAGGAGAAAATAAGCTGTCAATGGGAATTAAACCAATGGGGCTGTCTTCAGATTTATTTTGGTTTGCAGAAACATAGCCTTTGCCGTTTTCGACAATGAGTTCCATTGCAAGTTTAGCGCCTTTATCGAGATGACAGAGGACAAGATCTTTGTCCATAATGGTGATTTCGGATCCACCATCAATGTCGCCTGCTTTGACCGTGCATGGGCCTTTTGCATTTAACGTCATACGTTTAGGTCCTTCGCATTCCATGCGCAAACCTAATGACTTGATATTAAGAATAATATCCGTCACGTCTTCGCGTACGCCGGAGATCGAAGAAAATTCGTGTAAAACACCTTCGATTTGTACAGCCGTAACTGCGGCACCTTGCAAAGATGATAATAAAATCCGTCTTAATGCATTACCTAAAGTTAAACCAAAACCACGTTCAAGGGGTTCCGCAACAATTGTTGCCGTTCTTTCGGGGTTTTCCCCTGGAACAATATTCAACTGTGTTGGTTTGATTAGTTCTTGCCAATTATTTTGAATCACTATGGTGACCTCGCGCTCGTCGCGTTGATACCGACTTTCGGCTTTCCGAAAGCAATTAAAATCGGTAACAGATTATAAGAAAATGTTACCGACGTCGTTTGAACGACCCACAAAGTGGGGCGTTATGCCGCGCAATTAAACGCGGCGACGTTTCCGTGGACGACACCCATTATGTGGGATCGGTGTCACATCACGAATAGCCGTAATTGTAAATCCTACGGCTTGAAGCGCCCGAAGTGCTGACTCACGTCCAGAACCCGGACCTTTGACTTCGACTTCAAGAGTTTTCATGCCGTGTTCAATGGCTTTGCGTCCAGCATCTTCACCGGCAACTTGCGCTGCATACGGTGTTGATTTACGTGACCCTTTAAAACCTTGAGCGCCTGCAGAAGACCACGCAATAGCGTTGCCTTGAGCATCGGTTATAGTAATCATTGTATTGTTAAACGTGGCGTTTACATGAGCAACACCGGCAACAATATTTTTACGTTCCCGTTTACGTGTACGGGCTGTAGTTGGTTTGGCCATAATTTTAAAACCTTAGAACCTGAGAAATTATTTCTTTTTACCAGCGATTGCTTTTGCCGGGCCTTTACGTGTCCTTGCATTCGTATGTGTACGCTGCCCACGAACGGGAAGCCCACGACGATGACGTAGTCCACGGTAACAGCCTAAATCCATTAAACGCTTAATGTTCATGGACCGTTCACGGCGAAGATCACCTTCGACTTGATAGTCTTGGTCAATTAATTCACGAATTTGGGTTAATTCGCTATCGGAAAGATCATTTACACGACGTTCTTCGGTCAAACCTACCGTTTGGCAGATTTTTGCAGCCGAAGTACGGCCGATTCCATGAATATAAGTCAATGCAATTAGTACCCGCTTTCCAGTGGGTATGTTAATGCCAGCAATACGCGCCAAAATTACTACTCCTTAAACTTAGTAATTATTTAAACAAGAATCCATTAATTCTGAAAGAGGCGCGATTATAGGGATTGACAAGGTCAAGTCAACAACAACAAAATAATCCTATTAATCGACGCATTCAGTTACTTAAGAATCCCACTCATTTCTTCTGTTACCTTATCGATTGGTGCCATGCCATCGACTGTTTTTAAAATACCTTTTGCTTTAAAATATTTGGCAATTGGTGATGTTTTCTGGTGATATTCAACTAACCGGGACTTAACGGTTTCAGCATTATCATCAGATCGTCTTTTAAATTCTGTATGTCCACATTGATCACAAACCCCTTTTGTTTTTGGGATTAAATAGTCATCATGGTAGCCTTCTCCACATTTTGCACATGTGTAACGGCCAGAAATTCTTTTCACCATGGCATCATCATCGACAGTTAATTCGATAACATGATCAATGGCTTTATTCTGGCTCTCAAACAATACGTCCAAAGCTTCGGCTTGTGCGATTGTTCTAGGGAATCCATCAAGAATAAAACCCTTTTCACAATCTTTTTCATGAATTCGTTTGGCAATAAGATCAATAATAATTTCATCAGGGACCAATTGGCCAGATTCCATCAAAGATTTTGCTTTCAAACCAACAGATGTTTGGTTTGAAACTTCTTGTCGAAGCATATCGCCTGTTGAAATTTGTTTTAAACCAAATGACTTTTCCAAACGTTGAGATTGTGTACCTTTACCCGCTCCGGGTGGTCCTAATAAAATAAGTATCATCGACGCCGACCCCTAAGTTTTGATTTTTTGATCAAACCTTCATATTGGTGGGCAAGCATGTGGGATTGTACTTGGGAAACCGTATCCATGGTAACGGTTACAACAATTAACAAACTTGTTCCACCTAAAGCAAATGGCACTGTGAAATTTGCAATTAGAAACTCAGGTAATAAAGAAATACCCGCTAAATACAATGCACCAACAACTGTCAATCTTGTTAAAACGTGATCTAAATAGGCTGAAGTGTTTTTTCCTGGACGTATACCTGGGATAAATCCACCGTACTTTTTTAAATTATCAGCCGTATCATCAGGATTGAAAACAACAGCTGTATAGAAAAAAGCAAAGAAAATAATCATCGCACCGTAGACGGCCATATAAACGGGTTGTCCCCGGCCAAGGTAAGCGGCCATAGTTGTCATCCATTCAGGACCTTGTCCGGCTGACATACTAATGATCGTGATCGGCATCAACAAGATCGAACTGGCGAAAATTGGTGGAATGACGCCCGGTGTATTTACTTTTAATGGTAAGTGTGACGTTTCACCACCGGACATTTGGTTGCCACGTTGACGTTTTGGATATTGAATAATAATCCGCCGCTGTGCCCGTTCGACAAAAACAATCAGGTAGATTAAACCAATAGTCATCAATAACAGTACAATTATGAAGCCTGCGGATAAGGCGCCCGTGCGACCCATTTCCAGCGTGCCGAATAATGCCGAGGGTAAATTTGCAACAATTCCTGAGAAAATGATCAATGAAATCCCATTGCCGATACCACGAGCTGTAATTTGTTCACCCAGCCACATTAAGAATAAAGTACCACCAACCAATGTGATAACAACAGTAAAGCGGAAAAATAAACCGGGATCAGCAACGGCTGCGCCCTGACTAGATGACATCCCTTCTAAACCTGCTGCAATACCATAAGCTTGTAACGCGCTAATGAGTACCGTCAGGTAACGGGTATACTGATTGATTTTTTTTCGGCCTGTTTCGCCTTCTTTTTTCATGGCTTCTAATTGAGGCGAAACCGATGTCATCAATTGCATGATGATCGAAGCCGAAATATACGGCATGATATTAAGAGCAAAAATCGTCATCCGGCTCAACGCGCCACCGGCAAATGTATCAAATATACCAAGAATCCCACCTTGGTTTTGTTGGAAAATATCGGCCAACACTGCCGGATTAATACCGGGTAATGGAATATAAGTGCCTAATCGATAGACGATTAATGCGCCAAGGGTAAACCATATACGTTGTTTAAGTTCTTTCGCTTTTGCGAAAGCACCGAAATTCATATTTGATGCCATTTGTTCGGCGGCAGATGCCATTATTGTATTCCTTTAACCGTAGCGACTAATAAAAGATATAGTCTGTTATTGGCTATCTGCAAAACGTGCTTCATGCTTTGCTATTGCAGCAACTTTAGCTTTTGCACGTTTGCCTTCAGTTTTCACAACGGCTTCAGGCAAAATAACTTTGCCGCCAGCTTTTTCAACGGCTGCGATTGCTGATTTTGTGGCGTGGGCAACTTTTATTTCTAAAGCGATTTTGATTTCGCCATTGCCTAATAATTTAACCCCATTTTTGGCTTTACCAACAAGGCCGGCTGCAACCAGCGTTTTACCTGTAACAGCTTCGGTGACTTGGATTTTATTATCATCAATAGCTTTTTGTAAATCGCCGATGTTAATGATGGCATATTCTTTTGAAAATGGGTTTTTGAAACCACGTTTTGGCAAACGTCTATAAAGCGGCATTTGCCCGCCTTCAAAACCTAACAGTGATACACCACTACGTGATTTTTGACCTTTTTGGCCTTGGCCTGATGTTTTGCCTGTACCAGACGCCAAACCGCGGCCAATACGTTTACGATCACGCGATGCACCTGCATTGTCTCGGATATCGTTAAGTCGCATTTTTACATTCCTAATTCGTTGTATCGTTATCAATCAATTGAACAGCTATATAATGACAATCAATTAACAATAATAAAATATTATTTGGTCGTTTCAACAACACTAACCAAGTGGCTCACTTTATTGATCATGCCACGAACAGATGGCGTGTCTTCGAGTTCACGGGTTTTATGAAGTTTGTTCAATCCTAAACCGATTAACGTTTGGCGTTGATCATTTGGACGACCAATTGGGCTTTTAATTTGTGTGACGGTGACCGTCGCTTTTTTACTTTTAGCCATGATCTATTCCTTTGGTGCCTGTGCCGTGATGCCTTCTCGGCTAGAGATGATATCACCAACTTTTTTACCCCGGCGACTGGCAACACCACGGGGTGATTGCGAACGGCGCAAAGCTTCGAAAGTGGCTTTGATCATATTATATGGATTGGATGTGCCGATAGATTTAGCAACAACATCCTGAACTCCCATTGTTTCAAAAACAGCGCGCATTGGGCCACCGGCGATAATTCCAGTACCCGGAGGTGCGGCACGCATAACAATTCGACCTGCACCAAAACGGCCTTGGATATCATGATGTAATGTACGGCCTTCGCGTAATGGGACACGGATCATTGAACGTTTAGCTTGATCCGTGGCTTTACGAATAGCTTCCGGCACTTCACGTGCTTTACCAGAACCAAAACCAACACGGCCTCGACTATCACCAACAACAACAAGTGCTGCGAATGAAAAACGGCGTCCGCCTTTAACAACTTTGGCTACACGATTGATGTGTACCAATTTATCGACTAAATCATCACCTTCATCTTGATCGCGACCGCGGCCACGTCCGCCACCACGACCTGATTTTTGACCTCGACCTGAACCGTCACGTTTATCACGTTTTGGGGCGCGCGCTGTAGCTGTATCTGCCATAAATTTAACTCCTAGAAATTCAGACCGCCGGAACGGGCGGCTTCGGCCAGAGCTTTAACTCGGCCATGATAACTAACACCACCACGATCAAAAACCACGTCTTTAACGCCTTTTTTGGCAGCTTTTTCAGCAACAATTTTACCAACGGACGTTGCCGCGTCGACGGTAGCACCTGATTTTAGTGATCCACGAACATCTTTATCCAGTGTTGATGCGGAAACTAAAGTCAACCCCACTTTATCGTCAATGATTTGGGCGTATATGTGTCGACCAGAACGGAACACGGATAAACGTGGGCGTCCTTTGTTGGTCCGTTTGATTTGCAAACGGGTGCGTAAAACGCGCCGTTTGAAGAGTTTTCTCAAATTTGCCATGATTATTTCTTCTTGCCTTCTTTGCGCAGGATATATTCATTTTCATAACGCACACCTTTGCCTTTATAAGGCTCGGGAGGACGGTATGATCTGATTTTAGCCGCAACTTCCCCGACTTGTTGTTTGTCGGAACCAGAAATTGCAATATGTGTTTGATCCGCACATACAACTTTAATGCCTTCTGGGACAATAAAATCGACATCGTGGCTAAAACCCAATTGCAGTAGCAAATTAGTGCCCTGCATCTGAGCCCTGTATCCAACACCTGTAATTTCTAATTTCTTGGTATAACCAATGCTTACACCTTCGACCAGATTATTAATCACACTGCGGGATGTACCCCACATTTTACGGGCAATCAAAGTATCCGTTTTTGGCGCCACAGAAACAACATTATCTTGATGAGATACAATAATTTCATCGTGAATTGTCGCCGTTAGCTCACCAAGCTTGCCTTTGGCTGTAACCAGCTGTCCGGCTATTTCAATAGAAACACCATCGGGTACGTTGATAGCGTTTTTTCCAATACGAGACATAGTACGTCCTAACCTAATTTTGGTTTAGAATACTTGACAGAGAACTTCGCCGCCAACATTTTCAGCGCGTGCTTCTGTATCAGACAGCACACCACGAGGCGTCGACAAAATTGCGATCCCCAAACCATTGTAATAACGAGGTAAATCTTTGATACCTGAATACACCCGACGGCCTGGTTTTGAAACCCGGCTGATTTCGCGGATAACAGGATCACCTTCATGATATTTCAATTCAATTGAAATTTCTGCTATTCCGGGGCGTAGTTCTTTTTCTGAAAAGCCACGAATATAACCTTCGCGCTTTAAAACTTCGAGCACATTGCCGCGCAGTCGAGAAGCCGGAGACAACACAGAATCTTTCCGTGCGCGTTGGCCATTACGAATACGTGTAAGCAAATCTCCTAAGGGGTCAGTCATCGACATTTTATGTCTCTCCCTACCAACTAGACTTGACCATGCCGGGAATCATCCCAGCAGAAGCCAAATCCCTGAGCGCAATACGGCTCAGTTTAAATTTACGGTAATTACCACGTGGACGTCCGCTTAATTCGCAACGTAAACGTTGACGATTTGGCGCGGAGTTACGCGGTAGTTCTGCTAATTTCAGACGTGCATTAAAACGGTCTTCAGGCGAAGCGTCTTTATCCGCAGCGATAGCTTTCAATTGTGCCCGCTTGGGTGCAAATTTAGCAGCCAGCCTGACACGTTTGTTGTTTTTTTCAACAGAGCTTTTTTTAGCCATAATGAATTATTCTCCCGCCGATCAATTATTGAAAGGCATATCGAAGGCTTTGAGCAACGCTTTTGCTTCAGCGTCGGTCTTGGCCGTCGTGCAAATGACAATGTCCATTCCCCGGATCGTATCGATTTTATCATAATCAATTTCGGGAAAAACGATTTGTTCTTTGATGCCCATTGCGTAATTTCCGCCGCCGTCAAAACTTTTAGCAGAAACGCCGCGAAAATCACGGACACGTGGCAGTGCTACAGTGATCAAACGGTCAAGAAACTCATACATTCTTTCGTTGCGAAGCGTTACTTTGCAACCGACTGACATGCCTTCGCGTAATTTAAATTGAGCGATCGATTTACGGGACTTAGTTACCATAGGCTTTTGTCCGGATATCCGGGTCAAGTCTGCAACTGCACCATCGATTTTCTTTTTATCGAGTACAGCTTCACCAACACCCATATTGATAACGATTTTATCAATTTTTGGGATTTCCATCGGTGATGAGTAGTTAAATTCATCAGACATCGAAGCACGAATGTCTTTTTTGTATTTTTCACGTAAACGCGACATTTGTAACTCCTTTATCAAGTATCAATGATTTCGCCGGAACGTTTTGCAAAACGTACTTTTCGGCCATCATCAAGAAATTTAAACCCAACACGTGTCGCCTTATCATCTTTAGGATCGATATGCGATAGATTGGACAATTGAATCGACGCTTCTTTTTCTACAATGCCACCGGCATCGGTTTGCGTCGCGCGAGTGTGGCGTTTAATCATTTGAACGCCTTGCACGATGGCTCGGTTAGCGGTTGGAAGAAGTTTAAGAATTTCTCCCTTTTTGCCTTTATCCTTGCCCGTTAAAACGACAACTTGGTCGCCTTTTTTAAATTTCAAAGCCATTATAAAACCTCAGGCGCCAATGAAATGATTTTCATGAATTTTTTCGACCGTAACTCACGTGTTACAGGTCCAAAAATCCGTGTTCCGATAGGCTCGCCTTGTTTGTTGATCAGCACGGCCGCATTACTATCGAAACGAATGGCGCTGCCATCCCCCCGACGAATGTCTTTGGCTGTGCGGACTACAACGGCATTAAGGACTTCGCCTTTTTTTACCCGGCCACGAGGAATTGCTTCTTTGACAGTGACAACAATTACATCACCGACGGAAGCATATTTCCGTTTCGAGCCACCTAACACCTTGATGCATTGCACCCGGCGAGCGCCCGAATTATCCGCGACCTCTAGATTGGTTTCCGCTTGGATCATCTTTAAATCCTTTAAATGTCAACCTTGGGCTTAAGCGCCCTCGGTGACAACTTCCCATTTTTTACGTTTAGATATTGGATTGCATTCCCGAATGGTGACAAGATCACCCATCTTGAATACATTTTGTTCATCATGCGCCGCATATTTTTTTGAACGGCGAATGAATTTTTTATAGATCGGATGCATGACGCGTCTTTCGACTTTAACCGTCACGGTCTTCTCCATTTTGTCGCTAACGACAACACCTTGTAGTACTCGTTTAGGCATTTCGCCTTACTCCTTACATACAAATCCTGAATAAAACCAGCTTGAACTGATGTTTATTTTATGAGGACTGGACCACTGCTTTTTGTCGCTCATTTTGGACCGTTTTGACCCGAGCAATTTCCCGACTAACTTGACGAACACGCGCTGTGTTTTCAAGTTGGCCACTGGCTGTTTGAAAACGTAGGTTAAAAGCTTCTTTACGAAGCGTTGCAACCATATCTTTCAGTTCATCGTCACTTTTTGTACGAACATCAATAGCTTTCATAAGTTCTATCCTTCTTCACCAAATCGCGTGACAAAGCGCGTTTTAAGAGGAAGCTTTGCAGCTGCCAATTCAAAAGCTTTTTTGGCAACGTCCAAAGGAACGCCGTCAACTTCGAACATGATCCGACCTGGTTTAACTCTAGCAACCCAAAACTCTGGATTACCTTTACCTTTACCCTGACGAACTTCTGCTGGTTTTTGTGTAACCGGAACATCAGGGAAAATACGTATCCACACCCGGCCTGCACGTTTCATATGACGTGTCATAGCCCGACGTGCAGCTTCGATTTGACGTGCTGTAACACGTTCAGGGGTTAAAGCTTTTAGTCCGTATGCACCGAAATTCAACATAGTACCGCCTTTGGCTTTACCGTGAATTCTTCCTTTATGTGCTTTACGAAATTTCATCCGCTTTGGAGCAAGCATTTTATTTATTCCTTAAATTCAAGCCAAAGTTATCGTTGAGGTTGGCTATCTGCTGCCAATTTATCAATTGCCATTGGATCATGACCCATAATATCGCCTTTATAGATCCAGACTTTAACACCACACTGACCGTATGTTGTTTCAGCTGTTGCGACACCATAATCAACATTGGCACGTAATGTATGCAACGGAACGCGACCTTCGCGGTACCACTGCATTCGTGCAATTTCAGCACCACCTAAACGACCAGCACAATTGATACGAATACCCAATGCACCCATACGCATAGCCGATTGTACAGCGCGTTTCATGGCACGGCGGATTGAAACCCGACGTTCCAATTGTTGAGCAATATTTTCAGCAACCAAAGTTGAATCGATTTCTGGTTTACGCACTTCAACGATATTCAAGTGAACATCGGCCGTTGTCATTTTGGCAACAAGGCGACGAAGTATTTCGATGTCAGCCCCTTTTTTTCCAATCACAACACCCGGGCGCGCCGTATGGATCGTAACACGTGCTTTTTTAGCAGGGCGCTCGATAATGATTTTAGAAACACCAGCTTGTTCCAGTTTTTTATGCAGGAATTCACGGATTTTAATGTCTTCGTGTAACAATTCTGCATAGTTGCCATCGGCATACCAGCGCGAATCCCACGTCCGGTTAATGCCTAAGCGAAAACCAATTGGATTTACTTTTTGACCCATTATGCCGTCTCCTCACGCTCGCGAACGATAAGCCGAATATTACTGAAAGGCTTGATGATTTTACCAACACGACCACGGGCACGAGCGCGCCAACGTTTCATGACGATGTCTTTCCCAACACTGCATTCAGCGACAAACAAACGGTCGACATCTAAGTCATGATTGTTTTCTGCATTGGCAATTGCACTTTCCAAAACTTTAAGTACAGCACCGGATATACGGCGATGAGAAAATTGTAGTTCAGCCATAGCAGCTTCACAATTTTTACCGCGAATAGTTTGCGCAACCAAATTTAACTTCTGAGGAGATGTTCTCAGATGTTTGGCAAAAGCCATCGCTTCATTATCAGCAAGCTGGCGTTGTAATGATTTTTTACCCATGACTACGTCCTTTTCGCTTTCTTATCGGCTGTGTGGCCAAAGTATGATCGCGTTGGTGAAAATTCACCGAGTTTATGTCCAATCATATCTTCGGTTACGAGTACAGGGATGAATTTTTTCCCATTGTAAACACCGAACGTTAGACCGACAAACTGTGGCAGAATTGTTGAACGTCTTGACCATGTTTTGATCACTGTATTGCGTCCACTGGCACGTGTATCTTCGGCTTTTTTCATTAAAAAACCTTCGACAAACGGTCCTTTCCATACGGAACGAGGCACTATCGCTCTCCTTTATTTCTTGGCATGACGGCGCCGCATAATCAGGCGATCCGTTTTTTTGTTGCTACGCGTTTTCTTACCCTTAGTTGGCTTGCCCCAAGGTGTCACTGGATGACGACCACCTGAAGTCCGACCTTCACCACCACCATGCGGATGATCAATCGGGTTCATGGCCACACCACGGACAGATGGGCGTTTACCAAGCCAGCGATTACGACCAGCTTTACCAAGTTTGATGTTTTGTTGATCAGGATTAGATACAGCACCGATTGTGGCCTTACATTCGGCTAACACCAAACGCAATTCACCAGAACTAAGGCGAAGCTGTGCATATCCTTGGTCTTTACCAATAATTTGAGCATATGTTCCAGCTGAGCGAGCCATTTGGCCGCCTTTACCGATTTTCATCTCAATATTATGGATAATCGTACCAACAGGGATGTTTTTCATAGGCATTGCGTTACCGGGTTTAATGTCAACGCTTTCGCCAGAAATCACATTGTCACCTTCGCGTAAACGCTGTGGCGCCAAAATGTATGATTTTTCACCATCGGTGTATTCAATAAGGGCGATAAACGCAGTCCGGTTTGGATCATATTCCAAACGTAAAACAGTAGCGAGAACATCGCTGCGTAAACGTTTGAAATCGACCAAACGATACCGACGCTTATGTCCACCACCTTGACGACGCGCGGTAATACGACCTCTATTGTTACGACCACCTTTATTTGTTTTTCCTTCGGTCAGACTTTTTTCAGGTTTCCCTTTCCAAAGACTGGACCGATCAACCAGAACAAGGTTCCTTTGCCCCGGCGTATTCGGCTTATACTTTTTTAATGCCATGCGTAATGATCCTTCGCTCAGATACCGGTGGACACATCGATTGATTGGCCTTCGGCCAATGTAACGATTGCCTTTTTATAATCGGAACGACGCCCCGGGCGACCTTTGAATTTTTTGGTCTTTCCCTGTTGAACAATCGTATTAACTTTAACAACCTTAACTTTGAATAAATCTTCGACAGCGGCTTTGATTTCAAATTTATTCGCATCAATAGCAACTTCAAAAGTGACTTGATTATATTCAGAAATCAATGTGGCTTTTTCGGTAATAATAGGCTGACGTAAGACCTCTAACAAACGGCCTTTACTCGCTTTTTCTACGTTACTTGCGCTATGCCGGTTCATTTTAAACGCTCCACTAATTTCTCGACAGCTTCTTTAGTCAAAACAAGCGTATCGCGTTTCAGAATATCATACACATTGGCACCCATTGTTGGCAGAACATCAATGTTATATAAATTTGTAGATGCTTTTAAAAAATTATTTTCAACTTCGGCACCATCAATAACCAATACCCGGCCCCAAGCTAATTTTTCTAATTTTTTTGATAAATCAGAAGTTTTTGCTTTGGGTAATTTGGCTTCATCAATAACAATTAATTTGCCTTCGGCCAACTTAGAGCTTAGTGCCGATTTTAATGCCAAGCTGCGGATTTTTTTCGGTAACTTTGAATTGTGATCACGGACGACGGGACCCATTGCAACACCCCCACCACGCAATTGAGGAACTTTTTTAGATCCTTGACGTGCACGGCCTGTACCTTTTTGGTTAAAAGGTTTAGCTGTCGTACCGCGAATTTCCGCGCGGGTTTTGACTTTATGTGTACCAGCACGGCGTTTCGCTAGTTGCCAGCTAACCATCCTTGCCATGATATCCCGACGAACATCAATACCAAATATTGACGGATCAAGATCGATAGTACCGACCTTTTTATTCGCCAAGCTAATTACATCGCTTTTCATTGTAATTATTCCTTCGTTTCTACTGGCGTTTCTTCAGCCACAGCTTCGACGGCTGTTTCTGGAGCAGCAGCACTCGTTTCACGTAGTTTTGCAGGATATGGTAAATCAGCAGGACGAGTGATTTTAATCGCATCAGTAATGCGTACAAATCCCCCTTTTGATCCTGGAACAGCGCCGGATACAAAAATCAAACCTTCTGTATCATCCGTTGCAACAACTTCCAAATTCTGTGTGGTAATACGTTTATTACCCATTTGTCCGGCCATTTTCTTGCCTTTGAAAACACGGCCTGGATCTTGGCATTGGCCTGTTGAACCAAGTGACCTATGGGAAATTGAAACACCGTGCGATGCACGTAATCCAGCAAAACCATGACGTTTCATACCACCGGCGAAACCTTTACCGATTGAAGTACCGCAAACATCAATTTTTTGACCAACGACAAAGTGATCAACGGATAATTCAGCGCCAACATCAACCATAGCATCGTCAGCGATTCTGAATTCCATGAGTTTGCGTTTTGGTTCAACCTTTGATTTTGCAAAGTGACCACGCATGGATTTACTCGTGTTTTTAACTTTTGCAGTTCCCCAACCAAGCATCAGAGCTGAATAACCATTCAGTTCGACTGTGCGTTGGTTAATAACTTGCAAATTATCAACTTTTAATACCGTAACCGGGATATGACGTCCATCGTCTTTAAAGATGCGGGACATTCCAAGTTTACGGGCAATAAGACCGGTACGCATTGTCTATACCCTTACAATTTGATTTCTACATCAACACCAGCTGCCAGATCGAGCTTCATCAGCGCGTCGACAGTTTGTGGTGTTGGGTCAACAATATCTAGCACACGCTTATGCGTGCGAATTTCAAATTGTTCACGCGATTTTTTATCAATGTGCGGTGACCGCAACACTGTGAATTTTTCAATACGTGTTGGCAAAGGAATAGGTCCCCTGACTGCCGCGCCCGTACGTTGAGCTGTATTAACAATTTCCATCGTTGACTGATCAAGTACTCGGTGATCAAAGGCTTTAAGCCGTATTCTAATATTTTGTTGTTCCATGGCATTCAGTCCGGTTATTGACCAGCCCGGTTAAAGGCTGATCTATATAAAAAATTATTCGATGATAGCCGAAACGACACCCGCACCAACGGTGCGTCCGCCTTCGCGGATAGCGAAACGAAGTCCCTCATCCATAGCAATAGGTGAGATCAAGTTAACAACCATGGCGATGTTGTCGCCGGGCATAACCATTTCAGTCCCTTCGGGCAATTCAACGGTTCCTGTTACATCTGTTGTCCGGAAATAAAACTGCGGACGGTAGTTAGAGAAGAACGGTGTATGACGGCCGCCTTCGTCTTTGGTCAAAATGTAACATTCACATTTGAATTTAGTATGCGGTGTGATCGAGCCCGTCGCCGCCAAAACTTGACCACGTTCGACGTCTTCGCGTTTAGTACCCCGTAACAAGACACCAACGTTATCGCCGGCTTCGCCTGCGTCCAGCAATTTGCGGAACATTTCAACGCCAGTACATGTGGTTTTGACGGTGTCTTTAATGCCAACGATTTCAATTTCTTCGCCAACTTTAACAACACCCCGTTCAATACGGCCCGTAACAACCGTACCACGGCCGGAAATTGAGAATACGTCCTCAATAGGCATCAGGAAAGGTTGGTCTTTTGGACGCTCAGGTTGAGGAATATAATCATCAACAGCTTGCATCAATTCTTTGATCGCATCGCTTCCGGTGGCCGCGTCTTTGTCTTCTAATGCGCCTAAAGCCGTGCCTTTGATGATCGGAATATCGTCACCCGGGAAATCATAAGAACTAAGAAGTTCACGAATTTCCATTTCAACCAATTCTAATAATTCTTCGTCATCAACCTGATCAACTTTGTTCATGAAAACAACCAGAGCCGGAACACCAACTTGGCGGGCCAACAAAATGTGTTCACGTGTTTGTGGCATTGGACCGTCGGCCGCCGACACAACCAAAATAGCTCCATCCATTTGGGCCGCACCCGTGATCATGTTTTTCACATAATCTGCGTGACCCGGGCAATCAACGTGGGCGTAGTGACGATTTTCTGTTTCGTATTCAACGTGGGCCGTTGAAATCGTGATGCCACGTGCCTTTTCTTCAGGCGCTTTATCAATCTGGTCATAAGCTTGGAAATCAGCCCCACCAGATTCTGCCAATATTTTTGTGATCGCTGCTGTTAACGTCGTTTTACCATGATCAACGTGACCAATCGTGCCGATGTTACAGTGTGGTTTATTACGTTCAAACTTTTCCTTGGCCATCTTACTATCTCAGCTTTTCCAAATTGAATAAAAATTTTGATTGTGAATTCTTAAATTTAACCTGTCTTGTTTATTTGGAGCGGGTGAAGGGAATCGAACCCTCGTCGTAAGCTTGGAAGGCTTCTGCTCTACCATTGAGCTACACCCGCAGTATTGGCGAACATTATGCGAACCAAAATATTAGTGCGTATTTTAAGCTGCTGGTGGAGGAGGTTGGATTCGAACCAACGTAGACGTACGTCAACGGGTTTACAACCCGTCCCCTTTAGCCACTCGGGCACTCCTCCATTACAGCTTCCAGCATCGTCACAACACGACACCGGAGAAAACGCAATATGAGGATTTCAAGCATGTTGTCAACGACAAATCATCAAAAATCCACGGTTTTTTGAATATCAAAAATGTCCCTAAAAAATAATGTTAAAAAGATTACAGACATTTCGGATCATTAAGTGGTAAAAGCCCCTATGAACAAACGACGTAAAACAAATAAAAAGTCTGCGCAAAAGCTCAATAAAAAAGCGGCCCGGACCCATTTCACTAACCGTGACGAAACGCAAACAGATGGGCAATCTGTGAAGCACGCATCGCCTCACGGTCATACGGATGCCAATGATCAACAAAACCGGTCAGCTACCGACCCCAAAAACACGCAGCAAACGATCAAGGATTCTAATCCTCAATCGCCACAAATAACCAATAAATATTCATGGATTTATGGACGGCATGCTGTTTTGGCAGGGCTTAGAAATGATGTTAGAACATGCCACCGATTGATAATGGTTTCTTCCATTTATAAATCCCTTAAAAATGATTTGATCGATATTTCAAATAATCGCCCAGCTTTCCCAGATATTGAAATTGTCGACCGTGAAGAATTAGATAGCTTGTTACCAAGCAGCGTCGTCCATCAAGGTATATGTGCAGAGTTCGACCCCCTCCCCGCTATTTTTGTCGAAGATATATGCCGACATTGCGCCGAACTTGACCATGCCGTTGTCGTTGTATTGGATCAGGTCACCGACCCCAGAAATATCGGCGCCGTATTACGGTCAGCATCGGCGTTTAACGTGCAGGCGGTGATTATTCAAGAACGCCACGCACCGGCACCTGATCATATGGGGGCTGTTGCCAAAGCCGCATCAGGTGCCCTTGAAACGGTTAATCTTGTTCGTGTTACAAACATACAGCGGGCGCTTAAAAAATTACAGCAAAACGATTTTTGGTGTGTGGGATTTTCAGGTGATGCGCCAGAAACTTTGGCTGCGGCAAGTATTACCGGAAAAACGGTTGTGGTGTTTGGTTCAGAAGGTGAGGGTATGCGCCGCTTGGTCGAACAATCCTGCGACCGCTTGGTTAAAATCTCCATCAGCAGTGAAATGGAAAGCCTGAACCTATCGAATGCATGCGCAATTGCATTATACGAACTGAACAAAAATGGTTAAAATTAAAAGCCATTATTTGGGGGGGAGAACTGGTGCCGGGTGAGGGACTCGAACTCTCGACCTGATGATTACAAATCAACTGCTCTACCAACTGAGCTAACCCGGCATTCGTTAGGGGCGGTATCTACCCTAAGCAATCGGGTTTGACAAGGCACCAATGCAGAAGATTTTATTATTTTTTTTCAAGCTGCCAAATGGGTTAATAAAACAGCCAATTTACCGGTTTATTGTACCATATTTAGAGTGTGTATCAATCAAGTGTTGGGGCTTCGGGTAATTCAACTTCACCATTCATGATCATATCTTGACGCATTTGTCGGTAAGCTTCGCGTTCGACAACATAGGGATCAAGTGATCCTTTGGTTAGATCATTAATGACATCGCGGTTTTCAGAATATTCAATGCCGCTGGTTGCTGCGCCGACAACGAACGGCAAAGGATTAACCGCCGTGGTAACCGCTGTTCCTAATGCATCACGTGAGTTACTGGGACCTAGTATTGGCAATACAAGGTAAAATCCGCCATCTGCACCAGCGGTTGCGGCTGCTTGACCTAAATCTTCGCGCCGTTGAACCAGACCTTCATCCTTGGCAAGATCAGATAGTCCACCTATGCCAACGGTTGAGTTTACAAAAAACCGCTGGGTTGCGATGGATGCATTATCGATATCACCTTCTAATAAACTGCTGATGGCCGTCACTGGCTCTGTCAGGTTAGATGCCGCATTAGAAAGACCATCTTGTATGGGTTCAGGGGTCACGGCTTGATACCCACTGACAAGGGGGTCAAGAATAATATTGCGAAAAATAGAATTAAAACCAGATGTGAAACGATTTAAACCTTCCAAAGGGTCGTTATCTTGATCAACATCTAGCTCGTTGTTGGTTTCGATTTTAGCCTGATCTGTGTCTTCGGCAGATTTTGCTGAAAAAGAAAAGACCAGTGTAGCAGACATCACCAATACAAAAACAATAAGCAACGTTGTTCTATTATCAACAGCAGCGGACATTTTAATCATATTAGCAGCCTCAACTCACCTGTCACAAAAAAAGAAAAGATATTAATTAAAAAAATTCTAGGGCTTTTTTATCCAGAGATCAAACCTTTGTTACAAAACAACGATACAATCAAACTTGAGCTGGATATTTTTTGTAATAATGCCACAAAAAAACAGCGGCAGTTGTCCGATATGGTTTCCAACGTTCACCAATTTGTTCCATTTCAGAAAAATCGGGGCGCTTTTCAAGTTTTAATAGACGTTTAGCGGCTTCTGCCAAAGCCAGATCACCAACGGGCCAGATGTCCCCTCGCCCCAATGCAAACATCAAATAAATTTCCGCAGTCCATCGGCCGATGCCCGTGACCGCTGTTAACTTAGTCATGACTTGATCATCGCTCAGGTTTGAAAATGAACCTAGATCAAGACCACCATCAATGATCGCTTTTGATAAACAGTGGGCATAGCGTGCTTTAGGACGGCTTAACCCTGCTGTTCGCAAAGTGTCAATATCTGTATCATTAACCTTTTCTGGGGTCACTGTTTCCAAGGTTTCTGTTAAACGTTTCCATATGGCCCGGCCTGATGCTACGGAAACTTGTTGATCAATGATGATCCGTAATAAACTGGCAAACCCCGGCTCTCGTTTTCTCGGCGGTGGCGAGCCGATTTGCCGATGGGCCAATGCTAAGGCTTCGTCCAGTTTCATCAGTTTAATCAAGTCATTGCTCATTACCGAAGCTCATCCACTGGAGCCACCCCAAATACATCTAGGCCGGATGCAATAATGAAAGCAACCGATTGTATAAGCGCTAATCTTGCCAAGGTTAACGGTTTATTGTCTTCTATTATAAAGCGCAGTTTTTCATTGTCTTTGCCTTTATTCCATAAGGAATGAAAAAGTGTCGACACATCGTTTAAATAATAGGCAACACGGTGTGGTTCATGAGCAAGTGCCGCCGCTTCAATAGCGCGAGGCCAAGCGGCCATGGTTTTAATCAATTCCAATTCCAATGGATCCATTAACAAACCGACATCAGCATTGGCGAGAGATTGCAGAGAAAGTTCATCCGCCGTTAAATCCTGTACGGCATTGCGTAATACTGATTTGCAGCGAGCATGAGCGTACTGTACATAAAAAACGGGATTTTCACGTGTTTGTTCTAGTGCTTTTTCCAAATCAAATTCCATCTGAGTATCGTTTTTGCGGGATAACATGATAAACCGCACAACGTCTTTACCGACATCGTTAATTAAGTCTTTTAAGGTAACGAACGACCCTGCCCGTTTTGACATCACCATGGGCTTACCCGCTTTCACTAAATGCACCATTTGGCACAATATAATATCCAACGAACCTTCGCCGCCAGTAACGGCTGTAACGGCGGCTTGCATGCGTTTGACGTAACCACCATGGTCAGCGCCAAAAATATCAATCATGGTCTTATAACCGCGACGGTATTTGTCTAAATGGTTAGCGATGTCGTTGGTAAAATAGGTATAACTGCCGTCTGATTTTTTTAACGGCCGGTCCACATCATCACCAAAATCACTGGCTTTGAACAATGTTTGTACGCGCGGTTCCCAATCATCCATTGTTTTGCCTTTTGGAGGCTCTAAGATACCTTGATAAACCAACCCTTTCTGATCTAACGTTTCGACAACGGCATCGACCATGCCGGATTTGACCAGACTTTTTTCCGATGTAAATACGTCTTGTTGAATGCCTAATAATGCGAGGTCTTGTTTAACCCCGTCCATTAGTTTTGTGACGGCAAATTCACTAAACACCGGCAACCATTCGTGATCGGGTTTATCTTTCCATAGATCACCATCACGGTCGGCGAGCTCTTTGCCAATGGGTTTAAGGTAGTCGCCTGGGTAAAAACCTTCTGGGATGGCATCGATTTCATCGCCTAAAGCTTCTAAATATCTAAGGAAAGTCGACCGCCCGAGAATATCAACTTGGGTGCCGGCGTCGTTGATATAATATTCCGTTGTCACGTCATAACCGGCTTTGATCAGCAACCGAGCCAAGGCGTCACCAATCACAGCACCACGTGCATGAGCCACATGAAGCGGTCCAGTAGGATTGGCCGAAATATATTCAACGTTTACTTTTTCAGCCTTACCAAGGTTTGATGACCCGTATTTGGTTCCAGTTAAAACGATTTCCTTTAACCGTTGATGCCAAAACGATGGATCAAGAATAAAATTAATAAATCCTGGTCCGGCAATGGATGTATTTTCAACAAATTCTGCCAGCATTAGTTTGTCCGCAATCATTATAGCTAAATCCCGGGGTTTTAATCCTGATGGTTTTGCTAATACCATGGCGGCGTTGGTGGTTAAATCACCATGAGATGGGTCACGAGGCGGCTCAACTGTCACCCGCGCGCAATGGGTATCATTGGTAAGAACGCCGTCATCAACAAGCTGATTTATAATGGTTTCGATTTGCCGGTGAAAATGATGAAAAAGGTTCATCCCTGCTCCTTATTAAATAAACAGACTATTATTGTCATTTAAAATTCTATTTGGCTGTTTGCCTTGATATGAGGTCTTACGACAGCGTGCAGTCGCATTCAAGCCCGGCTTTGTTGAAATGCTGTTTTATAAGTGGTTGCGTGGTTAATGGATGAATGTCAGCATAACAAATAATTAACTAAACATACAATTGGATGCATATGATGATGACTTTTAGCAAGGCTGCCTTAACACAATTTAAAAAACAATTAGAAGCAATGAAGTCAGAAACCATAGAAATTTCAGCATTGACGGTTGAAGCAAGGGCCCCTGTAACTTTGGATCAAAGCATGGTTGGCAGATTATCAAGGATGGATGCCTTGCAAGGTCAAGCGATGCAATTGGAATTAGAACGCCGCCGAGAGATTGAATTAAAACGTATACAAGCTGCCCTTGATAGAATTGACGATGAAATTTTTGGTGAATGCCTGCGTTGTGGTGAAAACATTTCCCCACAACGATTGCAACAAGACCCAACAGCACCGATTTGCATTGATTGCGCAAGAGGCCAAACTCATTAAATCTAGGTTTTATATTTTTTGCTCATAAAATAGAACCGCGCCGATAAAATAAATACGGCGACAATGCTGGCGTATAAAATGCCCAAAATTAAACCTTCGACCCCATACCCCAATTGAAATGTTAAATACCAACTCAACGGCACCATAATCACTAGGAAATTAAAAGTTTGGAATAAGCTGGGTATCCATACGTCTTGACGACCGCGCAGGGCGTTGTTCATCACCACTTGGCCGCCATCAAAAATTAATATAAACGCTGCCAAAGCAATTAGTGGGCTTGTCAGTGCGATCAATTCAAGATCATTAGTATAAAAACCGGCAAAGTTTTTGGCAAATACCCACATTAGTGAACCAACAATGATCATAATTAATGAATTCAGACCAAGCCCGGTCCATCCACAAGTAGCCATTTCGTCATAATGACGTTGACCATAAGAAAAACCAACTTTTATGGCCGTTGCCGCTCCGATCCCAAGGGCCGCCATGAATACAATTGCGATTAAATTAAAAACGATTGAAAATATGGCCAAAGATGTTTCTCCTAACCATCCAGCAAAGATATTAACGGCTGAAAATGCAATTGTTTCAACGCCGACACTGATGCCGATGGCGTATCCAATGCGGCGTTGTTTAACCCAGCTTTGCCATCCACCCGTGGGGCGAATACGGACAGCAAATTTTTTATAATCTGGCATATACAACACATAAATGACCAAGACGATGCTTAAAAACCAACGTGATAAACTAGTCGCTAATACGGCACCATCCGCGCCCATTTCCGAAAAACCTAAATTGCCAAATATAAAGACCCAGTTCAGGAGAAAATTTAATAAGTTTGCAAAAATCATAACGATCATCACCGGAACCGGACGCTTAATGCCTTCCAAAAAAAATGCTGTTGTTAAAAAAATCAAGTGTGCCGGAATACCAAATGCCATAATCAACATGACTTTGCCGCCGTCTTTGGCAAGGTTAGGTGCTTGTTTTGATAACAACAAAATGTCTTCGCCAAACAGTGAGACAAACATGATTGTTGAACTTAATATCAAAGCATAGGGAATTGATTTGCGCCATATGGCACCACATAGTTGAAATTGGCTTTGGGAATAAGCGCTTACCGTCATCACCAGTGTTCCCATTAATAAACCTAATGATATAACCAGTAACGGTATAACATACACCGTGCCAATGTTAAATACGGCAAGTTCGCGTGTTGAATAATGACCAAGCATGATGGTATCGGCTGTGATCATTAACAACACACCGGTGCGTGATAAAGTAATTGGCAATGCCAAAGATAATAGTTCCGGTAGATGCCGAAAAATACCGTTATTAATTGAAGGTTTTCTATTTTGATTTATCATTAAATTTGTTCAAGCCTGTATGCGTTTAAAGTTCAATGACAAAAAAGATGAGTCACCCTATAATAATTTTATAATATTGTAAGTTATTAATATTTATTTTTTTAACTTATATATAATTTTGATTACTTGTATTAGAAAATATTTTTATATATGTAAGAATAAACACATAAAATTCAACTTTTGGTTATGCAGGCTGACCATTTTTAATTTTCAATCTAATAATTCTAATTATTATTAGTTCTTGTAAATATATTGCTCCATCAACGATGTTTAACTAAGGAAATTATAGAGTTGGTTATTTTTGAAAGTGATTATCATGAAAAATGCTGCACAAAGTATTCTTTGGAAGTTAGTCTTGCCTATTCCTATGGTAATCCCCCCTTTATTAAGGGTGATGGATTCAATTGGTCGATGCAACATACTGAAAAATCTTTGTAGATAATGAGGATTACGGAATATGCAGAAATCAAACCTTATGAACAATCAAAAGAAAGCTGTTATTTGGGGTAAATGGGAAAGTGGCATTCCTATGATTGAAATTGCCAGAACGATTGGAAAGCCTCCTGCAACGGTTTTTTCA